>Ga0208371_1000016_pt1 | contig 189517 bp, 160 predicted proteins | sample SubbioCR12Aug_1A_FD_184827 | JGI IMG/M metagenome (GOLD analysis project Ga0208371, IMG submission 184827) | Serpentinite rock and fluid subsurface biosphere microbial communities from McLaughlin Reserve, California, USA - CR12Aug_1A (SPAdes) | ecosystem: Environmental > Terrestrial > Deep... | reverse complement strand
CACCACCCCCGCCAGCGTGCATGACAGCCAGACCTTCGAGACCGTGTTGCGTGATGCCGACACGGGCGGCAAGGGAGTCTGGGCGGACAGTGCCTACCGGGGACTTCTATAATTGGGTGTCGTTGTGCGCTGCCGCGCTTCGCCGACTTTGAGATCAGCTTGGGGAGGAAGCCTCATTCCACCCGCTTCGGCGGATGGTGTATGAGCTGCGTGGCAGAATGATGGCAATATACCCTTGGTGCGTCAAGAAAGTCGCCCCTGGTTGTGCAAATATTATTTTCTGTAAATGCAGATATTTATCAACGTGTTGAACGTGTTTCTCGGGGGCCGTGGAACAGGCATCTCCAGCCCGGTTACCCGCCCGACACATTCCGCAAGCCATTCTCAACAAGATCAGCGTAAACGGCAATGATGCAATTGCATCATGCGGCTGCATCGCAGGTGGCTCTTTTGCCTTGTTAGTGTTTACTCTCGCGGAGATGGGCGCGGGGTGACGATGTGCGCCAAGAGAAAGGCGGGGCGCTGCTTTCCGGGCAGTGTCTTGGATTTTACGCCGCCCGCAACGCCTCCACGATATTCAACCGCGCCGCCCGTAGCGCCGGCAGGAACCCGCCCAACAAGCCCATCAGCACGGCGAAGGCCAGCGACTGGACGACGATGGCGGGGGTGAGGGTGAAGCTGAAGGCCAGTTCGGAGAAGGTCTGCCAGTTCATGGTGGAGAGCGTGAGGAATTGCATGGTTGACGCCAGCGCGAGGCCCGCCGCGCCGCCGGCGAGTCCTAGCAGCACCGCTTCGATCAGAAAGGCGGCGAGGATGCGGCGGCGGGGGAAGCCCAGGGCGCGCAGAGTGCCGATTTCGGCGGTGCGGCTGGCGACCGAGGCGTACATGGTGATCATCGCGCCGATAATCGCCCCCAGCGAGAAAATCACCGACAACACCATCCCCAGGATGCGGATGAATTTCGCCATCACTTCCGATTGCTCCGCGTAATACACGGTTTCGCGCTTGGCTTCGATAGTCAGGCGCGGGTCGCTTTCCAGTTCCTGCTTGAGCTTGTCGAAACTTCCCGTGTCGGCAAGGCGGAAGGTCACCGAGGAATACACAGGGCGGCGAAAAGCCTGGCGCATCTGGTCGGCATCGCCCCAAATCTCCGAATTGAAGCCGGTGCGCCCGGCGTCGATCACCCCGACGATGGTCCATTCCCGTTGCCCGAATTTGAGGCGCTCGCCCAACCCCACGCCGCTGAAACGTTCGGCGATGGCGCGCCCCACCACGATTTCCGCTGTGCCTGCGCGGAACAGGCGTCCCGCCAGCAATTTCGCCTGGGGGCGCAGCGCCAGACCTTGCGCGGTGGTGCCGCGTATCACCACATTGGCGGGCGCCTTGTCGGCGCTCTTGAGGAGCGTGATGAGCACCACCAGTTCCTTGCTGACCATGCGCTGCCCCAGCCCGTCGTAGGCGATTTCCCCGCGGCTTTCGACGATCGCTGCCTGACTGCGCTCCACGCCGCTTTGCACCTCGGTCTGCGAGGATTTGCGGATCACCACCACATTGTCCGGCGCGCCGGTTTCCTGAAGCGTTTCGCGCAAGCCCGCCTCCAGCATCAGCACTGTGGCGAACACATACACCACCAGCGCCATCCCGCCCGCAGTGAGCAAGGTGGTGAGGCGGCGCGCCCAGAGGTTGCGGAAGATATAGGAAAGGGTCATGGGGAAGGCAGGGTTAAGTGTTTAGTGTTTAGTGTTTAGTGTTAAGTGTTTAGTGTTTGGTTTGTGGGTGTCGCGCTTGGTGCAACGGGATGGGGTAATCATGCGCGAAGCGCATTCCGAAACTCAACACTAAACACTCAAAACTAAACACTGCCCTTTTCACCCCACGCTCCGCAACCCGTCCACGATTTTGACCCGCGCCGCGCGCCAGGCGGGGATCGCCGCTGCGGCGCAGGCGATGGCGAGCGCGGCCAGCCATTGCATGGCGATGGTGGTGTCGGAAACCAGAAATACCGGGAGGAAGGCTTCCATTTCCTTGGCGAAAGCGCGGGCCACGGGAAAAGTCAGGGCCACGCCAAAGGCGCCGCCGAGCGCGCAGATCGCCAGGGATTCGGCAAAGATCAGCGCGGCCAGGAACCCCGGTCCGAAGCCCAGCGCCTTGAGGGTGGCGTATTCGCCGCTGCGTTCGCGCGCCGCCATTATCATGGTGTTGGCCATCACCGCCATGATGATGGCGATCACCACGAACGACACCACTTCTATCGCCATTACGATGGCCCCGGTCATCGCCACGAAGCCCTGCTGGAAGGCTTTTTCGGTCTCGGTGAGGGTTTCCGCCAGGGAATTCTTGAAAACCCGGTCGATGTTCCGCGCCACCTGCGCCGAATCCTGCGGGTTGTCGATGCCCACCATCAGCCAGCCGACGTAGCCGCCGCGACGCGGCATGGACTTGCGCACGGTGTCGTCGAGCAAACTCCAGTGGAACATGAACTGGCTGGTGTCGGTGTTGGGTTTGGCGCCGTCGTAAATGGCGCGCACCACGAAGCTCCAGGTGCCGGGAAAGATCGTCCCGCGTAGCGGCACCACGTCGCCGACCTTCCAGCCGAAACGCTTGGCGAGCTTGCGCCCCACCACCGCGCCCTGCTTGTCGCGCAGGAAGGCTTTGCGCTCTTCTTCGGCAATCACGAATTCCGGATAGAGATTGAGGAAATGCTCGCCGTCGATGGCGAAGTTGGGGAAGAAATTCTTCTCCTCGATGTAAATCCCGCCGAACCAGGTGGCGTAGCCGACCTCGTGCACACCCGGCACCTGGCGCACCTTGTCGGCGTAATGGAGCGGCAGGAAAAACACCAGCGACACGCTGTTGCGGGTAATCAGGCGCGAATCGGAAGCGGCATCGACCCCGGCGTGCCAGGCATCCACCACGGTGCGCAACAGGCCGAAGGAGAGAATCGCCACGGTCAGACCGAGCACCGTCAGCCCGGTGCGCAGCTTGTGGCGGAAGGCATTCTTGAAAGCGAGGCGGAGAAGCTGGAAGAGCATGGCCGGTGGCGGAACGCGGCTTCAGCCTTGGGGTGGGGCGGCAAGAAGTGCTTTGAGCGTGGAAATTCTTTCCTTGATTTTATCGGCACTGATCCGGTCGCCGAGTTTTTCCAGCACCGGCAAGACTTCCTGCTCATGGAGACGTAGCGCTGCGGCGAGTTCACCGCGCGACTGGAGGATGTCGGCGATTTTGCTGCGTGCCACCGCCGCTGAGCGCAGGTCGCCGAGTTTTTCATAGACCGGCAGTACCTCCTGCTCGCGGATGCGTAGCGCGGCATCGAGTTCGCCGCGAGCTTGCAGGATGTTGGCGATTTTGCCGCGTGCCACCGTTGCCGAGTGCACGTCGCCGAGCTTTTCAAAGACCGGTAGCACCTCCTGTTCGAGGATGCGTAGCGCGGTATCGAGTTCGCCGCGAACTCGCAGGATGTCGGCGATTTTGCTGCGGGTCACTGCCGCTTCACGCAGGTTGCCGAGTTTTTCGAAGACCGGCAGCACTTCCTGCTCATGGATGCGCAGCGCGGTATCGAGTTCGCCGCGTGCCACCAGGATGTCGGCGATCTGTCCTCGGGTCACCGCCGCCGAGCGCAGGTCGCCAAGCTTCTCGAAGGCTGGCAATTCCTCCTGCTCACGGATGCGTAGCGATTCTTCGAGTTTGCCAAGGCTACGGTACAGTTCGGCCATTTCGTCGAGCAGGGGTAGGCGGATGTCATCGGGAGGTGGTGGTTCGCTATCGAGATAGGCGCGCAGGGTGGCGATGCGTTGGCTACGTTCGGCCAGCGAGCGGGTGTCGATGGGGCCGCGTTGCGGGGTGATGTCCGTCGGCACGGGCGCGTCTTCCACCGTGAAGGAAAACACCCCGGCGCGCCATGCCCACAGGTCGGGGGCGAGCCGCGCCAGGCGGCCCAGCGGTTCGCTGCGCAGCCACAGCAGCAGGCGCGCCGGCACGTCGCGCGCCACGGCTTCGCGGCGGACGTTGAAGGTTTGCCAGCGGGTGTCGTCAAACCAGCTTTCGCCGCCTAGTACGTGGATGGCCGGGTGTTGCGCGGCAAGCTGCCGGAGATCGGCCTCGGCGGCGGCGAAATCGGGGTGGGTTTCGGGAGTCAGCCTGAGTTGGGCCGGGGCAAGCCCCTCACCGGTCAGCACCGCATCGAGGCGCTCGATCAGCGCGTCGCGATAGGTTGCGTTGCTGTATTCGCAAATCAGCAACTGGAAGCGGCTGCCGAAGCGCAAGTCCTTGACCAGTCGCTGGAAGTCGGGAACATGCTGGGGGCGCAGATCGAGCGCGGCGAGATGGCGCGCGTGGTTGAATTGGAAGGCGGAGTCGTTGGTCACGGTCGGTTTGTCGGTCATTTTGAGTTACCGTGATAGGGCCGGGCGAAAATGTAGATGGGTGAAGCGATAGCACGCCCATCATGTTGAAGATTATCCGTATTGTTGTTTGACGGGGGCACTACGCTTCACCCGCCCTACCCCTACCGCTGGTTAATGAACTTATCCAGAAGTTTCTGATTGCGTTCCAGCTTACTTTCTTTTTCGGCGCGATCTTGCTCGTCGACGGCCCGGACATAGCCTTCCAGCCCGTGTACCACCGGATGGCTGCGCCGCCAACTGCCGTCGTTGTATTCGAGGAGGGCGAGGTCGTAAAGGAGCTTACGGGTGCGCTCGTCGTTGCCGCCATGCACCGGGTCGCGGTCGATTTTGGCGAGCAGGGTGTAGTCATCCGGTTCCAGAAACCGCCGGTATTCGGAGGCGAGTTGCTTGATCGCCGCTTCCACCGTTGCCGCGTCGATGCGCTCGCCTTCGGCGAATTCGCAGCACAGCTTGAGCAGGCGCAGCATTTCGCGGGGGTGGCCGCCGCAATGTTCGACGATGCGCTCGATTTCCGGCTCTCCGGCAAACAGGGTGTGGTGGGCGCGCTTCAAAAGAATAGCGCGCATGGCCTTCCAGCCGGCGTCGCAGCGCGCGCCGTCGCGCTCGTAGAGCTTGACCATCGGCAGCACCAGGTCGGCGTCGAGCTTGCTGGTCAGGTTGCCCTCGTATTTCAGGCTGAGCGGGGCGGTATAAACGACGTGGGCGTCGATGGCGAGTAATTGCTCTGCGTCCTGCACGAAAAAGGCGCGGGTGTCCTCGCCGCGCAGTTTGTCGGTGCCATCCACCACGAACAGCACGCGCTTGGCCTTGTTCGCCGCCTCCAGTGCGCCCTCGGCCTGGCCCAGCAGGCCGTTGAAGGCTTGTGCGAATTCCCGGAAAGTGTTGCGGATGGTGCGCCGCATCGAATCCTTGTAGGTGGCGTTGGTCTTGAAGGCGACGGTGAACTTGGAGAACAGGTCGATCAGGAACGGCAGGCCACCTTTGACCTTGGCGCCGCTTTCGAACTTGGCGGAGAATTCCTGTGCCTCTTCCGAATTCAGCACGCGCTCGCAAAACCACTCTTCGAGTTTCTTCAAGGCATCCGGTGCGAGTTCGATCCCGCTCTTTTCCAGGCTTTCTAGCAACGCCTTGGCCATCGCCATCAGGGTGTCGGCGTATTGCAGGTTGTGCAGGTCGAGTTCGTTGGTGATGTCGACCTCGACCACCAGGTAGCGGCCGGGGCCGCCGAGATGTTTGGCGTAATGCCGCAGTTCGGTGGTCTTGCCGCTGCCGGTGTGCCCGAAAAACAGGACATGCCTTTGCGTCGCCGGAAAGAAACGCCCGTCGCCCAAGTCCAGGCCGAACTTGCGCGCCAGCCGGTTGAGCGTCTGCCGGCTGCCGCGCGCTTCGCGCGTATCCACATAGCGCGGATCGTCTTGCTCCAGCGCTTCCTGGTATTCGATTTTTTGCAGGACTTCGAGGATGTGGGCAGGTGGCTGATATCCCATGATCTAACCTGGACAAAATGGATTGGCCGATTATAGCCCTCGCAGGGCGATTGCTCCAACGGATTGACCGGGTAAATGACTGGAGTATCGGGAAAAATGGCGGAGAATAGTGTACGGTCAATCCGCTCCGCATTGGGGCGGGGGAATGCGCGGTATCGGTATCGGGAACGCTTATATGATGAGAAGGTCGAATCCGTATGAAAACTACCATCCCACTATTCATGGCACTGCTGCTCGCCGGTTGCGCCTCCTACGACGGTCGCGGCCTGGCGCCGGGCAAGGCGCAACTCGCCGATGTGGTGCAAGCCATGGGCGAGCCGGCGCGGCGCTGGCAGGACCCCGATGGCGCCCTGCAGTTCGCTTATCCGCATGGGCCGATGGGGATGCATACCTACATGGTGTTTCTCGGCCCGGACGGCAGGTTGGTGCGCATCGCCAACGTCCTTGCGACGGAGAGCTTCGCCAAGGTACGGGAGGGCATGAGTAAGGCACAGGTGGAGCGCCAGTTGGGGCCATCGGCGGCGGGGTGGACGGTGTATTTCCCAAGACGCGACGAATTGGTGTGGGAATGGCGCTATTGCAACGACTGGAGCGAAATCGCGCGGTTCATGGTGCTGTTCGACGCCACGAAGGAAACCGTGCGTTCGACCATGAGCCTGACCGAAGCCCAGTTGGGGTTGTGCGGGAAAGGGCGTTGCGTGTGTTAACTGCTTAAACGGGAAGGAAAAAACTGAGAGTTTTCGGATGCTTTGTACTAGACTCTAATTGCGCCTTAAAGGGGTAATGGCAACTTTTCTTGAGGAACCAAAGCGATGGCCACGATTTCCGGATTGCAGTCACCTAATCCCTACTCCCAGCCTGTTTCCCGGGGCCGGGAGCTTTCTTCCCGCCCTTCGCATCCCGGCGGTTCACCTTCCGCGCTGGTTTATCATGCTGCTTACAGCCCCGACTGGATGCAGGCAGAACATGCAGCGCCGCCAGGCGACGCCGTAGCGGTATATGGCGCCAAAGGGGAATTGCATCAGCTTTCTCCCGCCCATGCTTCCGTCGGCGAACCGGCGAAATCCGAGGAAGGTGTGGTGGATCAGGTGACGTTTTCCTCCGATTTTCGGTGAGCTTTCAGTTCTGCCGGGAAGCGGAAAACCTTGAAAGGTTTTTCCCATGGCAGACCAACGAAACGAGTTGCGCTTCCCGGTGCATTGGCGCGTGGCGATTTTTCCCGAGGGCGCCGGGAAACCGTTCCATTTCGGTGAAACCTACGAGTTGTCGCCGGCAGGTGCCGGCATCTATTGCGACTACGGACAGCCGGAAAATACCACTTTCCTGTTGCACCTCGAAATTCCCGCGATGACTAAAGATGGGCATGGCGTAGACCTGGAAATTTCCGCGCGGGTGGTGCATTTGTCGCTGAACAGCCAGCACGGCTTCCGTATCGGCGTGTTGTTCAAGCAATTCAAGGATAACGGCAAGGCCTTGCTGGTGCAGGCGCTGACGCAACGTTTCCAACCCAAATAGCGCGGTGAGGTGCGAACCGCGTCCCGCATGGCTCGCTCAGAAGACCACCGCCTGATTTTCCAGTTCCTGCAACATGCTCAACACGTTGCTGGATTCCTTGGTGAGGGTGCGCAGCAAGGCGGCGATTTCGTTGTGCGGTACGTTGCGCTGGGCCGCCTCGATCAACTCGCGCCCCAAGGCGTGAAGGCGGCGATGCGGCTCTTCGAGCAGGTCGAACGCGGGAAGCCCCTGGAATTCCTGGCCGTGCCCGTAATACCAGCGCCCCAGCTTGCATTGGGTGTGGTCCAACTCGACCGAGAAGGTTTTCACCTGGTTGGGCTGCTGTTCCTCGAAAGTGTTGCGGACGATCTGGTCGATCAGCGATTTGCGCCAGTGGATGTGGTCGAGCTGGGCGATGTGGATCAGTCCGATGGGCATCCCCGACCAGCGCTGTTCCTTCCTGATGAAGGCGAGGAATTCCGCCATCGGTAGCGGCCTGCCCATCCAGAATCCCTGCGCCTCGGTGCACCCCGATTGCATCAGGAAATCATAGACCTCCGAGCTTTCGATCCCCTCGGCGACGATGCTGATGCCGAGCTTGTGGGCCATGCGGATGCTGGCCTGGACGATGGTGGTGGATTTGGGATTCTCCTGCATCCGCTGTACCAGTCCCCGGTCGATCTTAACCACCGCGAATGGCCACTGGCTGAGGGTGTCGATGGAGGAATAGCCGGTGCCGAAATCGTCCATCGCCAGGGTCACGCCCATCTCCACCAGTGAGTGGAGGCGCTCCTTCACCACCGGGTTGTCGTTGTGGAGGATGGTGGCCTCGGTGAGTTCGATTTGCAGGCGCTTGGGGTTGACCTTGTGGCCCAGCACGGCGTCGCGGATCATCGTGCTGATGTCGGGCTTCTCGAAATCCATCGAGGTGAGGTTGAAGGAGATGATCAGCGAGTCGTCGAGATCGTTGATGAGCAGCATGTCGGCGATCAGCTTGGGGAACATCGCACAGGCGATGTCGGTGACGAAACCGGTCTGCTCGGCCAGTGGAATGAATTCGCCGGGGCCGGTTACCGTCCCGTTGCGTCGATTCCAGCGCAGCAAGGCTTCCGCCCCGCATGGCTTGCCGGTCACCAGGGATATCTTGGGTTGGTAGTAATAGCAGAATTCTTCGTTTTTCAGGCCTTCCTGAATATCCTGCAAAACGATAGTGTTTGCTGTCATACCCCCTCCGTTGTTATTGCTGTTTTATGACGTCTGCATTGCGGCAAATATACTCCGCCTCCCGTGCCTTGACTAGCGGGGAGGAGGCGTTTTTGCAAGGAGGGAGGTGGGTCGTCCGGGCGTTACTCAACGGGGGCACGTTTGCCGGCTGCCAACGATGGGACGCAAGGTTATGGGAAGGGCGTCACCAGGGAAATGACTTTTCGTCCGTGACGGCGGTAGATATGAAAATCGCTGTCCAGGGTCAGAACGCGGCATGGCTCGTTCAACTCGGCGAGCCGAATCAGGCAGGCATCGGCCAAAGATGCAGGGACATTGTCATAACGCTGAAACAAGGCGCTTACGGCGGCAACTTCTTCACCCAGCGACATCGCCACCCGCACCACGCCACGCTCGATCAAGGCCAATGCCTTGGCCGGATCGAATCCGGCGCTGGCAAGCAGAAAGCAGGTTTCGGCGACGACCGCTTCACAGGTCAGAAACGGGCCGGGGGACTGGGCAAACTGCGCCGCAGCCCATTCGTGGTGATTGTCGTCCCGGCAGTGCAAGGCAACCCACGGGCCGGTATCCAGAATCAAATGCACGGACTAAACCCGCCCGAAAGAAGCCAAATGATCCGGGTTGGATGATAAATCCGTCGGCCCGCCGGCAAAGCAGCCAACCAGATCACCCGCCTGATCGAGCGCCGAGACGAAGGGAGTCGCCGACTTGCGTTGCCGCAGATAGAAATCCAACGCTCGCCGCACCAACTCGGACTTGCTCAGATGCTCTTGCGCACTGGCTTGAAGAATTTCGGCCTCAAGCTGAGGCGGGATTTTGATGGTCAAGGTATTCATGATTTAATAATACGCGCCGGCAGCGTGTATTACAATTCGGCTCTTTCAACGGGCCGGACGCCAACCGGCTTGCCCCGGATTTCAGGGCGCGCCTCCAACATTACAGCGTCTTGGAAAACCTCGGTTTGGCGTCCGCCGCCTGCTTGAGGTAGGCGTCGAAAGGCATGGCGATGTTGCGCAGGAATATCCGTCCCATGTCGGTGACGGCGATTTTGCCAGGGGTGAGCGTGACCAGGCCGTCCGCCGCCATGTCGGCGAGTTCCGGCAGTGCGTCGGCGAAATGCCGGTCGAAGTCAATGCCCCATTGCGCACCGAAAGCCGCCTTGTCGAGTTCCAGGTCGCACATGATGCGGGTGATGGCGTCGCGGCGCAGTTTGTCCTCATGGGTGACGCGCAGGCCGCGCTCGGTGGGCAGCTTGCCGGTTTCGACCAGGGCGTAATACTCGGAGAGCTTCTTGACGTTCTGCACGAACACCTCGTCGGTCTGGCTGATCGAGGAAGCGCCGAAGGCGTAGATGTCGCAATTCTTGTGGGTGGTGTAGCCCTGGAAGTTGCGGTACAGGGTCTTGGTCTGGCGTGCCTTGACCAGTTCGTCGTCGGGGCGCGCGTAGTGGTCCATGCCGATGTACACGTAGCCGGCGCCGTGCAGCTTGTCCATGATGAGCTGTTGCAGGGCCAGCCGCTCGGGCAGCTTGGGTAGGGCGGTTTCGTCGATCAAGGTTTGATGCTTCTTCATCCACGGCACGTGGGCGTAGTTGAACACCGCCAGGCGATCCGGGGCGAGGGCGACGATCTTGTCGAGGGTGACGGCAAAAGTCTCCACGGTCTGGTGGGGCAGGCCGACCATCAAATCGAGGTTGATGCTGGCGAAGCCTTCTTCGCGCATCCAGCCGAATACTTCGCGGATCAGGCTTTCCGGTTGCACGCGGTTGACGGCTTTCTGTACTTTCTCATCGAGATCCTGTACGCCCAGGCTGACGCGGTTGAAGCCGGACTCGCGGAGCGCTTTGACGTGTTCGCGGGTGAGTTCGCGGGGATCGACTTCGCAACTGATTTCGGCGTCGGGCGCAATCGTGAACTTGCCGGCGATGTGCGCGTAAAGGCGGCGGATGTCGTCGGGGCGCAGATAGGTGGGTGTGCCGCCGCCCCAGTGGAATTGCCGGGCGGTGCGGGCCGGGTTGGTCAGCGCGGCGATCTGGTCGATTTCGCGGAACAAGTGATCGAGGTATTCGGTGGCCTTGTCGTATTTCTTGGTCGCCACCATGTTGCAGCCGCAGTAGTAGCACAGCGTGTCGCAAAAGGGGATGTGCACGTATAGCGACAGGTCGCGCCCGAGATTCTGGGTGGACTGGATTTCCGCCAGCCAGTCGGCCTCGCCGAAACTTTCGCTGAAATAGGGCGCGGTCGGGTACGAAGTGTAGCGGGGGCCGGCTTTGCTGTATTTTTCCAGGAGGGCGATGGGCAGTTGCATGGCAGGTGTCCGTGGTTCGGGTTGGTTGGCGGGCATTATACTCCGCCCGGCGGCTTTGCCGGGTGATGTCCCTAATCTTGATGTGGGCTGGCGGGGGGAGTAATCTTCGCTTGGCACTACCCGTCCGCAATAATCAACTCGCCAAAGGAGACTGACACCATGAAATTTTCAACCCTGTTGCGCAACCTGCTGTTGCCCGCCGTATTCGGCTGTGCTTTTGTCGCCAGCGCCCCGGCTTTTGCCAATGAAACCCCGGCAACCCTGAAAGGCGCGGAAGTGGTCGATGCCGCCAAGGCCAAGGCGTTGATGGACGGCGGCGCGAAAATGATCGATACCCGCGTCGCCAACGAATACGCGGAGGCCCACATCAAGGGCGCAACCAACGTGCCCTACAAGGAAAAGAGCGCCAAGAGCGCCGATTTCGATGCCGGCCAGGATAACTTCGATGTCGCCAAGCTACCCGCCGACAAGAATGCCGCAATCATCACCCAGTGCAACGGCGCAGAATGCTGGAAGAGCTACAAGGGCGCGGTGGCGGCGATCAAGGCCGGCTACAAGAAAGTCTACTGGTTCCGTGGCGGTTTTCCGGAATGGAAGGCCAAGGGTTTCCCGACCGAGTAAGCTGGCGATCCGCTAATCACCGGTGCGGCCGGCGTGTGCCTGCCGTACCGGATTACATAATAAAATTGGGGAAGAATTCAGAATAATGAACACCATCAAAGCCAAAATGTTTTTGGGGGGGCTGCTGGCCGCGGTCGTTTCGCTGATTCTTGCCGGCGTCAATGTGTACAGCGTCAACCGCGGCAGCGAAGCGCTGGCGGGGGTATACGAGCACCAGGTGGAGCCTTCTTCCGCCTTGCAGGACATGGACCGCAGCCTCAAGGAAATTCGCTTCCGGATGGCCGGCGTCTTGCTCGACCAGATGCCCAGCAACAGTTCCAAGCTCCAGATCAAGGAAGCGCGTGAAAGTCTTCCCGTGCAATGGACGCTGTTCAAGGATAAGACCCGCAATAATTCCTTCGGCAAGGATGCGACCGAGCAGATCGCCAAGATCGACAAGCAGCTCGGAGTCCTCCCGGACTTTTTGAACAAACTGGATGGCGCTTATTCCGCCGAAGACAAGAAGATCATCGCCAGCTTGCTGGAAGACGAGTGGCCGGCATTTCAGGGCGGTTTGCTGAAGCCCATCGCCCAGTTGATGACCAGCCAGCAGGCGGCAGTAAAGGCCGCCTACGAAGACAGTCTGGCCGGCGGTAAGAAGCTGATTTATCTCGGCCTCGGGGTGTTCGCGGCGAGCGTGCTGGTGATGCTGGTGGCGATTTTGTTCGTTTCTTCGGACATTCATCGCGGCGTACAGTCCTTGAAAGACACCCTCAAGCAGGTGGCGCAGGGCGACTTCAGCGTCAAGCCGCTTGCCGGGCGCAACGACGAGCTTGGCGAAATGGCCCAGTCCCTGGAAAACGCCCTGGCGCAGTTGCGCGGTATCATCGCCGGGGTCAAGAACGTAGCCGACAAGATGGCGAATTCCTCGGCGCGCTTTGCCGACAACGTCCAACTCGTCATGTCGCGCGGTCACGGGCGCAACGAACGGATTGCCCAGGCCACCGAGGCGATGGAGCGGATGGACGCGGCGATCCATGAAATTGCCGATGCCGCACGGGATGCCGCCGCCGCGGTAAGCCAGAACCGTACCTGCGCCCACAACGGCAATGCCAATATGCAGCGCAGCACCGCGGTTTCCCAGCAGGTAGTGTCCGCCACCAACGCTTCCGCCGACCAGGTGGCGGCGCTGGGCGACTCGATCCAGAAAATCGGCGACATTACCGTGGTCATCAAGGAAATCGCCGACCAGACCAACCTGCTCGCCCTCAACGCCGCCATCGAAGCGGCGCGCGCCGGCGAACAGGGACGCGGCTTCGCGGTAGTGGCTGACGAAGTGCGCAAGCTGGCGGAGCGCACCTCGTCGAGTACCAGCGAAATTTCCGGGGTGATCGAGCGCATCCGCAGCGCAACCGTGGCGGCGGTGGGTTCGATGAGCGGCGTGAAAAAGGAAGTCGAATCCGGCGCCGATTTCAACCGCGAGGCCGGGGAAGCCCTGCGCCAGATCGTCGATGCCGCCGGGCAGGTGGAAGAGCGGGTCACCCGCATCGTCACCAGCACGATTGCGCAAACCTCGGAAACCGACGCGGTCAAGCGCAACATGGAAGAAATTGCCCAGATGTCCAGCGAGAATTCGGTCAACATCCGCGAGATGGGTTCCGGCGCGGAAGAGGTTTCCCACATCGCCGGCGAACTGCAGCGCATGGTCGGGCAGTTCCGGGTGTGAGAAAGGCAGTGTTTAGTTTTTAGTGTTTAGTGTTTAGTGAAAGTCGCACGTTGTGCGGTCAATGAAAAAACATGCGCAAAGCGCATTCCACAACTCAACACTCAACACTTAGCACTCAACGTTTAGCATTTAGTGGTGGAAGGCGCTTTGCGCGGTGCTTTCCACTCCCTTCTCTCAAATCGCCGAGTCCTCTATGAAAGCCGAAAACTTCAATCTGCCCGATTACTTCGCCCGCATCGGCTACGATGGTGACGCCCGCGCCGACCTCGCCACGGCGGAGGCGTTGATGCGTTGCCAGTTGTTCAGCGTCCCCTTCGAAAATCTCGACGTGCAGGCCGGCAAGGTCGTCTCGCTGGTGCCCGAGGAGATCGTCGCGAAGATCGTCGGCCAGCGGCGCGGCGGCTATTGCTACGAGGTCAACGGCCTGTTCGCCATGGCCCTCGAAGCCCTCGGTGTTCCTTACCGCATGGTTGCTGCCCGCCCGATGTTCTACCCGATGCGCCGCCCCCGCACCCACATGGCCTTGGTCGCCGAACTCGACGGCACGCACTGGCTCATCGACCTGGGTTTCGGCAGCTACGGCATCCGCGCGCCCTTGCGCCTCGATCATCACGGAGAGGTGGCACAGGATCACGATACCTATCGGCTGAGCCGCCCCAACGAGCGCGAATATCTGCTGCAAGCCCGGGTGGACGGCGAATGGGCCAACCAGTACGCGTTCGATTTGTCGTATCAGGAATGGATCGACTTCATGCCCGCCAATTACCTCAATTCCACCCACCCCGACGCCATCTTCGTCCAGAAGCTCTTGGTCGTCCTGCACAACCCCGAGGGGCGCGCCATTCTCTTGGGCAACCGCCTGAAAACCGTAACCCGCGGCGTGGCCGAAACCCGCGAGATAGGCAAAGACGAGCTGCCGCAGGTACTGCGCGAGGCGTTCGGGCTGGAACGGGCAGTGGCGTAACGGAAACGCACTGCCGTCGATTGGCGGCGGTGCAGTGGCGCGATCCGGATTTCAACCCCAAGGCGCGCGGCATGAACAGCGACCAGACCGCTCGCCGCCCGGCGGTAATACGCCTGCCACTGAATGCCGTGAGAATTCGTCAGGATTCGCTTATTCCTCAATTTAATAGGTGTTAGTAAAATGGCGCGGTAATTTTTGATGCGCGGCGCGCTATTGCGCTTTTGGGGGGCTTTTTCCGGCGGGGTTGAGCAAGATGATACGCATCGTGGTTGTCGAGGATGAACAGGAACTGCGCGAGGAAATCGTGTCTTTCCTCAAGATGAGCGGGTACGCCGCCGCCGGGGTGGGCGACGGCGCCGCGCTCGACCGCCATTTGCAGGGCCGGGCTTGCGACATCGTGGTACTCGACGTCGGCCTGCCCGGCGAAGACGGCTATTCCATCGCGGCGCGCCTGCACACCGCCCAGCCCTTGGGCATCATCATGCTCACCGCGCGCGACCAGGTGGATAGCCGGGTGCAGGGCTTGAAAAGCGGCGCCGACGTGTACCTGGTCAAGCCGGTCGATTTGACCGAACTGGCGGCGAACGTCGACAGTCTCTACCGGCGCATCGCGCCGCTCCAGCGCCTCGGGACGGCAGCGGCGAGCGCGGACGACGAATGGCTGCTCGATTCAACCGAGTGGTGCATTACCGCGCCTGCCGGTCAATCGATGGAACTCACCGCCACCGAATACCGCTTCGTCCTGAAGCTTGCCGAAGCGCGCGGGGCGCTGGTTTCCCGCGAGGAAATCGTGACTGCGCTGGGCCATAGTTATACTTATTTCGACAATCGCCGTATCGATTCGATGATGACTCGTCTGCGGCGCAAGAGCGAAAGCGAATTGGGCTTCGAGTTGCCCATCAAGACGGCGCGCGCCGCCGGCTTTGCCTTTACAGCGCCTATGCTGATCAACAGCGGCAATGACTAAAGGGCACTTCTATAAATTCATTTTGCGGGCGAATCGCGGCGTCGCGTGCCCGCTCACTCCTCGCCTATCTATCTGATATGTCTCGTCGTTCGCTGCGCGGCTCCTTGCGCTTCATCTCGCAAAAGTGAATTTCCAGAAGCGCCCTAAACCTTCCGATTGAGGTCATCATGAGAATCCCAACCTGCCTGCCGCTGTTGTTTTTTCTTCCCGCCTGTTCCGCCCTCGCCGCATCGGCGGGCGACGACTGGCAATACCCGGTGCAGCCGGGCGATACCCTGATCGGGGTATCGCGCGCTTATCTCGCCAAGCGCAACGATTGGCGCAAGATCGGCAAGCTCAACCGGGTTGCCGACCCCAAGCGCCTGATGCCCGGCAAGCCGCTCCGCTTGCCGATCGCGTTGCTGCGCCAGGACGGCGCGCCTGCCGAAGTGATTCGCGTCCAGGGCGAAACCTTGATCCGCGCCGGCGGCGCCTGGCAGCCGCTTGCCGCCGGGGCGCGGCTGCCCGCCGGCACGGCGCTCAAGACCGGCACGGCGGCCAATCTCACCCTGCGTTTCGTCGACGGTTCGCGCCTTTTGGTGATGGGCGACAGCAGCCTGACCCTGACCCGCCTGATGCTCTACGGCAAGACCGGGATGGCGCATACCGCCGTGCACCTCGACGGCGGTGCGGTTTCCACCGAGGTCGCACCGCAAAACGGAGCGGCGGCGCGTTATCAGATCGAATCGCAAGCGCTCAATCTGGGCGTGCGGGGCACCGATTTCCGCGTCAGCGTGGCGGCGGACGGGTTGACCCACGGCGAGGTGCTCAAGGGGCGCGTGCTGGTCAGCGGCGGCAATGCGCAAGTCGCGGTGGATGGCGGATTCGGCACGCTCGCGGCGGTTGGTGCCGCCCCGCGTGCGCCGGTGCCGTTGCTCGCCGCCCCGCAACTGGGCAGCGCGCCGCCGCGTCTGGAACGTCTGCCGGTACGTTTTGCGTGGCCCGCCACGTCCGGCGCCAAGGCTTACCGGGTGCGCCTCTACCGCGACCCGCCGGGTTTCGAGCAGCTCGTCGAAGATCGGGTGAGCAGCGAACCGCAAGCGAAATGGGCGGAACTCGGCGACGGCGAATACCGCCTGCGGGTGCGCGCCATCGATGCCGACGGCCTGGAAGGCTTCGACGGCGAACTGTCCTTCACCCTCAAGGCGCGCCCCGAGCCGCCCTACGTCATTGCGCCGCAGGACGGCAAGCTCTCGCATGGCGAAGCAGCCGTGCTGCGCTGGGCGCAACCGGCCAATGCGGCGCGCTATCACGTGCAATTGGGCAGCGGCGATTTCGCCCAGCCGCTCGCCGAGCAGGCTTCCCTTGCCGGCGGGGAAATGCGCGTGCCGCTCGCTCCCGGCCGTTATTCGTGGCGTGTCGCCAGCATTACTCCCGGCGGCGACCATGGCCCCTTCAGCGACGCGCAGGTTTTCGAGCAGCGCGCCACCCCGCAGGCTCCCGGCGAATCGGCGCAAGACGCCGAAGGCAAAGCCGAATTCCGCTGGAAGGCCGGCGAAGCCGGGCAAAGCTTCGAAGCCCAGGTTTCCCCTAGCGCCGACTTCCAGGACATCGCGGCAAGCGTGACGGTCGCCGAACCGCTGGTGCGCTTCCCCGACTTGGCCCCCGGCGTGTGGTTCCTGCGCGTGCGCACCCTCGACAGCGACGGTTTTGCCGGGCCGTTCGGCGCGCCTCAGCAATTCTCGGTGCGCGACGATACGCGGGCGGGCTGGTTGCTCCTTCTCGTGCCCATCCTGCTCAGTCTGTAGATACCGATGCCCCCCGCTTTGCGCCGCCTCGCCGGGGCGGCCTGGATTTCTTTGCTGGCGCTCAGCCTTGCCGGCCTGTTGTGGCTCACCCCGTTGTACCCGCGCCTGGAAGCCTGGTTGGGCGACTCGCAGCAGCGCCTGTCGGCGGCGGAACGCTATTTTACCGACACCCTGGTGGTGGAAATCGACGAAGCCTCCATCGAAGCGCTCCGCGAATTCTTCGGTACCTGGCCCTATCAGCGCGACGTCTACGCGCTGCTGCTCGACTATCTCGCCGAAAAAGGCGCACGTGGCGTGGTTTTCGACGTGCTGTTCAGCGAGGGGCGCAACGGCGACGCGCGTTTCCGCACCGCCATCGCAAATGCCGGCATCGCCGTGCTGGCCGCCAGCGCCCTCAACAAACCGGCCCAACTCGATACCCGCCGGCGTCTTGCGCCGTTCGCCGCCCGTGGCGAGGCGCCGCTGCCCGCGCTCGACTGGGCCGGCGTGGCGCTGCCCAACGCGCAACTCCTCGACGGTCTGCCGGCCAGCCAGCAAGTCGGGATGATTTCGGTGGTCAACGACAGCGACGGCGTGTTGCGCGCGGTGCCGCTGCTCCATCGCGTCGGCGACGCCTACCTGCCCTCGTTGGTGCTTGCCTCGCTGTTTCCCGGCCAGCAACTCCCCCTGCCCCGCCACGGTAACGGCACCCTCAGCATCGGCCCCTACACCTGGCCGGTGGGGCGCGACGGCACGGTACGCCTGTATTTTCCCAGCAATCCCAACGCCGTCCCGGTGATGCCGCTCGCCCGTCTGGCGAGCGCCGCGCTGGGCGTGCCCGGTCAGGACATCGCTCCCGCCGTGCTGCGCGGCAAAACCGTGTTCATCGGTAACACCGCGTTGTTCTCCGACCACGTCAACACCCCGCGCGGGATCATGAACGGCGTCCACGTGCTCGCCATCGCCCACGAATTGCTGGCGCAAAGCCAGGTGCTCACGCCGCCGCGCGTCGCCTGGGATCTCCTGCTCCTCGCCGTGGCCCTGCTCCCCGCGGCATTGCGCGCGTGGCGCCCGACCCGGCCGTTCGCCTGGTGCGTTGCGGCGGGACTCTCCGCCGCGCTGCTGGTCTACCTCGGCAACCTCGCCCTGCTGCGCTGGTTCGACCAACAAAGCTGGCTGGCCTTCCCGCTCGTCGCCAATTTCGCCGCCACCCTCGCCATCTGTGCGCTGGCCCTGCGCGAGGAAGCCCGCCAGCGCGCCCAGGCGGCGATTGCCCGGGCCGACGCGGAAACCGAATTGGCCTTGCGCCAACAGCGCTTCATCGCCATGGTCTCGCACGAATTCCGCACCCCCCTGGCGATCATCGAAGCCAGCCTGCAAAATCTCAAGCTGCTCGCCACCGACCTGCCGCACAACATCGTCGCGCGCCACGGCAAAATTCACCGCGCCAGCCACCGCCTGCAAGCGCTGATCAACAACCATCTCACCGAAGACCGCCTGCGCAGCGCCAACCAGCCGCCCAAGGAAGAACCCTTCGATATTTTCGAGCTGGCCAGCCGCACCGCGCGGCGCGCCGAATGGCCGGAACTGATCTGCGCCACCGACGAGCTGCGCGCGATGGTGCGCGGCGACAAGGAACTGATGCGCATCGTTCTCGCCAACCTGATCGACAACGCCATGAAATATTCGCCGGATGGCGGGCTGATCCGCGTGGAAGGCCGGATCGACGCCGACATCGCGGAAGTGCGGGTGATCGACAGCGGCATCGGGATTTCGGCGGAAGCCCTGCCGCACATCTTTGAGCAGTATTTCCGTGCCGACAACACCAAACAGAGCGGCGCCGGCCTTGGGCTCTATCTCGTCAAGGAAATCGTCGAGCGCCACGGCGGCACCATAGACGCCACCAGCCAGCCGGGACGCGGCACCACCCTGTGCTTGCGCCTGCCCATCCAGACGGAATAATCCCGCCTCGCCTAACGGCTGCTGCGGCAAAGGTTGGCGATTCTCCCATCACCCATCCCTAAGCCGGACAAGCCGGAGCCAAACAATGTGATGGGTGATGGGTAATGGGTAATGGGAGGGTGGTTTTCATCACCCATTCCTCATCACCCATCACCGCGGAATTCAATTCAAACCGCATTGGTGTCATGTTTTGACATCACTTGGCTGATAAGAGACTAAAAACAACCGGCGCAGCCCTTGCGGGACTGCGCCGGTTGTTTGCCCCTGTAGGAGCGCGCTTTAGCCGCGATGTATGTCTCTCAGTGAGACACCGCATCGGGGCTGAAGCCCCTCCTACCGCACGGTGAAGCCTTGCGCGCGGCCGTCGGTGTTCTTGATGTAGCCACCGCTGGAACCACCGCATGGCGGATGCAGTGGGCGGGGAGACGTTGGGGTTCGCTGCGCTCACCGCCAATCAAACTTCTCCGCCAAGTGATGTCAAAACATGACACCCATGCGGTTTGTTGTGAATTCTGTGGTGATGGGTGATGAGGAGTGGGGGATGCCCCCACCCATCACCCATCCCTCACAAAACAACCGGCGCAGCCCTTGCGGGACTGCGCCGGTTGTTTGCCCCTGTAGGAGCGCGCTTTAGCCGCGATGTATGTCTCTCGGTGAGACACCGCATCGGGGCTGAAGCCCCTCCTACCTCACCGTAAACCCCTGCGCGGTGCCGTCGGCGTTCTTGATGTAGAGCACGCCGTTGTCCAGCCACCATGCCGGTTTGGCGGCATCGGCCTTGACCAGGTTCCAGTGCGGCAGCAGCGTGTAGCTCTGGCCGTTGACCGTGGCGATGGCGGTGCCGTCCATGCGCGGCAGCACCGTCAGCTTGGCGTCGCCGAGTTCCTTGGCGAAAGTCGCCTGCAAGGAGGTGTAGTCGGCAAAATCGGGCACGATCATCTGGCGGTAGGCGCCATCGTGGTAGGCGACGTTGCCGGCGACGCCGGCGAAGGTCGCGCCGGCGAAGGTCGCGGCGTTGGCCTGGCGGTTCCATACCGGACGGCCCACGTAAGCGCTGCCGTCTGCCGAGGTGACTTGCCAGGTGCCGTTCCAGCGCAGTTCGCTGGTGGCACCCGGCAGGGCTTGCGCCACCTGGGCGGCGAAGACCTGCGGGTCGCCGACGCTCGGCGCGAAGATCGTCACCAGCCCGCCGCTGGCGACTTCGACGTTGCCCTCGCCGCTCACGCTCACGCCGTCGGCGCGGCTGGTATCGACGCGGATGCGGCGGGTGGGAATGACGCTGACCTGATCGCTCATCAGATTGAAGGTCAACGCCGCCTGGGCCTTCTGCTCGGCGCTGGCATCGCCGCTGACCTGGAAGTTCAGCACGCCCTGGGCGCTCTGGGCGGGCGTGGCCGGAACGACGGCGACGCCGAGCGTCTTGTCGACGACCGAGAAGACGCTCTCGTCGAGCTTGGCGCCGTTGAGACGCAGCGGCGTGCCGGCCAGGCGCGGGACGAAAGCGCTGCTCTTGTAGCCGTCGGCGCTGAACTTGTTGCCGCCGGGAACGGTGTCGTCGCCCACCGCGCTGCTGGTGCCGCTCTTGGTGCCGAGGTAGGCGCCGATGACTTGGCCGTTCTTGTCGAACTCGGCGGTCTCCCCGGCCCACACGATGCCGTCCTTGATCGCCGCGAAGCCGTTGCCCTGGCCCAGCGCCGAGAAAGTCCCGGCGGGCAGGACGATGTAGCAGGTGTTGACCTGGACGATCTCCTTGGCCGTCTCGGAACTGACTTCGACCAGGGTATTGCATTTGCGCGTGGCGCTGCTGCTGCCCGAGGTGATGACGCTGCCGCCGACGCTGACCAGCGGCTGGGCGTCTTCGCCGGAGCCGACTTGCGCGGTTCCCGTCACGGCCACCACCGGGGTCTGCACGCCGCCGATATCGACGACCTTGAGCGTGATCTTGGCACCGGGCCGGTTGGCCTGGACGGAGAGCGTCTGGTCGCCGGCCTTGACGGTTACCGGGGTGGCATTGCCGCCGGTGGCCGGGGCGGGCAGATCGACGACCGTGCCGGAAACGTTCTGGGTTCCCTTGGGCACGATGATGGTGTCGCTGCTGGCGACGCCGATCTGTGGCGCGCCGCCGCTGGTGTCCACCGTGACCTTGGAATTGCTGGTGCCGGAGACGACGATGATGCCGTTCTTCAAGCCCGCTACCGCTTGGCCGCTCCTGGTGGCGGTCAGCGTGGAGCTGCCTTGATCGACGGTGACGAGGGTGACCGGGGTGGTGGAGCCCGGCAGGGTGGTGGTCTGCACGCCCAGCTTGGTGTTTTCGCTGTTGCTCGTGGCGGTCACCGTGCCGGTGTCATGAGGCAGCTCGATCTTGACGACGTTGTCGGTGCCGCCGCCGGTGGGCGACGGCAGATTGATCGTCGAGCCGTTGCTGCCGTTATCGGTGACCACCACGGTTTGCCCGCTGCTCGGGGCTGCCGTGCCGCCGCCGCTGGGCAGGGTGGTGGTGGTAGTGACGGGGGGCGCGCTGTCGCCGCCGGATGGTGCGGCAGGCACGCTGGGCGTGACCGCGCCCGACGCCGCCGAATCCGGGCCTGTACCTCGGCTGTTGGTGGCCGTTGCGGTAAAGGTATAGGCGGTGCCGTTGGGCAAGCCCGTCACGGTGCAGGAGGTGGCCGGCGGCACGGCGCTACAGGTCGCGCCGCCGGGGCTGGCGGTCACGGTGTAGCCGGTGATGGCGCTGCCGTTGTCCGCCGGGGCGGTCCAGCTCACGGTGGCCTGGCCGTCTCCCGCAGCAGCAGTGACTGCGCTGGGCTTGCCGGGGGCGCCCGCGACGAGGGTGCTGGCGCTGGAGGAAGCGCTGTCGCCGGCGCCGTTGGTCGCCACGACGGAGAAGCTGTATTCCGTGCCGTTGGTCAGGCCGGGTATGGTGCAGGTAGTGGCGGGCGGTACGGCGGTGCAGGTGGCGCCGCCGGGTTGGGCGGTGACGGTGTAGCCGGTAATGGCACTGCCGCCATCGGCGGGCGCTGCCCAACTGATGGTGGCCTGACCATCCCCCGGCGTGGCGGTGACGGCACCGGGCGTGGCCGGCGCGGTGGCGGTGGGGGTGACGCCGGCGCTGGCGTCGGAAGCGACGCTGGTGCCCTTGTCGTTGTTGGCGGTGACGCTGAAGGTGTAGGCCTGGCCGCCGGTCAGGCCGGTGACGACGCAGGAGGTGGCCGGGGCTACGGCGGTGCAGGTCTTGCCGCCGGGGCTGGCGGTCACGGTGTAGCTGGTGATCGCGGCACCGCCGTCGTTGGCCGGGGCGATCCAGCTCACGCCGGCTTGGCCGCTGCCCGCCGTGGCGGTCACGCCGGTGGGTTTGTCGGGCGCGGTGCTCGCCGGGGTGACCGGGGTGATGGGATCGGAGGCCGAACCGTAGCTCGTGCCACTGTCGTTGCTGGCCGCGACGGTGAAGGTATAGGCCTTGTCGTTTTCGAGACCGGTGAAGTCGCAAGTGGTGGCCGTGGCCGGGGTGGGGGTGCAGGTCGCGCCGCCGGGATAGGCGGTCACCACATAGCCGGTGATCGCGCTGCCGCCATTGTTTGCCGGCGCCGTCCAGTTCACGGTGGCCTTGCCGTTGCCCGGTGTGGCGCTGACCCCGGTGGGCTCAGTGGGAACGGTGGAAATCGGGGTCTTGTTGCTGGGATCGGAAACCGTTCCTGCACCAAAGCTGTTTGTCGCCGTGACGGTAAAGGCATAGGCCGTGCCATTGGCCAGGCCGGGAACGGTGCAGGACGTCGCCGGGGCGTTGACCGTGCAGGTCGCGCCGCCGGGATTGGCGGTGACGGTGTAGCTGGCGATACTGGGGTCGCTCGGGTCGACCCAGGTGACGGTGGCGGAACCGTTGCCCGCCCTGGCGGTGACGCCGGTGGGCTTGGCGGGCGCGGCGGCGGCGGTGGTCACGCTGAACTGGGCGGCCACCCCGCCCACGGTGAGGGTCGCCACTTGCGCCGTGTTGTCCGCGTTGGCGCTGGTCAAGCGCACCTTGATCTTGTCGCCGACCTTGACCAGGCCCGGTTGGGAAGTCCAGGCGCCGCCGTTGACCTGGTATTGCGGGCTGCCGGCGCCGGCGATCTTGATCCCGGTGATGGTGGTCAACCCCGCGAGGGTCTTGGTGTCGCTGGCGACGAGTTGCACGTTTTTCGCAGCGCTGGTGACGGTGGTGAAGTTGGTCAGGCCGACGGGGGCGTACACCTTGCGGACGTCGAAGGCATGGAGCGGATCGCCGCCGCGCACGAGGAGCACCTGGTGGGTGGCGCTCTGTCCGTCCCAACCTGACTGACCGGTACTGAGAACGACGTACCACGAGTGGCCCGGCCACGCCCGGCGCGGCGTGCTCGACCAGAAACCGGCCGCCAACTGAGCACGATTGAAGACGGTCGTGTTGATGGCCGGACTGGCACGGCATTCGTCCATCAGGCTGCGCAGTTCGGCAACGTTGGGCAGGCGCCAATCGGCATAGCCCCGGTGGTTGCCGCTATTGGCGGTAGTGACGATGGACAGCGCCGATGCCCAGGTGTGGTTGTTGGGCGTACCGCCAGCGCAATCGGTGCCGGTCAGGCCCTGGACGCAACGGTCCCATGTCAGGCCGGTCTTCGTGTGGGTGACGGTGCCGTCGCCGTTGATGGCGAAGTCGCTGGTGGGAGTGTGGCCTACCGAGCAGTCCCCGGCCAGGGCAGGGACGGTCAGCAGTGCAAAGGCGGCGGCCAGCGCAGCTGATAACGGTGCAAAAGCAAAATTCGGTCGTTTCATGATGGAGTTCTCCAGTTCAGGAATAAGGTGGCGGGAGCGCCCATGAGGCGGTCTGGCAGCGTCAAGGGGTGGTGCCGCGGACGAGGCGTACCGAACCGGGGTCGTTCGGGTTGCCGGTGGGCATCGCGTAACCGTCCTGGAAGGCCAAATACCAAGCCTGGTTGGAGTTGCCCGCATTGGCCGAGCTCGACCAGAAGCCGTGGCCTTTCGTATAGGGGAACCAGGTGTTGTCGATAGCCCCCGCTCCCTCCGCATTCGCGGCGCCGTACAGGTTGTAATCGACGAGGGTGTCCAGCTCCCTGATCGAAGGCATACGCCAGTCGGTCGCGCCGCACAGGCCGGCGGCATTGACGGCAGTAACGAAACCCTGGGTGTCGCAGGATTTGCCGGTGGGGTTGGTGGTGGCGTTGTATTGGTTGAGGCAGGTGCCGCCGTTGATCTTGCCTTTGACGCCGCCGTTGGTGGCCGGGTTGGAGTCATACCAGGAGAAGTACCAGTTTTTGTGGTGCAGGCTGGCGCTATTGTTGACCTTCATTTCCCAGGTCAGTCCCGTCACGTTGTCCTTGGTGCAGCCCCACTCGTTGGCCGCCACGCCCAAGACCGGGGCGGCGGGGCAAGCGCCCGTTCCAGCCGGTTCGCCGCTGTTGCAGACCTTGCTGTAATCGCGGCCTTTGGTGGCGCTGCCGCCCTGCTTGCTGTAATAAACCCCGGCGTTATCCATCGCCGACACGCCATAGCGGGCGTCCTGATGGGGTAGGGAACTGCCGTTGTCCAGCAAGGTGGTGCAGGTGGTATAGACGGTGCCACCGTCGGTGCAGATGGTGCTGCCGGTGTCGTTGAGACTCGCCGCTGTTACGGCGACGGGCAAAAGACCGGCGAGCAAAACGGGAAGATGTCGTTTCATGGCGATGCTCCTTTGTTCAGGTTGATGAAGCGCGCGCCGGCGCGTGTCCGAAAACCGCCGGCGTGCGTTGCTCAAAAATGATGTTGGAGCGGTTTCTCAGTTGCACCGGACGGTGCAGGCTGAGTGGATGAATCGCCGGGAATTTGCCGCAGACGAAAAGGCGTAAACGCGCTCCGAAACCAACGGAACCCATTGTAATAACACCGTATGCCAGCAACATACCCATGAAAACACACGATTTCTAACCATTTCTAACCGTGCCACACGAAACCTCACGGAATGCCGATCGATATGCTCGGGTATTCCTGAGTAGCAGGCTGACATGGCGAAAAAGCTCCCCGTCCGGCACGGTATCGTCCAGACCATGCACGGATTCAACGCCGTACGGGGCCGCCGCAAGGCGCCAAGAAAACGTCCTCGAACTGGCGATCGGGAACGGTGCGAGTTTTGATACATCGTTGAAGCGCTGTTGCCGGTCGGCATCTACGCCGGCTATCCGGCGGCGCTGGATGGCTTGATCGTGCTGGGTATGGCAGCGAAAAGCCCACCGCTACGGCGGTGCAGGTGTTTTGCGCGCGCATCGGCAAGGCCGTCGGGAAATGGCGGTAAGCGGCTGGCGGCGCAATCCGGCTTAGTGCGCGTTTCGCCGGCTTTGCAACAGCGCGGTGGCGTAGGCCGCCAAGGCAATCAGCGTCAGAACCAGCGGGACGGCAAAGAAGAAACTGGCGGACAAGGTTGCCGCGGTCGCCGCTACCAGGGTGTGCAGGATGAGGATCGGCCTTTCTTCAACCTGGCTGCGTCCGCTCAGGAGCGCCAGCGCGCCATAAGCCATCAGCAGAAAACCCATGGTCACGCTGAAACCCACATGGTATTCGTAGAGGTTTCCGGTGCGTCCGGGCATGTCGATGGCGAAAGCCTGCATCGCGGCGACGATCCGCTGATGGGCGGGGGATTGGGGCGCGGCCAGTTGGCTGGCGAGATGCCCGGCGCCGACGGCGATGAATGCCCATGATCCGATTCGGTTCAGGGTTCGGGGTGATGGCATGTGCGGCTCCTGAGTGGTGGGTGAGGGGAAAACGTTCGGAGCGGCGCTTTACGGCACGCGGCGGTAGGGGCGCACCAGCAGGTGGCAACGGCTCGCCAATTGGGCGAGCCAGGAGTCCAGCGTGCTGTCCGGGGTGCCGAGGCCATGGATCAGCACCATGAAATAATTGGCCATCAGGCAGCGCGCCAGGGTTGCCCGGTCGCTTGCCGGCAGATCCGGCGCATCGTTGGCCAAGCGTGCGGCCAGTTCCGCGGCGAAGGCGTCCACCTGGCCCTGGTAGTCGGCGGCGTTGAACATCGACTCCTTGAGCAATACCAGACTCAAGTCCCACTGATTGCGGTAGTAGCCATAGAGATGGGCGGCATAGTGGAGCAGCGCGTCCACCGCGCCGCTCGAATCGGCGATCTCGCCGCGCGCCCGGAGCAGGATTCCGGCGATGTCCTGCAACAACAACTCCCGCACCAGTTGGTGCTTGTCCGGGAAATGGGCGAACACCGTGCCGATGCCCACCCCGGCTCCCGCGGCGATTTGCCGGGTAGTCGTATTGTCGTAGCCGGACGCGAGAAAAAGCGTTTTGGCGGCGGCAAGGATGTCTTGGTGAGTCGCATGTTTCTGCTGTTGCCGGTTGCCCGGTGGCGGGGCTTCACTCAGGTTTTCGATCATTTTGGATGTTTATTGAGCGTGCTCATTGAGTGCGCTCAATATAGCCGGGCGATGCGCGCCAGTCAATCCGTCGGGAGCTGCCGTTTCCCCCGTGGCCAGGGCCGCGCCCGGCGATTCCCGGTTATACTTGCCACCGTCTGGTCATTTTTGGAACTCCCCCATGCACACTCCCCCCCAGGAAATTTTCAAGGCTTACGACATCCGCGGCGTGGTCGATACCGCGTTGACGCCCGCGGCGGTCGAAGCCATCGGCCAGGCTATCGGCTCAGAGGCCCGCGCGCGCGGCCAGAGCGCCATCGTGATCGGGCGCGACGGGCGGCTTTCCGGCCCGGCGCTGGCGGCGGCGCTGGCCAAGGGTATCCAGGCTGCCGGCATCGACGTGATCGACCTGGGCCTGGTCGCCACGCCGATGACCTATTTCGGCGCTTATCATCTCGACACGCATAGCGCGGTGATGGTCACCGGCAGCCACAATCCGCCCGACTACAACGGGCTGAAAATGGTGCTGGGCGGCGAAACCCTGGCCGGCGCGGCGATCCAGGCGCTGCGCGCGCGCATCGAATCCGGCGACCTCGCTACCGGCAACGGCAGCTACCGCACCTACGACATCGGCGACGAATACATCGCCCGCATCGCCGGCGACGTGAAACTCGCCCGCCCGCTGAAAATCGCCGTGGATTGCGGCAACGGCGTGCCCGGCGCGTTTGCCGGCAAGCTCTACCGCGCCCTGGGCTGCGAGGTGGAAGAACTGTTTTGCGAGGTGGACGGCAATTTCCCCAACCACCATCCCGACCCGTCGGTGCCGGAGAATCTCAACGACCTGATCGCCGCGCTGCATAACGGCGATGCGGAAATCGGCTTGGCTTTCGACGGTGACGGGGATCGTCTGGGGGTGGTCACCCAAAACGGCAACATCATCTTCCCCGACCGCCAGTTGATGCTGTTCGCCGCCGACGTGTTGTCGCGCAACCCCGGCGCGCAGGTGATCTACGACGTGAAATCGACGCGCAACCTGGCTCCGTGGATCCGCGAGCACGGCGGGGTGCCGGTGATGTGCCGTACCGGGCATTCCTTCATCAAGGCCAAGATCAAGGAAAGCGGCGCGCTGCTGGCCGGCGAGATGAGCGGCCACGTATTCTTCAAGGAACGCTGGTATGGTTTCGATGACGGTCTGTATGCCGGGGCGCGCCTGTTGGAATTCCTGAGCCGCCAGGCGGATGTCGGCGCTGTTTTGAACGGCTTGCCGGACACCGTGAATACCCCGGAATTGCAGATCAAACTCAAAGAGGGCGAAAACTACGCGGTGGTCGAGCGGTTGCTCGGCGAGGCGAAGTTTCCCGGCGCATCCGACATCGTCACCATCGACGGGCTGCGCGTCGAATACCCGGACGGTTTCGGTTTGGCGCGTCCTTCCAACACCACCCCGGTGATCGTCCTGCGCTTCGAGGCCGACGATGCGGCGGGTTTGAAGCGCATCCAGGATGCTTTCCGCGTCGCCATCCTGGCTGTTGCGCCGCACGCGGTTTTGCCGTTTTGAGCGGAATTCGGTAATCTGTCTCCATGAGCCTCATCGCCCTTACTCAGGAAGACCTCGAACTAGGCGTACCCGTGCCGTGGACGGTCTATGACCAGTTCCATAACGTCTTGTTGCCCGAGGGCGGGGTCATCGGCTCGCTCGATCAACTGCTGTCCCTGCTCGCCGCCAATCCCTGTCGCGAATTGACCTGGGAACAGGGAGCGTCCGCACCGCCGCCGCCCCCGGTGGATATCCCCTTTCCGGCGGCCCCTGCGGTTACACCCGCTTCGACACGGATTATTCCGCCCGCCGCGCCCGTCGCGGCGTCCGAGCAGCGCGTCGAAATCACCCCGACGGGAAAACCCGGCAGCGGCCAGCAGGAGACCTATCCTTTCGAGGCGATGAAGCTGAAAGTCGGCGACCGCCTGCAACTCCAGCCGCCCCAGCAACTCTCGGCGGAACGTTACGTGGTGCGCCTCCTCGGTTATCTCAATAACGTCAGCCTGCTGGTCACTTCGCCGTTCGAAAACGGCCTGCGGCTCGGCCTGATGGAAGGCGAAAAGGTGGTGGTGCGGATATTTGCCGCGCAGAATGCCTTCGGTTTTACCAGCACGGTGGAAAAGATCTGCAAGCTGCCTTTCGATTACCTGCACCTGTCGTTCCCCTCGGAAGTGCAGGGTATGGTGATCCGCAAATCGCCGCGGGTCCGCGCCCGGATCATCGCGGCTGTCGGCAATACCACCCAGGCTACAACGGAAAATGCCTCCGGGCTGATCGCCAACCTCAGCGCTACCGGAGCCATGCTCGACGCCCGGCGCAGCCTGGGGAACAAGGGCGACCTGTTGCGCCTGGCATTTCGCGTGAACCTCCACAAGATCGACGCCTACCTGTCGATCAACGCGGCGATCCGGGCGATTTTCGCCGACGAGGCGATGGACGCCAAAGGCGCGCCGCTGATTCATCACGGCATCGAATTCGTCGATCTGCAACCCAACGACAGCGTGATTCTGCAAAGCATGATTTACCAGCAGATGATCGAAGAACCCCATACCCTGGTGTGATCCCCACATGTTCTATTCCCTGGCGCGTGCCTTGTTGTTTCGTCTCGACCCCGAGAAAGCTCACAACCTTACCCTGAGGAGCCTCAACGTCCTGCACGGCTTAGGGCTGGCCGGGCTGTTCGGCGCGCACTGCGCGGCGCGTCCGCGCACCGTGATGGGCCTGGAATTCCCCAATCCGGTGGGACTCGCCGCCGGCCTCGACAAGGACGGCGCGTGCATCGACGCGCTCGCCGCGCTGGGCTTCGGCTTCATCGAAATCGGCACGGTCACCCCCCGTCCCCAGCCGGGCAACCCGCAGCCGCGCCTGTTCCGCCTGCCGCAAGCCAACGCCATCATCAACCGCATGGGCTTCAACAACCTGGGCGTCGACAACCTGGTGGCGAACGTGAAGCGCGCCAAGTACCGCGGTATCCTCGGCATCAACATCGGCAAGAACTTCGACACCCCCATCGAAAACGCCGCGGACGACTACCTGATCGGACTGCGCAAGGTCTACGAACATGCCAGCTACGTGACGGTCAACATCTCCTCGCCCAACACCAAGAACTTGCGCCAGTTGCAGCAGTCCGACGAACTGGAAAACCTCCTCGGCCGGCTCAAGGAAGAGCAGCAGCGGCTCGCCCAGCAACATGGCAAAACGGTGCCGCTGGTGCTGAAAATCGCCCCCGACCTCGACGTCACCCAGGTCATCGCGATTGCCGACCTGCTCCTCAAATACCAGTTCGACGGGGTGATCGCCACCAACACCACCCTCGCCCGCAATGGCGTGGAAGGGTTGCCCAACGCCGCAGAAACCGGCGGTTTGAGCGGCGCGCCGGTGCGCATCAAGTCCACCACGGTGGTCAAGCAACTCAGCTTGGCCCTGGAAGGCAGGATTCCCATCATCGGGGTGGGCGGCATCCTCAACGCTTTCGACGCACGCGAAAAGATGACCGCCGGAGCGAGCCTGGTGCAGGTTTACACCGGTTTCATCTACCGTGGGCCGGAGTTGATCGGCGAAATCTGCCGGGAACTGGCCTGATTCGATTCACCGCCTTTTCGCAAGGAGCAGGACGAACATGCTGATCGGCGTCCCCAAGGAAATCAAGAATCACGAATACCGGGTCGGCGTAACCCCTGCCGGGGTGCGCGCCTTGCGCCAGGCCGGCCACGACGTGCTGGTGGAAACCCAGGCCGGGCAGCGTATCGGCTTTGGCGATGACCAGTATCTCGCCGAAGGGGCGCGCATCGCCGCCACCCCCGCCGAAGTTTACCAATGCCCGCTGGTGGTCAAGGTCAAGGAGCCGCAGGACAGCGAAGTGCCGCTGCTCCACCAAGGCCAGGTGCTGTTCACCTACTTTCACTTGGCGGCGGCACCCGAGTTGACGGCGCGCCTGCTGGAGCGGGAGATTGTCGCGGTGGCTTACGAAACCGTCACGGATCCGCAAGGCGGCTTGCCGCTGCTCACCCCGATGTCGGAGATGGCGGGGCGTATCGCCATCCAGGCCGGGGCGACCGCGCTACAGTTGGCAACCGGCGGCAGCGGCGTGCTGCTCGGCGGGGTGCCCGGCGTGGCGCCGGCCAAGGTAGTGGTGCTGGGGGCCGGCACGGTGGGTACCCAGGCCGCCAAAATGGCGCTGGGTGCGGGCGCCGACGTGACCATCCTGGACATCGACCTCAACCGCCTGCGCTATCTCGACGACGTGTTCGGGCCGCGCCTCAAGACCCGTTATTCGGAAGCTCACGCCATCGAGGAACTGGTGAGCGGCGCCGACCTGGTGGTGGGTTCGGTGCTGATACCCGGAAAACGCGCGCCCCGCCTGATTTCGCGCAAAGCCGTGGCGGCCATGCGCCCCGGTTCGGTGCTGGTGGACGTGGCCATCGACCAGGGCGGCTGCGCCGAAACCGCGCGGCCCACCACCCACGCCCAACCGACTTATGTCGAGGAAGGGGTGGTGCATTACTGCGTGACCAACATGCCGGCGGCCTGCGCACGGACTTCCACCCAGGCTCTGACCAACGCCACCCTGCCTTATGTCCTGCGCCTAGCCGGGCCGGGCTGGCGCGAGGCGCTACGCGGCGACGCCGGGCTGCGCAACGGCTTGAACCTGTGCGAGGGGCGGGTCTGCCACCCGCGCGTGGCGGAAGACCTCGGCTATCCTTATGCAGACAAGTAGCCCGGATGAAGCGATAGTGGAATCCGGGGCCGCCGCAAGGCGGAATCGATGGGTAGAAAATCGCCTCAACTGCTTGCGTCCTGTCGGGCGCTCCTGGATTCCGCTCGCGCTGCATCCAGGCTACGGCTCTAATGTGTGTTCCGCGAGGAAAATAAAGTCATGGAAAACTTCCTGCTGATCCTGGTCGGCACGGTGCTGGTGAACAACATCGTGCTCGCCAAGGTGCTCGGCCTGTGCCCCTTCATGGGCGTGTCGAAGAAACTCGACGCGGCGGTGGGGATGGGCATGGCGACCACTTTCGTGCTGACCCTCGCGGCGGGCATGAGCTACCTGGTCGAGACTTATGCCCTGGCGCCTTACGACCTCAGCTATTTGCGCACCCTGTCGTTCATCGTGGTGATCGCCTCCATCGTGCAGTTCACCGAGATGTTCATCCGCAAGTCCAGCCCCGAACTCTACCAGTCGCTGGGCATCTACCTGCCGTTGATTACCACCAACTGCGCGGTGCTCGGCGTGCCGCTGCTCAACGTCCAGGAAAACCACAATTTCGTCGAATCGCTGCTCTTCGGCTTTGGCGGGGCGGTCGGTTTCGCCCTGGTGCTGACCCTCTTTGCCTCCCTGCGCGAGCGCATGGAAGGCGCGGCCATTCCCGCACCGTTCAAGGGCGCGCCCATCGCGATGATTACCGCCGGGCTGCTGTCGGTGGCGTTCATGGGTTTTTCCGGGTTGATCAAGTAGCGCCATCGCCATGTTGACTGCGATTCTCATCATGGCCGGGCTGGCCGTCGCGCTGGGGTTGATCCTCGGCTACGCCGCGCTGAAGTTCCGCGTCGAAGGCAATCCCCTCACCGAGAAGGCGGCGGCCATCCTGCCCAATACCCAGTGCGGGCAATGCGGCTATGCCGGCTGTGCGCCGTATGCCCAGGCCGTTGCGGAGGGCAAGGCGGCCACCAACCTGTGCGTGCCGGGCGGCGACCCGGTCGCCAAGGGACTCGCGGAACTGCTGGGCGTGGAATTCCAGCCGGTGAATTACGGCGAAGGGCAGGCGGCGGGACCGAAACCCAAGCAGGTGGCGTTCATCGACGAGAACCTCTGCATCGGCTGCACCGCCTGCCTGAAAGCCTGCCCGCAGGACGCCATCCTCGGCGCCAGCAAGATGATGCATACCGTGATCGCCCAATACTGCACGGGCTGCGAGTTGTGCGTCGCGCCCTGTCCGGTGGATTGCATCAGCATGATTCCGGTCGGTGCGGACATCGCGTCGTGGAAATGGAAGTACCCGGTTTATCAGATCAAGAAGGCCGCCTAGGTGAATACCCTCTCCACATTCAACGGCGGCGTGCATCCGCCCCAGCACAAGACGGAATCCAACCGTCTGCCGATTGCGGTTGCGCCGCTGCCGCGCCGCCTGGTCGTGCCGCTGCGCCAGCATATCGGCGAGCCGGCCAACCCGCTGGTGCAAGTCGGCGACGCCGTGTTGAAAGGGCAGATGATCGGCGCGGCGAGCGCCTTCGTTTCCGCCGCCGTCCATGCGCCTACTTCGGGCACCGTGGTGGCGGTTGCGCCTCATGTCGTGGCCCATCCCTCCAGCCTTTCGGATAGCTGCGTGGTGATCGAGGCGGACGGCGCGGAGCGCTGGATCGACCGGCATCCCCTCGATTACCGCAACGCCGCGCCGCACGCCATCCGCGACTACCTGCGCGATGCCGGGGTGGTGGGATTGGGCGGCGCGGTGTTTCCCACCTTCATCAAGCTCGGTTCCGGCCCGCAGCAGCCATTGCATACCCTGGTGATCAACGGCGCGGAATGCGAGCCGTGGATCACCTCCGACGACCTGCTGATGCGCGAGCGCGCCGGGGAAATCGTGGCGGGCATCGGGATCCTGGTCCACCTGATGCAGCCCGAGGAAGTGCTGATCGGCATCGAGGATAACAAGCCGGAAGCCATCGCGGCGATGACCCAAGCCTGCGCCGGAATGCCTTTCGAAGTGGTGGCGGTGCCTACCGTGTATCCCGGCGGCGGGGAAAAACAACTCATCAAGGTGCTCACCGGCAAGGAAGTGCCTTCCGGCCAGCGCCCCGCCAACATCGGGGTGATCTGCGTCAACGTCGGCACCGCCTATACCGTGCAGCGCGCCGTCAATCACGGCGAGCCGGTCATCAGCCGGGTTGTCACCGTCACCGGCAGCGTCGCCCGCCCGCAGAATTTCGAGGTGCCGATCGGCACGCCGTTCCGCGAATTGCTCGACCTGGCCGGGGGGGCGACGCCCGACACCCGCCGCTATATCGTCGGCGGCCCGATGATGGGTTTCGACCTGCCCAGCCTCGACGCGCCGCTGGTGAAAGCGGTCAACTGCCTGATCGCCGCCTCGCCCGCATTGTTTCCACCCGCCCCGCCGGCCTTGCCGTGCATCCGCTGCGGCCAGTGCGCACGCGCCTGTCCCGCCGACCTGCAACCCCAGGAGTTGTATTGGTTCGCACACAGTCGCAATGTCGAGAAAGCACGCGCCTACAAGCTGGCCGATTGCATCGAGTGCGGCTGCTGTTCCTACGTGTGCCCGAGTTCGATCCCGCTGGTGTCCTACTTCCGTTTCGCCAAGGGGGAAATCGCCGCGCTGGATGGCGAGCGCCGCGCTGCCGACCTGGCCCGCGAACGCTACGAGTTCCGCCAGCAACGCCTGGCGCGCGAAGCCCGCGAACGCGCCGAACTGCTCGCCAAAAAACAGGCTGCCGCCAAGGCCGCTGCCGCCGCCGATCCGCAAGCCGAGGCCAAGAAAGCCGCCATCCAGGCCGCCCTGGAACGCAGCCGCGCCAAACAGGCCAGCGCGCCAACGCAGGAGACCGACCGACCATGAGTTCCCCCTCGCCCCACGTCACCCGCCCGGCCGGCGGGGTTCCCGGCATCATGCTGCGGGTGCTGGCGGCGCTGCTGCCGGCGCTGGCCGCCTACTGCTATTTCTACGGCCCGGCAATCCTCATCAGCTTGGCACTCGCCTGCGCCACCGCCCTCGCTGCGGAAGCGGCGCTGCTCAAGCTGCGCGGCTATCCGTTGAAACCCTTTCTCGGCGACGGCAGCGCCGTGCTCAGCGCCAGCCTGCTGGCCCTCGCGCTGCCTCCGCTGGCGCCGTGGTGGCTGGTGGTGGTGGGCACCTTGTTCGCCATGGTGTTCGCCAAACATCTCTACGGCGGCCTCGGGCAAAACCTCTTCAACCCGGCGATGGTCGGCTTTGCCGTGCTGATGATTTCCTTTCCCGCCCACATGACTCATTGGCTCGCCCCGGCGGGGCTGGCTGGCGAGACCCTGAGCCTGGGACAGCAACTGGCCTATATCTTCGGCGAACGCCTGCCCGACGGCATGCGGCTCGACGCGGTGACCATGGCGACCCCCCTGGATACCCTGAAAACCCAGCTCGCGCTGGGCCGGATGGTCGGCGAGATTCGTGCCGATGCGCCGATTTTCGCCGCTTCGGGCGGCTATGTCCTGCCCGGCTTGTACCTGCTGGGCGGCTTGTTTCTCCTGCAACAGCGCATCATCACCTGGCACATCCCGGTCGCCTTCCTCGCCGTGTTGGCCGCGACTGCCGCGCTCTTTCAGGGCGTCGATGCGGCCCGCTACGCCTCGCCGCTGTTCCACCTGTTCAGCGGCGCCGCGATGCTGGGGGCTTTTTTCATCGCCACCGACTATGTCACCAGCCCCACCACCCCCACGGGCAAGCTGATCTTCGGCGCGAGCATCGGCCTGCTGACCTACGTGATCCGGGTCTTCGGCGGCTACCCCGACGGCGTGGCGTTCGCGGTCCTGATTATGAATTCGGCGGTGCCGCTGATCGACGCCTACACCCAGCCCAAGGTTTTTGGGCATAAAGGCTGACCATGGAAAACGTGCTGCGCCATTCCGCCAAATCCGGTCTGCTGCTGATGCTCTTCGCCGCCATCGGCACGGGGTTGCTGAGCGCAACCTATTACGCCACCCGCGACATCATCGCAGACAGCGAAAAACAGGCGAAACTGGCGCTGATCGGCCAGATCCTCCCGTCCGACCTATACGACAACGATATCCTCAAGGAAGCCCGCGAATTGCCGCCCGTGCTCGGTAACAAGGAGGCCACCCCGCTCTACCTCGCCAGCAAGAACGGCCAGCCTGCCGCAGCGGTGTTCGAAGCCGTCGCGCCGGACGGCTACGCCGGCAAGATCAAGCTGCTGATCGCCCTCAAGGCCGATGGCGAACTGTCCGGGGTGCGGGTGGTCGATCACCATGAAACGCCGGGGCTGGGCGATTACGTGACGATCGCCAAGGATCGCTGGATCACCCAGTTCGATGGGCTGTCGCTGAGCAAATATGCGGCGCAGGACTGGAAAGTGAAAAAGGACGGCGGCAAGTTTGAACACCGTAGCGGCGCGACGGTCACGCCGCGCGCCATCGTCAAGGCGGTTCACCGTTCCTTGAAATATGTCGAGGAAAACCGGGCGCTGTTCTTCCCGGTCAACAGCGGAAAGGCAGGTGTGCAATGAGCGCAGCGAACTATCGCGAAATCGTGTGGAACGGCCTGTGGAAAAACAATGCCGGGATCGTCGCGCTGCTCGGCCTGTGCCCGCTGCTGGCGGTGAGTTCCACGCTGGTCAACGGCGTCGGCCTGGGACTGGCGACCGCCATCGTGATGGCCTGTTCCAATGCCGCCGTGTCGCTGGTGCGGCGCTTCGTTCCCAACGAGATTCGTATCCCGGTATTCATCGTCATCATCGCGGTGCTGGTGACCATCATCGAACTGCTGATGCACGCCTACGTGCAGGCGCTGTACCTGGTGCTGGGGATCTTCGTGCCGCTGATCGTGGTGAACTGCAACGTGCTGGGGCGTGCCGAAGCGTTCGCCTCGAAAAACCCGCTGCTGCCGTCCATGCTCGACGGCTTCATGGTGGGCCTGGGCCTGACCCTGACGCTTGCCGTGCTGGGCGCGATCCGCGAGATTTTCGGCAGCGGTACCCTGTTCAGCGGCATCGAGATGGCTTTCGGCGCATCCGCCAAATCCCTGGTCGTCACGGTGATCCCCGAATACCGCGGCTTCCTCCTTGCCGTCCTGCCGCCCGGCGCCTTCATCGGCCTGGGGCTGATGATTGCCGGGAAGAACTGGATCGACGCGCGCGGCAAGGCCGGCAAACCCCGCCAGGGCGGATAACCTAGCCGCCCAGCACTTTTCGGTATGCCGTTTCCCAAAGATCGGCGTGGGCCGACAGCATCCAATTGCCGAGAACCTCTTCCTGGCCGCTGCGCGCCACGTTTCGGCGCAGTGCCTTGTCCTCGACCAGCTTGCTCAACGTCTCGAACCATTCGCTGGGAGATTCGCATAAAAAGCCATTCTCGCCATTCCTGACCACGCTGTCGAAAGTCGAGTTGGCGGAAGCCACGCACGCGGCGCCGACCAGCGAATAGTCGAGAAATTTTATCGGCGATCTGCAGCGATTGAGGTGGGTGTCCCGCAGCGGGGCCAATCCGATGTCCAGCTTCATCCTGGCCAGCTTTTCCGGAAACGCTTCGTAGTCGAAATCCGCTTCAGCGCAGGAAACGTGCTTCAAGCGCTCGATTGCATTGGGCTTGCAACCCATGAAGCACAGATCGACGTTCGGGTATTTTTCGACAATCTTCACCAATGCCGGTCGCAAGTCGTTGATGTCATGAAAATGATCGGCAGAACCTACATAGCCGATTTTTACGCGGCGCGCCTTGCGTTCACGGGGATCGGCGATATGCGGAGTCCAGAGGCGATCATTCAGGTAATTGGGAAGGACCGTCACCTTGCGGTTGAATTGAGAAATCTCCTGCGCCAAGACGGGGGTCGAGACCGTCACCAAGCGCGCCGCAGCGATGATTTTCAGGATATGGGGCCGCGCTTGTTTGGACTGCGGGGTGTCGAATGCCCAAACGATGTCGTCGGTCTCGTAAACGAGAGGTTTTCTAGTAGCGAGGAGGGCCGCGCAAATGGGGGCCAGATCCGGACCGGGGAAGTCTCTTTGCACAACCAGGACATCCGCCCATTCCAGGATTCCCGGGCGGGTCGTCACCACGCCGGGGCTGATTTCGACAAAGCAATATTGGACGTCGTGACCCAGAAAACGCAATGGATCAAGGAGCCTCAGATGGCCGACCGGCCCCAGGTCTCTGGCGAAGATGGCAATTTTCATCGGTGGATTTTCCAAGGAGGCGCCAAGTTCTAGTCCAGCCCGGTAAGGATCAGCATTTCCGCCTCGTTCGCGGCGACCGGGCGCGAATAGAGAAACCCCTGGCAATATTCGGCGCCCATGGCGGTGAGAATTGCAGCCTGTTCCTCCAGTTCCACGCCTTCGCAGATCACGTCGCGGCCCAGTTTGTGGGCGAGGTGGACGATGGTTTCGACGAAGTGGCGGGCGTCCTGTTTTTCGTGGAGGTGCATGATGAACGAGCGGTCCACCTTGAGGGTGTCGATGGGCAGGCGGTGCAGGTAGCTGAGGGACGAATAGCCGGTGCCGAAGTCGTCGAGCAGCAGGCGGATTTTCATCTCCCTGAGGCGTTCAAGGAGGGCGATGGCCTGTTCGGCATTCGCCATCATCGCGCTTTCGGTGATTTCCAGCTTGAGCAGCGTGGGTGGCAGGCCGGTGTCCGCGAGTGCCGCGGCGACGTCGGCGATCAGGTCGGGATGCAGCAGTTGCCGCGCCGACAGATTGACGCTGACGGTGAGCGGGGCCGCGCCGGTACTGAGTTGCTGCCACTCGTGTGCCTGGCGGCAGGCTTCGCGGAGCATCCAGCGCCCGAGGGGAACGATGAAGCCGATTTCCTCCGCCACCGGGATGAATTCGGTCGGGGAAATCAGCCCCTTGGTCGGGTGGCGCCAGCGCACCAGGGCTTCGAATCCGCTCAAGGTGCGATCCGCCAGGGACACGATGGGCTGGTAATAGGCCTGGAATTCTTCGCGTTCCAGGGCATGGCGCAGGTCGAGTTCCAGTTCCAGGCGGCGTACCGCCAGATCGTGCATTTCCTGGTTGAACACCACGTAGCTGCCGCCCCCCTGCGCTTTGGCGCGCATCATCGAGATGTTGGCGTCGCGCAGCATGGCATCGGCGCTGTGGTGCGCCGGGCTGCTGACCACGATGCCGAACGAGACGGTGGTGAAAACCTCGTGGCCGTCGAGCGAGAAGGGCAGCACCAGCTTCTCCTGAATGCGGTTGAGCACCAGCAGGGTGGCGCTGACATCGCGAATGTCTTCGAGGAGCAGGGCGAATTCGTCGCCGGCCAGGCGGGCCGCCATGTCGGTGGGGCGGATGATGCCGCGCAGCACGTCGGCCACGCTCATCAGGAGCAGGTCGCCCATGCGGTGGCCGAGACTGTGATTGACCACCTTGAAGCGGTCGATGCCGCAGTACAGCACGGCGAATTGCAGATCCTTGCGCCGCTCGCTGCGCCGCAGGGTGTGTTCGAGGCGGTCGAGAAACAGGCTGCGGTTGGGCAGGCCGGTGAGGCGGTCGATGAACCGGTCGGGAAGCTGGGCGTCGTTGCCGCTCAGGTTGATGGCGGTTTCGTGGGCGGAGGCATAGTTCAAGCCGTTGTCCGGGTCGTAGCTGACGTTCCACACCACCCCCAGATAAGAGCCGTCCTGGCGGCGGCAGCGCGTGGAAAAGCGCAAGGTGGGGGTGTCCGAGTTGAGGGTCGCCAGCCTTTCGACCATGGCGTCCCGGTCATCTTCGTGGAGAAGGTCGAGGAAGCTGCGTTGGCGCAACTCGTCGAGCGGATAACCGAGGGTGGCCGACCATGCCTCGCTAATCATGCGTAGCGACCAATCCGGCCCGAATACCAGCAGCAAGGTGTCGGGGAGCTTGAAGAAGGAGCTTTCGAGAGGCGTGGTGTCCGGTCGGTTGCGGTACATTGAGTTGTCCAGAAAAACGGTTCGAATGATTTTTTTCTATTATCACCGAAACCCGGCGCGGAAACCTACTAAGTTAGATGGTTATTGAGTCTCGTAGATCCTATGGTTTTGCGCAAGGCTGAAAACTGATTTTTTGTGGGTCAAAGGGCTTGTTGGAGTTCCAGACGGCGAAAGCGATGCGCAGGAGCTTGCGAGCGATGATAACGATGGACTCGGCAGTAGCGAAGCCCTTCTCGCGTAAAGCGGAGTACATTGGCTTAAAGGTCTTGGTTTTTGCGGCACTTTGCGCGGCCAGATAGATCAACCGTCGATCTTCGGCATTGCCCTGTTTGGTCAGGCGTCGTTGCCCGATCTTGTTGCCGGAATCTTTAGGTCGAGGATCCAAGCCATAAGCCGCCACCACGGCATCGCTATTGGCGAACGGGGTGCGGTCGAAGCGATGAGTCAGGGTTAGGCTGTTGAGCAGTCCGACGCCGGTAATCGTCTGTAACAACGCCCGCTTTTGTTCGAGTGCCGCCTCTGTTTTTACACAGGCTTTGAGCTGGGAATCGATTTCCGCAAGCAAAGCTTGCAGGCTTTGTAAGGCCTTCTGATGGGCGCGTTTCAAGACGCAGCTCCCATTGGAGTCGGTATCCCGCAGGCACTGCCGGATTGCCCCGCAATGTTTGACGATGCCGGCCCGCTGGCTCAGCAGATTGCGTATCATCCGCTGAGTGGGGGTAGGTACGGTGTAGGGGGGCAATTGATCGCCTTCGCGGGCCACATAGCGAGCGATAACGCCGGCATCGAGCGGATCGGTTTTACCACGCTGACCGACCCCCTTGGCGTAAAGGGATAACTGCTTGGGATTGATGACGTAAACCCGCCGACCGCTGGATGCGGCGCAATCGGCAAGCGTGTCATGATAGCGGCCCGTCGCCTCCATGCCGATGACGGTGTCTTCGGGAAGTTGTTTTAGCCAAGCGACGATGGCTTTCTGGGTGTTGGCGATGGTCTTCACGGCTTGGTTTGCATTGGCGTAGGCAATGACGATCTCTTTACTGCTGACATCGCACCCGATGATGGTTGGCGTGGGCTGATTGGGCATGGTATTTCCTCGAACCACAGCGTAGGTTAATAACCGTGTCGGAGCGCGCCGCTGTGGAACTATCCGCGTCAACACAGTACACTTTGTTGCGCTGGGGTAGGCTGTCTTCGTGGCGTGAGCTTGTCTCTATCGGCGGTCAGGTGGGGCCTGCCGCTGCATCCCAAATCGACGTTAATGAAGACAGAGTGGGGACATGGCTACGTGAGTCTGTCCGCAACAACGGCAGATAGCCCGGATCGTCCCTCCACCCCGGCACCCAACTCAGTGCAGGTCGAAGCATACAAGCCCGGATGAAGCGAGAGCGGAATCCGGGGCCGCCGACAGGCGGATAGAGCTCAGCTACCGGGACCCCCGGATTCCGCTGCGCTGCATCCGGGCTACTTCATTCGACCAGCAACCCCAGTTTCCCCGCCAGCCATTGGGTGGTGGTGGCCTGGATCAGGATGGTCATGAGAATCGCGATGAAAGTGACCGAGGCGATCATTTGCGCGCCCGGCGCCTTCATGCCCAGCAGCAGGCCGGCCAGGGCGCCGGGGATGACCCCGGTTTCGCGGGTCCAGCACATGAACAGCAATTCGCGGAATGTCCATCGGGCGCGGCGGTCCGGCAGGGCGCACAGGAACACCGTGGCGGGGCGTCCCACCAGCATGAAGATTGCCACCACCAGTCCGCCGCCGAGCAGGTATTGGTTCATCAGGGCGAAATCCACCTGGCTGCCGAGCAGGATGAAAATGAACATGCGCATGATTAGCGCGGTGGTCATCACGTATTCTTCGAGTCTCTCCTGTTCGCCGGCTTCCATTTCGAAACCGAAAACCTCCTTGTTGCCGATCACGATGCCGAACACGAATACCGCCATGAAGCCGCTCGCCTGCAAGCCGTCCGCCCCCATGTAGGCGCCGATCACCGCCATCAGCGACACCACCGGGGCGTATTCCTGGAGGAAACCGAATTTTTCGTGGGCGATCAGCAGCGCGGCGAGATAACCCAGCACCCCGCCCATCGCGATGCCGATCAGCGATTGCTTGAGCAGGTCGAGCAGGGTGTGGCCGACGGAAAACTCGCCGCCACCCATGGCGATGCCGAGGATGGAAAAGGTGATGATGGCGCCCATCGCGTCGTTGAAGGCCGATTCGCTCATTACCGTCTGGGCCACCCGATCCTTGATATGCACCTGCTTGAAAACCGGCACCAGGGTGGCCGGGTCGGTGGAGGCGATAGTGGCACCCAGCAGCAGCGCGACGACCATCGGTACGCCGAGCAGGTAATACGCCGCCACGCCGGTAATCAGCGTGGAAATCACCACCCCTACGGTGGCCAGCACCACGATGGTGATCCACACTTCCTTGAGTACCTTGAGGCGCAGGCTGGCCCCGCCGTCGAAGAGGATGTAGCACGAGCCGAAAATCAGGATCAACTGGTTGAGCGCGGAGTCCGCCTTGATGTCGATCAGCCCCAAAACGCCGGGACCGATCAGCATCCCCACCAGCAGGAATACCACCACGTCCGGCACCTTCAACTTCTGCGCGAGCAAGCCGGAAAAAGTGCCGATGGCGAGGATGATGCCGACCGCCTGCAACACCTGCTTGGCGAGTTCGATGGAGAGCGAGGATTCCATGACTTGTTCCGGGTTGGTTTGAATGCATCATAGGGGCTTTGGCGGGGCGTCACAAGCCTGGCGGCGGTCTTTGTGGTAAGCTCGAACGCCATGAACGCCGACCAACGACGCGCCATTTTCCAGCGCCTGCAAGCCGCCAATCCCGAGCCGACCACCGAGCTGAATTACCGTACCCCCTTCGAATTGCTGGTGGCCGTCGTCCTGTCGGCGCAAGCCACCGACAAGAGCGTCAATCTCGCCACCGCGAAGCTGTTTCCCGTCGCCAGCACGCCGCGAGCTATCGCGGCTCTGGGGCAAGAAGGGCTGGAGGATTACGTCAAATCCATCGGCCTCTACAAGAGCAAATCCAAACACCTCATTGAAACCTGCCGCCTGCTGCTGGAGCGTCACGGCGGGGAAGTGCCGCACGACCGCGCCGCGCTGGAAGCACTGCCCGGCGTGGGGCGCAAGACCGCCAACGTGATCCTCAACACCGCTTTCGGCGAGGAAACCATGGCCGTCGACACCCACATCTTCCGGGTCGCCAACCGCATCGGCCTGGCACCCGGCAAGACCGTCCTGGAAGTCGAAAAGAAGCTGCTCAAGGTGGTGGAAAAGCCTTTTCGCCGCCACGCCCACCACTGGCTGATCCTCCACGGGCGCTACGTGTGCAAGGCGCGCAAGCCGGATTGCGGGGTGTGTATCATCCGTGATCTGTGCGAATACAAGGACAAGACCTGATGTTTAGCCCCAGCCGCGACCAGGCACGGCGTTTCCTCTTCGACGCCTGGAAAAAGCACAAGGAACACGCCCCGCTCACCGACCTGGAGCGCATGGCGCTGGCGGTGATGCTGCTCCATCCCGAATATCACCCCCAACTCGACAATCCCGACCAGTACCTGGAGCGCGACTACCCGCCGGAAAGTGGCGAAACCAACCCCTTTCTCCACCTCTCGCTGCACCTGTCGATCCGCGAGCAACTCTCCATCGACCAGCCGCGCGGGGTGGTCGCGCACTACCGTAAACTCTTGGAAAAGAACGGCGACGAACACCAGTCCGAACATGCCCTGCTCGAATGCCTCGGCGAAATGATCTGGCAGGCCCAGCGCAACCGTACCCAGCCCGACCCGGCGGTGTACTTTGCCTGCCTCACCCGGATGGGCGGAGAACCGCAATGATCGGGCTTCTCCAGCGCGTCAGCCAGGCCAGTGTGGTGGTTGAAGGTGCGACCGTCGGTGCGATTGAGCGCGGTTTGCTGGTACTGGTCGGCGTCGAAAAAGGCGATGACCCAACCAGCGCGAGCCGCCTCCTGGAGCGCCTGTTGGGCTACCGGGTGTTCCCCGACGCGGCCGGCAAAATGAATCTCAGCCTGCGCGACATCGGCGGCAGGTTGTTATTGGTTCCGCAGTTCACCCTTGCGGCGGATACCCACAAGGGCGCCCGCCCAAGTTTTTCCAGCGCCGCCCCGCCGGACATCGGCAAGGCGTTGTTCGAGCAGTTCGTCGAACTGGCTCGCGCGCAGCATCCCCAGGTCGCCACCGGCATCTTCGGCGCGGACATGAAGGTTACGCTCACCAACGACGGCCCGGTGACGTTCTGGTTGCAGGTGGCGCCGCACGGCGTCGGGTAACGTCTTTCCAAAAGGCGCCTTGCGACCCGGATTGCCCGTCCGGGGGACACGATCTATCATCGAACCAGCCATTCGCGAGTGAGAAACCGAGCTTTATCTGGACGCCGTCTGAGCATGACACGCAAAACCACGATTGATGTACAAGGGACCGCCATCACGGTGATTTCCAAAAACGAAGCGGACTTCATCTCGCTCACCGACATGGTGCGGGAAACTGGCGACCTTGCGCGGGAAGGGGCTGGGTGACCGGGAAGCCGCCGCGCTGCTGCGGCGCGGGATCGACATCCTCGCCCGGCTGGGCAAGGAAAACCGCCTTCATGCCCACCAGCGCGGCTGGGAGCAGATGCTGCGCGATGAGCTGGCGAAGCTGGATTAGGCCACGAAGCGGTGCCGGCGAATTTGCGACCACGATGCTTCCGCCAGACATTAAGAACCATCCCCAATCTCTGCCACATCCCAAGCCATGCTACACTTAATTATGTGTAATTCGTCAGGAGGTGGTCATGACTACCGTTAATTTCACCGGTTCCGTGGATCGGGGGCTGCTCAAGCGGGCCAAGGTGGTGGCAGCCAAGGCGGATACCTCGATCAATGCCTTATTCAATGCGGAACTGCGCTATTTGGTCGAGACCTTCGAGGCCGCCGAGACATCCGGTAATCAAAACTTCCGGGCGCTGCTTGATTTTTCGTTGGGACGGATCGATGACTATGCCGTCATGGATGTGCTGGGAATCGACAGCGAGGAAGACTTATTCCTGTTGATGGCACAGGCGCATTTGCCCATGCCGCGCCTGCCGGAGGCGATCACGCAGGGGATGGTCGAGAGCCTGGATGCCCTGGCCTCCTGAGTGGGGGTGACGATGCCGTCTCCTTCCGATATCGTGCTGCTGCCCGATGCCGGGCCGTTGATAACCCTGGCTTATGCCGATGCCCTCGATCTGCTGTTCAAGCCGGGCTGGAATGTGTCCTTGGTCGATATGGTGTTGCATGAGGTGACTCGGAACGAAACGCCGACCAGCCGGAAACTGGGGCAATGGGCGCAGGATCGGCAGCTTGCGGTTTTACCCACCCGAACCTTCCTCCATTACCAGCAGACGCTCGCCACCGCGACCCCGAAAAAGGCCCATCTCGGCGAGTTGGCAATCCAGGAGGCGATGAACGATTTCGCCCTGGCGGAGCCACCGAAGACCGGGGTGTTTCTGTTTGAAGACCACAAGATTGCCCGCGCCAGCTTTTTGCTGCCCGCCAACTGCCGCAAGGTCAGCACCCGGGCCTATTTGCTGTTCCTCGAACAAAAAGGCTGGTTGGAGTCGGCGATGGCCATCGAACGCCGCGCCATCCAGGCCGGACGGGCTTTTTCCGAACTGCGCTTTCCGCCGCAATAATCGCAAGCATGGCTTATTGACGTTACGTCTCGCATGAGTCGAAACATTTGAGTAACGCGGGTTGCCAGGGCGTGGCGCGGTGGTCTACAAACAAAGTAGAAGCCGCATGGGCAACCATTTAAGGCTTAGAATGGGCCATGAATCGCGGGGCAATAAAACCTCCAAGTCGCCATTGAACGGAGCGGCGGAAATCGTGAATAAGCCGTTTACCCACCTTGCAAAAGTGCTGGTCATTCCGCTCTTCCTTGGGGCGAGCGGGTGTGGCAACGATTTTTCGACGGCGGTTTCCAACAATTTCAAAGCGATGTATCTGTGCCAGGATCACGGCGGATTCAGGGAAATCCTCAAGAACGAGGGGGCGATGTTTAGCGTCGAATGCAAGGACGGCTTGATTGTCAACGGGACGAACGACTGAGGTTTTTCGGAATATGCGAGTTGTTTACCTGAAAGCCATCGTTGCGGTGATCTTCCTGGCGACCTGGGCTTACGCGCGGGCTGACATTCAGGCAGGCATCGACGCCCTCAAAAACGGCGATTACGCGATAGCCGAGAAGGAATTCCGCCCGCTTGCCGAGAGCGGCGATGCGTCGGCCCAGTATCAACTGGGAGTGATGTACGACTACGGGCTAGGCGTTTCTCAAAACGACCTGCTGGCCTTGAAGTGGTACCGCAAGGCGGGGGTGCAGGGGATTGAAAAAGCCCAGTTTCGCCTGGGGGCGATGTACGACAGTGGGCAAGGTGCGCCGCAAAGTTTCAAGACCGCGTTGTCGTGGTACCGTAAGGCGGCCGAACAAGGCAACGCCGATGCCCAGAATAATTTGGGCGTGATGTACTTGAGAGGGCAAGGCGTGCGTGCCGACCGGGTGCAGGCGTACATGTGGTTCTGCTTGGCCGCCGCCGCGGGGAACGAGGTTGCCGCGCGGAATAAAAGTTCGCTCGAACTGGAGATGACTCCCTTGCAAATGGAAATGGCCCAGGAATTGGTCAGGGGTTGGTCGAGCAAGCAAAAATGACCTGGCGGTGTCGCGGCTTGCCTGTCATGGGCGCAAGGATTCTTAGTCTCTTATTCAGTCAAGTGATGTCAAAACATGACCCCCATGTGGTTTGAATTGAATTCCGCGGTGATGGGTGATGAGGAATGGGTGATGAAAACCACCCTCCCATTACCCATCACTCATTACTCATCACCTTGCTGGGTTTCGGCTGTGATGTTTCCGGGACGTGATTGATGCCAACCGCAACGATATCTCCTCGCTCTCAAATCGGGCTGATTGCCGAGGTCCGCGGGCCGGTCGTCGACATCGTTTGCGATACCCTGCCGCCGTTGCATCGTGCCCTGTTTAGCGCCATCGACCACGAAACCTACGTTTTCGAGGTGTACATGCACCTCGACGAACACAAGGTGCGCGCCATCACCCTCCACCGCACGGCAGGTCTCACCCGCGGCATGGCGGTGTACGACAGCGCTGCGCCCTTGCAGGTGCCGGTTACCCCCGATTGCCTGGGGCGCCTGCTCAACGTGTTCGGCGAACCGCTGGACGAGGGACTTCCCTTGCAAGCCCTGCAATTTCGCAACGTCCTCGCCAAGCCGGTGGATCTCCATGAAGCGGTAGCCGCCGGCGGTATCCTGGAAACCGGCATCAAGGCCATCGACCTGCTGTGCCCTTTCATCAAGGGCGGCAAGACCGGCCTGTTCGGCGGCGCCGGGGTGGGCAAGACGGTGCTCATCATGGAATTCATGCGTGCCATCGTCGCGCTGCATCAAGGCGTGTCGGTGTTTGCCGGGGTCGGCGAACGGATCCGCGAAGGCCACGAGCTGTGGCACGAAATGCGCCAAACCGGGGTAATGGACCATGCCCTGATGGTCTTCGGCCAGATGGACGAGTCGCCCGGCGTGCGCTTCCGGGTGGGCCTGACGGCGCTCACCTATGCCGAATACCTGCGCGATACCCTGGGCAAGGAAGTGCTGTTCCTGATGGACAATGCCTTCCGCTTCGTCCAGGCGGGCAGCGAAATCTCCGGCCTGTTGGGGCGCATGCCCGCCACCGTCGGCTACCAGCCTACCCTGATGAGCGAGGTGGCGGAATTGCAGGACCGCATCACTTCCACCCATCACGGCAACATCACCGCCGTGCAGGCCATTTACGTGCCCGCCGACGACATGACCGACCCGGCGGTGTCGGCCATCCTCGGCCATCTCGACACCACGGTGATCCTCTCCCGCGCCCAGGCCAGCAAAGGGATTTATCCGGCGGTCGACCCCCTCGCGTCCGGCAGCAAGATGATGGATCGCTATTTTCTCGGCGACCGCCATTACAGCGTGGCGGAACGGGTGCGCGAACACCTCGCACGCTACCGCGAGTTGGAGGACATCATCACCATGCTGGGGATCGAGGAATTGTCGGAAAAGGACCGCAAGGTGGTGGTGCGGGCGCGCAAGCTGCAGCGCTATCTGACCCAGCCCTTCCACGTGGTGGCCGAGCATACCGGCATCAAGGGCGCGTCGGTGCCGCTCAATGAAACCCTTGCCGATTGCGAGGCGTTCCTGCGCGGCGACTTCGACCAATTCAGCGAAGACCGCTGTTACATGCGCGGCGCCATGAAAGAGACGTTATGAGCGCCTTCGTCCTGCATCTGCAAAGCGCTACCCAATACGAGCGCATCGACGGGGTGTGCAGTTTCGTCGGCGAAGATGCCTCGGGCAGTTTCGGCATCCTGCCGCGCCACGCCCGCTTCATGACTTCGCTGGTGTTTGGGCTGTCGCGCTTTCGCGGTGAAGAGGGCGCATGGCGTTATCTGGCGGTGCCCGGTGCCTTGCTGTATTGCGTCGATAACGAGTTGGTCGTCAGCACCCGCCGCTATCTCCTCGACGACGACTACCAGCGCATCAGCCGCGACCTGCTCGACCAGTTGCTGCGCGAAGAGGAAGCGCTGCACGAGGTCAAGCAAAGCCTGCACCGCCTCGAAGAGGAAATATTGAAGCGCTTGTGGAAAATGAACGCTGAACTTAGCAAAGGCAATCCTGATTAGCGCTGATTTTCAGCTATTGGTTCGGTTCTTCGGAGCGGCCTTGGCCGCGATTGCGGTGCCTCTTCGTGATACCTTCTGTCGCGGGCAAGCCACGCTCCTACAGGATAAAGAGTCATTTATTTGAAACATCCGGCCAAGCTGAAGATCAGCGCTAATCAGGAAGGCAATTCATGAACCGCAAAGGCGCGAAGGCGCAAAGAAATCAGGAAGGGGGATTGTCGAGCCGGCCAATCCAAAGGGTGAGAATACAATTCACCCAGACATCGTTGTCCCCTCTGTTTTCCTTTGCGTCATCTTGGCGCCTTAGCGCCTCTGCGGTTCGCAACTGAGGTTTTTAGGCCGAATAAACCTGCTAAATTGAAATCATGACCGACACCAATAACCACAATAAACTGCGCCGCAATATCGAAAAGCAGGTCTCCCGCATGCAGCAGGCCGAGAAGGATCGCCCCACCATCCTCGCGCAATCCGCGTTCATCGGCGTGCTGGCGCTGCTGTTCGTGCTGCCGGTGATCGGCGGCGCTTACCTGGGCAACTGGCTGGACAGCAACCTGGAGGGGTATTCCATGCGCTGGACCTTGAGTTTGCTGGTGCTGGGGATCATCGTGGGGGTATTGAACGTGTACTTTTATATCCGAGAACACTAATGGGCAAGCCGGAGTTGTTGGCGATCTTCTCTTTCAGCCTGGGGCCGCTGCACGTCGGTGCGACGGTGCTGACCACCTGGCTGCTGATGGCGCTGCTCGGCGGTTTGGGCTGGTTCGCCACGCGCCGCCTGAGCGTCGACCAACCTGCGCCTTTCCAGGTCGCCCTGGAGGGGATCGTGAATGCCTTCGAGGACGCCATCGGCGCCGTGCTGCCCGACCATGTCAAGGGGCTGCTGCCTTTCCTGGGTACCTTGTGGATATTCGTGGTGACCGCCAACCTCACCGGCTTGGCGCCCGGCCTGCGCTCGCCGACCGGCGATCTTTCCACCACCACGGCCCTGGCCATCATGGTATTTCTGGCGGTGCACTGGTACGGCATTCGCAACGTGGGTTTTCGTGCCTACCTGCGCCATTACCTGACCCCCAACCCGATCCTCCTGCCGTTCCACCTGTTGGGCGAAGTTTCGCGCACCATCGCCCTGGCGGTGCGTTTGTTCGGCAACATCATGAGCCTGGAAATGGCCGCCATGCTGGTGTTGCTGGTGGCCGGGCTGTTCGCCCCGATCCCGCTGTTGATGCTGCACATCGTCGAAGCCCTGGTGCAGGCCTACATTTTCGGCATGCTGGCGTTGATCTACATCGCCGGCGGCATTCAGTCGCAACAATTGAAAAGGAGTCCTGAAACATGAGCGATATGACCTGGTTTACCCTGCTTTCCACCTTGGGCGCCGCGCTGGCCATCGCCATCGGCGTGATGTTCCCGGCCATCGCCATGGGCCGGGCCATCAGTCAGGCGCTGGATGCCCTGGCGCGTCAGCCGGAGGCGGAAAAATCCATCACCCGCACCCTGTTCATCGGCCTGGCGATGATCGAGTCGCTGGCGATTTACGTGCTGGTGGTGGTGCTGATTATCCTGTTCCGCAACCCGCTACTCGCCTATTTGGTGAAATAACACCGTGGAATTCGATCTCTCTACCTTTCTCCTGGAAGCGCTCAACTTCCTGATCCTGCTGTGGCTGCTGAAGCGGTTTTTCTATCAGCCGGTGCTGCAGGTGATCGAAAAACGCCAGGCGGCCATCGAGCAGGTGCGCCAGGAGGCGGTTGAACTACGCGGCGAGGCCGAGTTGTTGCGCGAGCAATACGAGGGCCGCATGGCTGCCTGGGAAAAGGAGAAGGAACAGGCGCGCAGCGATCTGCACGAAGAAATCGACAGCGAACGCAGCCGTTTGCAAGCCGAACTGCGCACCGAACTGGAAGAGGAACGAGAACGGGCGCAGGTGCTGGAGCAGCGTCGCCACGACGAATTGCTGAATTCCCTGGGCGAACAAGCGCTGGCCACTGGCAGCCGTTTCGTTGCCAAGCTCCTGGAGCCGCTGGCCGGGGCGGAACTGGAAGCCGGACTGCTGGGTATCCTGCTGCGCGAAGTTGCGGAAATGCCCGCGCAAAACCTGGAACTGCTGCGGCGGGCGCTGGCGGACCACCAGGGGAGCATCAAGGTGGCGAGCGCTTATCCGCTCGCCGAAGGGCAACGGGCGGTCCTCTCCGACGCGCTATTCCACATGGCGCAGTGCCCGATTTCCCCGGTTTTCCAGGAAGACCCGGCGCTCCTGGCGGGGTTTCGCCTGACCATCGGTCCGTGGGTGCTGCGCGCCAATCTCCAGGACGAACTGAAATTCTTTGCCGAGGTGGCTCCCCGTGTCGCTCGCTAGCATCGCTCCCGCGTTGCAGCGCCAGGCGCGCTGCATCGACGACTACCGCTTCGGCGTGCGTCTCGCCGAACAAGGCTGGGTGGCCTCGGTGGGCGACGGCATCGCCTGGATTAGCGGCATTCCTTCCGCGGCGATGGATGAAATCCTGGAATTGGAGGACGGCAGCCGCGGCATGGTGTTCCACCTCGGCGCAAACCACGTCGGCGCCATCCTTCTCGAACAAACGCCGCGCCTCACCGCCGGTACCACCGTATTCCTGACCGGCCAGCGGCTCAGTATCGCCACCGGCGACGCCCTGCTGGGGCGGGTGATCGACCCGCTCGGCAATCCGCTGGACGGCCAGCCCGAACCGCTCCTCGGCGGTCGGCGCGAACTGGACGTGCTGTCGCCGCCGCTGGTGGCGCGGGATTTTGTCGCCCAGCCCTTGCTCACCGGCAACAAGATCGTCGATACCCTGATTCCGCTGGGCAAGGGCCAGCGCCAACTGCTGATCGGCGACAACGGCACCGGCAAGACCTCGCTGGCCCTCGATGCAGTCATCAACCAGCGCGACAAGGGCGTTTGCTGCGTTTACGTGATGATCGGGCAGAAGCGTTCCGACGTGGTGCGGGCGCTGGACATCCTGCGCCAGCACAACGCCCTGGCCTATACCACGCTGATGGTGGCGGAAGCCACCGCTCTGCCCGGTCTCAAATACCTGGCGCCGTTCGCCGGGTGCGCCGTGGCGGAAGCCTGGATGGGGCAGGGCAAGGACGTGCTGGTGGTGTACGACGATCTGTCCACCCACGCCCGCACCTACCGCGAACTGTCGCTGCTGCTGCGCCGACCGCCGGGGCGCGAAGCCTATCCCGGCGATATTTTCTATCTCCACGCGCGCCTGCTGGAGCGCTCCACCTGCCTGGCGCCCTCCCGCGGCGGCGGCAGCATGACCGCGCTGCCCATCGTCGAAACCGAGCAGGGCGAAATCGCCGCTTATATCCCCACCAACCTGATTTCCATCACCGACGGCCAGGTGTACTTCGACAAACGCCTGTTCGCCGGCGGTTTCCTGCCGGCCATCGACGTTACCCGCTCGGTGTCGCGGATCGGCGGCAAGGCCCAGTACCCGGCCATCAAGAGCGAAGCCGGGCGGATGAAACTCGACTATCTGCAATTCCTCGAACTGGAGGTATTCACCCGCTTCGGTTCCAAGCTGGAAGCCAGCATGGAAGCCAAGATCCAGCGCGGCCAACTGTTGCGGGAAATCCTCAAGCAGGAATGCTTGGCGCCGCTCGCCATCGAATTCCAGTTGGCGTGGATGATCGCTTTCAACGAAGGGCTGCTGGACGGGATGAGCGCCCAGGATGTGCCCGCCATTCTGCACGGTCTGGCGCAACGCACGGCGCAGAGCGGACTGACCCTCGAAGCCGGCCGCGAGGCGTGGCGCGCCCGGGTGGCGGTGTGGCTGGGCGAGTTGGGGCGAGCATGAGCAAGCGCCTGGAGTTGCGCCAGCATCTCGCGATTCTCGGGGATATCAGCGGCATCATGACCGCGATGAAAAACCTCTCGTTGATCGAAACCCGCAAGCTCGCCCGCTTTCTCGCCAACCAGCAACGCGCCCTGGCCGGGATCGAAAGCGCGGTCGGCGATTTTTTAAGTTTTTATCCGCAACCGGGCAACGTCGCGGAAGAACGTTGCGTTTACCTGGCCATCGGTTCGGAGCGCGGCTTCTGCGGCGAATTCAACGAAGAAATTACGGCCGCGCTGCAAGCCTGCGGCGAAACGCACCGCCTGGTGGTGGTGGGGCGCAAGCTTACGGCCAAGCTGACCGACGATCCGCGCGTCGCGGCCACGGTGGAGGGACCGACCGTGGCGGAGGAAGTCCAGGCGGTGCTGCTGCGCCTGATGGAAGCGCTGCATGGCTTGGGAGACGATGTTCCCCAGCATAATTCCCTGAAGGTGTTGCACCACCAGGACGAGCAAGTGGTGGTGCGCCCGCTGTTGCCCATGCCGATCCAGGAATTCCCCGCGCAGCGCCATAGCGACCCGCCCTTGCTCAATTTGCCGAGCGCCGCCTTGTACGCGGAGCTGGTCGATCATTACCTGTTCGCGGCACTGCACCAAGCATTTTATGCCTCGCTGATGGCGGAAAACCGCTACCGCCTCCAGCACATGGAACGCGCCTTGCAGCGCATGGAACAGGAGTCTTCCGACCTGACCTTGAAATATAATGTGCTGCGCCAGGAAGAGATCATCGAGGAAATCGAAATCATCATGCTGAGCGCGGAAACCCTGGCCGAGCGTTAACCCGCAAGGACCGGTACGCGGGAAGTGCCGCTGCAAACGAAAGAAGCGAGGGAAGGTAATGTTACGGAAGTGGTTCAGGCGGTTGCTTTGCTATTTCCTGGGACACCGGAATGTCGAATGCTCGCGGGAAAAAAGTTTTCGCGAAACCTATATCCAAATCCGCTGCTCGCGTTGCGGCCGTGAAGAAACGATAGTGGAAAGCGAAGAATAATCTCTGGAACGGTTTACGCGAGTGACCGCTTTCAATAATTGGCTATATGCATTCTAGGGTTGGAACAGACAAGGCAGTAGGTTTTGTGAATTCATGCGGTAGTGTGCAAAATGTGGTTGAAAGCTCATTCTTACCGTGATCCGTTTTGTACACTACAAGGTTGAAATCATTGGTTGACTGACAATGTTGGAGCAATGAAGGTCAGCAGCAGACCTGGAAGCCGCCGTTCATGGGGGCAAGGTGGATGTCGGTAGTTCGGCCAAAGCGGACGGTAGCAAGTTTCTGAAATGGCTGTCGGTTCAACCTACTGGAGTGACCGGTTTCAATATTTTAAATCGATATTTTCGACAGATTGCCGTCGGCCACGACTGTTAGCCAAAGCGTGGGTGCGAGCCATGCACTTACTCCTTCCACACCTCTGCCGTCAGCGGCAACTCGTTGAGTTCAGCGCGAGCTTCGCGCCAAGTCGGGTAATGCTCTTCAAGGATGGCGATGAATCGTTCGCTGTGCGTCGGCTCGATCAGATGCACCAACTCATGGACGATCACATATTCAAGCAAATCCTTGGGCTTTTTCACTAGCTCGGTGTTCAGGCGGATATGAGCCGCGCTGTGATTGCAGCTTCCCCACTTGGTTTTCATCCGTTGCAGGAAATAGCCGGTCACTTTCACTTTCAGTTTCTGCTCCCATTTGGCGATTAGCGGCGGCACGACCGCATGAAGCAGGGATTTATGCCACTCGTGCATCACCTCGGCGCGTTTTTCGGCATCGCCGCCAGGGCGCACAGTCAGCGTGATGCGCTTGTGGTCGAGCAAAACGAAGGGTTTGGCATCGTGGTATTTCACCGTCAACAGGTAGCGCCGCCCCCAGAGATAGTGACTTTCGCGCTCGACGAAGCGGCGCGGCGTTTCCCGCGCCTGGGTTTCCAGTTTTTTCCGCTGCGCCCGTATCCAGCCCAGTTTCGAGATCGCGTAGGCGCGGGCGACCTCCAGACGTGTTCCGCTAGGCGCCACGAGCGTCACCCGGCCTTCCGGCGGATGGACGGAGAGGTGGACGTTCTTGATCGCCTTCCGCGTCACCAGAATTGAAATTTCGCCCAGTTGTATCGTCTCGTTCATCAATAGCCCGGCTGCTTCTTGATAATTTCGAAAATTTCCCTCGTCGCTTCACGGTCTCTTGCCATGATGGGAAAGAGCGCGTCCAGTACCTGCTTCTCCCTCGTGTCGTCGCCCTTCCAGCTCGCCGGCGCGTGCTCGCGCATGGCCTGGTCGAGTTCGAGCGCGAGCCCCGCTTTCGCGTCATCGTCTGCCGGACACTGGAAGGCCGCCGCAGGAATACTAACGAGGTTGTTGAAAAGCACGATGGCCTCGGGTTTGCCATGAAGAAGCGCAGGCACACCGGGGCCGGGTTCCTTCCGCGCCAGGCGTTTCACGAGTTCTTCGGCCTTTTTCAGGAAGGCCTCATACGCCGCCGCATCCTCCCGGCTCTGCTTGATGAGGTCGTCCAGCAGCTTCGACATCTCCGCATAAAACCTCGGATCGGTCAGGTGGTCGCGGATGATGGTCTTGCGGACGTTGTTGATGATGCCCTCGGCGATGGCATTCTTCGAGAGTTTGCCTTTTTCATTCAGCTTGCGGGCAATGGCATCGTGAATGCCGGTCTCGATAATCAGCTCGGTGAGCGAAAGCGAATTGAGATTGCCCACGTCCGCCGCTGAATCGGCCTGGACATAGGTGTTGAGCAGGCGCCGCATATCGGCTTCAAAGGGCTTGATGTCCAGTTCCTCGCCTGAATGCCTCTTGATCGCGATGCGCGTTTCGCCGTAAAAATCCACCTCTTTCTGCAGCGCGGTGGTCTCCGCATCGGTATAGCCCGCCGCGGCGAGGTCTTGCGCGATGTCGGCATAGGCACGCACGAAAGCCGCCACGGACTTGTAAAACGTGATGCGCAACGGTTCCGTATTCGTCAGCGCCAGCGGATTGGCCGCGTCACCGCAGAAGTAGTGCAGGAATTGCTCCATCTCGCGCGGCAGCGGCACCGGCTCGCACAGGTAGCGCAGCGCCTCGCGGGCGGCATCGAGCTGTTTCTTGCCTTCCTTGAGCCAGTCCTTCAGTTCGACGTTGTTGCTGCCACCGTCGCCCTGATCGATGTCCAGCTCGTCGGAGCTATACACCGCGATGGCCTCCTGCACGTCATCGAACAGCTTCTTGAAGTCCACGATGTGGCCGTAGTCCTTGTCGTCGCCGTCGAGCCGGTTGGTGCGGCAGATGGCCTGGAAGAGGTTGTGATCGTGCAGTTCGTTATCCAGGTAAAGGTAGGAGCAGCTCGGCGCGTCGAAGCCGGTCAGGAGCTTGCTCACCACGATCAGCAGCTTCATGTTGGCGGGTTCTTCGATGAAGCGGCGCTTGGCTTCGTCCTCGTAGGCTTTGGTCGTCTGGCCGTTCTTGAGGACGTACTTGGTGTAAGTGTCGAACTTGTAGCGTTCGTCGCTGTTGGCCGGTTCGCGTGAGATGGCGTTGTGGTTAGGCTCGAGCGAGGTGATGACGCCGCAATACTCGCCGAAGGGTTTGTTCAGAAAGATGCGGAAATAGTGGCAGGCGTCGTAGATGCTCGCCGCCACCAGAATCGCGGTGCCCCGGTCGTCGTTCAGGCGCGGCTTGGTGTCGAAATCGTGGATGATGCTGGCGGCAATGCGCGCCTTGCGCTCTTCGGCGCTCATCAACTCCTCCATCGTCGCCCAGCGTTTACGGATGATGGCTTTCTGAAAATTGTTCAGCGTTTTGGTCTTGCGCGCGAAATAGTCTTCGATGTCCTTCGGCGAGGTGAGACGCTGCGGCACATCGCGTGCCTCGTATTTCAAATCGAGCACCACCTTGTCGGCCACGGCCTCGGGGAACTTGTAGGTGTGGATGTAGGTGCCGAAAATATCCCGCGTCCGCAGCTTGGCCGCGTCCTTCTTCAGCAGCGGCGTGCCGGTGAAGCCGATGAACAGCGCGTTCTCCAGCCAGCGCTTCATCTGCGTGTTCATGTTGCCGCCCTGGGTGCGGTGACATTCGTCCACAAAAACATAGAAGCGGCCATGCACCTGCGGCGGCTCGCCTGTGAGGTCGGCGGGGTCGAACTTGTGGATGAGCGCGCACAGCAGCCGGGGCGCGGCGGCACCCAGCTTGGCGACAAACTCCGCCCGGTTCTGGATGCGCGGTGAGGGCGAGTTCTCGCCGATGACCCCGGCGTTTTTCATCACGCCCTCGATCTGCTTGTCCAGTTCGTCGCGGTCGGTCACCACCAGAATGCGGGCCTCGGGATCGTGCTCCAGCAGCCACTTGGCGAGCAGCACCATGAGGATGCTCTTGCCGCTGCCCTGGGTGTGCCAGATCACGCCGCCCTCACGCGTGCGGATGCGCTCCTGCGCGGCCTTTACGCCCGCGAACTGATGCGGACGCGGCACCTTCTTGATGCCGTTGTCGAAGATGATGAAGTTGCGGATCAGGTCGAGCAGGCGGGATTTCTCGCACATCTCGGCCAAGGGAACATCCAGCAAAGCGCCCGCAACGCGGTATAGAACAGCGCCGGCATCCTGAACCATGAAAGACTTGCCCGCGGGTTGGCTGTCGGTAGTGTCCTGGCGTTTCCATTCGACGAAGAATTCCTCCTTGGTCGTGACCGTGCCATAGCGCAGCCCCTGCGAATCGCTGCCCGCGAAGACCATCTGCACCGTGGCAAAGAACCCCTTGTTGAAAATCTCCTCCTGATTGGTGATGAGCTGACGCACGCCATCGCCGATCTCGACCGAGCTGCGCTTCAGCTCGATGACGCCGACGGCGATGCCGTTCAGGTAGAGAACCAGGTCGGGGCGCCGCTCATGGCCGCCGCGCAAGGTCACTTCCTCGGCGAGGCCGAAGTCGTTGTTCTCGGGGTGCTCCCAATCCACCAGATGCACCTGATCGCTCGGCTGACCGGCGGCGATCTGCACCGACACGCCGTAGCGCAGCAGTTGGTAGGTGCGCAGATTGGCTTGATACAGCGTGATGCCGGTGGCGTCCGTAGCCACCATCAGCTTTTGCAGGGCGGCGGCAATATGCGCCTCGGAATAGCCGCGCTTTTGTAGGTTCGCCCGCAGGTATTCCGTCTCGATGCAGCGATTATTGTCCCGTTTGCGCCACTCGCCCAGGTAATCGTAGCCGAGGCAATCGGGCCGGGCCTTATCCGTGAACAGGGCGATGACGCGGTTCTGCGTCGTGCGTTCGGAGCGGGGTTGTTCAGGCATGGGCTTCTCCGGCGATGCTACTGGGGCTTATGCGGGTAACGCCCCCGCCGCGCGTAACCATCCCCTCGGCCATCACTCTAGCGAAGATAGCGCCACAGATCTTCATTTCAGCACCTCCCAGCGCCCGCCCTTTTTGGGGCCAATGAAGCGCAGCTTCTCTTCTTTGACCAGTTTTGCCGTCGCCCGCTCAACGGCACTCAATGACTTGCCGATGGTTGACGCCAGCTCTGCCAGGGTCAAGTCCGGCCTTGCTTCCAATGCCACAAGAATTTTCTCCGGCGTTTCTACCGGCGTTTCTACCGGCGTTTCTGCCGGTGCCATCTGGAGCTTGACATGCGTGGGCGCAAACAAAAACGTCACACCCACCCCGATAGACTCCACTTGCAGCACAGGCGCAGGCTGACCCGCGCCCAGGCAGGCTTGCATCATGCGCTCGATCCCGCGCCCCCACGACTCAATCTGTCCGCTGCGGAAAAACGTGTTCGCCACGTCCGGGTTGAAGGGCGCGGAGGGGTGCTTGGTCAGCAGCCGCTCCACCGTCCATTCCGACGGCAAACTGCCCGAATTCCAGATCATCAACCTGTCGGGATAAACACTGATCTGAATCGGCGCGCCGCTTGAGTAATCCTTGTGCACCACCGCATTGAGTACCGCCTCGCGCAGCGCGGCCATGGGCATGGGCCAAGTCTCCACGCGCTGCAAACCCTCGTAGCTTATCAAGGCTTTCAGGTATTTTGCTTGCAGCACCTCGATGGTCTTGTTCACCTGAAGCAGCAAGGGGCCATCCACCTCATCCTGATAGCGCAGATCGGCATCGTTCTCGAAAAAACCGATCTTCACATAGGCACCGGTAAACCAGCGGCTGGGCTGGGCATGAAACAGCAGCGCCGTCGCGCGCTTGCACACCCCGTCGGCAAGCAAGTGCAGCCGTTCCAGCAACAGGGTATCCGGCTCGTTCAGTGCAGCTTCCGGCAGCCGCTGGCTGCGCTCAACGCCGTAGCGATGGCGCGTTGTTCGGGCGGTGGCGGAACTGGCATTGGCACTTCCATGAACTTTTCTCTGGGAAGATGCGCGATGCTTGTCTGGGTCACATAATTTGCGAGCAGGCCGCAATCCGACCAGCGCCGGAGGAATGCAGCCATGAGTTGCGAGTTGAAACCGTGTAGCGGGCGGAGGCGATGAAGCGCCTTTTGGTAATAGCATTCTTCAAGCGGAGCTTCCCAAATCGTGGCGCGTCCAACTTCGCCACCTTCGCACACGAGCAAGTCGCCCTTTTGTAGCCGAAACCGGTCAAGGTCGGAGCGAGACATCGGCACGGTTGGAAGGTCGTTGATGTCAATGCGATCCCATTGAACAGCCCTGTTACCAAGATAAGGCTTAGGAACACCCGCGTTCTTCTCCGCGTCGAGCATCTTGCCGAGTTTGATTTCATACTCCCGCCCAACGGAAGACACCTCCCACTCCTCCGGGATCACACCCACCTCGGTCTGCTTGTATCCGGGTTTCACTTCCACACCGCCCCCATCTTTTTGAGGTGCGCGTCCACGCGGGCGGCGAGTGTCGCCACGTCGTCAATGAGCTGCGGCAGCGGGGTGGCGTAGCGTTCGGCGAGTTGGCGGATGCGGCCGGAGAGAGTTTGCGAGACGCGCCCCAACTCGCCCTGCACGGCGGCTTGCGGCCCGCTCACGATTCCACCCCGCGCAGGCTCAGCTCCAGCTCGCGGCGCAGGGCTTCGCGGTCGGGCAGGTATAGCTGGTCTTTCTCCACGATGCGACCAACTCAATTGGTGAGAAGCCTTCTGACTTATTGGGTAGCGCTGGTAGAGCAGCCGCATGTACACCAGATTGCTGCGGCTAAAGCTCTTGCCGTGGCGCAGACCGAGATCGGCAGCCAGGTTGTTGATGAGCGCCTTGCCGTACTCGGCACGGAGGTTGCCGGCCTGCTCGTATTCCACGATATGCCGTCCGACCTGTCAGTAGGTCTCGATTAGTTGGGCGTTGACGGCCTGCACTGCCCGAACCCGGCCCTGGGTGTAGGCGTCTGAAATCTGTTCCAGCAGTTGCCGGTAGTTGTCGGTGTGCGTCAACGCCATCTTGCACCCATCTTTTTGAGGTGCGCGTCCACGCGAGCAGCGAGCGTCGCCACTTCGTCGGTGAGCTGCGGCAGCGGGGTGGCGTAGCGTTCGGCGAGTTGGCGGATGCGCCCGGTGAGGGTTTGCGAGACGCGCTCCAACTCGCCCTGCACGGCGGCGGCAATCGTGGCCAGCCATTTGTTATCCACCACCAGGGTCTTGATGTCGTCCTCGCTGAGCGTGGGGTATTTGGCGTCGAGCTTGGCTTCGAGGTCGTCCTGCGCGGCCTTGAGTTTGGCCTTGGCGGCGGCCTGCCGGTCGAGCAGCGCGGCGTAGGCTTCCAGCGCCTGGCGCTCGTCGGCGTAGTCCGGGTCTTGGGCAATTTCCTTGAGGCGAGACTTCAGGGCTTTGGCGGTGATTTTCTGCTTGTCGCCCTCGCCTTCGATGACTTCGGCGAGCAGTCCTTCTTCGCCGCTTTGTTCCTCGCGCATTTCGTCGAGCTGCTGCTCCAGCGCGGCGAGTTCGGCCTCAGCGGCGGCGATGGCATCGCGCTCGGCGGTGAAGTAGCGGGCGATGAGAATGGCGGCAGGAACGAGGTCGGACTTGAAGCGGCGCTTGCCCTTCTTGTAGTCCTCCTTCTCGGGCCAGACGAGTTTGCCTTCCTTGTTTTTGACCTGGCGGATTTCGCGCGGCTTTGCTCCCGCCTGCCACCCGGCAGCGGCGATCAGGTAGCAATCGTCCTGCATGGTGTCAAACCAGTAGTCCATGAGGTGCTGATAGACGTCGTAGGCGTCGAGCAGCTTTACTTCCTTGAAGGTGGCGAGCAGGTCTTCGGCGATGGTTTCGATGAGCGGCTTGGGGTGGCCGTCCTGGGCGAGTCCCTTGAGCAGCGGGATGGAGGCCGTCTGCCATTGGGTGAAGCGCTTCTTCGCCGTGGTGTTGAAGGCGGCGAATTCGGGATGGCCGAAGATGGCGGGCTTGACCTCGGCGATGGCGAGCTTTAGCGCGGTGTAGCCGGGGCGGGTGGAGTTGCCGAACAAGGCGGCGCGCAGGCCGGGCATGATCTGCCAGTAGTTGCCGAGCGCATCGAGGTCGCGCTCGGGGATGCCGCCGCGCAGGTGGCCGTCGATGTCCTGCAGATCCTCCGGCGCGGCGCTGTCGATGTAGCGCGGGAGGTTGAGGTTGAAGTCGTTCCTGGGGTCGGCGATTTCCGCGACCGGCACCATGCGGGCGTAGCGCGGGTCGCTTTCGTCCAGCCGGGTGTAGGTGTCCACGATCTTGTGGAGGTCTTGCTCGCGCAGGCGGTTTTTCGGGCCGTCCTTCTTGTAGCCCTTGGCGGCGTCGATCATGAAGACGCCCTTGCGGGCGGTGGCGTTTTCCTTGTCGAGCACCAGGATGCAGGCCGGGATGCCGGTACCGAAAAAGAGATTGGCCGGCAGGCCGATGATCGCCTTGAGGTAGCCGGAGCGGACCAGTTGCCGGCGGATGAGGCTTTCCGCATTGCCCCGGAACAGTACGCCGTGCGGGAGGATGCAGGCACCTTTGCCGGTGCTTTTCAGCGAGCAGATGATGTGCAGCAGGTAGGCGTAGTCGCCCTGCTTCCTGGGCGGCACGCCCCAGGTGAAGCGCTGGTAGGTGTCGCCGCTGCCGCCTTCGCCCAAGAAGAGGCCGGTGGACCAGGTCTTGTCCGAGAAGGGCGGATTGGCGACGACGTAGTCGTAGGTGCGAAGCTGCTCGCCGTCCTTGAACTTGGGATCGAACAGCGTATTGCCCGACAGCATGTTGGCGGTCGGGAAGTCGTGCAGGATCATGTTCATGCGGGCGAGACCGGCGGTGGTCACGTCCTTCTCCTGCCCTTCGAGGGTGATGTGTTTGCCGGCCTCGGCGGCGACTTTCAGCAACAGCGAACCGGAGCCGCAGGTGGGGTCGTAGGCAGTGGTGGCAGCGATGGAGTTGGCCGGGGTGATGCCGACGACCTTGGCCATGATGCGGCTGACTTCGGACGGGGTGTAGAACTGGCCCTTGCTCTTGCCGCTCTGGCTGGCGAAGTGCCGCATCAGATATTCATAGGCGTCGCCGAGGATGTCGTCGTTCTCGGCACGGTTCTGCGAGAAATCGAGGGCGGGATTTTCGAAGATGGCGATGAGGTTGCCCAGCTTCTCGACCTTCTGTGCGCCGTCGCCAAGCTTGTTGGCGTCGTTGAAGTCGGGGAAATCGCTGCGGGCAAGGCGCGAGTTGGCGTCGATCAGCGGCTGGATGACCTGGGTATTGATCTTGTCGCCGATGTCGTCCTTGCCCTTGAGGGCGACCATGTCCTTGAAACCGGCCCCCTGCGGAATAATGACCGGCGGTTCAAAGCCATCGTAGTCGCCGTATTTGTCGGAAACGTATTTGATGAACAGCATGAACAGGACGTAGTCCTTGTATTGGCTGGCATCCATGCCGCCGCGCAGTTCGTCGCAAGAAGCCCAAAGGGAGGAGTAAAGATCGGATTTCTTGATGGCCATATGCTTTAATTTTTTTGCCTGTGGTGCTGAAGATATAAAAATCAAACCGGGTAAAACCAAGCCGCGATTGTAATGTGAATGTGCGGTAATGTCTGGCTGGTTCAAGTGAAGTGAAGGCGGATCGCCGGCTGGCTACCAACAATATTGTGATTTCGCTTGGAGGGTCGAAAGTGACTGTTCGAGAAAATTGCCGCAGTCCGCAATGGCCGATGACTTGTCGCTCATGTTCGGATTCTGAAGGTCGGCAGCACCTCTGACAGCAGTCGTTTGAAATCGGAGCTAGTCATAGATACTTCCAACAACTGGCTACTCTAAAACTGTAGGAAGGAACCACATATTCCAACCTTGATCGAGATCGCTGACGCTGTGGGACTTGACCAGAAAATCAGGGCTTTCCAACCTCAGATTGCAAATAGCCCAATAAATTCTGAAACCTCGCCATAACCCATTCCGGCTATTCGGCTAATTTTTTCACCGGTTGCTGCTTGCGGAACATAACTGGGGGCATTCAGGAAAATCATTCGTGGTTCCGCCAGCGCTGGGTCCACGCCTCCGCCGGTTCCGGTCTGCCGTAGAGATACCCCTGATGAATGACTTGCGCGCGGGCGTTGAGGAAGGCGCCTTGCTCTACAGTTTCCACGCCTTCCGCCACCACTTTGAGATGCATGTGCTTGGCTACCGCGAGGATGGTTTCCACCAGTGCCGCATCGTCCGGGTCGGAAGGCGCATCCTGGACAAAGGTTTTGTCGATCTTCAATTCGTGGATAGGCAGCCGTTTGATGTAGGCAAGCGAAGAGTAGCCGGTACCAAAGTCGTCCAGCGAAAAGTGTATCCCCATAGCGGTGAGCTCATTCATTTTCGCCACCACATCGTTGATGTTGTCGATCATTAAGCCTTCAGTCACCTCCAAGGTCAGATGGGTAGGGTCGGCGCCAGTGGCGGATAGTAAATCGCGGAGCCAAGGCACGAAACTTCTCTGACGGAAGTGGCGTGGACTCAGATTTACCGATAACCGCAGTGGATAACCGGCCATGTCTTCCTGCGCCATCAGACGACAGGCTTCAGCGAGTACCCACGTGCCTAGATCAACGATGAGGTCGGACTCTTCGGCTACCGGTATGAATACCCCGGGGGGAAGTAAACCACGTTCGGGGTGTTGCCAGCGGACCAATGCTTCGGCACCAGCCAATTGCCCTTGTGAGTTTACCTGCGGCTGCAAATAAAGACGCAACTCACCCGCCTGGATGGCGCGATGCAGTTCCCGCTCCACGCGGAAGCGTTGCTCCGCCAATTCGCCCATGCCGGTCTCGAAGAAAGCCGTCTGGTTACCGCCGGCGTCCTTGGCCCGGTGCAGGGCGTTGTCGGCGCGACGTAATATCTGGTCGGGCGCCTCATCCGGGATTTCCGGAAACAGCGTGACTCCAAGGGTGGCGGTAATAGTGACTTCTTCGCCACCGATAACAAAAGGCTGACGCAATGCGGTGTGGATTTTGTCGGTGACAGACAGCGCATAGCGGGTAGCGCGTTCCGGTTGTTGGTTCAGATCAGGTAGAAGGAGGGCGAACTCGTCCGCGGCAAAGCGCGCCAGTGTGTCTCCTTCACGCAACATGCCTCCCAACCGCTTGCCCAAGGCCTTGAGCAGCGCATCTCCCAGCGTGTGACCGCGGGCGTCATTGATGTTTTTGAAGCGGTCGATGTTGAGCAGGATCAGCGCCTCCTGATACCCGGAACGGCGCCCCGCCGCCAGCATCTGAGTCAGACGATCCATCAACAAGGTACGATTTGGTAAATCGGTGATGGCATCCATATAGGCCAGGCGATGAATTTGCGCTTCGGCTTGTTTTTTTCCGGAAATATCCTGCTTTACCGCCAGATAGTGGGTGATATGCCCATCGGAATCCCGTACCGGAGAAACAATCGCGGACTCGATGTACTCGCTGCCATCCTTGCACCGGTTGATGAATTCACCCTGCCAGACTTGGCCCTGAGTCAGCGACGCCCAGAGGGAACGGTACGACTCGGGTGGAGTCTTGTTTGATTTGAGCATCCGTGAATTGGCGCCCAACGCCTCCTCGCGGGAATAGCCGGTTTTGCGGACAAAGGATTCGTTGACGTATTCAATGCGCCCGTCAAGATCGGTGATAACGATGCTCTCCGGGCTTTGCTCGACGGCCAGGGAAAGTTTGCCCAGCACCCGATCGCGCGCCTGTACTTCGCTTGCCATGAGATTGAAGGTCCGGGCGAGTCCGGCGATCTCATCTTGTCCATCCTGGGCGACTCGCGCGCTGTATTCCCCTGCCGCGATCCGTTCCGTGCCGGATTGCATGCGCGCAAGCCGCCGAGTTACCAAGCGATCGAGCAGGAAGCCTAGCGCCAGGAACAATACAACATAGCTGGCAAGGGTCTTGAATACCTGCCCGCCCCATATTTCCTGGAGCCGTTTATCGAATTTTTTTGTCGGAATCTTGACGCTCACCACCCCGCGCAAGTCCCCCAGACGGTACCCATAGGCGGTGTCAGGGTAATTTTCACGGATTCCGGGAGGCGCATTCTCAGCGGATTCATGACATTTTAGGCATGATTGCTCAATCCAGATCGGCGCGGTGTAAAGCATATAGCCAACGCCCTTGTCGTCGACGATATTTTGCATCCGTTTGATGTCCTTGGGATGGTCGCGGAACCATGCCATGGCTTGCAATTCAAAGCTATCCGCTTGATTGTTAGGGTTGCGCGGCTGATCGGAAACATTGTTGAAGATGATTCCGCTGTCGTTCCAATTGGGGAAATCCTTGGAAATGCGCGACAGCGAATGTGCCGGCAAAAAACCGACGGTCTTGTTATTCAACGTTATGCCGCTGTCGATGAACTGTTTCTGGTAAATACGGCGCATGGCCATCATCATGCCGTAAATGGTGCCGGCGTCGCTTTCCGCTTCCGTCCGTAGCTCGTTGGTGAATTTTTGGTAGCTAAATGGGATATCAACAGCCAGAACAAGAGCCATTAGGGCGCCCAACAACAGCCATATTTTGGTCTTGAGTTTCATGTGATGGGGTCATTCTGGTAAAAACGATAGCCGTTTCTGCCGCCTTCTTTCGCCGCATACATCGCCATATCCGCTTTTTTCATCAATTCCTGAGTGTCGTCCGTTCCATTGATGGGGTAGACGGAGATGCCGATACTGGTAGTAATCTTTAGTTCATGGCCCTTGATGGCAATGGGCAGACCAAGTGTATCGACGATTTTTTCAGCCACTACCGCAGCGTCTTGTGGATGGGCGATTTCCGCCAGGACAATTACAAACTCGTCCCCGCCTTGGCGGGAGACGATATCTCCACTACGTACACAAGCCTTCAAACGGTTTGCCGCAACCATCAGAAGTTCATCCCCGACATCATGACCGAGTGTGTCGTTGATTTGTTTGAAATGATCCAGATCGAGGAACACCACGGCCATTGAGCGCTGATAGCGTTTTGCTTGGGAGACGGACTGGTTGAGCCGATCCAGCATCAGGCGGCGATTGGGAAGGTTAGTGAGCGTGTCATAGTAGGCCAGTTGCCGGATTTGCTCTTCCGACTGTTTGCGCTCGCTGATATCCCGAATAATACCCAAGGCTTGCCATTGTTCTTTGATCTTGAAGGCGGAAATCGACAGTTCGATGGGAAATTCCTCACCGTCTTTGCGCAATGCGGTCATTTCCAAGGTTTTGCCGATCACCGGTCCCTCACCGGAAGTGATGAAATGTGCAAAGCCGCGGTGGGAATCGTCACGGTGGCGGGGCGGGGTGATCAGTTTATGCATATTCTTGCCTAACACCTCGTCCGCCTTATAGCCGAATATGCATTCCGCAGCCGGGTTCCAGTAGGTGATTTCCTCTGTCGAACCGATGATGATGATCGCATCTTTCGCGGAGGTGCTGATCAAGCGAAACTTTTCCTCGCTTTCCTTCAACGCCTGTTTGGCGATCTTGCTATCGGTAATGTCCTCGATCTGGCCGATTAAATATTGTGGCAACCCTGCGTCATCACTTTGGATGGAAACGCTGAGTTTCACCCACACCGCCCGACCATCTTTACGGATGTAACGCTTTTCCATCTGGTATGAATCAATATCCCCATGCAATGATTTTTCCACGTTGGCATGGGTAACTTCCAGGTCTTCCAGATGGGTGATTTCCGTAAAAGACAGCTTCAGTAGTTCTTCCTTTTCATATCCCAATATATTGCACAGTGCTTGGTTGACCTGCAGGAATTGTCCGCCAATTTCGGCGACGGCCATCCCGATAGGGGCATTTTCCAGTGTGTTGCGAAAACGTTGTTCGCTTGTCTTCAGCGCTTTTTCCATCTCTTGGCGCGAAGTGATGTCATGAAATGCGGCCACCGACCCCGTCACCTTCCCATCGTGGATAATCGGGCTGGAGACGATGGAAACAGGGACGATGGAACCGTCCTTCCGTACCAGCCAGTCATTGATTGAACGATATATTTGCCCTGTTAGGATGGTTTTGTGAACGGGGCATTCTTCTAGGGGTATGGGTAATCCCTCGGGGGTCTTGTAATGGAAAGTCTCGTGCCCATTCTTGCCGATCAGTTCCACCTCGGTCCAGCCGAGCAGTCGTTCCGCCTCGGGGTTGAAGAACAAGACCAGGCCATTCGGGTCGAGCACGTAGACGCCATCCGCCAACACCGAGTTGATTTCCTGTAATTTGGTCTCGCTTTCCCTGGCCAATTTCAAGGCCGAGTCGAATCTTTCCCGACCTTCCAGATGGAAAACCCGGAGTATGTTGCCAATCGCGATGGCAGCTATTACCGCACAAACGGCACGGAAGAGTTGGACTGGGAATTGAAATGTCGCAAAGAACCATTGGTCGTTGATGAAGCTCGCCGGGAAAACCTTCGCCGGAGTTACCACCAACCCACCCAACACGCCATAAAAAATGAACGCCATGGCGGCTAAAACAAAGTATTTTTCCACCCAAGAAGGTGCCGGTTTCCCCTCTTGTTGCGGAAGTATTTCCTTATTGAGGCAGCGCAAAAATCCTATGCCCGCCAAAGTTGAACCGACAAATCCGAGGAAGTACCTGGATGCGATGGTGATTGCCGTCATCCCATCGGGGATCATCAGGAACTCGAACAGGAAACCCAGGGCAACCACGCCGTATAGGGGCTTTCCCAGCATACTTCCGACTAATTGGGGGGCACTGGAGGTCTTGTCGCAGGTGGCTCGTGTCAAACGCCGCCCGAACTCGAAAAGAAAACCGTATGAAACGAACAGTGCAACGACTTTCAGCCCAGCTAATGTGGCGCTGTCGCCACGGACTATCTTCCAAAGGTCCAGCCACTCCATCGCGCCATGAACCAGCCCAAAGAAAGCCAGCAGCCAGATGTATTGTGAGAGCTCGTATCGACTTTCTTCTTTGGGTTGAACCAAAACGACCAAACCCAAGGCGACAAATGCCAGGCCATAAATAAAAAACACCACATCCATGTGGGCTTGTATCGATGATGAAAGATCATTCATGGCAATCCCTCAGATCCGATTGGATAAACGCATCAAAATTCCGCATTCTTGTGGAAAAACTCGAAGCATTTTCTAAGCTGTTTGCGCTGGCCTTCGTCCACGTTGACGAACTCCACGCCGCACAGGAAATTGCCGCCTTCCTGGCGTTGCCAGGAAATCCGCCCGCCGAGCCGCAAAGGTCGCTGGCGTTCATACTGGTCCAGATCATCGTTGGGCAGGTATAGGGAAAGATCGACTTGCGCGCGCTCGTTGACCGCCTGGGGCAGCCTCAGGCGCAGGCCGGTCATGGAGAAATCGCTGCTCACCGCCTCCACCGTATTACCGCCCTGGGACATTTTCACCAGCAAGCTGTTTTGCGCGCGGGGGGCGCGGCGTTTCTCATGCTGGGCGGCTTCAATCACGATCCCGCTGTTGAAGGTGAAGCCGGCCATGATGTTGTTCAGCCTGCCGGTAACCATCCGCAAGTCGTCGCCGATGGCCGCCGTGGTTTCGACCTTGGCCCCGCTTTCCTTCAGAATCGAGAACAGGGTTTCCATCGTCGTTTGCAATAAGCCGAACTGATCCAACTGTTGGCGGCTGGCGCTGGAAATGCCCTGGTTGGCTTGTGCGGTTTCAACCGCGTTGCTGGCCATTCCCTCGATGGTGCGGGCGGTTTTTCCCGCTTCTTCCTGGGTGACGTTCACTTTCCGCACCACCACGTCCATGGTGGCGGCCACCTGTTGCACCTTGCCCGAGAGTTCCCCAATGATGTTGCCGACTTCGGTGGCCGAGTTGGTGGTGCGCTCGGCAAGCTTCCTGACTTCGTCGGCCACCACCGCGAAGCCGCGGCCCTGCTCTCCGGCGCGCGCCGCCTCGATCGCCGCGTTGAGGGCCAGCAGGTTGGTCTGCCCGGCGATCTCCTTGATGGTGTTGACGATGTGGTGGATCTGCTGGGCGGATTGCTCCAGCTCCTGGATTTCATCCGAAGCGCGGCTGACCTGCTGGGTGGTTTCCTGCATCGAGCCGATGTTCTGTTGCACGTTCCGGATCCCTTCGCGCGCCAGCGCCTCGACCTGGTGCGAGCGTCCTGCCGCCTCGATGGCTTGTTCCTGAACGTTGGAGGAAATCTGATGCAATTGCTGCATGGCGCTGGTGACTTCGCCGGAGCGGTTTTCCTGCTGTTTGCTCACCTCGGAAATCTCGTTGGAAATGGTCGCCACCTGGAAAGCCGATTGACCCATGTAGCGCCCGCAATCCTCGACTTCGCGCAGGATGCTGTTGAGTTTGTCCTGCATCGTCGCCAGCGACTTGAGCACCCGGCCAATCTCGTCCTTGCGGCGCGCGTCGATCTCGGAGGAGAGATTGCCCTTGGTGATTTCCTCGAAATGGCTGATGACCGTTTTAAGCGGGTGGGCAATCGAACGAACCAGCAAAATGCCGGTAACGATGGCGAGGAGTATGCCCATCAAGGTTCCGCCCACCGCAATATTGCGGATCAACACATAGCGCACGATGGCGGTATCGTAATCGGCCTTGGCAGCATTCTGGGTTTGCTGGAGCAGCGCCTCCGCCTGGGCGTTGGCGGCCTTGTATAGCGGGTTGATTTTTTTCAGCAGGGTTTCGTTGGCCTTGTTGAAGTCGCCCGCCAGCAGGGCTTCCCGCGCAACCGCCAAGCCATCCTTGACGTACTGGGCGCGCGCCTCGGCATATTTTTCCGCTAGCGCCAACTCTTCGGAGGTCAGGTTGTGTTGTTTGTATTCCGCAACGACGGCGCTGATTTCATCGCGGTTCTTGGCGACGTTGTCGGTGTGCATCGTCAGCGGATGATCGTGCATCCTGGCGAACGGGCTGTCCGGGCTATGCTGCAAGGCCAGCGCGATCTGGGTGCGATTTTCGTTCATCAGCAACATGATGCGCCCGATCATCCTGGTGGGTTCCAGGCGATCCTTGTAATTGGATTCCAGCGCCTTGTTGGCCATCACCGTGCCGGAAAGGCCGATAGCCCCGCCGACCAGCATCAGCACGGATATGAAGCCCATGATCAAGGCCAGGCGAACCTTGATGCTGAGATTGTTGAATCTATCCATTTTTATGAATTTCCCCCAATGTTTTTTCGTTACGACCGCGTTCGTTTCCACTGACCGAAATTATCGGCGCGAAAAATTATTGAATCGTTAATGTTCTTGGAACGCGGGATGAATAAAAGCAATCGGAGAAGGCCCAATTGCAGAGCCTTGTAAATATGCAAAAACTGATGAAATACAAAATTTTGGGATCATGCGAAATTACCCGTTTAGGTTTTCTTTGCGGCGATGAAATACTTGCCGTACCTAATTCCTGGCAACCCCGCAATCATGGGACGGATGTCCGGTAGACTCGGTGATTTTGCGCCCTCGACTTTCGAGTGAGTTAGCCTTTTTCAGAAGCACATCAATTTTCCAATGGAAGATGACTCAAGTCAACTATGGGATGCATCTTTACCGGCTTGTCCAAGTGTATTTGAATCCATTGTCAAGCCACCGCTAGGCGCCGCCAGCGCCGGGTGAGGTGATTTTTCCCGCATTGCGAATTCTCAATGCCTCCCGCTGCCTCATTGATTAGGATCAACCTTTTTTTGCAAGTTGCTCATGCGATTCGTCGTCGCGGATCGATTATAAAAATGAAGGAGAATGCATATGGCTTGGAAATTTCCAAGCCTGACCCGTCGTACCTTTTTGAAGGCGACCGGGTTGGGCGCTGCCGGATTGACGCTATTGAAATCATCCGGCTTGTTGAACCAGCCGGCCATCGCCGGCGGTAGCGGGGCTACGGATGGCGAAGCCACTAGCTACAGCATCTGCAACTTCTGCTCGTCGCTGTGCAATCTGCGCGTTACCACCCAGACCAAAAACGGCGTCAAGCGCATCGTCAAGCTCGACGGCAATCCCCATTCCACGCTGAATCGCGGCAAGATCTGCGCGCGCGGTCAAGCCGGGCTGCGCCAGACCTACGACACCGACCGCCTGAAGACGCCGCTGATCCGGGTGGAAGGCTCCAAGCGCGGCGAGATGAAGTTCCGCCAGGCAACCTGGGACGAAGCCTACGCCTACATCGCCAAGAAGCAGAAGGACGCCAACCTCCAGCCGTGGGAGTGGACCATGGTGGGCGGCTGGACTTCCTGCGTGTTCTACATGAACTGGGCGGTGCCGTTCGCGCTCGCCAACAGCATCCCCAACATCATCGCCTCGCCGATGCAGGCCTGCGTCACCAACGGCCACCTGGGCACCGACGCGGTGACCGGCACCTTCAACGTGCACGACGAGATATTGCCGGACTTCGACAACGCCAAGTACATCCTGTTCGTCGCCAACAATGCCTCGATCGGCGCGGTGTCGACCTGCCGCATGGTGCGTTTCGCCCAGGGCCGCAAGAACGGCGCCAAGGTGGTGGCCATCGACCCGCGCCAGTCCGAGACGGCTTCCAAGGCGGACGAGTGGATTTCCATCCGGCCGGGCACCGACCTCGACTTCCTGCTGGCCATGCTCAAGACCATGCTGGAAGAGGGCCTCTACGACGCCGATTTCCTGCGCAAGCATTCCAACATGCCCTTCCTGGCTTACAAGGACGCCAAGGGCCAACTGCACCTGGCGCTCGACGCCAAGGGACAACCCCGCGTGGTGCTGGAACGCAGTTCGGAAATCCGCAGCGTGCCGGCCTATACCAACGAAAACGGCCTGGACGCGGAGGGCCGCCCCTGCCATCCGGCGCTGCACGCGCCGGCCGGCCTGATGCTGGACGGGCGCCCGGTGATGACCGTGCTCCAGGCGCAACTGGAAGAAGTCCGGGCCTGCACCCCGGAATGGGCCGAGAACACCACCGGCATCTCCGCCGCCACCATCCGCCGCATCGCGCGCGAATTCGGCGGCTCGCGCCCTGCCATCATCGACCCGGGCTGGCATGGCGGGCGCTACGCCAACATCATCATGATGCGCCGGGTGCAGGCCATGATCCAGGCGCTGACGGGCGGCATCGACAAGCCCGGCGGCTGGCTCATGAGCGGCGAGGTGCACAAGAAGCAGGCCCATACCATCCAGGCCAAGCAGGAAGGCAAAGAGCTGGGACCGCCGCTGACCAGCATGACCGGCCTGCCCTTCGCCAAGCTGGTGATCGACGTGTTCTCCAACGGCAAGAATTTCGGCCACGGCAAGCCCGGCTGGTCGTGGGCCTACACCGAGCAGGAACGCGCGGCGGGGCGGCCCTACGTGATGCTGCCGGTGCTGGCGGACGTGGGCTTCAAGGAATCGGTCGAGGGCACCCTCAACTACAAGGGCGAGCCCTACAACACCCGCGCGGTGCTGCTCAACGCCGCCAACCCGGTGCGCCATTACTACCCGGATTCGCGCTGGAAGGAGATTCTTTCCCACAAGAACATGGAGCTGGTCATCGCCATCGATGTATTGCCGTGCGACTCCACGGCGTACGCCGACGTGATCCTGCCCAATTCCACCTACCTGGAGCGCGGCGAACCGAATATCTACGCCAACGGCGTGAACCACGATCTCGCCGTGACGACCCGCTACCCGGCCATCGACCCCTTGTACGACACGCGCGAGACGCCCGACATCCTGTTGAAGATGACGGAAATCATCAGCGGCAAGACCGACGCCTTCGTGGACACCATCGAGAAGCTGACCGGGCTGAACGCCGCCTCGGTCAGGAAGAAGCTGGCCGAGAAGACCAAGGAGGGGAACAAGAGTCCTTTCTCCGCCGCCTACCGCGACGTGGCTTTCGAGCTGGCCGCCGAGGAAGCGGGCATCACCGTGAAGCAGCTCGACATGACGCTGCGGGAGAAGGGCGTGCTGACCCTGGAAACCAAGGACAAGCTGCTGGAAAAATACGCCATGCCCTGGAAACTGCCGATGCCCAGCGGCAGCGGCCGGGTGGAGTTCTACTCCAGCCTGTTCGACGGCCTGCGCGGCATGGGGGGCACGGCGCCGCAATTCCACGTGCTCGCCACGCACATCCCGACTGAATGCCGCAGCGGCTCCGGCAGCCTGGCGGACGACGAGTTTTACTTCACCTACGGCAAGGCGCCCACGGTGTCCTACGCCTCGACCAACAACAACAATCCGGTGCTGGCGGCGATCAACCAGTTCAAGAAGGAGATCTACACCAACCTGTGGATACACCCGGCGCGCGCGGCGTTTCTCGGCATCAAGGACGGCGATGCGATCAGCATCACCAACTCGAAAACCGGCCAGACCGCGAACGGCCACGCCCACATCACCCGGCTGATCCACCGCGAGGCGGTGTTCTTCTACTCGGGTTTCGGCGCGGAGAACCCGGCGCTGACCCGCGCCGTGGGGGTGGGCACCGCCACCAACAAGCTGGCTCCCTACGATCTCGAACCCGTGACGGGCGGTTTCCGTACACAGGAGTTCACCGTAAAAATCAAGAAGATTGAAAGCAAAGGAGTCCAGGCATGACGCACTACGCCATGGTGATCGACCTCAATACCTGCGTCGGCTGCAACGCCTGCATGGCGGCCTGCGCGATGGAAAACCAGACCCCGGTGTGGAAGAACAAGTGGCGCACTTACGTGCCCGAGAAGGAAATCGGCACCACCGAGATGGTGCGGCGGCGCTTCTTCCCGCGCCTGTGCAACCACTGCGACAACCCGCCGTGCCTGACGGTGTGCCCGACCGGGGCGACCTACAAGCGCGGCGACGGCATCGTCATGATCGACCCGGATCGCTGCATGGGCTGCCGCGCCTGCGCCATGGCCTGCCCCTACGATGCGCGCTACGAGGTGACCTACGACGACATCAAGATCGGCAAGGAATTCTACGGCGAGCTGCAGCGCACCAGCCCCTCGATGGACAAGTGCTCGTTCTGCGCCCATCGCCTCGACCAGGGGCTGAAGCCCGCCTGCGTGGAAACCTGCGTCGGCTCGGCGCGCCAGTTCGGCGACCTGGACAACCCCGCCGACCCGGTGACGCAACTGGTGGCAAGCGGCGTGGCGCAGCCCTTGATGCCGCACCTGGGTACGCGGCCCAACGTGTACTACATCGACGATATGAAGCGGAAAGGTTAAGCCATGGATACCATGACCTATACGACACAAAATATCTGGACCTGGTGGATCGCCATGTACCTGTTCTTCGGCGGCCTGGGCGCGGCGACGCTGTCGGTCAGCTTCCTCACCGACATGTACTGCCGGCCGCACCGCAAGCTGGTGCTGTGGGGCGCGCTGTCCGGGGTGGCGATGCTGGCCATCAGCTCGGCGGTGCTGTTTGGCCACCTGCTGCACCACGTCGCGGTGATCTACGTGCTCAACCCGCTGGTGCTGTTCTACCAGCCGCATGCCTGGATCGCCTGGGGCACCCAGTTCATCCTGTGGATGATGGTGTGGGGCATGCTCTATGCGCTGCCGTACATGCGCGAGACGCCGCTGTTCATGCGCATGCCGCTGGTCGGGGCGCTGTTGCAGACGAAGTTGGTGGTATGGCTGTCGGGCTGCTGCCTGAAACGGCGGCGCATCGTCGGCTGGCTCGCCACCATCAACGGCATCGGCACCGCGGTGTACACCGGCCTCTTGATCCAGTCGTTCCCGGCGGTGGCGCTGTGGCACAACCCCGGCGTGCCGCTGCTGTTCACGGTGTCGGCATTCTCGACCGCGTTCGCCTACCTGTTGCTGCTGCTCAACGTGTTCATCCCCGACGAGAACGACCAGGATCTGCGCCACCGCTACGAGCGCATGGACGTGATCCTGATCGCCACCGAGCTGGTGATTCTGTTCTCGTTCTTCAACTACACCCTGTCCGGCTCGGAATCCGGCTACCGCTCGGCGCAGTTGTTATGGGGCGACATGGGCTGGTTGGTCGGCTTCATCGGCTTCGGTCTGCTGGTGCCGTTCCTGCTCGAACTCAAGGGGGTCATCAAGGGCTGGAGCGGGCGCTTTCCGACGGTGGCGGCGGCGCTGCTGGTGCTGATGGGCGGCTACATGTTGCGCCATTACTTCATGTATGCCGGCGTCTACGCCTACCCGTGGTAAGCGCCAGGTGAACGTCTCCCCGCAAACCCTGCGCCTCTATGCCGGCCTGCTGGCCAGCCCCGCCAGCGATTCGCTGGAGGTGCTGGGCGAACTGGCCGGCGAGTACGCCTGGCTTGACGAAGCCATCGCGGAACTGGCGCAGACGCCCCTCGAAGAATGGCAGGCGGAACATGCCCGGCTGTTCATTTGCGGCCATCCGAAAACCGCCTGCCCGCCGTTCGAGTCGGCATTCCTGGGTGGCGGGATGTTCGGCATCGCCTGCGACCGGCTCGGCGATTTGTACCGCCGCGCCGGGCTACAGGCCGAGGACGTGCCGCCGGATTATCTCGGCACCCAACTGGAATGCGCCGCCTATCTGCTGGAGCAACCCTGCGATCACAGCAACGAATTGTTGCAGGAATTATGGCGCGACCATCTCGCCGGCTGGGCGCCGCGCTTCGGCACGGCATTGCAGGGAGAAAGCCGCTTGCAGCTTTACCGCGAACTCGGCGCACAGTTGGAGGAGCTGCGCGGTGAATGATCCCGGCTGGGTATTGGGAACGCCGGCGCGGCAGGACGATCAGGCGGCGATTGCGGCGGTGAGCGCCTGCTTCAACGAAATTTATCGCACGCATTTCAGCGGCGAATGGTTGGTCAACCACGATTTGCCGGTGGAAATCCGCGCCTTCCGGCGTAGCGACGGCTGGCTGGTGTTCCTGCTGTTGACGCCGTGGATGATGGCGCGGGTGTTCCTGCCCGAACGCGCGCCCGGCCTGCCCGTGCCCCCCGGTTGGCGCGCTGCTGAGCGCGAGGCCGCCCCTTTCGTGGTGATCGGCCCGCTGCTGGACTTTACCATCCTGGGCGGGGCGCAGAAGGCCCACCTCAACTATCTGCCCGAACTCGGCCATTTCCTGTTGCAACCCCTGGTGCAGTCGATGGCGCAGTTCGATTGCGCCGATGCGGTATTCGCCGCCTGGAACGAAGTGATCAAAACCCGCGACCGGGTGATGGAAGAACAAAAACGCGAATGCGGCTGGCAGAAGGAAGTTTCGCGCCGGGAATTCTTTGCCCGCTTGACGGGTAACCGTGCAGAGAGCTAATCGTGTTCGGACGACGCCAGACGAATAAGGTTGGATCGTGATCGCGAAGCGCACCGACGGCTTCCCGTGCAGGAACGTATCCGTCTCGTTGAGCTTGTCTGGGACAGTGTTGCCGCGGTTCCTGAGGCCGTGGAAATTTCCCCCGCACTAAAGGCCGAACTCGAAGCACGCTTGGCGGAGTTCGAAGCAAACCCGGATGCCGGCTATTCTTGGGATCAAGCGAAATCACGCCTTAACCTATATTTCGCAAATCGCACACGCCCTCGCTGGTCTTTTGTTCCATATGCAAATTTCGCTTACCCGTGAAGGGTATCACCGCCCTTGTAATCCGGCTAAAGCCGGAACAAGGCAGAAGGCGGCACCAATCAGCCGTGCCTGAGTTCGTCGACCACTGGCTCGGCAAGCCTTAGGTAGAACTGCTCGATCTCGTCGATCGGGCGCACCGGCTGGCTGTCGATCCACCAAGCAAGCATCTCGACGAGCGCACCCGCTAGGTAGCGCACAGCGGCCTCTCGTTTCCAGCTTGCGGGCGTCAGCCCCCCGAGATTGTCGGCGACCAGCTTCCCAACCATTTCGCGGAAGCGCATCTGGACTGTATGTGCGCTTCGCCGTCCGAAGATCGAGCGGCACAGCCGCCGCTGCTCATGAAGGTGTTCGAGGAGTCCGTGGACGAAAGCGAGTGGCGCTTTCGCTTTTGTGCCCCCGTCCGCGGCTGCGCTCAGCGCTCCCCGTAGATCGTCCAAGCTGCCGCTCAACAGTTCCTCCTTGCTGGGAAAGTGCAGGTAGAACGTCGAGCGCCCAATGTTGGCGCGCGTGCAGATGTCTTGCACGCTGAGTTCGTCCCAGCTCTTTTCCACGAGCAGCGAGAGCAGCGCGTCCCGTAGCGCAAGCCGTGTACGTTGGGTACGCCGGTCAACGCCAGTTTTCTGAATCGTCATTACTCATCCCTCCCGGACAACATGGCCGTTTCCGTCTGGAAATGTACACCAGACCGTCTACCGTTCTTCATCCGCGCAACGGCGGATGCAATTATGGACACCCGTCCATTGTAGGACACCATTCTGGTTATCTTGGAGCGTCTTCATGAAATCGAAATCTGCAAGCGGCAAAGCGCACAGCCATATGTGGCTGGTTGGCGTCACCGGACTCGTCGCGGGTCTTGCGTTAATGGTCTATGTGCCGTCCCTCAAGGCTGTCTCACAGTCGCTGTTCTGGTTTGCCGGTTTCCACCTGATCGGCGGCATTGTCCTGCTAGGCTCACTTTACGCAACCGTCGGGCGGCGCTTCCGTCAACGAGCGGACGCCCTCGACTTCGGCTGGGCGCCTGCCTGGACGCTGGGGCCGCTGCTGGCCGCCGCGGTCTTCCTGGCCATGGCCTTGGCGGTGCAGATTGCCGCGCCCAGTTGGTGGCCCAGCGCGGTCGTCCTGACACTGCTTGCCGCCAATGCCTTCGCGGGCCACTTGGTCGCAGCGTCGACGGCGAGGCCCGACCACGCGCCGCTTCCGCTTATCGACCTGCTGCCCAACCATCACGGCCTGGTACTCGATGGCGGCTGCGGCGCAGGCCGGACCAGCATCGCCGTAGCGCGCGGCTTGACAGGCGCGAACGTGGTCGCGCTCGACCGCTTCGACTCCGACTACATCGAGGGCGGCGGTCGTGCTTTGCTTGACCGCAACCTGCGACTCGCCGGCGTGGCGGAACGGGTGCGCGTCCAGGCCGGCGATCTCACCGGCCTGCCATTCGATGACGCCTGTTTCGACGCCGCCGTCAGCGCGCACGCGATCGATCATCTCGGCGGAGCCACGGAAGCCGCCCTGCGCGAGATGCGGCGAGTGCTGAAGCCCGGTGGCCGCTTCCTGCTGGTGGTCTGGGTGCCGGGCTGGACCATGTTCGCGGTTGCCAACGTCCTGTCGTTTGCACTGACGACGCGCCGTGCCTGGCACGCCATGGCACGCCGCAACGGCTTCGAGGTGCTCGACGACGGCAGCTTCAACGGCCATTGTTTCCTGCTGCTCGGCAAGCCGGTCGGCGCGAAGACCCGCCATGACTAGCGCTCGTCATACCGCCGAACGCAGCACCGCTGCCGTCGCGTGGATCACGGCGGCGATGATGGTCGTCGAGATATGGGCTGGCTGGCGCTTCAACTCCATGGCTTTGCTCGCCGATGGCTGGCATATGAGTACGCATGCGCTCGCCATCGGCCTGTCGGCGGTCGCCTACGCGGTCATGCGCCACTATGCCGACGACCCGCGCTTTGCGTCGGGTACGCGCAAGATCGAGGCGCTCGCCGCGTATACCAGCGCGCTGGTTCTGCTCGGCATCGCGATGGCGATGGTCGGCGCTTCCGTCACAGCCTTCATTGCGCCTAAGCCCATCGCCTTCGCGGAAGCGATAGGCATCGCCTCGATTGGACTCGCCGTCAACATTGGCTGCGCGTTCATTCTCGGCGCAGCGCACCACCCCTCCGCGCACGGCCACGCGCACCGCGACCTAAACTTGCGTTCGGCCTACCTACACGTGCTCGCCGACGCAGCGACCTCCGTCTTCGCCCTGGTCGCGCTCGTCGGAGGAAAGCTGTTCGGCTGGAACTGGCTCGATCCCGCGATGGGAATCGCTGGCGCAGTGCTAGTCGCTGCCTGGGCCTATGGGTTGCTTAAAGATGCCATTCGCGTACTGCTCGACATCGAACCGGCGCAAGTCAATCACTCATCTCATTACAGTTGATGATTGGCCGTGCGGTTGTTGAGCAGCAGAGGCCCAACGAATAAGGTCGGATCGTGATCGCGAAACGAGCCGCGATCTGAACCGGTTGTTGGACAAGCCCGGTTCCGAGTGAGCCACGCTGGAAAAGCGGCGTTTATTCAAATTAGCGGCAATCCTTGCCATTTCAGCCGTATTTGCCCGGTTTCCGCCCGAGCGTATTCCTCGGCTTATGGGCGCCGATCCCCGGCCAGCACAATGAAGCCGGTCTTACCCGGCGGCTCTCCGGCCGACCGCCGCCGGGTTCCAGGCGCTCGTGCCGGCGTTCGATCCATTTCGCCCAGGTTGGGCGGCATCTCGGCACCATCGATTTAGTGCATTCGTCGTGTACTATCCGGGTTTGCCTACCCAAGAGAAACCATCCCCGCATGCAAAGAGAAGTCCAAGAGAAACCCAGATACGCGGTCGTGGCGGCCGTACAACTCCCCAACGTGACGGATATTGAATTCGAAGCGTCGCTGACCGAACTGCGCGAACTCGCAAAAACCCTGGGATTCGAGGTAGTGCACTCGTTCATGCAGAAGCGTTCCGGCTTCGACACCGCGGCCTACCTGGGCGCCGGCAAGCGCCAGGAGATCCGCGATTTCGTGAACGCCGAGTTTGCCGATTGGCAGGAAACCGCCCCTGACCTCGGCAACATCGAAGCCATGTTCGTCGACCACGAGATCTCGCCGTCGCAGGCGCGCCATCTCGAAACGGAGGTCGGTTGCCAAGTGATGGACCGTACCATGGTCATCCTTGAAATTTTTCATCGCAATGCGCGCACCCGCGCCGCCCGCGCCCAGGTGGAAATCGCCCGTCTCGGCTACATGGCACCGCGCCTACGCGAGATGGCCAAGCTCGCCGGGCCGCAGGGTCGGCAGCGCAGCGGCGTCGGCGGGCGGGGGGCCGGCGAGTCGCATACCGAATTGGACCGGCGCAAGATCCGCGACCGCATCGCCGAACTGCAACTGGAGATTGCCGCCATGGAGGTCGAGCGCAAGACTCAGCGCGCGCGGCGCCAAGAGCGCCAGGGACTCGCCGGCGTGACGCTGGTCGGTTATACCAACGCCGGCAAGTCCACCCTGATGCGCGCCCTTACCGGCAGCGAGGTGCTGGTCGCCAACAAACTCTTCGCGACGCTCGATACCACCGTGCGCACCCTTCACCCCGAGAGCGTGCCGCGAGTGCTGGTCAGCGACACGGTGGGATTCATCAAGAACCTGCCGCACGGGCTGGTCGCGTCGTTCAAATCGACGCTCGACGAGGCGCTGGATGCCTCGCTGCTGCTCCACGTCATCGATGCCAGCGATCCCGGCTTCGAACGCCAACTGGAAGTCACCGACGACGTGCTGGCCCAGATCGGCGCGCAGGACGTGCCGCGCATTCGCGTCTTCAACAAGATCGACCACGTCGGCGACGCCGATGCCCAAGCCGAATGCGAAGCCGCGCTGCGGGCGCGGCACCCGTCGTGCATCGTGATGAGCGCGCGCCGTCCCGACGAGGTTGCCAAACTGCACGCGGCGATCGTCGCGTTTTTCCAGCAGGATCTGGTCGAGGCCGAACTTTTTCTTCCCTGGTCGGCGCAGCAATTGCGCGGCGAAATCTATGCGAACTGTCAGGTGCTGGAGGAGCGCGCCGATGGCGAGGGAGCGTTCTTCCGCGTCCGCGGCGAGCCGGCTGCCGTGAAGGGGCTGAGCGAGCAGTTCGAGCAAGTGCTGGGTTCGGCGCGTTGAAATACGGGAGCAATCAGTCCGTTTGAGTTGCTTGGGTAGCCCCTCGATTATTTGTTTTGGTTTATTCAGCATGTTGCGAATCGGTATCGACCTCGGCGGCAGCAAAATCGAAATCATCGCCCTCGACGAGCAGGGCCGCGAACTGTTGCGCCACCGCGTTGCCACGCCGCGCGGCGACTATCCCGGCACCCTGGAGGCCATTGCCGTGCTGGTGCAAGACGCCGAAGCCCAGTTGGGCGAGCGAGGCAGCGTCGGCATCGGCACGCCGGGGGCGATTTCGCCGGCGAGCGGCCTGCTCAAGAACTCCAACTCGGTGCATCTCAACGGCCAGCCGATTCTCCATGATCTGCAAACCCTGCTCCAGCGCGAGGTGAAAATCGCCAACGACGCCAACTGCTTCGCGCTTTCCGAAGCGGTGGACGGTGGCGCGACCGGGGCGGGCGTGGTGTTCGGAGTGATCCTCGGCACCGGAGTGGGTGGTGGCATCGTGGTGAACGGCCAAGTGCTGAGCGGCCCCAACAGCATCGCCGGGGAGTGGGGGCATAACCCGCTGCCCTGGCCGCAAGCCCATGAGTTGCCGGGGCCGCCCTGTTATTGCGGCAAGCACGGCTGCGTGGAAACCTGGTTGTCCGGGCCGGGGATGGCGCGCGATCATCACCATGCCGGCGGCGCGGCGTTGGAAACTGCCGCCATTGTCGCAGGGGCGCAAGCCGGCGACATCGCCTGCCGCGCCACCCTGGATCGTTATGAAGACCGGCTGGCGCGCGCCCTGGCGAGCGTCGTCAATATTCTCGACCCCGAGGTGATCGTTCTCGGCGGGGGCATGTCCAACATTGAGCGGCTCTATCGGAACGTCCCGCGTTTATGGGGGCGTTACGTGTTTTCCGACCGCGTGGATACCCGCTTGGTGCCCAATCGTTTCGGGGATTCCAGCGGAGTGCGCGGCGCGGCGTGGTTGTGGGGGTGAGGCGGGGTGGCGGCAAATTTCCGGTTATACTCGAACTTTTTAGGGGACAAGCCATGAAGAAGCCCGTCGTTATTGCCTTTGCCCTGTTTTTTTGGGCGTTTCCCACATTCGCCGGAGATGCCGGTGCGCTCTACCAGTTTTCCACCATCCAGGCGCTGATGGAAGGCGTGTACGACGGCGCGGCGCCGGTCGGCGGGCTGAAGGCGCGCGGCGACATGGGCTTGGGGACGTTCGACGCGCTGGATGGCGAGATGGTGGTGCTCGACGGCAAGGTGTTCCAGGTCAAATCGGATGGCTCGGTGCGGGTGGTTCCCGATGAATTGACCACCCCGTTTGCCACGGTGGCCTTCGCCCAGCCCACTATCGTCAAGGACCTCGGCCCGGTCGCCAGCCTGGCCGAACTGGAGAAGGCTATCGACGCGCTGCTCCCCACCACCAACCTGTTTTACGCGGTGCAGGTGCATGGCCGTTTCGCCGCGCTCAAGACGCGCAGCGTGCCGGCCCAGAAGAAGCCCTTTCCCAAGCTCACCGAGGTGGTGAAAACCCAGGCGGTGTTCCCGTTTCGCGACATTGCCGGCACCCTGGTGGGGTTCCGTTCGCCGGGGTTCAGCGGCGGTCTGACGGTGCCCGGCTATCACCTGCATTTCCTCGACAAGGAACGCACCCGCGGCGGCCACCTGCTTGATTGCACCTTTGCCGCGGCGCGCCTGGAAATCACCGTGCTGCCGCGCTGGAACGTGGAATTGCCGGAACGCGGGGCGTTCGCCGGCAGCGACCTGACCAGGACCCGCGAGGAAGACGTGCGGAAAGTGGAGAAATGAGCAACAAGGTTCCCGCCCAGATCGGCAAGTACCCCATCGTCCGCGAACTGGGACGGGGGTCTTCGGGCATCGTCTATCTCGCCCAGGATCCTTTCAACCAGCGCGAAGTGGCGCTCAAGCTGGCCAGCCCGGAAAATGTCACCGATCCGGGGGAACTCAAGCGTTACCGCAAGTTGTTCCTCAACGAGGCGACCCTCGCCGGCAAGCTCTCCCATCCCAACATCGTGGCGCTTTACGACGCGGTGGTGGACGAGGCGTGCAGCTACATCGTGATGGAGTACGTGGCGGGCGACACCCTCAAGAAATTCTGCCATCCCGACAGCCTGCTGCCCATCGAGAAAATCGTCGCCATCGTCTACAAGTGCTGTATGGCGCTGGATTTCGCCCACAAGCACGGGGTCATTCACCGCGACATCAAGCCCGCCAATATTCTTCTCGCCGAAGGCGGCGACATCAAGATCACCGACTTCGGCCTGGCCCAGTTGTCCAACTCGCAGCAGACCCAGATGGCGGGTATGCTCGGTTCGCCGGCCTACATGTCGCCCGAGCAAATCCGCGAACAGCCCCTCAGCACCCAGACCGACATCTATTCGCTGGGAGTGGTGACCTATGAATTACTGGCGGGACGCCTGCCTTACGAGGCGACCAGCAGCTATTCGATGGTCATGAAAATCCTCACCGAACAACCCAAGGCGGTGAGCAGCTTCCGCAGCGACGTTTCGCCGCGCCTGGAAGAGATCGTCGCCCGTGCCATGAGCAAGAATCTGGCGACGCGCTACCCGACCTGGTTCGACTTCGCCCGCGATTTGGCCGACGAATTCATCCAACTCGAACGCTTGCGCGAGGATATCGGCGACAAGGAAAAATTCGGCGCGCTGCGTGGCCTGGTGTTCTTCCAGGAATTCCGCGACGAACAGATCTGGGAAGTGGTGCGGGTCAGCGTGTGGGAAGTGTTCCAACTCAAGCAGCAGGTGATCCTGGAAGGCGATATCGGCCAGGCGTTCTACATCATCGTCCAGGGCAGCGCGCTGGTCACCAAGGCCGGGCGGCTGCTCAACACCCTCAAGGCGGGCGACTGCTTCGGCGAAATGTCCTATATCAACCAAGCGCCGACGCGACGTAGCGCCACCATCTCCGCCGCCAGTCCGTTGACCCTGGTGCGCATCAAGGCCGACCTGCTTGAACAGCTTTCCGACGGCTGCCAGTTGCGTTTCAACAAGGTGTTCCTGAAAACCCTGGTGGAACGCCTGTCACGGACCAACTCCATGCTGGCAGCCACCGGCTTGCCGCAGGAAGAGGCAGGCTAGGAGCCTAAACGGCGGTTATGGGTAGGAGCCTGCCATGCAGGCGAGCAGTGGCGCCGGCTGGAACACTGCGACAAATTGCGACACCGCATCCCGGGCGCGGCCCCCCTCCTACACTCCTGGCGTCTTGGCGCGCCTGTGGTTCAAGAATTGCTTTGCTTAAAACGAAAGCATTTGAACCGCCCACCCCGGGGGATTTGAACAGGCCGTTGCGGCCCGTCGTTATCCCATTCGGGTTTTCAATTTGGCGGCATCGCATTGTTTTATTAATATATTCGTGGGTTTTGTCAGTAAGGTGTTAGAGAGAGAAGGAGCGAATCATGACTAGGCATCCGGCGCGGATTTTTCTGGCGATTTTTGCCACTGGATTGCTGGGCTTGCCGGGCGCGGCAAGCGCTTCCCCTTCCACCCCCACCGCCGATTTCATCGATAACGGCGACGCGACGACCACCCACCTCAAGACCGGCTTGACCTGGATGCGTTGCGCGGTCGGGCTGGCCTGGACCGGCAACACCTGCTCGGGGAATGCCGCGACCTACTCCGATGCCACGGCCGACCCGCTGGTTTCCAGCCTGACCTTCGCCGGCTACGGCGACTGGCGCTTGCCCACCATTGCCGAACTGAACTCGATTGTCGAGCGTGAGGCGGATAGCCCGACGATCAATGGCAAGGTATTTCCCAACACCCCGGCCGGGAATTTTCTCTCCGCCACCCCGATGTATCAGATGCCCGGCTACTCCTGGGTGGTCAATTTCGCCAGTGGCGGAGACGGTTCGGGGCGGGGCAGTTATTACCTGCGCTTGGTGCGTGGCGGCCAATCGGTCGAGGCGACCGCCCCCTCCGCGCCGGCGGGCGATTTCCTGGACAACAAGGACGGCACGGTCACCCATCTGAAAACCGGGCTGAGTTGGATGCGCTGCGCCGTCGGCAAGATCTGGACCGGTTCGACATGCTCGGGTTCCAGCCAATATATGAGCTGGAACAGCGCGGTCGCGCTTGCCTCGAACTTTGCCGGATACGGCGATTGGCGGCTTCCCAGTGTCGACGAACTGAAATCCGTCGTCGAATACACGGCGCGCAGCCCGGCCATGAATTCCACGATTTTTCCCGCGCCTCCCAATTTGTGGAGTTCCGAGCAAATCGTCTCCGCCACCGACTACCTGATTTTGGGGAAACCAACCCAGGTTTTGTATGGCACCAACGACGCCTATTACCTGAATGCCGCCTACGGGGTGGTTGGCGGCATGGCCAAGAGCGCGACCTACAACGGCGCCTTGCTGGTGCGTGGGCAGCAGGCCTGGGCCATTTCGCCGGCCCCGCCGGTAAAGGCTCTGTCGCTGGCGCTGACCTGCCCCTCGTCGTTGAGCGCCGGCACTCCCGGCAATTGCGTCGCCACCGCCGCCTTCAGCGATTTCACCACAAGCAGCGTCACGCCGCTGTGGACGGTCTCCGATGCCGCGGCGCTCGCCGTGAATGAAGACGGTTCGCTGGTCCCCGAAAATGTCGGGGCCGTTACGCCGGTGACGATCACCGCGACTTACCGCGACGCGGACGTGACCAAGACCGCGGTTGCCGCCATCACCGTCAAACCCGTCCCCAAAACGCTGGCGGGGCTGTTGATCGTCGGAGAGGGCAGCGTCGCATCCGGGGGCAGCCTGACCTTGCAAGGTACCGCCACCTACGGCAACGGCAATTCGAGTCCGGTGTCGCCGACCTGGCGCGTCAGCGATAGTGGCATCGCCACCATCAGTAGCGCCGGGGTGCTTAGCGTCAATCCCGTGACGACCGATACCCCCCTCACCGTTACCGCGTCCTACAGCGAGGGAAGCGTGACCCAAACGGCAAGCTGGATAGTCACGGTCAAGGCGCCCCCGCTGGCCTTCGCGATTGATCCGGCTACTCTCCAGGCCGCGCCGGGCACGGACATTACCTTGAGCGCGGCAGGCGGAACCATCCAGTCGTGCGTTTCGAGCAACCCGGCGGTCATTCCCGACCCCCTCGTAGACTCAAGCGGTTCTACCGCTACCGCCACTGTGGCGGCTAGCGCCACGGCCGGTGCCCAAGTGACGCTAACCTGCCTGAGCAATACGGCGGCCAGTGCGCAAGCGGGAATAACCGTCGCGGCATTGCCGAGCGCTGCCGAGCGGGTCTTCAACTGGGCGGAAAGTGCCTACCCCGAATTGTTTTCCCCGGCCGGGGAAACGACCCAGACCGCCATGGGCTATACCTATCGTTATTACCCTCGGGAAAACTGCTATCTCGCCACCAAGGACGGGCGCGTCTATTACCTGGGTTCGTTGACCCAGGATCGGATCAGCGACGTGGGCGCGCTTGCCGATTATCTGCTGCAAGCCAAAGCGGCAGGGTTCTAACCCGCATCGGTGGTCGCCGGTTCGCCCGCCAGCGGGCAGGTGAGGGTGAATTCGGCGCCGTCCTGGCGGTTGACCACCTCGATGCGACCATTCATGTTGTTCTCGACGATCATTTTCGACATGTAGAGTCCGATGCCGGTGCCGCTCGCCTTGGTGGTGAAGTACGGGTCGAAGATTTTCGGTAGGACAGCGGCGGGAATGCCGCCGCCATTGTCGTTTATCCGGATGGCCGCTTGACCGTTGTGGCGGGAGACGCTTAGGCGGATGAAGCCATTCTCGATATGTTTGGCGACGATGGCATCCTTGGCGTTGTTCACGATGTTTAGCAGCGCTTGGGAAAATTCGTTGGGAAAGCCATAAGCCTGGGCGTCCTCGACGACTTCCACCTCGACATCGATATTGTTGTTATGGAGGCTGGCGAAGAGGATGCTGAGGGTGTTTTCTACGACCTGCTTCAGGCTGAAAGCGCGCTTTTCCTTGTTGGGCCGGAAAAAATTGCGGAAGTCGTCGATGGTGGTGGACATCTTGTCGATCAGTTGTCGTCCGATGGCAATTTCCTCGTCCAGGTAGTCCTGGGTCAACTCGCTGTAGGCCCAGGCGTCGCGGATGTTGTCGAGGATCAATCCCAGCGTATTGATGGGCTGGCGCCACTGGTGGGCGATGTTGCCGATCATTTCTCCCATCGCCGCCAGGCGCGAATGCTGGATGACGATGTGGTCCTTTTCCCGGTTCTTGGCCACTTCCTCGCGCACTCGGGCTTCCAGCGACAGGTTGAGCTGGTGGATGGTGGCTTCGGCTTGCTGGCGCTGTGCTGCCATGTGGTCGAAGGCTTGCCCCAATTCGGCCAGTTCGTCCTGACCACGCATGGCGGTGCGCGTGTCGAGGTCGCCCGCAGCCAGTTTGCGGGCGGCTGCGGTGAGTTTCTTGACGCGGCGGGAAACCAGTACATGCATCAGAACCGCGCTGATCGCCGCGATGGCAAGCATCAGGGCGCCAAAATAGATGGAGTAGGTGACCGCTTTATGGCGAGCCTGGGCGAGCCGGCCGGACAGGTCGAATTCAACGTAGAGCACGCCGATGCGGTTGGTGGCTTGGCCGCCCGTGCCGATCTTGAGGGTGACCGGGTAATAGCCGGTCAGCAGCAAACGCGCCCGGTCGATTGCGCTGGCATGAACCTGGGTTTGCCGCACTTGGCCGGCGCTGGCGGCCACATAGCCGGATACGGCGGTGGCGGGATTCCTTTCCCAGATATAACGGTTGGCCAGCACCACCGCATCGTTCTCGTCGGTCAGCAACAGGGTGCGGATTTGCGGGTGCATCGCGGAAACCGACAGGCTCAGGCGGGCGCCTTCGTAGTTGTCGTCGGCCAGTTGGGTATCCAGCATGTTTTGCAGTTGGGTCAGCAGCGTCTTGACGGTGTCGGAGCTCTCCCGCTCGATGACCTGGCTGCTGTCGCGAATTTCCCAAAAAAACAACAGCGAGGCGCTGAGCAGCGACGACAGCAGCAGGAGCAGCGGGATGAGATAGCTGAGGCGCGGCTTTATCACTGCAGGCAGCCCTGGAAGCTGGGGTCGATGGCGTCGGCGGGGTTGACTGGGACGGAGATCAGGCGTTCCTTGGCCATGATGCCGACCAGGCGCTGGGCCGGACCGAGTAGCGCGGGCGTGGCGCCGCCGAGGAGGCGCTGGTTTTCCGTGCGCGAGGGCAGGATCAGGCCACCCATGGTGGCGCGGTAGGTCGGTTCGTCCATGCCGAGGCGCTTGCCCATCCGGGTCGCGGCATCCCGCGGATGGTCGCGGATGTAATCGAGGGTGACGAACCATTGCCGCACGAACTCGCACAATTCCTTGCGCCGATTGGCGTAAACCTCCTCGCGCACCACCAGCAGGTCGAAGATTTCGTTGGGGATATGGCTACTGTCGAAGATGACGTGGGCGCCGGCCTGCGCCAGGCGGGTCTTGAACGGCTCGAAAGTGATGGCGACATCGACCTTGCCTTGCACGTAGGCTTTTTCGTGCCTGTCCTCGGGCAGCGTCACTACCGTAACGTCGGAGGGCGTCAATCCGGCGGCATCGAGGGTGCGGTTGAGCATGTACACGCCGAGCGGGATGTTCACGATGGCGACGCGCTTGCCCTTCATGTCGGCGAGCGATTTGACCTCCGGCCGCGCCATCACTGCGTCGGCGCCGTTGGAAATGTCCATCACCGCCAGGATGCGGGCTTTTTTCCCATCGGCGAGCAGGGTGAGGGTTTCGTCCAGGGTCAGGGTGGCGATGTCGGCGGAGCCGTTCTTGAAAGCTTCCAGAGTGACGTTGGAAGACGGCAACTCGTTCAGGCGCACCGGCAATTTGTCCAGGTAGCCGAGGTCGCGGGCGAGATAGAGCGGTTCGTAGCCGGGCCACGGACTGCTGGCGATGCGCAACGGCTCGACGGGCGGTTGGGAACAGCCGACCAGCACGGCGGAAAAGAACATAACCAGGGTGATGAGCCGTTTCATGATTTTCTCCCTTATCCCGGGGTTAAGTGAACCTGTGCTCCGGGCATGCAATGAATCGTAGTTATTGAAGGAGCCTGCCGTGCAGGCGAGCGATATTGCCCATCGAGGCATCTTCGCGGGCGCGGCCCGCTATCGTAATGCTGACCGATTCCTAAAAGGAATAGCTGAGCGACGCCACTCCCTTATTGGTCTGGTGAACGCCGAAGCGGTTCTCCCCGCCGAGGATGCCCTGCACGCTCCAGGTCAAGCCGGTCTTGCCGAGCGGCTGGGAGATGCCCAGGGTGACATGGCGGAATGCCGAACCGACCGGCTGGTTGCCGGCGTAGCAACCGTTAACCACAAACGCGGTGCCGGCCGCGCACGCCGTGCCCGCCAGGGTGTCCTGGGTGCCGAGGAATTTCCCCTCGCGGCCATAGGTAAACCACCCCAGGGTCGCCGTGAACGTGAGTTCGTGGGGCAAAGCCTTGGTGTAGCCGAGCGACCAGTAGGTGTCCCGCTGGTTGCCCCACACGGTATCGTTGAGCAGGGTCTGGGCGGTGAGGGCAAACTCCTGGTAGCCGAGGCCCAGCTTGGTCTCCACGGCATCGGCATGTTTGCCGTTGATGTACAGATAACCGGTCAGCCCCACGGTGTAGCTCAGGTCGCCGACTTTCCCGGTGTAGCCGCCATAAAGATCGTTCTCGATCGACTTGTTGTCCTGGAAGCCGGAGACGATGGCGCGATCGTCGTAGGACTGGCCGAGGCGCTTATAGGAATAGTTGATCTGCGATCCCCAATAACCGGCGTACCAGCCGCTCGGGTGGGCGTAGTCCGCACCCCACTGCAGGACGGGGCGGCTGGACTCGGGCGCGTCGGCGCCGCTATTGCCCAGACCGGGATAGAAGTTGCCGTAGGTGGTGGTAGCACCGCGCAGGAAATAGGCCGATACCAGATCGACGTGGGCGGTGAGGGCGGGTGCTTCGTCGCCATACGCCAATGCCGGCGACGCGCTGGTGGCGACCGCCAGGGCGAGACTGGCAACAACATTCCGTATTTTCATGATTTCCCCCGGTGAACAGGGCGACATGCCAATGCTGTCGCCACTCTTCAGGATAGCAAAGATTCCCCGGCAGGACGGAGCCGGGCTGCCAGGGGATTAGGAAATCACTTGGTAATACAGATTCTGCGGATGATTGGCCTGGGCGAAGAAGAACCAGCGCTCGGCGAGCAGCCCGGAATACTGGACCAGGAAGGCGAACAGCAGCACCCCGCCGGACGCGGTCGGCAGCCCGAAAGCCAGCAGCGGCAGGGGCAGGGCGAAGACGAAAACCACCATCAGCCATTTCACCGAGCGCAGCACGGCGCGGGTCTTGCCGTGGAAATACTCGCGGGTATTGAACGAGCCGCCCATCGATCCCTGGGCTTTTTGCGCGATCTGGCTGTGGCGCACGCCGATGGCGGTTTGCAGGGTGGATTTGGGCTTGAGGCGGCAATTGCGCAGCAGTGAGGCCAGGCGCGAGACGAAGGCCAGCAGGGTGATGATGATCGCCCACTTGCCGTAGAAACCCACCAGGGACGGCGCGGCCAGCGCGGCATAGCCGGTCGCCAGGGTGAAGCCGGAAGCCCCACCCAGCAGGATGAAATTCACCACGGTCAGCGGGGTATGCCACTCCTGGAGGAAGCGCAGGCAGGCGTAGATCATCCCGGTGGAGATGAACAGCGCGAAGCACAGCAGGGTGGCGAGCGCGCCGATTATCATGATGAAGTTCACCGGCAACGCTTCGCCCAGCGTGAACAGGGTGGCGTCCCAGCCCATGAAATGCGCGGCACCGTAAAGGAACACGCAGCCCATGAAGGCCGGCAGCACGATCACCTCGCGCGACAGCCAGGAAGTACGCCACTTGGCGGCGGAGCGCCAGGCCCGTTCGGGATGACCGAGATGGAAGAACGAGGCAACCAGTCCGCCGATCAGGAACAGCAGGGAAATCGCGCTGCCGAGGACGTAGAAGTGGCTGTCGCCTTGCGCCGAGAGGACGTGGAATACCGCGTACACCTGGCCGGTGTAGAGGGCGAGGAACAGCCCTTGGCCGACGCCGATCAACGTCGTTAAAAATATCACTGAGAATGCAGGATGCATCGTTTACTCCATTCATTTCGTAGGGTGGACACAGTCTTTTGTGTCCACGCGGTAGCCATCGCGGAATGGTGGACACAAAAAACCGTGTCCACCCTACACGTTTGCCTTACCAGCTTGTCACATCGTCCAGCGAAGGCTCGTCCTTGCCCGGCTTGGGTAGCAAGCGTTCCTTCTTGAGCGGGTTGTCGGCGCGCAGCAACTCGTCGTCGTGGATGCGCAGCCGGGTCTTGCGGCGCGGCAGGTAGTGGTTGGAGGGCTTGGTGCCCCATTCCGGCATCAGCGGGTAGCCGCCGTTCTCGCGGATGGTCACCGAGACTTCCGATTCCGGGTCGTGCACGTCGCCAAACAGGCGTGCGCTGGTCGGGCAGGCCAGCACGCAGGCGGGTTTGCGTTCCGCTTCCGGCAGGCTCTGGTCGTAGATGCGATCCACGCACAGCGTGCACTTCTTCATCACCTGCTGTTTCTCGTCGATCTCGCGTGCGCCGTAGGGGCAGGCCCATGAGCAATACTTGCAGCCGATGCACTTGTCGTAATCGACCAGTACGATGCCGTCTTCCTTGCGCTTGAAACTCGCGCCGGTCGGGCACACCGGCACGCACGGCGGTTCCTCGCAATGCAGGCAGGACTTGGGGAAATGCACCGTCTCGGTGTTGGGGAAGCAGCCCACTTCGAAGGTCTGCACGCGGTTGAAGAAAGTGCCGGTCGGGTCGGCGCCGTAGGGATTGAAATCCGTCAGCGGCCCGGCCTGGCCGGAGGTGTTCCATTCCTTGCAGTTGGTGACGCAGGCGTGGCAGCCCACGCAGACGTTGAGGTCGATGACCAGGGCGAGTTGGGTCATTGCCGCGTGTCCTTGATCGATATTTGAATCGGTTTCATTGTGTTTGCTCCATTTCTTGCACAGGCAGCAGCGCCGTGAGTACTGTCCCTCGATTGGGCTGGCTGACTATCATGAATTCACCTTTCAGCGCGGCGACCTGCTCCCGCATCCAGGCCAGGCCGACCGCCTTGCTTTCGTGCAGGCGTTCCAAGTCGAAACCTTTGCCGTTATCCTGCACTTCAAGGAAATAACGGGTGCCGCGCCGTTCCAGCGCGATTTTTACCCGTTCCGCTTGGGCATGGCTGGCGACATTGGCGAGCGTTTCCTCGACGATCCGGAATACGGTGGTCGCGGTTTGTTCGTCCATGGCCAATTCCTGCTCAGAAACCCGCAACTCGCAGGCCGTGTCGCTCTTGCCGGCAAACTCTTCCACCAGCCATTCCAGGGCAGAGACGATGCCCAAGTCGAGCACGCTCGGACGCAGGTCGGTGGTCACCTGGCGTACCAGTTCCACGCTCTTGTCCACGAATCCCAGCATCTTCCTGACGCGCTCCTGGAACGCCGGGATGTCCGCGTCGAAACGGTTTTCCAGCATGGAAAGGTTGAGACGCAAGGCCATCAGTTGCTGCCCCACGCCTTCGTGTACCTCCCCGGCAAGGCGCTTGCGTTCCGCCTCCTGCTCGGCGTTGCGCTGCATCGCCACGTCGCGCAGACGTTCGCGCGATTCCGCCAATAGATTCTCGGCCGCTTTGAGCGCCGTGATGTCCCGCGCCACCGTCAACACGCTGACCACCTCGCCCAGCGGGTTGAATTCCGGTACCGCGCGGACCATATGGCATACCCTCTGCCCTGTTTCGTCCGTCCGGGATAGTTCAATATCCGCTTCGCGACCGGTTTTCCACACTTTGGTCAACAAGTCTTGCAGGCGTACTACCACTTCCCGGGGCAAAATCAAATTATCGACCGGTCGTTTGCCGAGCAGTGCGCTGGCCGGGAGTCCGCACAACTTCTCGAAGGCCGGATTGACGTAAAGTCGACGCAGATCCTCGCCGTAGCGAATGATGATGTCCGGCGAGTTTTCCACCAGGGCGCGGAATTCCTGCCCGCGCTGGTGCAGCAGTTGCGCGGCCTGGCGGTGCTTGGTGATGTCCTGTACCGTGCCGTGGGAACGTAGAGGAGTGCCGGCGGCGGTGTAAAAGGTTTCGCAACACTCATGGACATATTTGATACGCCCGTCCGGCAACAACAGGCGATGCTCGAAATCGTAGGGGAGACGGTTCGCCAGCGACTCGGAGTAGGCTCGGTTCAGCGCTTCCCGATCTTCGGGATGAACCGTGGCGAGGAATGCGGCGTAGGAAGCGCCGAATTGGGCAGGGTCGATTTCGAAAATGCGGAAAATTTCGGCGGACCAGTTCAGCACGCCGCTCACCAGGTCGAGTTCCCAATTGCCCATCTGGCCGATGCGTTGCGCTTCCGCCAGGCTGGCCTGGCTGCGTTGCAGGGCGTGCATCGCCTGCTCGCGCACGGTGACGTCGCGGGACAAGGCGATAAAGCGCTTGTCCGACGGCTGGTTTTCCGGGGCGTCGCTTCCCGGTTTTCTTGAAACGGAAAGTTCGAACCAGTGTTCCCCGGCGGGAAGCCTCAGCGGCATGATCTTGCCGAAGGAAAAGCCCTTTTCGTCGGCTTCGCGGAGCGCGGACATCGCGACTTCCGCTGCAGCGGGGGCCAGCATGTTGGCTATGGTGTTGCCGAGCAACAGTTCTTTTTGCGCGGCCAATAGCTCGGGATTCTGCGCCCAGACGTTGAGGTAGCGTCCGTCCAGATCCAACTCGAACAGCAGGTCGGGAATCGCGTTGATAATGCCCTCGGTGAATTCGAGCGCCTGCTGCAAGCGTTGCTCCGTCTCCTTGCGTGAAGTGACGTCGATCATCAGCCCGTGCCACAGGATGCTGCCGTCCGGCGCGCAGACCGGCATGGAGCGGGCTTCCAGCCAAAAGTCGCCCGTATCGGGATGAGAAACGCGGAATTCGACGTTGCACAAAGACAGGTGACGCCCCGATTTTTCAATGGTCGCAGCGACCCTGGCCTGATCGTCGGGGTGGATCGCCGCCAGGAGGGGGGCCAGGCTTGCCGCCACGTCCCCCGGCTGCAAGCCGAAAAAATCGCAGATCGCCCGGCTGGCGAAGGGCATGGAGATGACCCCCTCGGGACTGCGGCGGGTGGTGAACAGGAACCCCGGTACGCTGGTCAGATGCTGTTCCAGATCGGCGCGCTCGACGCTGCTCTCCACTTCCTTGGATGAGTCGTTCAGCGGTGGGGTGGGGCGACCGTTCAACTCAGCCCTTCCAATCCCCGTTGCCGGCGAAGAAAGCGAACCAGCGCGGCTTGAGTTTTTGCATCCCCGGCGCGGTCGGCAGCGCCTCGAACTGCGGCGAGGTCTGTTGCGGCTCTCCCTCTGCGGCGGGATAAATCCGCACCCGCACGTCGAACCAGCCGGCCTGGCCGGTGACCGGGTCGGAGTTGGAGAGGTGGTCGCCGTCGGCGTGGGGCGGCAACTCTTCGCCGATCAGGTGGTTGAGTAAAAAGCCTTTTTGCGATTCGTTGGCGTCCGGGCTGAGACCCCAGGCGCCGGCGGCCTTGCCGATGGCGTTCCAGGTCCATACCGTGCCGGGTTCCACCGCTTCGGAATAGCGCGCCATGCAGCGTACCTTGCCGTGCATGGATTCGGCCCACATCCAGCCGCCGTCGGCGATGCCTTGGGCGGCGGCGGTCTTGGGATTGACGAACAAATAGTTGTGGGCGTGGATCTGGCGCAGCCAAGCATTCTGCGAATCCCATGAGTGGTACATCGCCATCGGGCGCTGGGTGATGGCGTTGAGCGGGTATTTGCGGGTGTCGGAAAGCTGGCCCTCAATCGGTTCGTAATAAAACGGCAGCGGGTCGAAGTAGGTTTCAATGCGTTTGCGCAAGGCCTCCGGCGGTTGCTTGCCGTCGCTCTTGCCTTGCGCGGCGAGGCGGAATTTTTGCAGGACTTCGGAATAAATATGGATCGAAATCGGCTCGGCGTAGCGGGTGATGCGGTTGCGCTGCGCCCATTCGAGATAGCCCTGGTTCCAGTTGCGCATGTACTGGTAGGAACGCGGCAGCTCGTGGTGGAAGAAGCAGCCGTTTTGTTCGTACATCTCCCATTGGCGCGGATTGGGTTCGCCGCGCATCGACTTTTCGCCGCCCTTGCCACGCCAACCGGCGAGGAAGCCGATGCCGGAACCGGGTTCGGTTTCGTGGTTGACGATGAAATCCGGGTAGTCGCGGTATTTGCGTTGCCCTTGTTTGTCGGTGAAAGCCGGCAGTTTCAGGCGCGAACCCAGTTCGATCAGCACTTCCTGGAACGGCTTGCACTCGCCCTTGGGCGGCAAAATGGGGATGCGCACCGCGTCCACCGGGCCGTCGAATTCGGAAATCGGGCGGTCGAGGATGGACATCACGTCGTGGCGTTCCAGGTAGGTGGTATCGGGCAGCACCAGGTCGGCGTAAGCCACCATTTCCGAGTGGAAGGCGTCGCACACCACCAGGAAGGGTATTTTGTATTCGCCGTCGTCGCGTTTGTCTTTCAACATGTCGCGCACCGAGACGGTGTTCATGGTGGAGTTCCACGCCATGTTGGACATGAAAATCAGCAGCGTGTCGATGGGGTACGGGTCGCCGCGCCAGGCATTGGTGATGACGTTGTGCATCAGGCCATGCACCGCCAACGGGTGCTCCCAGGAAAACGCCTTGTCGATGCGCACCGGGGTGCCGTCGTCGTCCACGAACAGATCATCGGGTTCCGCCGGCCAGCCCAGCGCCATGCCGTCGAGCGGGGCGTTGGGGCGCACCCCCTGCGGCCCCTTGGGGGTCTTGGCACAAGGCGGAATCGGGCGGGGAAAAGGCACTTTGTGGCGGAAGCCGCCGGGGCGGTCGATGGTGCCGAGCAACGACATCAGAATCGCCAGCGCGCGGATGGTGTGGAAGCCGTTGGAGTGCGCCGCCAGGCCGCGCATCGCGTGAAACGCCACCGGGTTGCCGGTGACGCTGGCGTGCTCGTTGCCCCAGGTATCGGTCCAGGCGATGGGCAGTTCGATACGCTGGTCGCGGGCGGTGACGCCCATCTCCTGCGCCAAGCGCTTGATCGTCGCGGCGGGAATCCCGGTGATCCCTTCCGCCCATTCCGGGGTGTAATCCTTGACGCGCTCCTGCAACAACTGGAATGCCGGTTTCAGCGGCGTGCCGTCCTTGAGCTGGAATTCGCCCAACAGGAACGGGTCGGCGCCTTTGGTATGCGTCACCACCGGCTTGTCGCCGATGCGATCCCACCACAGCTTGTTTTGCGGGTCGAAACAGCCTTCTTCCTCGGGCACTTCGGTACGCACGAACATGCCGAACTCGCTGCTGGCTTCATTCAGATTCACCAGTTCGGCGGCGTTGGAGTATTGCACCAGGAAGTCGCGGTCGTACAAACCCTGGCGGATGACTTCGTGGTTGAGCGCCAACAGCAGCGCGCCGTCGGTGCCGGGTTTGATGGGTATCCATTCGTCGGCAATCGCCGAATAACCGGTGCGCACCGGGTTGATCGAGACGAAGCGCCCGCCGTTGCGCTTGAACTTGGACAACGCGATTTTCATCGGGTTGGAATGATGGTCCTCGGCGGTGCCGATCATCACGAAGAGCTTGGCACGATCGAGATCCGGCCCGCCGAATTCCCAGAACGAGCCGCCGATGGTGTAGATCATCCCGGCGGCCATGTTGACCGAGCAGAAGCCGCCGTGGGCCGCGTAGTTGGGCGTGCCGAACTGCTTGGCGAAGAGGCCGGTCAGCGCCTGCATCTGGTCGCGCCCGGTGAACAGGGCGAATTGCTTGGGGTCGGTGGCGCGGATGTGGGCAAGGCGTTCTTCCAGAATGGCGAAGGTCTCGTCCCAACTGATCGCCTCGAACTCGCCCGCGCCGCGTTCGCTACCGGGCTTGCGGCGCAAGGGCTGGGTGAGGCGTCCCGGCGAATACTGCTTCATGATCCCCGACGAGCCTTTGGCGCAAATCACGCCCTTGTTGAGCGGATGGTCGGGATTGCCCTGGATGTAGCGTACCTCGCCGTTTTTCAGGGTCACGCGCACCCCGCAGCGGCAGGCGCACATGTAGCAGGTGGTGTTCTTGACCTCGATGCGGTCGGCGGTTTCCGGCATGGCAGCTTTTCACTCTAAAACGATGACGCGATTTTACACATGTCGCTGCACCAATAAATTCATATTTTCTTATACACAAATAAGGACTTTGATTGATTCTAAAGTTGTGTATTTGAGGTATGTTTGAGTTGGGCGGAATGAGCGGCGCATTGCACTTTCAGCGGCGCGCGGGACGATCTGCTATCCTCACAGGAGTCCCCGCCGACCGCCCAGGCGCGGTTGGCGGGGTGTATCCTCATGCCAATGAGCGTTTCCCCGATACAAAAATATGACAAACGGGTTTATGCTTGCCGGCTTGATTTGCTTAACCCCGGATGGACCCCGTGTGATGGTCCAGGGTGCGTTCCCTGGACTTTTGGAACGACGCATGAATTTCCCAACTCTCTCCTTAATCCCGACAGGAGCATCTTCCATGAAAAACCGCCTTGCCCTGATGCTGGCCGCGATTCTGGGCGTGAACGCACTACCTGCCCTTGCCGAAGTTTCGATTTCCGGCTTCGGTACGATAGGCTACGCGCGTTCGGACCAATCCTTCGCCTACCAGCGTTTCGTCGATAACGGCGGCACATTCAAGCGCGACAGCGCCTTCGGCGTGCAATTGGACGCCCAGTTGACCCCGCAGATCGCGGTTACCGTCCAAGGCAAGGTCGCCCCGTCGATGAGTAGCGATAACGGCTGGGATCCCACGCTGGCCTGGGCGTTCGTCTCCTGGCGCCCGACCAACGACTGGCTGGTGCGGCTCGGCAAACTGCGGGTGCCGTCTTACCTCAATGCCGAAAATATGGACGTGGGGACAACCTTCGACATGGCGCGTATGCCTCCCGAAGTCTATTCCACCACCCCTACCGCCGATTTTATCGGCGCCTCGTTCAATAAGTCCTGGAACCTCGACGACAACGAGTTGAACCTCGACGGGTATTGGGGCAAGGCCAAGTCCGACTGGCGCTTCTATTTCCGCGACACCTTACCCGGCGTGCAAAATGCCGGCCCCTTCTATTGGCCGATCGACATCGAGAGCAAAGGTCTGCTGCTCACCTTGCTTCGCGACGAAAACACCTACCGGGTTGGAGTGCACAAGGCCGTTGCCACGGTAGACAAGCCGTTTCCGGTGACTTTCCCCTACGTCGCGATCATGCCCGGTGTCGGCTATTACCAAGTTGCCGACAGTCTGCCCGGTCCCGGCGTCCCGACCACGCAAAACATCGACATCGGCATCGTCAACCTGGGCGCCGACGTGGGGCTTGGCAATGATTTTCGCCTGGCGGGCGAATACGTGCGCCGCGTGGTGAAAAACACCGATATCGGTCCCGATACCCAGTCCGCCTATCTGTCGCTGCGCAAACGCATCGACAAATGGACGCCGTATGTCACCTATGCCGTGCTGCGTTCGCAATCCAAGCCCCTGGAAATGCAGCGCGCGCTGAACTCCAGCAGCGTACCCGCCTTCATCCCCGGCGCGGCGCTGGTCAATGCCAGCCAGCGTGCCGGTGCCGACGGCATCATCGCCTACGACCAGTATTCCACTTCGCTGGGGGTGTCCTATGCGATGTCGCCCACCAGCAAGCTCAAGGCGGACTGGACGCGCGTCCATATCGGCGACGTATCCAGCATGGTCGATACACCGGCCAATGGCGGCGTACGCCGGCAGGACATCAATATTCTTTCCCTGTCCTACAACTTCGTGTTCTAAGGGGGAGACGACGATGAAAAAGCAAATAATCCAATCGCGCGTCAAGCGGCTGACCTTGGCGCTCCTGTTGACCTTCGGCGAAGCCCAGGCCATTGACGGAGTGGTGGTGATCGGTCATTCCAACCTGTCCCGGCTCGACGCCGCCATGGTGCAAAAAATCTACACCGGCAAGGCCGTCGAAGTCGGCGGGGTCGCCGTCACGGTAATCAATGCCAAATCGGGGACGCCGGTCCGCAACCAATTCCTGCAAGCCTATCTGAACCAGGACGAGGAAAAATACACCGCCTACTGGACGGTGCGCCGCTACATCGGCAAGGGGGCACCGCCCACCGAGTTGCAAAACGCCGCCGACGTCATCAAGTTCGTCCAGGCGACGCCCGGCGCCGTCGGCTACATCGACGAGGCGGAAGTCAAACCGGGGATCAACGTTTTGCTGCGGAAATAGCGACGGCTGATTCCGTTCCTGCGAAACGACTCGGCATCTCGTCGGGGCAATCGCACTATGTGGGAGGATGACCGATTTCAGCCGCTTGCCTCCCCCGTTGAAAATGCGGGAAACCAGATAGTACGCCTACCCTGGCTTCCTTGCACTTTGTATAGATATGGTATATTTTTTATATCATGATTGCGTTCGAATTTGACGATACGAAAAGTCAGGCTAACCTTCTGAAGCATGGCATCGACTTCAAGGATGCTCAGGCGTTATGGAACGACCCAAGACTATTGGAGATTCCCGCAAAAACAGAGGATGAACCGAGATATCTGATGATCGGGTTGATTCACGAAAAACACTGGTCAGCGGTCATCACTTACCGAGGGGCGAATATTCGACTTATTTCTGTTCGCCGCTCACGAACCGAGGAGGTGGCGCTATATGAAAGCTAAAGATTTTGAACAACAGTTTGATGAAGACGTCGACATGACCGCTTCGCTCGATTTGACCAAGGCAAAGAGGGTGTTGCAAGAGCAAAAGCGCGTTAATGTGGATTTCCCTATGTGGATGATTGAGTCACTGGACAGGGAAGCCGGAAAGATCGGCGTGACCCGGCAGTCCATTATTAAGGTATGGCTTGCCGAACGTCTCGAAATGTCTGCCTCCAAGCATTGACCGCCAATGCCGGAATCAGTGTGCCCAAGTTAAACCAGCGGTGACACTTTCCGGCCAATCATCAGCCGGCTTCTCCGGCGTAGGGAAAGCATGATTGCCCGCGCCAATTTTGCCCCGACATTGTCACTGGGGAAGGCTGGCGCCTATATCCGGTTACCCTGAACACTCCCTGCAAGTCGCGGACAGCGTTGCCGACTCATCGACAGGAACGCCCCTTACCCGTCCCCGTTATTACTGCCTTTAATCCTACCCATTAGGCCCGTGCCAGCGCGAATTCCGCAAAGGCCGCCGCGTCCAGCGGCTTGCTATAGCGGTACCCCTGCAGGAAGTCGCAGCCCTGTTCTTCGAGGAATTGCTGCTGTTCGGCGGTTTCCACGCCTTCCGCGACGACGTTCAGCCCCAGGCTCTTGGCGAGCTGGATGACGGCGATGGCGATGGCGGTGTCGTTGGCGTCGCCGGGGATGTCCATCACGAAGGAACGGTCGATCTTGAGCTTGCTGACCGGGAAGCGCTTCAGATAGTTGAGCGACGAGTAGCCGGTGCCGAAATCGTCGATGGCGATGCTCAGGCCATGCTGGTTGAGTTTTTTGAGCTGGAGCACGGCGGCGTCGGGGTTGTCCATCACCGAGCTTTCGGTGATTTCCAGTTCCAGCGCCGCGGCCGGTACTTCGAACTCCGCCAGAATTGCCAGAATGTCGTCGACCAGTTTTTCGTGGCGGAACTGGCGGGGCGAGAGGTTGACCGCGAAGCGCAGGCCGTTCAGCCCCTGTTCCCGCCAAGCCTTGATCTGGCGACAGACTTCGCGCAATACCCAGGTGCCGATGGCCAGGATCATACCGTTTTCCTCGGCGAGCGGGATGAACTGGAGCGGCGAAACCATGCCGCGCTCGGGGTGCTGCCAGCGGATCAGCGCTTCCGCGCCGACCAGTCGGCCCGAGCGCATGTCGGCTTGGGGCTGGTAATGAACGGTGAATTCGTCGCGCTGCAATGCCTGGTGCAGGCTGTTTTCCAGCATCAGGCGGTCATTGGTGCTTTTGTTCATGCCCTCGCTGAAGAACTGGAAATTATTCCGTCCCACCGCCTTGGCGTGGTACATCGCGGTATCGGCGTTTTTCATCAGCGTATCGAGGTCGCCGCCGTCATGCGGATAAATGCTGATGCCGATGCTGGGCGTGGTGTGCAGCGGGTTGCCTTCGATCTGGTAAGGCTGGGCGAGGTTGGCGAGGATTTTTTCCGCGATGTGGGCGGCGGCATTGGCGGTATCGCAATCATTCAGCGCCACCACGAATTCGTCGCCGCCCAGGCGCGCCACCAGGTCGCTATCGCGCACGCTATCGCGCAGGCGGCGCGCCACTTCCACCAGCAGACCGTCGCCGATGTTGTGCCCCAGCGTATCGTTGATGATCTTGAAACGGTCGAGGTCGATGAACATCAGCGCCACTTCGGCATGGTCCCGGCGTGCCGTCGCCAGGGACTGCTCCAGGCTGATTTGCAGATGCATGCGGTTGGGCAGGCCGGTGAGGGCATCATGGTGGGCGAGGTGGCGGATTTTTTCCTCGTTGGCTTTCTGCTCGCTGAGATCGGCGAAGCTGGAGATGAAAAAGTCGATGTCGCCCTGCGGGTTGCGCACCACCGAGATAGTCATCAGCTTGGGATAGACGGCCCCGTTCTTGCAGCGGTCCCACATTTCGCCCTGCCAGAAACCGTTTTGGTGTATGGCTTGCCACATCTCCGCATATTCTTCACGGCTGGTGCGGCCCGACGAGAGGATGCGCGGATCCTGGCCGCGCACTTCGTCGAGGGTGTAGCCGGTCATGCGGGTGAAGGCCGGGTTGGCCTCGGTGATGCGATTTTTGCCGTCGGTGATGAGGATCGCCTCGCCGCTGTGCTCGAAGACGTGGGCGGCCAGGCGCAACTGGGCTTCGGCGCGCTTGCGCTGGAGCAGGTTGCGCACCCTGGCGACCAGTACCGTGGTGACTACCGGTTTGGTGAGGTAGTCGTCGGCCCCCAGTTCCAGACCCTCCAGTTGGCTTTGCTCGGAAGTGTCGGCACTCACGAAGATCACCGGGATATCGCGGGTCGCGGGCTTCTCGCGCAAATGCCGCAAGACTTCGATGCCGTTCATGCCCGGCATCATCACGTCGAGCAGGATCAGTTCGGGGCGATCTTCGCGATCCGCCAGATCCAGCGCGGCAAGGCCGCTGGTGGCGGTCTTGATGCGATGCTCGGCCTTCAGTGCGGCCGCCAGCACATGCAGGTTGGCGGGCATGTCGTCGACCAGCAGGATCAGCGGTTTTTCCGGAGTGTTTTGCGGCGTATTCAATTTGGTAGTTCCAGTCCCAGTTCGGCGGCGATTTGCGCAATGGTGAGCAGCGCCCCTTGATGGTCGAAATGGTCCACTTGTTTGACCAGACGCGCAAGCGGTTCGCTCGGCGGGGCGGACAGGCCAAACCGGCGCAATTCGTGGGTGAGTTCTTCCGGGGCCAGTTCCTGTTCCTCCAGGTAAGGAATCAGGGCTGCGAAAAGGCGGGTCAGTTGGCCGTTGTCCGGCTTGGGGGCCGCTTCAGCCGGCGCCGTGGCGGGGGCGGTAGGCGCGGGCTGGCCGGGTTTCGTCCATTTTGCCACAACCTCGGCGAGGGAGTCCGGGTCGATGGGCTTGGCGAGGAAATCGCTCATGCCGGCGGCGCTACAGCGCTCGCGGTCATCCGCCAAAACCGCGGCGGTGAGGGCGATAATCGGCACACCTTTTCCGTTCGGCAGGGTTTTGATGAGGCGGGTGGCTGCGATGCCGTCCATCACCGGCATGTGCAAGTCCATCAGGATCGCATCGAAACTTTCATTGCCGACCCGCTCCACGGCTTCGCTGCCGTGATTGGCGAGGGTCACCCGCACGCCGCGCCGTTGCAGGAGCACCGCCGCCATTTCCTGGTTGAGGGCGTTGTCCTCCACCAGCAGAATGTGTAGCCCGGCCAGCGAATGCAGTGCCGTCGAAGGGGGCGGTGCGTGGCTTTCCAGGGCGTCCGCCGCGGTTGCCACACCCACCTGGAGGGTAAAGAAAAAAGTCGCACCCTGGCCGTCCGTGCTGGAGACCCCGATCTTGCCCCCCATCATTTCCACCAACGTCCGGGAAATCACCAGCCCCAGACCGGTGCCCCCGTATTGGCGGGTGGTGGAACTGTCCGCCTGGGCGAACGGCTGGAACAGGCCTTCGATTTGTCGGGGGGAAAGTCCGATGCCGTTGTCGCGTACCGCAAAGCGCAAGGTCAGCGCGTTTTCGCCGTGCTGCGCCACCTCGGCGGCGACGTGAATTTCTCCCCGGGCGGTAAATTTCACGGCGTTGCCTACCAGATTGTCGAGCACCTGGGTGAACCGCAGGGCGTCGCCCATAACCACCGCCGGCACCGCGGCGTCGATGGCGATGGAGAATTGCAGGGCTTTTTCCGCAAGGCGGGCGCCGAACAGGTCGGCCACATTGGCCAGGATTTCCTCGACCCGCATCGGCATGTACTCGATTTCCAGGCGGCCCGCCTCGATCTTGGAGAAATCCAGGATGTCGTTGAGGATGCGCAGCAGCGCTTGTGCGGAGCGGTGTACCTTGCCCAGGAAATCCTGTTGCTGGGGCTGCAGGTCGGTTTCCAGCACCAGTTGGGTGAGGCCGAGGATGGCGTTCATCGGGGTGCGAATCTCGTGGCTCATGTTGGCGAGAAATGCCGATTTGGCGTGGCTGGCGGCTTCGGCCTCGGCGGTGCGTTGCTGAAGTTGTTCGTTGAGGTGCTCAAGCTGAACTTGCGCCTCCTTGAGTTCGGTAATGTCCGCCACCAGCACGAAGAAGCCGCGTACCCGCTCGCCGTCCCGGTCGGGAATGTAGTGCGCCCAGGTATAGCCGATGCTGCCGTCGGCCTTGGTCAGGGCGCGCTGGTAGCGCTGGGTTTCGCCGTTCAGGGCGGCGCGGATGTAGGGTTCGTTGTTATGGAACAACTCGTCGCCGAGCAATTCCTCAATGCGGATGCCGCGCATTTGCGCGGGCGTCTTGCCGAACCATTCCAGGTAGGCGATGTTGGCGAAGCCGCAACGCAACTCGTCGGTCCAGTAGCTCACCATGCCGGGGAGGATGTCGATCAGCGTTTTCATGAAACGCTCGCTGTCCGCCAGGGCTTGCCGGGTTTGCTTGGACTCGCTGATGTCCTGGATTTGCGCGATGAAATACAGCACCTGCCCGCTCTGGTCGCGGACGGTGGATGCGCTGACCTGCGTCCAGACGGTATGACCGTCGCGGTGGAAATAGCGTTTCTCCATCCGATAGTTGTCGCGGCTGCCGGTCAGCAGTTCGGTGACCAGGGCCAGGCTGGCCTGGTGATCGTCGGGATGGGTAATCTCCCGGAAGGTTTTTTGTAGCAGTTCGTCTTCGCGGTAGCCGAGGATGCGGCACAGCGCGCCGTTGGCCCGCATGAAACGGCCTTCCAGGTCGACCAGCGCCATGCCGATGGCGGCCGCCTCGACAGAGGCGCGCAGGGTCTCGGTGCTGAGACGCAGGGCTTCCGCGGATTCGGCGGCGTGCCGCTGGTATTCGCGCTGGCGGCGCTGGGAAACGTACAGTCCCAGAATGGAAAGCAGGGCGATCAGGGCGAACAAGCCGCCCTTCACCAGCAGGTCGCGCTGCCACGGTGCGTAGATCTCGTCCAGGTCGCGGGCTGCGGCTGCGATCAGCGTCGCGTTGGTCTTGACGTTGGCCAGGCGGATGGTGCCTTGGGCGATCATTTTCCGCTCGCCGGTGGCGTACACCGTGCCGCTGAACACGTTTTCGTCGCGGCCGCTGTCGCGGTGGCGGGTGAAAAAAGTGTCGGGCCGAGCGAGGTTCATGCCGGCCACGCCTGCGCGGGTCGGCTCCATCAAAAACAGGGAGCCATCCTCATGGACTATGGAGGTCCACATATCCGGGGCGTAGCGGACCGAATCGAGCAGCGGAATGAAGTATTGCGGATTCAGGGTGGCGGCGACGATACCCGCGAATTCGCCCTGGGAGCCGGGAACCACCTGCACCACGTTGATGGCGAACACTCCGAGGACGGTGCGAAACGGCGGCGAAATGTAGAGCGTGTCGGTATCCGGGTGCTGTTGGGCGGTCTTGAAATAGTCGCGGTGCTTGAAGTTCTGGCCCAGCAGCTCCGGGCGGCTGGCCGCGTATATCGTCCCCTCGGCGTCGAGAAGCGTCAGGGTGCGCACCCCCGGCATGGCGTCGACCAAGGTTTTGAGGTGCTCGTCGAGCGGGCTGCCGGCCTGGGGGCGGCGCAGATCTTCACGCAGTTTGCGCAACACCTGCTGAATCGACCGGAGATTGACGCCGACGTTTTTCTGGATCACCCGCACCTGCGCCAGCAAGCGCTCTTCCTCGCGGCTCTGGGTGCGGTTGCGTTCCTGGACGAGGTCGAAAAGGGTGGCGCCGCCCAGGGTCAGCAGGGCGCTAGCCAGGATCAACCATTGCGTGAAAGCCGGCTGGCGCATTTTCATTGGGGAATTTCCAGGCCGTGGGCGGCGATGATCCGGGTAAGCGTCGCTACCGCGCCGCCGTGGTCGAAGTGGTCGATCTGCCTGACCAGGCTGGTCAGCAAGGCATTGGACGGGAGCGCGGCGGCCAGTTGGTGGAGTTCACCCAGCAGTTGGTCGGGGAGCAACTCCTGTTCGCGCAGATAAGGAAGCAGGCCCGTCACCAGGTGGAGCAGTCCGGCGCGCTCGTCGCCCTTCGCTTGCGGGGCTTGCGCGGGGGCGGCGAAATGCTGCGCGATGAGGCGCAAGGTGTCGTTCAGGGCAGCGTCGAATGTCGCTTGGGAAACCGGTGCGGCGTCTTCCTTTACTTCTTGTTCGAGTCGCGCCGCCGCGCCTGCCAGGGCCGTGGCGCCCAGATTGGCGGCGCAGCCTTTGATGCTGTGCAGCAGCAGGGCGGCCTGTTTTCGGTCTCCGGCTTGCAGCAGGGCATCCAGGCGGGTGCCGGCGTGGGCCTGCTCGTCGGCTAGGCTGCGAAGCAGACGGGTCAGCAGGGGGATATTGCCATCCAGGCGGCGCAAGGCCTGCTCCAGATCGAAACCGGGCAACGCGGGCAGCGGACATTCCGCTATGGGAGAGACCTCCGTCGCTGCTGCCGGAATGGCCGTTTGCGCGGGCCTCAGCCACTTTTCGAGAACACGGTTGAGTTCGTCGGGATCGATGGGCTTGGCGACGAAATCCACCATGCCGGCGGCGCGGCACTGCTCCCGGTCGGCTTGCAGCACCGCCGCCGTCATGGCGATGATCGGCAGTTCCCCGTAACCCGGCAGGGCGTGGATGCGCCGGGTGGCCTCGAAGCCATCCATCACCGGCATGTGGATATCCATCAATACCGCGTCGAATGCGCCGCCGGCGGCACGCTCCACGGCCTCGCCGCCATGACCGGCGAGGGTGACGACCGCCCCGCGCCGCTTGAGGAATTCAAAAGCGACCTGCTGGTTGAGGGGGTTGTCTTCGACCAGCAGGAGCCGCGCCCCTTTCATCCAGCGCGGATCGGAATCTCCGGTCGGTTCCTCGATTGGCTGGGGTTGCTGGCGGCGCCAATTGACCAGGGGGGCGAGCAGGCGCGACGGGATTACCGGCTTGGTCAGCACCCCATCGAGGTGGAGCGGGCCGGCGTGGCTCAGCAGTTGCTCCTTGTCGTGGGCGGCGACCATCAGCATCAGCAGGGGGTGAGCGAGGCGGCTCCGGGCGAGATGTTGCTCGACTTGCCGCGCCACTTCGAGGCCATCCATCTCCGGCATCCGCCAATCCAGGAGCAGGATGTCGAAGGGGTGCGGCGCGGCCTTGATCCGCGCCAGGGCTTCCGTGCCGGAGGCGGCGCTTTCCACGCCGATTTCCCAGGCCTGTAGGAGATTTTGCAGGATCAGCCGGGAGGTTGCCTGGTCGTCCACCACCAGCGCGCGAAGTCCGCGAAGCTGTTGCAAGTCGGTGGCTTGCCGGGAGGGCTGCGCTAGGCCGACGCGCATGGTGAACGACACGCTGGTGCCTTGACCGGGGGCGCTGGAGAGGGCGATCTCGCCGCCCATCAAGTCCACCAGGCGCTTGCAGATCGCCAATCCCAGCCCGGTGCCGCCATAGTGGCGGGTGATCGAGCCGTCGGCCTGGGTGAAGGGTTGGAACAGGTGTTCCGCCTGCTCCCTGGCGACCCCGATGCCGGTGTCGCGCACCGTGAAGCGCAGCATGGCGACGTCGCCGGGGTGGCTGGCGACATCGACCTTGAGGTGGATTTCTCCCCGTTCGGTGAATTTCACCGCGTTGCCGAACAGATTGTTGAGTACCTGGGACAGGCGCAACGGGTCGCCGACGATTTCGGTGGGGGTACTGGGGGCGATTTCGATGAACAACTCCAGCCCTTTTTCGGCGATGCGCGCGGCGAACAGGTCGGCGGCTTTTTCCAGGGATTCTTCGAGGCGGAAGGGCGTCGCGTCGAGGGCCATACGCCCTGCCTCGATTTTCGAATAGTCGAGGATGTCGTTGAGGACGCCCAGCAGCGACCGCGATGAGGTTTGCACCTTGCCCAGAAAGTCCCGTTGCTGCGGGGTGAGTTGGCTTTCCAGCACCAGTTGCGTCAAGCCGAGGATGGCGTTCATCGGGGTGCGGATCTCGTGGCTCATGTTGGCGAGGAATTCCGACTTGGCCCGATTGGCGGTCTCGGCGGCCTGCTTGGCGGCTTGCAGAGCCTCTTCCGCCAGTTTGCGTTCGCTGATGTCTACGGCCAGACCGACGAAGTTGAGCGCCTGCCCCTGTTCGTCGCGGATGACGCTGACCGCCAGATCCACCCAGACCGGCGTGCCGGTTTTGGTCAGATAACGCTTTTCCAAGCGGTATTCGTCGCGCTGTCCAGTCATGATTTCCCGGTAATAAGCGAGTTCGGCGGCGATGTCCTCGGGATGGGTGAAACGGGCGAAATTCATGCCCCACAATTCTTCGGCGGGGTACTCGACCAACCGGGCGAAACTGTCGTTGAACTGCAACAGGTTGCCTGTCGCGTCGGCGAAAGCGATGCCGGTGTTGGCGCGTTCGAAAATGCTGCGGAAACGGGTGGCGTTTTCCTGCAAGGTTTGTTCGAGGATCTTGCGTTGCGAGATTTCGTTTATCACCCCGTTCCACAGGCTGTCGCCGTTGTCTTGCGGGGTGGGGGTCGATTCGATGTGGAACCAGCGGATTTCGCCATGGATGACGAAACGGCCTTCCCACAGGAAAGGCTGGAGGGTTTTCGCCACCTCCCGGTTCATTCTCATGAATCCGTCATGGTCGTCAGGGTGGATTTGAGCGAATGCCACGGAAACGTCCGCCAGAACCTGCTCGGTTGGTAGTTCCAGCATTTGGCAAAAACGTGGACTGACATAGTCGAAATTCATCGAACCGTCCGCCTTGATGCGGAAGGTGTACACGCCGATGGGAATGCGCGCCGTCAATTCGACGTATTGTTCGCGGCTGTGCGCCAGTTCGAAGGTGCGTTCCGTCACCCGCAACTCCAGCAGAGCGCGTTCCTCGGCAAGCTGGTCGGCCATGGCGTTGAAACTCAGCGCCAGTTGGCGGAATTCGTCGCAGCCCTCGGGGGTGGTGCGATTGGCGAGGTCGCCAGCGGCGATTCGGCGGGTGGCGTCGGTCAGCCGGCGAATCGGCTGAACCAGGGTGCGCCCGAACAGCAATGCGGCGACGGTGGCCAGCAGCAACAACAGGGCCAGCGCCCAAAAGGTGTAGGTGCGCAGGCGCTGGGCGGGAGCAAATGCCTCGGCGGCATCGATCTTCACCACCATCCCCCAGCGCAACGCCGGCAGGTAGCGCCATGCGGCGATGACTTCGTTGCCCACGTAGTCGCGGGTTAGCCCCTGGTCATGACCGCCGTGGAGCGCCTTGAACATCGGCTGGGCCAATTTCCCTCCGGCGACGGCGACGCGGTGTCGGAAATTCGCGTTGGGGATGTGGCGTAGCGGGCCGACATACAGGGCTTGCTCGCCGTCCTGCTGGGCCAGCACGGTTTCGCCGCTGAGTCCCAGGCCGGTGGTGTCGCTGGTCACGGTGGTGAGGTTTTCCAGGTCGAGTTGCAAGGCGACGCTGCCGATGGCTTTGCCTTCCTTGAGAATCGGGGTGACCATGAAGATCGCCGGCTGGTTGGCCGAGGGCGCATAGGGCTGGACCGCCGTGGTCTGGGTGCTGAGCAGCGCCAGCGCTTCGCGGTGCGCGGAGGCCAGAGTGCTGTCCCGGTACGGGCCGCTGTTGAGGTTGCTGCCGAAATCGGCCTCGTGGAGGATGGAGAACACCACGTTGCCGTCCGCATCGGTGAGCAGCAGGTCGTAGTAACCGGCATTTTCCAGGGTAGTGCGGAAGTACTCGCGAAAGCGCTTTTCGGCGGCTCGGTAACGCGGCGAGTCGGCCCCCTGGGCGAGTAAGGGGGAGAGCGTCAGCAGCGCCGCATGGGCGACCGGCGATTTCGCCAAAACCCGGTTGTTGGCAAGGCGCTCGTTGAGATAGGCATCGATCTGGTCGGTCTTCTTGTCGGCGATGGAGGACAGGTTGGCGAGCAGCGTTTCGTTGAGGCTGCCTTCGAAAGCCTGGATGTACAGCCAAGCCAAGCCGGCCATGGGCAGGGGCGAGAGCAAGATGAAACCCAGCACTAGGCGGGGAATGAGCTTGCCGCCCCTCACGGTGTTTTCCCTTCCTGTAGCGCCTGCCAGGCTTCCCGGGTGCGGTAGAACGGCCAGGGAGTGGGGCGGAGCGGTGCGCCGGAGGCGAAAACCTGCTCGAATTGCCCGTCGGCGCGCACCTTGCCGACCCGCACGGTTTTCCACAGGTGGCGGGTCGCCATGTCGACCGCGCTGATGCCGGCCGGGCCGTTGAAGCTTTGCCGCAGCAACGGCGGGTTGACGCGGGCCGGCTCGGGGGAGCGGGCGTCGCGCACCGCCTGGGCCCATAGATGCACGCCCGCGTAGGTGGCTTCCACCGGGTCGCTGGTGACCGCGCCGGCGCCGAAGCGGGTTTGCCAGGCCGCGACGAAGCGGCGGTTTTCCTCTCCCGGCAGGGACTGGAAATAGTTCCACACCCCATAGTGGCGGGCCAGGCGCGCGCCGCCGAAGGTTTTCATTTCGCTTTCCGCCATGCTGAACGATACCACCGGCAATTCCGCTAGCCCGGCTTGCGCCAGCGCCGCGATGAAGGACTGGTTGCTGTCGCCGTTGATGGTATTGAGCACTACGTCAGGGTGGATGCGGCGGATATCCGCGACCACTGCGGCGACCTCTGCGCTGCCCAGGGGCAGATAGCGTTCAGCGAGGATTTCGCCGGCGGCGGCATTGACCAGGTCGCGGATAATCAGGTTGGCGGTACGCGGGAACACATAGTCCGAACCTACCAGGTAGACGCGCTTGCCGAATTGCTGCATGGCCCAGCGGGTGCCGGGAACGATCTGCTGGTTGGGCGCCGCGCCGGTGTAGAGGAGATTGGGGGATTGTTCCAGGCCTTCGTATTGCACCGGGTAGAACATCAGGTGGTTGTGGCTCTCCACCACCGGTTTGACGGCCTTGCGGCACGCCGAGGTCCAGCAGGCGAAGAGCGCGCTGACGCGCTCGCGCTCGATCAGGCGCGTGGCTTCGGCGGCAAATACCTGCGGGTCGGAGCGTCCGTCGGCCACCACCATTTTCACCTGGCGCCCCAGCAGTCCGCCGTTCGCGTTGATTTCATCCACCGCCAGGCGCACCGCGTCCACCAGCGGTTTTTCGCTGACCGCCATGGTGCCGGTCAGCGAGTGCAGCACCCCGATGCGGATCGGCGGCTCTTGGCGCGCCGCATTCCAGCCCAGGCCAAGGACGACCAGCAGGCAGATCAGCGCGGTGAGAAGGAGGAGCAGGCGTCTAGTCATTTTTGGAAAAGCCTGTAGGTGAATTCATTCTAGTTGGCTTGTTTCCCCCTGTCACGCGAGATCGCACGGGGACTTTCGGCAATTAACGAACGTGTCGCATCAAGCGCGCAATGCCTGGGAGAAACTTCGCTCAGGCCAGGATCCGGCACATCGTAATCTTGGTGACCGGTTGCCCATCCCGGCCATGAAAGTCTTCGGCAGGCGCGGCATCGACGACCTTGAAGCCGAGCTTGGCGAAGATCGTCGGATTGCCGGTTTCCCGGATGGTGCTCAGCGTTACCTGGGATTTGCCTTCGCTGACGGCGATGCGTTCCACGGCGCCAATCAGCGCCCGCGCGACGCCCCGTTGCCGCTGGCGGGGATGCACGGCGAGGCTGCGGATGTGTATCCCGCCAGGGCTTACGCAGTATTCGACGACTCCCGCCACGACATTTCCCGTAACCGCGACGAGAGATAAGTACGGGGCCGCTTCATGGTGCGGCGGCATGGGATTCTTCCTTGGGAGCGGCGCATAGACGCGGCGCAGTTCCTGCGTCGCCAAGGCGACGATTGCGGTGACCTGGTCGACGTCGGCTGCGGTTTTGCTGCGGATGCTTGGCATATCGCTGTTCCCATCAAATCATTCCGGCGCTGCGGTACGCGCGGCGTTGGCCTACTTGAACTCGCGGCGCAGCATCAGCGAGACGTCCACCCGGTCATACTGATTGACGGTAATGTTGGAGCGGTTCGCGATCATGCCGATTTGCGGGCGCAGCGTCCAGTCGGCGTCGTGGCGGTAGACCAGGCCGAGGGTGAGGTCGCTCTGGCGGTCTTCGCGGTAGACCTGGAAAGCGCTGTTGATCCGGTCGTATTCGCCGCGCTGGGTGCCCGCGGCGGCGAACAGGTCGATCCGCTCGTTGATGGCTATTTGCCCGGAGATACGCAGGCCTCTCAGGCGCTTGCCGCCATCGGCGCGCAGATCGGTGTCGCGTTCGATGCCCGCGTAAACGCTGGCGAACAGCGCGGCGCTGCCGTCGGTGGTGGCGTGCGCCCAGCCGGCACCGCCGATGGTCTGGTTGAAGTTGCTGGTGCGCAGCAGCGGGTCGGGATAGCGGTAGCGCACGTATTGGCTGAACAGCACCGCTTGATTGGCGGCATCGAACGCATGCCGCCATTCGCCGTTGAGGCCGGCGGATTCGCGGTTGTTCTTGTCGGCCAGGTAGAATCTGCCGAGCACCACGCCGCCGCGGATTTGCTCGGCGCCGCCGCTGTAGCTCGCCCCGGCGCGCCCGTCGAGGGCGGCGTAGTTGAAGGCGCCGTAATTCCGGTCGTAGCGGTTGTGCAGGTCGGCGCCGCCATACAGCGACCAGGCGGCGCCGATGGGGTATTGCACTTCGCCGCCCGCCGCCACGCCCAGGTAGCTGTCGGCGGTCTTGACGTTGGCCGGGTTGAGGGTGAACAGCGAGGAAACCAGCGCCGGCACCAGGATCTGGCTCTGGTCGGTGGCGTTGTTGACGTTGTTGTCGCGCCCGCCGCCGATCTCGACATAGCCGCTGGCGCGGATGCCCGGCGCGCTTTCGGCCAGGCCGATGGCGGCGAGATGGCGGCGGATGGTGTCGAGGGCGGCGGCGGGCGGATGTTGCTGCGCGGCCCTGACGAACTCGGCGCGCGCCCGTTCCAGGTCGCCCAGGGCGAAATAGGCGCGTCCCATGTCGACGCGCGCCGCGGCGAAGCGGGGATCGACCGCCAGAACCCGTTCGAAGATCAGGGTGGCCTGCTCGGGATGGCCGCTGTTGAGGGCCGCCAGGCCCAACAGGTAATCGAAGGCCGGGTTCCCCGCTTCGGCGAATTCGTGGGGTTCGAGCAGGGTATAGGCTTGCGCCGCCCGCTCGGCTCCAATCAACTGTTGCGCCTCACCGAGATCGATGGCGGCGGCGGGATGGCAGGCCAGCGCGACACACAGCGCCAAGGCGGAAAGCGGTTTGTTTGGTTTGTTCATGTTACGGCCTCGACAGGATGGCGGTGCCGACCACTTGCTGGCCAGTGGTCGTGCTCAGGCCGTAGGAAGTGACCAGTGCCTTGGCGGCCGGTCCAGCCAGCACGCCCACGGCGCTGCCGCTGCCACTGCCCGATCCGCAGGACGCGCCGCTACAGGTGACCGCCAGGGGCACGCCGCGCTGGGCGAAGTCGCCGAGCGGCACGTTGCCGCTGAAGGCGCCGCTCCAGTTGCGTGCCTGGGCATCGCTCACCCCCAGGTTGTAGGCGGTCACCGCGGCATTGCCGCCCAGGCTGACGGTGACGTCGAGCTTGACGTTGCCGCCCATCCCGCCCAGTTCATTGGTCGGCGGCGAGTAACCGTCCACCCTGGAAAAGCTTGCCGTGCCGGTCATGGCGGTGATGACTTCCGGCGGCGTGAGGCCGCGTTCGAGAAAAATGAAATGGTGATAGGCGATCGGGATGGCCCGGCCCGACGGGTCGAAGGAAACCCCGCCGGCGTAGATGCCCCAATGGGCGTCGATGCCGTCTTCATCGATGACGCCGCTCTGGATCAGCTTGGCGTCGCCGGCCAGGTAATTGAAGCGGCTGGCGTTATTCGAGGCGGACGCCGGATCGTGGTTCGCGCCGATCAGCAGGTTGGCGCCCGGATCGCCGGCCTTCACGCTACCCGTCGTTGCCGCGCCGCCCCCGGAATACGCGCCGATCAACATGCTCGCGGCGGGCGCCGGGGTGATTTCCTTCAGGCCGGCATGCAGTTCGACCTTGTCGTCGCCCACCTTGATCGGCGCCACCACCTCGGTGTTTGTGCCGCTGACATTGTGTTCGTCGCTGTCGAATTTCTCCTGTAGTCCTTTCGTTTCCCGGCTGTCGGTGCGGCTCACCAGGTCGCGCTTGTCGCTGCCTTCATGCTTTTCCGAACGCTCCGTTCCTTCGCTGCCCTCATGTTTTTCCGACTTTTCGTTCTTGTCGCCGTTCTTCTCGGCTTTTTCAGCGTTGCCGTTCCGCGCGCCCTTGCCGGTTTTCGCGGTGGGATCGCCGAAAATCGCCGGCGGCGTGTCGAGCAGTAGCGGCGGTGCGCCGCGCAATCCGGCAAAACCGATTTGCTTGGGGCCGATGGTGAGCTTGCCGCTCTCCGTTTGCAGCACGGTGGCGCCGGAAATCACCCGGTTGTAGGTGCCCGGCTCGGCGGGGGCCGTTTGCCCCGGCGGCGGCACGGGTACGAAGTAGGTTTCGTGGTCGGTGCCGCGAATACCCACCGTCGCGTTCGGCGTGCGGATGCCGTAGGCGTCCTTGTGCAACCGGCCGATGGCGCCGGTGATGGCGCGGAAGCCGCCTTTCGCCAGGGCGAGCAAGCTGCGCTCGCTGCCGTCCTCGACGCCCCGGTAGGCGAAGGCTTCGATGGTCAACTGGCTATCGGCGCGCAGCAGGATGGTGCCGCCGTCCGCCATGCGCAGTTGCACCAGGGCATCCTTGGCGGTGAGCAGCGCGTCGCCGGCACACACCGGGTCGCCCTTGACCAGGGGACGGGTTATGCCGCTACGTTGCGCCTCGGCATAACCGGCGATGAACATCACCCTGCCGGCCAACGCGCCGGTTCCGCCGATGCCGCCCGCAGGCGCGCCGGTGCCGCCAATTCCGCTGCCGCGGGCCGGGTTTCCGGTGCCGCGGGCCGGGTTTCCGGTGCCGCCGATGCCGCTCGACTGGATGGTGTTGCCGGTCCCGCCGATGCCGCCTTCCGGCGTCGCGCAGATGTCGGGCGCCGCGCCGACCGCGCTCGCCAGAACGCTGCCCAGCAGCAGGAGCGCCGCGCAGATCGGTTTAAACCACCGGGTTGTCATTTTCATGATCGATTTCGCTGTAAGTGTAAATGCCGAAATTGGCCCGATGAACGGCGTCAGGCCGTCCCTCGTCGCGCTTTTGCAGTTCCAGGGCGTCGCGGTTGACGCTGTGCAGCGCTTTCATCGCCGCTGCTTCGGCGAGGCGCTTGAATTCCTCGACCGATTCCGCGCTCATCTTCTCGTAAAACACGCAGCGCTCCAGGAACGGCGGCGCGCCGCCCGTCAGGTTATGCGCGGTGGCGGCCAGATGATCGTGGACGTTCTGGCCGAAAAAAAATGCTTGCTCGTCGAGGCCATGGGGTGCCACGAAAGCTTCGGCGGCGAGGCGCACGTTATCCTCCGCATCGAGCGTCGCGATGCCCTGGCGCAGCCATTCGTCGAGCACCACGCGGGGGCGGAAATCCTTGCTCACCGAGCGTACCAGTTCCTCGAAGGAGCGCGCCGTCCCCTTGCTGGTCAGGCGCGCCAGGGGCAGCGGCTGGCCTTGTGCGTCGAGATAGGCCGGGTCGCCGCTCCAGATCGCCAGCAATTGCGCACTCAGCGACGGCTGGAGATTATCCGCGCCGGCGCCGGCGGCTTCCCGCAATTGCTTGACGTCGCGCCGCTGCACGCCGGTGAGCAGGCTGATGCGGCTGTCGGTCTGGGGTTTTCCGTCCAGTTTGAACTCCTCTTCCGCGACCTGGATATAGGCCGTTTTCGCCAAATCGCAAAACGACTGGAAGCGGATGCCGTAAAACAGCATCAGCCGCACCAGGGGCCGCAAGACTCGCCGCAAGGCGGCCACCACCGGCTTCGGCAACTCCCCCGAGGGCGCGCTAGGCTGGCTCATTGCGGGTCTTTCCTTCAAATTCGGTTTGCATGGTGCGCATCGTAGCATAAAAAAGCTTGACGTGTGCAAATTGCCCACATATGCTTGCATTAAGTGTGTGCAATTGGCACACGCCTTGGTTCGCGCTACCCCAGCAAGCCGGGCCGAGCGGAATCATGGTGGAACCATCTTAACCAAGCCTTAAACGTCGTTGCACGACGCAGTACCGCGGTCATTACCAAATCCAAATTAAAGGAGATTTATCATGCGAAACCTTCTCGTCGTTATTTCCGCCGTTGCCCTGTTGCTGACCAATGCAGCGTATGCCGCCAGTGCCGATAGCGGCAAAACCAGCTATGCCAGCAATTGCGCGAGTTGCCACGGCGTGCCCGGTTCCCCCTGGAACGTCGGCGCCCAGGGCATTCAATCGGCGATTCAAGGTAATCGCGGCGGCATGGCCCGCTTGTCCGCGCTGACCGCCGCCGAGTTGCAGGACATCGCCGCCTACCTCGCCAACCCCACCGCCACGGCAGTTGCCAGCGGCACGCCGCCGAGTGCTGCAACGCCCCCGGATACCAGCGGCGGCACCGGTACGGCAACTACCGGGACCACGCCTGCGGCTACCGTCACGGGCGGCACGAGCGGCGGCGATGACGACGAGCGGATTTTCGAATGGAGCGGCTCGCAGTTGTACGGCTCGCGTACGCCTTCCCAGGATATCGGCGGTTTTCACGCGACCTACTATCCGCAGGCCAATGTCTACCTGGGTACCAAGGACGGCCAATTGTATTTCTACGATGTCAGCCGCCCCGGCGACGGAATCCTGCCGCTGGGAACCACCGGCGAATGGAGCAAGAAAGTCGCTTCCTCGGGTACAACCGGTTCAGCCGGCAAAGAGCATGGTTCCGGCCAGCACGAAAACAACGAAAACCACGGTGGTCGCGACGACTGACGTCCTTAAGCGTTTCCGGAAGCCGCGCCGAAACTGCCGGTCTTGCCAAGAGTGCTTGGCGAGCCGGCAGTTTCGGCGTTTTTGATCGAGGAAGGAACGCCGAGAGCCTGACGAACAACACGCCGCATCCGGGCAGCAACGGTTGGGGGAGTATCCAGGATGATCCGGAGGCCGGGCTGCTATTATGTGCAATCTTTCAATTACACTTGCCGACGTAGCGGTGCCTTGTGGGAAGGACGCTTGGGGGAACTTCAAGAAGCCTATCGCAACTTGTCTTAACCGCCGTGCCCGCCCCCTTCCCAAGGACGGTGACAGGAAGTCGGGAATTAGAAAAACATCATGACCGTTCAATCGAGTTCGCCCCCCTTGTTTATCTTGCGCATGCTGGCCATGGCCGTTTCGTATTACGTCATCGGGAATCTGGGGATGTTGGCCGCCCTCGATGGCACGGTGATTACCCCCGTCTGGCCGCCGTCGGGGGTCGCGCTGGTGGGTATTTTGCTGTTTGGTTATCCCATGGCGTTGGGGGTGATTGTGGGATCGTTGGCACTCAATCTCGGCGTAGGACTCTCGCTGCCCGTTGCTTTGGCTGTGGCCATCGGCAACAACCTGGAATATGTGGGCGGTGCTTTTTTGTTGCGCCGCGTCCGTGGGTTTCATCTGGCCCTGGATCGGCCCAAGGATGTTTTTGCCCTGATGTTTCTGGCGGGGACACTGGCCACAACCTTCAGCGCCTTCCCCGGCCTGACGGCACTGAAACTGGGCGGCGCGATCGCCTGGGACAATGTCGGCTGGTCGTTTGTGAGATGGTGGCAGGGCGGGATGACCGGCGTGTTGATCGTGGCCCCCCTGCTGTTGGTCTGGCGGCGTCCCTTGCGCCCCCGTCTGGCGCCGCGCCAGGCGGGTGAGGCCTTGGTCTTGCTGGCGCTGTTGCTGGCGGTCTGGTACTTGATTTTCGATGTTCCCGTTACCGGCCGGCAAGGCTACTACCCGGCGCTGCTGGCGGTGATCCCCTTTTCCATATGGGGGGCTTTGCGGTTTGGCATGCGCGGTATCACCCTGGTCAACCTCATCAACGTCTTCCTGGGAATCTGGGGGTCGGCCCATGGTAGCGGGCCGTTTGCCGGGGAATCTCCCGCCGATAGTCTGGTGCGCTGGTGCCTTTTTGCCAATGTGATCGCCATGACCGGCCTGTTTTTGGCGGCGACCAGCGAAGAACGCCAACGTGCGCTTCTGGATCTGAAAAATTCACACGACGAACTGGAGCGGCGCGTGGCGGAACGTACTGCCGAACTGGCGCGCATCAACGCGGGTTTGCAGCGGGAAGCGCTGGAGCGAAAGCGTCTGGAAGCGGCCTTGATCGAGGCGGACGAAGAACAGCAGCGCAAATTCGGCATGGAATTGCATGACGGACTGGGGCAACACCTCACCAGCGTGGCTTTTTTTGGCGCCACCTTGCACCACAAGCTGGTTGAGCGTGCGCTCCCGGAAAGCGTGGCCGCCGGGCGCATCGTGGATCTGATTAATCAGGCCATCGAAACGGTGCGGGCCTTGGCCCACGGACTTTATCCGCCGGCACTGAAATCCGGCGGCTTGACCGCCGCCTTGCGGCAATTGGCGGACACCACCCACAGCCTGAAAGGCATACCGTGCAGTTTTCAGGCGTCGCCGGCGATAGTCGCCGACGACCCGCTGATTGCCATCAATTTTTACCGGATCGCCCAGGAAGCGGTGAATAACGCCGTCAAGTACAGCAACGCCGCCGCCATCAGGATTGAGCTGGGCTTGACGCATGACCGGCAGCATCGGCTGACCATCAGCGACGACGGCGTAGGCTTCGTCGCTGATGGTCAGCCAATGCCGGGCCGGCCCGGCAGCGAATCCGCCGCGGCGGGGATGGGACTGAACAATATGTATTATCGTGCCAGCCTGCTTGGCGGCAGCCTCGACATCGACAGCCATCCCGGCGGCGGTACCAGGATCACGGTACGCTGCCCGGCACGGAGCGAAACGCCATGAATCTCCCCCCCGAGCGACAACCTGCCCAGGTCCGCATCCTGATCGTCGACGACCATCCCATCGTGCGCGAAGGCATGGCAAGTTTTCTCGGCGTGCAAGCCAATCTGCACCTGTGCTGCGAGGCTTCCAACGCGGAGGAAGCCCTGGCGGCGATGGAAAATTGCCGGCACGATCTGGCGATTGTCGATATTTCCCTTGATGGCGGTTCCGGCCTGGAACTCATCAAAGTGCTCCGGCGGAAGTATCCCCAACTCGCGATTCTGACGCTCAGCATGTACGACGAGACGGCCTTTGCCGAACGTGCCTTGCAGGCCGGTGCCAACGGCTATCTGATGAAGCAGAAAGGGACAAAGAACATTCTCGCCGCCGTGCAACAAATTCTGGCCGGCAACATCTATCTCAGCGAAGCCATGCTCGACACGCTGGCGCAACGCCAGGCCTCGCCGCATCGGGGCGGCGTGGCGCCGCTCGCCGGCCTGAGCGAGCGTGAGTTCGAAGTGCTGCACCTGATCGGTCAGGGGCTGGGTACCCGGCAGATTGCCGAACGGCTTAATCGCAGCGTTAAAACCATCGAAGCCCATCAAGCCCGGATCAAGGGAAAACTTCAGTTGGACAGCGGACGCGATCTCGTTCGCTTTGCCCTTCAATTGACCGAAGGGCTATGACGGCGCCGCTACAACGCCTGCATTTCGCGAGCCATGCCCATAACCGAGCCACACGCAGGCGGCTCGGGCTGACTCCGGGGGCTTTTCATGTAGGTTGGGTTAGCGGCTTTATCGCGTAACCCAACTGACCCCATCCTCCTTAAAAACAACAGGTTGAAGATTGGGTCTGTTGGGCTGAAAAACCAGCCCAACCTACATGGAGTCCGTGGGGAAACCCACCCTCCCATTACCCATCCCCCATCACCCATTACTCATCACCTTGTTTGGTTCCGGCTTGGGTCAATATGACTCAATGGCGCCGACGTTTCGTCGGCGTTTCGTGACAAATGTCACTCATTTGAGGGGAATCCCCTACAGCCTTCCTCTCCCCTCTTTCCGATAATCGCCCACTTGCAAACGAGTGGTTACGCATTGCCCCGGATCGTTTGCGGCGCCCATGCCCAAGGCGTTTTGGGCAAGGCAGTAAGTGAAAGGCAAAAACAGTTTTGAATGTTTAGTGTTGAGTGTTTAGTTGATGTCGCCGCGCAAAGCGCGTCGGATTTGAATCAGGCTAAGAGCGCATTCCCCAACTCAACACTAAACACTCAAAACCAAAAACTGCTTTTACTTATCAGGCCGAAAACCGCTAGATGCGAACCGGGCTTGGGAATCTTGTAGTTATTTTGAATTAAACCCGTCAATAAGGAGATTGAAGATGAACATGAAAAAACGCACGATTGCCCGTCTGGTGGGCGCGGCCCTGGCCGGGGGCGCTTTGATGGCGCTGCCGGTGACGACGATGGCGGCGGTGGTCAAGACTTATCCGGTAACGCTGACCCTTACTCCAGGACCCGGTCAGACGCCGAAAGTGAGTCTATTCGAGTATTACGCGCTTCAATTGGATGCCAAAAGCGCTACGGCTACGCCTATGGCCTCCGCCTCTCATTATATCGCGCTGACTAAAGTCAACATATCGGCGGCAGGCATTTGCAGTATTACGGGGTCGCCATCTAGTGGTACTGGAAGGGTGGAAGTCCGTATCAATAACACTGGCGCCTGCACCATTACGGCTTCGATTAATGCTGCCGACGTGGTAACCGGTCAGAATATGCGGGGGGACGCGCAATATACCTTCCAGGTTTCCAAGGCCGATATGCGCTTTGCCGAATACGACAAACCGTTGCCCGCGACAGCGCTGGTTGGCGATACCGGTACGTACTTCATAAACACCTCTTACAACCCCGCCAAATCCTCGCCCTCGGCATCTATCAGCAGTCTGACGCCGGCTATTTGCAGCGCAGAGATAGTAAGGGCCGGTGGCTTAGATCCATTAACGACGACTTACGCTTTCAAAGCCCTCGCAGCAGGTATCTGTACGATCAGTTATTCGACGCCGGAGACCGATGAGTTCCGGGCTTTTTCAACCACCAAAACCGTGACAATCACCGACCCTAAAGCGCCGGCGGCGCTCAAGGGCGAGCAAAGCATCGCCTTCCCGGCGTTTGCCGCACCCCTGGTCGGCCAGAGCGTGACCCTCAGCGCAAGCGGCGGCGATTCCGGCAACCCGGTGACCTTCAGCAGCAAGACCCCGACCATCTGTAGCGTGGAAGGCACTAAGCTCACCGCCCTGGCGGTGGGCACCTGCACCGTCGCCGCCGACCAATTGGGCAACGACAAATTCAGCGACGCCACCCAGAAAACCCAGGAGCTGAGCATCGCCGCCGGCGACGCCCCTCCACCGGACGTTCCTGTCGGCAAGCCGCCCCAGGCCATTACCTTCGCCCCCCTGTCAGCCCTGGCGGTCGGCGCAACGGCCAGCCTGACGGCAAGCGGCGGCGATTCCGGCAATGCCGTCACCTTCAGCAGCCTGACCCCGGACATCTGCACGGTCAGCGGCAATCAGGTCAGCGCGGTCGCCGCAGGAAGCTGCACCGTCGCCGCCGACCAAGCGGGTAACGACAGCTTCGCAGCCGCCGCCCAAGCCACGCAAACCCTCACGGTCAGCGCCGCCGACGGGGCTGCCGCCAAGACAACGCAGTCGATCACCATCTTCCCCTTGTCTCCGGTCCTGGTGGGCAGTACGGCCACGATCAATGCGAAGGGCGGCGATTCCGGCAATCCGCTGACCTTGAGCAGCTCGACCACCGACATCTGCACGGTCAGCGGCAGCACCCTGACGGCAGTAGCGGCGGGCACCTGCACCGTTGCCGCCAGCCAGGACGGCAACGACACCTTCGAGGCGGCAAAGCAGGCCACCCTGAACGTGAGTATCGTCACGGAAATCACCCCGTTCTCGGTCAACGTCAGCGTCGCCGGCGATCTCAGCGCGCAAACCGTGATCGCCACGATCAACCCGGCTTCCAGCGACGCCGGCAAGAACGGCAGCGAATTCCTCGCCGCTCAGTTGGGCGACATGGTGTTCCTCTACGGTGCGGGCGGCTGGGTGCAGTACAGCGGCGCGGACAGCGTGGTCGCCTTGTCCAGCGGCGCGCTGGCAAGCCACGAACTGACCCTGCTCGACAATATCGACATGACTCCGCTGGTCGGCGCGCAAATCTTCGTGGGTTACGGCCTGGGCAACAGCCTTGCCGAAGCCTATGACGACATGCAGAAGGCCGGTCGCCTGATGAGCGCCTACAAGGTCGAGTAAGCACGGCAAGCGGTGGTGACTGAAAACGCCTCCGACCGGGTCGGGGGCGTTTTTTTAATCCAGCAAGCAGCCCGGCATCATCTTGATGGCCGGTTTTTTTCGACTTAAGTGAAAGGCAAAAACAGTTTTGAATGTTTAGTGTTTAGTTGATGTCGCCGCGCAAAGCGCGTCGGATTTGAATCAGGCGCGAAGCGCATTCCCCGAAGACGAATCGCGTTCAATTTCAACCGGGCTTATTGCTGCCGGCATTTCTCGAACGGTTCGGAACCGAGACACAGTGCGAGGTAGCGCTGGAACAGGCGTGCTGGCCGAATGGCTTTCGTTGTCCTCGGTGCGGAGCGTAGCGTAGCGTGTTCCGGTTTGGCGCACGCAAGACATTCCAGTGCTCCGCTTGCCGGACGCAGACTTCACTGATTGCCGACACTTTGTTTCAGAGTACCCGCTTGGCGCTGACCATTTGGTTCTTGGTCATCTATGCATCATGGCAAGCGGTCAACCGAGGAATCTAGGATTATGCCTTCAATTTTCAGCGAGCTAACCCAGGAAGAGCTACAGAAAATTCGCTCCCGGAGTCACGTCAAAACTTGCCAGCCCGGCGAGCGCCTGTTTTCGGAGGGGGATGCGGCCGATTTCATCTATTTCATCGATGTGGGCCGGGTTTCAATTTTTATCGATAAATTCAACTCCAAGGAAGAGTTGCAGGTGTTGGGTGCCGGGGATTGCTTCGGCGAGATGGCGGTTTTCAATAATGACCGGCGCACGGCTTCTTGTCGCACGCTCGAAGAAACCCGGTTCGACGTGCTCTCCAATGAGGATTTCCTGGGGTTGATGGCAACCGAGCCGGACATTTCGCGCAAGATCAAGGCGCTGCTGAATGCCCGCAACGAGGAATTGGCGCTCAAGGAAAAACTGATAGACGCAACCGGCATGCGTGGTCAGCACATGCATATCGGCATCAAGGGAGACCCGTCGTTGCGCGAGTCGGCGATGACCCGCGAGCGCCACGAAAGCGTGGTGGACAAGATTTTGCCCGAGCTTGTCCCCAGCCTGGTGGACATGCTGGTGAACCGTTGCGTCCACCAGATATTTCTCGGCTTCAACAATGGCGAAGTGCGCGTTTCAACGATACTGGACCCGTTCAGCGAGGAATTTCACCCGGCCATCCGCCTGGTGGACGCGTCCTATGTCGAGCGCCATTTTCCCAAGATCGATTACGAGCGCAAGGTAGCGCTCATCCGCAGCGTGTACGAAGTGATTCGCGGCGATACGTATTTCGCCGAGTTGCCGGATCATTTGAACAAGGGTTTCATGCGCTATTTCGGAAACTGGCAGCCGGTTTCCCGCGAGGAAATCGCCCGTACCGTTTCGCGCTTGCCGCAATTGCGCGAAATACCGAATTTCTACGTGCGCAATTTCACCATCGGCATCGTCAAGGATGCCATCCACATGCAGTTCAACTGCGACGGCTCGCACATCGTGAGCGCCAGCGGCTACGACAAATTCCTGGAAGAAAATTTCTGAGAGGTCGAGCCTGTATCCCTCGACAGGCTCTCAAGAAACGGCTCTTTCTGGCTGTATATATCAATGGGAGTAATGGGTGATGAAAGCCATCCTCCCATCACCCATTACTCATCACCTTGTTTGGTTCCGGCTTAGGTCAATATGACTCCATGGCGCCGACATTTCGTCGGCGTTTCGTGACAAATGTCACTCATTTGAGGGGAATCCTACAGTCTTCCTCTCCCCTCTTTCCGATAATCGCCCACTTGCAAACGAGTGGCGAATAGCGTCGACGCGACGGGGTGGCAAGCGGTCAAATCCGTTCAGTGGCGGGGCGAGGACAATTTTTTTCGAAAAAAATAAGGAGCTGAGCAATGAAACGAAATACATTTTTGCGGGTTTTTAGCGTGGCAACCGCCGGCGCAATCGTGGCGGCATCCCCCCTATTGGCGACCGCTGCCACCACGCCAGCCAAGACGGCAGTCAAGTTTAACCTGGACCAACTTGGCAAAGCGTCGGCGATCACAGCTTCCAACAATAACCCGGTACAGTTCGTCCCTTACACAACTCCTTTAGTAGGCGTTACCGCCCAAAGTTTGACCCCGGATATTTGCACCGTTACTTACCCCATGGAGTTGACAAATGTCGCTGTTTTCACGCCCAAACCCGGATTGTGCCGCTTCCGTGTCTCTGTGGCGAACACCGCCAAGTACACCGGGTCGGTGGACTACTCCTTTACCATCCCCAAGCTAAAGCAAAATATGTTCAAACCCCTGGTAACCGCCCCGGACGAAATCCCATCAACGTTTAAAGAAGGAGATAACGTGTATGCCCATCTAACCCCAATATGGACCCCAATGGTGCCCATCGGGAAAACCTGGGATGCGGCATTTGGTACGCCCTACCAGTTGATTTCTTCCGATCCATCGGTATGCACGGCGACAAGCAGAATAGATGATCGGAACGATATGTTGATAATCTACCCTTGGGCGGTTTCCTCGGGTGATTGCACGATCACCATCTTGCGTCCGGCCAGCGACTTGTTTGAGGAATTCCGGCTCGATTGGCCACTTAAGGTCATCATGAAAAGCGCGCCTGCGGCCAAGAGCAACCAGGACATTGTTTTCCCGGTCATCAGTGCCCCCAGTGTCGGCCAGAACGTGACGCTGAGCGCGACCGGCGGCAGTTCGGGCAATGCGGTGACTTTCTCCAGCAAGACCCCGGCGGTATGCACGGTCGAAGGTACGGTGCTCAGCGCGCTGACTGAAGGGGAGTGCATCGTGACTGCCGATCAGGCGGGCAACGACAAGTTCAACGCCGCGCCGCAGAAAACCCAGACCGTGACCATCGTGGCTGCCGCACTGGCCAAAACGCCGCAGACCATCACCTTGGGCACGGCTCCCGAGCCGATAAGCGTTGGTGCCAACGTCACGTTAAGCGCCACCGGCGGCGATTCCGGCAATGCGCTGACCTTTGCCAGCCAGACGCCCGAGATATGCACCGTCGAAGGCAGCGTGTTGACCGCGAAGGCCGTGGGTTCCTGCGTGGTGGAGGTCAATCAGAAAGGCAACGATCAGTATGGCGATGCGCCTGCACAGCTACTCACCGTGACGATCAAAGAGGCTGTGGCGGCCGTTGCGGCAAAGACCGAGCAGACGATTACCTTTGCGCCGTTGTCGCCGGTGGCGGTCGGAAGCACGGCAACACTCGCGGCAATCGGCGGGGATTCAGGTAACCCGCTACGCTTTAGCGCGCTGACGCCGGATACCTGCACCGTCAATGGGACGACGCTGACCGCGGTGGCGGAGGGGAAATGCAGCGTGGCCGCCGATCAGGATGGCAACGACACTTTTTCACCGGCAACGCAGAAGACCCTGGACGTATCCATCGTCAAGGAAATTACGACCTTTTCGGTAACGGTCAACGTGCTTGGCGAACTGACTGCGCAAACCATCATCGCCAAAATCAATCCGGCTTCCAGCGAGGCCGGCAAGAACGGCAGCGAGTTCCTCGCCGCGCAGTTGGGCGACATGACGTTCCTCTACGGAGCGGGCGGCTGGGTGCAGTACAGCGGCGCGGACAGCGTGGTGGCCTTGTCCAGCGGGGCGCTGGCGAGCCACGAATTGACCCTGCTCGACAATGTGGACATGACTCCGCTGCTCGGCGCGCAAATCTTCGTGGGGTACGGCCTGGGCGACAGCCTCGCCGAAGCCTACAGCGAAATGCAGAAGGCCAGTCGCATGATGAGCGTTTACAAGGTCGAGTAAGCACGGCATGCGGTGGTGACTGAAAACGCCTCCGACCGGGTCGGGGGCGTTTTTTTTCGTCCGGTCTCCTCGGAGATTCCCTGTTGGGCGGTATTTTGCAGCCCGCCCCGTCCCTCATGCCGAAGTAGAGAGACTGCTGCTCGACGAACTCAGGCCGCTACCGCCGTAGGCATGAACCAGTTGCATGATGCGCATCAATACCGAGGCGTCGCTTTGGCTGGTCGATGCGCTGGAGGAAGTGGACGAAGTGCTGTCGGTGGTCGAGGTGGACGATGTCGCACTGGTCTTGCTCGCCTGGTCGTAAGACATCGCTTCGTCTCGGGTGATCTTCCCGTCGCCGTTGGTGTCGGCCTTGTCGAAGTTGGCGACCAGGTTCTTCATCAACTCGGAACGCTGGGTATCCGTCGAGCCGATTTCATCCGCCATGCTGGTCAGTTGATCCTTGGACAGGCCGCTATCCTCGCCCCCCTGGCCGCCGGGCGGGGGCGGCGGGGGCATTCCGCCGGCGCCGCCCGGCCCCCCTGTCCCGTTCGGTCCGCCCTGTCCACCCATGCCGTTCATGCGCATGTCGTTGAACTGGCTGTCGAGTTGGCTGGCGATCGATTGCAGGGCGCTGGTCAATTCATCCTTGGTGACCTTGCCGTTGCCGTCCGAATCGAGCTGCGCGAAAACGTCGTCGACACTGCTCGTGGAACTGCTCGAACTGCTGCTTGAGCTGGTGTTCGAGGAAATGCTGTCGAACGCCGATTGCAGGTCGCTCTTTTCGAGATAGCCCTGGCCCTTGGTGTCGAGCTGGGAAAAGAGGTTTTCCGCCATCTTCGCCGGGTCGGGGCGTTGCATGCCCCGCGCGCCGTTCATGCCCGTCATGGCTGAAGAATAGCCGGAGTTGCTGCCGATGCTGTTGATCATGATGATTCCTTCCTTTTTTACCTGGTTGCTGAAAACGGCCGATTGGCGTAAGCCAATGAAAAGCGATAGCTCTCCAACAAAATCATCTCAGCGCAGCGCGCTATCCCCGCCGCAATGCCCGTCCATCCTGGCTTTGAGTTGTTCCACCTGAGTGCGTTGCGCGGACGTGAGCAAGGCGAGGATTTTTTGCTCGGTGCGGACCCGCTGGAGAGCCATGGCTGCGATGGCGCGGGCGCCGTTTGCGGCGAGCGCCTGGGCCTTCTGGTCGTCGTATTGGTCGGAAAACGCCAGGGCGCGCAGTTCGTCCAGCGCCTTGCGGGCGGTTTTGGCGTTTTCGCGCTGCAGCGGGCTTTGCTCGTGCTGGATGGCGAATATCCGGTCGCGTTGCTCCTCGCTGAGTTTCACCCCGTGCAGGAAAGGCGGCAGCGGCAGGTCGCCGGGCAGCATCTCGGCGCCGAACGGCGGAGGCGGCGCCGGGCGGCTGGCTTCGCAGGGCGCCGGGCCGGCCCCCCTTTCCAAGCCCGGATGCCCGGCCAGGGCGGCGAGCGGCAGAGCCAGGCTGGCAGCCAGCAAAGCGCGAATCAGGGAAGAGCAAAACGTTTTCATGGGGTAAGACTCCTGAATAGTGGGCGGAATGTCGCGAACAACCGAGTGGCGACGCTGAGAAGGAGTGTAGGGGGCTGCGGGGTAAATGCGGGTTAGCGCGGTGTAAAGCCAGGTAAAAGTCCATGCCCCGCCCTGTTCCGGGGACGGGCGTTTCGCTATGATTCAACCCGGAAATTTCACAAATGGTTGAGAGAGTTATGGCAAGTATTCTGCTGGTTGACGACGATATCGAGTTGGTTGCCCTGCTCAAGGAATATCTGGAACAGGAAGGCTATGCCGTGGCGGCGGCGCACGACGGGGTGGAAGGTGTGACCGCCGCCTTGTCCGGGCAGTATGACCTGGCCGTGCTGGACGTGATGATGCCGCGCATGAACGGTATCGAGGCGCTGCGCAATATCCGCCTGAAAAGCCGGCTGCCGGTGCTGATGCTCACCGCGATGGGCGACGACACCGACGTCATCGTCGGCCTGGAACTGGGCGCCGACGATTACGTCGCCAAGCCCTGCACGCCGCGCGAACTGCTGGCGCGGATCCGCGCCATCCTGCGCCGCGCCGCCCCGGATCAGGCAGACGACGATATTCCCCAGGTGCTCGAAGCCGGCGCCCTGAAAATGTGGCCGGAGCAGCGCCGCAGCGAATGGGCGGGCCAGCCGGTGGAACTGTCCAGCACCGAATTCAACATCCTCGAAGTCCTGCTGCGCCAGGCCGGCCGCCCGGTGAGCAAGGCGGTACTTTCCGAACAGGCGCTGGGGCGCCCGTTGGCGCGTTTCGAGCGCAGCATCGACGTGCATATCAGCAGCATCCGCCACAAGCTCGGCCAGTTGCCGGACGGACGGTCGTGCATCCAGACCGTGCATCGCTTGGGTTATCAGCTCATCCGGGAGTAATGCTTGGGCCGTTTATTCTGGAAATTCTTCTTCTTCGCCTGGCTGGCCCAGATGACCGCCATCGTCGGAGTCAGCGCCATTTTCTGGCTGGAAGAGCGCGACCACAGCCGTCGCCAGGAAAGCATCGACCACAGCCCGCCGGCCGGCACGCTGGTGGAAAGCGCGGCGGCGGTGTTGCACCACGGCGGCGTGGATGTCCTACGCAAGCTCCTGGGCGACGCCCCCCATGCCCTGGTGTACGCCTTCGACGAAGGCAACCGTGAAATCCTCGGGCGCAGCATCCCGCCCGCCCTCATCGAGCAGGCCCGCAACGAACTGGAGCGCCGGGAAGGTCATCCGGCGGTGCGCCTCGTCAGCGGCGCCGATGGCCATGCCTGGCTACTGTTTCTGCCCTACGGCGGGGCAATGGGCGGCCCGCCGCCGCGCGGCAAACATCCCCATCCCGGCGGGCCGCGCCCGCCCATCGAACCCCTGGTGGCGGCGATGCTGGCCAGCCTGATTTTCGCGTGGCTGCTCGCCTGGTATTTCGCCAAGCCGATCCGCGCTCTCCACCAGGCTTTCGAAGCCGCTGCTGCCGGCGACTTGGCAGTCCGTCCGGGTGCCGCGATGGGCAGGCGGCGCGACGAACTGGCCGACCTGGGGCGCGATTTCGAACGCATGGCGAGCCGTTTGCGCGCCCTCATGGACGGTCAGCGGCGCCTGCTCCACGACGTCTCCCACGAATTGCGCTCGCCGTTGGCGCGGCTTCAGGTGGCCGTCGGGCTGGCGCGCCAGCAGCCGGAAAAATTCGCGGCGTCGCTGGATCGCCTGGAGCGCGAAGCCGAACACATCGACAAGCTGGTCGGCGAACTCCTCACCCTGTCACGCCTCGATGCCGGGGTGATGAACGCCCAGGAGGAAGACATTCCCCTCGCCGACCTGCTTGCCGACATCGCCGCCGACGCGCGCTTCGAGGCCGAAGCCCAGGGGCGCAGCGTCGAACTCGCCACCCTGGGACCCCGGATGGTGCGCGGCAGGGCCGAACTGCTGCACCGCGCCATCGAAAACGTGGTGCGCAACGCGCTGCGCCATACCCCGCCGGACAGCGCCGTGCGGATCGAAACCGCCCTCGCCGAGGCGGGCCGTGCCGTGCGCCTGACCGTCCTCGACCAGGGGCCGGGCGTCCCCGCCGACGAATTGGATAAAATCTTCGATCCCTTCTTCCGCGGCTCCCATCCGCCCAACCGCGACGGTCACGGCCTGGGGCTGGCCATCGCCCGCCGGGTGGTAGAGTCGCACGGTGGCACCATCCGCGCGTTCAACCGCGAGGGCGGCGGGCTGTGCGTGGAGATGGTGTTGCCGGTCGGTAGGCCGGATAAATAACCGGCCCAATAATTCCCTTTCTGCCGGTTATCGCTTGCGAAAACGGGAGCACTTGTCGGTCAGGCTGATCTGGTTAAACCAAATATTCCTTCCACCTTCCGATCCGAATGCGTTTCGGCTCGGAAGGCGTCACCAGAACTCAAATTTGCTTGGCGCCTACATATATCATCGAGCCAGCGTAAACGGCCATCAACACGCACTGTGCGGCGATGACCGGTTTGGCCTCGGAAAAAGGCGCCAGCATGCCACCTACGTTGAACGCAAAATTCCCTACGGAGTCCGGTATGACATATTGGTCGGCGTCGGGAGCGTTCGGGTTGTCCTTCGAGTAGATGATGTTGGCGATCACCGGCACGTTCCAGACCGTGTTGAGGGCACATTCCACGCCGCTGGACACCTTTTTCCCAGACAAATAAACGTCCAACGTAAGCCCCTTTAAGGCGGATATGCCTGTGATGGCGTCGTTCAGGGCAGCAAACCACCGCGAGTCGTGCTGTAGCATCGGCGAATAATCCGGCGCAATATACAGCAGGTTGGCCACGCCGTTCATCGCCGCCAGTTTCTTGTTTCCTGAATCGCCGCTCCTTATTACGGCAAGGATGCCCATGGCCACCGCGCCCACGCCGGCGAAGATGCCGAACGAAAAATTTGCCTTGCCGAGGGCGTCCCCGGTGACCGGTGGGGCGTCTTGAAGCGTCATCATCTGCCCCGAGTCCCGCACCGTGGAGGACCGACCTTCGTGGAACACGGCTTGTAATTCCGCGAAACTGGAGGCGTTGATAAGTTGTGTCGTCAATGGCGCTCCGTCCGGGAACGGTGCCTCGCTTTTGGCCAGCTTGTAGACGATCGTTACCGGTATGGCACCAATGAGGCAGAACAAATCAAGGAATGTTAGGTCGTTGCCGGATATTTCTTTGTACAGCCAAGAGAGGACAGGGATGTCTATCGTCGTGTTGAGCAAGTCCATCACTCCCTGCGTAAGCTGTGCCAGCACCTCTACCACCGTGGTCAGGACGTTTTGCGCCGTGTTGAGGAGGAAGTCAGCCACTATGGCCGCCAGTTTCTGGATGATCTGCGTGATGGATAGAGCCCCGAACTGGTCCACGATCTGCGTTTGGATCTGCGAGGCAAGCTCCGAAATGGCATCCCCCTCCTCGGTGATGAGGTTTTCAAGGTCGGTGAGCACTGAACCGGGAGAGGGAGGCGAGTAGCTGGTCACCGCGCCTCCCGCATTGGACTGGAAATGGTGGGTGCCCAGATTGGCTGGCGCGCTGCTGACATCCTGCGGTGGCCGGTTGGCGCTGGTGACCTGGTTCGCCGTCTGGTCGTATCCAGTGAGATCAGCCCACTGATTGATGGCGTTCTGGAGATGGCCGAAGCCAGAAGCAATGATCGTGTCCAGTGTCCCCACATTATTGATCGTGTTTTGGACGAACAGGGTGAGGATGTTCTTCATTACGTTGTGGGCTGCGATGATGTCCTTCCACTCGAACAGAAACTCAAGGAACAAGATGAGGTCGATGATCAGTGTTTTGATCTGGTTGTATATCCAGACGATGGCGCCGACAATCTTTTCGACCCCGTCGAGTACGGCCCGGTACACCTGTCCGGCGATTTTGGCGACAAAGTGGTAAAGACCGGTCGCCGCGTCCTCCACGATGCTTACGAACGCCTCCACACCCGACTCAAGCCAGTTAAAAAGGTCACCGAAGTCCACCGCAATCTCGTCAATGCCGCCGAATGAGGCTGGGCGGACGACCACTCTCCGGGCCGTGAGCCCGGAGGGTGCAGCGGATAGACTCGCGTATGCCGTGGCGAGGTTTCGGTTTGCCTGGGCTGCGGTATTGAGGTCATCCTGGGAAGCGCCGGATGGCACCAAGGGACGGGTGGTGCCATCGTCACTCGTGATGACTGCGTTCTGCAACGCGTCGGCGGTATTCAGAGAGGCCGCCTTGTTGAACGGTTTGTCCATCGGGTTGATGGGCACCGACGGCCCGCCCGGCTCGCCGACGGTTAGCCGGGTCCCGTGCAGGCTGTTCACGCTTTCAATAATGGTCACCACTCCGAATGGGTCAGTGTTGATTATCACCGGCGTTGTATCGAGCACGGTGTACAGGTTATTGATGTAGAAACCGGCGCGGGTGGCGGCACTGATCTGTAAGGGGGCGTTCCCAACCGGCTGGTCGTTGGTATCGGTGAGCGTGAGTCGCGTGGTGTAGGAACTGAATACCACGGGTTGGGCCGTCGCGTCAGGGGAAGGAAGTGTCACTTGCATCGTCTGCCACATCCCGGTCTGGGGACTCTTGGTCAGGACGTAAAGGTTCGCGTCACCATCCGACGCAAAAATGGTATTGCCGTCGTTGGTCTTATTGACGTAAGGGGAGACCATGTCCACTCCGCTGATGATCGGCATGGGTACTGACCAAGCGGCTGGATTGGTGACTTCGGCGTAGTCGCAGGTGGTGTATATGATCTCGTGGGCACTGTTGAGTCCCCAAACCGTCAACACTCCGTTCGTGAGATCGGCATGCAGCTTGGCAACGTTGATGAAGGCCGGATGGGTTAACACCTGTGTGCCGGAAGTTGGCCCCTGGCCGAGGTTTGCCGGGAGGTAGTACAAAATTCCCGTTCCCGCCGCTGTGTCGGTGGCCGTTACCAAGAGGTCCGTGGTGCCGTCGGCGCCCCCGTTGGGGAAAGCCGCCATGGCTTGTGGCTGGTTGAACCCACCCGTGGTTCCCGGTAAATTCAACAGAGTGGGGGTGGGGGGGCCGTAGCCGAAAGCGTTCCATAGTGGGCAGTACATGAATTGCGGCGAACTACCCACCGAACCGAAGGTGTAGATGCCGTCAATGCTGTTGCGCGCGGCCCGGCCAAGGCAACTGGAATAGGGAGAATCCGCCTGCAGGTCTATCGCCAGTGCGTGCGGGTTCCACAGCGGTCCTCCGCTGCCCTGAGTGATGTAGTAGCGTTGCACAAGCCCATTGTTGTTGATGTCCACTGCCACGTACTGCCCGTCCGACGCCTCGCTGATGAATACCTTGAGGATGACGAAAGGCGACGGCGCGGAGGTGCCCGCGGGATCGTCGAACGGGCACGGAACCCAGGTTGGGCTGGTCAGCCACGAAGTGTCCGAGGCGCTGTTGCCCATGCAAAGATACAACGTGTCGTTGCCGTTACGGGTAACCACCATGGCTAACCCGATTGTCCCGTTGGCGGGGTTTTGGTTTGTGGCCATGGTCTTGCAGGTGGGCAGTGTCCCCGGAAAGTCATGCTTTAGCTGGGCGGTGCTGATGTCGGTACGTGCCCAGCCGGCGGGGGTTCCCGTACCGCCAGTGGTGTTGTTCACCGCCGGGACCTCCTGCGTGGCGTAGAACACGCCGTCCGTGCCGATGGAAAAAAGAACGGCGTTCCCGTTGGTATCCTGCAACGCCTCGAAAGCGTCTTCGGCATCCATGATGCCGGCGTGCAGATAGTTCTTCATCAACTCCGATGAATAGGTGAGGGTATTGGAGGTCGTCGTAACCATTTTCTTCTCATCCTTTCGTGATCAAGCAGGGGTCGTGTAGGTTACGTGGGACACCAGGTCCTGAGTGTCCGAGAATGCGACATCGGCATAGGCGAAAGTTTTGCCGCCAGGGAATACAAACTGTTGCATGGTGTTGAGAGGAACGTCGGTCAGGTTCGTGGCAGCGAACGAGACATTATTATGCACCCAGTCAACTATGTCGTTGATTGACGTAAATAAATCGACAAACCAATTGGCGTCCGGTTTTTCGGAATTGTCCTGGGGGGTTGATGTCGGGGGGCTTACGACCAGGTTTCCGCCCTGCCCGATAGATAGTGTGTATACGTCGGTGATGGTCTTGTCCACGAAGTTGCCACTTTCGCAGGTGTCCATGTAGCAGACTTCAGCGTACACCACCAAGTGCTGAACGATGGTGATAGTGTTCCCTTCGCATTGGACATCGAGGCTATAAGAAGACCTCATGTCGAACGAGTGGTAATCAAGCATAGGGGGCCATTTCGTCCCAGAATCATCGTAGGAGTTCTGGCTACCATAAGAAAATGACAATATGGTGCTCCCGCTACTCGGATAGCTAGCGGGGGGGGGAGTGACATACGCCATGCTGAAATTCCAGTACATCGTTGGCCACGAGGTGCTGGTCGATACGGTCGGTTGAAGACAGTTGTTGGCTACATGCTGGGTAAGCTCGCTTGCAAAATAGCCAGCCAACGCCTTTCGGTTTACCGCCACCACGCCGCTGTACTGAGCGGCCTCTTCCTGCGTGTCGAACCAGTTCCAGGTGAGTAGGTTGGCGGCAGGCAGCGTGGCGCTCTGCGAGCACAGATAGTTGAAGGTGTCCAGCCCCGGCAGGGTGTTCCCGCCGCCGGAAGGGGCGGCATAGGGGACGATCTCGATCTCCATGGTACCCAGCGCCAGGCTGGCGGAAAGGGGCGGCGGGGTGTTGGGCAATATCGTATACCCCAGTGCCGGCATGCCGCTTGCGTTTAGTGTGGTGCAATACGCTCCGGTGAAGACCTCCGAGATTACCGTCTGCAACGCCGAGCCGGGTTGGATGCCACCGAAGATGATGGAGGAAGCTGTCGCCTTGGAGGGCTGGTCGAGGTCGATGAACAGCCGCTGGACGCTAAAGTCCTCTCCCATGGCGTCCAAGGCGTCCAACTGTTTTTGAACCGCTTTCGGAAGGTTGCTATTGTCCAGAATCTTGTTGATGGGGATGACGGTTTGCAGGTACCACGCCGCGCCGCTCGGCTGGCTTTGGTTAAGGTAACTGCCCACTCCCCGCCGTCCCCACGTGGGCTGAAATACCTGGAAGCTGGAGCAGTACAGGTTGAAAATGACCGACATGCTGGTCTGGTTGAAGGAGACTATGTTCGGCAGGACCGGCAAATTCTGGGGGTTCGGTGCACCGGGCAGAGCGAAGCCGGGCGGAATGCCTACCTGCGCCTTGAATCCGCAGGCAAAGCTGGAACCGCCGATTTGTATCATGCCCGTGGGCTGTGTGCCGGTGCCGTCCCAGTCGGCTACGGTTGCCGGATCCACCCCCGCCGTACCGGATGGATCGGTGTTGGACTGCGGAGTGTTCATGAGCGTTTGCAGGTCTACCTCCACCGTGTCGTTATTAGCGTCCGTCCAGTAGTATTTCGATATAACAGGAAAGTTTGCGGTGTTGATGAACTCGAACATGGTCGAATTCAAGGATTGGAGAGTGGTGGCCACCACAAAGTCGTAGCCAAATTGCGGAGCAGATAAGTTTGACTGGTTGATGCTCATTTTTCCCTCACTATAGTTATTTGAAAAACCGTTTTTTTAATTTGCATTGCATTGTTATTGCTATGAAAATCGGCATTTGAAACTGAATCTATGAGCCGATAAACATGCTATCAAACCGATACCCATTCAGCTATAAGGGAAAAGATGGCTGTTCTGTAGTGACATCACTAACAGCTACCAGGGAAAAGATGACCGTTCGGTAGTGACATCACTAAGGGTGGCAGGATCGATGTCAGTGCAATCGCGATTCGGGCTAGAAATATCCGCAATCCATAGGCCGACATCTTTGCCGCCGTAATCCTTTCCCTGATTGTGTCGCCCCCCTCCCGAATCTACAATCGGGACAGTTGCTTATCGAGGAGTCGGGCCATGGTCGCTATTTCATACAGGATTTCCGTTGCCCTGCTGGGGGCGGCGCTAGCGGGGTCGGCACTGGCCGATAATCTCAACATCGCGCTCAAGCCGGGCTGGAATTTCATCGGCGTGCCGCGCGACATCGGCGTCCAGGAACTTGTTGCGGCGAGCCCGGCGATTGGCGACGTGGCGGCGTGGCGCAACGGGCTGATCGTCAATGCGCGCTGGAACAATCTCAATCTGGGGCGCGGCGAGGGGGTGGCGGTGTACAGCAACGCCGCGACCAGCGTGGCGCTGCCAGTGCTCGATCTGCCCAAGGGCAAGGCGCTGGCGCGTAGCGACGGGATTTCCCTGCAAGCGGGGGTAAACGTGCTGGCGCTACCCATCGAGACCACCGTGTCGCCACGGATTTTCGGGGACCGCACGGTGCTGACCTGGGAGAACGACGCCTGGAGCGCTTACCCCAATCCCGCCGCGCAACGCTACGGCTACGGCAACGCCAAGCCGTTTTACGCGCTCCAGCCCGGCCAAGGCTTCCTGGTGATTGGCGACGCGCCGCTGAGCGGGGCGCTGAGCGACCTGGCCAGCCAGTTGCAACCGTTCGCCTCGGAGAGCGAGATGCTCGCCTATTTGCGCCAGCAGGCACTGGCGACCCGCAGTTTCACCACGTTGCCCGCCGCCGCGCCGGCCGTTCCGGCCCCCACCACCGCGCCGACCGCCCCGCCTCCCGCCACCGCATCGACCGTTCCGCCCCCCGCCACCGACTGTTCGGCCAAGACCGGCCCCGTTCCGCCAGTCACCCCGGCCAACCCGTTCGTGCCCCCGGTTACCGCGACTACCCCTTCCGCATCGACCACCAGCGGGGTAACCAACACCACCAGCACCAACCGCCAGGAACAAGGGGTGGACGAGTCGGACATCGTCAAGCACAACGGCCAGTACGTGTTCTATACCGCCAACCGCACCCAGCGCATCCTCTTTACCGATTTTGCCGGGCTGGCCGGCAACGCCAAGCCGCTCGGCGAGATTGCCCTGGGCGGCTGCGTGAACGTCGAGGCGATGTACCTGGACGGCGACCGGCTGGCGGTGGTGCACGGCAGCGGCGGCGATTACTGGGGCATGTGGGCGTCCAGCGGCCCCTATTCCTGGAACCGCGAAAGCACCGTGGATGTTTTCGACGTGGCGGATCCCGCCAAGGCGCGGAAGATCGCCTCGCTGAAGCTCGACGGGACGGTGATGGAAAGCCGCATGATCGAGCGCAAGCTGCATTTGATTGTGCGCTACGCCCCCTACCTGGCGGTCGATTACGTGAAGAAATACGCGTGCGTGAGCGACGGCACTAAAATCTGCGTGCCGGCCAGCGGCAGCTACGGGGGAAGCTACTACTACTGCTACCCGGCGGCGCAGGTGAAGGACCAGTCGGCGTGCCTGGTGCCCGATTACGACAACCCCATCGTCAAGGAAGAAAAGCTGGTTCCCTACCTGACCGACAACCTCACCCAGCAGCGCGTGGCGCTGTTTGCGCCGGCCAAGTTCTACGCCCCGGCCAAGCTCGACCAGCAGAGCAATACCGTGACGGTGCTGGCGGTGGATATCGGCACCGGCAAGCTGGTCGACAAGGTGGGGATTTCCGGGCGGATGGACACCCTCTACATGTCCACCGAAAACCTCTACCTGGTGAGCGCCGACTACCCGCGCTACTTCGGCTGGAAACTGGCGGCAGACAACGAAACCCGCAGCACGGTGTACCGCTTCAGCGTCGGCGCGGCGCTCGACTTTAGCGGCAGCGCCTTCGTCGACGGCACGGTGCTCAACCAGTTCAGCCTCGGCGAATACCAGGGGGCGTTGCGTATCGCCACTACCCGGCGTTTCTGGGACCAGGATTGGCGCAGCAATACCGACAACCAGGTCGCCGTCCTGCAAGGCGCCAAGAACAGCCTGGCGCAGGTGGGGGTGGTGGGCGGTCTCGGCAAGGCCGGCGAAACCATCCGCAGCGCGCGCTTCCTCGAAGACAAGGGCTACCTGGTGACGTTCCGCAACACCGATCCGCTTTACACCCTCAATCTCAGCGACCCGAAAAATCCCCGCAAGGTCGGCGAACTGGCGATTCCCGGCTACTCCAGCTATCTCCATCCCATCGACGGCCAGCGTCTCCTGTCGATCGGCCGCGACGCCGACAGCAGCGGGCGCACCAAAGGTGTACTGGTGCAGCTATTCGACATGGCGGATTTCGCCAATCCCAAGCTCGCCGACAAGCGCCTCTACGGCAGCGACGGGAACACCGGCAGCAGTGCGGAGAATGACCAGAAAGCCTTCACCTGGCGCGCCGACGGCCTGCTCGCCTTCGACCTGGAAACCCAGGAATGCAGCGGGGATTACACCACCTGCGTGAAAAAGTCCGCGCTCAAGCTGCTCAAGGTGGACGGCCTGGCGTTCAAGGACAACGGCGAAGTGCAAGGCAGCGATACCTCGGCCTATTGGTATAACAGCGACAAATACCGGGGCTTGCTGTTTGATTACCAGGACAAGACCTGGGCCGCCTTCCTTCAGGGCGAGGGGTGGAAAGCGGGGACGGTGGGGCAGTAGGTGGAAGGTTGGGCTCAATAAGTGAAAGGCAAAAACAGTTTTGAATGTTTAGTGTTGAGTGTTTAGTTGATGTCGCCGCGCAAAGTGCGTCGGATTTGAATCAGGCGCGAAGCGCATTCCCCAACTCAACACTAAACACTCAAAACCAAAAACTGCTTTTACTTAGCAGGTGGGCATTGCGCCACATGGTCTTTCATCTACCACTGGGTGCAATGCGCTAGCGCTTATTGCCCCCTACCATTCTTCCGATTTCATCCCGCACCCGTTCCGCCGTCAATTTTTCCAGGCAATCCAGGTGGCCGAGCGGGCATTTGCGCTTGAAGCACGGGCTGCACGGCAGGTTGAGGCTGACCACCTTGGCTTTGTCCGACAGCGGCGGGGTAAAGCCGGGGCTGGACGAGCCGTAGAGGGCGATCATCGGGCGATCCAGGGCGGCGGCGATGTGCATCAGGCCGGAATCGTTGCACACCGCGACGGCGCAGGCGGAGAGCAGGTCGACGGCTTGGCCGAGGTCGGTCTTGCCGCACAGGTTTTGGGCGAGGCCGAGGCTGGCGGCCTCGATTTCCGCGCCGTGGGGGGCGTCCTTGTGCGAGCCGAGCAGCCAGATCTCGTAATCCGCCGCCAGCAGTTGGGCGAGGCGTGCGAAGTGGCGCACCGGCCAGCGCTTGGCGGGGCCGTATTCGGCGCCGATGCATAAGGCGGCTACCGGCTTGGCGGGGGCGAGCCCCAGCTTGTCGAGGGTGGCCTGGCGCTGCGCGGCATCGACCACCAGGGAAGGATGAGGGACCGGGCGCGGCAACACCGCGCCGGGCCGTTCGGCGAGCGCGGCGAAGCGTTCCACCATCAGGGGTAGCCCCAGCTTGTCGAGGCGCCGCGCGTCGTTGAGCAGGCCGTAGCGGAATTCGCCGACGAAGCCGGTGCGTAGCGGAATTCCGGCGAAGAAGGGCAGCAGCGCGGCCTTCAGCGAGTTGGGCAGCACCAGGGCATGGCTGTAGCCGTCCTTCTTCAGGCAGCGGCCCAGTTCCCAGCGCACTTTCAGGCGCAGTTCGCCGTGGGCGAAGGGATTGATGACGACCTTGCCGATTTCCGGCATCCGTTCCAGCACCGGGGCGACCCAGGCGGGCGCGAAGGCGTCGATTTCCAGTGCGGGGTTGTGCTCGCGCAGGCGGCGCAACAGCGGCTGCGCCATTACGGCGTCGCCGACCCAGGAAGGGGCGATGATGAGGGCTTTGGGAGGCAATTTTTAATGTTGAGTTTTGAATGTTTAGTGTTGCGCGTTTAGTCGAATTTGCCGCGTAGCGGGCTGATTAACAACTAAACACTTAACATTCAACACTAAACACCGATGTTAGTGATGGCCCTTCGGCAAATCACCCTTCAGCTTGTAATGGGTGCCGCAGTAGGGGCACACCGCTTCGCCGCTTTTCACAACATCCAGAAAAACGCGCGGATGCGCGTTCCACAAGGACATCGAAGGGGTCGGGCAATGTAGCGGCAGATCCTTGGCGGTGACTTCGTAATAGCGGGACTTGATGTCGCGTGATGGCATAAGAAACTCCTTTTAATGTTTAGTGTTTAATTATTAATCTTTAATTGATGGTGCGCCTTGCGGCGCGACCACATCAATTAAAAATTCAACATTTAACACTAAACATTGATCCTGGGTTATACCAGTGTCAGCCAATCCATGTGCTTGGCCGACTTGCCGGTGACGCAGTCGAAGAACAGGGCTTGCAGCTTGGCCGTGATCGGGCCGCGCGCGCCGGCGCCGATGATGCGGTTGTCGAGTTCGCGGATCGGCGTAACTTCGGCGGCGGTACCGGTGAAGAAGGCTTCGTCGGCGCAATACACTTCGTCGCGGGTGATGCGCTTTTCGATGACCGGGATGCCCAATTCGCCCGCCAGTTCGATGATCGAGGCGCGGGTGATGCCTTCCAGGCAGGAGGTCAGGTCCGGGGTGTAGAGCTTGCCGTTCTTGACGATGAAGATGTTCTCGCCGGAGCCTTCCGCGACGTAGCCGTCGACGTCGAGTAGCAGGGCTTCGTGGTAGCCGTCGTGATGGGCTTCCTGATGCGCCAGGATCGAATTGGTGTAGGTCGATACCGATTTGGCGCGGCACATGTTGACGTTGACGTGATGGCGGGTGAACGACGAGGTTTTGACGCGGATGCCTTTTTCCAGGGCTTCCGGGCCCAGGTAGGCGCCCCACGACCAGGCGGCCACGGCGACATGGGTGGACAGGGTGGTGGCGGCGATGCCCATGGCTTCCGAGCCGTAGAACACGATGGGGCGGATGTAGGCGGATTCCAGCTTGTTTTCACGCACCACGGCGCGCTGGGCTTCCATCAGGGTTTCCTTGTCCCAGGGCATTTTCATGCCGAAGATGTGGGCCGAGTTGAACAGGCGGTCGGTGTGGTCCTTGAGGCGGAAAATCGCCGTGCCCTTGTCGGTCTTGTAGGCGCGCACCCCTTCGAAGACGCCCATGCCGTAATGGAGGGTGTGGGTGAGGACGTGGGTGGTGGCGCTACGCCATTCCACCATCTTGCCGTCGTGCCAGATATGGCCGTCGCGGTCGGACATAGACATGAAAAATGCTCCAAAAAATCGAAAAAAACCAATTGTATCGTAAAACTCAGGCTTTCAGGCTCTTGATCCAGCGCCCGTACACGGCGGCGGCGGCCCGATTCAGGACTGCGACGCGGGCGGCGAGATCTTCCCGCATTGCGGCGGGCGTTTGCACTGCGGGGCTGGCGGCGGCCGCGGCGATTTCGTCGGCCCCGAGGGTGGACCAGGTTTCGACCATCTCGGCGGTCATCTCGATATGGCATTGCATCCCCAGGTGCTTGCCGTCGAGGAGGTAGGCTTGGTTGCGGCAGTGCGGGCTGGACAGCAGCAATTCCGCGCCGTCCGGCAGGGTGAACGTTTCCCCGTGCCAGTGGAACGCGGTGAAGCGGGGGGCGTTGCCGAACCACTCGCGGGCCTGCGGCGTATCGGCCAACTCCACTTCGCCCCAGCCGATTTCCTTGAGTGGGTTACGCCCCACCGAACCGCCCAACGCCTTGGCGATCAGTTGTCCGCCCAGGCAGTGTCCGAGCAGGGGGATCCCTGCTTCGCGCGCCGCGCGGATCAGCGCCAGGGTGGCGGGAATCCACGGCAGATCGTCGTTGACGCTCATCGGCCCGCCCATGAAAACCAGCCCGGAATAATCGCGGGCGCTGGCCGGGGCGGCTTCGCCGGCGTCGCTTTTAAAGAGTTGCCAGGGGATCGAATGTTGCTCAAGGAATGTGGCAAAATAACCTGGCCCTTCGCTGGGCGCATGGCGGAAAATCGCAACGGGTTTCATCTTGATGAGGGCCTAGATCGTGAAAAAAAATCATTTTATTTCAACCTCGCTGCTTTGCCTAATCGCCGGGTTGGCCGGCGCCGTCGAGGTCAACGTGGTCGGCCTGTTCAATGACAAGGCGATGGTGAGCATCGACGGCGGCAAACAGCAGATGTTGCGGGTCGGGCAGGCTACGGCGGAGGGCGTCAAGCTCCTCAGTTCCGATTCGCAGCAGGCGGTGCTGGAAATCGACGGCAAGCGCCGCACCCTGAGCATGGGCCAGTCGACTGGCTATGCGGCGTCCGCCCCGTCCGGGAGCGGAGGCGGCGGCAATACCGTGGTGCTGGCCGCCGACGGGCGCGGCCATTTCTTGGCGCGCGGCGGCATCAACGGTTTCCCCACCCGTTTCCTGGTGGATACCGGGGCGAGCTTCGTGTCGATGGATGTCGCCGAAGCACGGCGCATCGGCATCGATTACAAGAGGGGCGAACGTATGGTGATGCATACCGCCAACGGCCAGATTGTGGCCTACAAGGTGCGCCTGGACAGCGTCAAGGTGGGCGACATCAACCTCAATTTCGTCGATGCCACGATCAGCGAAGCCTCGATGGGCGGGGTGACCCTGCTGGGGATGAGCTTTCTCAACCGGGTCGAGATGAACCGCGCCGACGGCAAGCTGACGTTGACCAGAAAGTATTGATGCGGGCAAAAAAACAACAGTGACAGGCCGAAAAATGTCCATGTCATGGCAATATTGATGCTCAAGTTGATCCATATCAAGTTTTATCCCTGTTGATGGGCTAGCCTTAGGCGTCATAAGAAAACCAACGCCAGGGAGTTTCATCATCATGTCGAAGCGCGAGACGTTTTACGACGCTATTTCTCAACGCGGTGTTTCTCGCCGCGATTTCCTCGGTTTTTGCGCCGTCATGGCAACCACCCTGGGCCTGGGGCCGAAGGGGGTCGGATTGGTGGCCCATGCCATGGAAAGCAAGCCGCGTATCCCCGTTCTCTGGTTGCACGGCCTGGAATGCACCTGCTGTTCCGAGAGTTTCCTGCGTTCCGGCCATCCCCTGGCGAGCGACATCATCATGACCATGATTTCGCTGGATTACGACGACACCATCATGGCGGCGGCGGGCGATCAGGCCGAAGCCATCGTCCATGAGATCATCCGCGATTACCGCGGGGAGTACATCCTGGCGGTGGAAGGCAACGTACCGCTGGCCAACGACGGCATGGCGTGTATCGTCGGCGGGCGGCCTTTCCGCGCGCAGTTCGATGAAGCGGCCAAACATGCCAAGGCGATCATCGCCTGGGGGACTTGCGCATCGTCGGGCTGCGTGCAGGCGGCGCGTCCCAACCCCACCAAGGCGACTCCGATCTACAAGCTGGTCGAACACGTGCCGGTCATCAACGTCCCCGGCTGCCCGCCCATCGCCGAAGTGATGACCGGCGTCATCAGTTATATGCTCACCTACGACCGCCTGCCCGAGCTGGATAACCAGCTCCGTCCCAAGATGTTCTATTCGCAGCGCGTCCACGATAAATGCTACCGGCGCGCCCATTTCGACGCCGGTCAGTTCGTCGAGGCCTGGGACGACGACGGCGCGCGCCAGGGCTGGTGCCTGTACAAGATGGGCTGTCGCGGCCCGACCACCTACAACGCCTGCGCGTCGATGGGCTGGAACGAAGGGGTGAGTTTCCCGATCAAGTCCGGGCACGGCTGCATCGGCTGTTCGGAAGAAGGTTTCTGGGATCGCGGGCCATTTTACGAGCGCCTCCCCGACATGCAGCAGTGGGGCATCGAATCGAACGCCGACAAGGTTGCCATGGCGGGCGCTGCGGTGCTGGGCGGCGCGATTGCCGTGCAGGCTGCCGCTACCGTGGTAAAAAACGTCCTGACGCGCAAGGACAAGACGAATAAAGCCGCCGAGAAACCGGGGGACGACGCATGACCCAGATCATCACCCCCAATGGCTTCAAGATCGACGACTCGGGGCGGCGCGTGGCGATCGACCCGATCAGCCGCATCGAGGGGCATTTGCGCATCGAGGTCAACGTCGACGGCAATAACGTGATTCGCAACGCGGTTTCCGCCGGCACCATGTGGCGCGGCCTGGAGCCGATCTTGAAGGGCCGCGACCCGCGCGATGCCTGGGCGTTCGTGCAGCGCATCTGCGGGGTGTGTACCGGCGTCCATGCGCTGGCATCGGTGCGCTCGGTGGAGGATGCCTTGGGCATCCAGATTCCGGCCAACGCCAATACCATCCGCAACATCATGCATCTGGCGCTGTTCGTCCACGATCATCTGGTGCATTTCTATCACCTCCACGCGCTCGACTGGGTGGACGTGGTGTCGGCGCTGTCCGCCTCGCCCAAGGCGACTTCCGAGTTGGCGCAGTCGATTTCGCGCTGGCCCAATTCGTCGCCCGGCTATTTCAGCGATGTGCAGGCACGTGTCAAGAAAATGGTGGGTTCCGGTCAACTCGGGCCGTTCCGCAATGGTTACTGGGGGCATCCGGCCTACAAGCTGCCGCCCGAGGCCAACCTGATGGCAGTGGCGCACTACATCGAGGCACTCAATTTTCAGCGCGAGATCGTCAAGATCCAGGCGGTGTTCGGCGGCAAGAATCCTCATCCGATGTGGCTGGTGGGCGGCGTGCCGTCGGCCATCAACGTGCACGGGGCGGGCGCGGTCGGCGCGGTGAATATCGAACGCCTCAACCTGGTGGCCGATATCGCCGAACGAGCCTTGGAGTTCACCGCCCAGGTATATGTCCCCGATCTGCTCGCCATTGCCTCGTTCTACAAGGACTGGTTCAAGCTGGGCGGCGGGCTGGCCGGCAAGAATCTGCTGTGTTACGGCGAATTCCCGCGCCGCGCCAACGACGACAGCAATGCCAGCCTGAGGCTGCCGCGCGGCGCCATTCTCGACGGCGACTTGTCGAAAATCCACGAGGTGGATTTGAAAGACCCGGCGCAGGTTCAGGAATTCGTCCCGCATTCGTGGTTCAAGTATCCCGACGAAAAAGCCGGCTTGCATCCCTGGGACGGCATCACCGAAATGGACTTCCGCCTCGGGGCGAAGACCCGTGGCGGCAAGAACGGCGAACGCATCGAAGCGCTCGACGAAGCGGACAAATACAGCTACATCAAGGCGCCGCGCTGGAAAGGCCACGCCATGGAAACCGGGCCTTTGGCGCGCTTGGTGATGGCTTACGTGGCGGGCGACAAGCGCATCAAGGAGTTGGTGGACGGCACCCTGAAGAAGCTCGATCAGCCCTTGCCGGCCTTGTTTTCCACCTTGGGACGCACTGCCGCGCGCGGCCTGGAAGGCTTGTGGGCGGCGGAACTCCTCAAGGAGGAAATCGCCAATTTGCAGAACGCCATCAAATCCGGGAATTCCTCCACCGCCAACACCGAAAAGTGGGACCCCAAGAGTTGGCCTGCCGAAGCGCGGGGCGCCGGTTTCTGCGAAGCGCCGCGCGGCGCGCTGGGCCACTGGATCAAGATCAAGGACGGCAAGATCGACAACTACCAGTGCGTGGTGCCTACCACCTGGAACGCCAGTCCGCGCGACCCGGCGGGCAATATCGGGGCCTACGAGGCGTCGCTGCTCGACGTGCCGATGGCCGACCCGCACAAGCCCCTGGAAATCCTCCGGGTGGTGCACAGCTTCGATCCCTGCCTGGCTTGTGCGACCCATGTGATCGGGCCGGACGGCGGTCCGTTGAGCGAAACGCAAATCAGCTAGGGGGACGCCATGTCAGGCTTCGTTCGCTATCACCGCATGCCGGAAACCGGGCTGGTGCCGCCGGTGAAGATTTACGGGCCGGGGGTGCGGCTGTGGCACTGGGCGAATGCGTTTGCCATCCTGGTGCTGGCCATTACCGGGTATTTCATCGGTGTCCCGCCGCCCTCGGCGATCGGCGATACCTCGACCCTTTACGTGATGGGCTGGATCCGTTTCTTCCATCTGGCGTTCGGCTACATTTTTGCCTTGTTGGCCATCTGGCGGCTGTGGCTGGTGTTTGCCGAAAAAGGCATCTCCTATCACCTGTTCCTGCCGGCCATCTGGCGCAAGGTGTGGCTGGACGGCTTTCTGTTGCAGATCCGCTGGAATTTTCTGGCCGCCAAGCCGGTGCGCTACGTCGGACTAAATCCGCTGGGGAACGTGACCATGCTGCTGATGTTCGTGATTCCCGGCGCGCTGATTATTCTCACCGGTTTCGCCATGTACGCCGAAGTGGCCGGCCACGATAGCTGGCAATACCTGCTGTTCGGCTGGGTGACCGGGATGGTCGGCAATACCCTCGATCTGCACCTGATCCATCGCCTGGCGATGTGGGTGATCGTGTGGTTTTCCATGGTGCACATCTACATCGCCCTGCGCGAGGACATCCTGTCGCGCCAGACGGTGGTGAGCACCATGCTGTCCGGCGAACGGCAGTTCCGCGAATGAACGGGACCGTGGTACTCGGCATCGGCAACAGCCTGTGGGCCGACGAAGGCTTCGGGCCAAAGACGGTGGCGCGCCTGCGGGATTTGGGGGCGCTCTCGGATGAAGTGGAAGCGGTCGATGGCGGCACCCAAGGCCTGTATTTGCTGCCCTTGGTGCAAGAGACGCGCCGCCTGCTGGTATTCGACGCCGTCGATTTCGGGCGCGAGCCGGGACAAATTGTGGTGCTGCGCGATGCGGAGATTCCGGCCTTTTTCGGTCAGCGTCCGTTGAGCCTGCACCAGACCGGTTTTACCGACGTGCTGGCGGCGGCGCAGTTGACTGAAAAAATGCCCGAAGCGGTGACGCTGGTGGGCGTGCAAATCGAAGACATCGAAAACTGGGGCGGCGATTTGACGCCGAAAGTGGCGGGTGCCATGGATGAGGCGATACGCCTGGGGTTGGCGGAACTCGCCGCCTGGTCTGAGAAAGGGTAAGAATCATGAACAAAGCCAATACATACGACGATTCCGACTTGAATTTCCTCGGTCAACTGGTGGTCGGCCTGTTCCGCGGTGTCGACAACGTGCGCATGAACAAGGTCGGCCATGCCATTACCGTAATGACCCTGTTCCTGCTCCTCGCCGGGGTGGGCGCCACGCTGCTCACCTTCAAGTCGGTAGGGGAGATTTCCGGGGTGTGGCGCGATTTCGATTCCGGCCTGGCACGGCGCATCGACCTGCTCGGGCATTTCGAGCATCACCTCGGCTACGGAGGCCTGGCGCAGCACTGGCCGGCGGCGCAGGCCGGCGACCCGGCGGCGAAACAGGCGGTAGCCGGGGATCTCGCCAAAGTGCGCGAGGGGATTCCGGCATTCTTGCTGGCCAAGCCCAGCGATCATGAAAAAACCGAGTTGGCGGTGCTGGAGCGAACGCTTTCCGCCTATGAACGCGCCTTGTCCAATCCGGGGGAGAAGGTCGATGTCGGCGTGGCCGTCGCGGCCTTGAACCACATCAAGGCGTCTCTTCAGGAGCAGCGCAAATCCGGCGCCGACGCGGTGGAGAATGCCATCTGGACGCTCTCCGCGACGGTCGGCGGGGTGATGTTCCTGGCCTGCCTGTTTCTCATGGTGTTCGGCCTGTTTTCCTTCTGGTTCATCCGCTTTCGCGTGGCCAAGCCGCTGATCGCGATCAATTCGACCATGAGCGGGCTGTCGTGCGGCGACACCGGGGTGGACGTGCCGTTCACCCGGAAAAGCGACGAGGTCGGCGAGATGGCTCGCGCCGTGCAGGTCTTCAAGGACAACGCCATCGTCAAGCAGCGCATGGAGGTGCAAAAAGAGCAGGTTACCGGCAGCGTGCGCCAGACTACCGACGATCTGGCGCATCTCACCAACAGCGTGCGCCAGGCGATGAACGAGCAATCCCACGCGGCGGCCGGGATGTCGTCGGCCACCGAGCAGTTATCGGTGAGCATCGACCAAGTCGCGCAAAATGCCGGCGATGCGCTGAAGATGACCCGTGAAACCGCCGAGGCCGTGGCGCAGGGCTTCGATGCGGTGCAGCAAACCATGGCGGCGATGAGCGAAACCTCGCAACTGGTGGTCCATGTCGCGGAAAAAATCCAGCAACTGGGTATCCAGAGCGAAAAGATTCAAAAAATCGTCGAAACCATCCAGGGCATTGCGCAGCAGACCGACCTGCTTGCCCTCAACGCCACCATCGAGGCGGCGCGCGCCGGCGAGACGGGGCGCGGATTCGCGGTGGTCGCCGACAGCGTGCGCCAGTTGGCGGAGGAATCGAATGCCTCGGCGCACGACATCAACACGATCCTCTCAACCATACGCGGCAGCGTCGACGAAGTGTCTTCCGACGTGCAGATCGCGTCCGGCAAGGCGCAGGGCAGCGCCGCCCAGTCGCGGGTGGTGGAAGGCGCGTTGCAGAAAATCCGTCAGTGTTCCGAACAGGTGGCCGCGGCGGTGAGCGATATCGCCAATGCCGCCCAGGAGCAAAGTACTGCGGGACGCGAAATCGCCAAGGAGGTGGAAACCGTCGCCAATTTGTCGGAAAGCACCCGCGAACAGGTGGGCAAGGTCGATGCCTTGGCCACCGACCTCAGCAAGAATGTCCAGAAACTGTCCGCGTAGAACCGGCGCGGGCGTTTAAGCCAGGGCGGATAGACCGTTCGCGAGGTTTTCTACCACCACCCGGTTGCGTCCCTGCTTTTTGGCTTCGTAGAGCGCCAGGTCGGCGAATTCGATCAGATTGTCCAGCCCTGCTTCCTTCATCCCCTCCGGCATCGCACATGCCCCGACGCTGGTGGTGAAGGGAATTCGGGTGCCGTTGGGCAGTTCGAGCGGGGTGTCCGCGATGACCTTGCGCAGCCGCTCGGCGAGAACGGCAACCCCTTCCATATCCGTGTCGGGAACCAGCACGCAGAATTCTTCCCCGCCGAAGCGGGCAAAGGTGTCTTGCTGGCGCAGGCAACGCTCGGCCAATACCTTGACGTGTTTCAGCGCGGCATCGCCGGCCAGATGACCGTGGGTATCATTGACCTGCTTGAAATGGTCGAGATCCAGGATGATCAGGCCCAAGGGCTGGGGATGGCGATGCGTCCTGGCCAATTCCTGTTCGGCCAGTTCGATGAAGGTGCGGCGGTTGTAGGCTTCGGTGAGCGAATCGAGGGTGGCGAGGCGGGTGATCTCATCGGAACGGCGGGCCTCGATCAAGAGCAGGAAACCGAAGGAAAAAGCCAGTCGGCTAATATCCCCGACCAGGAGGGTGACGGTCTGGAGCGGGGAGTTTTCGGGGAAAACAGGAATGCTGCCGGGATCGGTGAAGGCGATGACGGAACGTGCGATAAACAGGAAGGCAATCGCGGCGGCACTGATGCCTATGAGAAAGCGCAGGTTGCGCCAGCGGTCGCGGCGCGTTAAAAACAGGGCGGCGGCGGCCAGAAACTGCACGCCGAAGATCAGGCCGCTGGCAAGATTGCGGGCAGCGGCGTTATCCAGATTCGATTCGAAGATGATGACCGTCAGCGCAACCGGCAGGTATATCCACAGCGGCTTGACCGAGAATTCGAAAAATTCGCAAAAGGCATGCAGCAGTAACGAATAGCTCAGGGAAATCAGGGTGCCAGCCAGGACGATGGAAACGGCGCCGGGCGGATTGCCGCGTGCCACGAAAACCAGCCAGCCGATCGATTGAACGGCCAGGCTGGCAATCCACAAGTCGGTGGCGCGGGTGCGCCGGCCACGAAACGCTACGGCGAACAGGGTGCCGATTACCAGATTGTTGAGGATGAACAGAACCAGGATGGTGCGGATATCGAGCGTCATGGGTTGCTGTTCTCGGCAATGGTAAGCGTGCGTCGGGCAGAACGGGACGGCAATTGTGGCAGATTCGCCGAACAAAGCCAACGTAATGGATAGGGAGATTACGCTCCAGAGCGCCCCGCGCCGGAGCGAATGCCATTGCTGCGGGCATCGGGCCGGTAGGGAACAAGCTCCGTGCTGGCTAGCCCTTCAGGGAGTTGTCGCGATCAATAAGGGCGTAGGCGGAATGGTTGTGTATCGATTCGAAATTTTAGTTCCGACTAACCTTGTGTTTGCGGCAAAAGGTTGGCCTGCTCAGAAATTGCGAATCAATTCACTGTGTTGTCGCGCTCGATAAGCGCGTAGGCCGAATGGTTGTGAATCGATTCGAAATTTTCAGCTTCCACGGTGTAGGCGTCGAAACGCGGGTCGCGGTTGAGCGCGGCAGCCACGTCGCGCACCATGTCCTCGACGAATTTGGGGTTGTCGTAGGCGCGTTCGGTGACAAACTTTTCATCAGGACGCTTCAACAGGCCGAACAGTTCACAGGAAGCCTGTTCCTCGACCATCCGCACGATGTCCTCGATCCATACCATGGTGTTGGTGCGTGCCGTGACGGTGACGTGGGAGCGCTGGTTGTGCGCGCCGTAATCGGAGATTTTCTTGGAACACGGGCACAGCGAGGTGACCGGGATTACCACTTTCATGGTGAAGCGGTATTCGCCCTTGGCGATTTCGCCGATGAAGGTGACGTCGTAGTCGAGCAGGCTCTTTACCCCGGAAACCGGGGCGGCTTTGTTAATGAAATAGGGGAAGTTCATTTCAACGTGGCCGGATTCGGCCTCCAGGCGCACCACCATATCGCGCAGCATGGATTCGAAGGATTCCACCGAAATTTCGCGCTCGTAGCTGTTGAGAATCTCGACGAAGCGCGACATGTGGGTGCCCTTGAAATTGTGGGGCAGATACACGTACATGTTGAACCAGGCGACGGTGTGCTGGATGCCCTGGTCCTTGTCGCCGACCTTGACCGGGTGGCGGATGGACTTGATGCCGACCTTGTCGATGGCGATCTGGCGGGTATCCGCGAAATTCTGCACGTCGGCGATCGCTTCCTGCTCACAGACAGGGGCGTTGAGGTCGCAAGGGGTGTCGCAGTTGCTCATGAAAATTCCTTGGTGGTTCGGTCAAGTTTAGACCAAGTTTAACACAATTTAATTCTTGATTAAATTACTCGGGTAGGCGGCGCCGCACCGATGCGGCAATCCCTTCCGCGTTCAGCCCACAATTGGCGAGCAACAGGGCCGGGTCGCCGTGTTCGACAAAGTGATCGGGCAGGCCGAGGTGCAGGATGGGCACGCTGATGCCGAGCTGTGCCAGCACTTCCGCGACGCCGCTGCCGGCACCGCCCATCACGGTATTTTCCTCGACCGTCACCAGCAGGCCGTGGTCGTGCGCCAGTTGGACGATCAGGGCTTCGTCAAGCGGCTTGACGAAGCGCATGTCGGCGACCGTGGCATCGAGTTCATCCCCGGCTTTAAGGGCGGCGGCGAGCAGCGGGCCGAAAGCCAGCAGCGCGACCTTTTTCCCGTGGCGGCGGATTTCTCCCTTGCCCAGCGGCAGCGCCTGCATTTCCGCCTGCGGGGTAACCCCCGGCCCGGTGCCGCGCGGGTAGCGTACTGCGCTGGGGCCACTGTGCTGAAAAGCCGTGTAGAGCATCTGGCGGCACTGGTTCTCGTCGCTGGGCGCCATAATCAGCAGATTCGGCACGCAGCGCAGGAAGGAAATGTCGAAGCTGCCGGCGTGAGTGGGGCCGTCGGCGCCCACCAGTCCGGCGCGGTCGATGGCCAGGACGACCGGCAGGTTTTGCAGGGCGATGTCGTGGATCGCCTGGTCGTAAGCGCGTTGCAGGAACGTGGAGTAGATCGCCACCACCGGCTTGAGGCCTTCGCAAGCCATGCCGGCGGCGAAAGTGAGCGCGTGTTGCTCGGCAATGCCCACGTCGTAATAGCGATCCGCATAATCCTGGGAAAAGCGCACCATCCCTGAGCCTTCGCACATCGCCGGGGTGACGGCGATGAGGCGCTCGTCCTGGGCGGCCATGTCGCATAGCCAGTCGCCGAAAATCTGGGTGTAGGTCAGTTTGCCGCTGGTATTTTCGTCGAGTCCGGCATCCGGGTCGAACTTGGCAACGCCGTGGTAACGGCACGGATCGTCCTCGGCAAGCTTGTAGCCCTTGCCCTTCTGGGTGACGATGTGCAGGAGTTGCGGGCCGTTGAGCTTGCGGATGTTGGACAGGGTGGCGATCAATACGTCGAGATCGTGGCCGTCGATGGGGCCGATGTAGTTGAAGCCGAATTCCTCGAACAGGGTGCCGGGGATTACCATGCCCTTCACGTGCTCCTCGGCGCGCTTGGCGAGTTCCCAGATCGGCGGCGCGACGCTGCCCAGCACCTTCTCGCTGGTGCGCCGCGCGGCAGCGTAAAAGCGTCCCGACATGAGCTTGGCCAGATAGTTGTTGAGCGCCCCGACGTTGGCGGAAATCGACATGTCGTTGTCGTTGAGAACCACTAGCAAGTTGGTGTCCATCGCCCCGGCGTTGTTGAGCGCTTCGAAAGCCATTCCGCCGGTCATTGCGCCGTCACCGATAATCGCCACGCAGCGCCGATCCTGGCCTTCGCGTTGGGCGGCCACGGCCATGCCCAGCGCGGCGCTGATCGAGGTGCTGGAATGGCCGGCACCGAAGGCGTCGTATTCACTCTCGGAGCGTTTGGGGAAGCCGGCAATGCCGCCGAACTGGCGCAGCCCTTCCATGGCTTCGCGGCGTCCGGTGAGGATCTTGTGAGGATAGGTCTGGTGGCCGACATCCCATACCAGCCGGTCGAACGGGGTGTTGAACACGTAATGCAGGGCGATGGTGAGTTCCACCGCGCCGAGATTGGAAGCCAGGTGCCCGCCGGTACGGCTGACGCTGTCGATCAGGTAAGTGCGAACTTCCTCGGCGAGCTGCGCCAACTGCTTGCGTTCCAATGCGCGCAACTGGGTCGGGTCGTCGATGGTATGGAGCAGGCCGGTAGTCATCAATACTGCCGCTTGACCACGAAATCGGCGAGTTGGCGCAGGCGCAAGGCCCGCTCGCCGAAAATTTCCAGGGCGGCGAGGGCGTCGTGGTGGAGTTCGTCGGCAAAGTCGCGGGCGGTGGCGGCACCCAGCAGCGTCACGTAGGTCGGCTTGTTCTGTTCGGCATCCTTGCCGGCGGTCTTGCCCAGGGTGGCGGTCGGCGCTTCGGCGTCGAGGATGTCGTCGACCACCTGGAACGCCAGGCCGATGCATTTGGCGTAATGTTCCAGGGCGGCTTCGCCAGGCTTGTCCAGTTTTTCACCGCACAAGGTGCCGAGCTTGACGGCAGCGCGAATCAGCGCGCCGGTCTTGTGGATGTGCATGAATTCGAGTTCCGGCACCGACAGGGACTTGCCGACGCTGTCCAGATCGATGGCCTGGCCGCCCGCCATGCCGCGCGAGCCGGCGGCGATCGCCAGGTGTTTGAGCATTTCCAGCTGGGTGGCCGGGGCGTCGCACAATTCCTGGTGCGCCAATAACTGGAAGGCCAGGGTTTGCAGGGCGTCGCCCACCAGCAGCGCGGTGGCTTCGTCGAACTCCACGTGGCAGGTAGGTTTGCCGCGCCGCAGGTCGTCGTCGTCCATGCACGGCAGGTCGTCGTGAACCAGTGAATAGGCGTGGATCAATTCGACTGCGGAGGCGGCGATTTCCACGCGCCGAGCCGGCGCGGAAGTCAATTCCGCCGCGGCGAAGGCGAGCAGCGGGCGCACCCGCTTGCCGCCGCCCAGGACGGCGTAGCGCATCGCCTTGTGGAGACGCTGTGGGGCGAGTTCCGGGGCCGGCAGCAGGCCCGCCAGGACGGATTCCATGCGGGTTTGCAGCGCGCCGGACCAAGAGGGGAAATCAGCGCAGGAGGAGAAATCAGTTGTTGTCATCTTCAGTGGGAAATGCGCGTAATGTACCGGCTTCGAGAATTCGCACCTGCTGCTGGGCATCCTGCAAGGCACCCTGGCAGAATTGCAGAAGCTCGGCGCCGCGTTTGTAGGAGGTCAAAAGCTGTTCGAGAGGAAGCTGCCCGGCTTCCATGGTGGCGACAATTTGTTCCAACTCGCCGAGAGCGCTCTCGAAAGTCGGATTTTTGACTGCTTTGCTCATCTGCCGCTCGGGAAATAAACCGATAAAATAACGTACTTACGCGCCTTCGGTCAATGTCCGCAAGGGCTTGCATGGATTGCGCGGGTAGGGGGATTAAGGGAAAATATCAATTTTTCCCTCAACTTACTCGTTTGGCGAAGGTGTCCGACATCATGTCCTTGCTGGCAAATACTTCCGGTGTGCTGAAAACCCTGGATGGTGCGCCGCAGCTTCCGATCTCCTGGTATTTCGACCCTGCGGTTTACGAACTGGAAATGAAGCTCTTTTTCGAAAATGGCCCGTCCTACATCGGCCATGAGTTGCTGACCCCGGAGGTCGGCGATTATTTCGTGCCGGAATGGCTGGACAACGCCAAGGCGCTGGTGCGCGGCGAAAAAGGGGTGGAGCTGATTTCCAACGTGTGCCGCCACCGCCAGGCGATCATGTTGAAAGGGCGGGGGAAAAACGCCAACATCGTGTGTCCGCTGCATCGCTGGACCTATGACCTGCAAGGCAAACTGCTCGGCGCGCCGCATTTTAAAAGCGACCCCTGCCTCAATCTCGGCAAGACCCCCTTGCAAAACTGGAACGGCCTGCTTTTCTCGGGGCGCCGCGACGTGGCCAAGGACCTGGCTGCGCTGGGCGTCACGGACGACCTGGATTTTTCCAACTACAAGCTCGATAGCGTCAAGGTCGACGAATACAACATCAACTGGAAGTGCTTCATCGAGGTCTACCTGGAGGACTACCACGTGGTGCCGTTCCATCCGGGGCTGGGCAACTGCGTGGATTGCGATCAGTTGAAATGGGAATTCGGCAACTGGTACAGCGTCCAGACGGTGGGGGTGAACAGCGAACTGAAAAAGGTCGGCTCGCCCGCGTACGGCAAGTGGCAGGAGCAAATCCTGCGCTACAACCATGGCAAGCTGCCGAAATTCGGCGCAGTGTGGCTTACTTATTTCCCCAACGTGATGGTCGAGTGGTATCCCAACACGCTGGTGGTCAGCACCATCATCCCGCGTGGCATCGACCGTTGCACCAACGTAATGGAGTTTTATTATCCCGAGGATATCGTCCTCTTCGAACGCGACTATATCGAAGCCGAACAGGCCGCCTACCGGGAAACCGCCATCGAGGACGAGGATATCTGCCAGCGTATGCAGGACGGGCGGGCCGCTCTGTGGGCACAGGGAATCAACGAAGTGGGCCCTTACCAGGAACCCACCGAGATTGGCATGGCGCATTTCCATCGCTTCCTGCGTAGCGAAATGGAACCTTTCCTCAACAAGTAACCCGCAAATATGAAATCCGGCTGGATGGTGGTTGCCGGATTTCTGTTCGGCTGCATGGGCGTATTCGTCAAGCTCGGCGCGGAATTCTTTTCCAGCGCCGAGTTGGTGTTTTACCGTTCCCTGTTCGGCCTGATCTTCCTGATGGTCATCGTGTGGACGCGCCGCCTCCCCCTCGCCACGCCGGTATGGCGGATGCACCTGTGGCGCGGCTTGTCCGGTTTCGTCGCGCTGATGCTGTTTTTTTACGCAATCGGCGCGTTGCCCCTGGCGACGGCGGTTACGCTCAACTATACCTCCCCGTTGTTCCTGGCGTTCCTGTCGGTGCTGGTGTTGCGCGAGCGCTTTCATGTGCCGCTGGGCCTGGCCACCTTGCTGGGGTTTCTGGGCGTGGTTCTGCTGCTACAGCCGACTTTCCACGACAATCAATGGTTCGCCGGGCTGATGGGATTGACCTCGGGATTCTTTGCCGGCATCGCCTACCTCAACGTCAAGCAACTGGGGAAAATCGGCGAGCCGTCCTACCGCGTGGTGTTTTATTTTACCCTGCTCTCCACGGTGGGCGGCGGGCTGTGGATGGCGCTCCATACCTTTCACCCGATCACATCGCACAATATCTGGTTGCTGCTGGGGATGGGGACTACCGCCACGCTGGCGCAACTCGCCATGACCCAGGCCTATCAGGTGGGAAAAACCCTGGTGGTCGGCAGCTTGGCGTATAGCGCGGTGGTCTTCGCCAGCCTGTGGGGCATCCTGCTGTGGGGCGAAGTGCTGTCGGAGACCAGTTGGCTGGGCGTCGCGCTGATCATTTTTTCCGGTATCATCGCTTCCCATGCGGGCGCGCGGGTTGCCGCAAGCCCTGAATAAGGGAAGGGCAGTGTTTAGTTTTGAGTGTTTAGTGTTGAGTTGTCGAATGCGCTTTGCGCATATCTATTTCCAACACGCTGCGCCGCAGCGACCTCAACTAAACACTAAACACTCAACATTAAACACTGCTTTTTAGGAGTCGCCATGATTACCATTGAAAACCGGGAACATCTCGTCAACGCCGCCGTTTTCGGCGAATTTACCCTTGCCGACGTACATGATTTCGAAATGGCGGTGAATCATCACATCCGCTTCGAAGGACGGGTAAACATCCTCCTCGACCTGCGCGACATGGCCGATTTTTCGGTCGATGTGGCGTGGGAAGACTTCAAGTTCGCCCATCACCACCAGTATGATTTCTGGAAAATCGCGGTGGTCACCGATAATCGCTGGGTTGCCTGGACGGCTTGGCTGTCGAGCGCCTTCGTCGATGCCGGGATCCAGGTTTTCGAGGGTTACGAGCAGGCGGAAGCGTGGGTAATTGCCGCTTAGATTGAAAATGTCGCCCCCCCAAAAAAAAAGAGCCGGCAAAGTTGCCGGCTCTTTTTTTAACAGATGGAACAGCGCTTAGGGCAAAACGCTGTCGATCACTACATTGGCGCCCTGTTGGCCGACCTTTACCGCAGCGGATTTTCCTTGCAGGTCGCCGCTTTGCGCGGTGGCCTGGCCGGACTTGGAAATTCGCGCGGTGACGACGACTTCGCTCTGGGTCGACAGCTTGTCGCCGGAGGACATGGCCGAGGTGTCGTCGAGGGTGTAGTGGTACGGTAGCTTGGCGGCCTCGGTCTTGTCGATGGCGAGCGGCATTTTCGAGCCGGGCTTCTGGGCGAAAATAAACACGACGTCGTTCGGCTGGAACTGGCCGGCCAACTTTTTCCCGACCGTTACCGTGCCGCTGATCGCCGCGGAGCCGCCGCCGGCGGCAGGCTGCTTGCCTTTATCCGCGCTAGGCGCTTTGCCGAGCGCCGCTTTCTCGACATCCAGCAATGCGGCCTTGATGTCCCTGGCGTAGTCGCTGTCGGCGGGGATCAGCTTGAGCAGGCTCTTCCAGTATTCCGCGGCCTTGGCGTAATCCTCTTTCTGGAAGGCGGCGATCCCCGCCAGTTCCAGGGCTTTTTCGTCCTTGGGGTTGATTTTCAGGGCGGCTTCGATGAGCTCCCAGGGTTTGCCTTCGAAGGCCCGGCCCTGAGCCAGCGCCAGCACCTCGGCATAATCCGCCAGGATTCGCGCGTCGCCGGGCAACAGCGTGGCGGCCTTGGCATAGGCTTGGGAGGATTCGCGCCAGCGTCCCAGCGCGCCGTAGGAACGGCCCAGCATGGTCCAGCCGGTGGCATCGTCGGGTTTGCTCTTGAGCTTGGCTTCCAGCGTGGCGAGCATTGCCGTGGCGTCATGCTCGGCTTGCGTCGCTTCGGATGCGACGGACGAAGGATTCAGGGCGGCGGGGTTGCCGAGTGCCAGGTAAAATCCACCCGCCGCCGCGGGGAAGGCGAGCGCCACCAGCAGGCCCACCCACTTGCCGCCTAGCACGGCTTGGCTCTGGCTTTCGGCGACCGGCACGTCCTCGCTGAAGTTTTTCTCGATTTCCAGTTTGGCGCCCTGGTACTGTTCCTGATTCAATTCGCTGTTTTTCAGGTCGTTTTCCAGATCCTGCAACTGGTCGCGGTAAATGGCGATGTTCACCGCCATGCGATCGACGTCGCCGGAGTTCGGGCTGCGCCGCAACAGCGGCGGCAAGACGAAAGCCAGGGCCACCCCGCAGGCCAGGAAAGCCAGCAGGCCGAACAGCGCAACATTTCCCATTCCACTCATGATTTTTCCCCGTCCTTAGCAATGCCGAGCAGCCCTTCGACGCGCTTGCGCTCTGCCTCGGAGAGGTTTTGCTCCGCGACTTTGTCGCCGCGCCGCTTGAGATGGCGATAAAAGCCCCATACCGCACCGAACAGCAGGACGAAGGGGCCGAACCACAACAGCCAGGTTACCGGCTTGACCGGCGGCTTGTAGAGTACGAAATCGCCGTAGCGCTGGGTCAGATAGTCGATCACCTGGGCGTCGCTTTTGCCGCTACGCATCAACTCGCGAATCTCGCGGCGCAGGTCTTGCGCTAGGTCGGCGCGCGAGCCGGCCAGCGATTCGTTCTGGCACACCAGGCAGCGTAAATCCTCGGAAAGCTTGATCATGCGTTGCTCCAGCACCGGGTCTTCGGCCAGCGGCTTGGCTTCTTCGGCCCAGGCGGCGGCGGAAAAACACAGCAGAATGGCAACCAGCAGCGTCCTCATTTTTGCAACTCCTTGATCATCGGCAGCAGGGTTGTTTCCAGCGTTTCCTCGGTTACCGGGCCGGTGTGCTTGTGGCGTATCACGCCGCCCTTGTCGATCAGATAGGTTTCCGGCACGCCGTACACACCGTAGTCGATGCCGGTTCGTCCGTCCGGGTCGACCATTACCGCGGCATAGGGATTGCCCAGCCGTTGCAGCCAAGTCAGAGCCGGTGCGTCCTGGTCCTTGTAGTCCATGCCGTAGACCGGAACGATGTTGCGCTTGGCCAAGTCCAGCAGCACTTCGTGTTCCTGACGGCAGGAGGCGCACCATGACGCCCATACGTTGAGTAGCCATACCTTGCCGCGCAGGTCGGCGGGACCGATTTGCTGGGTCGGTTTCTGGAGTAGCGCCAAGTGGAAATCGGGGGCGGGCTTGCCGATCAGCGGCGAGGGCACCTCGCGCGGATTGAGCTTGAGGCCGATGGCGAAGAAGATCACCAGGACGATGAATATTCCAAAGGGAATCAGGCGCTTCATGCTTTCTCTCCTTTCTTGGCGGCGAGCGCCACGCGATAGCGCCGGTCGGTGATCGCCAGCAGGCCGCCCAACGCCATCAGCAGCGAACCAAGCCAGATCCACATGACGAAGGGTTTGTGGAACACCCGCACGCTCCAGGCGCCGTCTTCCAGCGCTTCGCCGAGGGCGGCATACACGTCGCGGGTGAAACCGTAGTCGATGGCAGCTTCGGTCATAGGCATACCCGACGCTTCGTATTTACGTTTTTCCGGGCTGAGGGTTGCCACCGGCTTGCCGTCGCGGGTCACCTCCAGGATGCCGCGCGACGCCCGGTAATTAGGACCGTCGTTGTAGGACACGCCCTTGAACTGGAAAGTGTAGCCTTGCAGCGCCACGGTGTCGCCAGGGCTCATGCGCACGTTGCGCTCAGCATCGTAGGAGGAAACCAGGGTGATGCCGACGATCACCATCGCCAGCCCGACATGCGCGGCATTCATGCCGAAGAAATTTCCCGACCAGCCCGCGCCGCTTTGCATCCGTGCGCGCACCGCGACGAAGGATGTGGCGGCGATCCACACCGCCAGCAACAAGCCCAGCGCCACCATCGGCTTCCAGCTCCCCATCGCCAGCGGCAGCAGCAAGGCGGACGCGACGCTCACCGCGAACGCCCATTTCAGGCGGGCCGCCAGTTCCGGGACGCGCGCGTCTTTCCAGCGCGCCAGCGGACCGATGCCGATCAGGAAAAACAAGGGGGCCATCAGCGGGATGAACACGCTGTTGAAATACGGCGGCCCCACGGAAATTTTGCCCAGCCCCAGAGCATCCATGAAGAGCGGATAGAGCGTGCCGAGCAGCACCGAACCGGTGGCGCACAGCAGCAGGACGTTGTTCACCAACAACATGGATTCGCGCGAGATCAGCGCGAAACGTCCGCCCAAGCCCACCTGCCCGGCGCGGAAGGCGAACAGCAGCAGCGAGCCGCCGATCACCACCGCCAGGAAGGCCAGGATGAACATGCCGCGCGCCGGGTCGGTGGCGAAAGCGTGTACCGATGACAATACCCCGGAGCGCACCAGGAACGTCCCGACCAAGCTCAGGGAGAACGCCCCGATGGCGAGGAATACCGTCCACACCTTGAAGCTGCCGCGCTTTTCCGTGACCGCCAGCGAATGGATCAGCGCCGTGCCGACCAGCCATGGCATCAGCGAGGCGTTTTCGGTGGGATCCCAGAACCACCAGCCGCCCCAGCCCAGCTCGTAATAGGCCCACCAGCTGCCCATCATGATGCCCAGGGTGAGGAATACCCACGCGGCGGTGGTCCAGGGGCGCGACCAGCGCGCCCAACTGGCGTCCAGCTTGCCGGACAGCAAGGCGGTGATGGCGAAGGCAAAGGCCACCGAGAAGCCCACGTAGCCCATGTACAGCATGGGTGGGTGCAATACCATGCCCGGGTCTTGCAGGAGCGGGTTGAGATCGCTGCCGTCGGCAGCAGCCGGCAACAGGCGCAGGAAGGGATTGGAAGTGGTCAGCAGGAACAGGATGAAACCGCTGCTAATCAGCCCCATCACGCCGATCACCCGCGCCGCCATGTCGTCGGGCAGATGCTTACTGAACAGCGTCACGCCTACCGTCCAGAGGGTCAGGATCAGTGTCCAGAGGAGCAGCGAACCTTCGTGCGAGCCCCAGGTGGCGGTGAAGCGGTAAATCGCCGGGAGCCGCGAGTAGGAATGCTGGGCGACGTTCAACACCGAAAAATCATTGGACAGGAAGGAGTAGGCGAGACAGCCGAACGCCGTCGCGACGAACAGGAACTGGGCGCGCGCCGCCGGCTTGGCGACCGCCATCCAGCGTCCGTTGTTGCGCGCCGCGCCCACCAGCGGCAGGACGGCTTGGGTCATCGCCAGCAGCAGCGCGAGGATCAGGGAAAAATGTCCGAGTTCTGGAATCACAATAATCGCTCCAAAAAATGGTAATGGGGGATGAGTGATGGGGAATGGGTAGGGAATTTTTCCCATTACCCATTCCTCATCACCGTTTCAGAGTTTTTTCCGCCTTGGCGGCCTGTTCCAGCGCGCTGGCGGCTTCCGGCGGCATGTAGTTCTCGTCGTGCTTGGCGAGCACCTGCTCGGCGGTGAAAATGCCGTCCTGGCCGAGACGCCCTTCCGCCACCACGCCTTTACCTTCCTTGAACAGGTCGGGAAGGATGCCCTTGTATTGCACCGTGATGGCCTGCGCGGTATCGGTGACCTTGAAGCGCGCCGTCACGCCGTCCGGCTCGCGTTTGACGCTGCCGGCTTCGACCAGCCCGCCGATGCGAAAAGCTCGCCCGTGCGGGGCTTCGCCCTTGCTGATCTGGGTCGGCGTATAGAAAAACACCAGGTTGCTGTTGAAGGCGTTGAGTACCAGCGCGGCGACCGCGCCCAGTCCAATTACGCCGGCTGCAACCCATGCCAGTTTTTTATGCCGCGTCTTCATCCTCGTCCCTTACCTTGCCGAATTCCACTGCGCGGCGCGCTTGCGCCAACGCCTGCTTGCGATGCAAGCCGAGCATCCATACCTCGCCGGCGACCAGCGCCGCCGTCACGCCGAACGAGCCCCACACGTACAGCGCGTAGCCGCCCATGTGCAGAAAATCCGTGAGACTGTTCCAGTTCATGCTTTCTTCTCCAGCATCAGCGCGACCCATTGGCTGTTGCGCTCGCGTTCCAGGATGATGCAGCGCACCCGCGAGAGCGCCGCCGCAATCGCGTACATCCACGCCGCCAGCGCCATCACCAGCATTCCCACCAGCATCATGGTGGCCATGCTGGGCGCCTTGCTCATGCTCACCGATGCGCCCTGGTGCAGGGTGTTCCACCATTTCACCGAGAAATAGATGATCGGTACGTTGATGACGCCGACCAGGGCGATCAGCGCACCGGCGCGGTCGGCGCGGCGCGGATCGTCGATCGCGGCTTGCAGGGCCATGAATCCAAGATAGAGGAAAAATAGGATGAGTTCGGAAGTGAGCCGTGCATCCCATACCCACCATGCGCCCCACATCGGCTTGCCCCACAGCGCGCCGGTCCACAGCGAGACGAAGGTGAGCATCGCGCCGGTCGGGGCCAGGGCGCTCGCCATCATGAACGACAGGCGGGTGTTGAAGGCCAGCCCCAGCGCGGCCCAGCACGCCATCACCACGTAGATGAACATCGACATCCACGCCGCCGGGACATGGATGAAAATGATGCGGTATGCCTCGCCCTGCTGGAAATCGGTGGGCGCCAGGAAGAACGAGATGTACAGGCCGACCCCGCACAACAACGCGGCGGCCACGTAAAACCACGGAACCAGCTTGCCGGCGAGGTCGTAGAACGTCGCCGGAGAAGAATATTTGTACCAGTTGAAAGAGGTCATTTTTTGCAGGCGAGAGCCGAGAGCGGCGGGTGGGGAGCACAACCGGCTCGCCACTCGTCACCCTCCACTCGCCACTCTCCTATCTCACTCAATTGAAATCCGTAGCGCCGCCGCCACCGCCCACGGCGCCAGCATGAACGACATGATCAATATCCCGCCCAGCAGCGACAAATGCGCTTCCGAACCCAGGCCGGAGATTGCTCCGTCCACCGCGCCCGCGCCGAAAATCAGCACCGGAATGTAAAGCGGCAGCACCAGCAGCGAAACCAGCACCCCGCCGCCGCGCAGCCCCAGGGTGAGTGCCGCGCCGATTGCGCCGATCATCGACAATACCGGCGTTCCCAGCAGCAGCGACAGCATCAGCACGCCCAGCGCTTCGCCGGGCAGGTCGAACTGGATGCCCAACACCGGCGCCATCAGGATCAGCGGTACCCCGCTCACCAGCCAATGCGCGAGAATCTTGCCGGTGATCCACAACACCGGTTGCGCGGGCGTCAACATCAGTTGTTCGAGAGTGCCGTCGGCATGGTCGGCGGCAAACAGCCTTCCCAGCGCCAGCATGGCGGCCAGCAGCGCGGCTACCCACACCACTCCGCCGCCCATCAGGCGCAACAGCTTGGGGTCCGGCCCCACGCCGAGCGGAAACAGGCTGGCGACGATCACGAAAAAGAACAGGATGGTCAGCACGTCGCCGCGCCGCCGCATCGCCAGCAACAGGTCGCGGCGGATCAAGGTCAGCACGATGTTCATGCCGACAGCCTCAGCACGCCGGGGGTGATCCCCGCTACTTCGAGGGGCTGATGGGTGGTCAGCATCGCCATCCCGCCCTCGGCGAGATGCTCGCCCAGCAGGGTTTGCACCAATTGGGCCGCCGCCACGTCGAGCGCCGTGAGCGGCTCGTCGAGTATCCACAGCTTGGCCCGCGACAGGGGAATTCGGGCCAGCGCCACGCGGCGCCGCTGGCCCTGGGACAGCACCTTGGCCGGCAAATCGCGGCAGTGCCCCACGCCCAATCGCGCCAGGGCGAGTTCCGCCGCCTCGCGGCTGACCGGATCGCCCGCCAGGCGGCAGGAAAACTCCAGGTTTTCCCACGCGCTCAGGTCTTCCTTGATCGCCGGGGCGTGGCCGAAATAAGCCATCTCCGCGTGAAACGCCTCGCGTTCCTCGCTGGTCGGCTCGCCGCGCCAGCGGATTTCCCCGTGGGCCGGAGCCATCAGGCCGCACACCATGCGCAGCAGGCTGGTCTTGCCGCTGCCGTTGGTGCCTTGCACCAGCAGCAGTTGCCCGGCATCGAGCACAAAGTTGAGGCGGCTGAACAAAGTGCGGTCGCCTCGAACGCAGGCTAGGTCTTTACCTTCCAGCATATATGCGAAAAATCAAAAAGGAGTGATTCTAGAGCAAGATTTTCGAAATGGGTAAAACATCGTCGAGTTAGGTGGATAGAGGCAAATTCGAATCATTTGGCGGAATCCTGGGTTAACTTGCGTGGAAGGCGATGTCGTTGCGACGAGAACTACTAATGACAGTGGGAGATGCAGATTGTTCCCATAAAAAAAACAGGGCCGGACGAACCGGCCCTGCTGCGACTCTCGATAATTTTCCAATCGGAGGAATTTACTCAGAAATTATGGAGATACGACAAACCGACGGTATGTACCGTATAGTTGAACGGTTGTTCGCCAGAAGGCAGGACGCCTGCCAAGCCGCCATACTGCATGGCGTCATAGGAGTAATCCTTGGATTTCATGTGCAGGTAGGCGTAACCCACCCGCACCGACGAAGCCTTGTCGATCGCATATTTGCCATTCAGACGCAACTCAACCGTATCGGTGGTAACCGAGGGAAGGTCGGTAGCGGGAATGAAGAACGCGGCGACCGTCCCGGCAGGCGCACCGGCAACCGCGTAGGGGTTGTTGGCATAGTTGCCGCCGGTGTAGTTGCTGTCGGAACGCGCGCGGGTAAATACCACGTCGCCCACAATGTCGAGCCTGCCGCCCATCAGGTTCTTCTGCTTGACGGAAAAGCCCAGGGTATCGACCTTGTCTTTGGCGTTGGAACTCCAGTCCAGGCACTGCATCCCGCCGTTGGCTGCATCGTACTTGTTGCTGGCGTTGCGGCTCGCGACGCTGGTGTAGCAGCCGCCGCCGGCGATTGCGGTAAAGCCGTTCACGTTGGTTGCGGCGCTGTTGGCGGTATAGGTATTGCCGGCGCTGAGAGAACGTTGATCCTCATAGCTGTAGAACATGCTGAAGCTGAGATTTTCGGTCGCCGCATAGGTGCCGTCGAGGTTGAACGCCCAGCTCTTGGCTTCCTTCAAGCCGTAAACCGAGTTGGCGTAATCGTCCAGGTTGAAATCCAATCCACCCTGCACCGACAACTGCTCGTTGGCCTGCCAATTGACTGAGGTACGGACCTTGTCGCGATTGCGGTCCGCCATGTTGTACCTTCTCATGCCCGGCAATTCGCTGATGCGGTTGCCGTTGGCGTACAGGGCGTTACCCAGCGCATTGTTGTTGGCAAAGAAGTACGCCAATGCGCTGCCGGCGGGCGCCGCCGGGGCGAGGCCGGACAACGGGCCGTAGCCGGTCAGGCCGGCCGCCATCATGGTGTTATAAGCGGTTGATCCCGCCGGGGCGCCGGTAGGCGTCTGGTTGGCCATGGGAACCAGGGCGAGGAAGGCGTTCTCGTTATAGTTGTCCACCTTGCGCTGCGAATAGGCGTAGCCGATCTTGCCGCTGACGTCTTCGACGACGTGGGCGCGCCATTCGGCGCGCAAAGTGTTTTCCTTGGTGGTGTTCGCGTCGGCGCAGTCGATCCAGGAACCGTTGCAGTAGCGGTCGATCTTCTGGAAGTCATAGCCGACCTTGATCGCTTGCCCCTTCATCACCTGATAATCGCCGTCCAGGTTGAACTGGTTGATTTTCTTGCTGTACGGGCGGTTGGCGTTGATGTTGGCGCCGCTACCCAAACCACCGGTAGGCGTCCAGCCGAGCGGGGCGCTGCTGAAGACCGAGGTGCCGCTCTTCGATTCGCCCGCCTCGTAGTACGCATAGTTGTTGACCGAAGTGCGGTTGTCGCGGTCGTCGAACTTGTAGTTGGCGGTAATGTTCAAGTCCTTGATGGGCTTGGTGGTGAGCTTCATGTTGAAGGCCTTGGTGATGACCAGGCCGTTCAGCGAGTTGGCCGGCACACCCGATCCCAGTTCCGAGCCGCTGGTGATGAACGAGTCGTTCTGCGTATTGCGCGAATACGCCCCGTTCATCACCAGTTTGGTGGTTTTTGAGAAATTGTAGCCGCCGGTCAGGCTCAACTGGTGAAACTCATTGCTCGGCGCGCTACTCATGGTGTTGGTGGTAAACCCGCTAGTCGCCCAGTTCTGCCACGCCATGGAGCTGACGTTGTTCTTGAAAACCGAACCGTAATACGCGGCCTGCAGGAACTTGTTCTCGCCGGTGTAATTCATGCTCATGTTGTACTGATCGTGGGATTGGTCGATCAGGTCGGGAATGACCATGGAGATGTCGCCGCCGGTATTCCGGGAGACGGTCCCCATCGGCTTGTAACCATCCTTGTTTTCATGGCTGAAGCTGGCCTTGAAGTTCCATTGGGAATCGATGAGGTAGTCGATTCCACCGTCGTACTTGGCACGCTTGGTATAGAGATTGAAGTTCTGGAAAGACGGCAAATCGGCTTTCTGGATTGCCGCCATGGACGCCGATTGCGCTGCGGTGGGCGTCACGATCTTGCCGGACACTAAGGCATTCGCACTGGTTACTTCCGGCGACAACCCGCGCGCATTGGCCGCTGTTGGACTATTTTGCAGTACTGTCGGTACTAGCCAAGTGGAGGGCAGGGTGAGTTTATTGGTGCCCAGCCCCTGGTAAGGGGACATATAGCTGTCGGAACGGTTTCTCAACAACTCGTCATAGCCGAAGTTGATGCGGAATTTGCCTTGTTGTCCGCCCTCGACGGTTACGTTACGGGTTTCCAGCCCCAGATCGGTGGCCGTAGCACGCCAGTGCATGGCGTCTTCGCTATCGATAGCGCCGCCGCCGTGCATCTCGATGTTGCCGATGGCGTAAGCGCCTTTTTTCTCAAGGCCGTTGTATTCGCCGGCCTTGTAGGAACCGCTGCCGACGTTGCCGACCCCGATTTCCACGGTATTCACCGGCTCGATTAATTCCTTTACATGCGGGTCGGCAAGGTCAGGCCCCGCCGCCGCATAGGCAAACTGCGCCACGGTCATCGCGATGATCGCACCGTGAACCGCCACCACCGACGCCCGGACTTTCATACTGCTCTGATGCTTGTTCATGTCGTGCTCCCAGATTCGTTTAGGTTAGCGTTGGTATTTGGCACCGGCCGGATGGTTGGAACCATGAACCAGCATGTGACAATTCAAGCAGGCACGGGCCGTGGTTTGAGCACGCGCACCGGCGCTAGCCAGCGGCAGCGCTCCATTGATCGTGGTCACGTTGCCGCTTTGCAGGTTGGCGCCACTGTTGATCTGATTGCCGTGATCGCCGCTATGGCATTCCTGACACAGCCACGGCACGCGCGCCTTCAACAACGGTGCGGTGACCGAACCGTGCGGGGTGTGGCAGTTGTTGCAGTCGTCGGTGACCGGACCATGCTCCCACAGGAAGGGGCCGCGTTTTTCGGCGTGGCAGGTGTAGCAGGTTTCGTTGAGGGTGTTCTTGACCAGCATTTTCGGCCCGGTGGAGCCGTGCGGATTATGGCAATCCGAACACGACATCTTGCCCGCGTTGAGCGGATGGGTGGAAATGCGATGGGTCTGAGCACGCTCGGTTTTGTGGCAGGTGAAACACACTTCGGTCTGAGTGCGCTTGTTCAGCACCGGATCAGCCTTGGCATGAGTGGTGTGGCAAGAGGCGCAGGCGACGTCGCGGCTTTCATGCTGGCTGCCTTCCCAGTGATTGCGCTTGCCGCCCGAGTTGGCGTGGCAGGCCATGCAAGAACTGTTTTGCTCCTTGGCATCGGATGGATGGAACGCGCCGGTTTTCGTGCCAAACACAATATCCGGCGGCTGGCGGCCTTTAGCCTTGGGGTCGCCGTGCAGATGCTTCTCGCTCTTGCCATGGCAGGATTGGCAGGTGGGCGCGTGGGAATCCGCCCTCACGCCGTGGCGCGTCTGGTAAATCGCCAGAATCGGCTTGGTTTCGCTTTCGTCGTGGCAGCGCGTACATACCGCGTCTTCCTTCAGGGCCGTTGCTGCCTGGCCTGCTTGTTTGCCCTGTGGTTGGGGCGCCTCGGCAGCCACTGCGGATTGGAATCCGCCCAGACAACCGATCAATGCGCCGACCGCCATCGCTTGTTTAAGAAAATTCATTTTACGACTCCCTCGTTATTGTTGCTCGCGGCTCCAGCCAATCAGGCCCGAGCCACCGACTCACTGGGCCAGGATCCATTCCACCAGGTTCTTGACCTGATCCATGTCCTTGTACTTGGCGACCTTGTGTTCTTCCTCATGCCCATCGCTGAGTTTGACCTTTAGGCCCGAGGTGATGTGCTTGACCAATTCGTCGGCGGCATTCGCCTTGTCCTTGTACTTGTAGGCAACTGCCTGGTAAGACGGGCCTTCCTTTTTCTTGCTGACGTGGTGGCATCTCAGGCAACTGTTTTTGCGTGCCAGGAGTTTGGCCGCGCCTGCATCGACGGCAAATGCCGAGGAGGAAAACGAGAATGCCAGTGCCCCGGCCAAAAGACCGAGTAGTATCGGGTTGCGCGCTTGATTAGCCATTTGCATCTCCTATACGAATAATTGTTTTCTCTGTACGCCATTTGCTTCGGCATCGCTGGCTTGTTCCGCAAGGTTCGTGCCATTGCTCCGCTAACCTCCTGGACTTCTCCGTTGGCAGGTGACTTGTTCTGATTTTTTCAATAAATAACAGAGGGGGCGCGTTTTTGTGGAGAGCGATCGGGGCTATTCAAAAAATGTACGGAGCCGTAAATTGATTTGTTGGGGTACGATGCGTTACATTTCGGTAACGTAAAATTACAAAACCTAACCCGGTATTACGTTTGTGCTCTGATATGACTGATGTTTTTTTGGACTCGACAGGCTACCGGGCGGGAAGGCATGGGAATTGCACAATGCTTAAACATGAAATGTCCCAGTCTCGGAAAGAGGCGTGGCTGACGACTATTTTTTCCGGGTTTTTCGTCATTGCCCTACCGTCTGTGGGGAATCATTGAAGCAAATGAAACGAGATAACCGTGCATCTATTTACTGGATCTCGTGATGTCACCATGCGGTAACGGCAGATTGTCCGGAAATCTCAAGGCGTTACCGTTTGGTTACGCGGCGGCGGGATGTTTGGCTTTTTCGCGATTCATCGTCGGGTTGGCGCTATGTTTGACGTCCGGGTGGGGGTTCGCCGAGGGCACCCCATCGCCGCTACGCATCGGCCTGACGCCGGCGATTGTCCACGACCAGGATAATTTCCTGGCGGACTGGCGCGACTATCTGCAGAGCAAGCTGGGGCGTCCGGTGGAGTTCGTTTCGCGAAAAAACTATCGGGAAATGATGGACTTGCTGAAGCGGAAAAAACTCGATTTTGCCTGGCTGTCGACTTACCCCTACGTTTACCTGGAGCACTTTCATTACGTTCGTCCAGTCGCCACGCCTTTATACCAGGGACGGCCTTATTACCGCGCTTACCTGATCGTCCCCGCTTCCAACCGTCAAACCGGCTCGTTGCGGCAACTGAAGAACAAGGTCTTTGCCTATACCGATCCCTTTTCGAATACCGGCTATCTTTTTCCCCGCTATCGCCTGCAAATGGTCGGCGAAAGCCCGGATGCCTTTTTTCGCAAGACCTTTTTCACTTGGTCGCATCGTGACATCGTCAATGCGGTGGCGCTCGGCCTGGCCGATGGCGGCGCACTCGACAATTTCGTGTGGGATGCCTTGGCGAAAAGCCATCCCGATCTGGCCCGGCAAACCCGTATCGTCGAAAAATCCCCGGAATACGGCTTTCCGCCGATCATCGCGCAAAGCTCAATCAGCCAGGAGGATTTCGCCGCGCTCCAGCGTGTCCTGCTGGATATGGCCAACGACAAGGAAGGCGGCGCGCTGCTCAAGCGCCTCGCTCTCGACGGTTTCATCGTGCCCGACCCCAAGCTGTACGGCGGTGTCCTGCAGATGATGAAGGCGGTTGGAGATCTATGAACTTCTTCCTTAACCTCAGCTTCCGCTACAAGGTGCCGCTGTGGGGCAGCGTGTTGATCGTCGTCACCGCGCTTGCCGTGTCGGCCTCGTTGATGATGGAATCCTACGACGAGCTCAAGGAGGATTTGCTGATCGACTCGAAAATCCTCGGGCGTTCGCTGGCTACCAACCTGTTTCCCGCCTTGCTGCACGACGATATCTGGCATGCCTTCGAAATCGTCAGTGCGCCGATACTCGACGTTCATTCGACCCAGATCCCCGCCGAGTCGATCCTGGTCGTCGATAATGCCCGCCGCGTGATCGTTTCGGCCCACCCCAAGAAAGCGCCGATGCTCGCCGACCTGCGCGATCTGGGTTCGGATTACGCGGCGCTTGCCGAACGTATTGCGGCGGGCGGAGAAAATGCCGATTCGGTCGTCGAGTTGCCCGGCTCCCGATATTATTATTTTCTTACCCCGATTTCCGACGGAAGCACCCAACTTGGCACGCTGATTATCGTTTACCCCCAAAACGTCTTCATGCCGCGCTTCCTGACCATCGCCGGGCACGGCCTGAGCGTCGGAGCCGTGGTGCTCGCCATCCTGCTCCCCTTCAACTGGTATTGGGGGTGGCGGATGACCTTGCCGTTGGCGGAATTGACCAGCCGGATGGGGGAGATCGGGCGGCAATGGCCGGCCCGCCTCGATCCCGGTCTATACGCCCACCGCGACGAGCTTGGCCGGTTGTTCGAGGCGTACAACCAGATGCTCGTCGAACTCAAGGCCAAGCAGGCGCTCGAAGCCCAGGTGGTGCAATCCGAACGGCTGGCGGCGCTGGGCCAGTTGGCCGCCGGCATCGCCCACGAAATCAACAACCCGCTTTCCGGAATGCTCACCGCCATCGACACCCTCAAGCATCATAGCGACGCCGATCCGCGCACCCTCAAGACCATGGACCTGATCGAGCGCGGCCTCAGCCACATCAAGGACACCGTGGGTGCGCTGCTGGTCGAGGCGCGAGTGAAAAGCCGCAACTTCGCCCCGCAGGATATCGAAGACATCCTCACCCTGATTTCGCCGCAGGCCCGCCACAAGGCGCTGCACCTGACCTGGCACAACCAGCTTGGCGAGGAGATCCCGGTACCCGCCACGCTGTTGCGCCAGATCATCATCAACTTGCTGCTCAACGCCGTGCAGGCTGCCGCGCAACAGGGCGAAGTGGCTTTCGATATCCACCTCAGCGATGGGTACCTGCATTTCGCGGTGAGCAACGACGGGAAAATGCTCACCGAAGAGCAGATCGCCCATCTTTTCGAACCTTTCTCGCCCTTGAGCGAAGAGGGGCACGGTCTCGGTCTGTGGGTCACTTATCAGATCGTCCATCAACTCGGCGGCGTGGTTGCCGTAGCGCGGGAATCCGCCGAGCGGATGCGTTTCACCGTCGATATTCCCTTGGGAGGTTCCCTTTGAACGATAGCCCTTTCCGCATCTGCCTGATCGAAGACGACGAAATCATGGGCGAGGCTCTGTCCGACCGCTTTCTCCTTGAGGATTTCGAGTGCGACTGGGTCAAGAGTGGGCAAGCCGCGCTCGCTGCCCTCGCCGCCAAGGACTACGACGTGGCGATTTGCGACATTCAATTGCCGGACATCAACGGCGAGGATCTCTACGTCCAACTCAAAAACTCCGCCAAGACGCTCCCGCCGTTCGTCTTCACCACCGGCTACGGCACCGTTGACCGGGCGGTGCGGCTGCTCAAGCTGGGCGCCTACGATTACCTCACCAAGCCCCTGGATATCCACGCCCTGCTCGATACGATCCGCAGTCTGTGCCTGCGCTCCCGTCCAACCCTGAGCGGCGAGCAGACCCTCGGGATTTCCAGCGCGATGCGCGCCATCGAAGGGCTGCTGCCGCGTCTCGCCGAAACCCCGGCCTCGGTGCTGATCTCCGGCGAATCGGGGGTCGGCAAGGAGCGCTTGGCGCGTGCCTTGCACCAGCAGGGCGATCCCGGTGGGCAAACTCCCTTTATCGCCGTCAATTGCGGCGCGCTCAGCGAGGGGCTGCTGGAAGCCGAGTTGTTCGGTCACGTCAAGGGCGCTTTTACCGGTGCGGTGCGCGACCGCAAAGGGGTTTTCGAGTTGGCCGACGGTGGAACCCTGTTTCTCGACGAAATCGGCGAAACCTCGCCGGCCATGCAGGTCAAGCTGCTGCGCGCCATCCAGGAACGCCAGATCGTCCGGGTCGGCGGCGAAACCCCGATATCCCTGAATATCCGCCTGGTCTGCGCGACCAATCAGGATCTCAAAAAAATGGTCGAAACCGGCAAGTTCCGCGAAGACCTCTACTATCGCATCCACGTCGTCCACCTCCATATCCCCCCGCTGCGCGAACGCAAGGAAGACATCCTGTGGCTGGCGAAACGCCTGCTCGACGAGTGGGCGAGCCTCCATTCCGACCCGCGCACCCTCCATCCCCTCGCCGAGATCGCCCTGCTCGACCACCCTTGGCCGGGCAACATCCGCGAACTCAAACACTGCCTGGAGCGCGCCTGCGTCCTCACCCAGCAAAGCGTGCTGGGCAGCGATGCCCTGTTTGGCGACGCTACCTCCCCGCATGCCGAGCCTGCGCCGGTGAACGGCATGCTCACCGACTACCTGCAAGCCTGCGAAAAGAAATATATCGAAGACACCCTGCGTGCCAACACCGGACGCATCACCGAAACCGCCACGCAACTCGGTATCAGCCGCAAAAACCTGTGGGAAAAGATGAAGAAGCTGCAAATTCCGGGGAAAAGCGGGCAGTAAATCTACCCCCGCGGATGATGTTCGGCGTGGAGCTTCTGTAGTCTCTCGCGGGCGACGTGGGTGTAGATTTGGGTGGTCGAGATGTCGGCGTGGCCGAGAAGCATCTGCACCACCCGCAAATCGGCACCGTGGTTGAGCAGGTGGGTGGCAAAGGCGTGGCGCAGGGTGTGCGGCGACAGGCTCTTGGTGATGCCGGCCCTGCTGGCACGGCGTTTGATGAGATACCAGAAGGCTTGGCGGGTCATGGCTTCGCCGCGCTGGGTGACGAACAGGGCGTCGCTGCTCCGCCCGCCCAGCAGGGCGGGGCGCTCTTCGCGCAGGTAGCGGGTGACCCACGAATTGGCTTCTTCGCCGAGTGGCACCAGGCGTTCCTTGCCGCCTTTGCCCATCACCCGTACCACCCCGTCGCTCAGGCTGATTTCGGTGGTTTTTAGGGTGACCAGTTCGGTGACGCGCAAGCCGCTGGCATAGAGAATCTCCAGCATGGCCCGGTCGCGCAGGTCGAGCAGTGCGGCGATGGGAATGGAGAGCAAGGCGTCGACATCCGCTTCGCTGAGATTTTTCGGCAGGGGGCGCAGTTGCGTGGGCGAGTCGATGCGCAGGGTGGGATCGACGCCGATCTGGCCGGTGCGCAACAGGTAGCGGTAAAAGCGCTTGAGGCTGGAAAGCTCGCGGCTGGCGGTGCTGGGGCGGGTTTTAGCGACCCGGAACTGGTGCCCCAGATAGGCTTGCAGGTCGGCTTCGCCGACTTCGAGTAAGAGGTTCTTGCCCTGTGATTTCTCCAGCCACTGGGCGAACAGGGCAAGGTCGCTGCGGTAGCTGTCGAGGGTGTTGCGCGCCAGGCCGTCTTCCAGCCACAGGGCGTCGCAGAAGCCGTCAAGCAGACTGGCGTTGTTCATGGGCGAGGAGCCAGCGTTTGATGGCTAATGGGTCGCCGTCGCCGCTGTTCATGAAGCCGCCCAGGCCGGTCCCGCCCACCACTCGGTGACAGGGGATGACCACCGGCAGGGGATTCGCGCCGCACGCCTGTCCCACGGCGCGGGGGGCGGTGCCGAGCCGGGTTGCGAGTTGGCCGTAGGTGAGGGGCGCGCCCGCCGGGATTTCGCGCAATCCGCGCCAGACTTTTTCGCGAAATGGCGTGCCGTGGGTTTCGATAGGCAGGTCGAAGCGAAAGTCCGGATCTTTCAGGTAAGCAGCGAGTTGCGCACAGGTTTGCCGTGCGGTGTCATCCTGCGGGGCGAGCGCGGGGGTGGCGGCGGGGAGGAAGTCGATGCCCACCAGTTTGCCCTGGGCGGTGCGGATGCCCAGCGCGGCGCAAGGCAGGGTGAAAATCGCTTGATAGGTCATGGTTTGAGCAATCCCTCGTAAAGCCGTTGTGCATCTTCTGGAAGATCGGCCCGCATCAGGCTGTCGGCCGCCAGTCGTTGCGCCCGGGTACCCGAGGCGCGCAGGAAATATTCGGCGGCCTGGGCGTGTTCGCCGCGTGCGGCGGCGGCTTGGCCGAAGGCGATCAATAATTCGCTGCGCCGGGCTTTATCCGCCGCCTGGATTTGTTCGAGGAGTGGCGCTTCGCCATCCGCCTCGCCGGCAAACAGGCGTACCGCCGTGATATCCAGCCCCTTTCCCATGAGCATCGCGGCCAGCCGGACCTTGCCGGCATTGCGTATTTCCGCGCTGGCGCCGCGCCGGGCGAGGAAGGCGAACAGGCCACGCGCCGCCAGCGGCTCCGCAGTGGTGTTGTTCACCGCCAACTCCAGCCACAAGTTGTCCTCGCCGATCAGCAGTTGGGCGCGATTCGCGGATTCCAGACCGAGTTCCTCATAGACTTTCCACAGGGTGGCGGCCCGCGCTCCGAACAGGCCGTCTTCGCTTACCACGGCGAGGTTGAGGCGACGCTCCAGCGCTTCGACCTGGAGGGCGGAGTTTTTCAGTTGTTCGCCGGCCAAGCCGATGATTGCCCAGTACCCGGCCAGTTCCCTGCCGGTGGGCTTGGCGGGAGGCAGGGGCGGGGCAAGCTTGATGGGTTTCCTGCTGCTCTTGTCCGGCAGCGCAAGAGCCGGTGTGGGTGGCTCGATGGCGCCGCGGGCCGCGGCGATGGCGGCTTCCGGGCTGAGTTGGGCGGTTTTCATGCGCACCAGCAGCTTGAGCGGGGTGTTCTCGGCGAGTTGGGCCAGCCAGTTGGCAGTCTCCGTCACGCCGCCGGCAAGCAGGAGCTGTTCCCCGAAAGCCGTGGTTTCCTCGTCCGCTAGCGGCGCGTAATCCTGGCGGTAGCGCAGCAAGGCGAGATAGGCGGCGTCGCTGCGGCGTTCGGCGAGATAGCTTCGGATGACCATTCGGCGCGCTTCTTTGAGTTGAAATTCGCCGCTTTGACCGCTCCACAGGAATTTGGCGGTGAATGTCCTTGCCGCCGTCGGATCGCTCTGTTGCAAGGCCGCACGCGCCGCCGGCAAATAGAGGGGGGCGGCGACAGCCGGTAGCCCGGCAATGCGCTGCAATACTTCCGGTTCGCGCTGCAATTCGACCAGCAGGGACAGGCGCAAGGCCTCCCATTCCATCCATTGCGGATCATCGACCCGCGCCGGCTGGTCGCGTTCGACGCGCTGCCAGGCTAGCTGATAGGCGCCGCTACGCGCCAATTGGGTAGTTACGTCTAGGGAGCTTTCGGCATGGCCGAGGCCGGCTGCCATAGCGAGAAGGATCAGGAGGAGATGACGGAGTCGCATGGAGGCATTTTAACCCGGATATTTCATGGGCAGAACGCTGCTCGCTGGGGTTTCCTAAAATTTGCCGGTGTTTCCGGTCGCTATGCAACTCCCGTGTCATGCCGGAACTGGGCATAAAAAAAGCCGCCTGTTGAGGCGGCTTTTTTCGTTGCAACACAGGCGGCTTATTCGGCAGCCGGCGTATCCGCAACGGCTGCGGTCTTGACGCGACGCGCTACCAGCTTTTCCTTGATGCGTGCCGACTTGCCCGAACGCTCGCGCAGGTAGTACAGCTTGGCGCGGCGCACGTCGCCGCGGCGCTTCAGTTCGATGCTGGCGATCAGCGGGGAATAGGTCTGGAAAGTACGCTCGACGCCCTCGCCGGAGGAAATTTTGCGGACGATGAAGGAGGAGTTGAGGCCGCGGTTGCGCTTGGCGATCACCACGCCTTCGTAGGCCTGCAGACGCTCGCGTGTGCCTTCCTTTACCTTCACTTGCACCACCACGGTGTCGCCGGGGGCGAACTCGGGGATGGTCTTGCCCAGGCGGGCGATTTCTTCCTGTTCCAGTTGTGCGATCAAATCCATTTCAAAAACTCCTTGCTTCGTTAATTATTGGCATCCTGTTCCTGCTCCAACTGAAATTCAGCCAGCAGCCCGGATTCCTCTTTTGATAACTGGCGGGCGGCCAATAAATCCGGTCGCCTCAACCAGGTTCTGCCCAGTGATTGCTTCAAACGCCACTTCACAATCCTGGCATGGTGGCCGGACATCAGGATATCCGGCACCTTTTCGCCCTTGTACACCTCGGGTCGGGTGTAATGGGGGCAATCCAACAAACCGTCGACAAACGAGTCCTGCTCCGCCGAATCCGCATCGCCCAACGCACCAGGCAATTGCCGAACCAGGCAATCGAGCAGCACCATCGCCGCCAGTTCGCCGCCGGACATCACAAAATCGCCCAGCGAAATTTCTTCATCCACTTCGCGCCGCAACAGGCGTTCATCGACGCCTTCATAACGGCTTGCCAGCAGTATCAGGCCCGGCAGTTGCCCCAACTCCATCACTACTTGATGGGTGAGCGGGCGGCCTTGCGGTGATAGGTGTATCACCCTGGGCACCGCCCCACCAGCCTCGGTCTGCTTTGCCTTGGCCGCGTGAATCGCCTTTTCCAGCGGTTCCGCCAACATCACCATTCCCGGCCCGCCGCCGTAAGGACGGTCGTCGATGGTGCGGTAATTGTCGCTGGTGAAATCGCGCGGATTCCACAAGCGCAACGCATACAAGGCGCGTTCCTGAGCTCGGCTGGTCACCCCGTGGCGGGTGATTGCATCGAACATCGGGGGAAACAGGGTTACGACGTCGTACTGCTTAATAATCGATACCCCAATCCACGCGCACCTGACCGGACGGCAAATCGACCTTGATCACATACTGCTCGATAAAGGGAATTAGACGTTCCTGTTCGCCCTGTTTTACCACCAGAACGTCATGCGCGCCGGTTTCAAGCAGACTGCTGATGGTGCCCAGCGCCTCGCCTTGCAGATTCGTTACCGCCAGACCGATCAAATCGGACCAGTAGTATTCGTCGTGACCCGGCTTCGGCAGCAAGGCGCGCGGCACTGCGACCTGTTGTCCCTTGATGGCGGCTGACGCATTGCGGTCGGCAACCCCGTCAAGTTTCGCGATCAGGGTCGCGCCATGTACCGCGCAATCCGTTACCGCGACCTGACGCCAGGTAACGCCATCTCCCAACCACCACTCGGAATATCCGGCAAGTCCGTCGAGTTCATCGGTAAAAGGCTGAATCTTGATCCAGCCCTGAATGCCGAAAGGGGCGGCAACGCGCCCCATTACCACCAAATTATCAGGCAGCAGCACGCTTGACGATTTTCGCCACGGCGTCGCTTAACTGAGCGCCCTGACCTTGCCAGTAAGCCAGACGTTCGGCGTTGATGCGCACGGCTTCTTGACCTTCAGTAGCAACCGGGTTGTAGAAGCCAACGCGCTCGATGAAACGGCCATCGCGACGATTGCGCGAATCGGCAACCACGACGTTGAAGAACGGGCGCTTTTTGGCACCGCCACGAGAAAGACGAATCACTACCATGTTTTTGACCCTTAACAAAAAAACGCGAACTGAAAAGGCGGTGATTTTACGTTAGATTCTGCCTGACAACAAGAACTGTTTCTACTCCCCTTCTACTCCCCCGTTCAAACAAAGAATGCGACAGTGCTAGACAAGAGGAGGGTTGGTAATTATAATGCTGCGCTTTGGGTCGTTAGCTCAGTCGGTAGAGCAGCGGACTTTTAATCCGTTGGTCGCGTGTTCGAGTCACGCACGACCCACCAAAATACTATTATAAAATGCAGCGAATACTGGGTTGTTAGCTCAGCTGGTAGAGCAGCGGACTCTTAATCCGTAGGTCGACAGTTCGAATCTGTCACAGCCCACCAAAAATAAGTAAAGCAGTTAGGCCGCTTCTCGAAGCGGCCTTTTTTGTTTTTCGGATACTGTCTAAGAACTTTGTAAGTGGATTTGCTCAACGTGTGCAGCACTTTCCTTCCGCCTGCAACGGGATTTCTTCTCTGACGCCATTGCAAAGCAAATGCAGGCCGCCGTCCAAACGTGTTGGTGATTGGCGCCACGTTGATTCTTAGGGGTATCTGTATCAGGCGATTGGATTTGTCAGGTCGGCACGGGCAGGCACAAGTGAATCATTGGTTTGGTGGTGGCTCCCTCCCACGGGAGGGGTTCCCTTCTTTTGCTCGGTTCTATCCCTCTCGTCTCCCCCTCCGAATACGAAACCGTCAGTGTCCATCAACACCTCCCGCCAAGGCCGCCAGCGCGCAATCTGGACCGCACAAGAGCCATGGTGAGGGTTCGGTTTGTGGGCCGCCCAGCCTTTGGAGAATCTGCGACAGGTCGGCGAGGGGGGGGGCAGCTCAGGGGCTTAATACCCCGCTGCCCTGGCCTTGGCGAGCCAGGCGGAGAGGGCGCCTAGCGAGTGTATGTTGCCGTCGTAGTAATAGAGGTTCTGGTCGCCGGGATTGACGCCCAGTGCACTGCCGGTAGCGGGGTAGAGACGCGCCCAGTAGGGGGAATAGGTGGTGGAGCGCTCGTCCCCGATGGCTTTGAGTATGCCCGGTGCCTCGATGTTTTCGCCCCACATGAAGACCCTTTCGGCGTCGAGGTCGGGGACGAATTGGTCGATCCAGTCGAGGTAATTGCCGACCTTGGTGTAGATCCCGTAATTGGTGGCGCAGGTTTCCCCCCAGCTGACGATGCCGACCTGGTTCCAGTCGGAGCTTTGCGGATTCCGCGCCATCAGTGGTCCGCCGCTGTCGCCCAGGCAGGTGTCGTAGGGTTGGCTACGATAGCCGGCGCACAGCATGTTGCCGGTAAGGGGGGCGCCCAGACTACTCGAACAGGTGCCGCTATCAACCACCGGCAAATCGATTTCGCGGGGTTCGGGTGTGTCGGTGGACTGATTGATCAGGCTGGCGATATAGCTTGCGGTGTAGCGCCGGCTGGCGAATCCGGAAACAATTTGAGACACGGTCGGGGTGCTGCCGACGGATACTCCCATCCTTTGCAATTCGTTTACCAGTTGGCTGTATCCGATGCCTTTGGTGGGGTCGCCCAAGCCGTTGGCGAGCAGCATGGTGGTGACGATATTGGTGTCGGATATCCCTTTGCGTTGTGCTTCATGCACGCAGCCGGAAAGGTTGCCGACGCAATCGGTGGTGAGGTCGTATTTTAAGCCCAGGTAATCCGCAGCGTCGGCAAGGATGCCACGTCCGACCGCTTTTAACATGGCGCCGGCGTTGGGGGCCAATGCGGGCGGGGAAAGTTTCACGTAGCGGCTGGTGGTGGGCGTGGCAAGCTCGATCAGGGCAATGTCGTTATCCAAGGTGTTGGTGTCGAATCCAGGATGCACGATAAAGCGCAGGGCGGGGATTTCCTGGCCGGTGCTGGTATCGCTGAGCGATTGCCGTCCGACGATCACCGATACCGTACCGGCTGATTGGCCGGTCTCGAAACAATGTCCGGCGGTCATTACCCACGACGGATGAATTACCGATCCGCCGCACTGGTAGGCGCCCGAACGTACCGTGGCATACCACGGGTAAGTGGCGATGCTCGCCGCGGTGCCGTTGACGATGGCGAAATCGTTTGCGCCGGCAGGCAGGGCTGCTATGCCAGTGAGGAATAATAAGGCTGTGGTGTTTTTCATGGAAACCAGGTGATGCGGAAAAAGCCGCATGATCTGTCGCATTTTAGCAGGCGCATGACGCGCTCCACGGGCGAAATTGTATCGCCAGGTATCGGCGGGCTGCTGGCGCGTCAGCGGGGCAGGTCGTCAGGAGCGTGCGCCTGCAAAACGGCAGCGACCTGAAGCCGCAACTGCGCAACCACGCTTTCTTCGAACCAAGCGTTGCGCTTCATCCATAGGCGATTGCGCGGGCTGGGATGCGGCAGGGGAAAGTAGTCCGGCAGGTAGTCCTGCCATGCCTGCACCGTTGCGGCGAGGGTTGCCTTGCGGCGCTTGCCGAGGTAATACGCCTGGGCATGGGTGCCGACCAGCAAGGTCAAGCGAATCTCGTGCATCTGCGCGTGCAAGAGCGGATGCCAGGTCGGGGCGCATTCCGGAGAAGGCGGCAGGTCGCCGCGCACACCGCTGCCGGGATAACAAAACGCGGTGGGAACGATGGCGATGCGCTGCGTGTCGTAAAACGCCTCTTTGTCGATCGCCAGCCAGTCCCGCAGGCGGTCGCCGGAAGGGTCGTTCCACGGAATCCCGGTTTCATGGACTCGCCGCCCCGGCGCCTGGCCGACGATCAGCAGGCGGGCTGTCGCCGAAGCCCGCAAGATGGGGCGAGGCAGGTTGGGCAACCGGTCGGCGCACAAGCAGCAGGCGCGAATCTGCGCCAACAATGTTTCGATCTGCATGGATGGGGTAAAATAGCGGTTTTTTCGTTGGTCAAGCTACCATGAACCTGTCTTCGCTCACCGCATTATCTCCTCTCGACGGTCGTTATCACAACAAGGTTGCCGGGTTGCGCGCCTATTTCAGCGAATTCGCGCTGATCCGCCATCGCGTGCTGGTGGAAATCGAGTGGTTGAAGGCGTTGAGCCGGGAAGCGGCGATCGCCGAAGTCCCGCAATTTTCCGCCGATACCGTGGCGCAACTCGACCAAATGGTTGCCGGGTTTTCCGAGGTGGATGCAGACGGCGTGAAAGCTATCGAGTCGCGTACCAACCACGACGTGAAGGCAGTCGAATATTGGATCAAGGAAAAGCTCTCCGGCAACGACGAAATCATGAGAGTCAGCGAATTCATTCATTTCGCCTGCACTTCCGAAGATATCAACAATCTCTCCCACGCGCTGATGCTGAAAGGCGCCAGCAAGGAGGTGATGCTTCCCTCGCTCGACAAGCTCATCGATAAGCTCAAGGAACTCGCACATGCGTGGGCGGACCTGCCAATGCTCGCGCATACCCACGGTCAGCCCGCTTCGCCTACCACAGTCGGCAAGGAATTCGCCAACGTCGTACACCGCCTGGAGCGCGCCCGTGAACGCATCGTCGGCGTTGCCGTGCTGGGTAAGATCAACGGTGCGGTCGGCAATTACAACGCCCATCTTTCCGCGTACCCCGCTTTCGATTGGGAAGGATTTGCGAAAGCGTTCGTCGAGGGACTGGGGCTGACCTTCAACCCTTACACGATCCAGATTGAGCCGCATGATTATATGGCCGAACTGTTCGACGCCACGGCCCGCGCCAACACTATCCTGATCGACTTCAACCGCGATGTGTGGGGCTACATTTCGATGGGCTATTTCAAGCAGAAGGTAAAAAAGGACGAGGTCGGCTCCTCGACCATGCCGCACAAGGTCAATCCCATTGACTTCGAAAATTCCGAAGGAAATATGGGCATGGCCAATGCCATTCTGCGCCACATGAGCGAGAAGTTGCCAATTTCCCGCTGGCAGCGCGACCTTACCGACTCGACGGTGTTGCGCAACATGGGGGTGGGCTTGGGATATGCGCTGCTCGGCTACGATTCCTGTCTGCGCGGCCTGGGCAAGCTGGAAGCCAATCCGCAACGCTTGGCCGGCGATCTGGATGGAAACTGGGAAGTGCTGGCGGAGCCGATTCAGACGGTGATGCGCCGCTATGGCGTGGCTAATCCCTATGAGCAACTCAAGGAATTGACGCGCGGCAAGGGCGGGGTTACCCGTGAAACTCTGCAGGCTTTCATCAACGGGCTAGCCATTCCTGAAGGCGAAAAGCAGCGCCTGCTGGCGATGACGCCGCATAATTACATCGGCAAGGCAGTCGAACTGGCGAAACGTATTTGAGGTTTGGGGTGAACAACGATGCCGCTGGGGGCGGCATCGGTTTTGTTGCAGCGCCGCACTCGCTCAGGAATTGAGATGCTGGGGCTGGATGCGTACGATCACGTCGATGCTTTCAATCGCCATGCCGTCCGGCATTTGGGGTAGCCCGGAAAGTTTCAGTTCGTCGCTGTGTATGTCTGTCAACTGCCCGGTCGCAACATTGAAAAAATGATGGTGAACATGGGTGTTCGGATCGTAGAACACCTTGCTCGGGTCGACAATCACTTCCCGTATCAGTTTCCGTTCGACAAACAGATTGAGGGTGTTGTAAACCGTCGCCTTCGAGGTTTCGCTATGCTTGGTATTCACCACCGACAAGATCTGGTCCGCGGACAGATGTTCCTGGCGGGAAAACAACGCGTAGGCGATTTCGATGCGCTGATGAGTCGGGTTGATGCCGAACTCTCGGAGGCGATCGATAATGTCGTTTCTAGAGTGCATTTCTTTTTGCATGTTAAGATGTTAGCCCAAGTTGTGGACTCTGTCTAACAGATTGGGAATTAAGTGCTGGCGGCGTGTGGGGAATTACATCTCCATGGCTTCCGTCCAGGCCAGGGCAGCCAGATGAGCGTGATTGATCTTGGCCGGTTCGAGTTGCAATAAGCCCGCCAATTCTTCAATTTTCTCGGCATTGCCTGCTTCGCAGGCTTCCGCCAGCGACAGGAAGGGGCCGTAAATTCCTTGGCGCATCGTCAAAGCATCGCTCACGGAAGTAGGCAGCGAGAGCTTCTCCAATACCTTGTCCATCGGGGTTTCGAGTATCACATCCAGCAAGGAAAACATGCCTACCACGAAGAGATTGTCGCGGTCGCGCGGTTCCATGTATTCCTGGCCGAGGAGTTCGGTCAGCCGGCCGCGGGTCATGGCGGTTATCAGCAGGGCCGCCGGGGTGGTAGCTTGGCCGGCGGTTACCAACAGAAGCGTCAGCCAGCGGTAGAGTTGCTGGTAGCCAAGAATTGCGATGGCGTGACGGATCGATTCAATTTCGCAGGACAACCCGAATCCTACCGAATTGATGTAGCGCAGCAGCTTGAAGGTAAGCGCCACGTCGTGCTTGAAGAACTTCTCGATGTCCGGAGGATTGGCGTTTTCACGGACCTTGTTAAGCAGCAGCAAGACGTTTTCGTAAGCCGGGTTGATGGTCTTGGCGGAAAGCGTTTCCGGGTGTGCAAAATAAAACCCCTGGAAAAAGCTGAATCCGATGTCTTTGCAGGCTTTAAATTCGCCGGCTGTCTCGACTTTCTCGGCAACCAGCTTCAAATTGGGGTGGAACTTTTCGATGTCCCGGAGCATTGCCGGAATTTTTTCCAGTGGCGTTTGGCGGATATCGACTTTGATGTAGCTGGCTACCTGGAGTAGAGGTCGATTTTCTTCGTTCAACTCGAAATCGTCGAGGGCAAAGGTAAACCCCTTGCTGCGTAAATGCTGGCAGCGTGCCAGAACCTGGGGCGTAGCCTGAACCGTTTCCAGGAGTTCCAGGACCACCCGCTCGGGTGGAAGCAATTCCAGCGCGCCCCCACCCAACAGCATTGAAGCGGAAACGTTGATGAACGCCAGTTTATTGCCCAGTACCCATTTGGCACCGAGATCGCACAAGGTACTGGCGAGCACCGTCGAACTGGCGTCGTGCTCGTCGCTGACGTTCGCCGTAGTGGCGTCACGATGGCGGCGAAATAGCAACTCGTAGGCGACGATTTTCTGCTGCCTGTCGAGAATGGGCTGGCGCCCCAGGTACGCGTGTTCAAGCATCGGTTTGGCTACGTTGGCGGGATGTTGGTCACACGAACATGGCGGCGCGGGTCTCCACCGTATTCATGTTAAGCAGTTCCTCGATGTCGAGCACCAGCACCACCAACCCATCGCCGGATAGGGTGGCACCGGCGATGCCGCGTGGCTTGATGTCGTGGAGTGGTTTGATGACCACGTCGTCGCGCCCCAGGAAACCGTCAATGGCAAGAATGAAGGTGGTTACCGTGGTCTGCATCAGTACGCCGAAAGCCGGAGTGGCATTTCTCGGCCAGCCAATCAGGTCGGCCAGCGAGCGTACCGGCAGGACTTCGTCGCGCACCACCATGGTGGCGCGCCCGGAAACCTGCTGGATTTCCTTGGGATTGATGGGGATGATTTCGCGCACCATCGAAAGCGGTACGGCAAACGGCTGGTCGCCCAGGCGTACCACCAACACAGGCAAAATAGCCAGGGTCAGCGGCAGGGAGATAGTGATAGTGGTGCCATGTCCCACTTGCGAGGAAATGTCGATGCGGCCATTGAGTTTCTGGATGTTGGTGCGAACCACGTCCATCCCCACGCCACGACCGGAAACATCGGAAATTTGATCTTTGGTCGAGAAGCCGGGCAGGAAAATGAGATTGAGTGATTGTCTGTCATCTAGGCTGTTGGCGGCTTCGAGGTCGATCAGGCCTTTTTCCAGTGCCTTGCGGCGCAGAGCATCGGGACGCATTCCCTTACCGTCGTCGGCGATTTCGAGAATGATGTGGTCGCCAGCCTGCTGGGCACTCAGTTTCACCAAACTCTTCAATGGCTTGCCAGCGGCGCGGCGTTCGTCGGTGCTTTCTACACCGTGATCAACGGCATTGCGTACCAAGTGAACCAGCGGATCGTTGAGATCCTCAATCATGGTCTTGTCGATTTCGGTTTCTTCGCCGGTAATTACGAGTTCGACGTCCTTGCCGAGTTGGCGCGCCAAGTCGCGGGCAAGGCGAGGATACTTCTGGAACAGCCGACCAATGGGCTGCATCCGGGTTTTCATTACCGCGTTCTGTAGATCGCCAACCAGCAGGTCGAGAGAACTGACCGCTTCGTCGAGCGCCTTGAGAGTGTCACCGTCCGTCTTGCCTTGCAGGATGTTGGCGCGCAAACATGTGAGACGGTTTTTGGTCAAGCCGATTTCGCCGGACAGGTTAAGCACCATGTCCAGGCGCGAGGTGTCGACACGAATCGTGGTTTCCTTGGCGGCAACCTGAACTGTCGGGGTGACCGGCGCGGGCTTGGCGCGGGCCATTGGTTCGGTAGACGGCATCATCGATGCGGGTGCGGAAGGGCGGGGCGCATCGGCAGGCGGTTCGATGGCCGGAGCAGCTGGCTCGACGTGTTTGGCCACGACTTCGCCGGTGATGGCGCCATGCAGGGCGTTCCAATCCGGACCATTGCCGACGGGAGCAGTTGTTTCCCGATGTTGGGGCGTAGCCTGAGGGGCAACGGGAGTCGGTGCGACGTGGACCGGATGGGCGTTGCCGGAAAGTACCGCGTCGAGGGCGGTTAACAGAGCCGGGTCGGCGGCCTTGGGTAACTGTGACTGCGACAGGGAACCGAACATGTCACGCACTACCCCGGTTGAGTTCATGATGACATCCATGATTTCCGGAGTAAGCGTCAATCCACCGGTACGTAACTTGTCGAATAGATTTTCGGTGCGGTGACAGAGTTCCACCAGTTCGTTGACGTTAAGGAATCCCGCCCCCCCTTTGATGGTGTGGAAGCCGCGGAAAATGTCATTGAGCAACGCCTTGTCATCCGGACGCTTTTCCAACTCGACCAGCTTGTTGTCCACATCGGCCAGCAGTTCGCCGGCCTCCGTGAGAAAATCCTGCAACAACTCTTCCATCCCGGCGAAATGGCTCATGGGGGGTGTCTCCAGTTAATCCGCTACCGCGCCAAAGGAATAGGTCTTTGGCTTGATAAAATTAAAAACCCAGGCTTTCCAGCAAATCATCTACCTGCTTTTGGCTCGTCACCACATCGGCGCGACCTTCAGGGTTGATGACCGGGCCGTTGAGCAGAGAATTATCGACTTCCGCTTTCTTGTCCCCTGGGGTGACGGCGATGAGCAGTTGCAGCATGTCGTGTTCCATGCGTTGCGCCATATCGACGACTTTTTTGATCACTTGCCCGGTAAGATCCTGGAAATCCTGGGCCATCATGATTTCCATCAACTGCGCATTGGTTGCCTTGGCTCGATTCGGCACGTCGCCGAGAAAATCCTTGGTCTGGGCCGCCAGTGCCTTGAATTCTTCGACTCCCATCTGGTTGTCGAACACCCGTTGCCATTGCTGGCTCAATTTTGCGGCGTCGGCTTCCAGTTTTTCTTGGATCGGCTGAGCGATTTCGGTGGCGGTAAGGGCGCGTACCGCAGCCTTTTCCGTCATTTTGGCGATGTATTCCAGGCGATCGCGTGTGTCGGGAATCGACTCTACGGTCTTTTCAAGTTTTTTGTCGTATCCCAGTTCACGCAAGGCGTCATGCAGTTTGCGGGTAAGATGGCCGATCTGGTTGAAAACTGTTTCTTCTTCACCGGCGACGCCTGCGGGGAACCCCGGCTTGCGGACTTCCTGGACTACTTCGGCATCGACTACCTCGTCTTCATCGGTGTTGGAGGCGGCGACGATACTGTCGAATAGCGCTTCCAGTTCATCAGAATCACCGTTCTCGTTGCTCACTACATTCCCCTTTTCTGAAATATTTTGTTGAGCTTCTCTTCCAGAACTGCCGCCGTGAAGGGTTTGACGACATAGCCGTCGGCCCCCGCCTGTGCTGCCTCGATGATGTTCTCTTTCTTGGCTTCCGCCGTCACCATCAGTACCGGGAGATGCTTGATGTTGGCGTCGGCGCGGATGCCGCGCAACATGTCGATGCCGGTCATGTTGGGCATGTTCCAGTCGCTCACCACGAAATCGTAGCCACCCCCGCGCAGCTTGTTGAGACCGATCAATCCGTCCTCTGCTTCGTCAACGTTGGTGAATTCGAGTTCTTTGAGAAGGTTGCGGATGATTCGACGCATCGTCGAGAAATCATCAACCACCAGAAATTTCATGTTCTTGTCAGGCATGAACCACTCCACTGCTCCAATTCGTTTGCGTCGATTGTACTATTTTTTCGAGGTGCATACGCCGTCAGCGCTGCAACAGGGGGCGCAAGGTGTCCGCCAAAACCGCCGGGTCGAATTTCGCCACGTAGGCGTCGACGCCGACCCGTTTCCCCATGTCACGATTCGCTTCGGAAGACAGCGACGAATGCATGACTATCGGAATTCCGTCAAAACGCCGATCCGACCGGATGTTTTTGCACAGGACATAGCCGTCCATTTCCGGCATTTCCGCATCAGCCAGGATCAGCTTGATTTGCTCGACCAGCGGCATACCATCCTGCTGAGCACGATTAGCCAGTCCTATCAAACGATCCCAGGCTTCCTGGCCGTTGGTGGCTTGCTGGTATTTGGCACCCAGCTTGTCGAGAACCATCACGATTTCCTTGCGTGCCACCGCCGAATCATCGACGAAGAATACTGTGGAATCCTTATCGGAATCGACTGGTTCGAGTTCCGGCACCGGCTCGATGCCGAAGGCGTTCGCGAGAATCTGCTCGACGTCGAGGATCGAAACCAGTCTTCCGTCGGGCAATTCGGTAATTGCGGTAATCATGCCTTCGTTACCGGAGAGCATGTTTTGCGGAGGTTTGATCTTGTCCCAGTCCACGCGGATGATACGGTCCACCTCATGCACCAGAAAACCCTGGGTATGGCGGCTGAATTCGGTCACGATCATGGTGTGCCCGGTGTCGTCCGGGGTGCCTTCGGAATGGATGAATTTAGCCAGAGATATGACCGGAATGATATTGCCACGCAGAGAAATCACGCCTTCTACGCCTTCAGGCATATAGGGGGTTTTGGTGACGAAGGGGGTTTGGCAGACTTCGCGCACCTTGAATACGTTGATCCCGAATATTTCGCCGGTTCCTAGCGAAAACAGCAAAATCTCCATCTTGTTGGAACCCACCAGCTTGGTTCTGGCGTCTACCGCCTCAAGGAGTTGATTGCTCTGCATGTTCACCTCGATTCCCCAGTCAATTCAATCAGTGTGCGTGTTCCGGTGCCAGCAACCGGGTCAGGATGTCCGCGAGTTTCTGCGGCTCGAATTTCGGCACGTACTCATCCACCCCCACGGCCCGCCCGAGCTTCTCGTTGGCGGTGCTGGAAAGTGAGGAATGCATGAGGACGGGGATGCCGGCGAAACGGGGGTCGCTCTTGATGTTCTTGGTCAGAACGTAACCATCCATTTCAGGCATTTCTACATCGGTGAGTACCAGTTGCACCAAGTCGGAAACCGGCACGCGCATGACGTCGGCCTGCATGGCGATACGCTGCAATTCTTCCCATGCCTGGCGACCGTTGTTGGCGCAAGCGTATTTGACCTGCATTGCATCCAACGTGCGGGATATCTGCTTGCGCGCGACTGCCGAATCATCGGCAAAGAACACAGTACGTTCCGTGGGTAGCGGGCGAATGCTGCTGAATGCGATGGCGTTGTCGTCGAAATGCCCGGTTTCCGACAAGACTTTTTCGACGTCCATCATCATCACCAGGCGACCGTCATGCAATTCCGTTACGGCGGTTACCAAGCCACCCATTTCCGCCACCAGCATGTCCGGAGGGACTTTCATCGCCGACCAGTCGAGGCGCAGGATGGTGTCCACTGCTTCCACCAGGAAGCCCTGGGTATGACCGTTGTACTCGGTCACGATCATGATTTCCGGCTTCTTTTCAGTCTGGATGCCGACGTATTTCACCAGGTCGACTACCGGAACCAGCGCACCGCGCAGGCTTACCATACCTTCTACAGCCGGGGGCATTTCCGGTGCACGGGTGATTTCGGGCACCCGCATCACCTCGCGCACCTTGAATACGTTGATGCCAAAAGTCTCCCTGCGCCCATTGCGCAGGTCCGTACCCAAGGTGAAAAGCAGGATTTCCAGCTTGTTGGTGCCGGCCAGCTTGGTACGCGCATCAATATTCTTTAAAAGCTCCGACATGTTGCGACTCCGTTAGACGTGCTTGATTCTTGTGCTTGGGGGCTTTCGGCCTCAAACCCCTAGTTTTTTGGTAATGATACCTGAAAACTCTCCGGGAATTGTCGCTCCTGGCGGCAGTGGCGTCAATTTACTTCAAATTTTCGCGGCAATCACGCGCTTTTTATCCATTTGGCGTTACTGTATGATGGTTCCAATTCTCACGCCGAGGCACGAACCTTGACGTCCACTTCCAAACACATTGCACCGGAAGAACTCGAGCAGGCGTTTTCCCTGTTCAACCTCGCTTCCCAACAACTTACCGGCGCCTACCAGGAGCTTCAGCAACAGGTCGAACGGCTGACGGCCGAGCTTGCCGTTGCCAACGGCGAACTGCGCCGCCAGTTCCTGGAAAAGGAAGCCCTCTCGGAGCGGCTTTCCAATCTGCTCGCCGCCATGCCGGCGGGAGTGGTCGTCCTGAATCAGGTTGGCATCATCATCGATGCCAACCCCGCCGCCCACGCGATGTTCGGCACGGCCTTGCCGGGCGAGAACTGGGATGGGGGCGCCAAAGCCGAGCTGCGTCCCACGGTTCTGCCCAATGAGTGGGAGTTGCTTCCCCCGGATTCGACCGCCGCGCCGCGCCGCGTCAGTATCACCGGCAGCCCGCTCGATTCAGCCGGCGGACAGGTGTTGGTCATTCTCGATATTACCGCCGCCTACGCTACTCAGCGTGAACTTCAGCGCCACCAGCGGCTTTCCGCGATGGGCGAAATGGCTGCCGGGCTGGCACACCAGTTGCGCACCCCGCTCGCTACAGCGTTGCTCTACGCTGCCCACCTGGGCAAAACCACACTTCCCGAAGCCGAACGGGTGCGTTTTGCCGAAAAGGTGTTGGCGCGGCTGCGCCATCTGGAGCATCTGATCCAGGATATGTTGAAGTTCGTCAAAGGGGAAACCGCCGGCCAGGAAAATATCGTGGTTGCCGCTATGTTGACGGAATTACAGCAGGTCATCGAGCCGCAATTGGGGGGCAATCTCACCCTGAGTGTCGATGATCAAAGTGCTGGTGCAACCCTGCTGGGGAGCCGTAAGGCGCTGACCGGCGCGTTGCTTAACCTGTTGGAAAACGCCATGCAGGCGTGCCGCGATGGCGGCAAGATCGAGTTGAGCGGTGCTCGTGTCGGTCACGAAGTCGTTCTGAGTGTTGCCGACAGTGGTTCCGGCATTGATCCGTCGATCCAGGAACGACTCTTCGAGCCGTTTTTTACCACGCGCAGCGACGGCACCGGCTTGGGACTGGCTATCGTGCGCGGCGTTGTCGAAGCGCATGGCGGTACCGTTACCCTCGACTCCGCCCCGGGGCAGGGCAGTCGTTTCACCTTGCGTTTGCCGTTGGGGGCCGGCTCATGAAGTATTGCAGTCAATGCGGAGCGCCGGTGCGCCTCGGTATCCCGCCGGGAGAGCACCTGCCGCGCTATCTGTGCGACGCCTGCCGCACCATCCACTACGAAAACCCCAAGATGATCGTCGGCTGCGTCGCCGAGTGGCAGGAGCAAATCCTCCTGTGCCGACGCGCTATCGAGCCGCGCCTGGGGTTGTGGACGCTCCCCGCCGGTTTTATGGAAAACGCCGAAACCACTGCCCAGGCGGCCCAGCGCGAAACCCTCGAAGAAGCCAATGCGCGTGTGGAAATCGACGCGCTTTTCACGCTGTTCAACGTTCCGCACATCAACCAGGTACACCTGTTCTTCCGTGCTCGGCTGCTCGATCTCGACTATGCTCCCGGCGAGGAGAGCCTGGAAGTCGCGTTGTTCCGCGAAGAGGAAATCCCCTGGGAAAACGTGGCCTTCGCCAGTGTGCGCGAAACCCTACGGCATTATTTCGCGGACCGCCGTGCCGGCAGGTATGCTTTTCATCTCGGCGATATCTTCCCCGCCCCGGCACAGCTCGCCGCCTTCGACGCCAATAGCAAGCCCAATTTCATTCCGTAAGCCCCGCCGGTTCCATCCTCGCAAAGTGCCGTCTTTCCGCAGGTTCAAGCGGTGTTTCAAGTCGCGTCCCAAAACATGCATAATATAGCTTTGCTATAAGTTAGCTGACTGGTCTCATCATGTCCCAAGTCTTCCTCTACGACACCACCTTGCGCGACGGCACTCAGCGCGAGGACATTTCCCTTTCCGCCGACGATAAGATCGTCATCGCCCGGCGTTTGGCCGATTTTGGTATTCATTACGTCGAAGGCGGCTGGCCGGGTTCCAACCCCAAGGATGCGGAATTTTTTGCGCGTGCCGCCAAAATGAACCTGGGCGCTACCAAGCTCGCCGCCTTTGGCAGCACCCGCCACAAGGATGCTACCTGTGAGCAGGATGCCAATCTTGCCGCCCTGCTTGCCGCGCAGACCCCGGTGGTCACGCTGGTCGGCAAAAGCTGGGATTACCACGTCACCGAGGTGCTGAATGCCCGCCTCGAAGAAAACCTCGCGATGATTCGCGAGAGCGTCGCCTACATCAAGGCCCAGGGCCGCGAAGTGGTGTTCGACGCCGAGCACTTTTTCGATGGTTTTCTTGCCAACCGCGACTATGCGCTGGCAACCCTGAAATCCGCCGTCGAAGCCGGTGCGGATTGGCTCACCCTATGCGAAACCAATGGCGGCAAGCTGCCCTGGCAGATTGAGGAAATTGTCCGCGAAGTGGCTGCGCAAGTACCCGGAAAGTTCGGCATCCACTGCCACAACGACAGCGGCTGCGCGGTCGCCAACTCGCTGTCCGCCGTGCGCGGCGGGTGCCGGCAGGTACAGGGCACCATCAACGGCTACGGCGAACGGGTAGGCAACGCCGACCTGATCACCATTCTGCCCGACCTGCAATTGAAAATGGATTTCCCGGTAATTCCTGCCGAACAGTTGCGCAACCTCACCTTGCTGTCGCGCTTTGTAGCCGAAGTGGTCAACCTTGCCCACGACGAGCACACCCCCTATACCGGCCACAGCGCTTTCGCCCACAAGGGCGGCATCCACGTTGCGGCGATCCTCAAGGCCGGCGACACCTACCAGCATATCGCCCCGGAACTGGTCGGCAACGAAATGCGCTCGGTGGTCTCCGAATTGGCCGGGCGTGGCAACATTCAGTTCCAGGCCCAGGCGATGGGCATCGACCTCAATCGCGAAGAAGCCCAGCACGTCCTCAATCAGATCAAGCACCTCGAACACGAAGGCTTCACCTTCGAGGCCGCCGAGGCCAGTATGGAACTCATGCTGCACCGCCTGCGCCCCGGCTATCAGCGGCCTTTCGAACTAGTGGATTATTTCGTCATCACCGAGCGCCGCCATGGGCGCGGCCTGCTTGCCGAAGCAACCGTGAAGGTAAAGGTGAACGAGGTCATCAAATTTACCGCCGCCGAAGGCAACGGTCCGGTCAACGCCTTGGCTACCGCGCTGAGCGAATCACTGGCGGATTCCTACCCGATTCTGCGCACGGTGCGTCTCACCGACTACAAAGTGCGCATCCTCGACAGCGCCACCGGCACCGCCGCCGCCACCCGCGTCCTGATCGACTTCCAGAGCGGCTCCGAGACCTGGACCACCGTCGGCGCCAGCCCCAACATCATCGAAGCCAGCTGGCGCGCCCTGGCGGACAGCATGGAATACGCGCTGGTGCGACTGGGCAGCGAAGGGGCTGGCGGGGCTTGAGGGAAATTATGCGTATTTAGCGTGAAACTCACGAAGCGAGCCATCACCGAGCCTGCGACGTCATTCCGACCGTGGCGCGACTGTCATTCAGTAATCATGGAAGGGTGGGCACGGTTTTTTGTGCCCACCTAATGGCGGGTTCCGCGTGGACACGATAAGGCCGTGCCCACCCTTGGCTACATTTGCTCAGTGAGAGACTCCTCAATGTTTGAGGTCGCGGTAAAAGTTTTCGTGTGGGCCGAGTGCCAGTAGCACGCGCCGGGTTTCATCCCACGAATAGGCCAACAGAAACCGTTGATTCACGCAGTCGAACTTATAAAGGGCACTTCTATAAATCCACCCATTTCCACTCGCATAGCAACACGGTGGTTTAAATTTGAACAAGGGTCTGTCAAGCGAGTGATTTTTGTCAAAATCGTCCCCGTTTTCCGGACTTTTCTGGTCGT
>Ga0208371_1000015_pt1 | contig 192069 bp, 164 predicted proteins | sample SubbioCR12Aug_1A_FD_184827 | JGI IMG/M metagenome (GOLD analysis project Ga0208371, IMG submission 184827) | Serpentinite rock and fluid subsurface biosphere microbial communities from McLaughlin Reserve, California, USA - CR12Aug_1A (SPAdes) | ecosystem: Environmental > Terrestrial > Deep... | reverse complement strand
ATGGGGCGGAATATCTCCCAGTCGATCACGGCGTTGAGCCGCTCCAGCGGGTCGCCTGCCTCAGAGAGACTGGCATAGCGATTCTGTAGGTCAAACAGGCTGTTTTGCATGGCGTGGTCACAGGTGGCTGTACCGATAATTCAGATTATCCAGAAAGGCGGGAATTTATAGAAGTGCCCTCAAGAATGCGCCGGGCCGCCAGCAGTTCTGGTCGGCTTCGGCCTACGCGGCGTCTGCCCACGATGGCCTTTCGGGCCTCGCGTGGTTCCTCGATTTCGATCGAGGCCGCAATCTCACCTCCAACAAGAAGGACAAAGGCAATGTTCGTCTTGTGCGCGGCGACTTTCGAGAGAAATTATCAGATAACTTTATTGCTGGCCGTGATGGCACGGTGACGGACACCCGCACCGGGCTGATGTGGATGCGCTGTGCGCTGGGGCAAACCTGGGATGGCACGACTTGCGTTGGAGAGGTTCAAAAACATGGGATGAGGCGATGGCGCTACGTCATGACTTTGCGGGTTATGGCGACTGGCGATTACCGGATATTGATGAGCTAAAAATCATCACCGATAAAACCAGATGCAGCCCGACCATTGACACCGCAGCCTTTCCAAATACGCCAGAACGAAGTTTCTGGTCGGCTTCGGCTTATGCCGACCATGCTGCGTGGCATATCGATTTCAGCAAAGGCTGCGACTACTGCGACAGTAAGACGGACTACCGCTACGTGCGCTTGGTTCGTGGCGGGCAATCTTTGGGCATTTTGAACGGCGATGCCTCCAGCAAAGCGATGGGTTCTCCCGTTAAGGAGGCATCAACAAAGCCGATTGTCCGCGCCGCCATAGCCTTCATCAGGCAGCAACCCGAGCTATATCCCGCCGAGATTGCCGAGCTTCGCGGATTTCTGGGGGAAACCGGCGCAATTCCTGTCAGTGTGCCAGCAGCAGCGAAACCTGAACCTGATGCAAAACCGGTAGAAACACCACATCATACAACGCCAGTCCGTGCGCCAGCCGCCACGAAACGGCCCGCACCGGCTGTATCTGAAACATTAAAGCAAGTTGTCGCTTGGCTGATGACCCAGGAAACCGTTGCCCTGTCCGATCTACGCGCCCACCTGCTTCCGCTGGATTTGCTACCCGGTGCGGTAATCGACGACCTCAACGAGCGGGCGCTGGATATTGCCGGTGATCCTGCCCTTGAAGATGACGGCGATTGCGTTATCGTCGTCCGTGAAGTGCTGGCTCAGGTTGTGTCGGCATGGCAAGGGCCGTAGGGAACAATAAGCGTAAATGGAAAAGGTCGTGAGTGAAACACCGCAGAGCACCACATCAGCAGCTATGCAATACCTGTTGAGCCGCTTGCGCGGTTTGATTACATCGGCCAGAACCCAAGTATTGCGGGCGGTTGATGTCATTCAGGCATGACGGAAACCGATAGCCAGGCGGCATTCGAGCGCCTTGCCCCACCCCTGCAACGCTGCCTCTGGGAGCAAGGCTGGACGGGGCTGCGCGCGGCGCAGTTGGAAGCGCTGCCGCTGATTCTTGATGGGCGGGAGGATGTGGTGATTACCGCATCGACCGCATCGGGCAAGACGGAAGCGGCTTTTTTGCCGTTGCTGACCCGTTTGTGGCAAGGCGATGGGCGGGGTGTGGTGCTGTATGTGGCGCCGCTGAAGGCGCTGATTAACGATCAGGAAGAGCGCCTGAACCGGCTGTGCGAACATTTGGAAATCCCTGTTTTTCCCTGGCACGGCGATATTGGGGAGGCGCCCCGGCGGCGTTTTCTGGCCGACCCGCGCGGCTTGGTGCTGATTACGCCGGAATCGCTGGAATCTTTGTTGTTTCGGCGCGGCATGGAAATGACGCGGCTATTTGGCACACTCGAAGCGATAGTGGTCGATGAGTTGCACGCCTTTATTGGTAGCGAACGAGGTCGCCAGTTGCAATCACTGCTGCATCGCCTGGATGAGGCTTTGGGGCGGCGTGTGCAGCGTATCGGGCTTTCGGCAACGCTGGGGGATATGGGGCTGGCGGCGGATTTTTTGCGCCCTGGGGGTGGCGGTGAAGTGCGGGTGGTCGTCAGCCCGGATGACAAGAAATTGCTGCAACTGTTGGTCAAGGCTATCACCCAGCCCAGCGCTCCAAGCGATACCCAAGAGGCGGCCCACACGGCTATTGCAGCGGAATTGTTCGAGAAGCTGCGCGGCGCCAATTATCTGATTTTTCCCAATAGCACGTACTTGGTGGAATTTTACGCCGATGCGCTACGCCAGCATTGTGAGGCGGCGGGGCTGCCGGTCACTTTTATTCCGCATCATGGCCGCTTGGAAAAGGGCGAACGAGAAATCACCGAGGAATCCCTCAAGCACGGCGCTTTGCCGGTAAGCGCCATTTGCACTACCACGCTGGAAATGGGCATCGATATTGGCGCCATTCGCGGAGTGGTGCAGATCGGTGCGCCGGGTACGGTAGCCAGCCTGTGCCAGCGCGTGGGGCGGGCGGGTCGCCGCGCAAACGAGGCGGCGGTGCTCTGGCAATATTGCGCGGTCGAAGACCCGTCCGAGAATTCGGATTGCGCGGACGATTTATATCCCGACCTTGTGCAAGCCATTGCCGTTATCCGCCTGTTTCTGGCCAAGTGGTACGAGCCACCAGAAACGGGCGCGCTGCATTATTCCACGCTGGTGCAACAGGTGTTGAGCCTGATCGGGGAGCGACAGGGCATTACCGCCGCCGACGCTTACCGGACGCTGTGTAAAACGGGGCCGTTTGGCGGGGTGAGCGAGGCGGATTTTATCGAGTTGCTGCGCGCGCTGGCAGCCGCCGAGCTACTCTTCCAGGACGCCAACCGCTTGTTGCTGCATGGATTGCGGGGCGAAAAGAGGGTAAACCATTTCAGCTTTTTTGCGGCCTTCCCGGATTCTCAGGAATATCGTTTGCTGAACACCGGCAAGGAATTGGGTAAGCTGCCGCTGGATCGCCGCCGTTGCGCCGGGGACGTGTTGATCTTTGGCGGGCGGCGCTGGCGAATTGCTGCAATAGATCACAATAAAAGACGGGTTGACCTGATGCCAGCCCCAGCAGGCAAGCTGCCACGCACAGGTAGCGGCAGCATGGTGGTTCATGACCGGGTGCGCGAGGAAATGCGGGCATTGCTTGTTGGAGATGAGTGCCCGTCCTGGCTGGATGCGACAGCCAGGGCATTGCTGAAAAATGCGCAAAAGGATTTCGCCGCGCTGGGCCTGGTCGATAACCAATTACTGGAAGAAGGCACTACGGTGAACATCTTTGCCTGGCGCGGTGACCGCACCCAGAATGCGCTGGCCGCACTGTTGAGGGCTAACGGGTTGAAGGCCGAAAATCAGGGTATCTGCATTCAGGTGCGCGAGATTTCTGCCGCCGAACTGAAAACAACCCTGGCAATCATTGCTGCCGCTCCCTGCCCGGAACCTGTTGAAGTTCTTGATCGAAAGTCTTTGGGGGTGCCGGAAAAATGGGATTGGGTGTTACCGGATCGGTTATTCTACGCGGGGTTTGCTTCAAGGCGGCTCGACTTGGCGGCAGCTCATGCGCTGTGCGTGGCATCACGGAATTGGGTATGCTCCGGGCGCAGTGTTTCTAATCGTATTCGATGAAGTGAAACCTGTGATTAAAATGGCGACAGCCCCCTGCTATCAGGGAGAATTTAACCATATTATTTTTGAGGGGTTTTTTGAGGGGTGGAAAATAAAAACGCGCCGGAAGGCGCGTGTTTATTGGCGTCTTGGCGGAGAGGGTGGGATTCGAACCCACGGTAGGTTTAAACCTACGCCTGATTTCGAGTCAGGTACATTCGACCACTCTGCCACCTCTCCGACAAGACGCGCATTCTACCAGCATCGGATGAATTTGTTGACAGCAAGCGTGGACAAAATTTACGAATACGCCGAAACTGTTAATTATGAAGGCATTATTCTCCATCCTCTGGGTCGCCGTGCTGCTCTCCGCTTGCGACAATGGCGGCAAGCCGGTTCCCCCGTTTCGCGAAAGCGGCGAACTGGTGGTGATAACCCGCAATAGCCCGACCACTTATTACGAGGACGCCCAAGGCCAGATGGCCGGGATCGAGAACGATCTGGCGACGCTGTTCGCCGGTGAACTGGGGTTGAAGGTGCGCTTCGTGGTCGCTCCGGATTTCAGTCAGATCCTGCCGATGCTGCAACGTCATCAGGGTCACTTTGCGGCGGCGGGTCTGACCGTGACACCGGCACGCGAAAAAATCGTGCGCTTCGGCCCGGCCTATCAGACCGTCCAGCAACAGCTTGCCTACAGTACTTTTTCCCTGCGTCCGGCGGGGATCAAAAACTTGGTCGGCAAACGCATCGAAGTGGTGGCCGGCAGCAGCTATGCGGAGCGCCTCAGAAGTCTCAAGGAGCAATTCCCCCAACTGCGCTGGGAAGAAAATTCCCAGCATGAAAGCGAGGAATTACTGGAGCACGTTGCTGATGGCCTGACCGATTATGTGGTGGCGGACTCCCACGTCATTTCCGTTGTCCAGAATTATCGACCCAACCTGGATGTGGCCTTTAGCCTCGGCAAGCCGGAAAAGCTGGCTTGGGCATTTCCCCTTGCAGGGGGCGACGAGTTGGTGGAGAAGGCCCAGGCATTTTTCGAGCGCATCACCCAAGACGGCACGCTACGACGCCTGCTCGACCGCTATTACGGTCACCTGGAACGCCTCGAAGGAGAAGATATCGATTCTTTTCTGGACAAAATGAACAGCGACTTGCCGGAATACCGCAAGTTGTTCCAGCGCGCTCAGGAACTGACCGACATCGATTGGCGGCTGCTTGCCGCCCTGGGCTATCAGGAATCCCATTGGGATCCGCTGGCTACCTCACCCACCGGGGTGCGCGGCCTGATGATGCTGACCGCCGACACCGCCGACCAGTTGGGGGTTTCCAACCGCCTCGACCCGCGCCAGAACATCCCCGCCGGTGCCCGTTACCTGCAAAACCTCAAGGACACCTTGCCTGGTCGCATCGGCGAGCCGGACCGCACCTGGATCGCCCTGGCGGCGTACAACACCGGCCAGGGTCACGTCGAAGACGCCCGCGTCCTCGCCCAGCAGATGAAACTCGATCCCGATTCCTGGACCGACCTCAAGAAGAGCCTGCCGCTCCTGACCAAGCCGGCATACTATAAAAACGTCAAACACGGTTATGCACGGGGCGGCGAGGCAGTAATTTTCACCGAAAGTACCCGGACTTATTACGACATCCTGGTGAAGTTCGAAAAGCCTTACAAGCCCGGTCTCAATTCGGTGAATCCGGAACGTTATTCGACAAGAACGGGAGAGCGGCTGCGCGCCCCGCGCTAGAGGCGGGCTAACGACGAATCGCCCAGGAAATGCTATCCTGTGCGGCCTTTTTATATCAGATTCAGGAAAACCGATGTCTCAGGAAAAAGTCGGCAAACACAAGGCCGTGTACATTACTTACGCGATCAAGGATCAAGACGGTAACGTGTTGGAGCAAATGGACATGCCGGTAGGCTACATTCACCGCGCCGGCAGCGGCATTTTCGAAAAGGTCGAAGATGCCCTGGAAGGACGTTGCATCGGCGATCATGTCGAAATCACCCTCAGCCCTGCGGAAGGTTTCGGCGAACACCAGCCTGAACTGACTTTCACCGACGACATCAACAATGTTCCCCCGGAATTCCGCCATCTCGGCGCGGAAGTGGAGTTTTCCAACGACAACGGCGAAACCCTGATGTTCAAGGTCACCCAAATTGCCGACGGCAAACTCACCGTCGACGGCAATCATCCCATGGCCGGCAAAACGGTGGTATTCAACGTCACCATCAACGCCATCCGCCCCGCCGACGCCAGCGAAATAGCCGCGGGACGCCCGGCGGACAGCGAACTCACGACCTTGCATTGAGGTTGCCCCCGCGCCTGGCGGGCGGTCTACCGAGGGCGACCGAGGCGGCGGTGATCCTCGCAGCAGAAATACTGCTCACCGCTGGGGATACTTTCGTTTTTCGGCAGGTATACCGCGCAGTGGGCGCAACGCACCATGTCTTCCATCTGTTTGGGCGCTTCGGCATGGGTGCGCGGCGTACCGCGCTTGTGTTTGGTGAGCAGTAGATATACCACCAGCACACCGGCGAGCAGCATGACAATTTTAAGCATGGGTAATTTCCTCTTCCCGCAAGCGCACGCAGTTACGGCCGTCTTGCTTGGCCTGATACAGTGCGAAGTCAGCGATGGCGATACTCTCTTCGACAGTAAGGCCTGAGTTCAGCATGGTAACGCCGAACGAGGCGGTAATGTGAACAACCGTGCCATCATCCAACGGAATATCAAGATGTTCCAGCCCAGCACGCAGCCGTTCCAGGATGGCAACAGCCTGCCGTGCTTCGATATTGGGCAAGCACATCAGGAATTCCTCGCCGCCGTAACGATATAGGGTGTCGTAGGGACGCAGGGCGGCGACGAAGAATTTGATGGCGCTACGCAAGACCTGATCGCCCGCGCGATGCCCGTAAGTATCGTTGATCCGCTTGAAATAATCGAAATCCAGCATCACCAGGCTGCACGGCTGCCTGGTGCGGACCGCGCGTTGCTGCTCTTCTTCCAAAGACGGAATCATGCCCTGGCGGTTGCACACGCCGGTGAGCGGGTCGATGGTGCACAGCGAGTCGCGGATTTCGAATTGCAGTTCGATAAGCAGGTTTTGCAGTTCGAGTCCGGAATCGAAAAAATTACTGTATTCGGATATCGGGACCGCTTGCCCCTCGGCCACGCCATGACTGACGTGGCGTGCAACGTCATGCATCCGCCGATGGGTTTCCGCTACCCGATGAAACAGGGGATGTTCGCGCAATAACAAGTGCGACTGGTGATACAACCAGCGTCCGAATTCACAGCGGCAATGTGCGTCGCCGGCGGCATCGTCACTGTCGAATGCCGTCTTGCATATCAGGGTCTGGTGCCAGCTTTTGAACCAGGCGTTGAAATATGCCATGGCTTGGGAGAGCTGATTGAGAATATCAGCCGCTTCGTGGGGATGCAGGGATTTCAATGTACTCATGACGGTGCTCTCAGATAGGTTAGCACCTGGCAGTCCCTCAATCATAGGTCGCAATACACTGCCTCGCCCGTAGATCGGAAATTTGCGCCCCCGTCTTTCGAGCAGGGTGGCCTTTTTCAGGAAAGCCGAATTATCAATGAGCGGCCGCTTCCACGCAAGGGATGGAGAATGCCCTTGTTTGGTGCGCCTGTTGCCGCATAGCACCATGTTAGTGCACCAACCTCGCTACACCATACCGCATTGTCCCAATCAAAACAAAACGTTGTCGCTTCTGGAACAATTCTTGTATGGATTGTCGGTTTTATGACTATATCTGGAGTATTGCATGGATAATTTGAAGGTGGGGAGCGATGTCCTGTTCATCCTGCTTGGCGCCATTATGGTGCTGGCAATGCACGCGGGCTTTGCGTTTCTCGAATTGGGAACGGTGCGGCGCAAGAACCAGGTGAATGCGCTGGTCAAAATCCTTTCGGATTTCGCCGTCTCTACCATCGCCTATTTCTTCATCGGCTACAGCGTCGCTTACGGCGTAGACTTTTTCGTCGGCGCAGAAACCCTGGCGGAAAAAGGTGGTTACGAACTGGTCAAGTTTTTCTTCCTGCTGACCTTCGCGGCGGCGATTCCCGCCATCATTTCCGGCGGCATCGCCGAACGGGCGCGCTTCAACCCGCAACTGGCGGCGACCTTCGTACTGGTCGGCTTGGTTTATCCGTTCTTCGAAGGCATCGCCTGGAACCATCACCTGGGCTTCCAGGACTGGCTGAAAGCCGCATTCGGCGAAGAGTTCCACGATTTCGCCGGCTCCGTGGTGGTGCACGCAATGGGTGGCTGGATCGCTCTGCCGGCGGTGCTCCTACTCGGTGCACGGCGCGGACGCTATACCAAGGACGGCATGGTGGCCGCTCACCCGCCCTCGAACATCCCCTTCCTGGCTCTGGGCGCATGGATACTCACGGTCGGCTGGTTCGGCTTCAACGTCATGTCGGCGCAGGAAATCGGCAAGATTAGCGGCCTGGTGGCGGTGAATTCGCTGATGGCGATGGTCGGCGGCACCCTGGCGGCGCTGTTGATCGGCAAAAACGACCCGGGTTTCGTGCATAACGGCCCGCTCGCCGGATTGGTCGCAGTATGCGCCGGTTCCGACTTAATGCACCCGCTCGGCGCACTGGTGACCGGGGTAGTGGCTGGCGCCTTGTTCGTGTGGATGTTCACCCAGACCCAGAACAAGTGGAAAATCGACGACGTCCTCGGGGTTTGGCCGCTGCACGGCCTGTGCGGCGCCTGGGGCGGCATCGCGGCGGGGATATTCGGAGCAAAAGCCTTGGGCGGCTTGGGCGGAGTGAGCCTGACTTCCCAATTCATCGGCACCGGGCTGGGGATCGTCATCGCCCTGGCGGGGGGGGCTGCCGTTTACGGAACCATCAAGAAAATCACCGGCATCCGCCTCGACCCTGAAGAGGAATTCAATGGTGCCGACCTCTCCATCCACAAGATTTCGGCAACACCGGATGGGGAAATGTAAGCATCACACTGCGTCGCACTCGCCGAAATGCGCGAGTGCGACGCAGAAACTCAGCTTCAGAGGTACTTGAACGGGTTGATCTTCCACTTGTCGGGAAGTTCGTGACCAACGACTTTTTCGGTGGAATGGCGGTCGGCAAGATCGACGTCGCGGGGTGAGACGAATCCCGTGCGGGGATCGAAAATGATCCGTACCAGGGGTTTAAGAAGGCTCTGCTCGCCGGGTTTGACGACTACCGCGAGCAGCCCGCTTTCCAGGCTGACCAGCGAGCCGGTCGGATAAATACCGATGACGCGGATGAATTGTTGAACCAGTTCCTCGTTGAAGTGGAACTTGCTCCATTCGAAAAGCTTCTTGAGCGCGTCGGTCGGCTCCATGCCCTTGTGGTAGACCCGGTTGGAGGTGAGCGCATCGTAAACGTCGACGATGGAAGCCATTTGCCCGACTTCCGAAATTTCCGAACCTTTCAGCTTGTCCGGGTAGCCGGTGCCATCGAAACGCTCGTGGTGCTGGCCGGCGACCAGGATCGCGGTTTCCGAGATGCCCGGCGTCTCGCGGAGGATGTCGCGCCCAATCGCGGCATGGGATTTCATCACCAGGAATTCGGCATCGGTAAGCGCGCCGGGCTTGTTGAGCACGCTATCCGGGACACGCATTTTGCCGGTATCGTGAAGCAGTCCGCCGAGTCCCATTTCCAGCACGACTTCGCGGGCGAATCCCATCGCATGGGCAAACGACACCAGCAAGGTACAGACGCTCACCGAATGTTGGAAAGTGTAGTCGTCCTTGCGCTTGATGCGGCCCAGGCTGGTTAACGCGTCCTTGTTGCGGAAAATCGAATCGGTGATGCGCTCGACCACCGGTTCCATGCGTTCCACCTCGATCTGCTTGCCGAGACGCACGTCGGAAAGAATGGTGTGCACCACCTTGTTCGCTTCGTGGTGGACTTCGCGGGCGACCACGATTTCTTCTTCGATGCTGGTCGGCGGCAGCGGATTGGCTTCGCGAGCGACTTGAAAGAGCTTCTTGTCGAGTTCGCTGGACACTTCTTCCAGGGTTCTGGCGTCCTTGACGTCCAACCCCTGCGTGGTATCGATATATAGCTCGCGGATGCCATAGGCGAGAATCTTGTTAACGGTTGCCTGATCCCTGACACGAAACTGGTTGAAGGCAAAAGGATGGTCTATCCACCCGCAATTCAGGTCGTGGATATACATGCCGGGGAGCAGTTGGTCGCTGCGGATGAGCTTGATCACGAGACGGTCCAGGTTAAATCGGGGAATCCCAGAAGACTTCCGCCTTCTCCTGTTTGGCAAACAGCACCCGGTTACGGCCCTGAGCCTTGGCCGCGTAAAGCGCTTGATCGGCAGCTTTGAACATCTGGTCGAAATGGGTCATGCTTTTCCCCCGTCCGGCAACCCCGATGCTCACGGTGACGCGCAGCCGCTCGTTTTCGACCTGGAAAAACGCGGCCTCGAAGGTCTTGCGGATGCGCTCGGCGCACTGGAGCGCGGCGGGCGGCGAGGTATCGGGACAGATCACCAGAAACTCTTCGCCGCCCAGGCGGCACACCAGATCCTGGGTGCGCGCGCTGTCGCGGAGGATTTTGGCGCTCTGGCGCAGCACGGCATCGCCCACGTCGTGCCCGTGGTTGTCGTTGATTTGCTTGAAACGATCGATATCGATCATCAGACACGCCAGCATCCGTTTGTTGCGCAACGATACCGCCCATTCCTGTTCCATCCGGTCCATCCCGTAGCGGCGGTTGGGCAAGGTGGTAAGCGGGTCGGTCAGCGCCGCTTCCTGGAGGCGCCGATTGGTCACCGCGAGTTCGGCGGCGTAGCGGCGGATTTCCTCACGCTCCCGCTCGATTTCCTCCTGGAGGCGAATCACTCGCTCGCCGGCGCGCATCCGTGCCTTGATGACCTTCTCGTTGAGCGGCTTGACGATGTAGTCGTCGACACCGGCTTCGAAGGCTTCGACCAAGTGTGCCTCGTCGTCCAGCGCCGTCAGCAGGATCAGGTAGATGCGCCGCCCCGCCTGGGTGGCACGCAGCGCCTTGCACAGGGAAATACCGTCCATCTCCGGCATCACCCAGTCGGTAATGATGATCTGCGGCCGGAATTCCAGCGCGCTCTCCAGCGCCGCCTTACCGCTTTCCGCCGTTGCCACGATATGGCCGGCGGCGCTCAGGACGGCGCTGACAAATTGCAAGATGCTCGGGGAATCATCGACCAGCAGGATGCGGAAAGCATCCTTCCCCTGCCCGTTCCCATTTCCCGAGGTCTCGGGGAGAGCCGGCAGAGACGCCGCGATTTCGGCAAACGGCGGCAGCGCCTGGGTGGGCACGTCGAGGATTTTCCCCCAACTTTGCCATTCCGCAACGATGCGGTCGGTGAGGCTGGCCAGTTGTTCGGCGTCGATCCCCAGTTTGGCCGCCATCCGGTAAAGGTCGGGCAGCAATTTGCGGCGTTCCTCCGCCTGGGTCAGGCAGACCCTGGCAAGCCGGGTTGCCAGATGGAGTGCGTAAGTCAGCACATAATCGCGCGACCCTTCCTCGAATCCGCCCTCTTCCGGCACCTCATGAAAATACACGGCATTGACGAACAGCTTGGGCAACCCCCAATCGAGCAGTAAGGCGGTGGTCAACTCGCGCTGGGTGGTGGCAAAGGCCGCATATTCAGCCTTTTCGACAGTCGCGAAATCGGCGTTGGCGGTTTTTTCCAGGATTTCCGAATAGGCTTCCGGAAACAGCGTCGCCAGCGCCAGCCTGCCGATGTTACCGAGCAAGCCGCAGATGAAGGTTTCTTCCGGCGAGGTCTTGGCGTTGGTGCTGAGCAATTGGGTGGCGATGGCGGTTGCCAGCGAGCCCGACCAGAAATCCTGGTAATTGAAATTCTTGCACTGGCCGCTGCGATAGTTCGACAACACCGACAGGCCCAAAGCAATCTGGCGCAGGGTAGGAAAGCCCAGTACCGAAACGGCCTCGGAAATCGATGCAATGGGGCGGCGCATCCCGGCATGCGCGGAATTGGCTAGCTTGAGAACCCGCCCGGACAGCGCCGGGTCGGATTGCACCACCTTCGCCACTTCTGGCATGGTGACATCTTCGCGGCGGATCAGATTGATGACCGCCAGCGCCACGCCCTTGGGCGAGGGAAGCTGGCCGGTGGCCTTGATTTCCTCGAATCTTTCCGGGGTGATGACTTTTCTCATGGATGCGGCGTAGGCTGGGAAAGGGAAAGACTAACTCAAGCCGAACAATTAGGCAATTTCACACGTCCTACAAGAGTTTCGTCAACATCGCGTGCTGCGAAGAGACCCCGGAGGGCAATGGAATCCTTACGATCCAGCCGTTGCCGGGCGCCACGTCGAGGGGATCGCCGTCGCGGTTCTCCATGCGCTCCAGAACCACTTCCGCATTTCCCGCCGGGGTGATGATTTCCAAGCGGTCGCCCACCCGAATGCGGTTTTTCACCAACACTTCGGCCATGCCGCTGGCGGCATCGTAGGACGTAATGTCCCCGACGTATTGGCTGACCCCGGTTTCCGATTGGCCGGTGGCGTAGTTCTGGGTTTCGGAAGGGCTGTGGCGCTGGTAAAAACCGCCGGTATAGCCGCGTTGAGCCAAGTGTTCCAGGGATTTCAGATGAGCCGGGTCGAACGGCTTGCCGCTCGCCGCGTCGTCGATGGCGCGGCGGTAGACCTGGGCGGTGCGCGCCACGTAATAGACCGACTTGGTGCGCCCCTCGATTTTCAGCGAATCCACCCCGATCTGGGTGAGCCGCTCGACGTGCTCGACAGCGCGCAGATCCTTGGAGTTGAGGATGTAGGTACCGTGCTCGTCTTCCTCGATGGGCATCAATTCGCCGGGACGCTGACCTTCCTCGATCACGTATTCCTTGTTCTCCAGCACCTTGTAATCCCAGCGGCAGGAATTGGTGCAGGTGCCCTGGTTGGCATCGCGATGGTTGAAATAGCCGGACAACAGGCAGCGCCCCGAATAGGCGATGCACAGCGCCCCATGAACGAACACTTCGAGTTCCATGTCAGGGCAGCGGCTGCGGATTTCGGCGATCTCGTCCAGGGAAAGCTCGCGCGACAGGATCACCCGCGTCAGCCCCAGCGCTTTCCAGAAATTCACCGAGGCGTAGTTGACGGTATTGGCCTGCACCGACAGATGCACCGGCACCGCCGGCCAGCGCTCGCGGACCATCGAAATCAGGCCGGGATCGGCCATGATCAAGGCATCCGGCCCCATTGCAATAACCGGCTCGATGTCGGCGAGATAGCTCTTCACCTTGGCATTGTGGGCCATCAGGTTGCTGGTGACGTAGAACTTCCGTCCCAGTGCGTGCGCCTCGGCAATCCCCGTCGCCAGTTCCTCCAGCCCAAATTCATTGTTGCGCGCCCGCAAGGAATAGCGCGGTTGCCCGGCATACACAGCGTCCGCCCCGTAGGCAAAGGCGTAGCGCATTTTTTCCAGGGAACCGGCAGGAAGGAGAAGTTCGGGAGTTTTCATGGGAGCGGACAATGGCGATAAAGAATCACGATTATCGCATACCCATACAGGAGGTCGGAGGGCGCGAGTGCTACGTCGCAAGACGCCGCGTCTTTCGACGCGCGCCTTGCGCCAGGTAAGTGAAAGGCAAAAACAGTTTTGAATGTTTAGTGTTGAGTGTTTAGTTGATGTCGCCGCGCAAAGCGCGTCGGTTTTGAATCAGGCGCGAAGCGCATTCCCCAACTCAACACTAAACACTCAAAACCAAAAACTGCTTTTACTTATTACAGACTATTTCAACTGATTTTCAGGAAGCTTGGGGTCAAGTTCGTTGGGCAGTTTGCCAGCAAAAGTGCCGCTCGGTTTGGTCAACTGAAAGGTGAATGGATTGCTGGTGCGAGCGCTGATGGATTTGCCATCCGCGGCTACGAGACCTTTGGTGCGGGTGCCGGCGGCCAGATCGTAAACCAGAATGGAGAGACCGCCAGTGGAGGTGGGAATGGCGAATGAAACTTTCGCCCCGCCTGCGTAGTAGCCGCCGACCAGGGTGCCTTCCGAAGAGCAGCCGATTTCATTGCCGAACAGGTGTCCGTCGTCGGTCAGATAGACTTGGTAAACATTACAATAGCCGGTGAGCAGGATGTAAATCGGGTCGAGAACAGCCGCCTGTGCGGCGTTGGCCATAAAGCCGCCGAGTAGTGTTGCGAGTAAAGCGATTTTTTTCAGATTCATGCTTGAAACTCCCTTTGAATTTGTTGGCAGGTTAAATAGTGGCTGTGCCATGGTCAGGTATTGAAAACAACCAATTTCGTTGTTGAATTGCGCCTGCATAAATGCAGCAAAACGCCCCACACAACAAGACATTGTTGATAACAATCAATATGTTATGTTGTTTTTTTCACCTCACTATGGCATAGTTGCAATGCATTCTAAACAACATGCATGTCCTGATAGTGTCCTGGGATTTTCTTGTGGCTTGGCCGCAACGATTATCGCGAGCCGAGTCAGCCGATTCAGCGCGCAGCCAGGGAAAACGACTATTCGTTGCGGAGCATAACTTAGGGGATTTTGATGAAACGTTTTACTTACTTGATTCTTGTCGCGCTGTTCCTTTCGACCTCGATTGCGCAGGCCCAAGCCGATCCGTGGGCGAATGCCGAGCGCAAACCCGGTTTGGTGGCGCAAATCACCGCGAAATTAAACGAGGAAGCCTGGTTCGTGCCGGGTGGCCCGGATGCCGAAGGCAAACCAACGGTGTTGAAAGCGCGGGTCTTCCGCCCCGGCACTCCCGGCCCTTTCAAAGTGGCCGTCATCAGCCACGGTTCGCCGGCGAAGGGTTCCGATCGTCCCAAAATGGCGGTACCGAGTTACCGATCTGCATCGGAATGGTTGGTCGCCCGTGGCTATATGGTGGTGATACCGCTACGGCGCGGCTATGGTGAACCCGGTCCGTGGATCGAGGGTTTCGGCAAATGCAATGATGCCGACTTCGTTTCAGCCGGTAGGGCGACTGCCGACGATATCGAGGCGGTAGCACGTTATTTCAGGACGATTCCCGAAGTCAGGCGCGACCGGGTGCTGCTGGTCGGCGTATCTGCCGGCGGATTCGGCGTGATGGCCAGCGCGCAGCGGAATATCGATGGCGTCTTTGCGCTGCTTAACTTTTCCGGCGGACGCGGCGGGCATCAAGGCCGAAATGCCGACATGAACTGTTCGCCCGATCAACTGGTGGAAGCCGCCGGCACTTTCGGGGCCGGTGCAAAAAAACCGTCGCTGTGGATTTATGCCGAAAACGATACATTCTTCGATTCGGAACTGTCACAAAGTATGACCGATGCCTTCAAGGAAGCCGGGGGAAATGTCGAATACCTACTGATGCCGGATTTCAAGAATGAGGGACACTCCCTATTTGGCGACATAGATGGCCGTTCGCTCTGGGCTGAACCTGTCGCAAAGTTTCTCAAGAAATTTGAGTGACGCTTAACGAGCCGTACTCAACCATCGGTTACAAAACGCAACCTGATTAGCGCTAATCTTCAGTTCGGCCGGATGTTTCAAATTAACGACTCTTTTCCTGTAGGAGCGTGGCTTGCCCGCGACAAAAGGTGCCACGAAGAGGCACCGCAATCGCGGCCAAGGCCGTTCCTACGAAGAACCGAACCCATCGCTGAAAATCAGCGCCAATCAGGAAACGCAAAGACACCAAGGTTGCTCAAAGGAAAACAGAAGATTGGGAAAATGTTTTGGTAAATTCATTTCTCACCCATCGGGCAGGCCGGATCGTTATCCAGTCTTCCCGGTTTCTTTGCGCCTTTGCGGTTCAAGAACTGCGTTTTCCAGGCTAACGGTTCAAGTGGGTGCAGAGAAACGCTTCAGCGTTTGTCTGAAATTCAGGCAATCACCCCCGGAATATCCTGCAATGGCAGCACCACGTCAGCGGCGCCGAGCTTAATGGCTTCCTTGGGCATCCCGAACACCACGCAGGTTTCTTCGTCCTGGGCGTAGGTGGTGGCGCCGGCGTCGTGCATTTCCTTGAGTCCGTGCGCGCCGTCGTCGCCCATCCCGGTCATGATGATGCCGACTGCGTTTTTGCCGGCGTATTTGGCCACCGAGCGGAACAGCACGTCGACTGACGGGCGGTGGCGGTTGACCAGCGGTCCGTCCTTGATTTCCACCTGGTAACCCTGGCTGGTGCGCTTTAGCAGCATGTGCTTGCCGCCGGGGGCGATCAGGGCGAGGCTGGGGAATACCCGGTCGCCGTCTGCCGCTTCGCGCACGTCGATGCGGGACAACTGGTCGAGCCGAGTCGCGAAGGAGGCGGTGAATTTTTCCGGCATGTGCTGCACCACCACGATGCCCGGGCAGCCGCGCGGCAAGGCGGTGAGGACGACTTCGAGAGCCTGGGTGCCGCCGGTGGAGGTGCCGATGGCGACGATCCGCTCGGTGGTATGGTTGACGGTATGGTTGCCGGGCGCCGGCAGCATGGCGTCGGCGCTCAGTTTGGGCGCCACCTCCAGGGTGCTGGGAAGCCTGGTGCGGATTTGGCGGATTTTCGACTGGCTGGCGGCGCGTACCGCCGCGACCAGTTCGGCGGAGGTGTTTTCGAAATACTGGCGGAGTCCGACTTGTGGCTTGGTGATGATTTCCACTGCCCCGGCTTCGACAGCCTGCATCGCCACCGGCGACCCCTGTTCGGCGAGGGATGAGCAGATCACCACCGGAGTGGGATGCTCCGCCATGATTTTCTTGAGGAAAGTGATGCCATCCATGCGCGGCATTTTGATGTCGAGGACGATGACATCGGGCCAGTGCTTGTTCATCTTGTCGAGGGCGAACAAGGGATCGGAGGCGGTGGCGACGACCTCGATGTCCGGCTCGCGGTCGAGCAACGCCTGCAGCGTCTGGCGCACCACTGCGGAATCGTCGACCACCATCACCTTGATCTTGTTCTTGCTCATCGCAGCGTCGGCCTTGCCATCGCCTGTACGACGGAGATTTTTTCGTGGCGCACCCACACGTTGCCGCTGGCGATGTCGAAGATGATGCGGCGGTGGCCCTTGCCGCCGACATCTTCGGCATGGATGGCGAAGCCGGCTTTGCCGAGCAGCGTGCGAGCCGCCAGGACATTGTCGCGTGCCACGTCGAAACTGCCTTCCGGGCGGTCGCTCTGAAACATGTTGCCGCCGCCGAACAATTTGACCTGGTAGGCGCTGGGATGGAAATTGCCGGCGCGAATTTCATCCAGCAGCAGTTCCACGGCCTCATCGGCATAGCGTCCGTCGAGACTGCCGCCGTGGTGCTTGCCCCGGCTGGGCAGCATGAAATGGCACATGCCGCCGCTGCACGTATGCGGGTGCCACAGGGAAATCGAAACGCACGAACCGAGCACGGTGTGGATGCGGGTATTCTCCTGGCCAAAGTGAATTTCACCGGGCAGGAGATAGATCTCGATACAACTTTCGTTACTCAGCAGCTTCATTGCTCAGTATATCCGGCAAGCAAGATGACACGGGATGCCGGCTGGTTGAGGGGGATACGTCCAGAATACTCCGATTTCCGTGATGCGGCGCAATATCGGCATGGCAACCCGGGTTAGCGCCGCGTGGCGGCTCAGCCCGCCGCGGAGGCAGGCAAGGCGTCTGGCGCAGCGTTTCCAGCTTGGCCGAGCAAGGCCATTTCTTCAATGGAAAGCACTTTGTCGACATTCAGGATGACCACGAACTTGCCGGAGATCTTGCCCATGCCGTAAATGAAATCAGCGCGGATGCGTGCGCCGAAGCTCGGTGGCGGCTCGATTTCACCATGTGGTATTTCCAGGACTTCACTGACCGAATCGACGACCATCCCGACATCCAGCCGTTCGCCGTCCGCGACGATTTCGACAATGACGATACAGGTGCGGCGGGTGACGGCGGTGGGGTTCCGCCCGAAGCGCTGGGCGATGTCCACCACCGGGACCACCCTGCCGCGCAGGTTGATGACCCCGCGGATGAAGGCAGGCATCATCGGCACGCTGGTCAAGCTGCCGTATTCGATGATTTCCTTGATGTTGAGGATGGGGATGGCAAACATTTCCCCCCCCAGCAGAAAAGTCAGGAACTGGCCCTGGTTTTCCTCGACAGCGGCGACTTGGCTATTCGCTTGGACAACGGCACCCATAATGCTCTCCTAACCCGGACGAGCCGGAGCCAAACAAGGTGATGGGTAATGAGTGATGGGTAATGGGAGAGTGGTTTTCATCACCCATTCCCCATCACCCATTACCGCGGAGCTCAATTCAAAATACATTGTCGTCATATTTTGACATCATTTGACAGAATACAGAGATTAAAACCGCACGAAATCCCGCTCGTTGGGCGTAATTGCCGCGGACAACTGGCTGGCCGCCTTTTTCGGCGGCGCGTTGCGGTACTGATGGGCATCGCGAACCGGCACGGCGCTATCGACCTTGAAAAAGGCCATCATCTGCTGGAGTTTTTCGGCCTGACTGCTCATTTCCTCGGCGGTTGCCGCCAATTCCTCGGAGGCGCTGGCGTTTTGCTGGGTGGTCTGGTTGAGTTGGTCCATGGCGGAATTGATCTGGCCGATGCCGGACGATTGCTCGTCGGACGCCGCGGCAATCTCCTGCACCAGGTCGGAAGTCTTGCCGATCGACGGCACCATCTCGTCGAGCAGCTTGCCGGCGTGTTCCGCCAGTTCCACGCTGCTGCCCGCCACTTCGGAAATTTCCTGCGCGGCGATCTGGCTGCGCTCCGCCAGTTTGCGCACTTCCGCCGCCACCACCGCGAAGCCCTTGCCGTGCTCGCCGGCGCGCGCCGCCTCGATGGCCGCGTTGAGGGCGAGCAGGTTGGTCTGGTAGGCGATGTCGTCGATGATGCCGATCTTGGCGGCAATCTGCTTCATTGCCGTAACCGTGGATTTCACCGCCTCGCCGCCTTCGGCGGCTTCCTTGGCGGCTTTGGAGGCCATCCCGTCGGTGACCTTGGCATTGCCGGCGTTCTGGCTGACCGAGGCCGACATCTGTTCGATGGCGGCACTGGTTTCCTCGACGCTGGCCGCCTGTTCGCTGGCACCCTGGCTGAGGCTCTGCGAGGTCGCGCTGATCTCCTCGGCGGCGCTGGAAAGCGAGTTCGCCGCGTTGCGCACATCGGTAATGGTATCGGAGAGCTTCTCCACGGTACCGTTGGCCGCGTCCTTGAGCCGCTTGAACATGCCCTGCTGCTCGCGCTCCATGGTGCGGGTGAGGTCGCCTTGCGAGACGCTTTCCATCACCTGCACGGCTTCGCCGATGACTTCTGCTGCCGCACCGGTAAGATCGTTGATGCCGTCGCCCAGCACTTTCATGAAACCTTCCTTGCCTTCCATCGCGATGCGCTGCGACAAGTCGCCCGCTACCGCGGCCTGGACGATGGCCTTGACTTCGTTTTCGACCATGACTTCCTCGCTGGCATCGATCCATTCCACCGATGCGCCGATGCGTTGGCCGCCAGCGTTGAAAACCGGATTGGCGGCCAGGCGGAAAGTGCGTCCGCCGATTTCGATGGCGGTACGATAGGTGGCGGTGAAGGTTTTCAGCAAATTGCGCTGATGCGACGGATTTTTGTGGAAACTGTCGATATTCGCGCCGAGCAAGGTATCGGCGCTGAAGTTGAGCAGTTCCTTGCGGATGTCGGCTTCGGCCTTTTTCAGCATGACCTGCACCGATTTGTTGAGGTAAATGATATTGAGCTCGTTGTCGGTGATCATGATGCCGGTGGAGGCGTTGTCCAGCGCGTTGGTGATCCGCGAGGATTCGTCGGCACGGCGCCGGGCGTCGTTGATGTCGAAACCCAGCTTGATCTGCATGGCGCGCAGGGCATTCAGTACCTTGCCGATTTCATCCTGGTTTTTGACTTCGATGCGGTTGTCGTAATAGCCCTGCGAAATCCGGTCGAAATAACCGACGGCAGCGCGTAACGGGATGGCGACGGCACGGATGGTCATCACGCCGATCAGACTGGTCATCAGGATGCCGCCGATAATCCAGAAAATCGCGATCTGGCGCAGTTGGGCATAACGCTGCTGGGCGTCGGCGAATTCCTGGCGGGCGGCGTCCTGCTGGTACTTGATCAGGGCGGCGACGTCCTTGCCGGCGGTGGCGTAAGTCGGGTTGACCGTCTTGACGATGTGGGTGGCGGCTTCGTTGAAGTTGCTCTGGCGCAGCAACTCGACAGCGGGTTTGAGGCCTTCCTTGACGAAGCGCGTACGATTTTCGGTGAATTTGTCGGCCAGCACTTTTTCGTCCGCCGCCATTTCCTTGGCGCTGTAGCTTTTCCAGATGTCGCCGATGGTCGCGACGTTCGCCTCGATCATGTCGAGATGCATGGAAATCGGATGGTCGTGCAGCTTGCTTTCCGGCTTGCGCGGGTCGTGCATGTTGGCGAGCAGCAATTGAGTGCGGTTCTCGCGCATCAGGCTGTCGATGCGGGCAATCTGGTCGGAAGGCAGCAGGCGCCGGTTGAACACTTCGTCGAGACGCTCGTTGGAACTGCTCATGCCGCTCATGCCGAGATAGCCTATGCCGGCCAGGAACAGCGATGAGAAAATCACCGCGAACACCTGTTGTCCGAGGATGCTGACGTTGCGGAAGGGGTTCAGCCAGCGCAGCAAGCTGGGTTTGACTGCCTTGCCTTCGCGGATGCGATAGCGGCTGCGGCCTTCGCTGAGTTCCTGATAAATCCGTGCGGCGGCTTCCACCTGGGTGCGGCTGGGCTTGCTGCGCACCGAGATGTAGCCGACCGTTTGACCGTTTTCGCGGATCGGCGTGACGTTGGCTTCAACCCAGTAATAGTCGCCGTTCTTGCAGCGGTTCTTGACCATGCCGGTCCACGGCTGGCCTTTTTTGAGGGTATCCCACAAGTCGGCGAAAGCCTCTACCGGCATGTCGGGATGGCGGATGTAGTTGTGCGGTTGACCCAGCGATTCCTGTTCGCTATAGCCGCTCATCTCGCAGAAGTAGGGATTGACGTAGGTAATCACGCCCTTCAGGTCGGTTTTGGAGACGATGGTCTCGCCATCGCGGAAATCCCGCTCCACACCCGTCACCGGCAGATTGGTTCGCATTTTTTATCCCCTCGTTTAGGTCAGTTTTTAGTTTCGAATGCTTGGTGGTTCAGTTGTGGAACGGGTGTTCTCAAAACACCGTGCGCAAAACGCACACCGCCACCAAGCACTCAAAACCGCATTTCAATCAGGCGCTCAACGCCACATAATTTTTCGCTTCGCGGGCCACGGTATCCTGGATCAGTGCCGGGATGTCGAGCAGCAATGCCACTTCGCCGCTGCCCAGGATAGTCGAGCCGCCGATGCCCTTCAGGTTGCCGAACAGTTTACCGAGCGGCTTGATGACGGTCTGGTATTCGCCCATCAGTTCGTCCACCACCAGCCCGGCCAGTTGCCCGGCGTACTGCACCACCACCACGTTTTCGCGCTTGCCGATTTTGCCCTGGCTGCGAAAATGGTCGCGCAGGCGGATCACCGGCAACACCCCGCCGCGCAGTTCGATATAGCTGTGGGTACGGGTTTCCAGGCGCTGGGCGGGGTTCAGTTCGAGGCATTCCATTACCATGTCGAGCGGCGCCACGTAAGTCTCGCTGCCCACCCCCATCATGAAGCCGTCGATGATCGCCAGGGTCAGCGGCAGGCGGATGCGCATGGTGGTACCCACCATCTCCCGGCTGTCGATTTCCACCGTGCCGCGCAGCGCTTCGATGTTGCGCCGGACCACATCCATCCCGACGCCGCGCCCGGACAGATTGGTGACGGCCTCGGCGGTGGAAAAGCCCGCTTCGAAAATCAGGGCGTAGACTTCCTTGTCGGTAAGCACTTGGTTGGGCGTCACCAGGCCTTTTTCCAGGGCTTTGGCGAGGATTTTTTCGCGCTTCAGTCCGCCCCCGTCGTCGCCGACTTCAATGACGATGCTGCCCGACTCATGGAAAGCGTTGAGGCGTACCGTGCCCTTGGCGGGTTTGCCGCGGCTCCCCCGCACCTCGGCGGGTTCGATGCCGTGATCCATGCTGTTGCGCACCAGGTGCATGAGCGGGTCGCCGATTTTTTCCACCACCGACTTGTCCAATTCCGTTTCCGCACCGCCGATCACCAGGCCGATATCCTTGCCCAATTCCTTGCCGACGTCGCGCACCACCCGGTTGAAACGGCTGAATGTCTCGCCGATCTGCACCATCCGCAGTTGCAGCGCGCCGTCGCGGATTTCCTCGACCAGTCGCGACATGCTCGACGTCGTCTCCAACAGGGGCGCATCGCGCAAGCGCTTGGCCTGCAGGCCGGCCGCCGCGCCGGTGATGACCAGTTCGCCGACCAGGTTGATGAGGCTGTCGAGCTTGTCGGCATGGACGCGGATGTATTTGTTTTCCTGGGCCTTGTTGTCGCGCGCCTGTTTCTGCTTTTCCAGCGCGGCATCGACCAGTTCCTTCTGGACAAAGCCTTCGCGCACCAGCATCTCACCGAGCGGCGGCACCGGCGCAGCTTCGCTGGGCGTCGCCAGGGTTTCCGAAACCGCGGCGCGCATCGACTGGCACAGCAACATCTCGTCGCGTTCCTTTTGCGTGACCACCCCGCTGTTGATGAGGATTTCGCCAAGGCGCACCTTGTCTTCCGGCAATTCGTTGATGAGCTGGATGAATTCCTCGATGCGGCTGTGCGGCGGGAGGATGCGCAGATTGCATTCGTCGCGCACGAATTCGAACACCCCTTCGATGGCGGCCTTGTCGGCATCGCTTTTCAGGTCGATTTCGAAGCCCAGGTAGCAGCACTCGGCATCCATGCTATCCGCCGTCGGCATGGCGTCGGGCAGGGTGGCGACCGACACGATTTCGCCGAGGGTGGCGAGATAGCGGATGAAAGACAGGGGATCCATGCCGCTTTTCAGCACGTCATGGCCGAAACGCAGGGAAATGTGCCAGCTATCGCTACCGACCGGGCCGCCGCCGCAGGATTGCACATCGCTTTGATGTTCCACCGGAACCCCGGCGCCCGGCGGGGGCGGGGCGGATGCGGTTGGCGATTGCGGCGCACCGGCACTCAGGAAGGTGCGCAGATTCGTCAACAGCGCCTCACCGCTCAGGCGGGTCGCCTCGTCCAGCGTAGTGCGGTTTTCCGCCACCCGATCCACCAGGGCGCCGATGTGGTCGCCGGACTCCAGCAACACCGCGATGAGGTTGGCATCGATGGGCACACTGCCGCTACGCACCTTGTCGAGCAGGTTTTCCGCGACATGGGTGAAGGCGACGATGTCGTCCAGGCCGAACAGGCCGGCCGACCCCTTGATGGTGTGCGCTGCGCGGAATACCGCGCCGATCGCTTCGCTGTCGTCAGGCTGGGATTCCAGGTTGAGGAGCCCCTCTTCCATGGCCTGGAGCAGTTCCCGGCTTTCCGCCAGGAAGGTTTGCAGGGCTTGTTCCATGTCCATGGTTTATCCTAAAAACCTCAGTTGGACGGGTTGGAGTGTGCGGTTTATCGGGCGTACCCCAAGGGCACTTCCTTCGGGGCGGATTGCAAGGCGCAACGACGCGGAATGGCTATTCCATTCCAAGGAGTTGTACCCGTAAAGGGCATCACCACCCTTGTAATCCGGCAAAGCCGGAACAAGGGTGCGACAACGCAGCAATCCACCAGATAAATCGTGCAATCCGGCCCGTAGCGGTCTCACCAAATTGGTGAAAGTAAAATCACAGGCAAAGCTTATTAAAACCAATATCGTATCCATCATGGCGAGCGGTCAACTGCGGTTTTTAGGATTATTCCTCGTCAGCCGGAAATCACGACCGGATCGCCGAAATAGGAAGCCATGTTGAACAAGTCCAACACTTCCAGGGTCGCCGGACTGTGCGCCACCAGGCGCAAGGGTTTGCCGACGCGCATCGCCTCGCGCTTCGCCAACAGCAACAATTGGAAGCCCGCGGTATCGAGTTCGACGACTTCGGAAAGGTTGATCTCCATTTCCCGGCAGCGCGCGATACACGCCAGCAACGGGGCTTTCATTTCGGCGGCGTGGTATATCGTCATTTCCCCGGCGGGGAGGACGCGACACACGCCGTCAGCGGCTTCATCAATGCGAATATCCATTTTTGATAGTTTTTAGTTTTGAGTGTTCAGTGTTGAGTTGATGTGTGCGCTGCGCGCACATTTTTGAAATATTTAGCCATGCACGAAATACATTTCCCCTAACTTAACCACTAAACACTAAGCACTAAGCACTAAGCACTAAGCACTAAGCACTAAGCACTAAGCACTAAGCACTAAGCACTAAGCACTTAACACTGCCTTTTCACGGCATTACCAGTTTTGCCACCGCCGCCAGCATCTGCGCGGGCTGGAAGGGCTTGACCACCCACGCCTTGGCCCCCGCCGCTTGTCCTTCCGCCTTTTTCGCTTCGGTAGCCTCGGTGGTGAGCATGATGACCGGGGTGAACTTGAGGTTGGGCATCTTCTTGGCTTCCTTGACGAAGGTGATGCCATCCATGTTGGGCATGTTCACATCGCTGATTATCAGGTGCACCTTGCTGTTGGCGTTGAGCTTGGTCAACGCATCCTTGCCGTCGCACGCTTCGATCACGTCGTATCCGGCCCCTTTCAGGGCGATGCCGACGACTTGCCGCAAGGAAGCCGAGTCGTCGACGATCATAATGGTCTTGGCCATGTGTTTCTCCTGCTAAAAAAAGGTGATGCCGGTCGCTTCCGGCGCTGCGGCAGGGGCGCTGCGGCTGCCGTGGTTGCGACGTTGCTCGACGGTGGTATAGCCCAGTTCCATGTCGTTCAACCAGGCGTTGGCGTCGATGGCGGGAGCGTTGCCGTTGCCGCGTTCGCTCAGGTATTGGCGAAGACGGCCATGCAGCCCGTCGAGATTGTTGCGGACGTGGGAGAGAATCTGGCTGACCCGATCCTGAAACTGTAGATACACCAGCGCGTCGGAGATTTCCGCGCTAATGCCTTCGCTTTCGCGGCGCAGCAAGTCGGTGGAGGCGGTCAGACCGCTGGTGACCGATTCGAAACTGGCGAGCACGCGGCGGATGGTAGCTTCGGCATCGACCACCGAGCGCGTGTCGTCGTCGCCGAATTTCTCCGCGACGTTGATTACCGCGGCAATCGCGCCGTTGATGACGTTGACCTTTTCGGTCATTTTCTTGCCGGTATCGCTAGACAGGCTGGAGAGCTTGCGCACTTCGTCGGCAACCACCGCAAAACCGCGCCCCGCCTCGCCGGCGCGCGCCGCCTCGATGGCGGCGTTAAGTGCCAGGAGGTTGGTTTGCGAGGCGATTTCGGCGACTTCGGTCGCCATATTTTTCAACTCGGCGGTGTAGGAAACCAGTTCGCGCACGTCGCGCACCATCTCGGCGCGCTTTTTCAGGGCGGCATCCATGGAACGGTTGACCGCGATCAGGTCGGCTTCGCTTTGCGCCAGCGAGGCACCGTCGCTGCTCCCGGTGGATTGCTGCGAAGCCAGCACCGATGCCTGCAAGCGCTCGACAATCGCGGCAAAGCGCGCCGCCACTTCGGTAATGCCTTCTTCGGTCTGGCTGCGAGCGGTTTCGATCTGCTTTACCCAGATCGGCGCGGCCTTGTCGCACACCTGGTCCAGGCCGGCGACCCCTTGATTCTGGGCTGCCTGCTGTAGCGGCTCTTCCCTGCTGAACGCCTGGCGCGCCAGGTTGGCCAGCAATTCGCGCTGGCGAAACGCGCTGCCCCAGGCGCATCCGGCGGTCAGCACCGCCAGGGCGAGGGAAAATTGAATCCCGGAACCGCTCATCCCCGACACCCCCAGCACTGCTGCGACTCCCGCGCCACCGCAAATCAGCGGTGCCAGCCACATCCAGGCATCTCCTTTTGTTTCCATTGCGTTTATCCCTTGCCTAATGCCGGTCATGATTCCCAAAGCGGGTTTCGGGCAACTCGCCCGACGGTCGTAATCAGTTTGATGCGTAGTCCTCGAATCAACCCGCTCCCGTTGATGCAGGTGGACAAGTATATTTCGTCTGTGGGATTGGTCAACATCCAGCGTGCGATTTCTGGTGGCGCGGATTAAGCCCTACCGCCCTTCCCGGCGGCGATGCCGCATCGCGACCAGTCGAAAATCCGTGCCATGAACCCCATCCCCCGGCTTTTCCAAATCCCGAGTCAGACCTCCGGATCGACCCCGCTTCGGCCGGCATGTATGAGTTGCCATAATGCCGCGCCGACTTTCATGAACTGGAAGGACTTGTCGAAAAAATAGTCGGCACCGGCCCGTTTGCAGCGATTGAAGTAAAAATCGTCGGTGTAATTGGTCAGCACCATCACCTTGGTTTCGGGGCGGTTTTTCTTGATGTGTTCGAGCACGCTGATTCCCGACCCGTCCTGCAGGCTGAGATCGAGGATCACCACGTCGGGGCGCACCTCATCGACATGGGCGATTGCCGATGTTTCATTCACCGCATAGCCGCTGATCTTGATGCCGGGAATTTCCACCAGCATGCTGACCAGGTGTTGGCGCATCAACTCGGCGTCTTCCACGATAAATACTTTCATTTTTTCTCTCCCCCGGCAGACCGCTGCACTGAAGGGAATGATGCGCCGCCGCCACGGCGGCGCATATCGGAATGGCTCGCGATATTTTGTAGGCTCTCCAGCGGATGATGTGTCGGTGTTTGTCCTACAACACTGCGCGAACTTGCTACGCCAATTCTTTTTCGATGGCGTAGTGCATCAGTTCGGCATTGTTGCGCAAGCGCATTTTTTCCAGGATGCGGGTGCGGTAAGTGCTGACGGTCTTGACGCTCAAGGAGAGGGAAGCGGCGATTTCCGAAACGGTCTTGGCCGAGGCCAGCAACAGGAAAATCTGGTATTCCCGGTCGGACAGGATTTCGTGGGGCAGTTTCTGGTCCGCCGCGCCGATCTCGTGGACGAGCATTTCGGCGACCGCGCTGCTGATGTAGCGCTTGCCGCCGGCCACCCGGCGCACCGCCTCGACCAACTCGGCCGGCGCGCATTCCTTGTTCAGGTAGCCGGCAGCACCCGCCTTGATAAGGCGCACGGCGTATTGATCCTCGGGGTAGATGCTGATAATCAGCACCGCCAGGCGCGGCTTTTCCTCGCGGAGTTGCTTGAGCACTTCGATACCGCTGCGGTCCGGCATGGAAATATCCAGGAGCAGCACATCGCAGTCGCTATCAAGGGCCAGGCGCACCGCTTCGGCGCCATCGGCGGCTTCCGCGACGACCGTCATTTCCCCGCTATCTTCGACGATTTGTTTGAGTCCGCGCCGCACGATGGCGTGGTCGTCGGCAATCAGGATGCGGATCATCCTATATTCCTCAGTTGGACGGGTTGGAGTGTGCGGTTTTGCGGGCGTACCCCAAGGGCACTTCCCTTCGGGGCGCAAGCAAGGCGCGACGACGAGTAATGGTCGCTCCATTGCGAGGAGTTGCACCCGTAAAGGGCATCACCACCCTTGTAATCCGGCAGAGCCGGAACAAGGGTGCGACAACGCAGCCATGCGCCTGCAAAACCGTGCAATCCGGCCCGTAGCGCCCTCACCAAACGGGTGAACGCAAAATACCCGACAAAGTTGTTTAGAACCAAAACCCTATGCCTCATGGCATAGCGGTCAACTGAGGAATATAGGATCATGGTGCTTCCCCGGTAGTTGCGGCACTCAATGGCAAAATGGTGGTGACCGTCAGCCCCTCCCCCGGCCGGCCGTCGACGCGCGCCTCCCCACCCAGGGAAGCGGCGCGTTCGAACATCCCGCGTATCCCGTAATGGCCGGCGGCTGGGCCGAGCGGGTCGCCCAGGCCGCGACCATTGTCGCGCACCACCAGCGAAACCGCTTGATGGTCGTGCCGGAATTCGACATCCACCCGGCTCGCGCCGGAATGGCGCAGCACGTTGGTGAGGGCTTCCTGGAAAATGCGGAACAGGGCGATCGTCACCCTTTTGTCCAATTGTCCCTGGTCTTCTGCGCAACTCACCCGGCACTCGATGCCGGTGCGCTTGCGGAATTGGTCCGCCTGCCATTCGATGGCGGCGAGCAGGCCGAGATCGTCGAGGATGGTGGGGCGCAACTCGGTGATGATGCGCCGCGTGACGCCGACCGCATTATCGAGCAATTGCGACATCGACTCCATGCGCTCGATCAGCGGAATGGCAAACTGCTCCGCCGGCAGCTTGCGCGACAGCCAGTAAAGGTCCATTTTCAGGGCGGTCAGGGTACCGCCCAGGTCGTCGTGAAGTTCCCTGGCAATGCTGGCTTTCTCTTCCTCGCGCACCGTTTGCAGGTGGGCGGAGAGTTCGTGCAGGCGCTGTTGGGCCTCCTTGCGCCCTGAAATATCCTCGATGGCCCCGATGAAATACTTGATTGAGCCGTCTTCATTGCGAAGCGGCGAGACCGACAGGTTTATCCAGATCAGGCTGCCGTCCTTGCGGAAATAGCGCTTTTCCATGCTGAAGTTGTCGATTTCACGGTTCGCCACTTGTTTCAGGTAGGCGAGGTCTTGTTCCAAGTCCTCGGGAGAGGTGATTTCCCTGAAGGTCATGCTGTCCAGTTCTTCCGCGGAATAGCCGATAATCGCGCAGAACTTCCGGTTGACGCGCATGAACCGGCCATCCAGCGCGGTTTGCACCATGCCGATTTCAGCCTGCTCGAAGATGTTGCGGAAACGTTCCTCGCTGGCGCGCAAAGCGGCTTCCATGCGTTTGCGTTCAGTGATGTCGCGTACCAGCGACATCACCACCGGCGAGCCGTTGAGGACGAAGGGATTGGCGTTCACCTCGACGGAAATCCGTCGGCCATCCTTGGCGACATGCACTTGTTGGAAAATCACGCTCTCGCCCGCCATCAGGCATTGGATGACGTACGACGGATCGATGCCGGCCTCCGGATCGTCGACATCGGCAATCGTCATACCGAGAAATTCCTGGCGCGAATAACCGAGCCGCCGGCACGCTATTTCATTGACTTCGATGAACTTCCCGGGCTGCCCGTTCGGCTCGATGGGAACCACGAACATCGCATCCTGAATGCTGCCGAACAGCGTGCGGAACCACGCTTCGCTTTGGCGCAGCGCTTCTTCGGCCTGTTTGCGCACGCTGATGTCGCTGAATATCACCACCATCCGAACGTTGGTGGCCGGATCGGAAATCGGCGTGCAGGTGTATTCCACCGGGAACCGGCTGCCGTCCTTGCGCAGGAAATACTCGCCGCCTTCATGGAAATGGGCGCCATCCTTGAGCGAGCCGAGGATCGGGCATTGCTCGACCGGATAGGGGCTGCCATCCGGGCGGGTGTGGTGGGAAATTTGATGCAACGGCTTTCCGAACAATTCCTCGCGGGCATATCCCAGCATTGCCGCGCCCGCCGGATTGACGAAGAGGATCCCGCCGCTTTCGTCCAGGCCGCAAATTCCGTCGCCGGCGGCGTTCAGGATGATTTCGTTGCGGTATTGGAGTTCGGCGATTTTTCCGTCGGCACGAACCCGGTCGGTAATGTCGGTCGCCATCACCAACGTACCCAAATATCCGCCATCCTGGAATATCGGGCTGGCGGAAAGCGACGCCCAGAATTCCCGCCCGTCGCGGCGGCGAAATTCAAATTCGAGCGGCCCATCGCTGCCCCGGCGCAACCCCTCGAAGCGCGCGGCGACGTGTTCCTTGCCGGCTTCATCCATGAAATCGAATATCGAATAACCGATCATTTGCGTGGCGCTGGAAACCCCGAGCATTTCCGCCATCGTCTGGTTGGCGAAAACGGTGGTTTTGTTCTGGTCGATCAGCCAGATGCCTTCCGCCAAGGTTTCCACGATCAGCCGGTAGCGTTCCTCGCTGGCGCGCTGGCTGCGTTCGGACTCGACCAACTGCCGGTAAGGAACGCGGATGCCCTGCGCGAAGACCGCGCGATACAGCAGGTAGCAGGCCACGACCTGATACCCATGGCCGAGCAGGTTCCGGGCATCCGCAGTATTCCGGTAGGCCGCGAAAAACAGCTCGCCCAGCCCCATTACCCCGATAGCGACCAGCAGCAGCCCGACATCGTAGGCGTGGAACGCGTCGCGGCGCCGGTAGATAAGTACCGCGGCAGCCGTGTGGATGGCGACAGTCAGGGATACCAGGGCGCGCACAAAGGGTGTCGGTTCACCTTCGCCGTCCATGACGGCGGGCAGATCAAGCGGGTGGAACAGAACCGCCGAGTAGACGAAAGCGGCAAGAATCAGGGCGATTGCCAGAAACAGCACCTGCTTCCGCCTGTCCACCCCGCGCGGCCAAAAGGGGATGGCCACGGCCAACAGCCCCAGGGCGGCGATGAGGCGTGCCGCCAACCAAAACCAGGTGGCTTTTTCAGGGCCGCTGGGGGTCACGAAATCCGGCATACCGGGGTAGGCGAGCAGATGGGCGAATTCCAGCAGCCCAACCGCCAGGAAAGCGCTGGAAAGCATCGCCAGGCCAGCGGCGTGGGTGGTGCGGTAACTGTTGACGCCGGCCGTGAAAATCAGGCACGCCACCACCACGGCGAGGGTTTCCATGGCGGTATGCAGGGGCAGGTAGGCCGCCGCCGCGATGACGACGCGCTGGGGCCACAGCAGGGCCATTGCCGCGATTACGGCGAGGCTGCCGGCGAGCAGTGGCGCCAGGGCTTTCACGCCGAAGCTTCGGCTACGTTCCATGAAGTGGCTTCAAGGTCGGTACAGCTCCCGCCAGCGGGCGCCGCGACGCAGACGGTGGATTCCCCGACCGCGCCATTTACTCGTCCCCCTCCAGCGCCCGGCGAAACTCGCGTATTTTGTATTCGTCGTAGCCCTTGCGCCCCTGGCGGATGATCCAGGCGGTATAGACCAGCAGTTCGACCATTAGAAACAGCGTTCCCCAGTTGAGGACATCGCCGACCTGGTACGCCTGACCGCGCCCCCAGGTGCTTTGCGGATCGACGAAGCCGAATAGGCGCGGCCCCAGCCACGGCCCCGCCAGATAGGCCGCTACCATCATCAGCACGGCGTGGAGAAGCACCCGCCGCACCGACGGCAAGTGGTTGCGAATGCTTTGTTCAAGGGTAATTTCGTCGCTCATGGGATCAACACGATTTTGCCGGCAAGATGGCCGGCTTCGACCAGGCGATGCGCCTCGGCGGCCTGTTCCAGCGGAAAGGTGCAGCCGACCACGACTTCCAGGCGGCCCGCCTCGACCATTTGCGCGGCGGCTTCCAGCATCTTGCGCTGGGCGACCCGCGCCGCGTGCATCCCCAGCAACATGGGGGTCAGCATCAGTTCGTAATGGATGCTCTGGTTGCGGGTACGGGCCAGCTTGAGGTCGGCGGCGGAGCACTCGCTTTGCAGGAGGGTGACGATTTTTCCGTAGACTTTCGCGGCGGCAAAGGAAGCGCAGAAGGTCGCCCCGCCGACGGTGTCGAAAACCACGTCCACCCCTGCCCCGCCGGTCCATTCCAAAGCGGCCTGGGCGAAATCCTCGCGGCGATAGTCGATGATTTTTTCGGCACCCAGGCGCCGCGCCAGATCGGCCTTTTCCGCGCCGCTCACGGTGACGGCGACGCGCGCCCCGGCGTTCCGCGCCAGTTGCACCGCGACGTGCCCGACCCCGCCGGCGGCGGCGTGGATCAATACGGTCTGTCCGGCTTGCAGCCCGGCCCGCTCGAACAGCGCTTCCCAGGCGGTAATCAGCACCAGCGGCAAGGCGGCGGCATGCACCATGTCGAGTTGGGCCGGCTTGGCGGCGACATATTCCTCATGCACCGTGGTGAATTCCGAGTAATTGCCCGGCTCGCCGCCGATTCCGCCGTTCATGAAAAATACCGCGTCGCCAGGCCGGACGCGGGTGACGGCGCTGCCCACGCCGTCCACTACGCCCGCCCCGTCGCAGCCGAGGATGACCGGCAGGCGCTCGGGAAAATAAGTGCCGCCCTTGCGCAGCTTGGTATCCACCGGGTTCACCCCGACGGCCTGCAGGCGCACCCGCACATGGGAGGCCGAGGGCAATTCGGGGAGCGGCGCGGTGGCGTATTGCAGCACCTCGGCGGGGCCGGGCTGGTGCATCAGGATGGTCTTCATGGGATGCCTCCAGATCAAATAGTGCTAAATTGTAATGGTAAGTCGCGGCGGAGGGTGAGGGGCGGGATGGAAAATCAGTCGATTTGCGTGTTGCTGGTGGAAGATAATCCCGCCGATGCCCGCCTGGTGCGCGAATTGCTGGGCGAATTGGGCGCGGCCATCCGCCTGCTGGAAGCCGGCAGCCTGGCCGCCGCCATGACGCGCCTGGCGGAGAGCAACGTCGACCTGGTGTTGCTCGACCTCAGTCTTCCGGACGGTTTCGGGCTAGGCTCGCTGACCAGGATGCTGGCGGTTGCGCCCACCCTGCCGGTGGTAGTGCTGACCGGGTTGAAAGACGATGAACTGGCGAGCGAAGCCATCCATCTCGGCGCCCAGGATTACCTGGTCAAGGGGGAGATCGGCGGCTACCGCTTGGCCCAGGTGATCCGCTCCGCGCTGGAACGCAAGAAGAACGAGCGCGAACTCCGCCAACTCAAGAACCAATACCTGTCCATCCTCACTTCGGTCAACGAGGGGGTGTGCGTGATCGGTGCCGCGGGCCAGGTCACCTTCGCCAACCCCGCTGCCTGCACCTTGCTCGGATTCGAACTCGACAACCTGTTGGGACAGTTTTTCCATGAGCGGGTGCACAACCACAAATCCGACCAATCGCCGTATCCCATCGAGGAGTGCCCCTATTACCAAACCCTGCGCGACGGCATCCCCTGCCATCAGCAGGAAGATACCTTCTGGCGCGCGGACGGCAGCGCCGTTCCGGTGGAGGTGAATTCTTCCGCCATCCTGGAAGACGGAAAAATTACCGGGACGGTGATCGCCTTCCGCGATATCAGCGTGCGCCTGCACAGTGAACAGGTTTTGATGAGCGCCCAGGCGAAATTGCTGGAGCGCGAGTATTTCCTGCGCCGGGTAATGGACAACATTCCCCAGCATATCCTCTGGAAAGACCTGAATTCGGTGTTCCGTGGCTGCAACCAGGTCGCCGCCCAGTCCCTGGGGCTGTCCAACCCCGAGCAAATCGTCGGCAAGACCGATTTCGACCTGTATCCCGATCCCGCCGCCGCGCAGTATTTCCGCGACCAGGATGACGCCTTGATGGAAAGCGATACCCCCCTGCACCACCACATCGAGCAGTTTTCCGGCCAGGACGGCAAACCGGTGTGGCTGGACATCGACAAGATCCCCTTGCACAACCTGGGCGGCAAGGTCAACGGCCTGCTCATCACCTACGAGGACATCACCGCGCGCAAGTTGGCGCAAGACGAGCGCGAGCAGTTGGCGGCGGTGATCGACTCCTCGCCGGACTTCATCGCCACCTGCGATCCCGACCAGCACCTCCGCTTCATGAACCAGGGGGGGCGGGCAATGCTGGGGATCGGGGCGGAGGAAGACCTTTCCTCGCTATGCATCCGAGATACCCATCCGCCCCGCGACTACCGGCGCATCGCCGAGGAAGCCTTGCCCACCGTCATGGAAAAAGGCGTGTGGCGCGGCGAAAGCGTGTTGCTGGGCCGGGACGGCAGGGAAATCCCGGTTTCCCAGATCATCATCGCGCACTATGGCGAATCCGCCAGTCCCGCCTACTTTTCCACGGTGATGCGCGACATCGGCGACCTCAAGCGCTCCGAGGCCGCACTCAAGCAATTGAACGAGACGCTCGCCCAGCGCGTTCGGGAAGCCGTGGCAAAAACCCGCGACGCGGAATATCTGTTGGTCCAGCAATCGCGCCACGCCGCGATGGGCGAGATGATCGGCAACATCGCCCACCAGTGGCGCCAGCCGCTCAATGCCTTGTCGATCCTGATTACCAACATCGACCTGGATTACCAGGACGGCGCCCTGAACCAAGCGGCACTCGACGACTACCAGCAAACCGCCAATCGCCTGATCGGAAAGATGTCCACCACCATCGACGACTTCCGCAATTTCTTCAGCCCCCACAAACAGCCGCAAAGCTTCAGCCTGTTGAAAGCGGTGCAAGACACGCTCCGTCTGATCGAGGCCAGCCTCAGGAACAACGGCATCGAAGTTGCGCTGAACGGCGCGGGGGACATCAGTCTATGGGGTTACCCCAACGAATTCGGCCAAGTTGTGCTGAACCTGCTGACCAACGCCAAGGAAGCCATCGGCGAGCGCAACATCGCGGCACCGCGCATTGAAATCGACTACTCCGCCCATGAAGGCGAGGCACTGCTGACCATCCGCGACAACGCCGGGGGAATCGCCGACGAAGTTTCGGCGAAAATCTTCGACCCTTACTATACTACCAAGCGAGGTGGCACCGGCATCGGCCTGTACATGTCGAAAACCATCATCGAAAACAACATGAAAGGCCGCTTGGTGTTCCGCAGTATTTCCGGCGGCGCGGAATTCAGCATCAGCGTGCCGCAAGCGGAGGCAGCATGAGTGAAGAGCAATACCAGGCGCTGAAAAGCCTGTCCATTCTCTACGTCGAGGACGACGTGGAAACCAGCAGGCAATTCGCCCACATGCTGGGAAAAATCGTCGACACCCTGTATGTCGCCAACAACGGCGAGGAAGGCGTGCGGCTGTTCCGGGAAAAGGCTCCCGACCTGGTCGTCAGCGACGTTTTGATGCCCGGCATGGACGGCCTGGAAATGGCGCAACTCATCCGCGCCGAAAGCCCCGATACGCCGATCATTCTGACCACGGCTTTCAACGAAACCAAATACCTGCTGCGCGCCATCGAAATCGGCATCGAAAACTACGTCCTCAAACCGGTGGATTATTCCCTGCTGCGCCGGGCCATCGTCCGGAGCGCCGCCCTGCTGATAAGCCGGCGCGAATTGAAGAGCAAAAACGCGCAACTGGAGCGCTACCATACCGCCGCCGAGCAAGAACGGCACTTGGTCGCCCACCTCATGGACCGCATGATGCAGGCCGATGGACTGCGCGACGAGGGACTGCGCTATTGGCTGCAACCCTCCGACCTGGTGAGCGGCGACCTCATCGCCGCGGCCCGCGCGCGCGGCGGCAAGCTCTTCGTGATGGTCGCCGACTCCACCGGACACGGCCTTCCCGCCGCGCTCAACCTGGTACCGCTCAACCGCATTTTCTACCGCATGGTGACCAAGGGCTTCTCGATCGGCACCATCGTCGAGGAAATGAACATGACGATCCGCGAGCAGTCGCCCACCGACCGCTTCGTCGCCGCCACCCTTGCCTCCGTGGACGCCACCACCCGCATCCTGGAATACTGGTCGGGCGGCAATCCCGCCGCCCTGTTCGTCACCCCGCAAGGCGACGTGTTGCACTCCTTCAGTTCCGCCAACCTGCCGCTGGGCATCCTCGACAAAACCTTCATCGCCCATCCCCTGGTTTTCCGCTGGGAACAACCCGGCTACCTGCTGATATTTTCCGACGGACTGCTGGATGCCGAGGACGAGCAAGGCAACCACTTCAATGTCGAAAAAGTGCTGGAGGCGATAAGCGGCACCCCGCCGGAAAACTGGATCGACGCCATCCAGAGCGCCCTCGCCGACCACCTCGGCGCGCGCCACGCCCACGACGACGTGTCGCTGGCCGTGATACGCTGCGACTAACCCCCCCTCATGCAGTTGCGAGTGGGTGGAAACACGTAATCCAAAGTATAATGGTCGGCTTTATGAATTCATGAAAATCGCGTCATGGCCACCCACAAGTTCATCCCCATCCATCCCGCCGAACCGGCTCCCGATGAAATCGACGCCTGCGCCGGCGCCGAACCCTATGCCCTGATGGTGCTGGGCGACGCCATGCTTCCCGAATTCGAGGACGGCGACATCATCGTCGTCGAACCGGAGGGACTGACCCGCGACGGCTCCTTCGTAGTGGCCTTCCACAATAACGAATACACCTTCCGCCAACTGCGCATCATCGACGGCAAACACTATCTGGCCGCCCTCAACGACCTCTACCCCAGCGAAGAAATCCCCGGCCTGGAAGTCATCAAGGGCGTGGTGATCCAGAAGAAAAAGCCGGGCAAGCGCAAGAGCTTCAAGTCCTACGTTTGACGGGCGATTGCTTGGCGTTCCCGGTCGGCGCGGCCAAGCTCATTTATGCCCGCCGCCGCTTCCGCCGTGCGAGCCACTCCCCGAAGAACTGCCGTGATAGCGGCTGTTGGCGCTGGAAGACGAGGATTGCTCGGATGACGACGAGTAGGAAACGCTGCTCATCGCGGCAATCACGATCAGGGCATAAAAGGTGTAGAGAAACTTGCCCATTCATTTATCCCCGAAAAAACGTTTCGGTAGCCACAGCACAGCCGCCGCGAAAATCAGCGCGGTGAAGCTGCCGCGCCCCAGCAGATGGGCACCGACATCCGAGAGAAACGCCGTTCCCCAGGCGGCGACTACCCAGCTCCAGGGAAGGGTGCCGCGCGGTATCGCCTGGGGCGGTTCCACGACGGCGGGCAAACCGAAAGATTTGGCGATGGTCGCCGCGGGGAGCTTGGCGGAAAGCGTCCAGGTCACTTCGTTCCGGTAGGTCTCGCGCGCCAGGTTGGCAGTCCCTGATATCCACTCGGTGACCTGGACTTCATCCCCGATTTTTACCTGCCAGTTGAATTCGCCGAGCACAAAGGTGGTTCTGGCGGCGTAGTCGCTTTCCTGGCGAAACAGCTTGCCGCCCTGGTACACCTGCTCGCCACGTTGGTCGGGCAGGCTGTTGAGCACTTCGCCGAGATACCACTCGCCGTCGCCATGGGTCAGCCACAGAAAACCGCCGTCTTTCGAGAACAGCAGGTACTCCTCCCATTCCGAACCTTCGCCGTCGCTGCGCGCCATGAAGCCGATGGCCTGGTACTCGCCGCCCCGGATGACGCCACGGCTTCCCAGGGGAATCGCGGGTTCCCGGCGGGCGAGTTCATCCTGCTTGAGCACCACCGTGCGGCGCTCGCCCTCCAGCCCGACGACGGACCGGCAGAACGGACAGGCAACCGTCTCGCCGAAACCGGCGTGGTATTCCAGCGAAGCGCCGCAGGACGGGCAGTCGAAGCCGCTTACCCCGCCTTTCAATTTGCCGCTGGCGCGCTCGATTTCCTCATTGGTGCGCAGGTTGCTCAACCCGAGATCATCTCGGGTGCAGGCTTCGCCGACATAGACCGACGGCGGAACGTCGCTGTAATCGAAAGTGATGAAGCCGTTGCCGCCGACGCTACGCAAATCGACCGCGGTGAATTCCTTGCCGTCCCCGGCCGGCTCCGGCAGTTCTCCTTCGCCGCCGCTACACACGCAGGTGCGGGCGTCGGTCACCGCGTATTTCTGCTGGTTGATGGTGACGTTACGCCCCACCTGCAATTGGTCCATGGCGACCGGCGGCACGGCGCCTGCATTGCGCCGGGTCACCACGTACTGGCCGGAAGCGTCGGAGAGCCAGCCCAGGCTACCGTCCTGGAACTCGACGCACCATTCATTCCACGAGCCATCCTGATATTTCAGGCGCAGACGGCCGATGACGGTAAAACGCTTGCCCTTCCAGGCGCCGCCGCTGCCCACTTGCAGCGGCGAGAAATCGTCGAGAATTTCGGAGAGTCTGCCGATGTTCGCCGCGCTCGCCCCGTCGCGCAGCACCGTGGCGCGGCAATAGGAACACACTGCCATGGCCGAGGCCGCCGATTTGAATTCGACTTGCGCGCCGCAAGCGGGACAGTTGCTGGTTTTCACCGGTTTGGGTCTTCCCGGAGTTTATGAAAAACTGCACAACCGTTATCGCGCCAAATCAGCGATAGGCCGGTGGTGGCGATTTGTCTATCGGACTTCTGCACTTAGATAATACTCAACTCGGTTGGTGGTCCAGGTTGCGATGCCCGCTCCAAAAAAATCCGTGTCTTCCGTCCAGACCGGGCAATTTAACGCTAGTGAACAGGCGACGATGGGCCAATCATCCGGGTCGCGGACGGCAATACGATGCAGGGATTGGCTTTGGAACGCACTGTAATATTCTTCCGGCAGCGAGTGAATAATTTGTCCAAGACCTTCAAGAACGGCCAGCGCCGGGGCGCCGGCGATTCCACGCTTTTTTAGTATTGCCGGGAGATAACGGCGCGCATCCTCGAACGCGACATCGGGTGTAAAGAAATCGACTGAGGCAGCGTGGTTTTCAATTAAATCACGCACTCGCTTTCCGAGTACGGCGCGTATCAAAATGTTGGCATCCAGGACAATGGCTTTATGGCTCATTTACGCTGCTTCCCTGCTCCCCTTTTGCGAGCGTCCTTGAAGTCCGCGACTATCTCATCTTCAGTGACCCCTTTTTCGGCAAGCAGCCGGTCCAGTAACGCACCGGCTTCTTTGAGTGCATTGATTTCGGCATCGCCAGCGGCATGCCGTCGGATAGGGATAAAGTAACCTACCGTTTCGCCGTGCCGGGTAATGGCAACCGGTGTTGCAGATGCGACATACTCTGCAATCCCAGCCCGAAATTCACGTATGCCTACTTTTTGTGCTTCCACGGCGCTTCTCCATTTGCTGATTTGTGTACACAAATCATAGCATCAAAGCTTTAAGTCAGCCGATCAATTTTTTCAGCAATTCCGCCTTGCCCTGGTCGAATTCGGCCTGGGTAATCAGGCCTTTTGCCAGCAAGCCGCCCAGTTTCTCGATCTTGGCGGCAATCTCGTCGTCGCTCAGCGCGGCTGGGGCTGCGACCGGCGCCGCCGCTGCAGGCTGCGCCAGGGCAGCGGCCATCGCGCCGGCCACGGTTTGCCCGGCCCCTAGCCCCACCCCCAGACCGGCGCCCAAACCGGCCAATCCGCCTTCGTTCTGCGCCGCCAGGGTGATCGCTTCGGCGGATTGCAGCCGGGTGTATTCGGGAATCACGTCCTTCATCATCCCCACCGAAATGCGCTTGTCGAGAGCCTGCTGGATTTCTTCTGGTAGCGAGACGTTTTCGACCACGAAGCCGTCGAGGGTCAGGCCGAAGCGCTCAAAAGCCGAAACCAGCCGGGTTTTTATCGTCTCACCCAACAAGCCTTGATTGGCGGCCATGTCGAGGAAGGGCACGTTGGATTCGCCGAAAGCCGCGCTCATGCTGGCGACCACCTGATTGCGCAACTGCTGCTCCAGGTCTTCGACGCCGTAGCTTTCGCGGGTGCCGGCGACTTCCTTGAAGAACACGCCGGGATCCTTGATCCGGTAGGAGTAGATGCCGAAGGCGCGCATTCGCACCATGCCGAAATCCTTGTCGCGGACGGTGATCGGTTGCTGGGTTCCCCAGCGCCGCCCCAGTTGCAAGCGGGTGGACATGAAATACACGTCCGATTTGAAGGGCGACTCGAAGAGTTTGTCCCAGTTTTGCAGGTAAGTGAGCACCGGCAGAGTCTGGGTGATGAGCTTGTGGGTTCCCGGCCCGAAAACGTCGGCGATCTTGCCCTCGTTGACGAACACCGCCATTTGCGACTCGCGCACCACCAGTTGCCCGCCGTACTGGATTTCGAAGTCCTCCATCGGGTAGCGCCACGACAATACGCCGTCGCCCTCTTCGTTCCATTGCAGGATGTCGATGAACTGCTTCTTGACGAAACTCATTAGGCTCATGCTGTGCTCCTTGTGATGTTGGGAATGGCCGGTTCAGGCGACGCAGGCGGCGTTGATGACGCCCACCACCAGGGAAATGCCGCCTTCCAGAATGCCGTAGGCCGCGTTGTCGGCTTCGATCTGGGCATCGACATCTTTCAATGCCAGTTTGAGGAAATAGTAAGTGGCGATTTGCGCGACCAGGGCAATCAGCGACCAGTACACGAAGGCCTGGGCGGAAGCGGTATGCACGATGGCCGCGTAGAGCGGCAGGGAAAACCCCAGCGCGCTGCCAACCAGGGAATAGGCTGCCGCGGTGTTGCCGTGGCGGATCAATTCCATTTCATCGTATTGGGTGGTGCGGGTGTAGGCTAGAAAAAAGATGCCGAGAAAGCATAGCCCCATGACGAAGTAGCCGAAAAAATTGGGCGTGTGGGAAAGCATTTCGAGGATTTCGTTCATGGTTCTGCTCCGTAATGAGGTCCGGCCAAACGCAAATGAATGACGAACGTACAATTTACCCCTTCGCGTTTCCGGCGGCAACGCGGAATATGAGGTGGCGCTTGAACTTGCGCAGGCCGCCCCGTATTCTTGCCGAAGCCCGAGTACAACCCAGTACGCCGCAAAACCCATTGAAGAGTCCCCAGATGACCGCTCCCGCCACGGCCGACCAACCCCTGAACCGCGTCGTCATCTTCTCGGTGTTCGTGGTCGCTTCCTGCGGCCTCACCTACGAGCTGATCGCCGGCGCCCTGGCCAGCTATCTGCTGGGCGACAGCGTCCTGCAATTTTCCTCGATCATCGGCGCCTACCTGTGCGCGATGGGCATCGGCTCGCATGTGTCGCGCTACGTCAAAGACCGGGTGGCGGAGCGTTTCGTCGATATCGAGATCGCGGTGGGCTTGATCGGCGGGGTGGCGGCGGCGCTGCTGTTCGTCGCGTTCGCCTGGGCGCAGGCGTTCCGCCCGCTGCTCTACGCGCTGGTGGCGATCCTCGGGATCCTGGTGGGGATGGAAATCCCGCTGGTGATGCGCCTGTTGAACGAGCGCAAGGCGGAATTCTCGGAATTGGTGGCGAACGTGTTGACCTTCGATTATCTCGGCGCTCTAGCGGTTTCGCTATTGTTTCCGCTGCTGCTGGCGCCCAAGCTGGGCCTGATGCGCACCGGCTTTCTGTTCGGGATGTTGAACGTCGGCGTGGCGCTGCTGACCATCCAGGTATTCCGCAACGAGCCGGGATTCCAGGCGCGCGGGCGCTGGATCAGGGGGATCGCGGTACTGGTTTTCCTGATGGCGGGTTTTCAAACGTCGGAGCGGCTTACCGGATGGGTCGAGAAGGGCATCTTCGGCGACGAGGTGATTCACGCCAAGAGCACGCCCTACCAGCGCATCGTGGTCACGCGCTGGAAGGACGACCTGCGCCTGTGGCTCAACGGCAACCTGCAATTTTCCTCGCGCGACGAACACCGTTATCACGAAGCGCTGGTCCACCCGGGCCTCGCCAGCCTGCCGTGGGCCAGGCGAGTATTGGTGCTGGGCGGCGGCGACGGCATGGCGGTGCGGGAGGTATTGAAATACCCCGATGTGGAAGCGGTGACGCTGGTCGATCTGGATCAAGGCATGACCGACCTATTCACCCATTCGCCGGAGCTGGTGAAGCTCAACCAGGGATCGCTGAAGCAACCCAAGGTCAAGGTCGTCAATGCCGACGCCGGGAAATGGCTGGAGCAATCCGATGAGTTGTTCGATTTCGTCATCGTCGATTTTCCCGATCCTTCCAATTACTCGCTGGGCAAGCTCTACAGCGTGTCGTTCTACCGGCTCCTGAAGAAACACCTGGCCGCCAGCGGGCTAGCGGTGATCCAGGCCACCTCACCGTACAACGCCCCGCACGCCTACTGGTCGGTGGATGCCTCGCTACGCGAAGCGGGCTGGCACACCTGGCCGTACCACGCACTGGTGCCGTCCTTCGGCGAATGGGGCTACCTCCTCGCCGGCCAAGGCTACCGGATGCCGGACAAAATCCCCGTGGCGACGCGCTTCCTCACCCCGGAAGTGCTCAAATCCCTGTTCCTGTTTCCGCCCGACATGGCGAGGACGGAAGTCGAACCCAACCGCCTCGACAACCAGCCGCTGGTGCGCTATTTCGAGGAAGATTGGGCGAAAGTGATCCGCTGATGGAACGCCGCGAATTCCTCAAACTCGGGAGCGCGGCCTGTGTCGGTCTGGCGGCGGGCGGCGCGCTGGGGCTATCCCCGGAAAACCTGAGCGGCACCCTCACCCCGGCAGGCATGAAGCTGGGCCATGCCCTGCGTGATGGACGTTTGAACGGGGTAAAACGGGCGACCGAGCGCGTCCCGCTGCTCATCGTCGGTGGCGGCGTGGCCGGTCTTTCCGCCGCCTATTACCTGTCGCAAGCGGGTTGTCACGATTACCTGCTGCTGGAGATGGCCGACGAAGTCGGCGGTAATGCCGCTTGGGGGGAAAACGCCGTGACACGCTATCCCTGGGGCGCGCATTACCTGCCCCTGCCGTCGCGGGAATCCCGCCACGTCCGGCACCTGCTCCACGATTTCGGGATATTGCTCGACGGCGTCGATGCCGATGAGCCGGTCTACGATGAACGCCTGCTGGTGCATGCCCCGCAAGAGCGGGTTTTCGACGGGGCGCAATGGCACGAGGGCATTTTCCCCGAAGCCGGGCTGACGCCTTGGGAAAAGGACGAACGGCGGCGTTTCGGTGAAATGATGGCGGCTTTCCGAAATGCCCTCGGCGCGGACGGGCGCAAAGCCTTCGCGATACCCGCCGCCCTGTCGTCGGCAGACCCGCGTTACCGGCAACTGGATCGCCTGACCATGGGCGAATGGCTGGCCGACCACGGCTTCAAGGGGGAACGCCTGCGCTGGTACGTGAACTACTGCTGCCGCGACGACTTCGGCACCGGCAGCGATCAAGCGTCGGCGTGGATCGCCATCCACTACTTCGCCGCCCGCGCCGGCAAGGGCTTTCACGCCGAACAGGGGGCTTTCCTAACGTGGCCGGAAGGACTGGGGCGCCTCACCGGTGAGTTGGCGCGCCGCTCCGGGGGCCGCAGCGAACGCGGCACGGTCTACCATTTGACCGACGACCCTCAGGGCATCCGGGCCAGCGCCTATTTCCCGGAATCCGGGGAAAGCCGCGAGATTCTGGCGCAACAAGTCATCTGGGCGGCCCCGGCGCATGTCGCCCGCCATGCCATCGGCGCTGATTTGTTGCCCGACCGGCAAATGCTGGCGGTCGAATCCGCACCGTGGGTGGTCGCCAATCTGACGCTCAAGGACTGGCCGCGCTACCGGCCCGACGCGCCGTTCTCCTGGGATAACGTGATGATGGACGGGCGTGGTCTCGGTTACGTGGTCGCGACCAATCAGGAAGTCACCCAGGCCACCCACGGCCCGACCGTGCTGACCTGCTACGACGCCTGGTCGCAAGACGGCAATTTTGCGCGCAACCGCGAAATCCTGGAGAAGTCCGATTGGGCTGCCCTCGCAGGCAGATTCCTCGCCGATCTGCGCCCCGCTCATCCCGACATCGACAGTCTCGCAACGCGGCTGGATATCCGCATCTGGGGACATGCGATGGCTTCGCCGAAGCGGGGATTCCTCTCGCACCCGGCCCGGGGATTGGCTAAACTGGCCGGCAAGCTCCTCTTCGCCCACAGCGACGCCGCCGGCTACTCGGTGTTCGAGGAAGCAAGCTGGCTGGGCATGATGGCGGCACGCAGCGCTTTGGCGCATGGCTAAGCGATCACAAATATTTGAGCAAGGTACCGGACCATGAATCCCTCCAGCGGCATCGACGGCCTCCATCTGATGGCCAACCTCCACGGCTGCGCCGGGGCGGAAAACCTGGTGTGCAACGTTGATGAATTACGTGCCAAGTACCTGGAACTGGTGGCGGAAGCCGGGTTGGTCGCGGTGGGGGAATGTTTCCACCAATTCGGTGAGGGTGGCGGGGTGACCGGCGTGGTGGTGCTGGCCGAATCCCATTTGTCCGTCCACACCTGGCCGGAAAAGCGCTTCGTCACCCTCGACGTGTTCGTCTGCAACCTGAATTGCGATAACCGCGCCAAGGCACGCCAACTGTTCGCCGCCCTGGTGGCCTTGTTTCAGCCGGCAAATCAGCACGCCTACGAAGTAGAGCGGGCCTGACCGTTGCCCCCAAGCATCGCTGCCATCCCCGCCAAGACTGAACCAGCCCTGTGTTAAACTTTCGCCTTCTTTAAGGCTTTGGATTCACATCATGTCCGGCAACACCCTCGGTAAACTTTTTTCCGTCACCTCCTTCGGCGAATCCCACGGGCCGGCCATCGGCTGCGTGGTGGACGGCTGCCCGCCGGGCCTCGACCTGTGCGCCGCCGACATCCAACTGGAACTCGACCGGCGCAAGCCCGGCACGTCGCGCCACGTTACCCAGCGCCGCGAGTCGGACACGGTGGAAATCCTTTCCGGGGTGTTCGAGGGCAAGACCACCGGCACCCCCATCGGCCTGTTGATCCGCAACGAGGACCAGCGCAGCAAGGATTACGGCAGCATCGCCGCGACGTTCCGCCCCGGCCACGCCGATTACACCTATTGGCAGAAATACGGCATCCGCGACTATCGCGGCGGCGGGCGCTCCTCGGCGCGCGAAACCGCGGTGCGGGTGGCGGCGGGGGCGATCGCCAAGAAATGGCTGGCGGCGCGCTACGGCGTGACGATCCGCGGCTATCTCTCGCAACTCGGCCCCATCGTCGCCCCGTTCAAATCCTGGGATGAAGTCGGGCAGAATCCCTTTTTCGTCGCCGACGCGAGCCTGGTGCCGCAACTCGAAGCCTACATGGACGAACTGCGCAAGGACGGCGATTCGGTAGGGGCGAAAATCACCGTGGCCGCCAGCGGCGTGCCGGTGGGCTGGGGAGAACCGGTTTACGACCGGCTCGACGCCGACATCGCCCACGCCATGATGGGGATCAACGCAGTGAAGGGCGTGGAAATCGGCGACGGTTTCGCCTGCATCGCCCAGAAAGGCAGCGAGCACGGCGACGAACTGAGTGCCGGCGGTTTTCTATCCAACCACGCCGGCGGGATATTGGGCGGCATTTCCAGCGGCCAGGACATCGTGGTCAACATCGCCATCAAGCCCACGTCGAGCATCCGCATTCCGCGCCAGTCCATCGACAAGACCGGCAACCCGGCGACGGTGTCCACCGAAGGCCGCCACGACCCGTGCGTGGGCATCCGTGCCACCCCCATCGCCGAGGCGATGCTGGCCATCGTGCTGATGGACCACGCCTTGCGCCAGCGCGGCCAAAACGCCGACGTGGTGTGCGCCACGCCGAAAATTGCCGGTTGAACCCAGTCGCGACGGATGAGGTTGTGGACCCTGCATCCGCGCCTGCTCGACACGCGCGGACTGGTCGCACTGTGGCGCGAGGCGCTGCTGGCGCAGAAAGTCCTGGCGGGGGAAACCCGCGGCTATCGCCACCATCCCCAGCTTGCCCGTTTTCGCGCCTTGGACGATCCGCTGGCCGGCATCGCCTCGTACCTGGCCGAAGTACAGGCGGAAGGCGCGCGCCGCGGCTTCCGCTTCGCAGCCGATAAGATCGCGCCGATGCGCCTAGCCGGCCAAATCGAGGCAAGCAGCGGTCAACTGGCTTACGAATTCCAGCACCTGCTCGGCAAGCTCGCGCAGCGCGACCTGGCCAGATACCAGGAACTCTTCCCCCTTGCCGCCCCCCCGGCCCATCCGCTGTTCCGCGTCGTCGCGGGCGGCGTGGCCGACTGGGAGCGCCCCTGACATGCACGGCCTGCCCTACTGGCGCCTGTCCGGCTTCTACTTTTTCTATTTCGCCTTCGTCGGGGCGATGGCCCCGTTCTGGGGGCTGTATCTCAAATCGCTGGAATTCAATGCCTTCGAAATCGGCGTATTGATGTCGCTGTTCCAGGTCACGCGCATTTTCGCGCCCAACGCCTGGGGCTGGCTCGCCGACCATCTCGGAAAGCGCGTGGCAATCGTGCAGGCCGCCGTCGTCTTGAGCCTGCTGACTTTTCTCGGGATGTTTTTCGTCACCAGTTTCTGGTGGATTTTTCTGGTGATGTCGCTGGTCAGTTTCTTCTGGAGCGCCTCGCTGCCGCTGGTGGAAGCCACCACCCTCACCCATCTCGGCAACAAGACCGCCAAGTACGGGCGCATCCGCCTGTGGGGTTCGGTCGGCTTCATCGCCACGGTAATCGGCCTGGGCTACCTGTTCGACTTCATGCCGATCCGCGCCCTGCTGTGGGCCATTCTAGGCCTGATGGTCGGCTTGATGCTGCTCTCCCGCTACATCCCGGAAGCCCACGTGACGATCCACGACAGCGACCATCTGCCGCTCTGGCACGTGCTGCGCCAACCAGCGGTGCTGGCCTTCTTCGTCGGCGGTTTCCTGATGGCGGCGGCGCACGGCCCCTATTACACCTTCTATTCGATTTACCTGGTCGACCACGGCTACAGCAAAAGCAGCGTGGGCCTGTTGTGGTCGCTGGGGGTGGTAACGGAAATCAGCATCTTCCTGTTGATGCCTCATCTCACCCGCCGATTCGGCCTGCGCCAGATGCTGCTGACCAGCTTCGCCGGCGCGGTGCTGCGTTTTTTGATGATCGGCTGGGGGGTCGGCTGGATGTGGGTAATCATCGCCGCCCAGTTCCTCCACGCCATTACTTTCGGCGTCTATCACGCGGCAGCGGTAGAAATGGTGCACCGCTTCTTTCGCGGCAAGCACCAGTCGCGCGGCCAGGCCCTCTACAACAGCATTACCTACGGCGCCGGCGGCACCGTGGGCGGACTTTATGCCGGGGTGGTGTGGGACAGCCTGGGCGCGACGTTCACCTACACCCTCGCCGCAGGCTGTGCACTGGCGGCGTGGGGGCTGGTGGCATGGAAGCTGAGGATAGGGAAGGAATGACGCGGTTCACAAATCGAGTTTGAGTTTGGCGCGCGCCACGTAACGTGCGATCTGCGCTTTCGGGGTCTTCTGCAACCCCCGCAGGAATTCGTGGGGAACCACATCCAAACCGTATTGCTCGCCGAGGTCGGCAACCATCCTCGACCACAGGTGCGCGGTCATTTCCGCGTCGGCCAGGGCACGGTGATGGCGTTCGGCGGAAGGCAGTCCGAGATGCTCGACCAGCGAGCCCAGCTTGTGGTTGGGCGCAAGCGGGTAAATCCGCCGCGCCAGCAACATCGAACAGGCGAATTCCTGGCGGCGGCGCCGCTTGATCCGCGCCCATTCCGCATCCAGGAAGCGGCTGTCGAACGAGGCGTTGTGCGCCACCAGCGGCAGATCGCCAACGAACTCGGCGAGTTCCGCCATGACTTCGCCCGCCGGCGGGGCGCTCTTGAGCATGGCGGTGGATATCCCGGTCAGGGCTTCGATGAAAGGCGGAATCCGTACCCCGGCGTTCATCAGGCTCTGGTAGCGGTCGACGATCTCCCCGCCCGCCACGATGACGACCGCCACTTCGGTGGCACGGTCCCCCATGTCCGGCGACATGCCGGTGGTTTCAAAGTCGATGATGGCTATTTTTTCCATAACGGAGATGGTATCACCCGGATTGTCTATTTCCACCTCATGGCAGGCGAGAAAACCGGCGCTGCCCGAGTCCGAGGAAAGCACGATCGAACGCGCCGCGCCACCCAAGTTCGCATAAGTCGCGCCCTACCTGGCGGTACGATGGCTATTCCGCGCGCCCCCCGAATTATGCAATAATTCTTCTTTTTTTCTGACCTGTTACGCCATGAGTGCACAAACGCTTTACGACAAGTTGTGGCAGTCCCATGTAGTGCATGAGGAAGCCGACGGCACCGCCATGCTCTACATCGACCGCCAACTCCTGCATGAAGTCACCAGCCCGCAGGCTTTCGAAGGGCTGCGCCTGGCCGGGCGCCAACCGTGGCGCTTAACCGCGAATTTGGCGGTAGCCGACCATAACGTGCCGACCAAGGACCGTGACAAGGGCATCACCGACCCAATCGCCCGCCTGCAAGTCGAGACGCTGGCAGAGAACTGCGCCCACTTCGGCATCACCGAATTCAAGATGGGCGATATCCGCCAAGGCATCGTCCACGTCATGGGGCCGGAACAGGGCGCCACCCTCCCCGGCATGACGGTGGTGTGCGGCGATTCGCACACCAGCACCCACGGCGCATTCGCCGCGCTGGCGCACGGCATCGGCACCAGCGAAGTCGAACACGTGCTGGCCACCCAAACCCTGTTACAAAAGAAATCCAAGGCCATGCTGGTCAAGGTGGAAGGCACTCTGGGTAAAGGCGTCACCGCCAAGGACATCGCCCTGGCGGTCATCGGCAGGATCGGCACCGCCGGCGGCACCGGCTACGCCATCGAATTCGGCGGCGCGGCGATCCGCGCCCTGTCCGTGGAAGGCCGCATGACCCTGTGCAACATGGCCATCGAAGCCGGCGCGCGCGCCGGGATGATCGCCGCCGACGACACCACGGTCGCCTACCTCAAGGGCCGTCCCTACGCCCCACAAGGTGCGGACTGGGACAAGGCGGTCGCCTACTGGAAAACCCTGCATAGCGACGCGGGCGCGAAATTCGCTGCGGTGGTCGAACTCGACGCCGCTGCCATCAAGCCGCAGGTCACCTGGGGTACTTCCCCGGAAATGGTGCTGTCCATCGACGCGACGGTGCCCGATCCGGCACATGAAGCCGACCCGGTGAAGCGTAGCGGTATCGAGCGCGCCCTGGCCTACATGGGCTTGCAGGCAAATACGCCGATCAACCAGATTGCCGTGGACAAGGTATTCATCGGCTCCTGCACCAATTCGCGCATCGAGGATCTGCGCGCCGCCGCAACCGTGGCGAAAGGCCGCAAGAAGGCCGTTGGCGTCAAGCTGGCGCTGGTGGTGCCAGGCTCGGGCCTAGTCAAGGCGCAAGCCGAGCAGGAAGGCCTGGACAAGATTTTCACCGAGGCCGGCTTCGAGTGGCGCGACCCCGGCTGCTCGATGTGCCTGGCGATGAACGCCGACCGCCTGGAACCGGGCGAGCGTTGCGCATCGACATCCAACCGCAATTTCGAAGGCCGCCAAGGGCCGGGCGGGCGCACCCACCTGGTCAGCCCGGAAATGGCCGCCGCGGCGGCAATCGCCGGACATTTCATCGATGTCCGGGACTGGCTGTAAGGAGGCACGATCATGAAGGTTAAAGCCATAATTGCCTTGTTGATGCTGACGCTGACCGGCTGTAATACGGTACGCGGCATCGGCCAGGATCTCGAAAAGGGTGGGGAAGCCATCCAGAAGGCAGTGAAGTGATGGACAAATTCAAGACACTCAATGGGCTGGTGGCACCGCTCGACCGCGCCAACGTGGACACCGACGCGATCATCCCCAAGCAGTTCCTCAAGTCGATCCACCGCAGCGGCTTCGGCCCCTACCTGTTCGACGAATGGCGCTACACGAATTACGGCGAGCCGGGCATGGATTGCACCAACCGTCCGCGCAACCCCGATTTCGTGCTCAACCAGCCGCGCTACCAGGGCGCGCAGGTTCTTCTGGCGCGCGAGAACTTCGGCTGCGGGTCGAGCCGTGAACACGCCCCTTGGGCGTTGCTCGATTACGGTTTCCAGGTGGTGATCGCGCCGAGCTTCGCCGACATCTTCTTCAACAATTGCTTCAAGAACGGCATCCTCCCCATCGTGCTGGACGCCGCAACCGTGGACAAGCTGTTTGCCGAAACCCAGGCCAGCGAAGGCTATCGCCTCAACGTGGACCTGGCGGCGCAGACCATCACCACGCCGGGCGGCCAATCGATTGCCTTCGCGGTAGACGAGTTCCGCAAACACTGCCTGCTCAACGGCCTCGACGACATCGGCCTGACACTCCTCAAGACAGACAAGATCAAGGCTTATGAAGAACGGCGCAAGCAGGCCGAACCATGGATTTTCGCTTAAACCGATGCGGCTTACCGAAAACGAGGCCGGTTTGATCCGTCTAACCGTGGCGGAATGTTTCGGCGACGGCTCGCGGGTGCGGCTGTTCGGCTCCCGCGCCGACGACGCTGCGCGAGGCGGCGACGTCGACCTCTACATCCAGCCTATCGCCCGAGACCGTCTTTACGCGCGGCGCATCCGCTGCCTGGCGCGCCTCACCGAACGGCTGCCCTACCCGGTGGATGTGGTGCTGGCAAGCCCTGAAGATGAACGCCCCATCGACCGGGTGGCGACCTCCACCGGGGTGGAATTGTGACTACGGCAACGCACGCCGATCTGATCGCCGCGCTTTATGCGAAGCTCGATCAACTCGGACGCATGGCCGGCCACCTCGAATACAGCCACAACAAGGCCGCTGCTTGGTTGCCTCGTGCAACCCTGGCAGGGCTGGAACCGGATCAACTGGAATCACTGGCGGCTTTGAAGGGCCGTTACAGTGAAATGCAGGATCACCTCGCCGCCGCGATGCGCTTGGTAGCGCGGATTGAGGAAGTGAATGCGGATGCATTCACTTACGTGGTCAATTTCATGGAAAAAATCGGCGTGATTCCCTCCGCCGCCGACTGGAACGAAGCGCGAGCGCTACGCAACGACGCTGCCCACGCCTATTCGGAACAAGCGGAAGAGCAGGGAGAATTCTTTAACCAGGTGTTCCAAAAAACACCGTTTTTGTTTGAGACGCTGGCGGCACTGGGAAACTTCTGCCGCCGCACTTATCCGGAAGGAAAGCAATGAAGATCGCAGTTTTGCCGGGTGACGGCATTGGCCCGGAAATCATCGCCCAGGCAGTCAAGGTCATGAAAGCGCTGTCCAGCGACGGCCTCAAGTTCGAAATGGAAGAAGCCGCCATCGGCGGCGCCGGCTATGATACGGCCGGCGATCCCCTGCCGGAAGCCACCATGAAGCTGGCAACCGACTCCGACGCCGTGCTGCTCGGCGCGGTGGGCGGCTGGCAATACGACACCCTGCCCCGCCCGATGCGCCCCGAACAGGGCCTGCTGCGCATCCGCAAGGGTCTCAACGCTTTCGCCAACCTGCGTCCGGCGCTGCTCTACCCGGAACTGGCGAATGCCTCCACCCTCAAGCCGGAAGTGGTGGCAGGGCTCGACATCATGATCATCCGCGAACTCACCGGCGACATCTATTTCGGCCAGCCGCGCGGCATTTCCACCCTTCCCAGCGGCGAGCGCGAAGGCATCAACACCATGCGCTACAGCGAATCGGAAATACGCCGCATCGCCAAGGTCGCCTGCGAAATCGCCATGAAGCGCAACAAGAAGCTGTGCTCGGTGGACAAGGCCAACGTCCTGGAAACCACCGACCTGTGGCGCCAGGTAGTCATCGAAGTCGCCAAGGATTACCCGCAGGTTGAGCTGTCGCACCAATACGTGGACAACGCCGCCATGCAACTGGTGCGCAACCCCAAGCAATTCGACGTGATCGTCACCGGCAACATCTTCGGCGACATCCTTTCCGACGAAGCCTCGATGCTCACCGGCTCGATCGGCATGTTGCCCTCCGCCTCGCTGGACGCCAACAACAAGGGGCTCTACGAGCCGAGTCACGGTTCCGCCCCGGACATCGCCGGCCAAGACATCGCCAACCCGCTGGCAACCATTTTGTCGGTGGCGATGATGATGCGTTATACCTTTAACGACGAAACCACCGCACAACGCATCGAAGGCGCGGTCAAAAAGGTGCTGGCCTCCGGCCTGCGCACCGGCGACATCTTCGAGCCGGGCACGCAGAAGATCGCGTGCAGCGCGATGGGCGACGCGGTAGTTGCGGCATTATGATTAGCTGAGAGTCGCGAGTGGGGAGTCGAGAGCCACAAGGTTTTCGCTCTCGACTCCAGTCTCTCGACACTCGATTTACAAGGAGCAATTGAATGAAGAAAGTTGGCTTGATCGGTTGGCGCGGCATGGTCGGCTCGGTGCTGATGCAGCGGATGCGCGAGGAAAACGATTTCGCGGTGATCGACCCGGTGTTTTTCACCACTTCCAACCCCGGCGGCAAAGGCCCGGATATCGGCAAGGACGTGCCGGCGCTGAAAGACGCCCGGAACATCGAAGAACTCAAGGCGATGGATGCCATCATCTCGTGCCAGGGCGGCGACTACACCAAGGAAGTCTACGAGCCGCTGCGCAAGGCTGGCTGGACGGGCTACTGGATCGACGCGGCCTCCACCCTGCGCATGAAGGACGATGCCATCATCATCCTCGACCCGGTCAACCAGAACGTGATCAAGGACGGCCTGGCCAAGGGGGTCAAGACCTACGTGGGCGGCAACTGTACCGTCAGCCTGATGCTGATGGCAATCGGCGGCCTGTTCGAACAGGGCCTGATCGAATGGATCAGCCCGATGACCTACCAGGCAGCAAGCGGTGCCGGTGCGCGCAACATGCGCGAACTGATCCAGCAGATGGGCGCGGTCAACGGCGAAGTGAAGGCGCTGCTCGACGATCCTGCTTCGGCGATCCTGGAAATCGACAAGAAGGTCGCCGAATTCATCCGCTCCGACCGCTACCCCGTGGACGCCTGGCCGGTGCCGCTGGCCGGCTCATTGATCCCGTGGATCGACGTGCAGCTCGAATCAGGGCAGAGCAAGGAAGAATGGAAAGCCCAGGTCGAGTGCAACAAGATCCTCGGTCGTTCCGCCAGCCAGATTCCCATCGACGGCCTGTGCGTGCGCATCGGCGCGATGCGCTGCCACAGCCAGGCGCTGACCATCAAGATGACCAAGGACGTGCCGCTCGACGAAATTCATTCCATCATTGCCGCACACAACCAATGGGTGAAAGTGGTACCCAACGACCGCGAAATCACCATGAAGGAACTCACGCCGGCCGCCGTAACCGGTACGCTGACTGTGCCGGTGGGACGGATGCGCAAGCTCAACATGGGCCCGCAATACCTGTCCGCCTTCACCGTCGGCGACCAGTTGCTGTGGGGTGCCGCAGAACCGTTGCGCCGCATGCTGCGAATTCTGCTGGAGGCGTGATAACTACATATAAAGTTACCACGCTAACTGGATGTACAAGTTTAGCTTGCATCCCTAACTGCATGATGTTATTTTAATTAGCATCACATAAAAGTATCGAGGGTGGTGTAGTGCGCAAAACAATCATCAGTGCAATGATCGGCGCGGGGATCATGCTCGCACCGCTGGCGGCGGATGCCGTCGGATTGGGCAAGCTGACCGTCAAGTCCGGACTGGGGCAGCCTTTCGTCGGCGAAATCGAATTGCTTTCCGTCGACCGCAATGAAGAAGGCACCCTGAGCGCCCACCTTGCCACCACCGAAGTATTCCAGCAGGCAAAAGTCGAGCGCAGCCTTGCCGTCACCTCCCTGCGCTTCGCCGTGGAGCAGAAAAAAACCGGCGAATGGTTCATCAAACTCAGTAGCCTCCAACCCATCAACGACCCGTTCCTCGACCTACTGGTCGAGGTCAACTGGCCGTCTGGCCGCTTGCTGCGCGAATTCACGGTGCTGCTCGATCCGCCCAGCACGACCATTGAACAGCAGCAGGTTGCCGCCGTGGAGTTGCCAGCTCCCAAGCCGTCGGTCGCTCCCGAAGCGGCGCCGGAGAAAGCCGTTGCACCGCAACTGCAAATGGACAAGACGCTGGGTTCGAAAAAATCCACCAAGCGGACTTCCGCCAAAGCCGAAACCCAAACGGAACCCGCAGCCGAAACCGAAGCCAAGGGTGATAGCTACGGTCCGGTGAAATCAGGCGATACGCTCGGTAAAATCGCCTCGGCGGTCAAGCCGACGGGAGTGAGCATGGAACAAATGCTGGTCTCATTGTACCGGGCCAACCAGCAGGCATTTTCCGGCAGTAACATGAATCGCCTGAAAACCGGGCAGATCCTCCGCATCCCGGAAAACAGCCAGGTCAACGAACTGGACAAACCCGAAGCGGTCCAGGAAGTCCGCGCACATGCCGCGGACTGGAACGCCTACCGGCAAAAGCTCGCCGGTGCAGTGGAAAGCGCCAAGCCGGTTCACGAAGACCAAGGACGCAAAACTTCCGGCGGCAAGATCACCACCGCAGTGGAAGACAAGGCAGCCGGCCAAAAGGAACCTGCCAAGGACGTGTTGAAACTCTCCAAGAGCGAAAGCGTCGGCACCCCCAAGGGGGCCGTCCGCCAGGCAGACAACATTGCCCAGGAGAAAGCCCTCAAGGAGGCCAACCAGCGCATCGCCGAACTGGAAAAGAACATCCAGGACATGCGCAAGCTCCTGGAATTGCGCAATCAAAGCATGGCCGACCTGCAAAAGCAGGCCGCCAAGCAAGCCGCACCCGCCAAACCGGTGGAAGAAAAGAAGCCCGAACCCACGCCGCCCGTCGCAGAGAAAAAGCCCGAGCCGGCCAAGCCCGCCACCGACAAACCCGCACCGCCCGTTTCCGGCGTGGCGGTCACTGGTGAGGAAGCCCCCAAGACCAAACCCAAGGTCGTCACCCTGCAGCCCAAACCACCAGCAGCGCAACCGTCGTTCCTTGAAGAACTGTTCGGCGACCCGCTGGTCATGGGTGGCGCCGGGATTATCGCCCTGCTCGGCGGCTTGCTTGGCTTCCGCAAGCTGAAAGCGCGGCGGGAACAAGATGGAGGTGAGGGTAAAAAAGGCGGACGCGCTCCAGTCGCCTTCGACCAAACCCCGCCCAACACTTCGCCGTTGGCCGATTTGACCCCGGCCGTCTCGTCGGTACTCACGGATTTCACCCAATCGGGAATGGGCGCCATTGACACCACCGACGTGGACCCCATCGCCGAAGCCGAAGTTTATATGGCTTACGGACGCGACGTGCAAGCCGAGGAAATCCTCCGCGAAGCCATGGCCCGCGACCCGCAGCGCCACGAAATTCAACTCAAGCTCCTGGAAATCTATGCTGGCCGCAAAGACATGGGTTCTTATGAAGCCCTGGCGCGTCAACTGTATGCCGCAACCGGTGGCTCGCCCGACCCGGATTGGGAAAAAGCCGCGGAAATGGGGCGTTCCATAGACCCCGGCAACTCCCTGTACATCGCCGTAGCCCTCGCTGCCGCCATGCCTGAGATGGCCGAAGCCGTCGAGGATGTCCTCGACCTGGGTGCAACGGAAGAAACCCTGGATGCCTCCCCCGATCTCGATTTCAACCTGGAATCGGTCGGTGAAGCCCCTGTTTCTTCGGAAAGCCCCCTGCCAGCCGCAGCCGAGGAAGAACAGTTGGAGGAGTTGGCACCCGATCTCGACTTCAACCTCGGTCAAGCCGAAGAAGTGGTCGTGCCACAGCCCGAAGCCGAAGTCCCGCCAGCCGACGAAAACCTGCTGGATTTCAACCTAGACATGCCAGCCATGGCTGTACCGGTGGCCGAAGAAGCGCCCCCCGCGGACGCCAGCCAGATCGATTTCGACCTTGGCGACAGCGCTCCGCCCGCTACGGAAGCGCCCGCCGAAGCCGCATCGCTCGACGACAACATGTTGAGTTTCGACCTCGACATGCCACTCGCCGCCGAACCCGAAGCACCCCCAGAGGAAGCGAAAGTAGAAGCAACGCCGGCAGCGCTCGATATCAGCGCCGAATCCTGGCAAGATCAGACCAACGAGCTGATCGCACTGGAACTCCCGGCAGAGACCGCAGAAGAACCAGTAGCCATGGAAATTCCCGCAGCCCCTGCACCGGGCGAAGCAACGGAGGAAGAGGTGAGCTTGGACGAAGGAATGCTCGACCTGTCAGCCTTCATGTCCGACGAACCCGCCGCACCTGCTGAAAAACTCCCTCATCAGGAAGAAGAAACCGAATCCATCGAGATCACCCCGCCGCCGATAAGCGACGAAGCGATGCTCGACTTCGACTTCAACGTCGGCGAGGAGAGCGAACCGGCACCGGAAGGACAGGCCGCGCCGAACATCGACCTGTCGGACATCAGCCTCGACCTCGACGAAGAAGGCAAGCAACAGACGCTGCAGCAGGACGACAGCACCCGCTACCAGGAAGCCGCCACCAAGCTCGACCTGGCCAAAGCCTACATGGAAATGGGCGACAAGGAAGGTGCCAAGGAAATTCTCGGCGAAGTCCTCAGCGAAGGTTCGGACGAACAGCAGGACGAAGCCAAGAAATTGCTCGGCGATCTGCATTAACGCCTCAATGCGGCGCGGTTTCACACAACCGCGCCGCATCCTCCCCCGATGACCCTCCACCCTGCCACGCGCCTCTTGATGTGGCTCACTTTCGCCCTGTTCCTGCCGTGGCTAGGCGCGCTTTCCCTGGCGCTTGCCAGCGTCGCCCTGCTGCCTTTCCTGTTGGCCGGCAATCGCAGCCCCTTCATCAAGTTGCTGCGCCGCACCCGTTGGCTGCTTCTGTCGATTTTCCTCATCTACGCCCTGGCAACGCCAGGTACGGAACTGCTGCCTGTTCTCGGCGCTTTCAGCCCCACCAGCGAAGGCCTCCATAGCGGCGCCCTGCAAGCGTGGCGCCTCGCCATACTGCTGGCCGGACTGGCCTTGCTGCTTACCGCCACGCCCGGCAAGGAACTGCTGGCCGGGATTTATTACCTGATCCGCCCCTTCGCCGCGCTGGGCGTGGCCAGCGACCGCATCGCCGCGCGCGTCTGGCTGACCCTCTATTACGCCGAACAGACTCTCATCCTGACGCCCCGCGAATGGCGGGAAAAATTGCACAACGCGCTGGAACCAGATGCCCCCACGACCACCCACACCATCCATTTCGAGCTGGCCTCGCCGGCACCCCGCGACTGGCTGGCGCTCGGCATGATGGTCGCGACTCTCGGTGGGATGGCCTTATGAGGATCGCCCTCGGACTCGAATACGACGGCTGCGGCTTTTGCGGATGGCAAAGTCAGTCCAACGGCTGCGGCGTTCAGGATGCGCTGCAAACCGCACTCGCTGCCATCGCTGGGGAACCGGTCAACGTCATCACGGCGGGGCGCACCGATACCGGCGTCCATGCCATCGGTCAGGTCGTGCATTTCGACACCGCCGCCACACGCCCCGAGAGCGCCTGGATACGCGGCGTCAACGCCCACCTCCCGGCCGGCATCGCCGTCAACTGGGCGCAGCCGGTAACGGACGAGTTTCACGCGCGCTTCAGCGCCGTGGAACGCCGCTATGTTTATCTCCTGCTCAATCGTCCCACCCGCCCCGGACTCCTAAAAGGCAAAGTGGGCTGGTACCACGCCCCCCTCGATCTCGCCGCCATGCAAAACGCCGCGCTGGCCCTCATCGGCGAACACGATTTCAGCGCGTTCCGCTCTGCCGAATGCCAGGCCAAGACCCCGGTTAAAACGCTCCACGAGTTGAGCATTCGCCAAAATGGCGAAATGATGGTTTTCCAACTGCGCGGCAATGCCTTCCTGCACCACATGGTGCGCAACCTGGTCGGTTCGCTGGTCTACATCGGCAAAGGCAAGCACCCGCCGGCTTGGATGGCCGAACTGCTGGCCCGCCGCGACCGCAAGTACGCCGCCCCGACCTTCGCCCCGGACGGCCTGTACCTGACGGGGGTCGGGTACGAGGCGCGCTGGAACTTGCCGGAAAGTGCAGCGTTTCCACTACAATTCAACTCTTAACTCCCGACCCGGATTTTCCATGACCCGCTCCAAAATCTGCGGCATCACCCGCATCGAAGACAGCCTGGCGTGCGCCCGCCACGGCGCCGACGCCATCGGACTGGTGTTCTACCCGCCCAGCCCGCGCCACGTTTCCACCGCCCAGGCCCACGCCATCGCCCGCGCCTTGCCGCCTTTCGTCACCACCGTGGCGCTGTTCGTCGATCCGTCGCCCGACCTGGTAGAGCAAGTCCTGCGCGAAGTTCACCCGGACGTACTCCAGTTCCACGGCAACGAAGCACCGGAACTCTGTGCAAGCTTCGGTATTTCCTGGCTGAAAGCAGTGCGCGTCAAAGCGGGCCTGAATTTGGTAGAATATGCGACCCGCTACCGGGGGGCGCAGGGATTATTGCTCGACACCTTCGTCGAAGGCCAAGCCGGCGGCACCGGTCTATCCTTCGACTGGAGCCTGATCCCGGCGGATTTACCGCTACCGGTGGTGCTCTCCGGCGGACTCGCCCCGGACAATGTTTCCGCCGCGATACGGCAAGTCAAACCGTGGGCAGTGGATGTTTCGAGCGGCGTGGAAGCCGCCAAAGGAATCAAGAGCGAGGCGAAAATCGCCGCGTTCATGCAGGGAGTACGCAATGCAAGCTTATGATCTACCCGATGCCCATGGCCATTTCGGTCGCTACGGCGGCGTTTTCGTCGCGGAAACCCTGTTCGCCGCGCTCGACGAACTGCGCATCGCCTACGAGGAATGCCGCAACGACCCGGAATTCCAGGCCGAATTCGCCCGCGAACTCAAATACTACGTAGGCCGCCCCAGCCCCATTTATCACGCCAAGCGCTGGTCGGAGCATCTCAACGGCGCACAAATCTATCTCAAACGCGAAGACCTCAACCATACCGGCGCCCACAAGATCAACAACGGCATCGGCCAAGCGCTGCTCGCCAAGCGGATGGGCAAGAAGCGCGTCATCGCCGAAACCGGCGCGGGTATGCACGGCGTGGCGAGCGCCACGGTAGCCGCCCGCTACGGCCTGGAATGCGTCGTCTATATGGGTTCCGAAGATATCAAGCGCCAGGCCACCAACGTCTATCGCATGAAACTGCTGGGCGCCACCGTGGTGCCCGTCGAATCCGGCTCGAAAACCCTCAAGGACGCGCTCAACGAAGCGATGCGCGACTGGGTCACCAACGTCGAAACCACCTTCTACATCCTCGGTACCGCTGCCGGCCCCCATCCCTATCCGATGCTGGTGCGCGATTTCCAGGCCATCATCGGCAAGGAAGCGCGTGTCCAGATGCCGGAAATGGTGGGGCGCCAGCCCGACGCGGTAATCGCCTGCGTAGGCGGCGGCTCCAACGCCATCGGGATATTCCACCCCTACATCGAGGACACCAGCGTGCGCCTGATCGGCGTCGAAGCGGGTGGATTGGGTCTCGACACCGGTCGCCACGCCGCACCTCTCAACGCCGGCGGCGTCGGCGTGCTGCACGGTGCGCGCCAGTACCTGATGCAGGACCCCAACGGCCAGATCATCGAAACCCACTCGGTTTCCGCCGGACTGGACTACCCCGGCGTCGGCCCGGAACATTGCTGGCTGAAAGACCATGGTCGTGCCGAATACGTCGCCGTCACCGACCAGGAAGCCCTGCAAGCCTTCCACGACCTGTGCCATTTCGAAGGCATCATCCCCGCCCTGGAATCCAGCCACGCCCTGGCCTACGCCGCCAAGCTGGCGCCCACCCTGCCGCGCGATCAAGTGCTGCTGGTGAATCTCTCGGGCCGCGGCGACAAGGATATGATGACCGTGGCGGATTTGTCGGGTATCAAACTCTAGGATTTTTCATGTCACGAATCTCTGCCACTTTCCAGCAACTCCAAGCGCAGGGCAAAAAAGCCCTGATCCCCTTCATCACCGCCGGTGACCCGGCGCCGCGCCACACCGTCAAGTTGATGCGCAAGCTGGTCGAGGCCGGTGCCGACATCATCGAACTGGGGGTGCCGTTTTCCGACCCGATGGCCGATGGGCCGACCATTCAGCGCGCTTCCGAACGCGCCTTGAAGCATGGCGTCGGTTTGCATGACGTACTGGCGATGGTCGCGGAATTCCGTAGCCGCAACCAGACCACCCCGGTGGTCCTGATGGGGTATGCCAATCCCATCGAGGCGATGGGCCAGGAACGGTTCGCCGCCGCCGCCGCACAAGCCGGCGTGGACGGCGTGCTGACCGTGGATTACCCCGCCGAAGAAAGCGCCGAGTGGGTGGCCCATCTGGACAAGGTCGGCATCGACCCGATTTTCCTGCTTTCCCCCACCACCCCGACGCAGCGTATCGCACAGGTTGCCAAACTGGCGCGGGGCTTCATCTACTACGTGTCACTGAAAGGCGTCACCGGCGCCGCCAACCTCGATCTTTCCGAAGTGGCGGCGAAAATCCCGCAAATCCGCGCTGCCGCCAATCTGCCGGTGGGCGTGGGCTTCGGCATCCGCGACGCGGAGATGGCAGGGAATATGGCGCGGATCGCCGATGCCGTTGTGATCGGCAGCCGCATCGTGCAGGAAGTCGAGCAATCGACCATCAAACAATTGCCCCAAAACATTTACCATCTGGTCAAAGGGTTCCGAGAAGCCATCGACCGGAGCCACTAAGCGGAGGAGTACCCCATGAGTTGGTTCCAGAAACTGCTACCCCCGAAAATCCAGCGCAAGGCCGAAGGTGCCCGCAAGACCGTGCCAGAAGGCTTATGGAGCAAATGCCCGTCATGTGAACAGGTGTTGTACCGCTCCGACCTGGAAAAAAACATGGAGGTCTGCCCCAAGTGCGGACACCATAACCGGGTCTCGGCGCGTACCCGTCTCGACATGCTGCTCGACCCCGAAGGACGCTTTGAAATCGGCGCGGAACTTGCACCGATCGACATCCTCAAATTCAAGGACAGCAAGCGTTACCCCGACCGGATCACCGAAGCGCAACGCGAAACCGGCGAAAACGACGCACTGGTGGTCATGCAGGGCAGCATCAAGCATCTGCCGGTGGTAGCAGCGGCCTTCGAATTCAAATTCATGGGCGGTTCGATGGGCTCGGTGGTCGGCGAACGCTTCGCCCGCGGTGCCCTGACCGCCGTGGAACAAATGTCGCCGTTCATCTGCATCTCCGCCAGCGGCGGCGCGCGGATGCAGGAAGGGCTGACCTCCCTGATGCAAATGGCCAAGACCAGCGCGGTGCTCACCAAACTTTCCGAAGCACGCCTGCCGTTCATCTCGATTCTGACCGACCCGACCATGGGCGGTGTCTCCGCCAGTTTCGCCATGCTCGGCGACGTGATCGTCGCCGAACCGAAAGCCCTGATCGGCTTCGCCGGCCCGCGGGTGATCGAACAGACGGTGCGCGAAACCCTCCCGGAAGGCTTCCAGCGCGCCGAGTTCCTCCTCGAACACGGAGCCGTCGACCTGATCGTGGATCGCCGCCAGATGCGCGAGCGCCTTGCCAACCTGCTTTCCATGATGATGCGCTTGCCGCCTGTGAATGCCTGATTCGCTGGATAGCTGGCTGCGCCATCTCGAAACCCTCCATCCCAAAACTGTCGAACTCGGGCTGGAGCGGGTCCAGGCAGTCAAGGCGCAGTTGGGGCTGGCTCCCAATTTCCCCATCATCACCGTCGGCGGCACCAACGGCAAAGGCTCGACCTGCGCGATGCTGGAGAGCATCCTCCACGCCGCCGGCTATCGCACCGGCTTGTACACCTCTCCCCACCTGTTGCGCTACAACGAACGGGTGCGCATTAACGGAGGCGAAGCCGACGATGCCGAGCTGTGCGAGGCTTTCGCAGCGGTCGAGGCGCGGCGCGGCGGAATTCCCCTTACCTATTTCGAATTCGCCACCCTGGCGGCATTGTGGCTGTTCGGACGTGCCCAGGTCGATGTGGCGATCCTCGAAGTCGGCCTGGGTGGGCGGCTCGACGCGGTAAACGCCTTCGACGCCGACTGCGCCATCGTCACCAGCATCGACATCGACCATACCGACTATCTCGGCGATACGCGGGAAACCATCGGCTACGAGAAAGCCGGGATCTTCCGCTCCGCCAAACCGGCGATCTGCGGCGAGGCCCATCCCCCGACCTCCCTGCTCGATCACGCCGGCCAAATCGGTGCCGACCTGAGGTGCATCGGCAAGGATTTCGGCTACGACAGCATCGAAGCGGCGCAATGGCGCTATTGGGAAAGTACCGGACGGCGCGTGGTGTTGCCTCATCCGGCACTGCGCGGCGCCTACCAACTGGGCAACGCCTCGGGTGTTTTGGCGGCATTGGCAACATTAAAGGAGCGTCTGCCGGTCACCACCGACGAAATCCGCCGCGGTCTGCTGGAAGTCACCCTGACCGGGCGTTTCCAGATCCTGCCGGGACGCCCGCAAATCATCCTCGACGTCGCCCACAACCCCCACGCGGCGGCGGCGCTGGCCGCCAACCTGCGCAACCTGCCGCCCACCGGCAAAACCATCGCGGTTTTCGCCATGCTGCGCGACAAGGATAGCGCCGGCGTGGTGCGTCATCTGCGCGGTAGCGTGGATTGCTGGCTGGTCGCGGGCATCGACCAGCCGCGCGGGGCAAGTGCCGCCGAATTGGCCGACGTACTCGCTGCTGCCGAGGAAAGCAGCAAGGTGCAAACCTTTCCGAACGTCGCATCCGCCTTCCGGCAAGCCTGTGAGATGGCGGGTGAAGATGATAGAATAGCGGCCTTCGGTTCCTTTTACACGGTGGCGGAAGTGCTGGGCACACACCCGGCGCGGACAAGCGCATCCAGCTAAGATTTCGCATGGCAAACTCCTCCATGAACGACGAGCAGAATCAACTCAGGCGTCGCGCCAAACGCCGGCTGCTCGGCGCCGTCATCCTGGTGACCGCGCTGGTGGTATTCCTGCCGATGGTCCTCGACGACGAACCCAAGCCGGTTTCCGACGACATCGCCATCAACATTCCCTCGCAGGACGGCAAAGGCCCCACCAGCCTGTCGCCAAAAATCGTCCCGGCTCTGCCCGCCAAGCCTGAACCCACGCCCACGCCAGCCGCAGAGGCGAAGATGGCGGAACCGCCCCAACCCGAAGCCGCGCCGCCGGTTCAGGCACTGACGGTACTCCCCGGCGGGCAGCCCCCCAAGCTCGCTGCGGCAGAACCGCCCCGTAAGGAAATCGTCAAAGCGGAAACGGCAAAACCGGAAGTTCCCGCGGAACAGCCCAAAGCACCCGCCAAGCCGGTGGAATCCGCCGCTAAACTCGTCGCCGCCAAGCCCGCCCCAAGCAGCGAAACAAAACCCGTGGAGCCGCCCAAACCGACGGCCAAGCCCGTTGAAGCGGCGAAGCCGGCAGCCAAGCCGGAACCGGCCAAGGAAGCCAAGCCCGCCGCGCAGGGCGGATTCGTGGTACGCCTGGGTGCCTTTGCCAAGCCGGAAAACGCCAAGCAACTCAAGGCCAAGCTGTCCTCGATGGGTATCCGCAATTATTCGGACCTGGTAAAAACCCCCTCCGGCGACAAGCACCGCGTACGCGCCGGCCCCTTCGCCACCCACAAGGAAGCCGATACGGCGCGCGAACGCCTCAAGGCGGTGAACGTGGTCGGGGACGTGGTGCAGAAACCCTAGCGTATCAATGACGGCTTTCGATTACGCGGTCCTGCTGATCGTCGGCGTTTCCATGCTGATAAGCGTGTTGCGCGGACTGGTGCGCGAAGCCCTGGCGCTGGCCGGCTGGGTGGCCGCTTTCTGGGTGGCCTCCCACTATGCGGTGCCGGCTGCGGCGTATTTGCCCGACGCCATTCCGTCGGAGACCCTGCGGGTATTGGCGGGTTTTGTGGGTTTGTTTCTCGGTACCCTGTTGATCGCGACGCTGTTCACCATCGCGATCGCCGAACTGGTCAAAACCCTCGGCCTGAGCGCCGTGGATCGCAGCCTGGGCGCGCTGTTCGGGCTGGCTCGCGGGGTGTTGATTGTGCTGGTACTGGTTTTTCTGGCGGGGATGACCCCCTTGCCGCATCAGACCTTCTGGCGCAATGCGATGCTCAGCGCGCCTTTCGAGGAGTTTGTCGGAGTAGTAAAGCCGTGGATGCCGGAACAATTGGCGAAGCGAATTAGTTACGATTGATTTGAAGAGCGTAAAAAACCTATGTGCGGAATTATTGGTGTAGTCGCAAAAACCCCTGTCAACCAGTTGCTTTACGATGGCTTGCAGGTGCTCCAGCATCGCGGCCAGGATGCGGCGGGCATCGTCACCGGCGAGGGCAACACCTTCCACATGCACAAGGACAACGGCCTGGTGCGCGACGTGTTCCGCACCCGCGACATGCGCAACCTGCTGGGCAACATGGGCATCGGCCACGTCCGCTACCCCACCGCCGGCAATGCCTTTTCGTCCGCCGAGGCGCAACCGTTTTACGTCAATTCGCCGTTCGGCATCGTGCTCGGTCACAACGGCAACCTCACCAACACCGAGCAGCTCCAACAGGATCTTTATCGCCTCGATTTGCGCCACGTCAACACGCGCTCCGATTCGGAAGTGCTGCTCAACGTGCTGGCCCACGAGTTGCACGCCAATACCACCAATCACCGCCTGACGCCCGCCGCCATCTTCGCCGCAGTCGCCGGTGTACATCGGCGCTGCCGGGGTGCCTACGCGGTGGTGGCGATGATCGCCGGCTACGGCCTGCTGGCGTTTCGCGACCCCTACGGCATCCGCCCGCTGGTGGTGGGGCGCAACGAGACCGAACAGGGAACCGAATACCTGGTGGCCTCCGAAAGCGTGGCGCTCGACGTGCTGGGCTTCAAGCTGATGCGCGACGTGGCACCCGGCGAAGCGATCCTGGTCGATATGGACGGCCATTTCCACAGCCAGCAATGCGCCGAAAATCCCTCGCTGAACCCCTGCATTTTCGAATACGTTTACCTGGCCCGCCCGGATTCGGTGATCGACGGGGTTTCCGTGTATGAAACCCGGCTGCGCATGGGTGAAAGCCTGGCTGAAAAAATCCGCAACGAATTCAGCCACCTCAAGATCGACGTCATCATCCCGATCCCCGACACCAGCCGTCCCAGCGCCCTGCAACTCGCCAACCAGCTCGACCTGCCGTATCGCGAAGGGTTCATCAAGAACCGCTACATCGGCCGTACCTTCATCATGCCCGGCCAGGCGATGCGCAAAAAATCGGTGCGCCAGAAACTCAATGCCATCGGCGTCGAGTTCGCAGGCAAGAACGTGCTGCTGGTGGATGACTCCATCGTGCGCGGCACCACCAGCAAGCAGATCGTCCAGATGGCCCGCGAAGCCGGAGCACGCCAGGTGTTTTTCGCCTCCGCCGCGCCGCCGGTGCGCTTTCCCAACGTCTACGGCATCGACATGCCGACCCGCGAGGAACTTCTTGCCACCAATCGTTCGGATACCGAAATCGCTGCGGAAATCGGTGCCGACGCCCTGATTTACCAGGACATCGACGCCCTGGTCCGCGACGTGGGCCAGACCAACCCTGCCATCAACGGCTTCGATGCTTCGTGCTTCAACGGCACCTACATCACCGGCGACATCACCGAAGCCTACCTGGCCGGCGTCGAGGGCAGCCGCAGTGATGGTTCGCGTCCCGGCGACGCCTCTTCGTCGAGCCGCCAGCTCCATCTGAACCTCAACAGCGAGGCCGATGCCGGTTAACCCGGACCTATCGCCGGAGCGACCGTGGCTCAAGCCACGGTTGACATCCCCACCCCGGCGGGAGTAACTTCCCGTCTACAGCGCCGATTTGAGATCAGCTTGCGGGCGCTATAAAAATCCTGCTAAAGAGAGGGAAAACCCGATCTGAAACGCTGATCGGGTTTTTTTATTGGGGAAACGACATGAGTGAAGAATACGACCTGGAAACCCTGGCGATCCGCGCCGGCATAGCCCGCAGCCAGTTCAACGAACATTCCGAAGCGCTATACCTGACGTCCAGCTTCGTGTTCAAGAGCGCCGCCGAAGCCGCGGCGCGCTTCGCCAACCAGGAGCCGGGGAACATCTACTCGCGCTTCACCAATCCCACCGTCACCATGCTCCAGGAGCGCCTGGCAGCCCTGGAAGGCGCGCAAACCTGCATTGCCACGGCCAGCGGCATGTCCGCCATCCTCGCCTGCGTGATGGGCCTGCTGTCGGCGGGCGATCACGTGGTGGCCTCGCGCAGCCTGTTCGGCGCCACCGTGCAGCTTTTCAACAACATCCTGGGACGTTTCGGCATCGAAACCACCTTCGTCGCGCAAACCGATGCGGTGGCCTGGCAAGCGGCGGTAAAGCCCAACACCAAGCTGTTCTTCGTCGAAACGCCCTCCAATCCGCTCACCGAGATTTGCGACATCGCCGCGCTGGCGAAAATCGCCCATCGCTGCGGCGCCAGGCTGGCGGTCGACAACTGCTTCTGCACCCCCATCCTGCAACGCCCGCTGGATCTCGGCGCGGATATCGTGATCCACTCCGCCACCAAATACCTCGACGGCCAAGGCCGCGTCTTGGGCGGCGCAGTGCTGGGCGACCAGGCGCTGCTGGAACCGGTGTACGGCTTCCTGCGCACCGCTGGCCCGACCCTTTCCGCCTTCAACGCCTGGGTAATCCTGAAAGGCCTGGAAACCCTGGCGCTGCGCATGGAAGCCCACAGCCGCAACGCCCTCGATCTCGCCCTGTGGCTGGAACAACAGCCGCAGGTAAGCCGGGTTCTCTACCCCGGCCTGCCCTCGCATCCCCAGTACGAACTCGCCAAACACCAGCAAAAGAGTGGCGGCGGCATCGTCGCCTTCGAGGTCAAGGGCGGCCAGGAAGGCGCCTGGCGGGTGGTGGACACCACCCGCATGGTGTCGATCACCGCCAACCTGGGTGACGTGAAAACCACCCTCACCCACCCCGCCACCACCACCCACGGTCGCCTCAGCGCCGAGCAGCGGGCCGCCGCCGGGATCAGCGATGGATTGCTGCGCATCGCCGTGGGGCTGGAATCGATGAAGGACGTGCAGGACGATCTGGCGCGGGGTTTGGCGGGGTAAGGGCAGATATCCAGGGGCGGGCGCATCCCCCAAAAAAACAAGGGCGGCCTAGGCCGCCCTTGTTTCACACCCAAGACCCGCTTACTTGAGTTTCTTGATACCCAGCACGCCGAGCACGTACTTCTCGTAAATCGGCTCGGTAGTGCCCTTCTTCATCTTGCGGATGAAATACTTCTCGAAGGCGATCTTGGCCAGATGCACCCACTTGCCTTCCTTGAACCAGTTGACGTTGCGCGGCGGGATTTGCGGCATGGCCACGAAAGCCGCGCCGGTATCGCCGAAGTCCGCCAGGCAGATGGCGTTCCAGGTGCCTTTTTGATCGGGTTCCTTGCCGTCCAGTACGGCGCGGATGTTATGCGCCGTGGCCGTCACCATGGATTCGATCATGTAACCGGTCTTGGGCGTACCGGTCGGGACCGGAGTGGCTTCCACCGGGGGAATCGCCACGCACACGCCCACCGAGTAGATGTTGTTGTATTTCGGATTGCGCTGGTACGGGTCGATCAGGATGAAACCGCGCGGGTTGGCCAGTCCCTCGATGCCGAACACCGCATCGATGCCCTTGAACGCCGGCAGCATCATCGAGTGCTTGAAGGGCAGTTCGTGCTCCTTCTTGACGTTGCCCATGTCGTCGAGTTCGGTGACGAACATCTTGCCGGCTTCGATCTTGCTGACCTTGGCATTGCAGATCCACTTGATGTGGCGGTCGCGCATCACCGACTCCATCATCCCCTTGGAGTCGCCCACCCCCCCTAGGCCGAGGTGACCGATATAGGGTTCGGCGGTAACGAAGGTCATCGGCACCTTGTCGCGGATCTTGCGTTTGCGCAGATCGGTATCCATGATCATCGCGAACTCGTAAGCCGGGCCGTAGCAGGAGGCCATTTGCACCGCGCCCACCACGACCGGACCGGGATCCTTGACGAACGCATCCCAGGCCTTGCCGGCTTCGACCGCATGGTCGACGTGGCAGATGGATTGGCTATTCTTGCCGGGGCCGGCGCCTTCCACCTCGTCGAAAGCCAGCTTGGGACCGGTGGCGATGATGAGAAAATCGTAATCGACGACCTGTCCGTCAACCAGTTCGACCTGATTCTTTTCCGGATGGACGCGCTTCGCCGCGGTGGGAATGAAACCGATGTTCTTGCGCTCGAAATACGGCGCAATCGGGATAGTGATGTCGTCCTTGGTGCGCCAGTTGACGGCGACCCAGGGATTGGAAGGAACGAACTGGAACAGCGGCGAATCGGAAATGACCGTGATCTTGTCGTTGGCGCGGGCTTGTTCGCGCATTTCGTAGGCCATCGACATGCCGCCGACGCCAGCCCCCATGATAACGATATGTGCCATGTATCTCTCCTCCCTTACCAGACGAAAATTTTATGCATGGCTTCCAACCCCTCGTTGACCAGGGGTTGAAGGTCGGCGGGCGCATCTTCGTTTTCGTAGGCCAGGGTGGCGTACACGGAAAGCGATTGCAGGGCACAGGCGATTTTGGCGACTTCGGCAGCAGTGGCGGCATCCATCTGGACACCTTCGTGCAGCGTCCAGTTTTTCTTTTCGGCTTTGTTCATCTTGATATGTCTCCGTGATTTTATGACGATGAATTAGATTATTGTTGTTCTCCCCGGATTGAATATAACATGCCATGTCCCGGGAACGCCATAGAATGGGCGTCAGCATTGAGTTCCGTCAGTTTCTTTCAGACGTCTTTCCAAGTTAAACCGGCATTCCCCGGTTCAACATGAGGCTGGCAATGCCGTAAACTATTGCAGGATGCTGGATAGCCAATGGCGGAATGAACGTGGACAAAAAAAATCAACGCGGGTTTACCCTGGTGGAAATTGTAGCGGTCATGGTGACCGTCACGATTCTGGCGGCTTACGCTGTTCCCCACATGATGGGGTCTGGCGGGTTCGCCGCACGCACCAATGCCGACCGTTTGCTCGCGGCGCTACAATACGCCCAGACGCTGGCGCAGCGGCAGGGGGTGGCGACCAGCGTGGCGATTGCTGCCACCACGCCAAACATCGCGGTATTGCAGAATAATCTGGCGGTGAACCTGCAAAATGAAAGCTACAACGGGTTATACAAGATAGATTTGCATCCCGATGTCAGTGTCACGCCAAGCGCAACGGTTATTTTTGGCACCAACGGCATTCCTACCGCAGGAACTGGCACTTACAGCATCAAGGAGAATGGAACCACCCGTTTTACCATCGTTGTTGAAGCCACGGGATTCACTCATTTTGGTAGCTGACCGAAAAAATCAATACGGATTTTCACTAATCGAAGTGGTGGTTGCCATTGTCGCGCTGACGATGCTCACCACGGCTTTCTTGTCGGCATTTTCTTCGGTACTGAAAAGCAGCCCTTCTCCCCTTCAACTGATCCTTATGGAGCAAATAGCCGCTGCCCGCCTGGACAGCGTAATGAGGCTACCGGTACAGTCGGCCATCGCAACCGCACCAGTCTCGACGGTCACTGTGGAAGGCACGGACTATACGATCACATTTACCAGCAGCGTATTTCCCAATTCTGCCGCCCCGGTTTCGGCAAATATTGCGGCAACAGTTACCTGTAATGGCTGCACGAGCAACACTTCTCTGACCGGAGACATTCATGCAATCTGGTAGCCGTCGCCTTCAGGCAGGCTTTTCGCTGATTGAAGTCATTGCGGCCATCGTAATCATGGGCACCATTGCCGGAATGGGCGGCCTGTTGATCTCCAAACTCGCACCCAGCTATGAAATTAGCGCCGAAGCTGCCAAGGCCAGTGCCACCCCGCAGGCGGCAGTGTGGCAAATACGCCAGGACTTCGGAAAAATGCTGGTGAATACAACCACTGCACCGCCTTACGATGCCAGTTGTACTCAGCTTATTCATACGTCCGCTGGAGACATCACCTACACATTTTCAGGCAAACAAATTTTCCGTAATGCTGCTTTGTTGCTCAACAATGTCACCCCAACCACCCCGGAAGTTTGCCCTTATAAATTCAAGCTTGGCGACAGCACTTCGTCCAGTCGTCTCGACGTGGGATTTTCCTACGCTGCTATCGGAAGCGACACAATAAACCTACCAGTCAAGGTTTCGTTGTATAGCTTTGTTTCTGCCCCCGACGTAGTTTCGATTGCCCCGGATTGCGCCCTGGAGGCAGGTGGCATAGCAACGACACTGACGGGTTCCAGTTTCACTGGGGCGGCAGGAATGAACAATGTCCTGTTCGGAGGGGCCGCATCGACGGCATTTACCTTAACTAACGACACCTCGATCAGCGCCACCGAACCTGCCGTTGGCGCACCAGGATTGGTCGATGTACAAGTCATGACCCCGGAAGGAATATCGACCTTACGCCAAGTATTCCGCTACATCCGTTTGACACCAAATAGCGGTCTGGCGGCCGGAGGCGACAGCATCACTATTACCGGTGGACGATTTACCGGCACCACCGGCGTCACGTTTGGTGGGTCAGCCGGCACCCTGGGCGCGGTTACGGATACCTCCATCACTGTCACGACCCCAATCGGCGTAGTTGGAGCTGTCACCGTTGCCATTCAGGGAACCTCGCCATGCAGCCTGACGAATGCTTTCACCTACAACTAACCAAATGACCACTCCTCGAAAACAATCCGGCGCATTTCTCCTGGTCGCAGTCATATTTCTGATGATTATCGGCAGCCTGTTCCTGATTTCGATGAGCAATCTTTCGTCTGTTTCCAGTTCTGAAATCAGCATCGCTCACGCTGAAAACGTCGCGAATGCAGCAGCCCAAAGCGGATTGGAATATGGCATCTACCAACGGCAGAACGCCGCTTCACCCGGCACCGCAGTTGACGGCGGCACTGCCGCGCTCTCCGCCGGGATTACGGCGACGCCTTGCACAGTCACCTATCGTTCCGTCCCCGGCACTTCCGCTGGAACGGATTTTACCGTTTCAAGCTTGGCTGTTTGTTATGGGGGGACGCCTCAGCAAACCATCCGCTGGCTATCGCAAAAGGTCAGAGTAACCAACGTGCTGGCAAACTCCTATCAGGTCGACCCCGGCTCGTGGACCAACGTGCCCTACCTTTTTGCTCCGGCATTCGGAGCAGCGGCGGGCGGCACAGTCGTCACCATCACTGGCATTGGCTTCACCGGCGCCACGGCAGCCACTTTCGGGGGAAACGCGGGTACCGCCTTCACCCCTACCAGCGACACCTCGATTACGGTCACCACGCCAGCCTTTGTCGGCACGGTGCCACAGCGGGTGAACGTCACCATCACCACGCCCGGAGGCACCATCACCTTCCCCAACGCCTTCACCTACCAATAAACGGTCGGCTCCAAAACATTTCGGCGCTCACGCCGAAATAACCGCTCAAAAAAACGGATCGACAAAATCCTCTTCGGTCGGCTGGCGCTCTGCGTTGCGCTTATGTTCGGTGATGTCGCTGAATAGGACGATATGGTGGGATGCCTGCTTTTGCGCATCGAATATGGCGGTCATGTTGAACCAGGCGGGATAAACCTCGCCGTTTTTCCGCCGGCAGGAAATTTCCCCGACCCATTTCCCGTTGTGCCGCAGCCTCGACCACATCGCCTGAAAACAGGCGATATCCCGACCTTCCGAGACCAGAAGAGCCAGGGGGTTGTCGATGGCTTCCTCGGCGGCATAACCGGTGATCGCACTGAAGGCCGGATTGACCGCCTGGATAAGATGGTCTCTGTCTGTGATGAAGATTCCCTCCGGCGCATTCTCGTAAATCCGGTAAAACTGGGCGCCCTTCTCGGCTTGGCCGAGATGCTCGAAAGCCTCTCTGACGTTCGCCAGGAGTTGCCGGTTGTCCCACGGTTTGAACAGAAACTTGTAGACATGCCCCTCGTTGATGGCCTCGGTTACGGCCTGGACGTCGGCATAGCCGCTCATCAGCATGCGCACGACGGAGGGGTAGCGTTCCTTGATCCGGTGCATCAACTCGGTTCCGCTCATGCCGGGCATCCGTTGATCGCAAAGGACCACCCCCACATTGTTATTCTCCAGCTGATGCAACGCCTCCTCGGCATTTCTCGCGGTGAGCAGGTAATACCCCTGGTCGCAAAACAGGCGGGTCAACGCGCTCACGACGAATTCCTCGTCATCGACGATCAGGAGTTTCCGGACCAATCGTGCCGCTTCCCGGCACGGGAAGACCTTACGAAAGCAACTGCAATCCGGGTGCAGGACGAAACATTCGAACGCTTCGCGGACGCTGGCCAGCAACAGCTCGTCGTCCCACGGCTTGAAGAGGAATTTATCCACATGACCGACATTCACGGCAGCGGTGACGGCAGCCAAATCGGCATACCCGCTCACGATGATGCCGATACAGTCGGGATGGATATCGTGAATTAGGGCAAGCAATTCGACACCGCTCATACCCGCCATCCGTTGATCGGCAACCACCACCTGCGCTTCGTTCTCCGCCAGCAGGCGGAGCGCCGCGGCGCCGCTTCTAGCGGTCAGCAGTCGATATCCCTCGTTTCTGAACAGGCGCTGCAATGAATGCAGGACGTGCTCTTCATCATCCACCAGCAACAAGGTTTTTTTCATGATTTCAGGTCAAGGGGGGCGAAGCGCGGTGGGCAATGAACGGTATTCCTGTCCAGACTTAAACTAGCCGTTACTCAGCTTACCTCAAGCCACAGAAAAAACCTGAAAAATTAAGCAAGGTGCACTAGAATCGACCCTTGGCACACGTTGTCAACGGGGTGGGCAATGCCCGAATCGGGAACAAGAGAAATGCTTGCGGAGCGAGATTCCCGGATTTTCTCGCCCTGGGAGACGGCACACCCGGCTGTTGGAATATTGGCGAGGGTTGGCTGGATTTCCGGCGGGAATAATCTGGAATAATGCTTGCAGGGACAAAATGCGCGATACCCACACGGAATCGAATCTCGCTAGGCGCATAGCCTTGCATGCCGCGCTTGCCTATTGCGTGGCGGCGGGGCTATGGATTGCGGTTTCCGACAGCGTGCTCAGCCTGTTTTTCTCCGAGGCGGCGTCTTTGCAGACTGCGCAGACCTACAAGGGCGGCGTGTTTGTCGCGGTTACCGCGCTGTTGCTGTACATCCTGATCCGCAATCTTTTCTCCCATTTCTTTCCGCTCGTCGCGCAGCCCGCCGATATTCTCCCGGCCGACTTTCCCGCATCCCGGCCCGGCAGCCTGCACAACTGGTTCCCGGTCCTGGCCTTCGTGTTGCTGGCGCTGGCGATCGGCGCCACGGGGTATTACACCTTCGATCATTACCGCAAGGAGATAGAAAGGGAACGCCAGCAGGCACTGGCAGCCATTGCCGATCTCAAGATACGCCAGATCGGTGGTTGGCTGGCGGAGCGGCGCAGCCACCTTGAAGTGATGAAAAACACTTCCTTCTTTGCCGGGGAGTTCGCGCGCTGGCTGAAGCACGGCGAACCGCCGGGCGAAGCGCGTGACAGGCTGGTCGCGCGCATGAGCGCCGAAATGAATGCTTACCGTTTTACCAAGCTGGTCCTTTTCGACATCGCCGGCAATCCCAAATTATTTACTGGCGAACATATCGGGAAGGTCGGGGAACATGAACGAATACTCGCCCGCCAAGTAGCGGAAAGCCGGGAAATTCTATTTTCCGATTTCCATCTCGGCGCCCCCGAAGAAGGGGGAAAAATCGAACTCGACATGATGGTTCCCCTAGTGCTTCCCGATGGAAAACTCGTAGCCGGGGTGCTGTATTTCCGAATCGATCCGCACCAGCAACTGTATCCCCTCATCAAGTCCATGCCGATCCCCAGCGAAACCGCGGAAAGCCTGCTGGTACGCGGTGAGGGAGACCAGGTGGTATACCTCAACGACCTGCGTCATCGGCCCAATACGGCGTACCACCTGCGTCTGCCGCTGAACGACGGGGATCTGCCCGCTGCCATGGCGGTGCGTGGTGAACAAGGGCTGGTGGAAGGCCTCGATTATCGCGGGGTGCGGGTATTGGCTTCGGTACACCCGATCACCGGCACCCCATGGGGTCTGGTGGTCAAGATGGACGTCGCGGAGATCAATGCGCCGGTCCGCCGGGTGGCGAAATTCGCCATTGTGGCGACCCTGCTGTTCGTCACGCTGGCGGGGCTGGCAGTGGCGCTGTGGTGGCGCCAGCAGCGTGCCGCTTTTGCCGCGCAGCACTACCAACTCGAACTCGCCCGCAAAAAAAGCGAGACCGATTACCGCCTGCTGTTCGACAGCATGCTCAACGGCTTCGCCATGTGCGAAATCATTGTGGACGAGCAAGGGATTCCCTGCGACTTCCGCTATCTGGACATCAATCCGGCATTCGAGCGGCTGACCGGACTCAAACGGGACGCAGTGGTCGGCCACCGGGTCAGCGAGGTCATCCCGGGCATCGAGCCGCGCTGGATCGAAACTTACGGGCGCGTCGCCTTGAGCGGGGAAGAGGCGCGCTTCGAGGACTATGTCGCCGAACTCGGCATTTATTTCGCGGTGTTGGCATTCAGCCCGGAAAAAGGCCGCTTTGCCGTAATTTTCGACAACGTAACCGAACGCAAGCGGGCCGAGCAAAAAGTCGCCCGCCTGACCAATCTCTACGCGGCGCTGAGTCAAACCAACCAAGCCATCGTAAGGATCGGCGAGCGCGGGCTTTTGTTCCAGGAAATCTGCCGGGTGGCGGTGGAATACGGCGGCTTCAAGATCGCCTGGATCGGCGAGCCGGACCCCAACGGCAAAGTGCGCGTGGTGGCGAAGCATGGCGACGATCGGGGGGACGTGGACAGCCTCGACGTCTCCCTCGACCCCGCCTTGCCGCAAGGACGCGGGCCGACCGGCAGGGCGATCCGCGAAGACCGCAGTTATGTGGTCAACGATTACGCCGCAGCCCCCAATCCCGCGCCGTGGCAGGAAGCGCTGGCGCAACGCGGGATTCAGGCGGTGGCGGCCTTCCCGTTGCGGGAGGAAGGCCAAACGGTAGGCGCGTTGACGCTTTATGCCGCCGAAAAAAATTACTTCGATCAAGGCATGATCGATCTGCTCATGGAAATGGCCACCGACATTTCCTTTTCGCTGGACAATTTCGCGCGGAAAATCCTTCAGAATGCCCTGGAACACCAGATGTTCTGGAATGGCCGGGCCGATCACGCGCTGGCCGAGGTATCCGATATCATCCTGTCCAGCGACATCGCCGTGGACAGCGTCGCGGAAATCATCCTGACCTGGACGCAGGCCCTGACCGAAAGCGTCAGCGGTTTCGTCGGCTACATCGAGCCGAAAACCGGTCATCTGATAGTGCCCACCCTGACCGGCGAGGTATGGGACAACAGCCAGGTGGCCGATCAGCGCTACGAGTTCGAGCACTGGGGCGGACTGTTCGGCTGGGTGATCGACCACCGCGAAGCCCTGCTCAGCAACGCCGCCGCTGCCGATCCCCGCTCGGCGGGAGTCCCGCCGGGCCATCTCCCGATTCGGCGTTTCCTGGGCGTGCCGGCGCTGGTGGAAGGCGAACTGGTGGGCATCATCGGCCTGGCCAATGCGAACCGCGATTACACCACGCGGGATTTGCACATGACCGAACGCTTTGCCGCGTTTTTCGCAGTAGCCGTGAACCGCATGCGCAACGAGGAGGCACGGGCCAGATCGGAAGAAGAATTGCGCCAAAGCGAGGCGCGTTTCCGCACCATTTTCGATTCGGTCAACGACGCGATTTTCGTCCACGACGCCGAAACCGGCGCCATCGTCGACGTCAACCAGCGCATGAGCGAGATGTTCGGCTACAGTCGCGACGAGGCGTTGACGCTCGACATGGCGACGATTTCCTCGGGCGAGCCGCCTTATACCCAGGAGCAGGCACTGCAGCGGATCGCCAAGGCAGCACAAGGCGAGCCGCAAACTTTCGAATGGCATGCCAAGGCCCGGAACGGACGGCTGTTCTGGGTGGAAGTCATCATGCGGCGCGCGGCCATCGGCGGCTACGACCGCCTGCTGGTCTCGGTACGCGACATCGGCGAACGCAAGGAAGCGGAAGAAAAGCTTCATCTCGACGCCCTGGTGTTCGAATCGAGCAGCGAGGGCATGCTGATTACCGATGCCGACAACCACATCATCCGCGTCAACCGGGCTTTCACCGCGATTACCGGCTATTCCCCGGAAGAAGTGCAGGGCAAGAACCCACGCATGCTCCAATCAGGCCGCCAGGACGCCGACTTTTACCGGAACATGTGGGACGCCATCCAGAAAACCGGGCACTGGCAGGGCGAATTGTGGAACCGCCGCAAGAACGGCGAAGTGTACCCGGAATGGCTCAACGTCACGGTAGTGCGCGATGCCGGCGGAAAAATCACCCACCATATCGGCACCACCACCGACATTTCCAGCCGCAAGCTGGCGGAAGACGAAATCTACCACCTCACCCGCTACGACGTGCTGACCGGCTTGCCCAACAAATTCCTGTTGGAGTACCGCCTGACCCAGGCCATCGGGCGGGCCGACGAAGCGCGCCACCCCATCGGAGTGGTGATGGTCAACCTGGACAATTTCCATGCCATCAACGACAGCGCCGGGTACATGGTAGGCGATCAAGTGCTGGTCAAAGTCGCGCAACGCCTGTCCGCCGCCGTGTATGAAGAAGACACCGTGGCACACCTCGGCGCCGACAATTTCGTGGTCGTGGAACCGTATCAAGGCAACGTCGACGAATTCATCGGCAAGATGGAAAAACTCCTGGTCGCCGTCGCCCAGCCGATAGAAATCGAGGGGCGCGAAATCCAGTTGACCGCCAGCATCGGCGGCAGCCTCTATCCCGGCGACGGGTGCACGGCCATGGATCTCATCCAGAAAGCCGGCATCGCGATGCGCCATGCCAAGTCCGGCGGCGGCAACAACTACCGCTTCTTCGCCGAGGACATGAACGCCCGCGCCCTGGCGGAAATGGCGCTTTCCAGCGATTTGCGCCACGCCTTGCAACACGGCGAACTGGTGTTGCACTACCAGCCCCAGGTGGACACCTTCAGCGGCGCAATTCTCGGCATGGAAGCGCTGTTGCGCTGGCAGCACCCCGAGTTGGGCTTGCTGATGCCGGGGAAATTCATCGGGCTGGCGGAAGACAACGGCCTGATCGTCCCGATCGGCGACTGGGTTTTGCGCGAAGCCTGCCGCCAGATGAAAACCTGGCACGATGCCGGCCACGCCCAGTTGTTCGTGTCGGTGAACGTGTCCGCCTTGCAATTCAAGCAGGGCGACCTGGCGCAAACGGTCATCAAGGCTGTCCGGGATTCCGGGCTGGAGTCCCGCTTCGTCGACCTGGAGTTGACCGAAAGCATGATCATGAGCCATTTCGAGCAAACCCAGGCGACCTTGAAGGAACTCAAGGCGTTCGGTATGCACTTTTCCATCGACGATTTCGGCACCGGTTATTCCAGCCTGAATTATCTCAAGCACTTCCCCATCGACAAGCTCAAGATCGACATCTCGTTCATCACCGACATCGTCACGGAATCCGACAACGCCGCCATCGTGAAAGCGATGATCGCCATGGGCCACAGCCTGGAACTGAAAGTGATAGCCGAGGGCGTGGAAACCGAGGCGCAAGCCGGTTATCTACGCACCATTCACTGCGACGAGATGCAGGGCTATTATTTCAGCCGCCCCCTGCCGGCACCGGAAATCACCGCTCTGCTGGCATCCCATCAGCCGCTACGCGCCGGTGGCAACGACGAGCGGGTATTGCTGCTGGTGGACGACGAGGCGAACGTCATTTCGGCCCTGAAGCGGGTCTTGCGCCGCGACGGTTACCACATCTTGACCGCCGGCAGCGGGGAAGAAGGCCTGGAACTGCTGGCGAAACACAGCGTCGGCGTGATTGTTTCCGACCAACGCATGCCCAGCATGACCGGCATCGAATTTCTCAGCAAGGTCAAGGTGATGTACCCGGACATCGTGCGCATGGTGTTGAGCGGCTATACCGAAGTAAACACCATGACCGAGGCGATCAATCGCGGCGCCATCTACAAATTCCTCACCAAGCCGTGGGAAGACGAGCCGCTGCGGGCGACCATCAAGGAAGCGTTCCTGCGCTACGAGACGGAGCGCGACGAAGGGCGCGGCAAATAAAATGCAGGATGAGTAATACCCAACGGTATATCGGCCTGGGTACAAGAACGTAGCGTCCCACCCTGCGCCCCGTCGCTTCAAGCTGCACTTGTGCCCGACCAAGCGTGCCATGGGAAACCGAGGAGAATAGTGCGATGCCGGATTTCATGATGGGATGGTTCGATAGCCGCGGCTTCATGCCGCATGGGCACTGCTACCTGTGGACGCCGGCCTTGTTGTGGACCTTCGTGGTCGCCGACGCGCTGATCGTCCTGTCGTATTTCTCGATCCCCTTCGGCCTGCTGTACTTCGTCAGGAAACGCGAAGACCTCCAGTTCAACTGGATATTCAAGCTATTCTCCGCCTTCATTTTTGCCTGCGGCACCACCCACCTGCTGGGCATCTGGACGATCTGGCACCCGGATTACTGGATCGACGCCGCCGCCAAGGGGGTGACGGCGGCGATCTCGGTGATGACCATGATTCTCCTGTGGCCGTTGATCCCGCGCGCCCTGAAAATCCCCAGCACCCGCCAACTGGAGGTGCTGGTCAGCCGCCTGGAAGACCAGATCGTCCAGCGCAAGGCCGCGGAAGACGAGTTGTCGCGCCTCAAAAGCCTCAGCGACGAGCGCTTCCGCGCGGTGTTCGAGCAAGTAGCGGTGGGGGTGGCGGAAATCGAGGCGGTTTCCGGGCATTTCCTGCGCATCAACCGCAGGTATTGCACCATCCTCGGCTATAGCCAGGAAGAGATGATGCAGAAAAATTTCCCCTCCCTCACCCACCCGGACGACCTCGCAGCCAGTCTGGCCAGTCTGGCGGCGCTTCGGGAAGGGCGGATTCAGGAATTCTCCCTGGAAAAACGCTGCATCCACAAAAGCGGCAGAAGCGTGTGGGTCGGTTTGACCGTTTCCCCGTTGTGGGCGGTCGGTGAAGCGCACGGCAGCCACATCGCCATCGTCCAGGACATCACCGAGCGCAAACAGGCGGAAGCGGCGCTTGAGGCCCAACTCAAGGAATTGCGGCGCTGGCATCAGGCCACCCTGGGGCGTGAGACGCGCGTCCTGGAACTGAAACACGAGGTGAACGAATTGTTGGCCCAAGCCGGCAAGCCACCGCGCTATGCCGGTAGCCTCGCCGATGACGGTGCAGCCTGATGGAAACGTTATGACCATGTTGGCCAACTGGGAATCGCCCTCGTTCTGGAAGGCGCTCGCCAGAGGCGCCGGGCTGGCGGGCGCCGCCATCGGCTTGATCGCCCTGAGCGGATGGCTGCTGGACAGCGCGATCCTGAAGAGCCTCCATCCCGATTGGGTGGCAATGAAAGCCAATACCGCCCTGGGATTCTTCCTGGCCGGTGCGGCGCTGTGGCTGAAAGGCCGCGAGGCTGAACAGATAGCCTCCCCGTGGTTGCGAGTCGTGCCGGTCCTCTCCGCCACGGTAGGTCTGCTCGGCCTGCTCACGCTGCTCGAATTCATCCTGGGCCGCGACTTGGGCATCGACCAATGGCTTTTCCAGGAAGCGCCGGACGCCATCAAAACCCTCGCGCCGGGACGCATGGCGCCGGCCTCGGCGCTGTGCTTTCTGTCCCTCGGCCTAGCCCTGATGGTCGGCGGAAAAACCGCGCGAAGCAGCCGGGCCACCGCCCTTCTCGCGGCCATCACGGCTTTTACCGCCTTGGCGTCGGGTCTAGCCTATCTTTACGATGTCGAAAACCGCTATGGCCTCGGCTATGGCGCGCAGATGGCTTTTCATACGGTACTGGCGTTCCTGGTGCTGGCGGCCGGCGTGGTCTGCCTGCAACCGCAACGCGGCGTGGTCGCCCTTCTCAGAACTCAGGATGCGGGCGGCAAGATTGCCCGCCATCTGTTGCCGACGGCCATCCTGCTGCCGGTGCTGATCGGCTGGCTGAAGCTGAGCGGCGACCGTAACGGGCTTTTCGAAGCGGATTTCGGCGTGGTGCTGGTAGTCCTGACTTATATCCTGGCCCTTAACCTGCTGATCGCCTGGAGCGCCCGGATCCTCTCGCAAGCCGATGCCGAACGGGTCCGGGCACATGCCGCCATACAGGAACGCGAAGCACGACTGCGCCTGTTGCTGCGCACCATCCCCGACCTGGTGTGGCTGAAGGATACCCAGGGCGCCTATCTGGCATGCAACTCCACTTTCGAGCGATTTTTCGGCGCCAAAGAGGCGGACATCATTGGCAAGACCGATTACGATTTCGTCGACGACGGGTTGGCGGATTATTTTCGGAGCAGCGATCTGGCGGCGATTGCGGCAAACCGCCCCGAGGTCAATGAGGAATGGCTCACCTTCGCCGACGATGGTCACAGCGCCCTGGTGGAAAGCACCAAAAGTCCGATGTTCGATAGCACCGGCAAGGTACTCGGGGTGTTGGGCATCGCCCGCGATATCACCGCCCGCCACCAAGCCGAGGAGGAGATCCGCGCCGCTCAGGCTGAAAGCACCCGCTTGCTGAAGGAGGCCGATCAATCGCGGCTGGCGCTGTTAAGCGTTCTGGAAGACCAGAGAGCGATGCAGGATGCCCTTCGGCTTAGCGAGTCCGCCTTGCTCGAAGCGCAACGGGTAGCCAAGATCGGGAATTGGAAATGGGATGTTGCGACCGGCAAGCACACCTGGTCGGCGGAAATATTCCGCATTTACGGCCGCAATCCGGCATTGGGCGCCGCCGACCTCGACGAGATGCCGCACTATTTCACCCCGGAAAGCTGGGCGCATCTGAATGCCGCCGTCGAGAAAGGGCTGCGGCAAGGGATCGCTTACGAATGCGATGCCGAGGTGGTTCGCCCCGACGGCAGCCGCCGCTGGATTACCGTCCGCAGCGAGGCCAGGTATGACGCCAGCCGCACCGTCACCGCCCTGGTAGGCACGGTTCAGGACATCACCGCGCGCAAGTTGGCGGAGGAGGAAGTCCAGAAGCTCAACGCCGAACTCGAACAGCGGGTGCGGGCACGCACCGCCGAACTGGAAGCCGCCAACAAGGAGTTGGAATCCTTTTCCTATTCGGTTTCCCACGACTTGCGCGCGCCGCTGCGGGCGATTTCCGGCTTCGCCCAGATTCTCGCACGGCGTCACCACGACAGCCTCAACGAGGAAGGCCGTCATTACCTGGACAACGTGGTCACCGCCAGCGAGCGCATGGGGGTGCTGATCGACGAATTGCTCCATTATTCGCGCACCGGCCGGGGCGGGGTGCGCCTGTTGGCAGTGCCCCTGGCGCCCCTCGTCGGGCATCTTGCCGCCACCTTCAGCGAGCGCCTCGGCGCTGCCGGGGGACGGCTCGAAATCGTCGAGCCGCTTGCCACGCCGCTCGGCGATGCCACCCTGATCGGCCAGATTCTCACCAACCTGGTGGACAATGCCTTGATCTACCGGCGCCCCGACGTGGCGCTGCTGGTGACGATTTCCGCGCAGCGCGAGGACGGCAAAGTGGCGATAAAAGTGACCGACAACGGCATCGGCATCGCGGCGGCGTATCATGAGAAAATCTTTCAGGTGTTCCAGCGCCTGCACAGCGAAGACGAGTATCCCGGCACCGGGATCGGCTTGGCCATCGTCTACAAGGCGGTACGCACCATGGAAGGCGAGGTCGGCGTGGAATCCACCCCCGGCGCGGGAAGCACCTTCAGCGTGCGCCTCGCGGCAGCCAGCGAAGAAAGGAGCAAATCATGAATCAGCCCGCCTGTATCCTGCTGGTGGACGACAACCGCATGGATGTCGAACTGGCCCTCGATGCCTTTCGAGAAGCGCATCTTTCCAACCGCATCGAAGTCGCCGGCGGCGGCCGGCAGGCGCTCGACTATCTGTTCGGTGCCGGGGCTTATGCCGACCGTAGCGCCCATCCACTCCCCGACCTGATCCTGCTCGACCTGAAGATGCCGGGCATCGACGGCTTCGAAGTGTTGCGCCAGGCGAAAACCGCGCAACTCATCCGGCGCATCCCGGTAATCATCCTCACCTCTTCGCACGAGGAAGGCGACCGGGCCATGTCCTATGATATCGGCGCCAACTCCTACCTGGTAAAGCCGGTATCGTTCGAGGGATTCCTGGCGGTGATCCGCAAGATCGAGGACTACTGGCTGACGCTCAACATCGCGCCGCCCCTGTCGCTCGGGAACACCGGAGAGGAAAGCCATCATGAGTGACGACACCGCGCTTCAGGACAGCCCCCCCTTGCACGTGCTAGTCGTCGAGGATGTGCCCAGCGATGCCGAACTGGTGGTATTGCAACTCGTGGAAAAGGGTCTGCGGCTCGATTGGCAACGGGTACAGAGCGAAGCGGACTACCTGGCGGCACTCGACAGCCTGCCGGAACTGATCCTGGCCGACTGGCACCTGCCGCAATTCAGCGGCCTGCGCGCCTTGCAGTTGTTGCAGGAACGCGACCTGGACATCCCCTTCATCATCGTATCCGGCTCGATCGGCGAAGAAGCCGCCATCGACGCCATGCACCAGGGGGCCAGCGACTATGTGTTCAAGGACAAACTCGCCCGGCTGGAACCGGCGGTGCGGCGGGCGCTGGAAAGCAAGCGGCTGCGCGACGAGCACCGCAAGGCGGAAGCCATCCTGCGCGACAGCGAGGCGCGCTTCCGCTACATCGCCAACAATGGCCGGGCGCTGATCTGGATGGCCGGCACCGACAGCCTGTGTTTTTTCTTCAACCAGCCGTGGCTGGACTTCACCGGGCGCAGCCTGGAGCAGGAGACCGGCAACGGCTGGGCCGAGGGTGTCCATCCCGATGATTTCGACCGCTGCCTGGCCGAATACGTCGCCGCCTTCGAGCGCCGCGAAAAATTCAGCATCGTCTATCGCTTGCGCCGACACGACGGGGAATACCGCTGGCTGCTCGACGACGGCACGCCACGCCACGATCAGGCGGGCAACTTCGTCGGGTATATCGGGCACTGCCTCGACATCACCGAAAACAAACGCGCCGAGGAGGAAGCCAAGGAGCAAGTCCGGAAGATGATGCAAATCAACGCCCAATTATTGGAGGCGAACCAACAACTCGAAAGCACCCGCAGCCAGTTGCTGCAATCGGAAAAAATGGCCTCCATCGGCCAACTGGCGGCGGGGGTGGCGCATGAAATCAACAATCCGGTGGGCTACGTCTATTCCAACCTCGGCACCCTGGAAAAGTATCTCACCGATATTTTCGCCATGCTGGACAAGTACGAGAAAGCCGAGACCCTAATGAATTGTCACGGCGAGGAGATCGAGTCTATTCGCGAATTCAAGGGGGAAATCGACCTGACCTTTCTCAAGGACGACATCAAGTCGCTGCTGAACGAATCGCGGGAAGGACTGACCCGGGTCAAAAAAATCGTACTCGACCTCAAGGACTTCTCCCATTCCGGCGCGGACGAGGAATGGAAGTGGGCCGACTTGCAGCAAGGACTGGAGAGCACCCTCAACATCGTATGGAACGAGTTGAAATACAAATGCGAGGTGAACAAGGAATTCGGCGAATTGCCGCCCATCTATTGCCTGCCCTCGCAACTCAACCAAGTGTTCATGAACCTGCTGGTCAACGCGGCGCAAGCCATCGAGGAGCATGGTATCGTGGCGTTGCGCACCGGGCGGGAAGGCGAACGGGTATGGGTGGAGGTCGCCGATACCGGCAAGGGCATTCCCCCGGAAAACCTGAAACGCATCTTCGACCCGTTTTTTACCACCAAACCGGTGGGAAAAGGTACCGGCCTGGGACTCTCGCTATCGTACAATATCGTAGCGAAGCACCATGGCAGCATCGAGGTGCGTAGCGAAGTCGGCAAGGGCACCGCGTTTCGCGTGTGGCTGCCGGTAAAACAACCCGAAATCGCGGAGCAGGCATGATCCTAAAAACCTCAGTTGACCGCTCGCCATGAGGCATACGATGTTGGTTTTAATAAGCTTTGCTTGTGATTTTACTTTCACCAATTTGGTGAGACCGCTACGGGCCGGATTGCACGATTTCTCGGGCGGATTGCTGCGTTCCAACTCCTTGGAATGGAATAGCCATTCCGCGTCGTTGCGCCTTGCAATCCGCCCCGAAGGAAGTGCCCTTGGGGTACGCCCGATAAACCGCACACTCCAACCCGTCCAACTGAGGTTTTTAGGATGATCCAGGAATCGGCAATCAGCAGCGTTGCCCCCCCTACCCTTTTATTCATCGACGACGAAGCGAATATTCTGTCCTCGCTAAAGCGCCTGTTCCGCCCGCACGGCTACCGCATCCTTACTGCCGACAGCGGCGCAGCGGGGCTGGCGGCGATGGACGAGGAACAGGGCAAGGTCGACGTGGTGGTCTCGGACATGCGGATGCCGGGCATGAGCGGCGCCGAAGTGCTCGAACAAATCCGCCTCAAATGGCCGGACGCGGTGCGCATCCTCCTCACCGGTTATGCCGACGTGAGTTCCACCATCGCCGCCATCAATCGCGGCGAGATCTACCGCTACATTTCCAAGCCGTGGAACGACGAGGAAATTCTGCTGACCGTGCGCGACTCGCTGGAACGCAAGCTCCTCAAGGCCGAAAAACAGCGCCTGGAAGCGCTGACCGCGCGCCAGAACGAGGAACTCAAGGGTCTCAATGACGAGTTGAAGGAACTCAACGCCAGCCTGGAAGACAAAGTACGCGCCCGCACCGAGGAGTTGCGCCTAGCCATGGAGCAGCTATCGGTAGCGCACGAAAAGCTGAAAAAGGGATTTTTCACCTCGATCCAGGTCTTCGCCAACCTGATGGAGATGCGCGAGAAGTCGCTGACCGGCCATTCGCGGCGCGTCGCCGACCTCTCGCGCAACCTCGCCAAGAAACTCGGTTTGCCCGCCGCGGAAATCCAGGACATCGTGGTCGCCAGCCTGCTCCACGACATTGCCAAGATCGGCCTGCCCGACCGTTTGCTGAGCAAGCCCTTCACCACGCTCACCATCGAGGAACGCGCCGAATTCATCAAGCACCCGGCCAAGGGAGCGGCGGCCCTGATGGCCCTGGAACAACTGGCGAATGCGGCACGCCTGATCCGCGCTCACCATGAGCGCTTCGACGGATTGGGCTATCCGGCGGGCCTGAAGGACCAGGAAATCCCCTCCGGGGCGCGCATTCTCGCCGTCGCCAACGACTACGACGCGCTCCAGTCGGGAGTATTGCTGCCCAAGGCGCTCAACGCGGACGGCGCCCTCAAGATGATCACCGAGGGGCGCGGCAAGCGCTATGACCCCCAAGTAGTGGACGCTTTCATCGATTTGATGGGCAAAACGCCGAAAGCCGAATCCTACGGCCCGGAAGTCACCGTGCCCGCCACCAAGCTGGAATCCGGGATGGTGCTCACCCGCGATCTGGTCAGCCGCGACGGCATGTTGCTGCTGGCGCGGGATTACGTGCTGGACGATTCGCTGATCGGACAGATCCGCAATTTCGAAGAATCCGACGGGCATCCGGTTACCCTCTACGTTCGCCCGGAAAAGTTGGGGGAAAAGCGCCCACCGTCTTCGGCTTGAAGCTGCCGTCGCGATGATCTTCCCTGCGCCGGCAAACGTGCTTCGAGGCGATTATTGAAGTGTTATAGAAGCTGTTTTTGAAATATGCTTTACTTGAAAGTGATGGAGGCTGCAAATGAGCAGAACCCTGTTGATCGTCGATGACGAAGCATCTATCTTGAATTCCCTGGCCCGGCTGTTCCAGGTTGACGGCTATCGCCTGCTCACCGCGCAAAGCGGCGAGGAAGCCCTGAGCCTTTTGGAAAACGACGAGGTGCAGGTGATTCTTTCGGACCAGCGCATGCCCGGCATGAGCGGAGTCGAATTTTTGACCAAGGCCAAGGATCGCTACCCCGACACCGTGCGCATGGTGTTGAGCGGCTATTCCGACATCACGGCGATGACGGAAGCGATCAACCAGGGGCATATCTACAAGTTCCTTTTCAAGCCGTGGGACAACGACACGCTACGCAACGACATCCGGGAAGCGTTCGACTATTTCGAACATGAACAAAAGGGCAACCAGTTTTCCAAAATTTTCGAAAACTCGGTGGAAGGCATTGTGATTACCGATGAAAATGCGCTGATCCTGGCGGTGAACCCGGCTTTTTCAACGATCACCGGCTATTCGCCCGCTGAAGTGCTGGGCAAGACGCCGGCCCTCCTCAAGTCCGGGAAACACGATGCGGCCTTTTACCAAGCGATGTGGGCCGCTTTGTCGGAAGAAGGAAAGTGGAGCGGCGAAATCTGGAACAAGCGCAAAAGCGGCGACATCATCCTCGAATGGCTGACCATCACCAGCGTGCGCGATGCTCACGGACATCCCCGCCAATATACCGGGATGTTCAGCGACATCACCGAATACAAGCGCCGTGAAGAAGTATTGAACTACCGGAATGCCTATCAGGAAGCCATTGCGGACGTATTCGAAGCCAGCCGGGATGATGAACCCCCGGCGAACTGGACCGAATCCGCAGCCGACTGACTCCCTGTGCCCCCCTAGTCACTAACAAAAAGATAGAGGAACTTCGATGAATTCGATACTGCTGGTAGACGACGAAGCGAACATCCTGACTTCGCTGAAACGCGAATTTATGGCGCGCAAGGGCGAGTTCGCCGTCGAAACCTTCACCTCCCCCAAGGAAGCGCTGGAATGCGCCAAGTCGCGGCAATTCGACCTGGTGATCTCCGATTACAAGATGCCGGAAATGGACGGCGTGGCGTTCCTGGAGGCCTTCCAGGAAATCCAGCCCGACGCCACCCGCCTGATCCTGAGCGGCCTGGCCGACCGCGACGCGCTGGTGGATGCCATCAACCATACCCACATCTACCGTTTCATCAACAAACCCTGGGATGAGGTGGAATTGGCGGGCACGGTAGCCCAAGCGCTGGCCTATCGCCTGGTGATCGCCGAGAACCGCCGGCTGGCCGAGGCGTACCGGGAAAAATACGGCGAGCCGGCCAAGCTTTACGAAGCCGAAAAACATTACCAAATCCTGGTGGTGGACGATGAGCAGAGCGCCCTCAACGCGGTGTCGCGCGATCTTTCCCACCATAGCCACCTTGAAGGTCTCTATGCGGCAATGCGCCATGAAGCGAACCCGCGAGCGCACCAAGTACACCACGATTTCCGCTTTATCGTGGAAACCGCCACCTCGCCGCTCAGCGCCCTGGAGCAGGCCAAGCGGGTCGCCTACGACTTGGTGATCGCCGATTACCGGATGCCCGACATGAACGGCGTGGAATTTCTCGAAGCTTTCCGCGAGATCCAACCGGATGCCGCGCGCACCCTTTTCTCCGGACATGCCGACATGAAAGTCTTGCTGGACGCCATCAACCGTTCGGAAATCTACGCTTTCATCGGCAAGCCCTGGAACGAACACGACTTGCGCAGCACGGTGACGCAGGCCATCGCCTACCGCAATCTGGTCCAGGAAAACCGCCGGATGGGCGAGGCGCTGAAGGGGATCCCCCGTTGAGAGGCGAGGGTGAAGCGGGGCGGGGACTCCCATTGCGCATCGCGCTTCCGAGCGGAGATTAGAACATGACGATTTTCCAGTGGAACGACTCCCTCAACGTCGGCATTGCCGAAGTCGACGCGCAACACATGAAGCTGGTCGACATGGTCAACGATCTCGACGAGGCTTTCGCCAAGGGCAACGAACTGTCGCTCATCCAAGACCTTTACGACCGGCTGGGGGAATACACCCTCTACCATTTCGGCACCGAGGAACGCCTGATGGCGGAAGGCCGCATCGACCCCGAGCATGTGCGCAAGCACAAGGCCATGCATGCCAATTTCGTGCAAATGGTGACCGACCTCAAAGGCACGCTCGACGCCGTCGATCCCAAGGTGGTGGGCGCGCTTCTCGAATTCCTGCTGAAGTGGCTGGTCCATCACACGCAGGGGCTGGATCGCGAAATGGCGCGCTTGCTGAGCGGCGTGCCCGGCGCCGCGCCGCGTGACGATCACGAAGTCTTGCTGCAACGCTCGCTCGACCAGGAAAAAGCCCTGCTCAACATCATTGCCGCACTGCGCGAGAGCGAAGACCGGTACCGCAGCCTGGTAAGCGAACTGGAAAAACGGGTCGAACAACGCACCGCCGAGCTTTCCGATACCAATGAGCGCCTGATCGCCGAAGTGGTGGAACGTTGCCATGCCGAACAAGCGTTACGCGACGAGCAGGAAGCGCAACGCCTCCTCATCAAGCAGTTGGAGGACGCCCACAACCAGTTGCTGCAATCCGAGAAAATGGCCTCCATCGGCCAACTCGCCGCCGGCGTGGCGCACGAAATCAACAATCCCATCGGCTTCGTCAATTCCAATCTGGGCACCTTGAAACGCTACGTCAATCAGTTGCTGCGTCTGATCGACGCCTTCGAACAAGGCGATGCCGCCGCAGTCAAGGAGGACATCAACCTGCCCTACCTGCGCCAGGATATCCTCAACTTGCTGGTCGAATCGCGGGACGGCGTGGACCGCGTCAAGCGCATCGTCCAAGACCTCAAGGATTTCTCCCATGTGGACGAGACCGAGTGGAATTGGGCCAACCTCAACAAGGGGTTGGACAGTACGCTCAACGTGGTTTCCAACGAAATCAAGTACAAGGCCGAGGTCATCAAGAAATACGGCGACATTCCCGAAATTTACTGCCTGCCCCGGCAACTGAACCAAGTGTTCATGAACCTGCTGGTGAATGCCGCCCATGCCATCGATGGGCGCGGCACGATCACCGTGCGCACCGGAAGCGAGGCCGGGCAGGTCTGGGTGGAAATCGCCGACAGCGGCAAGGGCATCCCACCGGAAAACCTGACCCGCATTTTCGACCCGTTTTTCACCACCAAGCCGGTAGGCAAGGGGACCGGACTGGGTTTGTCGCTGTCCTACGGCATCGTCGACAAGCATCACGGCGACATCGTGGTCGAGAGCGAAGTCGGCAAGGGCACCACGTTTCGCATCCGGTTACCGGTGGAGCAACCCGGCGCGTGAGGACGGTCCGCCTGGGATTAACCGCTTGCGAGAGATAGAGTAGATTCAGCGGCATTATCGCGAAGCCCAATTTGAATTATTCAGCAGGAGGCACCATGAAAATCGAACAATGTTATTGGACGGCCAACGAAGGCTGGCAAACGGAACAGGCTGCTTCTCTCGGGGGAGAGGCGACACTGGTGCTGTTGTTTGGTAGCGCGGGATTGTTGTGCGACGACAACCGGATGAGCGAGGTTCGCGCGCGTTATCCGGGCGCCTTGCTGGTCGGTTGCTCCACGTCGGGAGAGATTTGCGGCGTCCGCGTCCGCGACGATTCCCTCTCCGTGACCGCCGTGCGCTTCGAGCGGTCCACGCTCAAGCTGGTACAGACCGTCATCGGCGAAGCCGGCGAGAGCTGGGATGCCGGCGCGCGCCTGGCAAAGGCCCTGCCCCCCGAACAACTGGTGCACGTGGTGGTTCTGTCGGATGGGCTAACCGTCAACGGTACCGAACTGGCGCGCGGCCTGCGCGAGAATCTGCCGACAGGCGTGGCAGTGACCGGCGGAATGGCGGGCGACGGAACCTATTTTCAGCACACCCTGGTATGTGCGGACGACACCCCGCAGGAGGGGTTGATCGCTGCGCTGGGATTCTATGGTGAGCACCTCATGGTCGGCTACGGTTCCCTCGGCGGCTGGAATCCTTTCGGCCCGGAACGCCTGATTACCCGTTCGAAAGGCAATGTGCTGTATGAGTTGGACGGTCACTCCGCACTCGACCTTTACAAGAAATACCTGGGCGAACAAGCCGCCAGCCCCGCGGACGCCCTGCTCTTTCCCCTGGCGCTGCGCGGCGGCGGCGAGGAAGACCATGGATCGGAGAGTTATGGACTGGTGCGCTCGGTGATGGTGGTAAACGAAGACGACCAAAGCATGACCTTCGCCGGCGACATGCCGGAAGGCGGCCATGCCCGCCTGATGAAGGCCAATTTCGACCGCCTGGTCGACGGGGCGATCGGTGCGGCACGCGCCGGCTATGAAATGCTCGGCTCGGTCGAGCCGGAATTGGCCTTGCTGGTCAGTTGCGTCGGGCGCAAACTAGTATTGAAGCAACGCATCGAGGAGGAAGTGGAAGGCGTGCGCGAGGTGCTGGGGAAAGGTACGGTGCTGGCCGGCTTTTATTCCTATGGCGAGATTTGCCCGCACGGCGCACTTACCAAATGTGAGTTGCATAACCAGACCATGACCATCACTACTTTTTCGGAACACTGACATGCACCGTCTGCTGGAGCGCCAGCTCAAACGTTTTTTCGGCGACCCCGCCACCCTGTCGCCGCAGGTAGCGGCGTTTGCAGGCGCCGTCGACGAGGCCTACCAGGCCGCCGACGCCGACCGGCTGATGATTGAGCGTTCCCTTGACCTGATGTCCAAGGAATTGGGCGAAAGCAACGCCGGGCTGCACAGCCAACTGGCCGAGCGCCGCCAGATCGAAGAAGCGCTACTCCAGGAAAAGCACGAACAGGAAGCCTTGGTGAAAAAGCTGGAGGATGCCCACAACCAGTTGCTGCAATCGGAAAAAATGGCCTCCATCGGCCAGCTTGCGGCGGGCGTGGCGCACGAGATCAACAACCCCATCGGTTACGTCAATTCCAACCTCGGCACCCTACGTACCTACCTCGATCAATTGCTGGCGGTGCTGGCAGCCTACGAGGCGCTTGAGTCAACCTGCGAGCCGGCCAAGTTGGCGCAGGTCATGACCGTAAAGAAGCAGGTGGAACTGGATTTCCTCAAGGAGGACGTCATTGCCCTGCTCAATGAATCCGGCGAAGGGATCCGGCGCGTCAAGCAAATCGTCCAAGACCTCAAGGATTTTTCTCACGTCGATGAAGCTGAGTGGCAGCAGGCCGATCTGCACCACGGCCTGGATAGCACCCTCAACGTGGTACACAACGAAATCAAGTACAAGGCCGACGTCGTCAAGGAATATAACGACCTGCCCAATGTCGAATGCCTGCCATCGCAACTCAACCAAGTGTTCATGAACATGCTGGTGAATGCCGCCCATGCCATCGATGAGGGCACGCGCGGACTCATCACGATACGCACCGGGATGGTCGGCGACCAAGTGTGGGTAGAATTCGCCGATAACGGCAAGGGAATTCCCCCAGAAAACCTGACCCGCATTTTCGACCCGTTTTTCACCACCAAACCGGTCGGCAAGGGTACCGGGCTGGGATTGTCGCTAGCCTACGGGATTATCGAAAAACACCGTGGGCACATCGAGGTGAAAAGCGAAATCGGCAAGGGAACCACGTTTCGCCTATGGCTACCGGTGAGGCAGCCGGATGAAGAGATGAAATGACCATCCCGCAAGAAAGAGCGATCCTGCTGGTGGACGACGAGGAAAACATCCTCGCTGCGCTGACGCGCCTGCTACGCCGCGACGGCTACCGCATCCTCAAGGCGAACAGTGGCCGGGAGGCGTTGGAGTTGCTGACCACCACCAAGGTCGGGGTGATCCTCTCCGACCAGCGCATGCCCGAGATGAGCGGCGTCGAGTTCCTCCGCAAGGCCAAGGCTCTGTACCCTGAAACGCTACGTATCGTGCTGTCCGGCTACACCGAGTTGAAGTCGGTGACGGACGCGATCAACGAGGGCGCAGTCTATAAATTCCTCACCAAGCCGTGGGAGGACGAGTTGCTGCGCGCCCATGTGCGCGAGGCTTTCGAGCATTACGAAATGGCCCGCGAAAACCGGCGGCTGACCCGCGAAATCCTGCACGCCAACCAGGAGTTGACCGCCGCCAAGCAGGATCTGGAACTGCTGGTCGGCAAAAAAACCCTGGAAGCGGCGCACAGTGGCAATGTCCTCAAGGTATCGCAGGAAATTCTCGAATATTTACCGGTCGGCGTGATCGGCGTGGACGACAGCGGCATGATCGCCATCGCCAACCGCAAGGCCGCACAGATTTTCGGTGCCGGCACAGGACTGGTCGGCAGACTGGTGAACGAAACGCTCCCGGAAAATATGGCGCACTGCGTGGTACTTTCCGCGAATCAGGGAATGGGTGGGCATCGTCCCTGCCAGTTGCCCGACGGCAGCCCGGCGGAACTATGGTGCCATCCCATGGGCAGTCAATCGGAATCACGAGGGGTGGTCCTGCTGATCGTGCCGATCGATGGAGAATCCCGCCATGGTCATTAAGACCCGTGTCATCTCCTTGCCCGATGCACTCGCCGGCATGGTATTGGCGGCCCCGGTGCGCGACAGTGCCGGCAACGATCTACTCGCCGCGGGAACCGAACTGACCGCGGCTTTGCTGGCGTCACTGCTGCACCGCGGCGTAGCCCAACTACAGGTAGCCGAGGATGTGCCGCTCAGCGCAGCGGAACTGGCCGAGCGCCGCGCGGCGGTAGTGGAACGCCTGGAATTCCTGTTCCGCCACAGCGGCGACGACGCGCTGATGACGGCCCTCCATACAGCCATTCTGGAATACCGTCTGGAGGGCTTGCGGTGAGCGCATTGGCAATGGACCGGGTAGTGGAGCGGGTTCAGCAATTGCCCTCCCTGAACCAAGTGGTAAACGAGGTTTTACACAGCTTCGACGACGAGGATGTGGACATTCCCAGCCTGGTGAGCAAAATCAGCCGCGACCAGGGATTGGCGGCACGGGTGCTGCGAGTGGCGAATTCGGCCTTCTACGGCTTGTCCAGCCACGTTTCCTCGGTGAACGAAGCGGTGGTAGTGCTGGGTTTCTACAGTATCCGCTCGCTGGTGGTGGCCGCCGGCATCATCAATCAGTTTCCGAATTCCGCCGGAAAGACCTTCGACCGCCTGGAATTCTGGCAGCACGCTATCGGCGTGGGGGTATGCGCGAAAATCATCGCCGCCCGTCTCGGTCAGGATATGGAAACCGCGTTCACCGCCGGATTGCTGCACGACGTCGGTATACTGGTGCTGGATGCCTATTTCCACGACGAATTCGAACAGGTGCTGAGCTGCCGCGCGGCCAGCGACTGCACGATCATCGAAGCGGAAATGGCCACCCTCCAGGTGACGCATGCACAAATCGGCTACGAGGTCGCGAAACGCTGGAAATTTCCCTTGCCCATCCAGCTGGCGATCCGCGATCATCATCACCCCGACCAAGGCGCGCCTGCCTTGCTCACGGACAACGTCCATCTCGCCAACGTCTTGTGCCATGCCCTGGAAATCGGCAATGCCAGCTACGACATGGTACCTCCCCTGTCGGCGCTGGCATGGGAGCGGCTGGGGCTATCCTGGGACGAACTCGGTGAGATGCTGGGGGAAATCGAACACCTCAATGCCAGCGCCAATCTGCTGGCCATGGAAGAATAAGGAAAATAACGATGTTGCGACAGTCAGAGAAAGAGTCATCGTGAGTACAGTCGAAGCGCGTCTGGCCGGGATTATCCACGCCATGAGCGGATTGGCGGAAGGGCCACATGAGCGGGACAAACTGGACTTTTTCGCGGACAACGGCGGGGATGATCCGATCACCCAACTCGAACACACTTTTAACCGCTTGCTGAAAAAAGCCCGCGACTCGGACACCGAAACCAACCTCGCCATCAGCAACTTGGCCATGGCCAACGTGCGCCTGATGCTATGGAACGAGGCGATTCAGAAGATCAACACCACCGACAGCGTGCTTTATCACGGTGGCGACTCCACGGAGTTTTTTCACCAGATCGTGGTGGATGCCATGGAAATGACCCGTGCTCGCTACGGCGCGCTGGGCATATTCGACAAAGGCGGCAATCTGGCGCAATTCATCACCGAAGGCATGAGCGCCGACACCATCGCCGGAATCGGCCGCCTGCCGGTGGGAAAAGGCCTGCTGGAGACGGTTTTTCATCATCATGGACCGCTCCGGGTAGACGAGATCGCCGCCGACCCGCATTCCTGCGGTTTCCCGCCGGGGCATCCGCCGATGAAATCCTTGCTCGGCGTCCCCCTCAAGGTGGGAGAAACCGTGAAAGGCGTGCTCTATCTTGCCGACAAGCAAAGCGGCACGCTTTTCGGCACGGTGGACGAACTGTTTCCCGCCGCCAGCTTCGACGAAGAAGACGCGGTGATGCTCAACCTCTTCAGCGATTACCTGGCGCGGGCGCTGGAGCGCATGGACCTGATGACCCTGCTGCAAAAAGAGAAAGCCGATCAGCAGGCGCTCATCGAAAAGTTGCACGATGCCCAGAATCAACTGCTGCAATCGGAAAAGATGGCCTCCATCGGCCAGTTGGCCGCCGGCGTGGCGCACGAAATCAACAATCCCATCGGCTACGTCAATTCCAACCTGGGCACCCTGGAAAAATATCTCGCCGACATGTTCACCATGCTCGCCGCTTACGAACAGGCCGAACCGCTGCTCGCCGCCGATCCGGGCAAGGCTGCCGGCATCAAGGCACTGCGCGACAAGCTCGACATCGATTTTCTCAAGGAGGATGTGGTCGCCCTGATGAAGGAATCCGAGGAAGGCATTTCACGGGTCAAGAAAATCGTCCAGGATCTCAAGGACTTTTCCCATGTCGACGAATCCGAGTGGCAATGGGTGGACCTCCACAAGGGTCTGGAAAGCACCCTCAACGTGGTGTGGAACGAGATCAAGTACAAGGCCGAGGTGGTCAAGGAATATGGCGAACTTCCCGAGGTGGAATGCCTGCCCTCGCAACTCAACCAGGTGTTCATGAATCTGTTGGTCAACGCCGCCCACGCCATCGAGGAGCGCGGCACCATCACGTTGCGTAGCGGCACGCGAAACGGCGAAGCCTGGGTGGAAGTCGCCGACACCGGCAAGGGCATTCCCCCGGAAATCCTGACCCGGATTTTCGATCCGTTTTTCACCACCAAGCCAGTCGGCAAGGGCACCGGCCTGGGGTTGTCGCTGTCCTACAGCATCGTCCAGAAACACCACGGGCGTATCGAAGTGGAGAGCGAAGTGGGGGTGGGAACGACCTTCCGCATCTGTCTGCCGGTCAAACAGCCAGAAGATTAAGAACCTATTTCCGTAGATCCCCCCCTTGCGCCTGCATCATCCGTAAATACCGAACCGTCCGCCGACCGTGTCCGGTAGGTGCATTTGCCGCCGCCCCACCCCCACTACCACATTTTTTTCCGTTTGACTAGCTGTGAAAAGTGACAGGTAGCAACGGGGAAAATTTGGATCATAATCAGCGTAATTATCCGGGCGCGGTTGTAGAAATTCAGCGGCATACCGAACCGACGGCGACACCGTCCGCCGACCTAGCGGCAGCACCGATCAGCGAAGTGAACTGGCCGCGGATGCGAGAGGTACTGGACCAACTCGCCCCCTGGCGCCTAGGAGCCTGTCGGACTTGAAGAATCGAAGCGCAAATTTGGCTGGGCGAGGACAGATTTTGCGAGCTTTCGCCTTGCGGCGAAATGCCTGCTTACCCCATTTGCCGGTTTTGCAGGTCAACAGTCATTCTATTGACCAAAAAAGCGGCAAAACATGGACCGGCCAGACAAATTTGCAGCCGATTGCCTTTAAGGCCGACAGGCTCCTAGGAGTAACGTGCACGCCGATATCGGAGCAGACATGAGCGAATTAGCATCTACCCTTTTGTTCCTCGACGACGGGACAAGCGTTTTGTCTTCGCCGAAGCATTTGTTCCGCCTGCGAGGCTCTCGCATTTCGATGCCGACCGCGGATGGCGCACTGAGTACACACCGGTTTTCCAACATCGCTGACGGACGATTAGATGATTATGGGAATAATCCCGCATCGGAAATAGGGGAACCCCTCTATGTCGCTAGGGGGGGTAATGATAATTTCATCGCTGAATCCGCCCAACTCAATTGCACGTGAAGCGGCAATGAGTCGGACCACCAACATGGGCGCTTCCAACTTTTCGACCACAAAATGCGACATGGCTAGGAGAAAGCAATGTCTGCAGCAAACGCATTAACGACCATTACCGAAACGCTGGAACGCTTGCTTGCCGGAGACGTTCTGGCGCGCACCGGCCTGCCCCACGACGATAGCGATGCCGGCCGCCTGGCGGATGCCGTCGACCGGCTGGCGGAGGATGCGCAAGCCCGCCGCCGCCACATCGAACAAGTCACCTATCATGCCCGGCGCGTCAATCGCGCCTTGCACACCCTCAGCGCCAGCAACCGCGCGCTGCTGCGCGCCACCGGCGAATCGGCCCAATTGCACGAGGTATGCCGCCTGATCGTGGAAGTGGGCGGCTATCCTTTTGCCTGGGTGGGCTATGCCGAAAAGTCGGAGGAAAAACCCATCCGTCCGGTGGCCCATGTTGGGGCCGACGAGGAATTTGTTGCCGGACTCAACGTTTCCTGGGAAGACGGCGAGCGCGGCCGCAGCGCCGCCGGGACGGCCGTGCGTACCGGGCAGCCGGCCCTGATCCGCGACATGGCCCGCGAGCCCAACGTGGCTCTCTGGCGCGAAGCCGCACTGGCGCACGGATTCAACTCGGGCGTTTGCCTCCCGCTGCGCATCGAAGGAGAAGTGGCGGGCGTGCTGTGCATCGCCGCGGTGGAGACGGACGCCTTCGACGACGAGGAAATCAAGTTGCTCGCCGAAACCGCCGACGACCTCGCTTTCGGCATCGAAACCCTGCGCGCCCGGCAACGGCAACGCGAAGCGGAAGAAGCCTTCCGGCGGGTGAGCCGCCAGAACGAGCTGATTCTGGCCACGGCGGGCGAAGGTATCTACGGCACCGATACAGCCGGCGTCATCACCTTCGTCAATCCCGCGGCGGCTGCCCTGCTGGGCTACGAGCGCGAGGAGTTGCTGGGGCGGCAATCTCACGCCACCTTCCATCACGCCAAGCCAGACGGCAGCCCTTATCGCAGCGAAGATTGCCCGATGCATACTGCGCTGACGACGGGCATCGCCATCCGGGGAAAAGAGGAAGTTTTTTGGCGCAAGGATGGCGCCCCGTTGCCGGTCGAATTTTCCAGCATGCCCATCGAGGAGGAGGGCAAACCGGCAGGCGTGGTGGTCACGCTGATGGACATCAGCGAACGCAAGCGCTATCTGGCGCAACTGGAGCGCCGCTCCAATTACGACGACCTGACCGGGCTGCCCAATCGCAATCTGTTCGCCGACCGCTTGTCCCACGCCATCAACCGCTGCCAGGAAGGGGGCATGCTGGCGGTGTTGTTGCTCAATCTGGATCGTTTCCGGGAAATCAACGACACGCTGGGGCGCAATGCCGGCGACCAGGTGTTGCGGACGGTATCGCAGCGTCTGGCCGTCGTGGCGCAGAAGGCCGATACCCTGGCGCGGCTGGTGGGAGACGAATTTGCCGCGCTGCTGGAAGGCGACGGGACAGACCTCGCCGAGTCCATCAAAACATGCCTGTCGCAGCCTTTCCCGGTAGGCGAACACGAATTCTTTTTGAGCGCCAGCATCGGCATCGGCAATTATCCCAAGGACGGCGAGAGCGAAGAAATCCTGCTGAAAAACGCCGCTGCGGCGATGTACCAGGCCAAGGCCGCTGGCGGCAATGTCTTCCGGTATTACGCGGCAGAGATGAATGCCAGGTCGCTGGAACGGCTGGTGCTGGAAAACGCCTTGCGCCGGGCGCTGGAAAACGACGAACTGGTGCTTTACTACCAGCCCCAGTTGAGTCTGCGCAGCGGCGAGATTACCGGCGTGGAGGCGCTGATTCGCTGGCAACACCCGCAGCGCGGCTTGGTGTCGCCCGTAGAATTCATTCCACTGGCCGAGACAACCGGGCTGATCGTACCTATCGGCGAATGGGTGCTGCACAACGCCTGCATCCAGAACAAGCTGTGGCAAGACGCCGGTTTGCCCGCCGTGACGGTGGCGGTAAACCTGTCGGTGCACCAGTTCGCCGCCCAGGACGTGGTGGCGCTGGCGGCCAGAGCGTTGCGGGAAACCGGCCTCGACCCTCAATACCTGGAACTGGAATTGACCGAAAGCGCGGTGATGGCCGATGCGGAAGCCTTCATCCATGCCACGGAAAAGCTCAAGGAGCTATCCGTGACCCTCTCCATCGACGACTTCGGCACCGGTTTTTCCTCGCTTTCCTACCTCAAGCGCTTTGCCATCGACCGGCTGAAAATCGACATGTCCTTCGTCCGCGACATCACTCGCGACCCCAACAGCGCCGCCATCGCCCTGGCGATCGTTTCCCTGTCGCACAACCTGAAGCTGTCGGTAATCGCCGAAGGCGTGGAAACCGAAGCGCAGCTCAATTTTCTGCGCGCGCGCGGCTGCGACGAGATGCAGGGCTATTACTTCAGCAAACCGCTACCCGCCGCCGCTTTCGAGCAAATGCTGCGCGAGCGGCGCAAGCTCGATTTTCCGCCCGAATCCGAATTGCCCGAGCGCGTACTGCTGCTGGTGGACGACGAGCCCCCCATCCTGGCAACGTTGAAGCGTCTCTTGCGGCGCGAGGGCTACCGCATTCTGACCGCCGGCAGCGGGCAGGAAGGACTGGAGCAACTCGCCAGCCACAGCGACGTGGGCGTGGTGGTTTGCGATGGGCGCATGCCGCAGATGAGCGGCGCGGAATTTCTCGGCAAGGCGCGCGAAATGCATCCCGACACGGTACGCGTCGTGCTGTCGGGTTATACCGAGCTAAAGTCGGTGACCGATGCGGTGAACAAGGGGGAATTGTTCCGCTTTCTCACCAAACCGTGGGACGACAATGACCTGCTGGAAACCTTGCGCGAGGCTTTCCGGCATTACGAGGCGCGGCGCCGCTAGCGTCGGGCGGATTATGGAAACCGCGGCCGCCGCCATGACCCCGGAAGCCTTCTTCCTGAAGCGCGTCAAGGCGCTTATTTCCGGGCGCACCGGCATCCATGTCCGCGAGCAGGACGATGGCGCGCTGCAAACATTGCTTCGCGAGCGGATGCGCTTGCTCAAACTGTCCAGCCCTGAAGAATACTACCGCTTCCTCGATTCTGGCGAAGGGCGCCAGCAGGAACAGGAACAGCTTGCCACTCGCCTGACCACCGGCGAAACCTACTTTTTCCGCGACAAAGGGCAGTTCGCCCTGCTCAAAAATACCCTCCTGCCTGAATTGATCGAGCGGCGCGGCGCGATCCGTTCGCTACGCATCTGGAGCGCCGGCTGTGCCAGCGGCGAGGAAGCCTATTCACTGGCGATGCTGCTCGATGAATTGCTGCCGCAGAGAACGGAATGGAACCTCTTCATCCTCGGCACCGACATCGACCCCGAAGCCATCGAAAAAGCCCGGCGCGGCATTTATACGCAATGGTCGTTCCGCATGGTGGACGACGGTCTGCAACGGAAATATTTTCACCCGCGGCGGGAACAGTGGGCGCTGTCCGAGCGCATCCGCAGCATGGTGACATTCCGCACCGGCAACCTGTTGCGGGCCGTTCCCGGCGAAACGGTGGATTTCCGCGACATGGATCTGATCCTGTGCCGCAACGTGTTCATCTACCTGGCCCCCAACGCCGTATCGCGGATCGCCGCCAATCTGGCCGATGCGCTTGCCGGCGGCGGTTACCTAGTTACCGGCCACGGCGAACTGCATCCTCATCAATTGGGGAAACTGCGCACCAGAATATTTGCGGAATCGGTGGCGTATCAAAGAAATGTGGAATGCGGAATTCGGAATGCGGAATTTAAACCGGAAAGCATGACGGGTGGGCTTTCCATTCCGCATTCCACAATCCGCAATCCGCATTTGGAAGCTCGCAGACCGGCGGCGAACATGGCGAACCCCGGCGTCGCCAATGGTGGAGGCGCCGCGTCATCCCAATCCCCAATCCCCAATCTCCAATCCCGTATGAAATCCGCCTGGCTGCACGCCAACCTGGGCGAACTGGAACAGGCCGCCAACGACTGCCGGCAAGCGTTCAAGACCTCCCCACTCGATGCCGAACCCTATTACCTGCTGGCGCAAATTGCGGAAGAGCGCGGCAATCCCGGGGAAGCCAAGGCATTGCTGAAAAAAGTGATTTATCTCGACCCCGCCTTCATCGCGGCTTACCTGGAGCTTGCCGGGATTTACGAGCGGGAGAACGATGCAACCCGCGCCAGAAAAATGCGCGCCACAGCACAAGACCTCCTCGGAAAAATGCCGGGCGATGCATCGCTGGCCCTATTGGGGAACGCAACGGCGGGCGAATTGCTGTCTTATCTTGTAAAACAGAAAGATGTAGCCTAGAAACAAGGATGTAGCAACAACAGCCCGGTATTGCGTTGTTCAAAGACGAACAGCAAAAATAACAAAGGAAACAATATGGCATCCTCGTCCTATCTGCTGTTCAGCTTGCATGGCGTGTGCTATGCGGTGGATGCGCGCCGGGTGCGGGAGATTTTCTGGCTGCCGGAACTCACGCCGGTCGAGGAAGCGCCGCCTTATATCGCCGGCATCGTCAATCTGCGCGGCAAGATCGAACCCGTCATGAATCTCGACGTGCGCTTCGGTCATACTCCCCGGCGTTATCAACTGACCGACAGCGTGATCCTGCTGGAAATCGAAGGCCTCTCCAGCGGCATCATCGTCAACGAAGTCCACGATGTCATCGACATTCCATCTGCCGCGATCGAGCCGCCTCCTCATTACGAGGACGACACCGCAGGACACGCCCATTTCATTATGGGCGAAGCCAAGGCCGGCGATGAAATCGTCATGTTGCTGGATACCGGTAGCCTGATCCACGCCCCGGTCTTGAGCGCTGCCCCGGCGCCAGCCGCCGAACCAGCTGAATTCTGCCCGCAAGCCACTCCGGCAGAGCGCGAAATATTCCTCAGCCGCGCCCGCAACCGGATGCTGTCGGCGCAAGCCCCGGATAGCGCGGCCCAGACGCCGTTCGCGGTAGTCGGATTGGGCGGGGAATATTTCGGTATCGGGCTGGACATGGTGCGCGAATTTTCCCGCTTGCGCCAAATTACCCCGGTACCCTGCTGCCCGCCGCACATTGCCGGCAACATGAACCTGCGCGGCGATATCCTGACGCTGGTGGACATCAGTCCGGCGCTGAAGATTCCGCTGCAAGGCACTGCCGCCCAGGTGGTGGTCGCCCAGGCCGACAGCCTGCGGGTGGGCGTGCCGGTGGCGGAAGTGTTCGACGTGATTTACCTGCATCCCGCCGACATCGCGCCGGCGCCGGCGGCATCAGATAAAGTGAACGATGAATACTGCAAAGGCGTGGCGCACTACGGGGAAAAAATGGTCAGCATTATCGACCTGCACAAGATTCTGACCCAGGGCGGGCTGGAGGTGGTGGAAGAGGCGTAACGGTTAAGATCTTCGGCAATTGAAAATGGGAGGTAGCATGTTCAAGAATTTAAAATTACGAGATCGTATCCTGCTGGGCTATCTGGTGCCCTTCATCTTGTTGCTGACGACGATGGGCATGGTCTATTCCGCCTTGAGTACGGCAGCCAAAGAAAACAATCTATTGAATGAAACAGCATCGTTCACTCCGGATGTGCTGATTGCTGGCGACAGCCTCGTCCGAATCCAGCGGGCGGCCTATGCCTACGTCCTCATGAATGGAAAGACGGGTGTAGTCGGTGGATATCCGAAAAAGATCTTCGAAAACAGCGAAGCCCGATTCAAGTCATTGCTCGAAAAACTTACCAGGAACAATGGCGAAAGCGCGCATCAGGACAAACTGCGCAGTTTGGCGGATGTAGGGGGCAACATCATACGGGTAAACCGGAATTACATGATACTGGTCGATGCGGGCAAGGAGAAGGAAGCCATCGCCGAATTTCGCCGCGGCGAAAGCGTCAAACTGGCTAGCCAGATCGATCCGTTGGTCGATGGCATCATGAAAGTCGAACTGGATCGAAGGACTAAACTACACGCCAGCGTGGCTGAGGCAATGGCGCTGGCACAGAACTCGGTGCTGGTGGGGACGATATGCGCCATTGTCCTGATGGTGGTTTTCGGCCTGTGGACAGCTACCCTGATCAGCCGGACGATCCGCGAAGCTATCGGCACTATTACTACTTCCTCGACCGAAATCGCCGCCACCGTCGCGCAGCATGAACGCACCGTCACCCAGCAGGCGGCAGCGGTGAACGAAACCACCGCGACCGTCGAGGAGCTGGGCGTTTCCTCGCGGCAATCGGCGGAACAGGCGGAGACGATGGCGGCGTCGGCGAAGCAGACCCAGAACGTGACCGAGGAAGGCGTCAGGCTGGCCAACCGCGCTTACGGCGGTATGACCGGAATGAAGGAAAAAGTCGGCGCGGTGGCCGAGCAAATCCTGCGCCTCTCCGAGCAGGCCGGGCAGATCGGCACCATCGCCACGGCGGTGAGCGAACTCGCCTCCGAGACCAACATGCTGGCGCTCAATGCGGCGGTTGAAGCGGCGCGCGCCGGCGAGCACGGCAAGGGCTTCGCGGTGGTCGCCGCCGAAGTACGCAAGCTCGCCGAACAGAGCAAAAAATCGGCGCAACGCGCCAATGCGCTGGTGGCGGATATCCAGAAGGCCACCAACTCGGCGGTGATGGTGACGGAAGACGGCACCCGGACCGCCGAGGAGGCTGCCGCCATCGTGCAGCAGGCCGGCGATGCCTTTACCTCTCTCTCCGCCATTGCCAACGGCGTTTACGAAAATGCCCAGCAGGTGATGCTCAACGGCAAGCAGCAGGCGGCGGCGCTGATCCAGGTGACCGAGGCGATGAAGAGCCTCGGCGCCGGATCGAAGGAAATGGCCGCCGGCACCGCGCAAACCAAGATCGGCGTGGAGAAACTGAACGAAGTGGCGTTGAGCATCAAGGCGATGATCTGACGAATGCGGAATATTCAAATGCGGAGTGCGGAGTGCGGAATGCGGAGTCATGGCGGAGGTTTTTTATTCCGCACTCCGCATTCCGCAATCCGAAATTGAATGATTGAAGACAAAGAACTGCGCGACCTGTTCAAGATCGAGAGCGCCGAGCATCTCCAGCGCCTCGACGACGGTCTGTTGCGCCTGGAGAAAACGCCCAGTGATGCGGCGCTGATCGAGGAAATGTTCCGCGAGGCGCACAGTCTCAAGGGTGCGGCGCGGATGCTCGGCCTGAGCGACATCCAGGCACGTGCGCATCAGCTCGAAGATGGCTTGGGCGCAGCCAAACACGGCGAAACCGCGCTCACGGCGGAAGCGCTGGACGGGATGTACCAGGGATTGAATGCCATCCGCGACCTGGTGAATGCGGAATGTTCGAATGCGGAACAGCCCAATGCGGAGTGTGGAATGCGGAATGCGGAATTAAAACCGGAAAGCGCGGAGGTGGCGTCATCCGTTCCGCACTCCGAATTCCGCACTCCGCATTCAGATGTTCCGCATTCCGAATTCCGCATCGACACTGTCCGCGTCGATCCCCTGAAACTCGATGCCCTGATGACTCAGACCGGCGAACTGACGGTGGCGAAAATCCGTATCGCCCGGCGTCTGGCGGAGATCGACGGCTTGGCCGATTTTTGCGACGAGTGGCTGCGGACGGAGAATGCCCGCCGTTCTTCGCCGGATGTGGCGGTGGCGGAACGGCTGGAGCAACTGGGGGCGGCGCTCGACCGCTTCAGAAGCGGCGCGTATGAAGACAGCGCCCGCCTGGAGTACGTCGCCGGTCAACTGGAAGACGGCATCCGCGCCATTCGCCTGCTGCCGCTGTCCACCATCTTCAACCAGTTTCCGCGCCTGGTGCATGATCTGGCGCAGGAACAGCAAAAGGAAATCGAGTTGATCGTCGAAGGCGGCGAAACCTCGGCCGACAAGCGCATTCTGGAGGAAATGAAAGACCCGCTGATGCACATGCTGCGCAACGCTATCGACCACGGCATCGAAACGCCGCAGCAACGCGAGCAGGCGGGCAAACCGCGCGGCGGCACGATCCGGCTTAAAGCCTGGCAGACCGCCACCCATGTCGTGATCGAGATCGGCGACGATGGACGCGGGCTGGATCTCGACGCCATCAAGCTCGCCGCGCTCAAACGGGGTGCCGGTCACGAGCGCGAACTCGCCGCCATGAGTACGACGCAGATTCAATCGCTGATCTTCGTTTCCGGATTTTCCACCAGCACTTTCGTCACCGATGTCTCGGGGCGCGGGGTCGGCCTCGACGTGGTGCGCAATAATGTCGCGCGGCTGAAGGGAAACATCCAGACCGAATCCGCTCCCGGCCAGGGGCTGACGCTGCGGGTGCAACTGCCGGTCACCCTGGCCACGGCGCGGGTGCTGATTGCCGCCGTCAACGGCAGAAGCTACGCCATTCCGGTGGAATACGTGCAGATATCCCGCATGGCGCAACCGAATGAAATCTTTACTCTCGAAGGCCGCGCCAGCCTGATGCTCGACGGCCAGGCGGTCTCTGTCGCCAGATTGGCGGATCTGCTGGAACTTTCCAATGCGGAACCGCCTAATGCGGATTTCGGAATGCGGAATGCGGAATTAACAGCGGGTGCTTTTAATTCCGCATTCCGCATTCCGCATTCCGCACTCGAATATTCCGCAATCGTTTTTCTTCTGGTCGGCGAAGAACGCTTCGGCCTGATCGTCGACGAACTGATCGACGAACAGGAAGTCGTGCTGAAAGCGCAAAGCGCGATGCTGAAACGGGTGCGCAACGTGTCCGGCGCGACCCTCCTGGAAACCGGAGAAGTGTGCATGGTGCTGAATCCGCTGGATTTGCTCAAATCCCTGCGCAAAAAAGCCGTGAACATCGGCGCTGCGCCGCCGGCAGAAGCCGTTGCCGCGGCGAAAAAACTCCTGTTGCTGGCCGAAGACAGCATCACCACCCGCACCCAGGAAAAGCGCATCCTGGAAGGCGCCGGTTACGAGGTGGTCACCGCGGTGGACGGCATGGACGCTTTCAACAAGCTCGGCACGCGCGCTTTCGACGCCGTGGTGTCCGACGTCGTCATGCCGAACCTGGACGGCCTCGCGCTGACGGCGAAAATCCGCCAGGACAGGCGCTACACCGAATTGCCGGTGATCCTGGTCACTTCGCTGGCGTCGGAGGAAGACCAGCGGCGCGGGCTGGAGGCCGGCGCCAACGCTTATATCACCAAACCGTCGTTCGACCAGCAGGTGCTGCTGGATTGTTTGAAGAGACTCATTTGAAGGCGGAAGGCGGAGTGCAGAATGGGTACGGTGGTGGGTTTTTATCCGTATTCCGAATTTATAAAGCTGGGGGCTTTAAACGGTGAGTAACCATGATTTGAAACGACGTACAAAAAAACTTTGCGCTCTGGGTCATCGGCCTGGTTGCCGCCTTGCCTGGTGGGCGTGCTGCCGAGGTGATCGGCAAGCAATTGCTCCGTTCGGCAACTTCGGTCGGGGCGAACTACCGGGCGGCATGCCGTGCGAAGTCCAATGCGGACTTCATTTCCAAGATGGGAACCGTCGAGGAGGAGGCGGACGAATGCCTTTACTGGATGGAACTGCTGGCCGAAGCCAAGCTTGTCCAGCCGGAAAAGTTGCAGCCACTCATGGCTGAAGCCGACGAACTTGTTGCAATTACCGTTTCCTCGATAAATACGGCCAAGGCCAGAAAAACATGACTTCCCCACCCATTCCACATTCCGCATTCCGCAATCCGCATTCGAACGCTCCGCAATCCCCCATCAGGGTGCTGCTGGTGGATGATTCGCCCATCGCGCTGGTCATCATCAAACGGATATTGGCGGCTTCCCCCGACATCCAGGTGGTGGGTACCGCCGCCAACGGCAGGGAAGCGCTGGAAATGATTCCCCGCTTGCAGCCCGGTGTCATCTGCACCGACCTGCACATGCCGTTGCTGGATGGACTGGAATTCACCAAGGCCGTGATGGCGCAATATCCCCGTCCGATCCTGGCGCTGAGCGTGTCGCTGCAGAAGGAGCAGACGCACAACATTTTCAAACTGCTGGAGGCTGGCGCCATCGACGTAATGGCCAAGCCGCGCGGTGGCCTGGAGGCGAGTGCTGGGCTGGATGCGCAGGAACTGATTAGCAAGATCAAGATTCTTTCCGGTGTGATTGTGATACGCAGGCGCCGGAACGGATCAAGTGCGGAATGCGGATTGCAGAATGCGGAATTAAAACCGGAACCTTTGGCGGGTGAGCTTCCCATTCCGCAATCCGCAATCCGCAATCCGCAATTACGTACGCGCATCCTCGGCATCGGGGCTTCCACCGGCGGGCCGCAAGCTTTGCAGGCGATCCTGTCGCAACTGCCCGCCAGCCTGCCGGTGCCGGTGCTGTGCGTGCAGCACATCAGCGAGGGGTTCATGCAGGGCTTGGTGGATTGGCTGGCGGAGCAATGCCCGATGCGCATCCGCACGGCGGAGACGGGCGTCGTTCCCGAGCCGGGTACGGTCTATTTTCCTCGCGACAATACTCATCTGAAAATCGGCGGCGACGGTAAGCTGATCTGCTCCGCCGAGCCGGCTTGCAACGGGCATCGCCCTTCCATCAGCGTCGCCTTCGCCTCCCTGGCGCAGCATTACGGCAGCGCCTCCGCTTGCGTGCTGCTCACCGGCATGGGGCGGGACGGGGTGGACGGGATGCATGCCGTCCGCCGCGCCGGGGGCGTGACGATCGCCCAGGATGAGGACAGCAGCATCGTCTTCGGTATGCCGAGACAGGCGATCGAGGAAGGGGCCGCGCGCCACGTGCTGCCGCTGGACAAGATCGCGTCTGCGCTGGTACGCCTAACAAATGCGGATTTCGGAATGCAGATTGCGGAATGAAACCCGTTGCGTACAGATGTTTGGGGGGGAAGTGAAGATGGAAGAAAAAACCAAAACCGTAGCGGAAGCCGGTCACTCCGCAATCCGCATTCCGCATTCCACATTGGATGGCCCTCCCATCCTGATCGTCGAAGATAGCCCGATCCAGGCCGAGTTGTTGCGGCGCTTGCTGGCGGGGGCGGGATATCGCGTCGCGGCGGCCAAGGACGGGGCCGAGGGCTTGGCGCTAGCCCAACGGGAGAAACCGGCGGTGATCGTCAGCGACATCAACATGCCGGTGATGAACGGTTTCGAGATGTGTCAGGCGATCCGGCGCGACGAGACACTATGCGATGTGCCGGTAATTTTGTTGACGACGCTGGACGATATCCGGGACGTCATTCGTGGTCTGAACGCGGGGGCGGACAGTTATGTCACCAAGCCCTACAACGAGGAATACCTGCTGTCCCGGATCGGCGTCGCGCTGGCCGACCCGCATCGTGCCGGTGAGATAGTCGAGATGGACGTCACGGTGGACGGTAAAACCGATCATATCGTCGCGGATTGCCGCCAGATCCTCAATCTGCTGGTTTCGACTTACGGCAATGCGGTGCTGCAGAATCGCGAGTTGCTCAAAACTCAAGACGAACTCAATGCCCTGAACGATCACCTGGAGCGCAAGGTGCAGGAAAGAACTGCCGCCTTGGGCATCGAAATCATCGAACGCCGCAAGGCGCAAGAAGAGTTGCAGTTGAAGGCGCTGCTTCTGGACAACGTCTCCGACTCGATCTTCGTGCATGACCTCGACGGCAACTTCGTTTACCTGAACGAAGCCGCCTGGAAGTCGCGCGGCTACACACGGAAAGAGTTGATGGGGATGAATCTGCATCTGCTCGATGTGCCGGAGTATGAGAAGCTCATCAACAGCCGGGACAGGGAACTGGTAGAACAAGGTCCGAGTATTTTCGAGTCGGCGCACCGCTGCAAGGACGGCAGCGTCATGCCGATCGAGGTCAGCGCCCGCCACATCGAGTCAGGCGGGCGCAAGCTGGTGCTCGGCACGGTGCGCGATATCACCGAGCGCAAGCGCAACGAGGACATCCTGGTGCTTCAGACACGGCGCGCCCAGGCGTTGCTCGAACTCCCCCAGGTTGCGGAACAGATGGATGAGGCTGCCTTTATGCAGCGCGGCCAGGAATTGGCGGAGCAAGTGACGGGTAGCGAGATCGCCTTCATCCATTTCGTCAATGAAGATGAGGAAAGCATCGAACTGGTGACGTGGTCGCGTCGCACCCTGGAAAACTATTGCACGGCGGCTTACGACAACCACTACCCGGTGAGCCAGGCCGGTATTTGGGCCGATGCGCTGCGCCGGCGTGCGCCGGTGATGTTCAACGACTATCTTGATGCAACGGGGCGGCGAGGTTTGCCGGAAGGCCATGCGGAACTGAAACGGATTATCAGCGTGCCGGTGATCGAGAACGGCAAGGTGGTCATGCTCGCCGGCGTGGGCAACAAGGCCGGGCACTACACCGACCTGGACATGGAGTCCGTGCAACTGATCGCCAACGAGATCTGGCGCATCGTTCAGCGGCAACGCACGCAGGCCCAACTGCGCAAACTCTCGCTGGCGATCGAGCAAAGCCCCGAAAGCATCGTGATTACCGGCCTCAATGCCCGCATCGAATACGTCAACGAAGCCTTTCTCCAGGTCACCGGTTACGACCGCGAAGAAGTACTCGGCCGGAATCCGCGCATCTTGCACTCCGGCAAGACGCCCGCAGCAACTTATCGCGATCTCTGGGCGACCCTGGCCCAAGGCAATGTCTGGCAGGGCGAATTCGTCAACCGCCGCAAGGATGGCAGCGAGTATGTCGAATTTGCCAGCATTTCGCCGATCCGCCAAGCGGACGGGCGCATCACGCATTATCTGGCGATCAAGGAAAATACCACCGAGAAGAAACGGATCGCCGCTGAACTGGAAGCTTATCGCCATCACCTCGAGGACAAGGTCAACGAACGGACGAAGGAACTGGACGCCGCCCGGCAAGCCGCCGAGTCGGCCAACCAGACCAAGAGTGACTTCCTCGCCAGCATGTCGCACGAACTGCGCACCCCGCTCAACGCCATCATCGGTTTTTCGGAAATGCTCAAGGACGGCGTGCTCGGAGATTTGAGCGATGCGCAGAAGGGCTACATCGGCGAAATTTTTGCCAGCGGCGAGCATCTGCTGGCGCTAATCAACGACATCCTTGATCTGTCCAAGGTCGAGGCGGGCAAGATGGAACTGGAGTTGGAGCCGCAGGAAGTCGCCGGGCTGGTGCAGGGGAGCACCCAGATCGTCCGGGAAAAAGCCACCGCGCATCGCTTGCGTCTGTCGGTGGAGGTGCAGGAGGGGTTGGACGAAATCTGGCTGGATGCGCGTAAGGCCAAGCAGATTCTCTACAATCTGCTGTCCAACGCGGTGAAGTTCACCCCCGACGGCGGCGCGGTGCAAGTCACGGCGCGCCGGGCCGGGCGCGAGGCGGTGAAGGAGGCCAGTTTCGAAAATTATCTCGAAGTGGCGGTGAGCGATAACGGTATCGGCATCGCCGAGACCGATATGCGCAAGCTGTTCCAGCCCTTCACCCAGATCGACAGCACGCTGGCGCGCAAGTACGAGGGTACCGGGCTGGGCCTGGCAATGGTGAAAAGACTTGCCGCGCTGCATGGCGGGGCGGTGGCGGTGCAAAGCGAGTTGGGCAAAGGGTCGACTTTCACGGTGTGGCTGCCGTGGCGGATGAACGGAGACCAGGCGGCGGTTCATCCGCAAGCGCCATCCCTTGCGACGCCGCAGCTTGGCCGGACGCCGCTGGCCCTGATCGTCGAGGACGACGACGTGGCCGCCGATTTGATCCGCATCCAGCTGGAAGATGGCGGCTTCCGCGCGATTCGCGCCGCCACGGCGGAATCCGCGCTGGAACTGGCAGCCAGGGAAAAGCCCGATGTCGTCACCCTGGATATATTGCTGCCCGGCATGGACGGCTGGGAATTCCTCGAACGTATCAAGCACGATGCGGAACTGGAGCGTATTCCCGTGGTGATCATTTCCATCGTCGCCGACACCCGGCGCGGCACGTCCCTGGGGGCAGCGCAGATATTGCAGAAACCCATCCGGCGCGAGGACTTGATCCATGCGCTGGAGACCGTCGGCTTCGCGGTGAAGGCGGGTGTCAAAACCGCCGTGCTGGTGGTGGACGACGACCCCGCGGCGGTGCAACTGACCTGCGCCTATCTCGACAGCGCGGGTTATTGCGTGCTGCGCGCCTATGGCGGACAGGAAGGCATAGACATGGCGAAACGCCAGCGTCCCGACCTGATCATCCTGGACCTGATGATGCCGGAGATAAGCGGCTTCGACGTGGTCGAGGCGCTCAAGGACGACCCCGCCACGGCAGCGATTCCCATCCTGATCGTCACCGCCAAGCGGGTGAGCGCCGAGGATCGGGCGGCTCTCAACGGTAATGTGATGAATATTATGGCAAAATCAGAGTTTGATCGCGGCCGTTTCCTCAACGAGGTCAAGCGGGCGATGACCGCGAAGGGAGGCTGAGATGGCGTGCGTTCTGGTGATCGAGGACAATCCCGCCAACATGAAGCTGACCGTGACCATGCTCGATCAGGCGGGACACCAGATTCTGCAAGCGGAGGATGCGGAGCAAGGGCTGCGGCTGGCGCGAGAGGCACGCCCCGACCTGATTCTGATGGACATCCAATTGCCCGGCATGGACGGTTTGCAGGCGATGCGCCTGTTGAAAGCCGACCAAGACACGCAAAACATCAAGGTCATCGCGTTGACCGCCTTCGCCATGAGCGGCGACCGGGAAAAGTTCCAGGCGGCGGGCTGCGACGGCTACCTTGCCAAGCCGATCCGTTATAAGGAATTTCTCTCGCTGGTAGCGGAAGTGTTGGCCCGGTAATGCCATTAGCTATGCTTGAGAGTGTGAAAACAAGGTAGTACCAATATTTCGGAGAACCACAATGAACAAAAATCACACTAGAATCCTGATCGTCGATGACGACGCGCGCAATGTGAAATTGCTCGAAGCAATGCTGCTCGCCGACGGCTATGCTACCCTGTCCGCTGCAAGCGGGGAGGAATCCCTGCGGGTAGCGGCGGCGGAACTGCCTGGCCTGATCCTGATGGATGTCATGATGCCGGGCATGAACGGTTTCGAGACCACGGAAAAGCTCAAATCCAACCCGACAACGCTCGATATTCCGGTCATCATGGTCACCTCCTTGGACGACCGCGAATCGCGCCTCTATGCCATGCAGGCAGGAGCCGACGAGTTCGTTTCCAAACCGGTGGATCGCGCCGAACTTTCGTTGCGGGTGAGAAACGTTTTGATGCTGAATGAATGCCGTCGGCTGATGGCGCGGCAGGCTTGACGCTTGTCGACCAGCCGTCGCGGCAAACGAAGGAGACAAAGATGCACCGCATCATGCTGGTCGATGACGAACCCAATATCCTGGGCGCCCTGCGCCGGGTGTTTGCCGCGCCTTTGGCGGAGGACGGTTCGAAACTCGTGGTTGAAACCTTTACATCCCCTCATGAGGCGCTAAAGCGCGCACGGGAAGGTACGCCTTTCGACGTAGTGATCTCCGACTACCGTATGCCGGAAATGGACGGTGTGGCCTTCCTCAAGGCATTCCGCGAAATCCAGCCGCACACCTTGCGCCTGGTGCTGTCCGGCTATGCCGACCTCGAAGCCTTGATCGGCGCCATCAACCAAGCGCAGATATTCCGCTTCATCGCCAAACCCTGGCACGACTACGAATTGCGCGCCACCCTTGCCATGGCTCTCGCCCACCACGACCTGCTCACGGAAAACCAGCGGCTGGCCGACGAAGTGCGCGCCCAACGCAGCCTCATCAGCCGCCAGGAAATGGAATTTCGGCGCCTGGAAATGGAGTCGCCGGGAATCACCAAGGTGAATTGGGGGCCGGATGGTTCGGTGCTGCTCGATGAAGATTAAAGGGAAAAACCGATGAGCCAAACACTGCTGCTGGTCGATGACGAGGAGGCGATCTTGCGCTCCCTGGCACGTTTGTTCCGCAACCAGGGCTACGAGCTGCTAACCGCCACCAGCGCCGCGGAAGCCCTGCATTTGCTGGAGCTAAACGACGTTCAGGTGATTCTTTCCGACCAGCGCATGCCGGTGATGACCGGGGTGGAAATGCTATCGCTGGTACGGGAGCGCTACCCGGAGATCATCCGCATGATCTTGAGCGGTTATTCGGACATCACCGCCATTTCCGATGCGGTCAACAAGGGCAACATATACAAGTTCCTGTTCAAGCCGTGGGACAACGATTTGTTGCTGGAAAACATCCGGGACGCCTTCGAGCGCTACGGACTGACCCAAAAAGGCGCGCAGTTTTCGAGGATTTATGAAAACACCGTGGAAGGCATCGTCATCACCGATCAGAACACGGCGATCCAGGCGGTCAATCCGGCATTCACCACGATTACCGGCTACGCCCCCCACGAGGTCATCGGCAAGACGCCGGCGCTGCTCAAATCCGATGAGCACCCCCCCGCCTTTTTCCAGGAGATGTGGGCGACCTTGCACGAGAAAGGGAAATGGACCGGGGAAATCTGGAACCGCCGCAAAAACGGCGAAAAATATCCCGAATGGCTCAACATCACGGAAATCCGCGATGCCCAGGGACGCATCTCGCAGTACGTGGGCCTCTTCAACGATGTCACCGAACACAAGCGCAACGAGGAACAGCTTCGCTATCAGGCCTATCACGATGCCCTGACCGGCCTGCCGAACCGCCTGCTGTTCGGGGAAAACCTCGAATTGGCGCTTGGCCAGGCGGAGCGCTCGGGACAGGTGGTGGCGGTACTGCTGATGGACCTCGACCGCTTCAAGTTCGTCAACGATACCTTCGGCCACGATTACGGCGACAAGCTTCTGGTCATGGTGGCGGAACGCCTGCGCTCGGTGATCCGCAAGGGTGACACCCTGGCGCGCATGGGAGGGGACGAGTTCACCCTGTTGCTGCCGACGATACGCGAGTCCGACGATATCGTGCGGGTCATCAAAAAGATCCTGCACGAATTTACCCGACCGTTCACCATCGAAAAAAACGATTTCATCGTCACCGTCAGTATCGGCGCGAGCATCTATCCCCAGGACGGGAATACCCCCGAGACCGTGTTGAAGAACGCCGATAGCGCCATGTACAAGGCCAAGGAGGACGGACGCAACAATTACGCATTCTTCACCGCGACGATGAACGAGCAAATGAAGCGGCGCATCATCGTCGAAAACGAACTGCACAAGGCCATCGAAGGAGGGGAACTGGAAGTCTATTATCAGCCCAAGCAGCGCTTGGCCGACGGCGTCGTGGTCGGAATGGAAGCACTGGTCAGATGGAACCATCCGGTGCGCGGCCTGGTGTCCCCCAGCGAATTCATCCCCATCGCCGAGAGCACCGGGCAGATCGTCCCGCTGGGTAAGTTCGTGCTGGAAGAGGCCTGCCGCCGCACGGCCGCCTGGAATCAGGCGGGCCTGGGCAATTTGCAGGTGGCGGTGAACTTTTCCGCCTACCAGTTGCGCGACGGAGATCTGCTGGAGATCATCTCGAACGCTTTAAAACAGAGCGACCTGATGCCTCACCAGCTCGAAGCCGAGTTGACCGAGAGCCTGGTCATGCAAGACGTGGAAGCCAGCATTGAAGAACTGGTGCAACTCAAACGCCTGGGGGTTTCCATCGCCATCGACGATTTCGGAACCGGTTACTCGTCGCTGAGCTACCTCAAGCGCTTGCCGGTGGACACGCTGAAGGTCGACCAATCCTTCGTGCGCGACGTGGTCAGCGACCAGCAGGACGCCGAACTGGTGCGGGCAATCATCGGTATGGCGCACGGCTTCAAGCTGAAAGTCGTTGCGGAAGGGGTGGAGAGCGTCGAACAACTGGAATTCCTGCGCCAAAACGGCTGCGACATCATTCAGGGCTATTGGCTGGCACGGCCCATGCCGGCGGGCGATTTCGCGGCATTCCTGTCCACCGGGCGTACCCCGTTCAACGGCGACGCAGGAGGGTAACCATGGCTGAATACGACGAAGAACAGAACCGGCTCACCGTCAAGCTGGTTTATTACGGGCCGGCGCAAAGCGGCAAGACCACCAACCTGATGCGCCTCCACGATCTGCTCGCGCCGGCGTTGAAAGGCGAGATCATGACCCTGGAAACCCAAAACGACCGCACCCTGTTTTTCGATTTGCTGCCGCTCGGCTTCCGCGCCCCTTCCGGCCTCCTGGTCAAGCTCAAACTGTTCACCGTGCCGGGACAAGTGGCCCACGACGGTACGCGCAAGGCGGTGCTGTCGCGCACCGACGGGGTGGTATTCGTCGCCGATTCGCAGAAGACCCAGACCATCAACAACGGCGAATCGTTCCAGAACCTGGCCGAAAACGCCCAGCGCGTCGGTCTGGATTTCGACCGCTTGCCGCTGGTGGTGCAGTTCAACAAGCGCGATCTACCCGACATCCTTTCCGAGGAGGAAATCCGCGCCCGCTGGGGAACGGCACCGTGGCCGCTACGATTTTCCGCGGCGCTGACCGGGGTGGGAGTGCTGGAGACTTTCCAGGAATTGTTGCGGCAGGTCTACCGCGGGCTGGAACGACAGTGCGGGCTAGGGTTGCAACACGGTCTGGGCGAGGCGGCATTTGTCGACGCCGCCAGCGGCGGCACGGAAACCTCATGAACCTGGATTCCTCGGTTGAGCATGAAAAAACCCCGTTCACCCTTCGACAGGGCGAACGGTTTCTATGTGTCATTCAACTGAGGAATTTAGGATGAAACATTTCGACCGCGAACTGAGCTTGCGCGAACTGCTTTCCGGGATATCGCGCGACAAGCTGCACAAAGCCCTGACCATGCTGGCCGGCGAGGAATTCCGCCTGAGCGAAACAAGCGGCGCGCTGCTCTTCGGCAATGCCCAGGCGCCGACGGGCACGCGCCTGCCCCTACAACTCGACGTGGAACCGCTGGGTTACCTGGAGAGCAGCGAGAGCGACGAAAACCGCTTGCACGCCACGGTCGCCTTGCTGGAACTGCTGATGCATGCCACCGCCCGCTATCGCATGGCGTCCGACTTGCACACGGAAGCGGTGAGCGCCGATTACGAGGAATTGCAACGCCGCCATGCCGACCTGCAAGCATCCGAAGCCCGCTACAAGGCACTGGCCAATGAACTGGAAGAGCGGGTGCAGACGCAGGTGAAGACCATCGAGGATGCCCAGCGCCAGCTCTACCAGGCCGAAAAGCTGGCGTCGATCGGTCAACTGGCGGCCGGGGTGGCGCATGAGATCAACAACCCGATCGGCTTCATCCGCAGCAACCTGAATACCGCACGCGATTACGTGGAAAAGTTCAAACTCCTTGCGGAGCCGGCGCGAAACGGCGATGCTGCGGGCCTGAGCGCCGCCTGGCGGGCGGCGGACCTGGATTTCGTGCTGGAGGATTTTTCCGGGCTGCTCGACGAAAGCCTCTCCGGCGCGGACCGCGTGGCGCGCATCGTCGCCGACCTGAAGGGCTTTTCCAACGTGGATAGCGCCGAGGAAGCGATGGTGGACCTCAACGACAATCTGCGCGCGGTGACCAACATCGTTGCCGGGAAATTGGGCGAGCAGGTCGAAATGGCACTGGATTTGCAGCCGCTGCCACGCCTGCTGTGCCTGCCCGGCCATCTCAACCAGGTGTTTCTCAACCTGCTGCTGAATGCCAACCAGGCGATAAGCGGCGCGGGAAAAATCACCGTGCGCAGCGACGTGGCCGACCACGCCATCCGTATCCAGGTCGGCGACGACGGCTGCGGCATCCCCGCGGAAGTGCTGCCGCGCATCTTCGAACCGTTTTTTACCACCCGCGACGTCGGCAGCGGTACCGGCCTGGGACTCACCGTATGCCGCGATATCGTGAGCGCCCACGGCGGGCGCATCGAGGTCGACAGCGAAGTGGGCAAGGGCACGGTTTTTTCCATCCATCTGCCGCTGCCGTGAGTTGAATCATGTCCAATTACGCCTCCCTGTTTACCGGCGATACGCCGCCGGGCGCCCCGCCGTCGGAAAAGCCCGCCCCGCGCTATCGTCTGCTGCTGGTCGACGACGAGCCGAACGTGCTCAAGGCGTTGCAACGGGTGTTTCGCCAGGAAAATTACGACATCGTGCCGGCTTTCAGCGGCAAGGATGCGCTCGATCTGTTGCGCAAGGAGACCTTCCACCTCATCGTTTCCGATTACATGATGCCCGGCATGAATGGCGGCGAGTTGTTGCGCCAAGTCAAGGCGCTCCAGCCCGAGATGATCCGCATCATGCTCACCGGCCACGCCGACACCGGCGCGGTGATGGCGGCGGTCAACGAAGGGGCGGTCTACAAGTTCATCCTCAAGCCGTGGAACGACGACGACCTGCGCGTGACCGTGGCGCTGGCGCTGGAACAGTACGACCTGATCCAGAAAAACCGCCACCTGCAACAGGATAATGCCAAGAAAAGCCACGAGATCAACGCCCTCTCAAGGCTGACGGTATCCAACCACAGCCAGTTGGCGATCATGCTCAACAAGCGCGGCCTGCTCAATAACAACCAAACCCAGGAACTGTACCACCTCCAGCAGTCGCGCAAGGAGCCGATCATCAAGCTGCTGCTGGAACACGACTGGGTGGAGGAAAAGACCCTCCATGCCATCCTGACCAAGGAATTCCTGATCGAAGAGGTGGCGCTTAACGAATTCAACGTCGATCCCGCCGTCGCCGCACTGATCCCGCACAGCTTTTGCGAACGTCAATGGGTGGTACCGCTCAAGCTGGAAGGGCGAAAACTGATCCTGGCGATGGCCGACCCCATGGATGCCGGACTGATCGAAGACCTACGCTTCGTGTCGGGGCTGGAAATCCAGGCGGTGATTGCAAGCGTCGCGGCGATCCGCGCCAAGATCGCCGAGATCTACGGCGCCGACGAGGCGCCCTCTTTCGAAGACCTGGAAACCCTGGTGTCCACCGTCGATCCCTACGAGGGCATCGAGATCGTCATCGACGACGAAGACAACGCCAGCCTGGAGGAGTTGCTGCGCAGCACCGAGGAGCCGCCCGCCATCCGCCTGGTCAACGCCATCATTCTCGAAGCCATCCGCCTCGGCGCTTCCGACATCCACGTCCAGCCGCGCACCAAGAGCGTGGTGGTGCGTTACCGCATCGACGGGGTACTGGTGGACAAGATCAACATCCCCCACCATTTGCACGCTTCGCTGGTATCGCGCCTCAAGGTGATGTCCGAACTCGACATCAGCGAACGGCGTCGCCCCCAAGACGGACGCATCACCATCAAGACCCCGGCGCGGGTGGTGGACCTGCGCATTTCCACGCTGCCCACCATCAACGGCGAAAAGGTGGTGATGCGCATCCTCGACCGCAATTCGGCGACCAAGAGCATCGAGGGGCTAGGGTTTTCCCCCGCCGACCTGGCAAAAATCCGCAACATGGTGGACAAACCGCAAGGCATCATCCTCGCCACCGGCCCCACCGGCAGCGGCAAGACCACCACCCTGTACGGACTGGTCCAGCACAATGCCACACCGAGCAAGAACTACGTCACCATTGAAGACCCGGTGGAATACTATCTCGACATGGCCGGACAAGTGCTGGTGAAGGAAAAGATCGGCCTGACTTTCCCCATCATCCTGCGCTCCATCCTGCGCCAGGATCCCGACGTGATCCTGCTCGGCGAAATCCGCGACTTCGAGACCGCCGAAGTGGCCTTCCACGCCGCGCTCACCGGCCACCTGGTGTATTCCACCCTGCACACCAATTCCGCGTTGGCCACCGTCGCCCGCCTCTTCGACCTGGGACTCAAGCCCTTCGTGGTCGCCACCGCCCTGGAAGGCATCATCGCCCAGCGCCTGGTGCGCAAGATCTGCGAGGCCTGCCGCACCGAGGACAGCCCGTCCGCCGAACTGCAGGCGCGCTTCGGCGACCTGTTCGGCGGTCAGACCGGCGGCTTCTGGCGCGGCGCCGGTTGCCCGCACTGCCACGGCAGCGGCTATCGCGGGCGCCTGGGCGTCTATGAGGTGCTGGCGTTCGACGAGAACCTACGCCACCTCATCGCCGCCGGGGCGAGCATCCTGGAACTGAGCAACCTGGCCCGCCAGCAGGGGATGACCTCGCTGTTCGAGGACGCCCGCGACAAAGTTTGGCAAGGCTTGACCACCCTGGAAGAAGTCCTCCGCGTATTGGGACCTCCGGCGTGACGGGGCCATTGAAGGAAGACGACATAAAACTCCCGCCCGACCGAAGCAACTGGTTCGGACCTGAAGAGTTGAAGGCCATCCTGACCGAACTGGAGAACCTCGAATTCGCCATCGACGAGCACGCCGCGCTGAGCGTGACGGATACCGGCGGGCACTTCATTTACGTCAACGACAAATTTTGTCGGCTCAACGGCTATGCACGCGAGGAACTGCTTGGCAAGCCGGCCAGCCTGATCAAATCCGGACAGCACGACGCCGCTTTCTTCCGCCACATGTGGGAACAAATCCGCAGCGGCAAGGTGTGGCATGGAGAAATCCGGAATCGGCGGCGCGACGGCGAAATTTACTGGGCCACCACCACCGTGCTGCCTTTCAAGAATGCGCAAGGGGAAATCTACCAATATGTCTCGCTGTATACCGACATCACCGCCCTGGAAAACGCCAAGGAGATGCTGCGCAAAAGCAACCAGGAACTGGAGTCGCGCATCTCCGCGCGCGCCGTGGAACTGGTCCAGGTCAATCGGCGCCTGCTCGACGACCTCCAGGAAATGCAGCGTTTCCAACAGGAAGTACTGCGCCTGCAGCACCACACCGAACTGATCCTCAACTCGGCGGGCGACGGCATCTACGGCCTCGACTTGAACTGGAACACCACTTTCATCAATCCTGCCGCGGCACGCATGACCGGCTGGGAAGTCGGCGAAGTGCTGGGCAAGCCGTCGCACGACCTGATCCATCACAGCAAGCGCGACGGCAGCCCCTACCCGCGCGAGGAATGCCCGGTCTACAAGGCCATCCTCGCCGGCGAAGTGCGCCAAGTCGACGAAGACGTGTTCTGGCGCAAGGATGGCACGGCTTTCGAAGTCACCTACACCACCACGCCGATTCGCGAGCACGGCAAGATCGTCGGCGCGGTGGTGGTATTTTCCGACACCTCGCAGCGCAAGCAGGCGGAACGGGATTTACAGAAGAGCCACGCTGAATTGCGGGCGCTCAACGAGCGCCTCAAAGACGCCCAGAACCAATTGCTCCAGTCCGACAAGATGGCCTCCATCGGCCAGTTGGCGGCGGGGGTGGCGCACGAAATCAACAATCCCATCGGCTACGTCAATTCCAATCTGAGTACCCTGGGAAAATACCTCCGCGACGTTTTCGCCATGCTCGACGCTTACCAACAGGCAGAACCCCTGCTCGCCGCCGATCCGGCCACGGCAACGCGCATCACCACCTTGCGCGACGAGTTGGACATCGAATTTCTCAAGGGAGATGCCGTCGATTTGATGAAGGAATCCGAGGAAGGCATTTCACGGGTCAAGAAGATCGTCCAGGCTCTCAAGGACTTTTCCCATGTCGATGAATCCGAGTGGCAATGGGTAGACCTCCACAAGGGACTGGAAAGTACCCTCAACGTGGTGTGGAACGAGATCAAGTACAAGGCCGAAGTGGTCAAGGAATACGGCGAGCTCCCCGAGGTGGAATGCCTGCCCTCGCAACTCAACCAGGTGTTCATGAATCTGTTGGTCAACGCCGCCCACGCCATCGAGGAGCGCGGCACCATTACCATAAGGAGTGGCGCGCAGGACCAGGAGGTGTGGGTGGAAATCGCCGACACCGGCAAGGGCATTCCCCCGGAAAACCTGACCCGGATTTTCGATCCGTTTTTCACCACCAAGCCGGTCGGCAAAGGCACCGGCCTGGGGTTGTCGCTGTCCTACAGCATCGTCCAGAAACACCACGGGCGCATCGATGTGGAGAGCGAGGTCGGGCGGGGCACCGCTTTCCGTATCGTCCTGCCGGTGCGGCAGCCGGAAAAGGCGGGGTGATTAAGGTTTAGTGGTGGAATGCGCTTTGCGCATGATTGAATCCCGACGCGCGTCGCGCGGCGACATCAACTAAACGCTAAGCACTAGGAGCCTGTCAACATGAAACGAAGGGTTGTAGAGCGGGCCACGCCCGCGATGCGGTGTCGCAATTTGTCGCAATGTTCCTGCCGGCGACACCGCTCGCCTGCATGGCAGGCTCCTACCAATAACCGCCGTCAACGTAACTGACTACTAGACACTCGTCACCAGAAAGATTCAGGAGAAACCATGTACCGCATCCTGCTGGTCGATGACGAAACTTACGTGTTGTCCGCCTTGCGCCGCGAATTGCTGCGCCCACCCGAGGTGGGCATCGACGGCCTGTTGATCGAGGCGTTTTCCTCGCCCGACGCAGCCCTGCAACGAGTTACCCAAAGCGGCGGCTATTTCGATGCGGCGATTGCCGATTACCGGATGCCGGGTATCGACGGCGTCGCCTTTCTCGAAACGCTGGCCGCTTTCCAACCCGATGCCGGACGCATCATCCTGAGCGGGCACGCCGACATGACGGAACTGATCGGCGCCATCAACCGGGCGCACATCGACGCCTTCATCGCCAAACCGTGGCTCGAATACGACCTCAAAGGCATCCTCCTGCAAGTCCTCAAGCACGGCGAGTTGCGCCGCGAAAACCGCCGCCTCGCCGGGCTGCTGGTGGAAAACGGCCGCAACCGCCAACCCGAGCGCGTCGCCGCCTACCGCATGATGGCGATAGGCGGCGATGTGGCGCAACTGAAGGCTCTCCGCCAAGCGCTGAAGCGCCCCCTGGCGACCAAGGACGGCGCGCACGCCAAGGTTCAGGTCGAGATCTTCGCCTCGCCCGAGAAAGCTCTCGCCGCCGCCAACCGACAAAGGATGCTCGACGCGGTGATCGCCGATTACGACCTGCCAGGCAGCGATGGCGTCACCCTGCTCGGCGAACTGCGCCGCCGCCATCCCGCCGCGGTGCGTATCCTGCTCAGCGACAAACTCGACGTGGACATGCTGGTCCGCGCGGTCAACGTCGCCGGCGTCTATCACCACCTGCTCAAGCCATGGTTCGACATGGAACTGCGAGCGCTGGTCGGACGCGCCCTCGCCTACCGCGAGATGGAATTGGAAAACCGCATCCTTGCCAACCTGGCGCGGCTGAAGGAAAGGAATTGAAAGCGGCCTGCGCCAACAAGCCGGCGCTTACGCGCTCAAGCACTGTGCGCACGGCGGACGGATGGTTTCGAAACGCCGGGCCAGAAGTTCAAACGACACTTCGTCGCAAATTTCCAATCCGTTCAACTCCAGAAGTTCGGGGATCAGCACTCTCAAGTTTGGCGACCAGAGCTTCGGTGGTGTCGGCTTCGGTCGCCAACCCCGGTACGTCGTCGCTGGTCGCGACCCAGACGCCCGCCTCGCCATCCCATTCCGCGTGCACAAATACATTTCGCGGCGCGCTATCCGTCATGCCGCCAAGCGATGCGCTATGGCAGCCCGCACCAGGTCGGGTACGAACGCCCCTTCGTCGATACACGGGAAATAAAGATCGAATCCGCCGCCCTCGACCCTGACCTCGGATAAATCGGCATCGGGCGGAAAACCCAGTGCCTTGGCGGGGATTGCCAATTCGACATCGCCGGCCAAATCGAGAATCAGCCGGCTATGCTCTTGGTCGAAACGGGCAGCCAGGGCAAGCGGGTCTTGTTCTGCGGCTTTCGCGCCCCGCGCCATGGCGCGGGCAATAACTGCATCAATCGTTTCCATGTATTTTGCTCCACGCCCGGCAAAGCACTTCCGCCTTGCCACCCACAATTCATCAATTCTCCACCAACGCCGTCGTGGACAGCATCTCCACCCCCCACGCCACGCCAAAGCCCGTCACATCGCTGCCTACCGCGCCCAGGCCGCCCTTGCAGCGGCTCGCCGAGAGGTCCATGTGCAGCCACGGAGTGGTTTCGCCGATGAAGCGCATCAGGAAGCGCGCGGCGAGGATGTGGTCGGCTTCGCCTTCCATGGTGCATTGCTTGATGTCGGCGATGTCGCTATCCAATGCGTCTTCGTAGTCGGCATCCAGCGGGAAGGCGTTGACCCGTTCGCCGCTGGCTTTGCCGGCTGCGACGGCTTGCCCGATCAATGCCTCACGGTTGGCGAAAATGCCGCTGTAGCGGTCGCCTAGCGCGGTGGCCATGCTGCCGGTGAGGGTGGCGAAATCCACCAGCAAATCCGGCTTTCCACGAGACGCCAGGGTCAAGGTGTCGGCCAGCACCATGCGGCCTTCGGCGTCGGTATGAATGATTTCGATGGAGGTGCCGTTAAGCGCGGTGACCACGTCGTTCTGCTTGTAGGCCTTAGGGCTGATGTGGTTCTGGGCAATCGCCAGCCACACGTCGAGGTTGACCGGCAGAGCGGCTTGGCTGGCGGCGAGCAGGATGCCCAGGCTCACCGCCGAGCCGTTCATGTCTTCGTGCATGCCGTGCATGTAACGCGCCGGTTTGAGGTTGTGGCCGCCGGTGTCGAAGCAGATACCCTTGCCGACCAGCGCTACGGTTTGTTTGGCGCCCTTGGGACGGTAGCGCAGGTGGACGATGGCGGCATCCTCCGGGTCGCTGCCTTGGGCGACCGCGACGAACGCGCCGGCACCCAGCTTGCGCAGGCGCTTCATATCGTATTCATCGATCTCCCAGGCGTATTCTGCGGCGAGCGCTTTGATGCGCTTGCGGTACAGGGTGGGCGTCAATTCGTTGGCGGGTAACACGGTGAGTTCGCGAGTCAGCCAGTTGCCGGCGGCAAGGGCGCGCAAGCCGGCAAAATCGTCCTCGGCGCGATGTCCGAAAAGAACCAGGCTCTTGAGCGGCTTATGCTCGTCCTTTTTCTTGCGCACCGGCAGCTTGCCGGCATTCAACAGCGCGACGCGAATGGCGTTTTCCGCCGCATTCTTGCGTTGCGCTTCGTCGCCGCACACGGCGATGGCCAGTTGCTTGGGGTGTTCCGCGAGCAGCGGCTGGAGCGCCTTGCGCAACGTGGCGTATTGTTCGAACGAGGATTTCTCGCCATCCAGCATCATCCACACCACCATTCCGCCATGCGGCAGATCGCCGGCCACCGGGGTCTTGGCGAGTTCGGCGGGCTTCATGCCGCGCCGCGCCAACAGGGCGGCAAGGGTTTCCTGGCCGGGAATATTTTCCTGTACCAGCTTGGTGGCCGGCATGACCACCAGCAGATGGCTGCATTTCGCCATCTGAGTTGCATCTATAATGGATTGATTTTGAATGATTTTAGGCAGCATTGGGATTCCTTGGAAAAGGCGCTATTGACCTGATGGGGGGATTTGGTCAATCATAACAAACTTGCGAAGCGACACTTATATAACTCATATACATGAGTCAAAATTTAAACAAGATAAATTACATACAGTTACAACTCTTATGCAACAGTTAAACCATACACACAGCCTGTCAGGAGGTTTTGCAGAATGACCCCGATTCCCGATAACGACCCCCAGGAAACCCAGGAGTGGCTCGACGCCCTCGACGCGCTACTCGAATACGAAGGCGCGGAACGCGCCCATTACATCCTCGAAAAACTGATCGACAAGGCCCGCCGTTCCGGCGCGCACATCCCGTTTTCGGCCAACACCGCTTACCTTAACACCATCCCGGTGAACCAGGAAGACCGCATCCCCGGCGATCTGGTGCTGGAGCGGCGCATCCGCGCGATCATCCGCTGGAACGCGGTCGCCACGGTAATGCGCGCCAATGCCAAGAGTCCCGGCGTGGGCGGCCACATCGCCAGCTTCGCCTCGGCCGCGACGCTCTACGACGTGGGTTTCAACCATTTCTTCCGCGCCCAGAACGACAGTTTTGGCGGCGACCTCCTGTACATCCAGGGACATTCCGCGCCCGGCATTTACGCCCGCGCCTTCCTCGAAGGACGGATCAGCGAGGCGCACATGGAAAACTTCCGCCAGGAAGTCGGCGGCGAGGGCATTCCCTCTTACCCGCATCCCTGGCTGATGCCGGATTTCTGGCAGTTCCCCACCGTGTCGATGGGTCTCGGACCGCTGCAGGCGATCTACCAGGCGCGCTTCATGAAATACCTCACCGACCGGGGCATCGTCGATTGCAGCGGGCGCAAGGTATGGGCCTTCCTCGGCGACGGCGAGACCGACGAAGCGGAAACGCTGGGGGCGATTTCCCTGGCCGGGCGCGAAAAGCTCGACAACCTGGTATTCGTCATCAACTGCAATTTGCAGCGTCTGGACGGACCGGTGCGCGGCAACGGCAAGATCATCCAGGAACTCGAATCGGATTTCCGCGGCGCCGGCTGGAACGTCTTGAAAGTCATCTGGGGCCGCTACTGGGATCCGCTGCTGGCGATGGACAAGACCGGGCTGCTCCGCAAGCGCATGGAAGAATGCGTGGACGGCGATTACCAGAATTACAAATCCAAGGACGGCGCCTACGTGCGCAAGCATTTCTTCGGCAAATACCCGGAGTTGCTGGAACTGGTCGCCAACATGTCGGATGAGGACGTGTGGCGCCTCAATCGCGGCGGCCACGATCCCGGCAAGGTGTATGCCGCCTATTCCGAAGCCATGAAAGCCGACGGCCAACCGACGGTGATCCTAGCCAAGACCGTCAAGGGCTACGGCATGGGCGAATCCGGCGAAGGGCAGAACATCACCCACCAGGCCAAGAAGATGTCGGACACCTCGCTGAAGCAGTTCCGCGACCGCTTCAACATCCCGGTTGCCGACGACAAGATTCACGACGTGCCGTTCTACAAGCCCGCCGAGGACAGCCCGGAGATTCGTTACCTCAAGGAACGCCGCGAACAGCTCGGCGGTTATCTGCCGGCGCGCCGCCATTTCGCGCCGGCCCTCGACGTGCCGCCGCTTTCCGACTTCGAAGCGCAACTCACCGGCACCGGCGAGCGCGAGATTTCGACCACCATGGCTTTCGTGCGCATCCTCGCCACCCTGGTCAAGGACAAAGTCGTCGGCAAGCACATCGTTCCCATCGTCCCCGATGAGGCGCGCACCTTCGGCATGGAAGGGATGTTCCGCCAATTGGGCATCTACTCCTCGGTCGGCCAGCTCTACGAGCCGCAGGACGCCGACCAGGTGAGCTATTACCGCGAGGCCAAGACCGGGCAGATTCTGGAGGAAGGCATCAACGAGGCCGGCGCTTTCGCCTCGTGGATCGCCGCCGCCACCAGCTACGCCAACCACGGCGTGGCGATGATCCCCTTCTATACTTTCTACTCGATGTTCGGCCTGCAACGCACCGGCGACCTCGCCTGGGCGGCCGGCGACATCCGTGCCCGCGGCTTCCTGATGGGCGGCACGGCGGGGCGCACCACGCTCAACGGCGAAGGGCTGCAGCATGAGGACGGGCATAGCCACGTACTGGCTTCGACCATCCCCAACTGCGTGACCTACGATCCGGCCTACGCCTACGAGCTGGCGGTGATCGTCCAGGACGGGATGCGCCGCATGTACAAGGAACAGGAAGACGTTTTCTACTACATCACCATCATGAACGAAAACTACGCCCATCCGCCGATGCCGAAAGGCGCCGAGGAAGGCATCCTGCACGGCATGTATCTCTTGAAGCGCGGCGCGCCTAAGAAGAAACTCAAGGTGCAACTGCTGGGCAGCGGGGCGATTCTCCGCGAAGTCATCGCCGCCGCCGACCTGTTGGAAGCCGATTTCGGGGTTTCCGCCGACATCTGGAGCGTCACCAGTTTCAACGAACTGCGTCGCGAAGGGCTGGAAACCCAGCGCTGGAACATGCTCCACCCCGAGCACACCCGGCGCATGAGTTACGTCGAGAAATGCCTGAAGGACGGCTCCGGCCCGGCCATCGCCTCGACCGACTACATCAAGGCCTACGCCGACCAGATCCGCGCCTTCGTGCCGCGCCATTACGTGACGCTGGGCACCGACGGCTTCGGACGCTCGGATTCCCGCGAAAACCTGCGCCACTTCTTCGAGGTGGATCGCTACTACGTGGCTGTCGCCGCGCTCAAGGCACTCGCCGACGAGGGCGGCCTACCCGCCGCCAAGGTCGCGGAAGCCATCGCCAAGTACGGCATCGACGCCGACAAGCCCAACCCGTTGACGGTGTAAGGAGAAACGCATGGCTACCATCAAAGAAGTGCGCGTCCCCGACATCGGCGGTTTCAACGAGGTCGAAGTCATTGAAATCCTGGTCAAGGACGGCGACGTCATCAAGGCCGAGGATGCCCTGCTGACCCTGGAAAGCGACAAGGCCACCATGGACATCCCCGCCCCCTTCGGCGGCAAGGTGAAAACGGTGCGGGCGAAGATCGGCGAAAAAGTCTCCGAAGGCTCGATGATCCTCACCATGGAAGTGGAAGACGCGCCTGCCGCAGGCAGGGGTGAGGAACGAACCCCAGCCCCCCCCGCCAACAAGACTCCTCCCGTGAGTTCGCAACCGCCTGCTGGGGTTCGCGAACTCACCCCAGCCTACGCCCCGCCCCGCCCTGCCCCGCTGGAACTCGACGAAACACCCAGCGCCGTAAAAATTCACGCCAGCCCGTCGGTGCGCGCCTTCGCCCGCGAACTGGGAGCTAGCCTCGCCCTGGTCAAGGGTTCCGGCCCCAAACGGCGGATACTCAAGGAAGACGTGCAGGCCTTCATCAAGTCGGAGCTGACCCGTCCGCGCGGCGCGGCAGGCGGCGTGGGGCTGGCGGTACTGGAAATGCCGCAGTTCGATTTCGCCAAGTTCGGCGCCGTCGAGGTCAAGCCGCTCACCAAGATCAAGAAGCTTTCCGGGGCCAACCTGCACCGCAACTGGGTCACCGCGCCGCACGTCACCCAGCACGACGAAGCCGACATCACCGACCTCGAAGCCTTCCGCAAGGCGATGGGTGAAGAAGCCCAGAAACAGGGAGTGCGTCTGACCCTGCCGGCTTTCCTCGCCAAGGCGGTGGTGGCGACGTTGAAAGCCTACCCGGATTTCAACGCCTCGCTGTCCAACGACGGCGAAGCACTGGTGATGAAGAAATACTTCCACATCGGCGTCGCCGTCGATACCCCGGATGGCCTGGTGGTACCGGTGATCCGCAACGCCGACCAGAAAGGGGTGCTGGATATCGCCCGCGAACTGGGCGACCTCTCGGCCCGCGCCCGCGACAAGAAAATCTCCCCGGCGGAAATGCAAGGCGGCTGTATCTCGATCTCCAGCCTGGGCGGGATCGGCGGGAGCTTCTTCACGCCCATCATCAATTCTCCGGAAGTGGCGGTGCTGGGCGTCTCGCGCGCCGTCATGAAACCGCTGTGGAACGGCAAGGAATTCGTGCCGCGCCTGATGCTGCCGCTGTCGCTGTCCTACGACCACCGGGTGATCGACGGCGCGCAGGGTGCACGCTTCGTCACCTACCTCGGCCAGATGCTGGCGGACGTGCGGCGCTTGCTGTTGTAGGGAGCCTTGATGAACTGCAGCCGGGTTGTTTTCAGTGGACATGCTTTAAAACGCATGTTCGAAAGAACTATCGGAAAAAATGAAATTGTGAGCGTATTGACTAACGGCGAAATCATTCAGGAATATCCAAATGACCAGCCATATCCGAGCAACTTGATAATCGGCTTCGGAGAGAGCGGTCCATTGCATGTTCCGGCTGCACAGGATGAGCAAAATATCTGTTATGTCGTCACTTGTTATCGACCGGATTCAGCGTTGTGGCAAGACGATTTCAAGAAACGGAGAACAACATGAAATGCGTGATTTGCAAACAGGGTGAGACCCTGCCCGGCATCGTTACCGTGACCTTGCAACGGGAAGAATCAACCATTATTTTCAAAGGCGTGCCGGCGGATGTTTGCCAGAATTGCGGCGAATATTATTTGAGTGAAGCCACCACCGGCAACCTGCTGGAACGCGCCGAGGACTCCACCCGTAAGGGTGCGGAAGTCGAAATCTTGCGCTATGCCGCATAAGGAAAAGCTCATGACAAAAATCGTCGAAATCGCCGTCCCCGACATCGGCGGCTTTGAAAAAGTCGGTGTAATCGAAATCCTGGTCAAGCCGGGCCAGCGCATCGAAAAGGACGCTTCGCTGATCACCCTGGAAAGCGACAAGGCGACCATGGACATCCCCGCTCCGCAGAGCGGCGTGGTGAAGGCGCTGAAGGTCAAGGTGGGCGACCAGGTTTCGGAAGGATCGCTGATCCTCACCCTGGACCCCGACCAGGCCGCCGCCCCGGCAGCGCCGTCTGTCGCGGCCCCCAGCCCGACTCCCGCAAGCGCGCAGGGCAGCGAACTTCATGCCGACGTGGTGGTGCTCGGTGCCGGCCCCGGTGGCTACACCGCCGCTTTCCGCGCCGCCGACCTCGGCAAGAAGGTGGTACTGATCGAGCGCTACGCCTCGCTCGGCGGGGTATGCCTGAACGTCGGCTGCATTCCCTCCAAGGCCTTGCTGCACGTCGCCAAGGTGATTACCGAAGCAAAGGACGTGAGCAAGCACGGCGTGACTTTCGCCGCGCCCAAAATCGACATCGACAAGATTCGCTCCTGGAAAGACAGCGTGGTGAGCAAGCTCACCGGCGGCCTCAAACAACTCGCCAAACAACGCAACGTCACGGTGGTGCAGGGCAATGGCCGCTTCATCGCCCCCCACCACATCCGTGTGACGACGGAGGAGGGCGAACGCGACATTTCCTTCGACCACGCCATCATCGCCGCCGGCTCGCAAGCAGTGAAGATACCCACTTTCCCCGACGACCCACGGGTCATGGATTCGACCGGGGCGCTTCAACTTTCCGACGTGCCCAAGCGCCTGCTGGTGATCGGCGGCGGCATCATCGGCCTGGAAATGGCCACCGTCTACGACGCCCTCGGCTCGAAAATCACCGTGGTGGAACTGGGCGACCAACTAATTCCCGGTGCCGACCCGGATATGGTAAGACCGCTGCACAAGCGCATCGCCGCGCGCTACGAGGCGATTTACCTGAAGACCAAAGTCGCCGGACTGGAAGCCAAGAAAAACGGGATTCTCGCCACTTTCGAGGGTGACCAGGCGCCCGAACCGCAGCTCTACGACCGGGTTTTGGTGGCAGTGGGTCGCCGCCCCAGCGGCAAGCTGATCGGCGCGGAACACGCCGGGGTGACGGTCGACGGGCAGGGCTTCATCCCCGTCGACAAGCAGCAACGCACCAACATCCCGCACATCTTCGCCATCGGCGACATCGTCGGCCAACCCATGCTCGCCCACAAGGCGGTGCACGAAGGCAAGGTCGCGGCGGAAGTGATCGCCGGCCACAAGGCGGCGTTCGACGCCCGGGCGATTCCCTCGGTCGCCTACACCGATCCGGAAATCGCCTGGATGGGTCTCACCGAAACCGAAGCCAAGGCGCAAGGCATCGCCTACGAGAAGGCCTCTTTCCCCTGGGCCGCCAGCGGACGTGCCTTGTCGATGGATGCCGACAGCGGCGCGACCAAGCTGCTGATCGAACCGGAAACCCGGCGCATCCTCGGTGCCGGCATCGTCGGTACGAATGCCGGCGAATTGATTGCCGAAGCGGTGCTGGCCCTGGAAATGGGCGCCGACGCCGCCGACTTGGGACTGACCATCCACCCCCATCCGACGCTTTCGGAAACCCTGTGCTTCGCCGCCGAAATGGCGGAAGGCACGATCACCGACCTCTTCGTCAAACGAAAATAGGGGATACCCCTATACTCCCTTTGGGGAAGTTGCTTTGCCTGGGGTAATGGATATGATAGTCCCCATGTTGTTTTTCTACATGGGGAAGGATGAAAATGGATACGCAAAGCATTTTGTCTGAGTTGCGCAACACCCGTTTTGCCCTGGTACGCTGGAACCAATACGCCTATCACAGTTTGTCCGGCGCGAAGGTCGGCGACAAGAAACCGCCGCTCGATCCTGAGCAATGCCGGTTTAGACTATGGTTCCACGACAAGGGTGCCGAATTGCTCGGCCATCACCCGCATTTCCATGCGATCTGCGACAGCCATTCCCATCTGCACGAACTGCACCAGCGCATTCAAAATCATCTGCACTGCGACGAGATCGAGCACGCCAAGGAACAATGGAAGCATTTCGCCCAGATGTTCCGGCACATGCTGGATACCATGATCGCCCTGGAACAAAGCCTGGAAGCGCATTTGCGCCTCCAGACTCAAGCCTGACCGGCAGTCCTGCGCGGGAGCGTTGACGGGCGAATCGCTTGCCGTCATGATTGACGGATGTCCGAAGCCCCGCAAATCTTCCTGGGTCGCCAGCCGATACTCGACCGCTCGCAGAGCATCGTCGCCTACGAGTTGCTGTTCCGCTCGGGACAGACCACCAGCGCCAACGTCAGCGACGACGTGGCGGCCACGGCCAACGTCATCAGCCACGCCTTCACCGAACTGAGCGTTTCCTCGGTACTGGGCAAGCACAAGGGCTTCATCAATTTCAGCAGCGACCTGCTGCTCTCCGACATTATCGAGTTGCTGCCCAAGGACCAGGTGGTCATCGAGTTGCTCGAAACCATCACCGTCACCCCGCAAATCATCGCGCGCTGCAAGGAACTCAAGAAAATGGGGTTCAGTCTGGCGCTCGACGACTACACTTCCAAAGACCCGCAATTCGAGGTGCTGTTCGACCTGGTCGACGTCATCAAGCTGGATTACCCGCTGATCGACAAGCAAGCGCTGCCGGGCATCGTCAAACATCTGCAGAAGTGGCCGGTAAAACTGCTCGCCGAAAAAATCGACGACCGCGCCCAAGCCGAGTTGTGCATGAATCTGGGTTTCCACCTGTTCCAGGGCTATTTCTACGCCAAGCCGGTGATCCTCACCGGCAAGCGCACCGACCCCTCCAAGCTCAACCTGCTGCGCCTGCTCGGCCTGGTGCTGGGAGACGCCGAAACCGGCGAAATCGAACAGGTTTTCAAACACGACCCGTCGCTGACCTTCAAGATGCTCAAGCTGGTCAATTCGGTGGGAATGGGCCTGGCCCAGAAGATCAATTCGCTGAGCCACGCCATCGCGGTGCTGGGACGGCGCCAGTTGCAGCGCTGGATCCAGTTGCTGATGTTCGTCCCCAACAGCGGCGAAACCGAAAACCCGCTCCTGCAGCTCGCCGCGATCCGCGGCAAGCTGATGGAACTGCTGGCACAGCTTCAAGCCCCGCACGACCGGGATTACCAGGATCGCGCCTTCATCACCGGCATCTTGTCGCTGCTCGACACCTTGCTGGGGATGCCGCTCACGGAAATCACCGAACAGATCAACCTCGCCCCGGACGTCAAACTCGCCCTCCTTGAGCGTCAAGGAATGCTCGGCGAATTGCTCGATCTCGCTAAAAAACTCGAAGCCAACGACTTCGCCACGGCCGGGGAACTGCTCCAGTCTTCCGGCCTTAGCGTCGATCAACTGCTTCCGGCACAGGTGGAAGCCATGCGCTGGGCGAACAACCTGGCCGAACAGACATGACCCCCAATCCCATAAGCGTCCCCCAATCCCCGCCAAGCTTCACCCCTGGCGGCGCGGACCTATCCTGGCAAAACACCAAATCCCTGGCCGAGATCATGAACCAGGCACTGGTTGAGATCCTGCCCGCCCAGCGTATCGCGGAAGCCGCGGAAATCATGGCCCGTTCACGGATCAGCTCGCTGGTGGTGACGGAAAACGACGCGCCCGTCGGGATTGTCACCGAACGCGACATCCTGCGCGCCCTAACCCTGGGACTGGAGCCGCAAGCCACGGAAATCCGCGCCATCATGAGCAGCCCGGTGGTTACCGCGCCGCAGGACATGGATTATCGCGAAGTCTATCGCTACCTGGTGCGCCACAAGGTCCGCCACCTGCTGGTGGTCGACAGCCAGGGCAGGCGTGCCGGCATCGTCAGCGAAAGCGATCTCAAGTCGCACATCGGCATCGAATTTTTTGTGCGGATGCGCGAAGTGCGCGGCGCGATGACCACCCGTCTCATCACCCTCGCGGAGGGCGCCACGGTGGGCGAAGCCGCCGCCTTGATGGAAAAGCATCATATCGGCTGCATTATCGTCGAACGCGAACACCGCCCGGTGGGGATCATCACCGAGCGCGACATGGTCAGGCTTTACCAGCGCGGCCGGGAAATCACGGCAGCCGAATTGCGCGGCGTCATGAGTTCCCCGGTACGTTGCGTCGATGCCGAATCCGGCTTGCAGGAAGCGGTACAGATCATGCAAGAAGGCGGTATCCGCCGCATCGTGGTGGTGGATGGGCAAGGCCAACTCAGCGGCCTGCTTACCCAGCACGACATCGTCAAGCGCCTGGAAGGCGAGTACGTCGATGAATTCATCCGGGAGCGTCGCCGCGTCGAGACGGAACTGCAAAAAACCCAGGCCCATCTGGCCCACGTCCTCAACGTCAGTCCCGCCGCCACTTACGTGATGCGCGCCGACCCTGCCGCCCCCGGCACCATGAAGATCGCCTTCACCACCGAGCAGATCACCCGAATCTCCGGATATACCCTGGCCGACATGATCCAGCCGGGGTTCTGGGAAAACGGCCTGCATCCCGACGACCGCGCCGCCGCGCTCGCCAACCAGGCCACCTTAGTCCACGAAGGCCGGCTGGAGCATCAATACCGCTTCCGCCACAAGGATGGTCAGTGGATCTGGATCGAAGACCGCCTGGTGGCCAACCGCGACGAACAGGGCAACCTCAGCGAAATCATCGGCTCCTGGCTGGACATCACCTATCGCAAGCAAGCCGAACAGGATTTACGAAAAATCAACGAAACGCTGGAAAGCAAGATCGCCGAGGAAGTCGCCAAGAACCGCGAAAAGGATCATCTGCTGATCCGCCAGTCGCGCCTCGCGGCCTTGGGCGAAATGCTCGGCAACATCGCCCACCAGTGGCGGCAACCGCTCAACACCCTGGCACTGATCCTGGGCAACATCAAGGATGCCTACGCTTTCAACGAACTGACCGAAAGCTACCTCGCCGAGGTCATGACCATGGGCAACCAGGTCATCAAACAGATGTCCTCGACCATCGACGATTTCCGCAACTTCTTCAATCCCAACAAGCAAATCGCCCGAACCAGCCTTCTCCAGGTCGTCGAAAACGCCCATGCGATGATGGAAGCCAGCCTCACCAGCCACGCCATCACGGTCCGCCTGGATCGCAGCACGGATGTCGAAGCAGACGTATTTCCCAGCGAACTCGCCCAGGTCGTCCTCAACTTGTTTTCCAACGCCAAGGATGCCATCACCGACAAGGGGATCGGCAGCGGCGCCATCCAGGTCGCCATCCGCACCGCCGGAAAATACGCCGTCATCACGGTTTCCGACAACGGCGGCGGAGCGCCCGCGGATGTTCTGCCGAAGATCTTCGATCCCTATTTCACCACCAAGCCCAAAGGCACCGGAATCGGCCTGTACATGAGCAAAATGATCGTCGAGCAGATGGGTGGGCACATCGAAGCACGCAACACCGCCGAGGGACTGGAAGTGTCGGTCGGCCTGCCGCTGCCGGGTTGACTGTTCAGACCTTGCGCAAGGTTCTGAACAGCGAATAGACAAAATACCCGAGCAGAACGCAAAACATCACCAGCGACCATTCGGCGATGGAAAACCCCAGCAAGGTCCAGGATTTGTCGCTGCACGAACCGGTGGCGCGGAACAACAACGGCATCTTGTCGCCAGCCCAGTCGACCAACTCTTCCCACCACGGATAATCGGCGCCGCAGGACGCAAAACGCACGAAACGCTGCAACCAGGTCTGGTAACCGGCCACGAAAACCCCGCCGGCAGCGGCGGCGATCATCAACACCAGCAGCAGCGCCCGGCCAAGCCGGGCGGAACCGACGAACAGACCAACCAGCCCGAAAAAACCGATCAGCAGATACAACATCCGCTGGATGATGCACAGCGGACACGGCGACAGACTCAAGAGCTGGGTCAGTACCACCCCAAAGACAATCGGACCAAACCCCGCCGCTACGGCGAGGACAAAGGGAAAACGTGGAGCGCGAAGAAAAGCAAAAGGCATGACGAAATTTCCGTATCAAGCACCATCCTGGCGCAAATTAGGGGCAAATTTTAACAGTTTTTACGGGCCGGCCCGGCGAAGGTTCAGGTTTTCGGATGTTTCAGTCTAGAATAACGGCACAATTTGCTTGTCCAATGTTCATGAGACTCACCTTACTCGTCCTACTGACCTACCTGACCCTGGGGTTCGCCCAGGCGGGAACGGCGCCGACTGAACTGAGACTCGAAGACGGCACGGAAATTCCCTTGCGCGTTTACCCGGCGCACGGCGACGCCCTGCTCCTGTGGCTGGCCTGCGACGAAGGGCACGGCACCCGCGAAGCACGCACCGCAGCGAAATTGGCGGAAAAAGGCATCGAGGTATGGCTACCCGATTACCTGGGCGGACATTTCCTGCCGGTCGCGCCGAGCAGCATGGCGCAAATCAGCGGCGACGAAGTCGCGGCCTTGATCGACCTGGCCCAAGAAAACACCGGCAAACGCTTCTTCATGATATCGGCGGGGCGCGGCGCGCTCCCCACCTTGCTCGGCGTCCATACCTGGCAGGAACGCCACCCCGACCGCCCCGCCCCGCTCGGGGTGATTCTGTTCTACCCGGAACTCTACGCCGACACCCCGGAAGCCGGTGCCGAAGTGCAGTACCATGAGGTGGTCGGAAAAACCCACGTCCCGATTTTCGTTTACCAGGGCGAACGCTCGCCGGGCCGCTGGTGGCTCGGTCATTTGCGCGACGCCCTGAGCGCCGGCGGCAGCCCCGTCGAGAGCGAAATCCTGCCCAAGGTGCGCGGCTATTTCTACGTGCGCCAGGATCCCTCCCCCCCGGAAGAAGCGCTCGCCCAGCGACTCCCCGAATTGATCCGCAAAGCCATGACCAGTATCGAATCCCTTCCCGGAGCCAAAAAATGAAACGTCTCTGCCTTGCCTTTCTGACTTTTGTCGTACTCGCCGCCCCGGCCTGGGCACTCGACCTCAAACCCTACAAGGGCGGCCCCACCCCGCCCCTGGCGCTCAAGGATTTGTCGGGAACCAGTCACGACCTCAGGAACTACGCCGGCAAAGTGGTAATGGTGCAATTCTGGGCGACTTACTGCGCCCCCTGCATCAAGGAAATGCCTTCGGTCGAGCGCCTCAAAATCAAGCTGGCCGGCAAGCCGTTTGCGATCCTCGCCGTGAACATGGGGGAAGACGAAAAGGAAGTCCGCGCCTTCCTGAAAAAGCTCAAGGTCGACTTCACCATCCTCATGGACACCGATGCCCAGGCCATCGGCGACTGGAAAGTTTTCGTGGCGCCGTCGACATTTATCGTCGACGTCCAGGGAAAAATCCGCTACACCCTGCAAGGCGGTGCGGAATGGGACACCCCCGAACTGATGCAGGCCATCGAAGCAATGACCGCGGAGAATCCCGGCAATTGAAATTTCAGCTTGAGTATTTCTGCAAGGATCATGCGGAGGCCGTTAATTTGATGCATAATTCGACGGAAAAATATAATCCCTTATCCTCAAGGCTACAGAAGTGAAAATATCGAACCTGGCGAAGCTCGCCCTGCTGCTGGCAATCCTTGCCGGCCCGGCGCTGGCGGCGTCTGTAGCGTATCCGGCGCCCAAAACCCTGGCGGTCATCTACGACGTCGGCGACGAGCCAGACAGCGGTGTCTTTTCCCGTATCGTCGCCGGCATCGAAGACACCCCCGATGTCGTGGTCTATCGGGTTGCCCTGAAATCGGGCCTCATGGACCTCGCCGCCGTCACCCCGACCTCCCGCTCCGTACAACTGGCCGCCAACACCCAGGGCAGTATCGCGGTAATTTACCCGGACATCGGCGAGCCCTACCGCAGTATTTTCACCAAGATCATCGAAGGTATCGAGGACAAGGCCAAAACCCGGGTCGCCAGCTTCCCCATCGGCGCCAACCAGAACACTCAGGACTTGGCCGGGGAGTTGCGCCGGCAAAACGTCCAGGTAGTCATCGCCCTGGGGCGCAACGGCCTCAAGGCCGCCGCCGGACTGGATCGCGACATCGGGATCGTGGCCGGCGGCGTGCTCTCCGTTCCGGAAGCAGACGTGCGCGGCATGTCGGTGTTCAGTCTGGCGCCCGACCCCGCCATGCTTTTCGAGCGCCTCAGGGCGCTGATGCCCTCGATCAAGCGGGTTTTCGTCGCTTACGACCCGCGCCAGAACGCCTGGCTGATACGCCTGGCCCGCGAAGCCGCGCGCAATCAGGGCATCGAACTGGTTGCCCAGGAAGCCGGCGACTTGAAGACGGCCATGCGCATCTACCAGGAAAGCATGGCTAGCGCCGACCCGAAGAAAGACGCCCTGTGGCTGCCCCAGGATTCGGTCACGGTGGAAGAGTCGTCGGTTCTGCCTTTTGTCTTGCAGGAAGCCTGGACCCATGCGCTGGTGGTGTTTTCCAGCAACGTCTCGCACGTCAAGCGCGGCGTCCTGTTTTCCCTGTACCCGAATAACGTCGAACTGGGGCGGAACCTGGCCAGTTCCGCGCTCGGCCAGATTTCCTCGGGCCGCCAAAGCCCCGCCATCACGCCGCTCAAGGACGTTCTGATGGCGATAAACGTGCGTACCGCCGCGCATCTTGGCGTGAGCATCGGCCAGCGGCAGCTACAGGCCTACGACATGGTGTATCCGGAGCCATGATCCGCTTTTCGCAATTCCTGCGCGAGACTTCTTTCAGCCGCCAACTCAGCATCGTGGTGGCGATGGCGGTATTGAGCCTGGCTTTCGCCTCCTCGCTAGCCACCTCCTGGCAAAGCAGCAACCTGATCCGTGCCAACCTGCTCGAACAAGGGCAGCGCATCGCCGAGAATCTGGCACGACAAAGCAAGCTGGCGCTGCTTTACGATTCCGAGGACAACGCCAACGAAGCCGTTTCGGTCACCCTCAATTTCCCCGACGTCATCGCCCTGGAAATCCGCCATGCCGATGGTCGGCTGCTGCTATGGCGGGGCGACAAGGAAGTGCCGCGCGGCCCACCCGCGCAACCCGCGCTGCCGCAGCAAGGCGCCGTGCTCGAAGCGGAAAACGGCGACTCCTGGCACTTTATCGCACCGGTTCTAGCGGGAAGCAGCAAGGACGCCTCTCCCTTCGAAGTCAGCGAACCGACTCAGGAAGCACTCGGCTACGTGCGCGTCACGCAAAGCAAAAAGACCCTGACGCGAATGCGCGCCGATGTCTTCGCCGTCAATTTCGCGGTGTCGTTCTTTTTCGCATTCGTCTTCCTGCTTATCGTGCGGAACCTGACCACCCGCCTGAGCCGCCCACTGGAAAGACTTTCCGCCGCCATGGCGCGGGCGGAAGCGGGGGCCAGCGAAGTCCGCGCCGAGCCTTCCGGCCCCAAGGACATCGTCGACATGGCGCACGCCTTCAACAAGATGATGGTATCGCTGGAAGCCAGCAAGCGCGATTTGCAGACCTTGCTGGACAATCTTCCCGCAGCGCTGATCGTGCACGACGCGGATACCGCCATCCTGTACGCCAACCCGGTTGCCAAAACCTTCTTCGGACTCGAAGACGAACAACTCATCGGTCGAACGGAATCCGACCCCAACTGGCATTTCATCCGCGCCGACGGCTCCGTCATGCCCCCCGAAGAACACCCGGTCAACCGGGTCGCCGCCGACCGGCTGCCGCTCCACGACTACACCGTCGGCATCCAGACGGCGGGCGCGGAACCACGCTGGGCCTCGGTCAGCGCGTTCCCGGAAACCGACCGGCGCGGCAATCTCGAACAGATCATCGTATGCCTGGTCGACATCACCGAACGCAAGCAATATGAGTTGGCCCTGGAACGCGACGCCCAGGAATGGACGCAGGCCATGGATGCCTTCTCCGACATCATCTACCTGCTCGACACCAAGCGGAATCTGCTGCGCGCCAACAAGATGTTCTTCGCCAGCACCGGCTGCAACCCGGACCAGGTCATCGGACAATCCATCGTCGGACTGATCCACAGCATCGGCGAAGCGGAGAACTGTCCGGTATGCCGGGCTCAGGAAGAAAAGCGCGACGCCCTGATTACCATGGAAGCCGACCACCCGGCCAATAGCACCCGTCGCCCGGTCGAAGTCACGGTGAAGATCATTCGCGACCAAGCTGGACAGCCGCAATCCATCCTGACCGGCATCCATGATCTCACCAACACCCGCAAGATCGAGAACGAACTGCGCCTGCTCAACGAATCCCTGGAGCACCGGGTTCTGGAAGAAGTCGCCAAGAACCACGACAAGGATTCCCTGCTGATCCAGCAGTCGCGCAACGCCACCATGGGCGAAATGATGCACAACGTCGCCCACCAGTGGCGGCAGCCTCTCAACGCCCTCAACCTGATCCTGCAAAACATCAAGGACGCCTACGAATACAACGACCTGACCCAGGAAAACCTGGACACGCTAGTCAATGACGGCAACCGGGTGGCGCAGAAAATGTCCACCACCATCGACGACTTCCGCAACTTCTTCAAGCCGGATCAGCGCAAGACCCGCTTCAACCTGCGCGACTCGATCCGCGAAGCGCTGAACCTGGTGGAAGCCGGTTTCCAGAACAACCATATCGAAGTCGTCCTGGAAACTCCGGAAGACATATTCGTCCAAGGTTTCCACGGAGAATATTCGCAGGTGCTGCTCAACGTCCTGGTCAATGCCAAGGACGCCATCAGAGCCCAGAACCGTCCCGGCAAACTGGTCATCCACCTGGAAAATCACGACGGTCAGGGTGTCGTGCGCGTCACCGACAACGGCGGCGGCATTCCCGAACAGGTGCTACCCAAGGTTTTCGACCCTTATTTCACCACCAAGGAAAGCGGCTCGGGTATCGGCCTGTACATGTCGCGGATGATCATGAGCCACATGAAAGGCAACATCAGCGCCCGCAACATCGGCGGCGGAGCGGAAATCACCGTCAGCGTGCCGATAGTGTCGGAAGAACAATAAAAAAGTAGGTGTAACTGCTCAGCGGGGTTCCCCCCTCTCCCACTCGCGTGGGGCTATTGGCGGCAATTTTCGTTGGTCTGAGTAGCTACACGTAGGTAAGCATTCGACGCTAAGAGCCATCGGGAAACTCTCCCGATTATGGCAATAAAAGAACGGCACGAATCGTTGCGTCGCGCAATCAAGTTGGAAAAATTGGAGGAGATTATGAACGGATTGACGGCACAGGCCATCCATCCCGACGAGCAACACGCCGGAACCGTCCAGCCAGCCAGCCCAGAACTGGCCGATCTGCTGATTGCCTACCTGGAACAAATCGGCGTCGAATACGTTTTCGGGGTTCCCGGCGGCGCCATCGAACCCCTCTTCAATGCCATGGCACGCAGCCAACGACGCGGCGGCCTACGCCCCGTGGTGGCGCGCCACGAGGCCGGCGCGGCCTTCATGGCGGACGGCTACGCCCGCGAAACCGGCAAACTCGGGGTGTGCTGCGCTACCTCCGGCCCCGGCGCGACCAATCTCATCACCGGGGTCGCCTGCGCCCACGACAACAACATTCCGCTGCTGGCGATCAGTGGCCTACCCGCGCTGCCGTCCTTCGGCAGAGGCGCATTGCAGGAATCGACCAGTACCGGCGTCGACGCTTTTTCGATGTTCCGCCACTGCACGCGCTACAACGCCATGGTATCCCACGCCAGCCAGTTCGAACGCAAGGTGGCCAATGCCCTGTTGGCAGCGCACCAAATGCCCAATGGCCCAGTGCATCTGGCGATCCCCCTCGACATCCAGCGCAGTCCCATACCACATGTGACGCCCGCCTATGAGTTGACGACGTTGCTCGGTAACAAGACCCTGCTGATCGACGAACGGGCGGTGTGGGAACTCAAGAACAAACTTCAATGCGCACCGCGCGTGGTGTTCCTGGTCGGCGCGGGATGCGGCGAAGCCATCGAGGCGATCATGGAATTGACCAAGATGACCAAGGCGTTGTTCGTTACCACCCCCGACGCCAAGGGTTTCATCAACCCCCGTCATCCCGCCTATTGCGGGGTATTCGGCTTCGGCGGTCACCTCAGCGCCAATGCCCTGCTCGGCAGCGCGCCGGATATCGTCCTGGCATTCGGCACCGGCTTTAGCGAATTGATCAGCGGCGGCTGGTGTGGTTCCCTGCTCAACAACCTGCTGGTACACATCGACGACAACCAGGAAAACCTGATGCGTTCGCCGATGGCCCAGATGCATGTGCGCGGGGATATCCACACGGTGTGCGAGCGTCTGATCCAATGGCTGACCGCCGATTCGCCGTCCGCTATCCAAGGCGCCAGGGACCTGCTCGGCGACGTCCATCACCCGCAAGTCATTTTGCAGGACCAGGAAAGCTACGACTCCGACGCGACCCCGATCAAACCGCAGCGTCTCATGAAAATCCTGTCGGAACGCTGTCCGCCCCACACCCGTTTCCTCGCCGACATTGGCAACAGCATGGTGTGGGCGGCGCATTACCTCCAGCCCCGCGACCGGCGGCTGGGCGGCGTAGCGCCGGAAGGGGGATTTAGCGAACGCCGTTCGGGAAACGCTAGCTGGTTCCGCGTGATAATGGATTTTTGCCCGATGGGCTGGTCGATCGGTGCATCCGTAGGGGTCGCCTGCGGCAATCCAAAGTACCCGGTGGTATGCATCACAGGTGACGGTGCTTATTTGATGAGCGGCCAGGAAATTACCGTAGCCATTTTGGAAAAACTTACCGTCGTCTTCGTCATCCTCAACGACAGCGCGCTGGGCATGGTCAAACATGGACAACGCATGGCTAAAGCGGAACGCATCGGCTGCGAATTACCGCCCATCGATTATTGCAAAATCGCCGACGCCATGGGGGTTCCCGGTCACGTCATCGAGTCGCCGCAGGAACTGGAAGCCCTCGATTTCGACGCGATCCTGCACCGCAAAGGACCGACCCTGATCGACGTGCGCATCGATGGCGAAGAGGTGCCCCCCATCGGGGTACGCATGAAAGCCTTGGGCACCCTCAAATGAGCGGCAACCCGACCATCGCCACCCGCATCTGGCGCGAAGAGGCCGAACCCGACAACCCCTTCGCCACCCGCACTGCCTGGTGCCGGGGCTACGACGTGTTCGGCGAGATGCTGGGCAAAGCCCGCTGGGTGGACATGCTGATGCTGCTGTTCCGCGACGAACTGCCCGCTCCCGCCGCGCTGGACATGCTGGAAGCCCTGGCGGTCGCCCTCGCCAACCCCGGCCCGCGCGACCCTTCGGTACATGCCGCCATGTGCGGCGGAGTGGGGGGATCCACGGCAGCGGCCAGCCTGATCGCCGCCCTCTCCGTCGGGGCGGGACGCCAGCGCGGCGCCCGCGACGTGTTCGATGCAATGCGCGCCTGGCAAGCCTGTGGAGATACCCCGGCAAACTGGCCGGATCAACTCGCCAAGCTGCCGTCCGGCGAAGTGGATATCTGGCCGGCCCGCGAACATCCGCCGGGATTCGACCCGCATGGCGTTGCCACCGCCACCACCGTCCGCCAGTTGCTGGAAACGCTCGCCCGCATCGGCGCCACCCCGCGCCTGGCCTGGCTCGCTGCGCAACGCGAGGAAGTCGAGCAAGCCGTCGGCTTGCCCCTGGAAATCAGCGGCGTTGCCGCAACCGCGCTCCATGACCTGGGATTCGCCCCCTCCGAGGGGGAAATGCTTTATCTGCTGCTGCGCCTGCCCGGCGCGGCTGCCCACGCTCTGGAACAGGAGGGCTACGGCTACAAGCGTTTTCCCTTTTACCCGGTGGAACTGGAAGACGACCCTGCCGCGAGGGCGGCGTCATGAACGGTCCGGATTTATTGACCGCCCACGCCGGAACCTTGCGCACCAAGGTCGGCGCCTGCTGGCCGGGCAGCCGGGCGGTGTTTCGCGGCCACGACCTGCACCAGGACTTGCGCAATAGCGACTGGATGGACCTGTATATTTTCGGGATCACCGGACGGCGCTTCTCGCCCGAGCAAATCAAGCTGTTGCATGGCATCTGGGTCACCACCAGCTACCCCGACACCCGCATCTGGAACAACCGCGTCGCGGGGCTGGCCGGCAACGCACGCAGCACCCCGGTACTGGGCCTTTCCGCCGCGCTTGCCGTTTCCGAAGCGCGCATTTACGGCGGCGGCCCCGGCCTGCGCGCCATCGATTTTTTCCTGCGGGCGGGAACAGCCGTCGGCTCTGGAGGAAATCTCCGCGAATTCATCGGCACCGAACTGGCAAGCGGCTATATCTATGGTTTTGGCCGCCCCATCGATTCCCGCGACGAACGCTTGCCGTGGCTAGGCGAACTTGCCGAATCGCTAGGGATGGGAAACGGCCTGCATTTCAAGCTGGCCTTCGCGGTAGAGAAAATGCTCCTCGACATGGGCAAGCCCAACCTGCTGATGAATTTCGCCGGAATGACCGCGGCACTGGGGGCGGACCTCGGCTTCACCCCCCGCGAATTCCACCTGTTCCGCTTTCCCCTGTTCCTGGCCGGTATGCCGCCGTGCTGGCGGGAAGCGGCGGAAAAACCGGAAGGCACGTTGTTTCCCACGCCCTGCGCCGATATTGCCTACGAAGGCGTGGCGAAGCGGCGCTGGGAAAGAATAACCGATGAACCTAAAAAGAGCAGTTCATGAACCGCAACCGAGGTTTATAGGATGAACAACCTCGGACAAAATAGAGATACAATTGGAAAAGTTGCGACAAATAGACGCGCCAATGCTTCCACCGACCCATCTTCGACTACTTCCCGACTAACCTTCGTTTTGGGGAATTGAAATGAACACGCCATACAAAATCAAACCGTTAATCGCTGCCCTGCTGCTTACTCAGGTTACCGGCGCATTCGCCCAGGATTTGGAGGAAGAGGATCTGGCCCTCGTGTATGGCGACAAGCACACCGTCAGCATCGCCACCGGCACCAAGCAGTCCTTGCGGCGCGCCCCCTCCGTCGCCACGGTCATCACCGCCGAGGACATCGCCGCGATGGGCGCAACGGAACTCAACGAAGTCTTGGAAACCGTGCCGGGCATGCACGTTTCCAACTTCGGCAGCCGCAACATGGCGAACTATCAAATACGCGGCATCGCCGGCAGCACGATCAATCCCCAGGTTTTGATCCTGCAAAACGGAATATCCGTGAACACCCTGTATCGCGGCGACAAAGGCGAGACCTGGGGCAGCCAGCCGCTGGAGAACATCGCCCGCATCGAGATCATTCGCGGCCCCGGCTCCGCCCTGTATGGCGCCGACGCTTTCTCCGGGGTCATCAACATCATCACCAAGACGGCGGCGGATGCCCCGGGGACCGAATTCGGCGTGCGCGCCGGTTCATTCAATAGCCGCGACGGCTGGGTACAGCACGGTGGCAAGCTGGGACCGGTGGACGTGGCGGCTTACGTCCACGTCGGCAGCACCGACGGTTTCCGCGAAATCGTTCCGGTAGACGCCCAATCCGCGCGCGACAAGTCCTTCGGAACCCAAGTTTCCCTCGCACCGGGGGCCGTCAATACCGGCTACGACGCCGTCGATGCCAACGTCGATTTCGGCTACGACAAGTGGCGCCTGCGCGCCGGCTACAAGTTGCGCGACAATCTGGGCACCGGCGTCGGCGTGTCCTCGGCGCTGGACCCCGTGGGTCAGAACCGGGGCGAGCGCGTCAATGCCGATTTATCCTGGAACGATACGCAATTTTCCGAGAATTGGGGGCTGGGTTTTAACGCCAGCGTTCTCCAGTTCACCGAAGACGAATACCTGCAGTTGTCCCCGCCCGGCAGTTCATTTGACGGCAAGAACCTCGTTTCCTCCATCAGCGGCAAGATCATCGCCAACCCAAGTTTGTGTGGGCGGACTTCGACGGGACTAATCAGTTGCTTCCCGCTCGGCATGATCGGCAATCCGGAACGTTCCGAACGGCAGTTGAGAATCTCGGGGAATGCCAGTTATACCGGGTTTGCCGGGCACAACCTGCGCCTCGGCCTGGGGCACGAAGACCTGAACATGTATGAGGTCAACACTCACAAGAATTACCTGCTGAATGCGTCCGGCCCACCGACCCCCACGGCATTCATCGATTATTCCGCCATTCAGCCCCACACCTTGCCGCAGCGCCGCAAGGTCGACTACCTGTACCTTCAGGACGAGTGGAACCTGGCCCAAGACTGGACGCTCACCTGGGGCGTGCGCCATGATCGCTACTCCGATTTCGGCGGCACCACCAATCCCCGCTTGGCCCTGGTATGGGACGCCGCGCTCGACCTCACCGCCAAACTGCTTTATGGCCAAGCCTTCCGCGCCCCAACCTTCAGCGAGCAATACGGGGTCAACCCGGTTTCCAACGGCAACCCCAAGCTGAAGCCGGAATCCATCCATACCCTGGAAGCGGCCTTCTCCTGGCAGGCGCGCCAGGACACCCAGGTAAACCTGAGCGTGTTCCGCTATGAAGCGGAAGATCTCATCCGCACCAAGACCAACATCGACCCGCTAACGGGGGCAACGGTAGCGGGAGCAACCTTCCAAAACACCGGCAAGCAGCACGGCAGCGGCGTGGAAATTGAAGCGATCTGGGATGCCAACCGTAGCCTGCGCCTGACTGGAAACTACTCCTACCAGGACTCGATCGACGATGCCAGCGGCAAGGATGCCGGCTTCGTCCCGCATCATCATCTCTACCTGCGCGGCGATTGGCGTTTCACCGGCGGCTGGCTCGCCAGCACCCAGGTCAACCGGGTTGCCGACCGTCGGCGGGCCGTCGGTGACACCCGCCCGCAAGTGCCGGATTACACCACGGTGGACTTGACCGTGCGCACCGTCCAGAAACAGAACCAGTGGGGCTTCGCCGCTTCGCTACGCAACCTGTTCAACGCCGATGTAACCGAACCCAGCGCCAACGCCAACATCCCCAACGATTACCCAATGGCGCCGCGCTCCTTCTGGCTGCAGGCAACCTACAAGCTCTAGTCTGTACCCGCCCCCGACCGTCATACGGTCGGGGGGTATCGGGACGTCCCGCTCAACCCCTTCTTATTTCCTCGCCTCATGGACAACTCCCCCAGCACGGCCTACCACTCCCCGCAAGTCTTAAAATTCAACCAGGATGCCCGCGCCAGCCACCTGCAGATCGATCTCTCGGAAGCCGCGCTGATTGCGGCGGCGCGTCAGGAAACCGGGTTGGAACGCTTCGGCGATGAAAGCTTTCTGCCCGCCATGCGGGCCATGCTCAACGCGGTGGAGACGGAAGCCCAACTCAATCCCTTCGGCCGAGCTACCGCCAGGAATCGCACCCTTCGCTCGCTGAAGAACCGGCTGTGGGCCAATGCCTGTTTCGAGGCGCACCCGGAAATCCAGCGCCGCAAGATCGTCGCACCGCTCATCATCATCGGCCCGCACCGTTCCGGGACCACCCGCATCCAGCGGATGCTGGCTAGCGACGCGCGCCTCCAGCATCTGAAAGCCTGGGAGGGCATCAACCCCGCCCCCCGCCCCGGCTGGCCGGATCTGGGCCGCGAAGCCCGCCAGGCGGAAGCCCGGAAAATGCTCGACGACGGGCTACGCATCAACCCCGAGGCACGCATCGCCCATCCCATGGATGCCGACTGGCCGGAGGAGGATGCGCAACTGCTCAACCATTCGTTTTGCGGCATGGCCAACCTCTCCCTCTACAACGTCACCGACTATTACCCGTGGTTTCTCGCCGCCGACAAAGGCCCCGGCTACCGCTACCTGGCGGAGCAGATGAAGCTGATCTCGTGGGCGCGGGGCAACCCGGAAGACCAGCCGTGGATGTTGAAAAACCCCCAGCACATGCTCAACCTCGACGTGCTGATGCAGACATTTCCCGACGCGAAACTGGTATTCACCCACCGCGATCCGCTCAAGACCGTGGGTTCGGTGATGTCGCTGATGTGGCTGTACGGCGTGCAGAATACCGATCTGCCATGCCGCGCCCATATCCGCGAAGTGTGGCTGGATCTCTGCGAACGGATGGTGCGGCGCTGCATGGAAGTTCGCGAAACCATCCCGGCCGGGCAGCAGATCGACGTGTATTACGAGGACATGAACCGCGATTGGCGGGCAGTGGTGGGGAAGATTTACCAATTCGCCGGGCTGGAACTCACCCCCGCAGCGGAACACGGCATGGAAGCCTGGCTTGCCGAGAGCGAGCGGGAAGGCCGCCACACCGGGCACCGCTATGCGCTGGAAGACTTCGGCACCAACCGCGAGGAGGTCGATGCGCGCATGAGGTTCTACCGCGAGCGTTTCAATATCCCCTACGAAAACAAGAAAAGCTGAACATGTCTAGACTTTCGGGAAAAACCGCCTTGATAACCGGCGCCAGCGCCGGCATCGGCCTGGTTACCGCGAAATTGTTTCGCGAGCACGGTGCGCGCCTGGCGGTGACCGGGCGAACCGAAACCGCCTTGGCCCAGGCCCAGCAGGAATTGGGCGACGAAACCCTGGTCATGCGCAGCGATACCGGCAAGCTTGAGGAAATCGAAGTGGCCATGCAGCAAGTTAAGGCACGCTTCGGTACCCTCGATATCCTGATGGTCAATGCCGGCCTGTCACGGCCGGCCCCATTTGAGAAAATCACGGAAGAGCAGTTCGACGACATCGCCGCCACCAACTTCAAGGGGGCGTTCTTCACCATCCAGAAAGCCGTGCCGCTGCTTTCCCGGAATTCCTCGGTCATCATCACCACCTCGATTTCCAACCAGAAGGGTTCGCCGAACTTCAGCGTCTACGCCGCCTGCAAGGCCGCCCAGCGCTCCCTGGTGCGGACCCTGGCCCTGGAGTTGATCGATCGCGGCATTCGCGTCAACGCGGTCAGTCCCGGCCCCATCGACACGCCCAACTTCGGACGGCGCTGGGGAATCTCCGAAGAAACCATCCGGGCGGTGCGCGAGGATTTTGTCGAGAAAGCGCCCCTGAAGCGTTTCGGCACCCCCGAAGAAGTCGCCAAAGTGGCATTGTTCCTCGCCTCCGACGATTCTTCCTACGTCGTCGGCAGCGAGATCGTGGTCGACGGCGGCACCAGCCTTCCCCTCATCTGACCCCAACTTTCCTGTCTTTCCGCCCCGCTCAAATGGATACAAAGCCCAGCTCACACTACCACCCCTTACCGGTCAAGTTGTTCAATCTGGTTACGCGGGGCTTGAATGCCGTCGGCCTGGCGAAAATCGACCTCTCCGAAGCCGCGCTGCTCGCGCAGGCCCGCCGCGAAACCGGTCTGCAGCGCTTCGGCGACGAGAGTTTCCTGCCTGCCATGCGGGTGTTCCTGGGATGCCTGGAAAACGAGACCCGCCTCAACCCTTTTGGCCGCCTCGCCGTTAAGGCACGCGTACTTCGCTCGCTCAAGAATCGTCTGTGGGCGCAAGCGTGTTTCGAGAAACACCCGGAGATACTTGAACAGGAAATCGTCGCGCCTATCGTGGTAGTCGGCCTCGGACGCTCCGGCACCACCCGCTTGCAGCGCCTGCTGGCCGCCGATACGCGGCTCCAGCACCTGAAGACTTGGGAGGGATTCAATCCGGCGCCGCGCCTCGATTTGGCGGATTTCGGCAAGACCGAACGCCGCGAGGAAATCCGAAAACTCCTGGAAACCGGGCGACGCCTCAATCCCGGAGCGGCGGCTGCCCACCCCCAGCAAGTGGACTGGGCCGAAGAGGAAATCCTGCTCATCAATCATTCCTTTTGCGGCCTGTCGTCGTTGGGTCTGCATGATTATCACCAGTGGTATCTCCGCTACGACAAGACCGCGGCCTACCGCTACATGGCCGACCTGATGAAACTGGTGTCCTGGTCGCGCAACGAAACCACTAAGCGCTGGGTCTTGAAAACTCCCCAACACATGCTGGATCTGGACGTGCTCATGAAAGTCTTTCCCGACGCCCAGGTAGTGTTCATCCATCGCGACCCCCTCAAGACCGTGCCGTCGACGATGTCGCTGATGTGGCACTTCGTCTACCAGAGCACCGACTTGCCGGTGCGCCAAGCGGTCCAGGAGGTATGGCTGGAGATGTGCGAACAGATGGCGCGGCGCAGCATGGCAATCCGGGAAACCCTGCCCGCCGCGCAGCAAATGGACGTTTATTACGAAGAGATGAATCGCGACTGGCGCGCGGTGATGCAGCGGATTTACCAATTCGCCGGCATGGAATTCACGCCCGCCGCCCAACAGGCCATGGCGGACTGGCTCGCCGAAAGCGAACAGCAAGGCCACCATACCGGACACCGCTACGCGCTGGAAGACTTCGGCATTACCCGCGAGGAAGTCGATGCCCGCATGATGTTCTACCGCGAGCGCTACGCCATCCCCTACGAAGGCAAAAAATGACGACTTCTTCCGTGAAGGCTCCCACCGACGCCCGCAACCTCGGTTCCCACAATAGCCACGTAACATCCGGCGACCGCGCCCGCCTGCTCGGCCACCGGCCCGCCACGGTGTGGCTGACCGGACTGTCCGGGTCCGGCAAATCGACGCTGGCTTACGCCCTGGAAAAACAACTGGTCAACGACGGGCACCTGGCTTATGTGCTCGACGGCGACAATATCCGCCACGGCTTGAGCAAGGATATCGGTTTCTCCCCGGAATACCGCCACGAGAACATCCGTCGCATCGCCGAGGTGGCAAAGCTGTTCAACGACGCGGGGGTGCTGGTGATCGCCGCATTCATTTCCCCTTATCATCGGGATCGTGCCATGGCGCGGGAGATCGTCGGCACCGAACGTTTTCTGGAAGTGCACCTGAACGCGAACATCGCGGTATGCGAGAGCCGCGACCCGAAAGGACTGTACAAGAAGGCAAGGGAGGGACTAATCAACGACTTCACGGGGGTTTCCGCCCCTTACGAAGTGCCCGAGAATCCCGAGCTGCACATCGACTCGGGAAACCTGAGCATTGCAGAGAGCGTTGCCCACATCATGAACCGGCTGGCCCCGTATCTGCACGCTGCGGCCTGACCCGGTTTTTCGTAAGCCTCACAGCGTAGGAGTGGGCCGCGCCCGCGATGCAGTGTCATAGCGAAGTGGTCTCGACCGGCAACCCCGTTCGCCTGCATGGCAGGCTCCTACAATAACCCTATATTCCTCAATTCGATGAGCATGAAAAACCCCCGTTCACCCTTCGACAGGGCGAACGGGGGTTTTCATGGTCAACTGCGGAATCTAGGATAACCGCCATTTCGAACTACTCACCTTCGGATAAGGGCGGCTCGTTTATTGCGCAAAAAACTCCCGTACCTTGTCCATCCACGACTTGGATTTGGGATTGTGCCGCGCGCCGTCGGCGAGGCTGATTTCGTCGAGTTCGCGGAGCAGTTCCTTCTGGCGGTCGGTCAGGCTCACCGGGGTTTCCACCACCAGGTGGCAGAGCAAATCGCCGTGGGTGCTGCTGCGCACCCCCTTGATGCCCTTGCCGCGCAGGCGGAACACCTTGCCGGTCTGGGTTTCGGCGGGAATCTTGATCTTGGCGTGACCGTCCAGGGTGGGGATGTCGATCTCGCCGCCCAGCGCCGCGATGGTGAAGCTGATCGGCATTTCGCAATGCAGGTCGTTGTGGTCGCGCTGGAAGACGCCGTGCGGCTTGATCTGGATGACCACGTAGAGGTCGCCGGGCGGGCCGCCGTTGACGCCGGCCTCGCCTTCGCCGGACAGCCGAATGCGGTCGCCTTCATCGACTCCGGCGGGGATTTTCACCGACAGGGTCTTGTGCTGCTTGACGCGCCCCGCGCCGTGGCAATCCGGGCAGGGGCTTTGCACGACCTTGCCGCTGCCGTGGCAATTCGGGCAAGTCTGTTGGATCGAGAAAAAGCCTTGTTGCATCCGTACCTGGCCGTGTCCGGCGCAAGTCGCGCAGGTGGTGGGTTGGGTGCCGGGCTTGGCGCCGCTGCCGTGACAGGTCTCGCAAGGCGTCATGGCGGGAATGCGAATCTTGGTTTCGGTACCGCGCGCCGCTTCTTCCAGGGATACTTCCAGGTTGTAGCGCAGGTCGGCGCCGCGATAGACGTTGGAGCGCCCGCGCGCCCCGCCGCCGAAAATGTCGCCGAAAATGTCGCCAAAGGCATCGGCGAAACCCTCGAAGCCGCGCGCCCCGGCAGCTCCGGCGGCACTCGGATCGACCCCGGCATGGCCGTATTGGTCGTAGGCCGCGCGTTTTTGCGCGTCGGAAAGGACTTCGTAGGCTTCCTTGGCTTCCTTGAAATGCTCCTCCGCTTTCGGATTATCCGGATTGCGGTCGGGGTGGTGCTTCATCGCCAGCTTGCGGTAAGCCTTTTTGAGGTCTTCCTCGGAGGCGTCCTTGTTGACGCCGAGGATTTCATAAAAATCGCGTTTGCTCATATTCCTGTGATGAGTAATGGGCAATGGGCAATGGGAAAAACATTCCCATCACCCATCACCCATCACCCATTCCCCATCACTTTTTATCGGATTTCACTTCTTCGAACTCGGCATCTACCACGTTGCCGTCATCGGGCTTAGCGCCACCACTTGCGCCGCCTTCACCACCCGCACCAGGATGAGCCTGGTCAGGCTGGGCACCGGCATACATCTTTTCCGCAACCTTGTGCGAGGCTTCCGCAAGCGCCTTGGTCTTGGCTTCGATGGTTTCCTTATCGTTACCCTTCATGGCTTCTTCAGCGTCCTTGAGGGCTGCTTCGATCTTGGTCTTTTCGTCGGCGTCGATCTTGTCGGCATTGTCGGCCAACAGCTTCTTCACCGAGTGCACCATGCCGTCGCACTGGTTGCGGGCTTCCACGGTTTCGCGCACCTTGCGGTCCTCGTCGGCGTGGGCGGCGGCATCCTGTTCCATGCGGCGGATTTCTTCCTCGTTCAAGCCGGAACTGGCCTGGATCTTGATCTTGTTTTCCTTGCCGGTGGCCTTGTCCTTGGCGGACACGTGGAGGATGCCGTTGGCGTCGATGTCGAAGGTGACCTCGATCTGCGGCATACCGCGCGGCGCCGGCGGGATGTCGGAAAGGTTGAACTGGCCGAGGCTCTTGTTGCCGCCGGCGATTTCACGCTCGCCTTGCAGGACGTGGATGGTCACGGCGTTCTGGTTGTCGTCGGCGGTGGAGAATACCTGGCTGGCCTTGGTGGGGATGGTGGTGTTCTTCTGGATCAGCTTGGTCATCACGCCGCCCAGGGTTTCGATACCCAAGCTGAGCGGAGTCACGTCGAGCAGCAACACGTCCTTCACATCGCCCTTCAACACGCCGCCCTGGATGGAGGCGCCCACGGCTACCGCTTCGTCGGGGTTCACATCCTTGCGCGGATCTTTGCCGAAAAAGGCTTTGACCTTCTCCTGGACCATCGGCATACGGGTCATACCGCCGACCAGGATGATGTCCTGGATGTCTTCCAGCTTGACGCCGGAATCCTTGATCGCCTGCTTGCATGGCGCAATGGTGCGTTCGACCAGGTCTTCCACCAGGGATTCGAACTTGGCGCGGGTGATCTTGACCACCAAGTGTTTCGGGCCGGTGGCGTCTGCGGTGATGTAGGGCAGGTTGACTTCGGTCTGCTGCGCCGAGGACAGCTCGATCTTGGCCTTTTCCGCGGCTTCCTTGAGGCGCTGCTTGGCGAGCAGGTCGTTGCGCAGGTCCAGACCCTGTTCCTTTTTGAATTCGTCGGCCAGGTAGTCGATAACGCGGTTGTCGAAGTCTTCGCCGCCGAGGAAGGTGTCGCCGTTGGTGGACAGCACTTCGAACTGGTGCTCGCCTTCGATTTCGGCGATTTCGATGATGGAGATGTCGAACGTGCCGCCCCCCAGGTCATATACCGCGATCTTGCGGTCGCCTTCCTGCTTGTCCATGCCGAACGCCAGCGCGGCGGCGGTCGGTTCGTTGATGATGCGCTTCACTTCCAGGCCGGCGATGCGCCCGGCGTCCTTGGTGGCTTGGCGCTGGCTGTCGTTGAAGTAGGCCGGCACGGTGATCACGGCCTCGGTGACTTCTTCGCCCAGGTAATCCTCGGCGGTTTTCTTCATCTTGCGCAGCACGGCGGCGGAAACTTCCGGCGGGGCCATCTTCTTGCCGCGCACTTCCACCCAGGCGTCGTTGTTGTCGGCCTTGACGATGGTGTAGGGCATCAGGTCGATGTCCTTCTGCACTTCCTTCTCGTCGAAGCGGCGGCCGATCAGGCGCTTCACCGCGTACAAGGTGTTCTTCGGGTTGGTGACGGCCTGGCGCTTGGCCGGTGCGCCGCACAACACTTCGCCGTCTTCGGCGTAAGCGACGATGGACGGCGTGGTACGCGTCCCTTCAGCATTTTCGATGACCTTGGGGGTGCCGTTTTCCATCACTGCCACGCAGGAGTTGGTGGTGCCCAAGTCGATACCGATGATTTTTCCCATAGTGAATTTTCCCTTCGCTCTAAACTGAATTCGTTAATCAAAACCTGCCATGTCCACGAAGTGGGGATGGCTTTGTCCTTTTCAACCCTCGGCGGGTTTGGAAACCATTACCATCGCCGGGCGCAGGATGCGTTCGTTGATGGTGTAGCCCTTTTGCAGCACCGCCACCACGGTGTTGGGTGCAGCATCGCTGGGCACCATGCTCATCGCCTGGTGTTTGTGGGGATCGAATTTTTCGCCGGTCGGATCGATTTCGGCGAGGTTGAACTTCTGGAAAGCATTGTTCAACTGGCGCAGGGTCAATTCCACGCCGCTGCGCAGGCTTTCGGTGGTGGTGTTTTCAACCTTGAGCGCGGCTTCCAGGCTGTCCTTGACCGCCAGCAGTTCGCTGGCGAAGCCCTCCACCGCGAACTTGCGGGCATTCTCGATATCGCCCTGGGCACGCTTGCGGATGTTTTCCGCATCGGCCTTGGCACGCAGCCAGGCATCGTGATGTTCCTGGGCAGTCAGTTCGGCTTGCTTGAGCAGTTCTTCCATGCTGGGCATGGTGTCGGGCTGATCCGTGATTTCCGGGGTAGCCTCGGCGGGGTTGGAATCGCCTACCGCGATATCCAGCAGATTGGGATGTTCTTCTTGCATAATCCTAAATTCCTCAGTTGAACGGGTCGGAGTGTGCGGTTTTTCGGGTACAGGGCTAGGCGCAACGACGAGGAATGGCTATTCCATTCCGAGGAGTTGCAACAACGCCATGTGCCCTAAAAACCGTGCAATCCGGCCCGTAGTGCTCTCAACCAGGCGGGTGAGCGCCAATATCTCTATTAAAGTTATTTGGAACCGGAATCCTAAACCTCATGAAAACGATCAACTGAGGAACTTAGGATAACGCCTCCATAAACGAACAGACGCTATCTGGAGACGTTAAGCGGGATTTCAAGAGAGAAATGTGAAGTCGGCAAAAACTTTTTTGCCGACGGCGGAAATAATTGTTCCGCCACATCAGGAAAGGGGTGCGCAGCAGCCCGAAATTATCGGATATCAAACACCGGCAAATTCACCGCTATGGCGGAAGGCGCCGGGCCGCGCATCGCTGTCCGCCACTCGCTCGAAAGAAAACGCATAAGCCGGATTATCGAGATATTCGGTGTAATCGATTCGTAGCGGCTCGGTCCTAACCTCCCAGAATTTCCAGGAACCGCAAGTTCCGGAAGGCGTGGAAAGCACCACCATTTCGTTGGAACTTCGACACGACAGGGTACAAACGCCTTCGAGGTTTTCCAGGGAATAGACGAAACCGTCTTCTTCCACGATGCGCGTCCCGCTCCAGTGGTCGCACGTGCAGCAGTTACGCTCCGACAATTTGACGATTAACATTTTGCGGTCCTTTCCCGTATCGACAAAACCACCATATTTAGCGGTGGACATGCCACCTCATACCGCCATTTTGTATGAACCCGGCAAATTTTCCACTCACAAATTCTCACCATAACAGTCGGGCATTTAGCGCATGGCTGGCGGAGTTTTTTAGTGAGCCGCCCTCCCCTTGGCACACGCCCGGAAAGCTGGAATAGCGTGACTCTAAGGGCTTAATGCTCCGACAGGAATCGAGAAACGGTGGTATTTCCGCGAGGTTTCCGGGAAATCTGCGGGGGGCGAATACTTGGGCGGGATTAGGTGGCTCCCTGGGAGTCACGGTTGGTGGCACTGCGGAACTTGCTACGGGATACTCTCCCCCATTACAGGTATTTCATGGGATCGATATTCCAGTTCTTGGGATCTTCGTAGCCCAGGATGCGGTCCGCCCCGCCCTTGCCTAAGGGCTTGGCGAGGTCGACGTCGCGGGGCGTGATGTAGTTCTTGCGTTTGCTGTCGTAAATCAGGCGGATTTTCGGAGTGAGCAGGTTTTTCTCGTGCTGCTCGAAGACGATTCCCAACAACTCGCTTTCCAGCTTGACCAGGGTGCCCACCGGGTAGATACCCACCGAACGCACGAAACCATGCACCAGCTTTTCGTTGAAGTGGAATTTGCTCCATTCCACCAGCTTGCGTAGCGCCAGCGGAGTTTCCATGCCCTTGTGGTAGCAACGATCGGCGGTGATCGCGTCGTAGACATCGACGATGGCGGCCATCTGCCCGTACAGGGAAATCCCATCGCCTTTCAGGCCCAGCGGATAGCCGCTGCCGTCGTAGCGTTCATGATGCTGCGCCGCCACGTCGATGCCGATCTGGGTCATGCCCGGCGTGTCTTCCAGCAAGATGCGGCTATGCACCACATGGCTTTTCATGATCTTGAATTCGTCGTCGGTGAGCTTGCCGGGCTTGTTGAGCACCGCATCCGGCACCTTCATCTTGCCCACGTCATGGAGCAGCGCACCGACCCCGATGGCCTGGATGGTCTCACGCCCCAATCCGAGGGCGCGGGCGAAGGAAACCAGGAGGGTGCAGACGCTTACCGAATGCTGGAAGGTATAGTCATCCTTGCCGCGCAGACGGGTCAGGCTCAACAGGGCATCCTTGTTGCGAAAAATCGAGTTGGTCATCTGCTCGACCACCGCTGCCGCCTGCTCGGTCTCGACCTGCTTACCCAGGCGGATATCCTGCATCATGTTGGTGATGATGCGGTTGGCTTCGCTGTACGCCCTCTTGGCCTTGACCATTTCTTCGGCAATCGCGCGATGTTGCTCGGGTTCGGGAATTTCAGTGGCGATTTCCACCATCTTGGCATCCAGTTCCGCCTTCACTTCCTGGACGGTCTGAGCATCGGCTACATCCGAGCCTTTTTCGGTGTCGATATAAACTTCGTGGAGGCCGGCATCGGCAATAACCTTGATCTGATCCGACGAAGAAATCTTGAATTGATTGAGGGTAAAAGGGTGTTCCATCCAAGCGCAGTTGAGGTCGTGGATGTACATGCCCGGAGTGAGCTTTGCGACACTGACGTTCTTGATCATTACCGAATACCCAATGGATTGCCTGTGGTGCAGACAGGAATAGCCGCCCCCGCGAACAGCGGGAGTTTCTAACGAACTAACGGGATCTTAGATCAAATCCAATTCCGCACCACTCACGATTCCTCACCGCTTCTCACAACGGCAAGAAACGCCAACGGCCTAACAATTTGATTTTGATGACGGAAATCCGTCCGTATTGGCGGGATATCGTACGGTTCGGGACGCGCCGTTGCCGTAAGTATTGGGAAGGATTACTGCACGCTGGAGTTGCTTGACATTCCATCAATGTGCATTCACGTGGGGAATGGCGAGACTTTGCCATTTTTCCCAGGAGGCGCAGGTGGAGTTCGGTTGAGTCAATGCATGATCGAATTCGTTTACGGCGAACCGCTGCCGCAACCCTTTGCAAATCCCCTGCAATTCTTCGAGTGAATAGACGAAACCGGCCCCTTCGAGAACGCGGGTGCCACTCCAGTTGTTGCAAGTGCAACAGCTTTTTTCACTTTCGTTGGCGATATACATGGCTAACCTTTCTTTCGCTATGTTGGCCCAAGAATGTGGAACATCGGAACGTGCCACAGGATGGGGTAACTTTAAGCGATCGAAAGCGATACCGATATCGTGAAACGACTGTATTTCGTTAAGGATTCCGGAATAATCGACAGGGACCGAATTCCAGGAAACGATTAGGGGAATGTCCTAATCGCTCATGGAATTCGCGGCGCCACCATCAGTTCGCGGAGAAAGCGGAGGATTCGTTACCCAACCACTGGACGGCGAAACGCACGTAATCGGCATTGCCTTTGAGGTTGAGCTTTTCCTTGATGCGGGCGCGGTTCGCCTCCACGGTCTTGATGCTGCGATGCAGTTGTTCGGCGATTTGCGCGGTGCTGAAGCCCAGCCCGGTCAAGCGCAGGACTTCCAGTTCGCGGTCGCTCAGTGCCGAAATCGGGGACGTATCGGATTGCGCCTGAGGATTCAACATGCGCTGCAGCATCTTGCTGTGCATGCTGTCGCTCAGGTAGATTTCGCCAGCCAACACCTTACGGATGGCGACCAGCACCTTGTCGAAGGCCTCCTGCTTCATAATGTAGCCTTTTGCCCCGGCTCGCAGCGAGCGTTCGGCGTGGAGATTTTCGTCGTGCATCGACATCATCAGCATGGGTATCTGCGGGTAGCGGGTTTTGACGGTATGCACCAGCTCCAGTCCGGATACGCCGTCCAGCGAAATATCCACGATCATCAAGTCGGGCAAACCGCTGTGGGCCGGCGTCTCGGCGGCAGGCTCGTGAAGCACCCGCAATGCTTCGGCGACACTCGCCACACCGCAACAAACCTGCATGTCTGGCTCGCGGTTAATAAGCTCCGCGATGCCTTCGCGCACCATCGCGTGATCGTCGACGATCATGATGCTGGACTTCCGTAAACTACGGTTGGGTTTCATTGACGCGATTTCCCATTTTTAATGGATACGATGGTTCCGCCGTTAGGCGCCCGCATGATTTTCAAAGTGGCGCCGATCAATTTGGCTCGATATTCCATGATGCGTAGCCCCATTCCATGAACCTTGGCAAGCATTCCCGGCGCAATACCGATACCGTCGTCGGCAATGCTCAAATCAATACCGTTGTTGGTCGACATCAGCCTGATGGCGACATTCTCGGCCTGACCATGGCGAATGGCATTGCTGATGGCTTCCTGGGCGATACGGTAGAGATGGATCGCATCGTCCTTGGCGAAAATTAACACGTCATTATCATATTGAAAAGAACATTTGATACCAAAAATGATGTGGGTATTGGCGGCGAGCATTTCCAGGGCGGGAATCAGGCCATTTTCTTCCAGTTCCACTGGAAACAGGCCTTTCGCCAGAGTGCGTGTCTGGTCGATGGCCGACGTGACTGCCTGAACGATGCGGGCGGCATCGGCGGCTTCCCCCAGCCCCTGTTCGGAGAGTTTGAACTCCAGGGTCTTGGCAACGAAACCCAGGCCGGTGAGATGTTGCCCCAGGCCGTCGTGAAGTTCCTGACCGACCGTGCGGCGCACGCTTTCTCCGATGTCGAGGATGGTTTCTTCGAGTTCGCGGTGTTCGGTGATGTCCTGGATGGATCCAATCAGCCGAATCGGTTTCCCCCCCGCATCGCGCCCCACTTCCGCCACGCTGTGCAGGTAACGGATGTTTCCCGCGGCATCGCGGGTACGGTACTCGACTTCGAAAGGTCGCGCCTCGCGAAGGGTGTCCTCAAGGGCGAAAAGCATGGTGAGCCGGTCTGCCGGCACGGTATTCCGGTGAAATTCGTCGATACTGCACACCCGCGCAGCTTGGGGAAGCTCCAGGATCCGCGCAGTTTCCTCGGAATAAGAAACCATGCCGTCCCGAACCTGCCATTCCCAGCTCCCCAGATGGGCGATGCGCTGGGCTTCGGCAAGGTTATGCTCGCTGTAGCGCAAGGCTTCCTCGACAACCTTGAGATGGGTAATGTCGGTGGCGATCTCCATGCGCACAATGCGCCCGTCGACCCAGTGGATAGCCTGGTCGTGAATCTGGTACCAACGCTGGGTAAGGGTATTGCAAAATTCCCAAACGTAAACGCCCGTCGGCTGGCCTTGCGCGTCGAGCAGTCGGGCGTTGGAACAGAAGGCACAGGGACCGCTCTGGCCTTTTTGTAACAACTGCCAGCAAACTCTTCCGGCCAGATCGCCGCCAAAAAGTTCGTGCGCATAACGATTGGCGAAGATGATTTCATAGGTGTCCATATCCGCCACGTAAACCAGCGCGTCGAGTCCGTCGAGTACTGTGGCGAACATCGCGTGGGAAGCCGCCAGGGCGTCCGCGGCAAGCTTGCGCTCGGTAACGTCGCGCGACACGATGACCACCTTGAGCGGCGCCCCTTTCTCGTCCTTGATAACGCTGGCATTGGACTCGATGTGGCGGATGCTGCCGTCATCCAGGAGAAAACGGTAGCAAGCCTGTTTGCCGACCCCGCTGCGTATCGTTTCGGCAAACAACTCACGCATCCGCTCACGATCTTCCGGGTGGATTTCCTGAAAGGAATCGCTGCCCAGCAGCGGCACCTTGCCGAGAATCTGCCGGTAAGACGGGCTGTTATACAAACGCTTACCCTGAGTATTGACCAAGGCGATCAGATCGCCGATACCTTCGGTGATCAGGCGGAATTTTTCCTCGCTTTCGCGTTGCATCTGCTGGGCCAACTTGCGCCGGGTAATGTCGCGCACGGTGGTCATGAACTGCCGGCCATCCAATGGCCCGGCACCGACTTCAACTTCCAGGTAAGCACCGGATTTGCGACGCAGCCGCGATTCGGCCAGAATCGGCCGGCCCGCGAAAACCTGGCGGATCACGTCATCGACCTGTTCGAGATGTTCGGGATGAACCAGGTCGCGCATATTGAAAGCCAACAACTCCTCACGCTCGAAACCCAGCATCCGGCAGCCGCGGGGATTCACCTCAAGCAGCCTGCCATCGCGATCGGCAAGGAAAATTCCATCCGTCGCCTGCTGCATCATCAGCCGGTATTTTCCCTCGCTGTCGCGCAACTGCCTGGCCATTTTCAGCGGCTTGGCGCACACCAGCAGTGCCTCGTAAAGGGAGGCAGGCGCGATGGGTTTGACGAGAAACTTGTCGATGCCGACTTCGATGGCGCGCATCAGCAAAGGCGCTTCCTGGTGAGCCGTGGTAATGATGATGGGCGTGTCGGGCGAAAGCTGCTTGATAGACACCGCCATCGCCAATCCATCCATCACCGGCATACGGATATCGCTGAGGACGATGTCGGGACGATGCTGGCGGAAAGCCTCCAGCCCCTCCGCGCCGTTGCTCGCGACATAAACTTGCGCGACGCGCTTCGACAGCAGATCAACCAGGATTTCGCGGGTTAGCCGATCATCCTCGACGTAAAGCAGCGAGATGTCTTGCAACATCTCGCGGTCGGCTGGCGAAGCGCTGGCTGGCATAATATCCGTTGGCTGGGAGGAAAAGGGATATTACACCGACATCTACCGGAATTGCCAAGAAAAGCTTGCGCATGGAAAAACCCGGCGAGCGCTGCCCCGCCCGCCAATACCGTTTCAAACCGTCAGATCGACGTGCTGCAAGGTGCCCACGCTACCGTTCTCGTTCACGTACACCCCGCTGGCGCGCACTGTGCCCAGCGACTGGTTGGCGGTGTTCTTCACCTCGAAAGGCGTGGCGACACTGCCCAGGAACAGCGCGCCCACCCCGTACTCCTTGAGGCCGCCCAGCACGTCATTGCCTTGGGCATCCTTGCTCCATACCTGGAGCTTGGCGAAAACCGAATCGTTGTCGTCGATCCAGCCGTTGCCGTCTTCGTCGTAGGCGGCCAACTCCTTGAAGCCGTCGCCGCTCTGCGCGCCGAACAGTTCCTTGCCGTCGTTGACCTTGCCGTCGCCGTTCTTGTCGAGCGCGATGAAGCCGCTGGTCGGGCCAACGAAGGAAACCTGGTCGTTTTTGCCGTCGCTGTCGAGGTCGAAAGCGAACTTGGTATCGCCAAGTTGCGCCGCGGGGCCGCCAAAATTGATGACCAGCGGGTCTTTCTGTTTCGGCAAGGCATCGCCCAAACGCACGCTGACATTGGTTTCCTGGCTGTACGAACGCGCCATACTGAGCTGCAGGTTGAACTGGATTTCCTGGCCGTCGGCGGTCTTGATAACGCCCTGGGCGGCAAAATCGCTACGTTCCATCTCGGAATAGGATTCGTGGTAATCGTACTCCACCCCATAGCCGGCGGGCTTCGCCGGTGCAGCCTGGGTAGGCTGTGCCTGGTTGGGGTCGGGCGGTGGCGCGGCATTTGGGGAATTGCCCTGCAACTCCCCGACGGAAAGTATCCTGATCTTCCTGCCGGTCAGTGCCTCCACCATCAAGCGGATCAAGGTCACGCGCGGATCGCTCTCCAGTTCCTTATCCCCGGAGGTAGCCGCCGTCTTGCCCACGCTGTTCTTGGCGGAGGCCTGGGCCGCCGCAGCTTGGGCGCGCTGGGAGATCGCCACGCTGTCGCGCAGCACCGCCTGTGCCCGTTGCCCGCGCCCCTCGAAATCGGGACGCCGGTCGCCCACCCAGCTTTTCAGCGATTCGGAAATGGTGTGGGTTTTTACGGCCAAGTGCTGGCCGGATAGCGACATTTCGGAACTTTGGATTTTCATGATGGACTCCCCGCGAGAAAGGCAAACCGCCTGACGGACGGAACCGCACCGTCAGGGACTTGTAAGACTTATCGGCAAAAGCGGGGGGAAATACAGGTCAGTTTGGGGCGCCCGCCGCCAAGGCGCGCTCCCGGCTGTGCGGGTCGGCGCACTCGCCCGGCCAGCCGCCCAGATGCTCGCCGGCAATCGCGACAAGCGCGGCAATCCATTGCGGATGCTCGTTGAGCGCGGGGATGTAGCGGTACTCGCCGCCCCCCGCATTGAGGAAAGAGGCCTTACCCTCCAGCGCAATTTCTTCCAGGGTTTCCAGGCAATCGGCAACGAAACCGGGACATACCACATCGAGGCGTTTCACCCCCTGCTTGCCCAGTTCCTCCAGAGTCGCGGCGGTATAGGGTTGCAGCCACTCGGCACGCCCGAAGCGCGACTGAAAGGTCACCCGATATTCCTCGGGCTGGAGCGCCAGCGCCTCCGCCAGTAAACGCCCGGTCTTGAGGCATTCACAATGGTAAGGGTCGCCCAGATCGAGAGTCGCGCGCGGCACCCCGTGAAAGCTCATCAACAGCTTGTCCGACTTGCCGTGAGCGGCCCAGAAATCGCACACGTTCGCCGCCAGTGCCGCGATATACGCAGGATGGTCGTGAAAGCCGCGCACCGTGCGGATCTCCGGCTGGTTGCGGGTCTGCGCCAGCGCCGCAAACAAGGCATCGAACACCGTCGCCGTGGTGCTCGCCGAATATTGCGGGTAGAGCGGCAAGGTCAGGATGCGGGTGCAACCTTGTTCCTTGAGTTTCGCCAGCACCGACGCGATGGAGGGCTGACCGTAGCGCATGGCGTAGGCGGTCAAAACAGAACCTGCCCCCCCGCTTTTCAGGGGGACAGCCGTTTGCCCCCTCTCCCTCTGGGAGAGGGTTGGGGTGAGGGCATCCCCGGAGTCCGCCGGAAAAGGCAATTCCAGCAACTCTCCCAGCAACGCCGCCTGCCGTTGCGTATGCACCAGCAGCGGCGAACCCTCCGCCATCCAGACTTGTGCGTATTTCTCGGCGGATTTCCTGGGGCGGGTGTTGAGGATGACGCCGTTGAGGATCAGCCACCACAGGACGCGCGGCATCTCCACCACGCGCGGGTCGGAGAGGAATTCTTTCAGATAGGGCCGCACCGCCGCAGCAGTGGGCGCTTGCGGGGTGCCGAGATTGACCAGCAGCACGGCGGTGCGCGCGGGTTGGCCGTGGCGGTAGGGGGGTTCGGGGAGAAACATGCTGGACATCGCAACCTTCGCTGTTTCAAGCCAAGAAAAAGCGGTAACTGTAGTCGTCTAGGCAAGGCGCTGCGTCCCGACAATAGCTTTCCCACTCGCGAATTCTGGCTATCTTGCGCGCTTCAATATTCAAGCCGTACATCGCAATGGTGACTTCCGCCCGTTTCTTTGTGGTGTCATCCAAACCGGGCAGCGGCTCGACCTTGCCGGTTAGGTAATTCGCCACGAAGTAACGCTCGAACGCATAGTCGGCTTCGTCCGGCTTCAATAGCGCCGGGTCGAAACGCTCAAGTTTTTTCGACTGGCACATATCGCAACAGGGAAACAGGTTTTCCCATTGGTAAGCCAATTCAGGGAAGCGCGACTTGGGGCGGAAATGCTCGACCGTCTCGCGGCTCTCGACGCCTACCGGCCCGTCGCAAAATGCGCAATGCGCCTGGGTCATTGCCGACAGTCGGGAGCGAATTTCCCGATAACAAGGATCGCTGCGCCAGCTAAAGCGAAAGTCGGGTTCACGCGCGCGCGCCGTGACAAAATCGCCTGTCCAAGCCTGGGCATTCGCGGCGAGACAATCCGGCGAGGCTGGCCGGACGAGCTTACGCAAGACCCAGTTCCTTCCCGGAAATCCGCGCGATTTGACGCAACTCGCGGGCAACGATCAACTTCGCCTCCTCGCCGCGCTCCGCCAATTTGGCGGCTGCTTCCAACAAGGCTTGGGGGTTGGACGGGTCTTTCAAAAACACTTCGCGCAGCCTGTAAAATTCCTCGAACAGTCCTTCGGTCTCGACATCGAATTCGCCTTCGATACCAAACACCTCTTCGAGTATCAGCCGATAACTCTTACCCGCCCCGGAAGGAATGGCCGCTATGGTACCGGCAGTGTGTCCGCCTTCCGGCAGCTTATAAACCCAAGCGTCCTCGACCGAACCAACAACAAAAGGCGAATGCGTGGAAACAAAGACCTGACCGTTGGGCAGCAGCTTCTGAATGGCCGGCAGAATGCGCCGCTGCCACTTGGGATGCAGGTGGATGTCCACCTCGTCGAGAAACAGGATAACCGGCTGGGCGAACACATCCCCCGGTTCTTTCCAGGGGATGGCTTCGAGACGCAAGGCCAAGTCACCAACCCAACTGATGATGGATTTCAGGCCGTCGGGCAGGCTATCGAAATGCACGGTTTCCCCATTCAATCGGGCGACCACCGCCAGCGGCGAGCGTTCCAGGCGGAATTCCAATTCCAAGTCGCAGACATCGCGGATCAGGCTAGTAATACGTGCGAGAGCCTGGTCGTAGATTGCCGCAGCCCCGTTTTCTCCATCGGCTTTAGCCAGCGCGGATTGCGCACGGTTGTTGGCGATCCATTGCTGTAATACTTGGGGACGATTACCTCCGTCGAAGGATAGCGCTGCTTCAAAAAGAGGATTGGTGACTTGCTGGATGGCGGTGACTGGCGTATCGCGCAGACTGCGCTGCCCCGAATAGGCGAAGACCGCAAAAGAAAATGTGTGCCCCATGTATCGTTTACTGGCTCCTAAAGTCGCATCCTTGTACTTCCTCAACAAGTCCGATTTTGTGCCAAAAAAACAATCTCCAGTAGACTTAAATAATTGAATTAATCCAGAAACAATTAATTTATTGGCATTTTTGTTTGCCCCGTAACACCCACGTTCACCAAGAAATGAAAATTCAATGCTGCTATTCAAGCCACGAAACCTTCGATATATCTGCCTTTCTACATCAAAGTCACCAAAACGCCCAAATTCATCAAACACTTCCGCCAACGCATAAAGCAACGTGCTCTTCCCACACCCGTTCGGTCCGGTGAACAAATGAATTTCCGCCTTGTCCTCCTCGCTGTCCTTTTGCGGCAGCGGGGGAAAATCCAGGCGCACGTCGTCAAACACGCCCACTTCATGCAGGGCAACGGATTCCAGGCGATAACTATGTCTCATGATTTTTCCGAAAATATCCGACCAGACGGCGCCGGATTCAGTGATACGACAACGCGCTCGACAGCAGCTTGGCGGTGATGTCCACGATCGGGATTACCCGTTCGTAGGCCATGCGGGTCGGGCCGATCACCCCGACGGTGCCGACGATGCGTCCATCGACTTCGTAGGGGGCGGTGACGATGCTGCATTCGTCGAGCGGAACGTGTTCCGAATCGCCGCCGATGAAGATTTGCACGCCTTGCGCCTGCTGGGTCACGTCGAGCAGTTGCAGGAGTTCGGTTTTCTGCTCGAAGGCGTCGAACAGCTTGCGCAGGCTCACCATGTTGGTTGAGAGATCCTGAACGTGGAGCAGTTTACTTTCGCCGGAAATCACGTAATCCTCGCTGGCCGCGCTCATCACGTCGCTGCCGGCTTCGACGGCGGCGCTCATCAGCGCGCTCATGTCGCGATGCAGGCGTTTCAGTTCGTCCCGCATCTTGCCGCGCACGTCTTCGAGGGTGCAGCCGACGTAGTGCTGGTTGAAGAAATTCCCCGCTTCGACAAGTTCGCCGGCGCTGTAATCGCGCTCGGTGAAAAGGATGCGGTTTTGCACGACTTCGTCGGCGGTCACCAGGATCAGCAGAATGCGCTTGTCGGAGAGGCGCAGGAATTCGATGTGACGAAAGGCGTCGCTACGCCGCCTGGGCGTCATCACGATGCCGGCGAAGGTGGTCAGGTCGGAGAGCAGGCGCGACGCCGAGGTAATCAGCTTCTGCGGATCGCTGGGATGAAGCTGGTTTTCCAGTTGATGGACTTCCAGCGCGCCGAGCGACTGCACGGTGAGCAGCGAATCGACGAAGAAGCGGTAGCCGCGCGGCGTCGGAATGCGCCCCGCGGAAGTATGCGGACTGGTGATGAACCCCAGCTCTTCGAGATCGGACATCACGTTGCGGATGGTGGCGGGCGACAGGTCCAGGCCGGAATACTTGGAAAGCGTGCGCGAGCCGACCGGCTGGCCGTCGCTGATGTAGCGTTCGACCAGGGTTTTGAGAAGGATGCGGGCGCGTTGGTCAACCATGGTGGGGTGAAGGGTAGCATAAAACCGGGAATCGGCAATGGGGGGCAGGCATGAGGAAATCCCCGCCATTGCCGACCATTACACCTTTTCGTATGGACACCGTCCGCTACTGTAAAATTCCCCAGACACCCCTGCGCCGGAGACTTTCCCATGAAAACCGCCAAAAACGCCCCCCAATGGACGCGCGAGAAGGTCAAGCGCTATCTCGTGCAGCGCTTCTACACGCGCTTTCACATGTCGCTGATCCTGTCGAGCAGCGCGCTGGCGGCGATGCTGGTCAACTGGGGATTGCTCCACGGCGGGGTGGGCGCCATGTGGCTGCGCTATCCCGTCGCCATCGGCGTTTCCTACCTGACCTTCCTGACGGGGGTATGGCTGTGGCTGCGCTACGTCGGGCTGGTGCGCGACGATTCCGGCGCCGGCTCGGCGCTGGTCGACAATCTCGACGTACCCGACATTTCCCTCGGCAAGGGCGGCACCAAACTGGAATTGCCGGAAGTCCTCCCCCGTAGCGGCGGCGGGCAATTCGGCGGGGGCGGCGCAAACGCCGGATGGATCGAAGATTCCCCCGCCATCCCGCTACGCGCCAATTCGTCAGGCGCTTCCTCGTCGGGCATCGGCGGCGCACTCGGCGATTTCGGCGACCTCGACGGCGACGCCATCGTCCTGCTCCTCCTCGCCCTGCTGCTGATCGCCTCGGTGTTCCTGCTGAGCGGCTACGTGATCTGGTTCGCCCCCGACATCCTCGGCGAAGCGGCGTTCGGCGCCCTGCTCGCCGGCAGCCTGTCGAAGACCGCCAAACGCCACGATCAAGACGACTGGGTGGCCGGCGTGGTTAAGAAAACCTGGTGGCCCTTCGCCATCATCCTGGCGCTGGCTCTGGCCTTTGCGATCTTCGCCACCCAGCACTATCCTGGAGCGAAGACCTTCGGCCAGGCCGTGGCGATGGCGTCCGGCGGCTAGCCCGAGCCACCTATCCCCCTTCCTCACAGGAGAACCACCCAATGAGCAAATCCACCAACCCCGATTTCGACAGCTTGGTTCCGCCCGCCCAGCCCCTCAGCCGGCGCAATTTCGTCATCACCATGCTGGGCGCCGGCTTTGCCCTCGCCACCCAACCGGTCGCCGCCCAGACCGTCATCAAGACCGACAGCGACGGCCTGCTGGCCGGCGAAGTGAAAGTGCCCGTCAAGGACGGCGAAATGGTCGCCTATCGCGCTCAACCCGCCACCGGTGGGGACTTTCCGGTGATCCTGGTGGTCTCGGAAATCTTCGGAGTCCACGAACATATCGCCGACATCTGCCGGCGCCTCGCCAAGCTCGGCTACCTCGCCATCGCCCCGGAACTCTTCGCCCGCCAGGGCGACCCGCGCCAACTCGCCAGCATCCAGCAGATTCTCGACAGCATCGTCGCCAAGACCCCCGACGCCCAAGTGATGGCCGACCTCGACGCCTGCGAAAGCTGGGCCAAGTCCCAGGGCGGCGACACCGCGCGCCTGGCGATCACCGGTTTCTGCTGGGGCGGGCGCATCACCTGGCTGTACGCCGCCCACAACCCGCGCCTCAAGGCCGGCGTCGCCTGGTATGGCCGGCTCGACGGAATCACCAACGACTTCACCCCCAAATACCCGCTGGATATCGCCGCGCAACTCAAAGCCCCGGTGCTCGGGCTGTACGGCGGACAGGACCAGGGCATCCCCCTGAGCGACGTGGAGGACATGCGCACCGTCATCAAGAAAGCCGGCGGCAAGTCGGAAATCCACGTCTACCCCGACGCCCCTCACGCGTTCCACGCCGATTACCGCCCCAGCTACCGCAAGGAACCCGCCGAAGACGGCTGGCGCAGGATGAAGGAATGGTTGAAGAAGAACGGGATGTAGCGGGACTTGGCAGTTCAAGGAAACACAAGGTTGATCTCCTTACCCCCCAGAGGTAAAGTATGCATAAATCTGCACCGTTTTTCCATCCAAGGGTAATCATGAGAACCACGCTGGATATTGACGATGGCTTGCTGACCCAGGCCAAGCTGTTGGCGGCCAAAGAGCATACCAGTCTGACCCGGCTTATCGAACAAGGGCTGGCGTTACGGCTGCGCACGCCGACAACGCCAGCCAACCGGCAACGTCCCACGCTTCCGGTCTACGCCGGAAAGCAAGGACTACAAACAACGGTTGCGGACACACTGAGCAATCGGGCCTTGCTCGATGCCGCGGATGACACGCCGTGACGCCTGATGTGAACGTACTGGTGGCCGCCTCGCGCCAGGATCATCCGCACCATGCCCCTGCGCTGACGTGGTTGGAAGCGGCATTGGATGGCGCCGCCACGGGGCGGCCTGTGGCGATCCTGCCCATGGTTGCCTCCGGTTTTCTACGCCTGGTGACACATCCAAAAGTGTTTGTCGATCCCACCCCCACCGATGCCGCCCTGGCCTTTTTACGCGCAGTCCTGGAGGCTCCCGGCGTGACTTCGCTTCCTTTGCGGGAAGAATGGCCGCTTTTCGAACAGCTTTGCGAGCGACACAGCCTGACCGGCAACGCCATCCCGGATGCCTGGATTGCCGCCGCAGCCCAGTCGCACCACCTGCATCTGGTCACGTTCGACAAGGGATTCCGCCGCCTGATGAAGGCGAGTACGGTTACGGTGCTAAAGCCTTAAAAAACTGCCCGGATGCAGCACAGCGCAATCCAGGCCACCGTGAGGCGGAAGCGACGGGCGGAAAATCCGCCAGTAGGTACATGAAAATGACCGTTGGCGGTCATCGCGGCGGTGGTTGCCCTCACGTGCGTTCCTGGATTCCATTTCATCCGGGCTTGCCGCGACAAGCACCACCGCTACACCGATGCACCGCATCGGGGCCAAGACCCCTCCGACAACAGTAATATCACCCTCCGAGAGCGAGCCTTGGCCGCGACCAGTGGCACCACGGAGTGGCGTAGCGCAATCCCGCCCCAAGCCGCGCCCCGAAGTACCAGCCTGAATCCCGTTCGCGGTTTCGAGCATTCCCGGATCGTCCGCCCCGATTTCTCTTGCCACGGCGCGTAGTTCGCGCCAGAAGAACCATTGCCCGGTTTCGCAGATGCGCGCTTCGGCATCCGGCATTTTGCCCTGATCGAGATGCAGGTTGCCGGCCAGCGGCACTCCTACTGTAATGCGCCTGATGCAACCGGCAGTTGCGCGGTTCTTACCCATTTCCCCGCTTATGCTTTAAAATTCGCCGGATGAGCATGCCATTCGAAACCATTGCCCTGATCGGCAAATACAACAGCCAGGAGGTTGGCGATTCGCTGCTACGCCTGGCTTCCTTCCTGCTGAACCGCAACCACAAGGTGCTGATCGAAACCCGCACCGCCGAGAGCGCCGCCATTTCCGGCTATCCAGTCGCGACCCTCGAAGAAATCGGCGCGCAGGCGGATTTGGCGGTGGTCATGGGCGGCGACGGAACGATGCTGAATATCGCCTGTTCGCTGTTCAGTTACGAGGTGCCGTTGGTGGGTATCAACCTCGGGCGCCTGGGGTTTCTTGCCGACGTGTCGCTCGATACCATGCTGGAAACCATGGAGGAAATGCTCAAGGGCGAATTCGAGTCGGAGGAGCGCTTTCTTGTTACCGTCACGGTGCGCCGCCAGGGCGAGAACATTTTCGAGGCCAACGCCTTCAACGACGCGGTGGTGAGCAAGGGCGCGACGGCCCGTTTGATCGAGCTGGAAGTGTTCGTGGACGGGCAGTTCGTCTACAGCCAGCGTTCCGACGGGCTGATTATTTCCACCCCCACCGGTTCCACCGCGTATGCCCTGTCGTCGGGCGGGCCGATTCTCCATCCCACCTTGGAAGCGCTGGTGCTGGTGCCGATTTGCCCGCATACCCTGAGCAACCGCCCGATTGCGGTGAACAGCGAAAGCACCGTGGAAATCCTCCTGATCCACGCCAACGATGCACGCGTCCACCTCGACGGTCAGCGCCATTTCGACCTCCAGGCCAACGACTGGGTGATCCTGCGCCGCGCCCCGCAAACCGTGCGCCTGCTCCATCCCGAAGGCCACAGCTATTACGATATGCTGCGGCAGAAGCTGCATTGGGGGGAGAAGTTGTGATAAACCCGGTGATGAGTACCCCGCGCCACCCCATCGCCCATCCCTCATTACCCATCGCCAAACAATCATGCTGCTAAGCCTCTCCATCCGCGACTTCATCCTGGTCGACCGCCTCGACCTGGAATTTTCCCCCGGCTTCACCGTGCTCACCGGCGAGACCGGCGCGGGCAAATCCATCCTCATCGATGCGCTGTCGCTGGCGCTGGGCGAGCGCGGCGACGCCGGAGTGGTGCGCCAGGGCTGCGAGCGCGCCGAGCTGGCCGCCGAATTCGACATTTCCGCCGCGCCGCACCTGGAGCGCTGGCTGGCGGAAAACGACTTGGCCGGCGATCCCGGCGTGTGCTTGCTGCGCCGGGTGATCGACGCCGGCGGGCGCTCACGTGCCTTCGTTAACGGGCGTTCCGCGACCTTGCAGCAACTACGCGAGGCCGGCGAATTCCTGGTGGATATCCACGGCCAGCACGCCCACCAATCGCTGCTGAAATCCAGCGCCCAGCGCGACCTGCTCGATGCTTACGGCGGCTTGACCCAGCAGGCGCGGGAATGCGCGACGCTCTGGCGTGAGTGGCAAGCGCTACGCCGCGAACGTCTGGAGCACGAGAAAAACACCGCCGCTCACGCCGAAGAACAGGCCCAACTGGAACACCAGACCCGCGAACTGGCGGCCCTCGAATTCACCCTAGAGGGCTGGCAGGAACTCCAGGCCGAACATGGCCGCCTGACCCACGCGGCGAGCCTGATGGAAGGCGCGCAATACGGCATGGAAGCCCTTTCGGAGGGCGACGGCGCGTGCCTGCCGCAGCTCAATGCGGTACTCGCCAAGTTCAATAATCTGCTCGATTACGACCCGGCGTTGAAAGAAATCCTCGACACCCTGGAACCCGCCGAAGTGCAGTTGCGCGAAGCGGTGTACAGCCTGCGCCACTATCTGCAACGCCTGGACCTCGACCCCGAGCGCCTCGCGCAGTGCGAGCAGCGCCTGCGCGACGTCCACGACATGGCGCGCAAGTACCGCACCACCCCGGACTTCCTCCCCGACCTGCTCGCCGAAAAGAGCGCACGCCTCGACAAGCTGCGCGGCTTCGAGAGCGGCGGCGATACCAAGGCGCAGGAAGAAGCCGCCCACGCCCGTTATCTGGATCTGGCAAAATCCTTGAGCAAATCGCGAGAACAAGCAGCGGCGCGCCTTGGCGCGGAAGTAAGCACTTCAATGCAAGAGCTAGCGATGGCCGGTGGAAGCTTCTCCATCGCCTTGAATTCACTCCCCGACGGCGCGGCGCACGGCCTCGAAGACGTCGATTTCCTGGTCAATGCCCACGCCGGCGTGCCGCCCAAGCCGCTTGCCAAAGTCGCCTCGGGCGGCGAACTGTCGCGCATCAGCCTGGCGATCCAGGTCGCCACCGCCAAGGTATCGCTGACCCCCACCCTGATTTTCGACGAAGTGGACGTCGGCATCGGCGGCGGCGTCGCCGAAGTAGTCGGCAAGCTGCTCAAACAACTCGGCACCCAGCGCCAAGTGCTGTGCGTCACCCACCTCCCCCAGGTCGCCGCGCAAGGCAACCAGCACTGGCAAGTCTCCAAGAGCGCCGACCAGCGCGGCGCCACCAGCCGCATTTCGCTGCTGGATCGGGTGGACCGCATCGAGGAAATCGCCCGGATGCTGGGCGGCATGGCAGTCACCGAGACCACCAAAAAGCACGCGGCGGAAATGTTGGGGAATCTTTAGCCGGCCTATCCGCCGATAACGGGTGGATTAGGACACGCCGCCTGCGGCCGCCACCACGACCGCTGAACATCTTGAAGACGTAAATGGATATCGGCTGAGGATTTTTGCCGATTCGCGGTTGCCTACTCGGCGGCCCGTCCGCAACGACAACACATAGCCGCCCCCGGATGAATTTCCGGCAAGACGCAAAACCGATTGATTGTACGCGGATCGACCTCCATCCGTAACTGTGAAAAATGACAGTTACATTCCCCCGCCAAACCGTTTAGATTCCCAAGCTTCAGAACCTGAACACGGGGAATTATTCATGTTGGATCACCTGATGGATTGGGCTTGCAGCAAGCCGCGCAACTTCGTGGAAACGGGCAAAACACTCGCCATCGCAGGGTGCGCGCTGCTGCTTCTCGGCGCATGGGGCCAACTGGCCACAGGCGCAACGGCGGTCATCCTAGGCCGCGCCCATCATTCCCCGCCTCCCCAGACCCTGGCCGAACTTTATCCGACCTTGCCGACCGGCTTGATTCCCGAATCGGTATTCGGCTTTCTGGCGGCAGGTCTACTGGTCGCCGCCGGTGTCTGGATGATTATCACGGGCAAAAGGATCATGCGTTACATCGGCATGACGGATCAATGGTAAGTGAAAGGCAAAAACAGTTTTGAATGTTGAGTGTTTAGTTGATGTCGCCGCGCAAAGCGCGTCGGATTTGAATCAGGCGCGAAGCGCATTCCACAACTCGACACTAAACACTCAAAACTAAGAATTGCTATTACTTAACGCCCGGAACCCGTCGGGGAGAGTTTTCGGCGCGGCGCGCGGCGTATTCTGCGCCAGCGCCGATTTTGCCTCTGAAAGCCGCGCCGGATAAGGCTTCCAGAGAAGGGGTAGGAAAGCGGCCCACGGGACGGGTCGATTGGGATTTGTTCAAAGAACATCACGAAAAGGGGATACGTATATGAACACACTGATGAATCGCGGCAGAACCGCCTTCATGGGCGGCGTCGCCGTCATTGGGATGGCTTTGACGGCGGGCGAGGCCTATGCCTACAAGATCGAGCCTGCTTACCTGCAAGACTCCGGCTCCAGGGAGTCGGACAAACTGAAACAATCTTACGACCGCTTCAAGGATCATTTCATTCAGCCCATCCACGAGCGCATGGCGGCGCTGTCGTTTCAATGCTCAGTGGAGAAATCCGACAACGAACCCTGTAACGGCACCAATAACCAGGCGGAAGAGCAATATGCCAACGACTTGTCGCACGGTGCCCGGTGGAATGACGATCCGAACAATTCCTTTATGCACGACAAAGGGTGGATCTGGCTGCTTTGGATGCTGGACGCGGAACGAAAGGCTGACCGACTCGACAATACCTATGCGCTGCTATACCGCTCGCATTTCGGCGATTTGCAGTTCCTCCACGCCATGGCTTCCGCCAAGGACGATCACGACACGACGCGGAACAAGATTCTCGCCTGGGGCAGGTTTGCCTACGATGTCGCGACGGGCAAAATCGACCCTGCCGCCACGCTCGGCGTCTTGGCCCGGGACTATGATTTCGCGAAGAATTTTTCCAGCACCGCGAAGAAGGACTGGACGGTACGGCACCTGTTCCTGAACATCCAGGACTACAAACATGGCGGCAAGAAGGAACTGCGCGACGGGGTGGTGCCGGATATTGCATTGGGCGCCTTGCTGCATACCATTCAGGATTCCTATTCGAATTCGCACACGACGCGGACAACCCCATCAACCGCCGATGCGCCGCAAAGCGGCAACGTCAAGGCATTCCTGGACTATACGAAGCAGAAAAGCGCCTGTCACGGCAAAGCCGATCTGGAATCCGATTGGCTATCTTTGGGCAGCATCAACGCCACGGACAATCCCGTTTATCATGGAGCATGGATCATACGTCGCGTCCGCGACAAGAAGCCCTGGGATCAGGAAGTCGGAGAGAAGTTATCCAACATTTTTGCCACGGCGGACGGAAAAGGGTATCCCGGCGACGGCGGATTCAAGGATTGCCCATAGTTGGACATCGGTAAGGGCATCGAAACGGAATCCTGCGAAGGTTTCGACGGCAACCGCAAACCGCGCCGGTTCCGGCTTCCTGATGCAGGGATAGGAGAACAGCCCGCCGGGCAGGTCGATTAACGTATGTATCAAAAAAGGGGGAAACCATGCTGTGCGCATTGAATGACGAGACTGGGGCCGCTGTCGATTGGTGGTTCATGTACAAGCTGCCCAAGGGGGTGGCTGCCCCGGGACAGGGAGCAACCTGCGGCAACGAGTATCTTTACTACGATGCCGGGCAGGCCCAGCCCTTGCGGCTTTCGCCGAATACGCTGGGCAGCGGGCCGCAGGGGGCGCTGTTCCATACTTTGCAGGCGTTGTTCGGCGCGCCTGGCGAGAGTGTCGGCTGGATTTGTTACAACGACGAATATCCCGCCGATTTGCGGCCCGGCAACTGGCCGTCGGACAGCGACTGGCCGCCGGCGGTGAAGCCGGGGTCGAGCGGCGGCAAACCCGAGGACCACGCCCACAACGGCCATTGCAAGGGCATCCTGGCATTCGATCTGGCGGATGGCAGCGCGTTCTGGCTGTCGCATTCGACGCCGAAAATCCCCGATCTCAATGCGCCGGGCGAGCGTTCCTTTTTCTATCCGGAAGACGAGTGGGAATACGCCCAGACCTTTTTGTGCATCTCGCTCGATGGGGTCGGGACGGCGGCGGCAATCGCCAAGGTGTTGGCCGAGCAGCACGAGCCGCAGGTGTTTTCCTGCCGTATTCCGGCGGCGCTGAGCGCCGCCGGCGAATATGCGCCGCTGTGGACGCTGGCGCAGGGTGTCGTGGCGCCGGATTACGGCCCCCATTACGCACCCGCCGGTGGGCCGCGCCCGCCTGCCGACCTGAGCTTTTCGTCGAAAGCCGGCAAGCCGTTCCGCCTGCTCGCCAAGAGCGGTTCGTGGATGAAAGATCTGTGGCTGGATTGGGTGGAGCCGACGCTCGGCACCGATCTGCGCGTCGAGACCTGGCGGCGCCTGACGGCCAGCGCCACCTTGCCGGAGGATAACGCGAGCGGCGGCGCAGCGACGGAGTTCGGTCCCGACGATTTCGAGACGGATTACAAGGGCACCGAATACCATCACGAATTTCTCGATGGCGACGAGCAGCATGTGATCGACGAGGTGACCACCATTGATTTGAGCCTGCTCGCCGACAGCGCCGGCAAGGCGCTGACCGGCTGTGCCTGGTCGTACACCAAGGACCACGCCAAGTGGGCGGTTTCCGAACCCGTCGCCGAGCGCGGCGACCATGCGGTGGACGACCAACAGGGGACGGACGGCGATTGGATATGCGTTGCCGACATGAACCGCATGACCTCCCAGGAAATCCGCGGCGGCGGCGCGATCTGCTTCCACGAGCCGGCGTTGTGGCGCTCGCTCAACGACATCGAGCGGATCGACGGCGCGATCACCTGATACCCGATTTTTTGCCCATCCCCCCAAAACAACAAGGAGACTCCCATGGCACTTTGTTCCATCGATCTTGGCAGCGAAGAGGTAGTAACGGATTTGTATTCCTGGCCGAACATCCCCGACAGCACGGAGCCGCTGGGCAGCACCGTGCTCCATTGGTTCAACCAGACCTTGCAGCGCGACGGGGCGGACGACGTTACCGCGACGGTGCGTCTTTTCCAGTCGCACTATCTGCTTGAACTCGACGGTCCGGCGGACGCGCAGAGCGTCTGCGATATCTATGCGGCGCGTCTGCCGGTGTTTCTGAAAAACGGCTTGGCCGCGCTCTCCGAGGTGGTTCCGGAAATCGAGGCGTCCGGGCGCTGGAACCCCGACCCCACCAATCCCGGCGACGTGTGGCGCTTCTTCCTGCCGCTCGGCCTGCCCATGGCCAACCAGCGCACGGTGCAGTTCTTCCATTACCCGCCGATACGCCTGCTCAACCCGATGCGCGACTACTTGAACGACCCGGTGCCGGTGCGCGTCGAGGAAATGCTGCGCGCCAACGGCGTTCCCCGTGGCAGCGAGGCGCTCTACGAATGCGTGATGGATGCCGCGCCGATTGCCGCACCCGACGACCAAGGCTCGAAAAAAAGCCCCAAGGGCGACCCGAAGTGGGGCTTGATTCCGATTCAGGACTTCACCGCCTACCAGAAGGCCCAAGTGGACCTGCTGCTCAACGATGCACCGGGGCAGGACGGCTACACCATTCCCATCATGGTCTACGGTTCCCACCCGCGCGACATTTTCAACCTCGACTTTTCGCCCACGCCTTTGCTCAAGGCCAACGTCGCGGGAAGCGCCGCCATCGTGGCAGGCAAGACCACCGCCGTTGCCGCTACCAACCATCCCTACATGTTCTACGCAGTCGCCCAGGGCGGCGCCAACGTCGGTTCGGGAGAAATCGCCCCCGACGCGGATCGCGCCAAGCTCACCAGCCTGATGGTCAGCGATCTCGCCGCCGTGCGCTGGCAAGTGGTGATGGCCGACGACCCCAGCCAGGATCCGGCGGCAGCCCTCGCCGCCGCCACGGCATACTGGGCGGATGCGTCGCGCTCGACGATGGTGCAGGCGCTGATCGAGCATCAGGGGTCGCTGTATTACCCGAACGCGGATGCCCTGACGTTCACCTTCAAGGTGCCGTGCCCGGACTTCTGCGCGGGGTGATCGTGCGAATGTGGGGGGGCGCGCTGCCCTCCTGCACCGGGGTGTTTCGGATTGGCCTACTACAAGTTTTTACCCACCCGAAGGAAATAATGTGAAATTTTTCAGACTGTTGGCAGGCATGATTTTAGTGGCGGCGGCTCACCTTGCGGCAGCGGATAGCGCCGTCGCTTCGGGGGCGAAAATATCCGCCGTCAATGGATTCTCGGATTCGAGCGCCCCGGTGTCCCTCCAGGTCTGCTCGCGCCAGGGCCAGGCTTTTTCCTGCGGCCCGCTGCAAGTCCTGAACGGTTGGGACAGCCTGACCCAGACCAACGCGGACAGCATCATGACCAACGGCGGCTGTTCCAACCGCGGCAACCTGATCTACGTATGCACCATGGATACCCAGTACGGACAGACATTCGGCGGCACCAGCCTGATCTGGGCGGTGGTATACGGCACCGGGGCCGGCTCGGCATCCGCGGCCACCGCAACGGTATCGACGATTTACGTTTACGTTCTTAACTGACGCACGCCAGCCGGTTTACCCGGCATAGCGCGTCGGATCCGCCACGCCTGCCTGTTCGAAACCCGCCCGCCGCAGCCGGCACGAGTCGCATACCCCGCAGGCACGACCGTCATCGTCGGCCTGGTAGCACGACACCGTCAGGCCGTAATCCACGCCCAGCGCCATTCCGCGACGGATGATGTCGGCTTTCGACAAGTCCACCAGCGGCGCGTGAATGGTGAGGCGCTGCCCCTCCACGGCGGCCTTGGTGGCGAGATTGGCCATTTTCTCGAAAGCCGCCAGATAGTCCGGACGACAGTCCGGGTAGCCTGAATAATCCACCGCGTTGGCGCCGATGAAAATGTCGCCGCTGCCCAGCACCTCGGCCCAGGCCAGCGCCAGGGAGAGCATGATGGTGTTGCGCGCCGGCACGTAGGTGATGGGGATGCCCGCACCGGCCGTGGTGGGAACGTCGATGGCGGTGTCGGTCAGCGCCGAGCCGCCGAACATCGTCAGGTCGAGTTTGGCGGTGCGCTGCTCGGCGGCGCCCAGCGCGGCGGCGACGCGCTGGGCGGCCAATAGTTCGGCGCGGTGGCGCTGCCCGTAATCGAGGCTCAGGCAGTGGCAGGCGAACCCTTCGCTACGCGCGACGGCGAGGGTGGTGGCGGAATCCAGTCCGCCGGACAGCAGGATGACGGCGTTTTTCAATTGGGCATCACGCTGCTTGTTGTTGCGGGATGGACAATTCGTAAAGGGTATCGGGACAGAAGTCGGCTTCGTTCGGCCAGGTTACCGTCCCACGTACTACCTTGGCGAGCGAGAAGTAGCCGGGATTGCGCAATGGCTGAAATACCGGTGCATCCAGATAGGGTGCCACATCGAAAACGCGGACTTCGCCGTTGGTGAACGTCAACATCAGCTTATGATTCTCCAGGGCAACGACCGTAGCGACGCGAGGGTTCATGGTTCCCACCTCCCTTAATGTAATGGTTCAATCTTGAAAACAGGGGCGCCGCGCAAAGCCAGAGTCCAATCCATCATCAGTTCTTCCTGGTGGATTTCGATCCAGGCTTGAACCAGTTTCAATTTATTGGTTGGAATCTGTCCCTCCAACAATTCTCCGGAAGGCAAGGCAATGATCGCTTCCACTCCCTGATATTCGACATGGATATGGGGAAAGTGGTGCCTCTGGTTATCCATGAAATACATGGAAATAATGATCCCGTAAAACATGCTGATGGCGGGCATGGCGCGTTCCTCCGTGAGGCCAAATTCTAACGCCGAATCGGTTCAGCGTCATCGCCGGTTTCCTTCCCTGGAGCTAAACCGCTAAAATCGACCCTTTTCCCGGAAAAATCGAAATGATCTGGAAACCCCATGTCACCGTGGCCGCGGTCATCGAACAGGACGGCAAGTTCCTGCTGGTCGAGGAAAATACCGAAGAAGGCGTGCGTTTCAACCAGCCCGCCGGTCATTGGGAGAACAACGAAACCCTGGTGCAAGGGACGATCCGCGAGGCGCTCGAAGAAACCGCCTACCATTTCACCCCGCAGTGGCTGCAGGGGGTGTACCGCTGGCAGCATCCGCGCAAGGACATCACTTATTTGCGCTTTGCCTACGGCGGCGTGATTACCGGTCACGAGCCGGAGCGCCAATTGGATGAAGGCATCATCCGCGCGGTGTGGCTCACTCCCGAGGAAATCCGCGCCAGCGCCGAGCGCCACCGCAGCCCGCTGATCGTACGCTGCGTCGAAGACCATCTGGCGGGCAAGCGTTATCCGCTGGAACTGGTCACCCATTACGAATAAGGCGGGAATGAACATGAGCAACGGCAGGATCGTGGTGGGCATGTCGGGCGGGGTGGATTCCTCGGTAGCGGCGCTGTTGCTCAAACGCCAGGGCTATGAAGTGGTCGGCCTGTTCATGAAGAACTGGGAAGACGACGACACGGCGGACGGCGATTGTCCCGCCAAGCAGGATTTCATGGACGTGCTGGCGGTGGCCGACAAGATCGGCATCGAAGTCGAAGCGGTGAATTTCGCCAAGGAATACAAGGAACGGGTATTCGCCCTGTTCTTGAGCGAATACCAAGCCGGGCGCACCCCCAACCCGGACGTGCTGTGCAATGCCGAAATCAAGTTCAAGGCCTTCCTCGACCACGCCATCAGCCTGGGCGCCGAGAAAATCGCCACCGGCCACTACGCCCGAGTCCGCGAGCAATTCGGCCTGTTCCAGTTACTCAAGGCCGAAGACGGCGGCAAGGATCAAAGCTATTTCCTGCATCGCCTCAACCAGGCGCAGCTTTCCAAGACCCTGTTCCCACTCGGCGAACTGTACAAGCGCGAAGTCCGCGAAATCGCCCGTGCTGCCAATCTGCCGGTACACGCCAAGAAAGACAGCACCGGCATCTGCTTCATCGGCGAGCGCCCGTTCCGCGAATTCCTCGAACGCTACCTGCCGCGCACACCGGGCGAGATGGTCACCCCGGAAGGCAAGGTGATGGGCCAACACCAGGGACTCGCCTACCACACCCTCGGCCAGCGCCAAGGTTTGGGCATCGGCGGCCAAGGCGAGCCGTGGTTCGTCGCCGCCAAGGACATGACCAACAACCGCCTGATCGTGGTGCAAGGCCACGGACACCCGCTGTTGCTGAAAGAAAGCCTACGCGCCGCCGACCTCTCCTGGGTGAGCGGCACAGCCCCCCACCCGGAATGGGTGTATGCCGCCAAAACCCGCTACCGCCAGGCCGACGCTCCCTGCTCGGTAGTGCGGGTGGATGCGGAGAGTTGCGACATCGCCTTCGCCCAGCCGCAATGGGCAGTCACGCCGGGGCAATCGGTGGTGCTCTACGACAGCGAAGTGTGTTTGGGCGGCGGAGTGATACAGTAAACCCGGATGCAGCGCAGCGGAATCCGGGGACCGAAAGCCGCTCATCGGCGAATGCGTACCAATTTCAGCACTATCACGCACCACATCGTCAAAGTTCAAGATTGCCGGACGTATAGCATTGCTATACTATAAACGCCGTGATCAAGAACTTTCGCCACAAAGGTTTGGAAACGTTCTACCGCACCGGTAGTAAAGCGGGCATCCAGCCCCATCATGCCGTTCGGTTGCAGGCTCAACTTACCGCTCTGGAAGTTGCGCTCTCCCCGCAGGACATGAATTTCCCGGCATGGCGGCTCCACCCCTTGAGCGGCGAATTAGAAGACTTTTGGTCAATCACCGTGAACGGCAACTGGCGAGTGATCTTCCGTTTCTCGGGTGAAGACGCCGAACTGGTCGATTATCTGGATTACCATTAGGAGGTTGCGATGACTCGAATGCACAACCCGGCCCATCCGGGCGCGGTTCTCAAGGACAGTTGGCCGGAAGGCGTGACGATTACCGAAGGCGCAAAGCAATTAGGCGTTACGCGCGCCGCCCTGTCGCGCGTCCTCAATGGGCATGCCGCAATCAGCGCGGATATGGCGTTGCGCCTGCAAGACTGGCTAGGGATCGACGCCCTGATGTGGCTGCGCATGCAAGCCGCCTATGATCTGTGGCAAGCGGAACACAACACCCGACGGCCTACCATCGAACGCCTGAAAATCGCGGCCTGAGTTCCTTGTTGCACGAAATGGACAAGCCTCTGAAGTGTTGGTAAGAAATCTCGCGCCAAGCCAGCAAGGATGCGCAGAGGAACGAAGTGTATCCTTCGCGTAACTTCGCTGCTATTCGCCTGTCGGCGGCCCCGGATTCCGCTTTCGCTTCAGCTTGCTGTGCCTGTTCGATGGAAGCCGCTGCGGTGAGCGTAGCAAACCCCAGCGCGCCGCTGCCGACGTGTCGTGATATTGCCGCTCACTCTCAGCCCAACCTTTTACGATTACTTGCGCCGAACGCCGGAACCGAGAGGAAATTTTGCATATTTCTTGGGGTTGCGCCCTACTCACCTGAACTGCATCCCGGAAATCCCTCCCCGTAAAATCTCCCCTTTACCGAATTGGACAATCATCCTATTATTGTTGGACGATCATCCAATATTGAGAGGTATAACCAATGTTCAAGACAGTGCTGGTTACGGGCGCGAACGGTTTCGTGGGAAGCCACGCCCTGGAAGCCTTGCAGCAACGCGGCGATGTGCGGGTTATCGCGGCTTGCCGCGACAAGGGGAAATTACCGGCGGGCTTTACTGGAGAGGTTCGCGAAGGTGATTTACGCGATGCGGCTTATAGGAAATCGCTGGTCGCGGACGTCGACGTTGTGTGCCATGCGGCTGCCTGGAGTTCGCTATGGGGCCACGCGGAAGAATCACGTTCCCTGTTCCTGGAGCCATCTCTGGCCTTGATTGAGGCAGCCCGTAGCGCCGGGGTGAAGCGCATCGTCAACACCAGCACCGCCAGCGCCGCCGCGCCGCAGGATTCCGCCGACCCCATGAGTCGCGGCATCGACCGTCCCTTTTGGCCGCACCTGGGCAATGTCATCACCATCGAAAACGCCTTGCGCGAACAAGCCGCCCCCAACTTCCAGGTCGTCAATCTGCGTCTGGGCATTTTTGCGGGACAACGCTATGCCTTGGGCGTGCTGCCCATCCTCGCCCCGCGCCTGAAAACCCACCTCGTCCCATGGGTGGCGGGCGGGCGCACCAGCCTGCCGATTACCGACGGGCGCGACATCGGTCAGGCCTTCGCCCTGGCGGCCACGACCTCCGGCCTGGCCGACTACGAGAGTTTCAACATTGTCGGCCCGGAAGTGCCCAGCGTGCGCCAGGTCATCACTTTTCTGCACGACGAATTCGGCCTGCCGCTGCCGCATTTCGGCGTCCCCTTCGCGCTGGCTTACCCGTTTGCATGGCTGATGGAAAAACTCGACCCGCTCGTGCCGTGGGAGCCGCTGGTAACACGCAGCATCGTTCACTTGATGGAAGAGGTCAGCGCCGATAACCAAAAGGCGCAACGACTGCTGGGCTACCGGCCCGTTCATCCGTGGCGGGAAGCGGTGCGCCTGCAAATGCGGGAAATGGGAATACGCCAAACCCAGCCCATGCGGATGGCAAAGCCCGTGGTGTAACATTGGGCGCCATGGGCAAACAAATGGGGAATACCCGATGACTGGCAGCAAAGGCGAGAAAACCCGCGCCGATATCGTCGAATGCGCAAAACGGCTGTTTTATGAGCAGGGTTACGACGGCACCTCGTTCTCTGACATCGTCACGGCATCGGGTTTATTCCGTGGCAACATCTACCATTACTTCAAGACCAAGGACGACATACTCAAGGCGGTGATCGACCAGCACCTCGACGAATTCCGCACCCTGCTGACGTTATGGGCGCAGGAAAATGCCGACCCCAAGGCGCGCTTGCACGCCTTTGTCGCCATGATTACCGGTCGCCACCTGGAGTTGACCCAATTCGGCTGCCCCATCGGCACCCTGAACACCGAACTGGGAAAAGACCGGCGCGACCTGCAACAAGCCGCGCGTGCGCTTTTCGACCTGTTTCGCGACTGGCTCGCCGCCTGCTTCGCGGCCCTGAACCGGGGCGCCGAAGCCGAAGCGCTGGCCCTGCATTTGCTGGGACGGGCGCAGGGCATCGCGGTGATCGCCCACGTCTACCAGGATGCGCAACTCCTGCAACGGGAGACTGAATTGCTGCAAAGCTGGATCACTGCGTTATGACCGGGTCAACTCGTCACCTAATGGTATACATTTTGGCGTAAGTACCGTAGTCCAACATGTTTTCGCAGGCCGTCATTTTGCCGGGGATGCCATAGCCCACGTAAATATCGGTGCCTTTGAAAGCCGTCAGATCGATGGGAGTCGGCACTACTGGAATTACCGTATTCCCGGATTGCTGCAACACTCCCGTGAAATAGGCCGGGGCCGTGGCGCAGGAAGAAAACATCTCCCAGGCTCCGATTTCATTGAGGAAATATACTGACGACGGATTGAATCCCAAATGGAGTATTGCAGCAACATAAATGCTGCCTTGTTTGCCTCGGTCGCTTCCAGATGCCTCCATGGAAACACTGATGGTTTGAGCACTGAGCGGGCCGGTCACGACAGGCTGCGGCTCGATCGTACAGGCAGATACAATCGCTCCAACTCTCAGAGTCAGCCGGGTCGCACCGGCCCCCAGACTGGCATCGATTATTTGCAGCGTATCCAGAGTGCTTCCGCTGGTTTCCGCACCGCCTATCGTCAGAATAATATCGCCGACGGAGGTAACCGCCAGAATCGCCTTCAGATTAGAGATCACCAGCTTGATTGGGCCGGTTTCGGCAGTCGATGCCGCTGCCAGGCTGAAAACAACATCGGGAACGTTGGTGGCGGACGGCGCCGTATCGGCAAGCAACTGGTTGTTGCCGATGAGGGTCGAAGTCAGCTCGGCACCATCGCTTGCCCGGTAGGCTTTCAAGGTGGCGCCAGCCACGTTGAATTTGTCAATTTGACTGTAAGGCGCAGCCAAGGCAACGAACCCGCTGGTGCGAAGCGCGCCGCTCCAGTTCTCGGTTATCACGATATCCGGTAGGGTAATAACCTGGCCGGCTACCCCGACAGCCAGATATCCAGTCGTTGCCACGGAAATGGTGTCACCGCCCTGTGCAGGCGGGATCGTCAGCATCAGGCCGGCCAATACCATGAGTAATAGCTTTTTGGACATCATCGACTCCCAAGGAAAATTCGAAATCCGATTATGCCAATATTATTCGCTCGTGAAACCCTGATACTTTTAACAGGATTGCGTTTCAGAAGCAGATATGTTACGGGCGCGTGCCCTCCCCGGCTACGCTAAGTGAAAGGCAAAAACAGTTTTGAATGTTTAGTGTTGAGTGTTTAGTTGATGTCGCCGCGCAAAGCGCAGCGGATTTGAATCAGGCGCGAAGCGCATTCCCCAACTCAACACTAAACCCTCAAAACTAAGAACTGCTTTTACTTAAATCCCCCCTATCAACCGCGCCAGCCCTTCTCCATTCCGCACCCGCAACACCCCGCGCCCGGTTTGCACGTAGCCAGCGGCGACCAGTTCGCGGATCAGGCGTGCCACGACCTCGCGGGTGGTGCCGAGATGGCAGGCGATTTGCTGCTGGGTCATGCGCAACGTACCTTCCGCCGAGGCGTGGACCAGGATGAGGTTGGCGAGGCGTTGTTCCAGCTTGTAGGAATGGATTTCCTCCAGTTCCGCCATCAGGCGGAACACCAGGGTGGACAAGGCGCGCACCGTGACGTCCTGGATCGCCGCTTCGCGGGAGAACAGTTCGCGAAACACCGCGCCGGGTATCAGCGCCACATGGGTTTCGCTTTCGGCCTCGACCCAGGCAGGATAAAGCAGGTCGTTGAACAGGCTATTGAGGGCGAATACGCAGGTTTCGCCGGGATCGATGAAATACAGGGTGGCTTCATTGCCGTCGGGTGCCAGCGAATACACGCGCAGCCGCCCGCTCACCACGAAATACGCGCCGGAAACCCGCTGCCCCTTGTGCAGCACCGGCCTGGCGGGGGCGCAATGTCTGCCCACCGCGCCCTTGCGCAGTAATTCCTTGCCCGCTGCGCTCATCTCGCGAAACGGGCTCAGTGCTTCCAGTTCCTGCATCGTGCGTCTCCCCTTTCCGCCTAGCCTGCCAGGCATTCTATGCGTTCGAGGGGTGGCATGAAAGCCGTTCAGGCGCCGCTTTTTCCAGCGTGCGAGGCCAGCGTATCGCTGCTGAGCGCTTGAAGAAACGCGACGATGTCGTCCACGTCCTGTTCGTTAAGCGTGCGACTCTCCACGCGATTGAGCACCCGCGCTCTGGATGACCAATACAATTCGCCGGACTGGGGTGCGGCGCCTATCCGGGTGCCCAGTTGCGCCCCGGCCATGATGCGCACCGCGTCGGAGAGTTTTTCCACCGCGCCATTGTGAAAATATGGCCCGGTCAGCGCCACGTTGCGTAGCGACGGAATGCGCCACGCGCCGCGTTCGACGCCGCCGCCTCGTCCGTCGGGCGTCAGGTCGAAGCGCTTCTCGAATGCCGTCGGCAGTGCCGGAAATATCCGCCGGGGAATCTGCCCGCCCACCAAACTGGCATCGCTGAAATTCGGCCCCTTGTGACAAGTGACGCAGCCCACCGACTCGAAGCGCGCCATGCCGCGCAGTTGCTGGGGATTGAGGGCTTGCCGGTCGCCCCGCACGAAGCGGTCGTAAGGCGCGTCGGGGGTAATCAGGGTGCGTTCGTAAGCGGCGATGGCGGCGGCAATCCGCGCCAGGGTGATGGGCTGTTCAGCGCCGAAAACCTGGGCGAAGGCTTGTTGGTAGAGCGGATTTTTTCTGATCACCGCTTCGACCGCGGCGGCGGAGGGCATCCCCATTTCCAGCGGATTGAGGATCGGCCCTTGGGCCTGTTCCTCCAGCGAGGCGGCCCGCCCGTCCCAAAACAACTGGGACTGGAACGCTGCATTCCACACCGTCGGGGCGTTGCGTCCGCCGATTTGGCCGGCGATGCCGCGCGCGGTGCGGCGTCCGTCGCCGCCGGCCTTGCCGTACAGGTCGTGACAGGAGGCGCAGGAAAGTTGCCCGTCGGCGGATAACGCCTTGTCAAAGAACAGGCGTTTCCCCAGGGCGATTTTTTCCGGCGTGGCGGGATTATCCGGCGGTTCCGGCGCCATTTGCGGGAGGGCTTGCCACACGTATTTCTGCGGCGCATCCGGCTGATAAGCCCAGACTTGTTGCGCTACGGCGGAAGGCGCTTCCAACGGCGGGGACGCGGCGCTGACTGGCACCGGCATCCGCGTCACGGCCACTGCTACCGAAATCTTCACGGCAAAGGCCAGAATGCCCATGCCGAAAGCTCCCGTCAGCAGCCATTTGCCGCCTGTAGACAGCCGGCTGAAAGGCCCCAGTTCGCGTTGCACCATCAGGATGATCGCCGCCACGCCCAGCGCGATGGCGGGAATGGCAACACCGAGCAAATCTTGGATTCCGTTTTGCATGATGACCTCCAGCGTCAGGGTGGCGGGACGATCAGGCCGGCGTACCGGCAGAGCCGCGCAGGAAGATGTCACCGGGCGTCGCCATACTTACTTCGGTGATCGAATCGAACGGCAGGCCGACCCGTTCATGGGCGCGCCGCACCGCGTCGCCATCGGGCGCGAGGTTCAGGCAAAAGGCGCGGCCCTCCGCCAGACCGACATGGAGACGCACCGGGATCACGCCTTCGGCCTGGCAAGCCTGCTGGTAAAGGGCGAAAAACCCTTCGAATTCGGTCACACTCAGGCTGGCGGGAAAAGTGTTGCGGCTACGGTCGTGGGTGTCGAGAAAAAAGCGCAGGGCCGGCATGACGATCTCCTTGGAAAAACTGCGGGAATGCAGTGAAGGGAAATCTACCGTTGCCGGCCTGGACGTACTGTAACAATTGCTACACAAGGGGGAAAAGCAGTTTTTAGTTTTTAGTTTTTAGTTTTTAGTTTTTAGTTTTTAGTTTTTAGTTTTTAGTTTTTAGTTTTGAGTGTTTAGTGTTTAGTTTTGGAATGCGCTTCGCGCATGAACCAAGAATCAATCCCGACGCACCTTGCGCGGCGACAGCAACTAAACACTCAAAACTGTTTTCAGCTTAGCGCGGCGGCATCGTTTCCTTGTACGCCGGACGTTGCTCCATGCGCTCCTCGAACTTGGCGAGGTTGGGGTAGGTGGTGCGCCAGTCGATTTCCGGAAAGCGCAGATCCATGTAACCGAGCGCGCAACCGATGGCGATGTCGGCCAGGCTGTAGGTGTCGCCCATGTACCATTTCTTTTCGCCGAGGTCGTCGGCGATGGCTTTCATGCCCAGATCGATGGCGCGCCGCTGGAGAACGATCCACTCGGGACTGCGTTGCGCTTCGGGACGGCGGTTTTCCAGGAAGATCGCCGCAGCGGCTTCCGAAACGCCATCGGCGAGGGCTTCGCCGCGCCGCACCTGGATGCGCTGGCGCACGCTTTCCGGGATCAAGCGATGCACCGGCGAAACCATGTCGAGGTATTCCACGATCACTGGCGAGTCGAAAACGGTGCCGCCGTCGTCCAGCACCAGCACCGGCACTTTGCCGAGCGGGTTGAATTCAGTGACGCGGGTATCGGGGATCCAGGGGTTTTCTTCCTGGGTATCGTATTCGATTTTCTTTTCCGACATGACGATCCGCACCTTGCGGGCGAACGGGCTGGTCAGCGTGAGGATGAGCTTCATATTTCCTAAAACTATTGCAGAATAGTAAGGATTATAACATGGGTGCGATCTGTTCCAGCGGCCAACGCGGCGTGACGGTGAATGCGCCGCCGCGCTCCCCGGCGCCGTGTTGCAGGCGCATCGCGCCGGCGAAGGCGATCATCGCGCCATTGTCGGTGCAGAATTCGAGCTTCGGGTAATACACCCGGAAGCCGCGTTTGGCCGCCCGCGCGCTCAAACCTTCGCGCAACTGGCGGTTGGCGCCGACCCCGCCGGCCACCACCAAGCGGGTCATGCGGGTGGCGGCGAGCGCTGCGACGGCCTTGGCGGCCAGCACTTCGACAATGGCGTCCTGGAAAGCGCGGGCGATGTCGGCGATGGTCTGCGGGTCGCTGGGCTGGTTGTTCACCAGGGTAAGCACCGCGGTTTTCAGGCCGCTGAAGCTGAAATTGAGGTCGCCGCTGTGCAGCATCGGGCGCGGCAGCTTGAACCGTCCGGGCTGGCCGGTTTCGGCGAGTTTCGACAGCGCCGGGCCGCCCGGATAACCCAGGCCGAGCAGCTTGGCGGTCTTGTCGAAAGCTTCCCCGGCGGCGTCGTCGAGGGTTTCGCCCAGCGTTTCGTAGGCGCCGATCCCCGACACCCGCATCAACTGGCTATGCCCGCCGGAAACCAGCAGGGCGACAAACGGAAATTCAGGCGGATTCGCCTCCAGCAAGGGCGCGAGCAAATGGCCTTCGAGATGATGCACGCCCAGCGTCGGGACGTTCAGGGCGAAGCCCAGCGCGGCGGCGATACTCGCGCCGACCAGCAGCGCCCCAGCCAGCCCCGGCCCCTGGGTGTAGGCGATGGCATCAATATCGGAAATTTGGCAGCCGGCTTCGGCGAGAACCTTGCGGGTGAGCGGCAAGACCCGGCGGATATGGTCGCGCGACGCCAGTTCCGGCACTACCCCGCCGTATTCGGCGTGCATCGCCACCTGCGAATGCAGGGCGTGCGCCAACAGGCCGCGCCCCGTATGGTAGAGCGCGACACCGCTTTCGTCGCAGGAGGTTTCGATGCCGAGCACTAGCATGGGGCGCCACTTTACACGATTCGCCGTTAAAATGGGACGGATGGATACCCCCCTTTATCGCGGCCGCTTCGCCCCCTCCCCCACCGGCCCGCTGCACTTCGGCTCGCTGGTCGCAGCGGTGGGCAGCTTTCTCGACGCCCGCGCCCACGGCGGCGAATGGCTGGTGCGTATCGACGACCTCGACCTACCGCGCTGCGTGCCGGGCATGGCCGACGACATCCTGCGCATCCTCGAAGCCTTCGGCCTGGAATGGGACGGCGCGGTGGTCTACCAGAGCCACCGTAGCGAGTATTACCGCGCTGCCCTGGCCGAACTGGAACATCTCGGCGCGGTCTATCCGTGCGCCTGCACCCGCCGCGAAATCGCCGATTCGGCGCTGGGACCGGACGGCGCGGCGATTTACCCGGGCACCTGCCGCGGCGGACTCGCGCCGGGGCGGAGCGCCCGCGCCATCCGGCTGCGGGTGGATGAGGGGGAGGTCGGCTTCCAGGATGAATTGCAAGGCTGGATCGGCCAGCACCTGGCCAACGAAGTCGGCGACTTCGTGATCCGCCGCGCCGACGGGCTGTTCGCCTACCAACTGGCAACCGTGGTGGACGACGCCGAGCAAGGCGTCACCTGCGTGGTGCGCGGCTCAGACCTGATCGACTCGACGCCCCGCCAGATCGCCCTGCAACGCCTGCTGGAACTACCCGTACCGGCTTACGCGCACCTCCCGGTGGCGGTCAACGCGCAAGGCGAAAAGCTCAGCAAGCAGACCCTGGCGCCACCTGTGTCGGCGGACAAGCCCGTGCTAGTATTGCGCAACGTGCTACGCTTTCTCGGCCAAGAGTTGCCGAAGGAAGCGCAAGACGCCGACCTCGCCGCCCTGTGGCGGCTGGCGGCAAGCCACTGGCGGCGCACCGCGATCCCGCCGCTCAAATCGATCATCCTCAAGTGAGAAATATATATGCCTTATTTTGTCTATAAGATCATCCCGCCCTTCAAGCAACTCGAACAGCTCCAAAACTTCGAAACCTTCAAGGACGCCAGCAGCTACGCCAAGACCCAGCGCGCCGCCATGCAGTCCGGCGACAAGTTCACCGTCAAGGTGGTTTTCGCCGACGACGCCTTCAAGGCGGAAATGCTGCTCACCGAAGAACGCGAGCCGGAACCCGTGGTTGGAGAAGATTACTAAAGCCCCGGAGGCAACGCTTCCCGGATTCCGCCACATTCCATTCAGGCTGCCAAACACATGGACGAAAACGCCTACCAGGAAACCTACAACGCGCTGAACCGCAACGAATGTCCGTTCGAACCAGCGCTGATCATCTGCCGCCACGCTTGCCACAATGCCCGGCGCATCGGTATCGGCGAACGGGTGGCGGTGGGCTGCGTGGATGCCACGGCGCAGGCGGCTTGCAAGGAATTGCTGAGCCTGCTGCACCACAACGCCGCGTTCGCCCTGCACCTCACCGAGGTCAGCATGCTGCCCCATTCCAAGGAATTGAAAGTCCAGTGCGGCGGGCTGCGCGGGCTGTTTCAGGCAGTCGAGCCGGACGCCGCGACAGACGCCCCCATCGAGGACATCGCCGACTTGGTCGCCCAGGCCAGCGAGGATTTCGAAGGGTTGGAAAACCTGCCCTTCAGCGAGATCATGCGCTCAGTCACGCATTTCGAGGCTCGGAAGAAAAAGTAGCCTTGTAGCCTGGATGGAGCGTAAGCGGAATCCGGGAGCGCCCGCGAGGGCGCATCGGCGGCGAATGTACCCTGTCGGGCACTCCCGGATTCCATTACATTTCATCCGGGCTACATTGCCACCTCGCCATTTTTCTTGCCAAGCTCAGCAATATCAAATGTCCGATTATGCTAATAATCATAATCAGGCCGATATGGTTTGCATTATCGTAAGAAACAAATTGAATGTCCTTGGCCAAGCCTGGGTAAACGGTGAATCCCAAGAATTGCTCCATCAAAGAAAACAATCCAGAGGTCACTACCGATACCAAAATGATGTCCTTAAAAGTTAGTTTTTTTGCAAAAAATATGGCGATATACCCAATAGATCCAAACATAATTAGAAATGGTACATATCGGAAAGCCGCTATATTTTCATGGAATGCAAATTCAACGAACCCAATTAACCCTAATATTTCAAGGGCTGCGAGGCATATAGAAATCTTATACGTCATAGCCGTGCAGCCCGGATTCCGTTACATTTCATCTGGGCCACCTTGATGACTTGGTCATCGAAAGGTTGTTAAAGGACTAATAAGCAATAGCCCCCAAATAACCATACAAAACGAAAGAGAAATTGCCGAAAAAATATTGAATTTGTAATAGGTCGATAACTCAATTTTCTTGTTCATTACTTTTGCAACAGCTAACGCAGATAGGATGGACAAACTTGATAGGCAGAAAAAAATTACCTGTGTTATCCAACCCACTGATATCTGGCCTTCACCGCCATATCCATAAAATTTATACCATGCCCAAGCCACCGCAAAAATGCGTTCCATAACAATAGAAAGCTGGCATATGGCAACTGTAAATATTACCCATGTTAAAAATTTCCACGAAAAATTCGTATATGATTCCATGTGGAATGCCTACTCAATGAACTGTAATTGTTCCATATCGGGTAATGCTTCCAGGAGTGGTTTGCCAGAATTTCCACCATGGTTTGAAGTTGTCGGGAACTTGGTCTGTGTCCTTGGTATTTTTTATCAGATCATCGACTTCCTTCCAGCCTTTCTGATCCTTTGCTGCAATGCAACCGGTTGTTCGTCCGGGGCGGTGTAATCTATATTGCCCTCTACCAGCATCATTATCAGTATCGTCATACGGCGATGAATCCCGCTTGTCGAGTCGATAGAAATCTGGGCGCCCCTGTCTTTCAAGAATGTCATATTCCCCACGGGAAATAGGGTCACCAAAAGGCTTTCCTCCAGATTCGGCAGGTATGGTAACTGTTTTTCCGGAACTTGGATCAGTAAGGGTTAGCTGACCGCTCGAAAGGTCATAGTCACCATTCACGAACAATCCAAGTGTGTCATATTTTGAAAGTGGGTTGCCTTTTGCATACCCATAAACATTCCACCCGCCTTTGAGTCCAATCGGATCGGACTGAACATACCTGCCGATACTCGGATCGTAATCCCGGAAGTAATTGTAATGGAGGTTGGATTCCTTATCGAAATATTGCCCCGGAAAGCGCAGGTTGAAGGTGAACTTCACCTTGTCGCCGTCCGGGTCCTCGTTGGCCGGGGTGGCCCCGAAGGGGTCGGAATTCCAGCGCCAGATGATCTTGCCGGTCGAGTTGTAGACCAGGCGCGGCGTGCCGAGGTGGTCGGGGTGGACGTAGTAGTTCGCCGAGGGCGTGAGGATCATCGCCGGCAGGCCGTCGAGCCAGAGGAATTCCTGAACCGCCGTGCCGCTTGAGTTGTATTCACCGAGTAGCAGGCCGCTGTCGTCGTAGACGTAATAGGTCGTCGTGCTGCCCGCGACCTTGCTCACCCGCTGGCCGAAGGCGTTGTAGCGGTAGGTGGCCTTGGTAGAAGTGCCCTGTTTCACGGTCGCGAGCCGGCCCCAGGTGTTATACGTGAAGGTCAGCGTACCGTTCGCCGTCATGTTGCCGGCGGCGTCGTAGGTGTAGGCATTGGTGAGGCCCTGGATGTCGCTAAGCTGATTGTTGCCGTTGAGGTAGTCGAACATCAGCCCGTTCCCGCCCAGCAATTGGTCAATCCGATTGCCGTTGAGATCGTAGTCGTAAGACTGGTCGCCCGCCGCGCCTGCATAACCAATCAAGCGCCCCACGGCATCGTAGGAATAGCCTTCGCCGTCGCTGCGGCTGACGATCTGCCCGGCGAGGTCGCGGGCGTAGGTGGTTGTCCCGGCGGCGTTGGTGATGCCGACGATTTCGCCGTCGAGGTTGAAAGTGCGCGAGTAGGTCTTGCCGCCCGCCGTCCATTGCTTGATCGGCCCGAAGGCGGTGAACTGGATGTTGGATATCGCGCTCTGGCCGCTGACGTTCATGGCTTTTGTAGCCTGGATGAAGCGGCAGCGGAATCCGGGGTCGCTTGCAAGGCGTAGCGGTGGTTGATGCACCCTGCCGGGTGCCCCCGGATTCCATTACATTTCATCCGGGCTTGTATGCTTCGACTTGCACTCATAAGGGTGCCGGGGTGGAGGGACGATCCGGGCTATCTGCCGTTGTTACGGACAGACTCACGTAGCCATGTCCCCACCCTGTCTTCACTAACGTCGATTTGGGATGCAGCGGCAGGTGTTCCCTCACCTGACCGCCGATAGATGCAAGCTAACGCCATGAAGACAGCCTACCCCAGCGTAAAAAGTGTACTGTGTTGACGCGAATTGTTCCACAGCGGCGCGTTCCAGCCCGGTTGTCTTTATCTTCCGCTGTGTAGCAAGGAATCATCATGTCCCTACAGTCCACGCCAACCATCATCGGGTGCGATGTCAGCAGCAAAGATATTGTTATTGCCTATGCCAATGCAAACCCAGTAAAAACTATCGCCAATAACCGCAAAGCCATTCTCGCCTGGCTAAAACAACTCCCCGAGGATGCCGTCATCGGCATGGAAGCGACTGGCCGTTACCATGACACGCTTGCCGATTGCGCCGCATTAAGTGGCCGACGGGTTTACGTCATCAACCCCAAGCAATTGTCCCTTTATGCCAAGGGCGTCGGTCAGCGCGGCAAGACCGATCCGCTCGACGCCAGCGTCATTGCCCGCTATGTGGCGCGTGAAGGCGATCAATTGCACCCCTACACCGTACCTACCCCCACTCAGCGGATGATACGCAATCTGCTGAGCCAGCGGGCCGGCATCGTCAAACATTGCGGGGCAATCCGGCAGTGCCTGCGGGCTACCGAATCCAATGGGAGCGCCGCATTGAAGCGGGCTCACCAGAAGGCCGTGCAAGGCTTGCACGCACTGATTGCAGAAATCGATACCCAACTCAAGGCTTGCGTAAAGGCAGAGGTGGAACTCGAACACAAGCGCACCTTGTTGCAGACGATTACGGGCATTGGTCTACTCAATAGCCTTGCCCTGACTCATCGCCTTGATCGCACCCCTTTCGCCAATAGCGATGCCGTGGTGGCAGCTTATGGCTTGGATCCGCGACCAAGGGATTCCGGCAACAAGGTCGGTCAGCGACGCCTGACCAAACAGGGTAATGCCGAAGATCGACGGTTGATCTATCTGGCCGCGCAAAGTGCCGCAAAAACCAAGACCTTTAAGCCAATGTACTCCGCTTTACGCGAGAAGGGCTTCGCTACTACCGAGGCCATCGTCATCATCGCCCGCAAGCTCCTGCGTATCGCGTTCGCCGTGTGGAACTCCAACAAGCCCTTTGACCCACAAAAAATCAGTTTTCAGCCTTGCGCAAAACCATAGGATCTACGCTTGCCTTCCAACGCCACAAGATTTGTGATGATCTTTTCTAGGTCTTGTAATAATCCATTTATTAAGGCGTTATCGTTAGAAGTAAGTTGCCGTTGTTCATCCAACACAGAAGCATTTATCTGTTCAAGCGAAAATATTAGGGGAAATATCGCGTCCCTCCATAGCTCTCTGTCAACAGCATCCAATAGCCCCTCAAGGCGTTGAATCAACGAATTCAGAGTAAATGCATTTGCCCTGTACTCGCCAATTTGTCGAAGCATTAGTAACGCTTGCCTAGTTAAGTATTCATCCATTCCGAGCACACCACTAAGATTTATCTTGTAATAACGGTTATGACTCTTCCATCGCTGCCAGTGACAACGTTTACGCCGTTATCACCAGAATAGACAGTGGTACCGGGTTGATTTCCCGGAGACGAACGTCCAGTTTGGATAGCGTCCTCAACTGCCGATGGGGTAACCCCTCTACCTTGCATCCTATCCAGGGAATGCCCTGTATAGTCTCGCCCCCCAATGTTTGTTGGACTGTTTGTCCCAAAACTAACATCTAATGGGCTACCGCGACGACCGGTTGGAGTACTTGGATGCTTATCTGCGGAAGGTTTGCATTGTGTGGTCGGAGCCTGCTTTGGGGCGGGTTTAGTCGGGAGAAGCGCCGGGATAATGGCTCGTAGCGGGCCAAGCGCAGGAATCAAACACTCGATGCAAACCGGCGATAGTCCGGGCTCGTCCTCCAAAAGCCCGAACAAATCAATTTTGCTAAGTGGGTTTCCTCCCACATACCCATAAACATTCCACCCACCCTTGAGTCCAATCGGATCGGCCTGAACATACCTGCCGATACTCGGATCGTAGTCGCGGAAGTAATTGTAATGGAGGTTGGATTCCTTATGGGCACTTCTATAAATTCCCGCCTTTCTGGATAATCTGAGTTATCGGTACACCCACCTGTGACCACGCCATGCAAAACAGCCTGTTTGACCTACAGAATCGCTATGCCAGTCTCTCTGAGGCAGGCGACCCGCTGGAGCGGCTCAACGCCGTGATCGACTGGGAGATATTCCGCCCCAT